>Ga0315912_10000094_pt1 | contig 223015 bp, 177 predicted proteins | sample VfabasoilMG_FD_204469 | JGI IMG/M metagenome (GOLD analysis project Ga0315912, IMG submission 204469) | Garden soil microbial communities collected in Santa Monica, California, United States - V. faba soil | ecosystem: Environmental > Terrestrial > Soil > Garden | place: USA: California...
GGAAGATCGAGCGGCTCTTTGCCTGGCTGTTCAACTTCCGCCGCTTGGTGGTACGCTACGAATATCATGCCGAAAACTTTCAGGGCTTTCTCCACCTCGGGGCTGCAATCATCCTCCTGAGGTATTTGTGAGAAGGCTTCTAGCCTGCTGCGTGCCTTGCTGGACCATTTTGGCCGGGACTTTAGTGGCCGGGCGAGGCTTGACCACTGAGCTTTTCCCCTTCGGCCTTCGACTTGGCCTCGCGCGCGCGCCGAAGGGCGGCCTTTTGTTCCGCCAGACATTTTGGGCAAATGCCATGGGTTGTGGGTGTATCAAACCCTTGCTTGAGGAAATCCTCGAAAGGCATCCAACTGCCCTTGTAATCAATTTGATGGCACCACGCGCAGACGCGCATGAACTGTTCGAGGTAGCGGATGCGGTCCAGCACGCGCCGGGTCGAGGCGCTCACCAAAAACCAAACCGCCAGCACCAATAGCATTCCCAATGTAGTCCGGCGAAACTCCCAAGCGAAAGCCTGATTCCAGAACAGCAGGGACGACAACCGCACCAGTTCATCCAGAAAACCCAATGCGATGATGACCAGGAAACCCACGTTTTGATACAGGGCGACCTTGGCCAGTTTTGATGGTTTTTCTATGTGCATTAAACTTCGATTGGTTCAGCTTGACCGACCATCTCTCCCTCGCAGCATTCCAACCACAGTTTCGGAGCATTCAACTTGCCAGTAGTTGCCACCTAGTGTTGTGCCAAACCGCTTTCCGACCGTTAACCGGTCGTCGGTGGCTAATCTAACGAAGGAATTCGGCAGTCAAGCGGACTGCGGCAGGAAGTGTCTGGGTTCAGAAAAGGAACATTTTGTGCCACTCACTTGATTTCTGCCTGCCTTATTCCGACCGACGGTGCCTTTTCATATGGGCGCCTTGCACCGGGACAAAGCTAATCGCCCGCTCGGTTACCCGCATTCCCTGGCGTTGCCACAACTGCGTTGGGCCGAATTTGGAAACAGCACGCAAGCACTTGAATGATCAGGAATGCCAGCAACATCGTCGTCACTGTGTGACTCAAAAAGTGCGCTCCTTTGAGCATCTGATAAATCCCCATCATCCAGCCACAGGCGAATCCCGGAGCCCAACCGAGCCACCGGGCGCGGCCGTGGAAAAGCAAACCTAGGCTCATCAGGGCAAACCCGCCGCTGGCGTGGCCGGCCGGAAAGCATCGCCCGCAGTCCGGTTTCATGCCAGGTGGCAATGGATCGAAGAAGTGATGATACGGCTGATTGCCACCGTAACGGTCAAGATCCCACGGGCAATACATGTCGGACCGGGATTTCACGAGGCCGATCGTCGCGGGCACGGCGACCAGACAAGCGATCACACACCAGACGCGACAGGCGGGCCAAGGGAGTTTCGCCCAGTCAGGTCGCCAGCGCGACGGCAGGATGACCGCAAGCAGCAACGCCACTCCAATCCCGATAATTACTACCTTGGGACCATTGTAGAAAAAGAATCGCGGTCCTGGAGCATGCCGGTCCACGATCCACTCTTGGCGCGGAAAATCAAAGCAGCGGTCCTGCAACCAGAGATCCGCATCGGTGAATTGAAAGAACGCAAAGACGCCCGCGAGCAGCCCCAGCGTAATCAGGATGCCGACGATTCTATTGCGCATTTTCCTCCCGGTTCAATCCATGCGCAAATAGGTAACTGGCAGTCTGGTACTGCGCGATGGCCTCGGCAATAAACTCCGGGTCGCCCGCCGCCGGCACCACTGGACCGTCGAGCCGCTGATATGTGAACATGCGTTTGTGTTCTACTGGCTCCAAGACCGCCAGTTTGCCGTCCCGCAGGTAACCGAGCTTTTGGTAGGTGGAAATAAACGCCCGCTCCTGCTCGGGATTCATGCTCAGGACATCCCGACCGTAAAAGCGGGAAAGATACGTCCAGTTCATCAACGCGAACAGCGTCGGCAACAAATCAATCTGGCTGCACAGCGTCCCCACCTTGCGAGGCGGAACCAGGCCGGGATTCCATACGAAGGCCGGGATGTGATAACCCGTGATCGGTAGCGCGGTCTTGCCGGCGGCGCTCGCACAGTGGTCGCCCACGACAATGAACAGCGTGTTCGTAAACCATGGCTTGGTTCGGGCCGTTTCCAACAACATGCCAATGGCGTGATCCGTGTATTTCACCGCCGCCTCGCGCGTACCGGCGAGCAGGTCAATCCGGCCGGCAGGAATGCCAAAGGGCCGGTGATTGGAGGTCGTCATCACAAAATGATGAAACGGTTTGCCCGCGGCGTACGCCGCGTCGGCTTCCCGCAGCGTCCAGCGATACAAATCTTCATCGCACGCGCCCCAGATCGTGGCGTAGGTAATGTCTTCCTTTTTCACGGTTGCTCGATCAATTACCCGGTAGCCATTCGCGGCGAAGAAGGCGTTCATGTTGTCGAAATACCCGTAGCCCGAGTAGATGAAGGCCGTGTCATACCCCCGACTGCGGAAAACGGAGCCGACGGAGAAGAGCTTTTCATTGTTGGGCCGCCGGACGATGGATTGGCCCGGCGTTGGCGGCACACAAAGCGCCAACGCCTCCATACCCCGAACCGTGCGCGTGCCCGTGGCGTAGAAGTTGGTGAGGACCAGACTCTCTTCAAATATCCGGTCCAATACTGGCGTCAATCCCTGCGGGTTGCCGAAGCAGCCGAGAAACTTGGCGCTCAGGCTTTCCACGGTGATTTGGATGACGTTGAACTTTCGTTCCTCACCCGTGCCAACCTCGACCCGCGTAATATCCAGCACGTTGGTGGAAGGTGCGGAATCTTGGGGTGACATCAGCCGCTGCTTGGTCCGGCGAAACGCTTCCTCCCGCGGCAACCGAGGATAAAACCGCTCGTAATCAAGAGAGTTCTCCCAAAACGCCGCGCAGAAGGAATAGACGCCATTACGGGCCAATTCCTGATTAAAGGTGTTGCCGAACTCCGGCACCCGGCGGTTTGACAGTCCAAACTGCACCACCACCGGCAGCGCCAGCCAAACTAACGCCGCCTTGCGATGCCATTCGTCTTTACGGGCACTCGCAAACCAGCCTTGAAGCAGACCGGTTTTCCACAGGCCGAAGAAACCGAGCGCCGTCGCCGTAGCCAGGCCCAGGAAAATCAACGGCATGGGATATGACTCGTCGATATTCCCCACCACCTCCGTTGTATAGATGAGGTAATCCACCGCGATGAAGTTGAAACGTGAATTGAATTCCTCCCAGAAAAACCACTCGGCCACCGCGCCAAACAACAATACGGCCATGATCCCGGAAAACACGAGGCAGATTACCACCCGCCAAGAGCGACGCCCCACCCACGCCTGCGGAATGATGAGCGAAAACAAGACCAGCGGGATGGAAAAGTAAGAGGCCGCCGCGACATCGAATACAAACCCGACAAGAAAAACACCGAAGAGCTTGAGCGGGTTCAAATCCGCTTGACCCAGGGAAACTCCCAACAACACCAGCCGGATCATTGAAGAGATTAACAGGAACAACACGAAGAAAACGAAAACGGCCCCGAATCTGGAGCGAAGGAGTTTGGTCATATTCGTGCCAACATTCAACAGACCAGCACGCAATCCGTCCGTTCAAAGTTTGCTTTTCTTAAGCTCCTATTGTCCGCCGCACTGGCACAACGGATAAACCAATGAAAATCAATTCTCCGGCACTTTGAGCAGCTCCGCTTCGGTCCAGTTAGAGGAACGATCCGCAGTCGCGTCGCGCACGGCTTTGACCTGTTCCGCCGTAACCTTCGAAGCGTTGTGTTTCCACTCGCGGCTCATGCGGATGTAAGTGAGCACATCCGCAACCTGCTGGTCGTTGAGCGCCGGACGAAAACCGGTCATCACGCCTGAACCGTACTGCTGGCCCTTGACTTTAAGCGGACCGGACAAGCCATCCAACGCGATGCGGATGATGCGATTGGGGCCGGGTGCGAGCACCCATTCGGAATCCGCCAGCGGCGGTGCACCGACGGACGCCGAACCCAAACCGTTTGCCTGATGGCAGGCTGCGCAGACTTCGTAGAGCTTCTTGCCGCGGACGTATTCCGGGGGCAAATCTTCCGCCGGTGGTTGAAACCGCGCCACCACGTCTTCAGATGGGTATGGTGGATAAACCTTTTTGCTAAACCACCCTCCGCGATGATCAAACCCCCACGCCGCCCCAAAGAAGAGCACAAACAGCAATCCGACCAGCCACATCGGGGTGGTGGAGAACGCTGCCGTTGGCTCCGCCTCGCTCGCTCCCTGAACTTTTTTGCTTTCGTCGCTCATTTCGCAGGTGCGTTGGTCGCAGGAGAGTTGGTGGAAATTGGCGCGACGACTTGTGCCACAGTGACTGGCGCTTCGTAGAGCGGTGCGTCCACCCGCAAACTGTGCAAATACGCAACCAGCGCGCGCGCCGCCTCGGTCGGCACCACCTCATACCCTGCTTCCGGTTCAAATGCCTTCGGCAGCTTCAGTGCATCAGCCGAGCCCGCGCCGACAATCTTGCGTGTCTCAAAGAGGAACGGATACGGCGGCATCGTCGAATCTGTCACCACCGTCTTGGGCTGATAGAGATGCAGCAACTGCCACTCAATGGGTTTGCCCGCGCCGACATTCGCCAGGTCCGGCCCATTGCGCCGCGCCCCGAGTTGCACGGGCCGATCAAAGAGGTAATCCTGCGCAACGCTCTGCCGAATGCCCCATCCACGCGAAATGTCGGGGCCGGTCGCCACAACCTTCAAATCAGCCTTCGCACCCACTTCGCGCAACCGGGCGACCAGTGGCTCACCCGCAGGCACGTCCGCGACTTCGGCGATCTTGCCAATTTGAGCCGCTTTGCCTTTTTGGCTCCCATGACTTAAGTCGGCAATAATGGCCTCGACCTTGGTGCGATTCGTTCCGATTTCGTTCAGAATGACATCAACGTGCGTCGCCTCCTGTCGCACCTGTTGGCTGTGGCAATACACACAACCGAGCGAGCGATAAACCTCCGCGCCTTGTACTGCGACGCCGGGGCGGGCGGAGGGATAAAGATTGTCCGAACCAGTGGGCTTGGCCTGCGCGAGGTTGCCGAGTTGAATCTGGGGCGCGAGCACAAAGCCCGCCCACGAGAGTGAAGCCGCCGCAAACGCCGCGAGGAAAACCGTGGAGGTTGATTTCACGCGCGCACCTCCTTGCCTGAAAGTTTGGGCTCATCAGCGACCGCGTTGCAAACGACGGAACGGCAGGACCGATATACCGCCGAGAAAACTGTCGCGCCGAACAACAGCGCCCCCAGCAGGAACAGCACTTCCCCCAGCGTCGTCAACCGGAACATCATCATTCCTGCTTTTGCCGCTGTGAGAAATTCAACGTTAGCATCCAGCAATTTCAAGCCTGATTGCAAGCCGGCCACCGCCAGCGGCAGACTCATCAGCAACGCCCCAGGCATCGCGAGCCAGAAGTGTCGCTTGATCTTGCTGGTGGAAATATCAATACCCGTCACGCGCGGCACGATGTGATACGCCGCGGCAAACGCGGTCATCGCAAAGAATGCGTAGAGCCGCAGCAGCGTGTGGCTGTGGCCAAACCAGGTGAAATCCGTCACGCGGTTGACCTCCGGACACGCGGTGATGGCGATCAGCACCAGCGCCACGACGAGCGACCACACGCCAAATCCGGTGTAACACAGCGGGGTGCCCACGCCGTCCGGCGACTTCGCGCCCCGACCAGTCTGGGCCGCGCACAGTGCAATCGCCAGGGCCGGAGCAATCAGCATCAGCGAAGCCGCGCCGCTCAACGTCGGCATCCACGCGGGCAACGCGACGCCGCCTTGCAGTCCCGTCCATGAGCCGAAGCCGATCAAGGTCCAGAACACGAACAGCGCCGTGTAGCTGGATTGCAACGGACGCTGCGCCAGTTTGGGCAGCAGATAAAACGTGATGCCCAAGCCGGCGAGCGCGAGCCAGACCAGCAGCAGATTGCCGCTAAACCACCACGCAATGGCGGCCTGCGCCACGCCGCGCACGGGGAAGCACTGCAGCAGCAGGATCGCCGTCGAGAAAATCCATGGAAACCAGAACAGCGCCGCGAGCGTGAACCACTGCGCCGGTTGCAAAGTCCGTTCAACGCGGCCGGCGTGCGTCACAAAAGCGGGGATAGCGATCAACAGAAACGCAGCCAGCAAAATGAGCGTGGTAGTTTTCGGAAGCTCAAACCATTCGTAGCCGGTGGTGCTGCCGCGCAGGATGCCGATCAAGCCGAAGAAGACGCCCAGATGCCAGAGCTTGCCGCCGACGGTGGCAAGCACGGGGAACTTAAGTGACACCCGGCCAAGACGACAGAGAATCCAAAGTCCCGCCGCAAGGGCCGTTGGAATGCAGAAGCCATATACCAGCGCATCGGCCCACACCGCATAGGCCCGGCCGTAACTGAACATGGCGGAACCTGAAAGCATTTTGGGGCTGTGAAATTTCAGCGACGCGATCAGGCCAAAAATCGAGCTGATGATCAGCCAGAACGCCGCGCCCTTGAACAGCGTCAGCACCGGCCAACGACACGAAGCGTCAATGGCCGCGTTGTCCGAAGCCGGGGACGACGGAGCGCCGCAGGATGAAGATTCAGCAGAGCTGCTCATTACAGGCTATTCGTACTCGCTCGGTTTGGCGGGCACTTTCGGGGGCGGGGCGGATTCCTTTTCCTTGCGGGCGATGAGTTCCTTGCGAGCCTTGCCCGGGTCCTGCCACTGTTTCTCAGCGAGTTTCATCGCCTCGGAAATCGACAGCCGCACAACACCCTTTACGGGATCCGCCCAACCGACGGTGTTGAGCGCGTCCGCTTCCGCGGCGGTGAGTTCGGCGCGGGCTTTGGCGCGTTCGGCGGCGCGTTCCGTCCCCAGCGGCGCAGGCGTGGTGTACTTCTTGGTGGCCCAGACCAGCCCAGCGAAAATCAAGCTCGCTGCCAACACCGCCAGAATCACAGGCGCGTGCCGGCTACTACAGCAGGATTCAGATTCGTTCGAATGCATTAGTGGCCTCCTTTCGGGCGCGGATGCAACGAGCCATGAGAGTCGTCAGCTTCGTCCATGTCACCGCCGGAAATTGGCGTCGCAATCGGATGATACAGGCCCATCGCCTCGCTCAGGCGCGGGTCCTTGATCGGAAACGGCGGCGTGCCGGCGAACTTCTTGAGGAAAGCCATCGCCATTAGGCCGAGCATGAAGGCCACACAGCCGAGCGCAACGATGCCCCATTGCAGCGGGAAGAAGCCTTTGTCGTAGTGATACGGCCAGACCTGGAACGCCATGTCCGCGAAATGCATTAACCACGCCCAGATGGCAATCGGTACCATGAACTTGAACGTGTGCTTCACGTCAATGCGCAGCAGCGCGAGGAACGGCAGAAAGAAGTGCCCGAAGATGACCACCATGCTGACCCAGAACCAGATGCCGCGTTCGCGGATGACGTAGTAGAACGTCTCTTCCGGCATGTTGGCATTCCAGATGATGAAGTATTGCGAGAACGTGACGTAAGCGTAGAACACGGTGAAGGCGAACATCAGCGAACCGATGAAATAGAACTGATGCTCGTGCAACACCTTGTCGAGGATGCGTTGCCGGTCAAGGATCATAGTGATGACATAGACCATCGCCAGCGTCATCCAAACGCTGCCGGCGAAATAACATACGCCATACATGGTGGAGAACCATTGGTGGTGCAGCGCCTTCATCCAGACGATCACGGCCGCCGTCACGGAGAAGGCGAACAGGAAGATACCGACGGACGCCCAGGCGCGCATCTTGTAGGTGCAACGAGCCGCGCCGTCCTTGTCCTGCTCGAGCGACCAGAACTTGAGACGATTGGTCAGCAGCCACCAAACCCCAAAGCAGATCGCCGAGGTGATGTAGAAGCCGGGAATCGTAAACCACGGATACTTGGCTGACAGCCCATGATCGGGATGCTGCTGCAGTTCCTTCCCCATCCATTGATAGAGATTCGGTGCCAGAATTCCGATGGGAATCCACAGCGCGAAGCACAACGGGAACAGAAGCGAAGCGATATGTTCACAGAAACGTCGGGTCGCGACCGACCAACCCGCATCGAACAAATGATGCGCCAAAACCAGAAACAGCGAGCCCACGCCGATGCTCAGGCAGAACATGAAAGCCACGAGGTACGCGTAGCCGAACTGCACGCCGCCGTCGTTCTTGAAACTGAAGAACGCACCAATCGCGGCGATCACCGCGCCGATGCACACCAGTTTCATGGGCAGCGAACTCCACTTCGCCAGATCCAGCGGTGGCGGCACCTGCGGATCTTCGTTGTCAAAATCGTCTGGCTTGCTCATGAGATTACTTTTTGAGTTTGGCCGCGAGTTCCGGCGGGAGATCACTCTCGTTGCCGAGCCGGCTGAGTTGCAGCGCGCGCAAGTAGGCAATCACCGCCCAGCGATCCTCGACCGGAATCTGCGCCGCGTAGCCCTGCATCAGGCCCTTGCCGTTGCTCACCACGCTGAAGAGTTCGCCGTCCGGCATTTCGACCATGCGCTTGTCGTGCAGATTACCGATGTTCGCCGCGGTCACGATTTTCTTCACGATGCCGTTGCCATCGCCGACCTTGCCGTGACAGGGCGCGCAATAAATGTCGAAGCGCTCATGCCCGCGCGCGAGCAACCTGCCCGTGACGGGCACCGGATTGAGTTCGATGTAATTTGTTTTGCCTGGCACGCGACCGGTATTCAGGGGCACGTCTTCAAACGGATAAATTTCCTGGCCGTTAATCACCCGCGGACCGCCCTGCGGAACGGTGCCCGCGACGTAAGGTTGGGAGCTGAGGCCATTGGCAAAAAAGCCATTGGGTGTCTGCGGCCGCAGTTTCAATTGCCGGTCCATGTCCGGGAAGACTTCAATCGGCGGCTTGCGCGAGGTATCCCCGCGTTTGCCTGCAGCGAGCACGCCCACGATCAGGATGACGGCGAAGATGGCGAGAAAGTATCTCATTTATTCCTCCACCATTTCGATGTGCTTGCTGCCGGCGGCTTCGAGCAGCTTGCGGGTTTCGGTTTCCGAATACTTCGGGTCGGTGGTTTCGATCACGATAAAAAACTTGTCGTGGGTGCAGCCCCCAAAGCGCTTGTTCTTGAGCAGCGGGTGATGCAGTCGCGGCAGGCGGTTGAGGAACAACATGCCGCCGATGGCGCCGAACGCGCCGAGCAGAATTGTCAGTTCGTAGCTCGGTGGAAATGCACCGAACGGGCTGAACATCGGCTTGCCGCCGACCACAATCTTGTAATCCACGGCGTTCATCCACCAGATCATCAACATGCCGCTGGTGTAACCGGTCACACCGCCGAGGAACGAGAACCAACCGACGTTGGAGTTTTTCAACCCCATGGCCTTGTCCATGCCGTGAATCGGGAACGGCGTGAAGACATCCCATTTGCGGAAGCCCGCGTCGCGGACTTTCTCCGCCGCGTGAATCACCGACGAGGTGTTCACGAATTCAGCCAACAGGCCATATGCCTTGGACGCGCTCATCAGTGCTTGCCTCCGTTTCCGTTGCCCCCCGCCAGCGGATGATGCGGGTCAGATTGCGGTGTCACGCCTTTGACTTCCGAGATCGCGATCATGGGCAAGAAGCGCATGAACAGCAGGAAGCAGGTGAAGAACAATCCGAACGTGCCGAGATACGTCATGATATCGACCCACGTGGGTTTGAAGTAACCCCAGTTTGACGGAAGGAACTCGCGATACAATCCGACGACGACAATCACGAAGCGTTCGAACCACATGCCGATATTCACCAGAATCGAAAGAATCCAGACGAAGACGAGGTTGTGGCGCACTTTCTTGAACCAGAACAGTTGCGGCACGAGCATGTTGCAGCTCATCATCATCACCCAACCCCACCACATCGGGCCGAGGGCGCGGTTCATGAAATGGAATTTTTCCATCGCCGCGCCGCTGTACCACGCGATGACGAACTCCATGATGTAGGCGTAGCTGACGATGCAACCGGTCGCCAGCGTGACTTTGCACATCACATCGATGTGCCGCATCGTGATGATGTCCTCGAGCTTGCACATCGTGCGCAGCGGAATGAGGAGCGTCAGCACCATGCCGAAGCCGGAGAACACCGCGCCCGCGACGAAGTACGGCGGGAAGATGGTCGTGTGCCAGCCGGGCAACTGTGACACCGCGAAGTCCAATGACACGATCGAGTGCACGGACAACACCAGCGGCGTTGAGAGGCCGGCGAGAATCAGGTAGGCCTTCTCGTAATTGCTCCAGTGACGGTTCGAGCCGGTCCAACCAAGCGCAAACAGACCGTACAGGAACTGGCGAATCTTCGTCTTGGCACGATCACGCATAATCGCCAGGTCAGGCACAAGACCGACGTACCAAAACAATACCGACACCGTGAAGTAGGTTGAGACGGCGAAGACGTCCCACATCAGCGGCGAGCGAAACTGCGGCCAGAGCGCGTTCGACGTGGGAATCGGGAACAGGAACCAGTCGTACCACACACGACCGACGTGCATCGCCGGGAAAATACCGGCGCACATCACCGCGAAAATCGTCATGGCTTCGGCCGCGCGATTCACCGCCGTGCGCCAGCGTTGACGCAGCAGGAAGAGGATTGCCGAGATCAACGTGCCGGCGTGACCGATACCGATCCACCACACAAAGTTGATGATGTCCCAGCCCCACATCGTGGGATGATGATTACCCCAGACGCCAACGCCTGTGGAGATCTGGTAAAGCAGCATCGCGCCCAGAATGGACATGAGCGTGAAGCTCGGGATGAACGCCGCCCACCACCAACGCGGCGCCTTGCCTTCCGTGACCGCGACCACGCGATCGGTAATCCAGCCGAAGCTGCGGTTGTTCTGCACGAGCGGGATGCGCTCGAGTTCCGGCGGCGGCAGCGGTACTTTGATTTCAGAAGCGGCCTGTGACATTAGTGCTGCGCTCCTTTCTTCGCGTCGGTCGCGTGATCATGAGAATCGTGGCTGGCGTCGTGGCTGCCGTGATGGTTCTTTAAATCGAATTCCTGCGAGCTCCACGGCGCTTCTGTGAAGTCGGGCATGGCCGGATTCGGATTGCGCAAGCGCGCGAGATATGTCGTGCGCGGCTTGGTGAGCAGGAATTCGAGTACCGAGTAATTGCGGTGATTCGCCTTGAGCTTCGACACGCGGCTGTTTGGATCGGAAATGTCACCGAACACAATTGCGCCCGCCGGACACGCCTGCGCGCATGCGGTCGTGAACGTGCCATCCGGGACACGGACGTCGCCCGAGTCCTTCGCCTTGACCTTCTGGGCGATCTTCGCGCCTTCGATACGTTGCGTGCAGTAAGTGCATTTCTCCATCACGCCACGCATGCGCACCGTGACATCCGGGTTCTTGACCATCTTGATCAAATCCCATTCGTCGTCCTCGCGCATGCCGCTCTCGGGATTCTTCCACCAGCGGAGCAAGTCCCACTCACCCTTCGTGCGGTTCAACAGCGGCGTCGGATACAGCGGTCCTTTGAGTGCCGACAGCGGACGCTTGTTGAAATCGAGATAGTTGAACCGGCGGACCTTGTACGGGCAGTTGTTTGAACAGTAACGCGTACCTACACAACGGTTGTAGGCCATTACGTTCAAACCTTCGTGGTCGTGCACCGTCGCGTTGACGGGGCACACGCTTTCGCACGGCGCGGATTCGCAATGCTGGCAAAGCATCGGTTGATTGACCGCCTGCACGTCGTCAATCCATTCCTCAAATTGCTGTGCTTCCTCGGGCTTGTAAGTTTCCAGACCGAACTTCCGGTTCTTACTGGAGAAATAGCGGTCAATGCGAATCCAGTGCAACTCGCGTCCGCGTTTCACCTGATCCTTGCCAACGATCGGAATGTTGTTCTCGCTCTGACACGCAAGAATGCACGTGCCGCAACCCACGCAGGAGCTGAGATCAATCGCCATGCCCCACTGATGCAACGCACCCTTCTTGGCTTCCTCCAGCGGGTTCGGATACAGCGATTGTTCGACGGGCGGGACGGCCGCATCCATCGTCTCCACAAATTCGTGATTCTTCTGGTATTGGTCGAGGTTCGCCTCGCGTACGATCGGGCGACCTTCCATGCTCCAGTGATCCTGTGTGCACGCGATGACGTGCGTCTTGCCCGTGGGCTTGATCGTCGCGCCGGTACTGATGAAACCCGAAGTCGTTGTGCGCAGCGGGTACGCGTTGAAACCAACGCCCTGCCCCACACGCCCGACTTTCTGCCGCCCGTAACCCAGCGCGATGCCCAGGGAGAAATCCGCCATGCCCGGCTGCGTCCAGATCGCACCGTCCACCGACTGACCGTTCGCCGTGACAGTAACGATGTCGCCATTCTTCACGTTTAGATCGCGCGCCGTCTTGCGGCTCACGAGAATGACGTTGTCCCAAGTGATCTTAGTGACCGGATCGGGAAATTCCTGCAACCAACCGTTGTTCGCGTAACGACCGTCGTCGAGGCTGTAATCGCGGTGGAGGACCACTTCGAGATTGCTCGCGGAAGCAGTGGCAGGCGCTTTGACTTCTGCCAACGCCCGGCTCAACGCCGATGAATCCAAGCTAGCACTCACCGGCTTCGCCGCTGATCCCGGCAGAAAACCGTCGTGCAGGAAGCGATTCCAGGCCGCTTCGCCTCCCTTGCTGAGCGTCGCAAAGGTTTCGCGCACGATGGCCAGCGAATCAACCACATCCAGTCCGCCGAGCCGCGCGAGAAATTCGAGATCCGTGATAGCGCCAAACAGCGGCGCAATGAGCGGTTGAACCGGAACGTAAGTTCCATCGGTCGTCAACGCATCGCCCCATGATTCGAGGAAGTGGGCGAACGGGAAATGCCAGTCGGACACCGCGCCAGTTTCATCCTGCGCATAGTAACCGAGGCGAACCACGCCGCCCTTGGCCTTCTTCTGCGTCGCCGCCCAGTTCAAGTCTGACGGCGCATCATAAACAGGGTTCACACCAACGAGCACAAGCGTGTCCACCTCACCCTTGTTCAGTGAAGCGGCCAAGTCCGCAATGCCGCCAATGCTGCGAGAGATGTTATCTTCGCGCAATTCGACCGTAGTGCCAACGTTGCCGAGCGCAGCGTTGATTGCGTGCGCCAGCAAATGCACGGCCAGCGGTTGGCGGAGACCCGCAACCACAAGCGCTTCCTTGCCGCGCGCCTTCAAATCCTTCGCGCACTCCGTGACCCACTTTGCATCAACTCCAGCGGTGCTGACGCTGCCGATATTCACGCCAAGTTCCTTGGCAATCGCTGCGGCGACGTTAATGACCGAGCTGGCCGCAGTACGCAAGCGGTGATCCGCATTCACGCCCGTCAGCGTGAAAAGAGATTCCACTGCATAGAGCCGGTTCATGCCCTTCTCGGCGTTACGACCGCTGCTAAAGCCCCGAATGCTGTTATGCGCGTCATCCTCACCGCCGATGAAATCGCAATCCAGCGAGAGAATCGCCTTGGCCGCGTCGAACCGGAACAATGGACTAACGCTCTTGCCAAACCCTTGCGTCGCCGCCGCCGTGTGGATGTTCGAGTCAATGGCTTCGTAGAGATACCACTTTGCCTTGGGCAGCTTCTCGGAAACGAGCTTGTGCAACCGGTGGCGCGAAGGAGAAATCTTGCGTTCGCCCAGGAGCGCCAGGCCCTCGCCTTGAGTCGCAGCAAACTTCTTCGCCAGCTCGGCCAGCGCACCCAACGCGGTCTCGCGGCTCACCGCGGCTCCGGCTTTGTGGAACGTCGTGGCACGATCCGGATCATAAAGATTCAGGATCGCAGCCTGAGTGAAACGATCCGTCGCACCGTTGCCCCCGGGAAACAGCGGATTGCCTTCAAGCTTTGTCGGGCGACCGTCATTGGATTTGGCGATGAGCGGCACAGCGCCCACGCGTGTCGGCATGGCCGTCGCAAAATACTGCGGCACGCCATGAACGTATTCCCCGGTGGCCTTGCCAAACGGCATGACCTTTTCCTCGGGCTTGCGGCAGCCGGTCGCGCCAAGGCCAACGCCCGCCAGCGCGAACGAGGCGGACATGATTTTGACGAAGTGCCGGCGGGTGACCGGGTCGGTCAACTCGCTCGCGCCCTCGGGAAACTCGCGGTGCAAATACTCGCGGAACTCCGGCGTCTCAGCCAGTTGGTCCAGGCTGCGCCAGTAATGGCGACCCGTGGATTGGTCTGCGGATGCTGCGGGAATGGTTTTCATCGGTGACAGGCCGAGCAATTCTGGAGCGATTCCACCTTCCAGTCGTGGAGGAGTTTCTGACCGTCGGTGCGTTGTTTCTCGGCGGCGACCTTGGGATCGGCGTTGGGCGTCCAGCCGAGGTCGGTAATCTTGTCGAGCGGTCGAAGTTTGGCGGCGGGATCGCGGTGACAATCGAGGCAGAAGCTCATGCTGAACGGCTTGGCGTGCATGACTTCGTCCATCTGGTCGATGCGCCCGTGACATTCAACGCAACTCACGCCGCGGTTCACATGGACGGAGTGATTGAAATAAACGTAGTCAGGAGTCTTGTGAATCTGGACCCACGGAATCGGCTTGCCGGTAGCCGCGCTTTCGCGGACCAGCTCCAGCCTGGGATCGTCCTTGAGCACCTGATTGTGGCAATTCATGCAGGTGGACGCCGACGGAATATTCGAGAACCAGGATTTCTCGACATCGCTATGGCAATAGCGGCAGTCCAAGCCCAGCTGACCGGCGTGGATGGTATGAGAAAACGCCACGGGCTGGATGGGCATATAGCCGACGCGGGTGTATTTGGGCGTGGCATAATACCATGTGCCTCCTACGACCGCCGTGGCGACCAGTCCACCGCCGACGATAAGCATCAGCGGCAGCCGATTGGTCCATTTAGGAAAAATCGCTGACATTAAAGGTCAATAACCGGGTTTATTCGCTCGCGGACATACCGCGATCTCTACATCTGAAAACGCGAAGGCTGCGATTTTAGGAATCCGCTCATTCCGCGCAATTACTTTTTGCCACGCCGGAGCGCCTGTCACTGTGCTGATCTTGCCCCGAATGAGTTTAGTTTTCATTATCCTGCTTTCCCGGGCAAGGAATCTTTGTGAAATCTTTCACGATTTAGGGACGGTTAATGGTGCGAATAAGAGAACTCGCACGCGGCTGACGACCGGAGTATGGGGTGTGCCGAAACAAACCCCACATGCACAAGGTGGATACCAAAGATGTCACGGAACTGACTTGGAGTTCGTCCAAGGGAAGATTTGCCGGAGCGGGCAGAGAAATCTCGCGGTTGCGAGTATTCTGCAACCAAACCCTTCAGCGAAAGCCGTTACAGCCCGCTCAAATAGCAACGCGCAGCCGGCGTTTTAGATTCGCCTGGCTGCGCATTTGGAGAATCGTTCAGCTTACGCGTATTGCGCGACGTTCTGATTGATGAACTTGTCGAGCAGCATTCGCGTGATCGTGTTCAAGGATTCGAACACGCCTTCACATCGGTGCGCGGTGGACGGGAAAGACGGCACCTGCACATCCCGATTGTTAAGCAGGAATTCCATGTACTCGACCGGAGCAATATTGGGCAAGTCACGCTTGTTGTACTGAATCACGTAGGGGATGTCATCGATGTCGAGTTTCAGGCTCTTGAGATTGTCGATGAGGTTTTGAAAGCTCTCCACGTTATCGGACATTTTCTCGTATTGCGAATCCGCGACGAAAACGATGCCATCCACGCCCCGCAACACGAGCTGGCGCGTGGTGTTGTAAATCACCTGGCCCGGTACCGTGTAGAGCTGGAATTTGGTCTTGAAGCCCTTGATGGACATGGCCTCGATGGGCAGGAAATCGAAGAACAGCGTGCGATCTGAGCTGGTCGCCAGCGAGACGAGCTTGCCCTTGTTGCCCTGCGCCGTCTGCACGTGGTCATGGACCTGCACGAGATTCGTCGTTTTGCCGCCCATGGCGGGACCGTAATACACGATCTTGACCTGCAATTCCTTGGTGGCTTGGTTGATGATGGCCATATGCTTATTTCTGTTTGCGATCCAGTTCCGCCGCGAGCCCAGCCAGCTTCTGGGTAGGCATAGATTCCCCTTCCCGGCCGAACACGGCGAAGAAGATCGCGTTCACTCGGAAGATTTTCCACGGCACGTTCCCAACCGTGAAACTCAGGTTGTTCAACTCGCCCATGCGCAGTTCCTTGGTGGACTGGCTGACCTTGGCAAAAATCTGCGGAAGAAAGGCTGCGAGCGTCTCGGCGTTCTGCTCGGGTGGAATCTGGCTCGCAACCATCAGTCCATCCGGCAGCGCAATCACGGCGCCTGCCACGCCATCCAGAGCCGCTGCCCGGGAAACGATTTCATTTGGCGTGGCATATTTGGCGACAAACTCCGTGCCGTTGCTGACCCGACGTTTGACCAGCGAGTCTTCCACCTGAACGCTTTCGTTCGTGTCACTCCAGACGTAGTAATTCGTGTCATTCGCCGGGGCGGGAACCGGCGCATCCGGCTTGGGAAACCCGAAGAAGAGATTGGGGATGGACTCGTCAATATCGAGGCGTTGCTGCACTCGGTCACCCGGAACACGGCGTTGAAGGAAAATCGGTGCTACCACCTTCAACGGCAATTCCACTTCCATGCCGTCGTGCACTGAGGCGAAAGGCTGCAAAGCAGGCCGGACCCAACTCCGAATTACTTTCCACTGAAATACCACCCGACCGCGCTTCAGCGAAACTTCAATCAACTCGGATGGCAATCCGACTTTGGCTTCCGCCAATCCCTGCTGCACGATTTCCTCCCGCAGCGTCTCGGGCCAATGTTCTGCCAAGGATGATAATGAAACCAGAATGGACGGCGACCCGGCGGCATTTTTTGGCGGGTGCGTCATCCGCACCACGATGGGCGTCGGCGACTTTGGCGCCGCGACCGGGGCGACTGGTGTGGGAATCACCATTTGCGGTTCGGGGGAGAAAACCGGCGCCGGCGCTGGAGCGACCGGTACGGGCGCGGGTGCGGGCGGAGGCATTCGAGAAATGGGTTTGAAAGTAATGGGCGCCGAAGGCGGTGGAGCGACGGGCGCGGGTGCCGGCATCGGCGCGGCCACGGGCGCGGCGGCGCGGTCGCTGCCGAGTGAAAACACCAACGCCTGATGGGGATCCTCAAACGGGCTGCTGATCTCGCGCGCGACATCGACGTGACGTTGCATCGGTCGCCGCGCGAGCAGCGCCGGATTCAACCGGGTGAGAATCTCGCCCAGCGGCAAAGAGACCACGATCTTGTCGGCGTCACCGCCTCCGAGGAATACGGCTGGAGCGGCTGTGCGGATTTCTCCAAAGCTGATCCGAACCGCTCCGCTGGCGAGTTGTCCGAGGATCTTGGATTGGGGAATCGGAATCCCGACATCGCCGATCACGGTTTTCTTCACCTTGCCGCGAAGTTCCAGCGGCAGGGCCGCAATCACAGCCCGCAATGGCAGCTGCACATATTTGCCGCCAGCGTCGGCCGCGAGAGCGCCCGCGAAACGGGAGTCACTGGCGACGCCGGCCGGGCTCTGATTGAAATTATTGTAGTCAGGTAGTTCCCCGCCATCCGAGGCCTCGGGCTTGCCAAAGAGCCGGCGCAGAAAGCCTGAAAATCCTGGTTTCGAATTGGTGGCGTGAGCGCTCATGTCGTTACGTGGCCGGCGTACGAACGTCGTGATGCGTCAGCAGCCGTCGATTGCACTCCGGTGCAGTCCGACGTTTTTCCTCCCGTGTGTCCCATGCTGTTAAATAGTCGCATCATTGATTACCGCTCGCTTGATCGGTTAATCGCCAGTTTGCACGAAACGTGCCACCGGGTTGCCGATTCGCCCCTCTCGCAACTGATTTCCAACCAACGTGCAAGTCTGCCCGGCCGAATCGTCGCTGCACCGCAGGCCGAGGCGTGTCCATGCCTAGCCCGGCGCAGCCGGTTTTGTCCCAACGCTGGACTAGCACCGGTCACGCGTTGTCTCGGATTCGGCGCCCGCCAGCCCGAAGCCAAAAGAATCCATGCGGAAAGCAGGTTTCTTTCACGCCCCCGGGGGCGCGGAATACCATTTGCTTTTTGCGGGCCAATGGGTCACCCCGCCGCTGCATGGTTGCCGCAGGGGGGAAACCGGTCACCGGAAGAAAATGGAAACACGACAAAAGATTCTGTTGTTGGATGACGATCAGGACTTGCTGGATATGTACGGCGAGATCCTCGGCCAGCTTTCCGGCAAGCCGCTGATCCACAAATCCAATGCCGGCGCGCGCGCCCTGGCGATGCTGGAGTCCGAGCCGTTCAACCTGCTCATTTGCGATCTCAAGATGCCCAAGATGGACGGGCTGCAAGTGCTTTCCACTGTGCGCCGCCAGCATCCGCATCTCCGCACCGTGGTCCTTACTTCGCTGGTGGATGAACAATTCCGTTCGCGCGTCTATGCATTGGGCGTCGACCTCTTCTGGCAAAAGCCCGGTACCGAACAGGAGATTAAACAATTCCTTGAGTGCATTGAATCCCTGCTTGGCCGGGAAGGCAACGGCGGTTTCCGCGGCATGCAAAGCAAGAGCCTTGTGGATATCATCCAGCTCGAGTGCATCTCGCACAGTTCGTCGGTGTTGCGGATCACCAACGGGCTCAATACCGGCAAGATCTGGATCAACGAAGGGGAACTGATTGATGCCGAGACTGAGGGTGCGGAAGCGGAGATGGCGTTCCACAAGATTCTTTCCTGGCGGTCCGGCAACTTTGAAACGCTGCCTGCGGATCGTGATCGTCCACGCCGGATACTCCAATCCTACAACGCGCTGCTGTTGGAAACGGCCCAGGCGCAGGACGAGGCCAATCAGGAAAACGCGGAGTGGGTTGCCTCCCATAACGCGAATCTCTCGCCGCAACTGGCGCCGCTGGCCCGATACGACGGCGTTGACTTCATCGTCGCCACGCACGAGTCGGGCAAGGGCAAGTTGGAATTTCATGGTGTCGAATCGGCCGAGAAGGTTGCCGTGTGGGTTCGCAAAAGCCTCGAGCGCTTCCAGCCCTTCTCCGAACGCCTGCAAGGCGGGCCGCTGGAATTGATCGAAGCCGACAGTCACGACCGCCGAATCGCCATAATCGAATATGGCGAAACCCAATTCTGTGTTGGCTGGCGGCGGTCGGTAACCGCCGAAAACCTGATTCCCCGGATGAAGAAACTCCTCGCGTTATGGGCCTCCTGAATTTCTTTTCCAAACCTAGCCCGGCCACGCTCATGCGGCTGCCCTCCGGCAGTTTCACCATGGACCGCAACGGCCACATCATCGTATCCACGCTGCCCTCCAATTTCCCGGAGTCCGTACTCGCCGACATGGGTCACACCGTGTTGGAGACCTTCACGGAAGCCCGCAAAGCCGGACTGGAACTGGAAAAATTGGTCGTCCAGTTTGGCAGCCTGAAAGTATCCGCCCGTGACCTTTCCGGCGGCACCATCGTTTTCTTTTCACCTGTGACTCCCATCAGCATCACCGCCAAAAATTGACCGGAAGCTTATGAACAAAAAACTCGCCGCCCTGATCGTCCAGGTTGAGAACTACCTGGAGTGCTGGAAACAATTCAACCGCTTCCTCGGGCAGTCCCGCACCAAGAAGTTCGCCGAGGAAGACGAAAGTCAGTTCCTCGAAGTGAAGAGCGTTCTGGTGCAGGAACTCGAATTAATCCTTTCGGCGGTGGATGTCACCTCCCCCAGCAAGGACGAAATCCACAATCTCATCGGCAGCGCCGCGTCCCTGCGGGCGTTGAGCGAACAAAATGAGGGCTCGGTGCGGAACATCGAGAGCCAGTGGCACAAAATCTATATCGGTTGGCATGCAATCCTGGGCCAGCTGAAAGTTCAGTTGCAGAACGAACCAGCCAAGGGCTTCTTCGGCACGCTCGCCAAAAAGTAATCCCTTTCCACCAATCAGAACACCAGGCGCCGGCGTCAGCCGGCGCTTTGCTTTTGGCCTGGCCGCCGGCGATTCCAACGGCGTATCCCCCTACCGATTCCTCGCCTGATTTGTCGCTTGCCAAATCCAGCCGATTGTCGTCTCTACGCCGCGTGCCTGAATGGCTTGCAACGATTTTGCTCGGAGTGATCGAAGGGGTGACCGAATTCGTTCCGGTTTCTTCCACTGGCCATTTGCTGTTGGCCGAACGGCTGTTGGGCGTTCAGAAGAGTGAACTCTTCCTGATCATCATCCAGTGCGCGGCCGTCGTCGCTGTGCTGCCACTTTTTCCGCAACGCCTTCACAAGTTTGCTTTTGCCTGGCGGGAAGCGCCTACGCGGGATTACCTGCTGAAAATTTTCACCGCGTTTTTCATCACGGGAGTAGTGGGCTTATGTCTGGACAAGGCCGGATTTGAACTCGACGACGCACCATTGCCAATTGGCCTCGCCCTGCTCCTCGGTGGGGTCGCGTTCATCGGCATTGAGTCGCACCTGCGCGGCCGCACTTTGACCGACAACATTTCCTGGTCGGTGGTATTTGCCGTGGCAGTCGGTCAACTTATCGCGGGCGTCTTTCCTGGCACTTCCCGCTCCGGAGCGACGATCCTGATGGCCCTGCTGCTGGGTTTAAGTCGACCTGCGGCGACGGAGTTTTCCTTTCTCGTCGGAATCCCCACTATGCTGGCAGCCGGCGGATTGAAGATTTTTAAGGCGGCCCGGAATCCGGTCGCAGGTAGCCCAGCCGAAGATTGGATTCAACTGCTTTTGGGCTGCGCTGTGGCGGCCGTGGTCTCGTTCATCTGCGTCCGCTGGCTTCTCCGCTATGTGCAGACCCACACGTTCACCCTCTTCGGTTGGTATCGGATCGCGCTTGGGATTCTCATCCTGCTGCTAATGCAGCGAGTAGGCTGACTGCCTATTGCGGACAGACCGTAACTCCGGAATCACTACCGTATCTGCAGTCGAGCGCAGTGCCGTCTATTTGGCCGGCGCAGGAATGAAAATCTTCTTTCCGACAGTCAGACTGGTGGCCTTCAATCCCGGATTCGCCTTCAAAATATCGTCCGCGGTCACTTTCACGCCTTGCTCCTTGTAGGCGGTGGCGATGGCCGAAAGCGTGTCGCCGGACTGGACGACATATTCATAGCCCTTCTCCGCCGGGGCGCTACCGCCACCGCCGGTATTCGCTGGTGGCGCCGGGCGAGTATTCGCCGCGGATTTGATGGACTTTCCGAGCTTCTCAAATTCCTTAAGGATGAGTTCCCTGTCTGCCTCGCGCTTGCGATCAATCTCGCGCACCTGCTCAGCCAGCCGCTTCAAATCCTCCGCGTTGGCCGCGCCCGAAGCGTTGCTGCTTTGCTCACGCAAGGACTGAACTTCCTTGGCCAGGAAGTCGAGTTGCTTCTTCATGTTGGCCTTATCCTCAACGAGATCCTGGACCAAGCCGTTCAGTTTGTTCAGCCGCTCCTCCGTCGCCGCGTCCTGGGCGCGCACTGTCAGCGGCATAGTCGCCAAGGCCAAACCCACCATCAAAAGAGAAAATCGTTTCATGCGCCGACAATAGAACCGCCGCCCGGTGCGTGCAAGCAAGGAGACGACAGCTTGAGGTTAAGAAATAGACTATCCGGAAATGAGCCCTACCCCAGCAACGTCTCACTGTCCTGGTTGATCCCTCCACCACCCGCGTTCCGCCGTTGACACCGCGCCCGCCAGCTTTCAGCATTCCGCGCATCGGAAGCCTTTCAATGAGCAAGCTGACCATCAAACCCGCCGAAGCCTGTAAATACGATCTCCTTTCGCTTGGTGAAATCATGTTGCGGCTCGATCCCGGCGAAGGCCGTATCCGTACCACGCGCCAGTTCCGCGTGTGGGAAGGCGGCGGCGAATACAATGTCGCCCGCGGCTTGCGGCGCTGCTTTGGCCTGCGCACGGCCGTGGCCACCGCGTTTGCTGACAACGACGTCGGCCGACTGCTGGAAGATTTCATCCTGCAAGGCGGCGTCAGCCCGGAGTTCATCAAGTGGCTGCCGTTTGACGGCGTAGGCCGGGTGGCGCGCAACGGCCTGAACTTTACGGAGCGGGGTTTTGGCATGCGCGGTGCCGTTGGCGTGTCTGACCGCGGACACTCCGCCGCCAGCCAGCTCAAAGCGGGCGACTTCGACTGGAATCATCTCTTCGGCAAACTCGGCGTGCGCTGGCTGCATACCGGCGGCATTTTCGCGGCTCTAAGCGACACCACTCCGGGATTGGTCATCGAGGCCGTGAAAGCCGCGCAGCAGCATGGCACGATTGTCAGCTACGATTTGAACTACCGACCCAGTCTCTGGAAATCAATCGGCGGCCATAAGCGCGCACAGGAAGTGAACCGCGAAATCGCCAGATACGTGGACGTCATGATTGGCAACGAAGAAGACTTCACCGCATGCCTTGGCTTCCAAGTTGACGGAGCCGATGAAAGCCTGCTGCACATTGACGTGGCTGCGTTCAAGCGGATGATCGAAACGGCGGTGAAAGAGTTTCCGAGCTTCAAAGCGACGGCTACGACGCTTCGTGCGGCCAGGACCGCCACGGTGAACGACTGGGCAGCCATTGCGTGGATGGGTGGAAAATTCTACGAGAGCCGTCAGTATCCCGGACTCGAGATTCTCGATCGCGTGGGCGGCGGTGACAGCTTTGCCTCAGGTTTCATTTATGGTCTGATGACCAGTGGCGATCCTCAGAAAGCGGTAGATTACGGCGCCGCGCACGGCGCTTTGGCGATGACCACCCCGGGCGATACCTCCATGGCCGACAAGGGCGAGGTGGAGAAACTGATGAAAGGCGACGGCGCGCGCGTGCAACGCTAGTCGCTCCGCTCAAACCGCCTTGCGATGACGCAGCCGGTCCAGCGCCACGGCAACGATGATGATGCCGCCGATGACCATTTCCTGAACCCACTTCGGCCAGCCCATTTGCTGCCCGCCCATGTACAGGATGGTGATCATTAACGCGCCAATCAGCGTGCCGAGGATTGAACCTTCGCCCCCGTTGAAACTCGCGCCGCCGATGATCACGGCCGCGATGATGAAGAGTTCGTACATCCCCGCCGTGGTCGGCTGGCCAATGCCACCGATGTAGGAGAATTGCATCAGCCCGGCCACGCCGCAGAAGAACCCGCCCGCCATGTAAACGAGCAATTTGGTCCGCCCCACGGGCACGCCGCAGAGGCGCGCGGTCTCCTCGTTGGAGCCCACGGCGAAAATGTGCCGTCCCAGGCGCGTGTAACGCAGGATGAATGACGAGATCAGCACCCCGATGATGAGAATCCAGATGCCGGTCGGGAGAATCTGCCAACTGCGATTCACATTGGAGAGCGTGGGGTCCATGAGCGAGTTGATCCAGGTTTCCTCCGGCGGATAAATGTCGCGTTCTTTCGCAATTCCTTTGGCCAGACCGCGGATCATCCCCATTGTACCGAGCGTCACGATAAACGGCACGAGGCGCAATCCAACGACCATCGCGCCATTCGCAAGCCCCGCCAACGTGGAGAGCAAAACCCCGGAAGCCACGGCCAGCATCGGCGTGAGGCGGGGATAAAGTTCCACCAATGCCTTGGTTTCGCCTGGTGCAACCGAGACGTTCAAATTCATCACCCACGCCACGGTTACAACTGACAACGCGATGAGTGACCCCGCGGAAAGGTCGATCCCGGCGGCAATGATGATCAGAGTCATGCCCAGACCCGCCGTGCCGTAAACGCACGACTGCCGCAGGATGTTTTCCAGATTGCGCAGCGTGTAAAACTTGCCGTCTTCGACCATGACCGCGAAGAAGGCGAAAACTATGATCAAAGCCAGAAAGCGGCCCAAGATGTTGCCCCAACCCGAACCAAGAGAAAATCTCGCGGCGGATGGGCGTGCTTCAGTTGTTTCGCTCATGATAGGTCATTGACGGGAACTTACGAAACACACTTCGGGCGAATGCCGCAACTCTAATGAGCGCGAATCGGACCAAAGGAGGATTCCCCCAGGGACATCTTCAGGCCAGGGCAGACGGTGAACGAAGCGTCCACCTAGTGTGCCCTCAGCCGGAAAAAACGCTGAGCCGAGTTGGTGGTGAAGTCGGTAATGCTCTTGAGCGTGCCGTCACCGGAAACGGTTTGCAATACCTGCCAAGGCGAGGCGTCGAGGGCATCTTTGAATTGCACGTCGTAGCTGACGCCGGAAGTCGTCTCAAACGAAAAAAAGAACTCCCCGTCACTGGTCCCAGGTTGAATGATCACCGGCGTGCCGAAACCGAAACCGGCGACAGTGTTGGTGGAGTCGCCGCCGTTGCTGACGAACACGACTTCGTTGGTAAACGCGCCGCTGCTGGCGGGCGCAACAAAACGGACCAAAATGTTTGTTGCAGTGAACGCGGGCACCGCGAAGCCAAGGCTTGCCACCGGCGTGGAGTTCGTACCCAGCAAGAAGAACGGGTCGGACGTCAGCGAAGCCGTCGCGTTGAGCGTTGTGCTACCAGAGTTGGTCACTACAAAACTGGCCTGTGCCACGGCACCAGTTAGAACCGGATTGAAAACCAGCGAACCTGGGCTGACGACGAGGCGCGCCGGAAGATCCGCCAGCTTGGCCACGAAACCGTCCGCCGTACCGCCCAACACCGGCGCCGTTGGAAAATCCTTCGAACCATTTTGGCCGACGAAATACAGGTTATCCGCTGCGTCGAGCTTGGCCGCATAGGCTAAATCCGGTCCGCGCCCGCCGAGATAACCGAGATAATCAAGCGCCGTGCCGTCGGCGTTCAGTCGCCCGACAAAGACATCACTGGACCCGGAATTGGTAGAATTTAGGAAGCCAGCCGTGTTGGTCACCGGCATGCCCGTGGAGAAGGTATCACCTACCACGTAGGCGCGCCCGGCGGCATCCACCGCCAGATCCCAAGCCTCGTCCTTGGCGGTCCCGCCGAAAACCACTGAGTAGATCACATTCGTCAGGGTGCTGTCGAACTTGGTGACGAACACGTCCGATGGGTCGGAGTTGGAGACGAGTCCGTCCGCCAGATTGGTGGTGGTGACCACGAAATTTGTCGACTGGGTCGAGCCACACAAGTAGACGGCGCCGGTGGGGTCACTCGTCAGGTTGATGGCATTATCATCACGATTGCCGCCAAAGAAACTGGCATACGTGACCGCACCTGCCGGCGAGATCTTGAGCAGAATTGCGTCAGCCACCGAGCTCACATTTGTCACCCGGTTCAGCAACGTCTGATAGGCAACGTTGGTGGTAATGGGAAAATCTGGGGACCGGGTGTAGCCACAGACGAAGGCGTTACCAGCGCTGTCCACGGTAATAGACTCGCCGCGATCCGTGCCTTGGCCACCCATGGGGAAAGAATAAATGAAGCTCCCGCCGTCCACACTTAGGCAGGTGACAAAAACATCGCTGCCGCCGGCAAAATTCGTGAACGCGGCGTTCGCGAGCGGGAAATTCGTGGACTCAGTAAAGCCCGTGACATAAGCCTGGCCTGCCGTATCCACGGCGATGCTGAAGACCTCATCCACGCCACTGCCACCAAGAAAGGTCGAATACAAAAGATTAGAGCCCGACGCGCTGAGCTTGGCGACGAATCCATCCACATTCTGGAATGACGGCGTGGTGGGAATGCCTAGGTTGAGATTTGTCTGCGCTCCGCCAACGATGGGGAAGTTCGTCGAAGCCGTGTAGCCTGTGAAATACGCATTGCCTTCGGCATCCACGGCCACCGAAAACGCACCGTCATGCGAACGGCCACCGAGGTAGGTGAGGTAAACCAGATTGGTGGTGTTCTGGGTCAGATCCAATTTCGCCACAAACACGTCGCCGCCCACAGTTGAACCTCCGGCATATTGATTAGTAAACGCGCCCGGAGTCGCGGGCAAATTAGCTGACAGGGTCTCACCAGCCACAAACAGGAAGCCGTTGGTACTGGTGCCTTGCAGTGCCACGTCCCACGCAATATCCGAACCACTCCCATTGAAGAACGTCAGCAGGCTCAACACCGGATCAATCACCAGGGGTCGCGTACGATCGTACGCACCCAGCTCAAACGACACCGTCCGCCCCCGCAGCCGATAAGCCACGGACACCTCGCGGCGTCCCGCGGCCAGCTCCTGATAGGCAATGGGCTTGAGTTGGCGAACCTCGTCGTCTCCAAGTCGCAGCACCAAATCGCCCTGCGCATCCACACGCAAATGGTCCGCGCCGGTAACCACGAAAGCGATCATGTCCGGACGCGCGCCAGGATTAAGCACAAAGTCGTATTCAAGTCGCGACTGATTGCCATAATAAACAACGTCGATGCCGGGATAAATCTGCCGCGCCCGGACCCTGGTAAAGGTCGGAAGGTTTTGTCGCCATTCCGCCGGACTGGCTCCGATCAGGTAATTTAACCGACCCGGCAATTCGCCCTCCCCCACCAACTGCGTCGCCGGGTTGGCCCGGAGAAAATCAAACGCTACGGACCGGCCACGAACCGTGCCGGTCAACGCCGCCCGCTGCCGACCGGTGACCGGCTGATCCACTTTCACCAGACTCAACAACGCGCGTTGAGGCGACAGTTGGACACTGCGCGACTGTCCTCGAGCCACAAACTGGAATTCGCCGGAAGTCGCGGAATCAGTCGCCTCAAAATATAACGGCACATTTACAAAAGATGACCGGCCCGAAACCGCCGCGGCGCCGGATTCTGCGTGACTGCTCATGCCGCAGCCACCCAAGACCACGGCTACGAGCAGTCGCGCTGCAGTAGCAGTGACAATGGCAGTCAGATTCTTCATGGCGTTCACAGGCTCAGAATTCTCGCGTGTAACCGACGCCGAACTGGAAGCGTCCGTCGCCGTCGCTGTACTTGTCATGATTGATCGGGAAGGCGTAGTCCAGCCGCAATGGTCCGATGGGCAGGTTCAGCCGCAAGCCAATACCCCAGTCATCACTGAAATTCTTGCCGTCGAAATCGTACGCGTCCTCGTTCACAAAACCGATATCATAAAAGAATGCGAAACGCACGCCGCCCGCCTTCTCCTTATTGATGATCGGAATGCTGTATTCCGCCGAGCCAAAAGCATAAGTGCGACCGCCGATGGGTTCATCAAAGCCGGGGTCGCGGGGCGAAATTGCGCGGTACTCGAAACCGCGCAATGAGTACAGGCCACCAAGATAAAACCGGTCGTAGAACGGTACGTCATCGCCGTTGAAACCTTCGGTTACGCCACCGCGACCGGTGACTTCCAGCACGTGGCCCTTGAAAAACCCACGGAAGTACCAAGCGGAGGTCAGTTCCAATTGGTAGTAGTCACGCTCGCCACCCAGCGCGCGCGTCGCCACTTCCGCACTCAACCGCGTGCGTTGTCCAGCGTCCGGCAATAACACACTGTTACGCGTGTCGTAGGCCAGGGAAAGTCCGACCTTCGAGATCAGTGAATCGCCCACCTCTTGCAGGATCGACGGTGGCACGTTGCTGGGTTGCACCCGCGGAATGGGCCGGCCGCTGTCGTCGTATTCAATGACCACGCGATCCCCATGAAAGCCTGAGTTAAGATCGATGCCCACGTTCTCCAGCGAGTAGCTGATACCGCCGATAAGGTAATCGCTCCACAGCGGCTTGGTCAGGCTGAGCTTTCCGCCCGTACGCGTTTCCGTATAGATGTCGTTATCGCTCTGGAAATCTAGGTCGCGATGAAACAGTTCCACTCCAAAACTGATTTTGCGCCCTAAAAACCAGGGCTCTACGAAGGTCAATACGTAGTCCTGGCGTTCCGTGCCCAATTGCAGCCGCAATCGCAGCTTCTGGCCGTCGCCGGTGAAATTGGGCGGGTTGAACAGGTCAAAATTGCCCTGACTGAATTCCGCGAACCCAACGAGTGAATCCACCGAGCTGAAGCCGGCGCCCATCGAGACGTTACCGGTGTTCTTTTCCTCGACGCCAATGATCAGATTCTTGCGATTGGGCACGTCCGTTGGATCGGCCCGGGTATCAACTTTTCCAAAATACTGCAGACCTTCCAACCGCCGCTTGCTGACCTTAACGCGGACCATGTCGAAAGTTTCACCGGGTGAAATCGCCAGTTCACGGCGGATGACCCGGTCCTTGGTCTTGGTATTGCCGCGGATTTCGATTTTCTCGACGTAGGATTTCTGGCCCTCTTCGACGTTGTATTCGAGGTCCATCGTGCCGGTCTCGGTGTTCGCAATGCGTTTTACCCGCAAGTCCCCGGTGGCGGGCGTCACGTCAATGTGTCCCTTCGCCCCATAAAAGTCCTCGACGGTTTCGATGTCCTTGCGCATCTGGCTTGGAACGAACACGGCCCCGGGCTTGAGCTTGAAGACCGTATCCACCTTGTTGGTGGGAAACATGGTCGTGCCTTTGAAGTTCACCGCCCCCACTTTGTATTGTTGCCCCTCGAAGACGTGAAACCGGAGCACCATCTTGTTCGTGGAGGGGAACTCGGTCTCGACTTGTTTAAGCTCGAAATCAATGTGGCCCTGGCCGCGATAGAACTCGGCCAATCGTTCCTTGTCCTCCAGCAATTGATCTTCTTTGTACACCCCGCTGCCGGTCAGCCAGGACATCCACCAACGATTCCGCGTCTTCACTTGTTTGCGCAGCTTCTTCTCGGTGAACGCGGAGGCGCCGGGAAATTCCACCTTCTCGATCTTGATCTTCGGGCTTTCCGTGATTTCAAACACGGCCGAGCCGCGCCCGTTATTTTCATCGATCGTCACGGCGTACTTTACCACCGTCCGCGGGTAGCCACCTTTCTGATACATCTCCTGCAAGGTCCGGGTGTCGGTGAACAGTTTCTGTTCGTCCAAGGGTTCACCCACCTTGGAAACGACCTTCTTCCGGAGCTTTTTGTCGGAATACTCTTGGTTGCCATTAAAGGTGATTTCCGTCAGCCGGGGCTTGGCCTGAACAACGTAGGTGAGATTGACGGTTGAATTCGTGAACTGTTCGCTCACCCGGATATTGTAAAACAAACCGGTCGCGTAGAGATTTCGGATGTCGTCGTCAATTGCCGGGCGCTGGTAGGGTTCACCGGTCCGGGCGCGGATGTTTGCGCGGATGTAGGCGTCACTGATGGATCGCGGACCGACGTGCCGGATTTCCACCGTGCCGATCGCGGGCGGCGTGGCGCCCGGCATTACCAGTTGCGCCGGCCCGGTCATGGCCATCAGCAAAAAGAAAACCCCGGCGAGCAGACGGGCAAGGCTGGGCGCGGGGTTCATCGGCAGGTGGCTATCGAGGCATGTCTTCGTCACTGACCTTGGCGGCATTCTCAAAGCGCGTGTACGACTTTATGAACGTGAGGTCCACGTCGCCCACCGGGCCATTGCGCTGTTTGGCAATGTACAGTTTGACCGGCGCTGCCTCGGAATCAAAATCAGGTTCGTCATCTTCTTTGCCCTTCAAATCTTTATACAGCAACGCCACCAAATCGGCGTCCTGCTCGATGGAACCGGATTCGCGCAAGTCGGACATTCGCGGTCGCTCACCCGGTCCGCGTTTCTCCAAATCGCGGTTCAACTGGCTGAGCACGATTACGGGGACGCTCATTTCCTTCGCCAGCGACTTGATGCCGCTGGAGATGTCCGCAATCTCCTGCTGCCGATTTTCAGCCCGGCGCGCAGTAGAGTGAAGCAACTGGAGGTAGTCAATGACGAAAAGCTTGATGCCGTGTTGTTGACACATGCGGCGCGCCTTGGCGCGCAGCTGCAAAATCGAAAGTCCGCTCGTGTCATCAATGAACAGCGGCGCACCCGAAAGCTGCCCCGCCGCGCTGGTCAACGGCGCAAAGTCCCGCTCCGCCAGGAAGCCCTCGCGAATGCTGCGCAAGTTCACCCGCGCGCGCGAACACAACATGCGCAACACGAGCGATTCGGAAGTCATTTCCAGACTGAACACCCCCACCGGCATTTTCAAATCCACGGCCACGTGTTCCGCGATGTTCATGGCCAGCGAGGTCTTGCCCATCGATGGCCGCGCTGCGACCACGACCATTTCCCCCGGATGCAGGCCGCTGGTCATCTTGTCCAAGTCAGTAAAGCCAGTACCGACCCCCGTCAACATGCCCTTCCGCGCGTGAAAATCCTCCACGGTGTTGATGGCCTTGTGGACGAGTTCCTTCATGCCCGCAACCGTGCCCGTCGCGCGCGATTCGCTGATGCGCAAGACATCGCGCTCGACCTCATCCATCAGCCCGTCCACTTCACCTTCGTGTTCGTAAACCCGCGAAACCACGTCCGTGCACACATGAATCATGCGCCGCAGTAGAAATTTCTCCTGCACGATCTCAGTGTAGTAACTGAGATTCGCGGCCGAAGGCACGGCGTCTTGCAGCGCGTTCAAGGCCGCGATGCCGCCCACCTGATCCAACAGCTGTCGGTCCTTGAGGTGTTGCTGAAGCGTGATGACGTCAATCTGCTCGCGCGAATCGAACATCTCGAGCATCGCCGTGTAAATGGTCTGGTGCCGCAGATCGTAGAACACCTCCGCCCCGGCGTTAAACTTTTCGATGCATTGGCCAACGCATTCGTTGGGCGACAGCATCACGCAGCCCAGCACGCCCTGCTCCGCTTCCACGGAATGCGGCGGCAGGCGGTCGGTCTTGAGCACATCAGCGGCAGGTTTGCGGCGGCGGGCTTTCTTCAAGTCCGCTCCGCTACCCGCACTCTCGGTCATCGAATCAATCACAGCTAGCAGGAGACACTCAACGCACGGGCAGCGTCAACGTTTCATTCGACCATCATGTGCGCAACCTGTTCACGACTTATTGGCAATTGCCACAAATTCTTCGGCAAACCAAACGCCGACTTTAATCTTTCCTTCCCCTGCCCTGTTGCTAATCCTCACCGCCGGTAATTTCATGGGCCTTAAACTATTCAACACTCTCACCCGCTCGGTGCAGGAATTCACGCCGCTTGACCCGGCGGGCAAACACGTCGGCATGTACTGCTGCGGTCCGACGGTCTATGACTTCGCGCACATCGGCAACTGGCGCACGTTTGTCTTCGCTGATCTCGTCCGCCGCTACTTGGAATTCCGCGGTTACGCCGTGAAGCACGTGATGAACATCACCGACGTGGAGGACAAGATCATCCGCCGCGTCCGCGAAACCAAGACCACGCTCCGCGAATTCACCGGCCAATACGAAGCCGCGTTCCTCGACGACCTCAAGGCGCTTGGCTGCCACTCACCGCACGTCACGCCGCGAGCAACCGAGCACATTCCCGAGATTATCGCCATCATCGAGAAGCTCATGGCCCGCGGCATCGCCTATCAGGCGGCCGATGGCTCGGTGTATTTCAGCATCGAGAAGTATCGTGGCTGCGGCTGCACCTATGGCCGGCTGGTGAAACTGAACTTCGACGAGATGCGCACGGGCGAACGCGTCGCATCCGACGAATACGAAAAGGAATCGCTTGCCGACTTCGCGCTGTGGAAAGCTTACGTGCCCGAAGACGGCGATGTAACTTGGGACAGTCCTTGGGGCCAAGGCCGGCCTGGCTGGCACATCGAGTGTTCGGCCATGAGCATGAAAGTGCTCGGCGAGAGTTTTGATCTGCACCTCGGCGGCGAGGACCTGATGTTCCCGCATCACGAGGATGAGATCGCTCAGAGCGAAGGCGCAACTGGCAAGCCGTTCGTGAAACACTGGCTGCACGGCGCGTTCCTGCTCGTTGAAGGGAAGAAAATGAGCAAGTCGCTCGGCAATTTTTTCACCCTGCGCGACCTGCTGGGCAAAGGTTACCACGCCCGCGAAATCCGCTATCTGCTCATCAGCGCGAGCTATCGCGAAACTTTCAACTTCACGCTCGATGGTTTGCAGGGCGCGCGCACCGCGCTGGCGCGGATTGATGAATGCGTGGGCAAGTTGCGCGAACTCGCCGGCACTGCCACGGCACCGCCGGAGACAGGATTGTTGGAGCACTTCACGGCCGCCATGGATGAGGACCTAAACGTTGCCGCGGCGTGGGCCGCCGTGTTTGACTGGGTCCGCGACACCAACAAGCGCCTTGCCGACAACGCGCTCACTTCAGCGCAAGCTGCGGCCGCGCTGGCGGCGTGGGAGAAGGTGAATTCGGTCTTCGGTATCACGGCGGCCGCGCAAGCCGAAGCCCCTCCGGAAATCGTGGCGCTCTTGGAAGCGCGTCAAGCGGCGCGCAAGGCGAAGGACTTTAAGCGGAGCGACGAAATCCGGGATGAGTTGAAAGCGAAGGGTTGGATCATCGAGGATTCGCCCAAGGGTCCGAAGTTGAAGAAACTGTAGCGGCGGTCTGTGACCGTCGCACGCTCGACGCTGACGGAGCGTCGCTACAATCATGCAGGGCTTGTTCATCACATTTGAGGGGACAGAAGGCTGCGGCAAATCCACGCAGGTAGCTTTGCTCGCCGAGCGATTGCGCGGGATCGGTCGCCCCGTGCATTTGCTGCGCGAGCCGGGTGGCACGCCCATTGGCGAGGAGATCCGCCACACCCTCAAGCATAGCAAGAACAACGCGGCCATGACGTGGGAGGCGGAGTTGCTGCTGATGAACGCCAGCCGCGCCCAACTGGTCCGCGAATTAATCCGCCCTGCCCTTGCGCGCGGCGAAATTGTGGTGTGCGACCGGTTCTTTGATTCAACCACTGCGTACCAAGGTTTTGGGCGCATGCTTGATTTGGATTCAGTGCAACGAATTGTCGAATTTGCGGTCGGTGGCACGTTGCCGGATCTTACCTTGCTGTTCACTGTCCCCCAGGAAGTAAGCGCCGAACGCTTGCGCTCGCGCCAGGCCAACCTGCCGTTCGTGCGCGATCGCATCGAGGAAGCCGACCGCGCATTCTTCGAGCGCGTATCGCGCGGCTATGAGCAGATCGCCGCGCACGATCCGCAGCGCATCAAGAAGATTGACGGCGCGCGCGGCGTGCGCGAAGTGCAGGACAATGTCTGGGCTGAGGTGGAAAGAATTCTGAACCGCGGGCGGTGAATTGGTTGTCGCCTATTGGCAAGCGGCGAACCGGTTCGCCAACGGGCTTTCTGCCGCCTGTCTGCGATCGTCACGAAAAGTCCGGCTTGCCGGCGCCAGTTGCCGGCGTATGTTGGCCGGGAAAGGTTCACGCGTATGCTCAACGAAACCCTGGCGAAGATCGAAGCGCGGTTGCAATCCGCCGAATCCGTTCCGGCTGAACGGCGGCAGGAATTATTGGAACTGGTCAAGACTCTGCGGAACGAGATTGATGAGCTTTCCAAGACCGACTCGGAGCAAGCGCAAAGCATCGCCGGCTTTACCCAGGTTTCCACGCACGAAGCGACCCGCAGTGAACCCGATCCGGATCTGGTCAAGGCTTCCCTCGATGAATTGACGGGCTCGGTGGCCGGCTTTGAGAAATCTCATCCGCGGCTGGTGCAGATCGTCAACAATATCAGCACCACGCTTTCAAATCTCGGCATCTAGGCCCGAGTGCGCCTCGACCCTGCCAGCACGTCTGTGGGGTAAACCAATCCGCTTGCGCCACGGCGGCGCTCTTGCCAAGTTGCCTGCGGAGCCGGCGGACCGTTCCCCGAAGTGCCACGCTGCTCGATCTGACATGCAATCAAAACCGCTGCGCATCTTGCTCATCGAACACGACCCGGCATCCGCCCGCGTCATCGGCGGCTTGATCCAGTCCGTCCCCGACTTGGTTGCGTCGCTGCAGGTCTCGGAATCGCTCGTGGACGGAGTGGCGCGCTTGAACAGCACGGAGTTCGATGTGGTGGTCATGGAGTTTTTCCTGCCGGACGGTGCCGGCCTTGCCAACATCGCCATGCTCAAGGCCGCGGCGCCCCGCGTGCCAATCATTGCCGTCGGCGCCGAAGACGACGAATCCATTGCGGTGGAAGCAGTGCATGCCGGCGCCCAGGACTATCTGGTAAAGGGCCAGTTGAGCGGCCGCTGGCTCATGCGTTCCATGCATTATGCGATTGAACGGCAAAGTGCCGAACTGGCCCTGCACGACGCCGAGGAGAAATATCGCGGTCTGTTCAATCATCTGGTGGAAGGCATTTTCCGCACGTCGCCCGATGGTCGATACCTGATGGCCAACAACGCGCTGGCCCGCATTTACGGGTATGCATCGCCGGAAGAATTGATAAACCGGGTTACGGACATCGGCCGCCGGCTGTACGTGCAGCCGGGCCGGCGGGCGGAGTTCAAGCGCATCATGGAGGAGCACGACACCCTTACGGGGTTTGAGTCTCAGATTTACCGGAAGGACGGGAGCACGATTTGGATTTCCGAGAACTGTCATGCCATTCGCGACGCCCAGGGTAAGCTGCTGTATTACGAAGGCACGGTGGAAGACATCACCCAGCGACGCGAGGTGGAGGAAGACCTGCGGCATTCAGAAGCGCTGTATCACTCGTTAGTGGAAACGCTGCCGCAAAACATTTTCCGGAAGGATATCCACGGCTGCTTCACCTTCGCGAACCAGCAATTCTGTAAAACGCTCGGGCTACCGCTCGAGGAGATCGTGGGCAAGACCGATTACGATTTCTTCCCGTCGGAGATGGCAGCGAAGTTCCAGAAGGACGACCGCGAGATTCTGGAGCGTGGACGCACACTGGAGACCGTCGAGGAAAACCAGCCACCCGGCAAATCCAAGTCCTACGTGCAGGTGGTCAAAACCCCGTTGCGGGGTGGGTATGGGCAGATCATTGGTTTGCAGGGCATCTTCTGGGACATCACTGCGCAGAAAATGGCCGAGGAACGCGTGCGCCAGGCACAAGGGAGTTTGCGCGAATCCGAGGCGTTGTATCACTCGCTGGTGGATACCATGCCGCAGTGCATTTTCCGCAAGGACATTGAAGGCAAATACACCTTCGCCAATCGCGAGTTTTGTCGCGCGATCAACCGGCCGCTGGAGGAAGTACTGGGTAAGACGATTTTCGATTTCCTACCTCCGGAGATCGCCAAACTGCGGCAGGAGGATGATTTGAAGGTGATGGAGCTTGGCCGGCCCATCACGCACGTCGAGCAGAACAAATTCCAAAACAAGGATGACCAGTTCATTCAAGTTCTCAAGATTCCCATCCTCGACGCCGCCAATCAGGTCGTCGGCATCCAGGGAATGTTCTGGGACATCAGCGAACAGAAGCTGGCCGAGCAACGCATCCGCCGCGCGAATGAGGAGCTGGCTGCGAGCCAAGAAAAGCTGCGGCTCAAGAACGCGCAGATGGAAGAGGACCTCAAAATGGCGGGCGAAATCCAGGCCGCGATGCTGCCTAATCAACTGCCAACTTTTCCAGTCGGCGTCCCGGTGGAACAAAGTGCCCTTCAATTCACGCACCGGTATCGGCCCACCGGCGCGGTGGGCGGGGACTTCTACAATGTGGCCGCCTTGTCCGACACCAAGGCGGCGGTATTTATCTGTGACGTGGCCGGGCACGACGTGCGCTCGGCCCTGGTCACGGCCATGATTCGCGCGTTCCTCGAAGAACTCCGGCCCCTGGCGGCCAATCCGGGACAGTTTCTGACCAAACTGAACCGCGATCTGGGCGGAATTCTCAAACACACGGGCACACCTGTGCTGACCACCGCGTTTTACCTCGTTGCGGATTCGGCCACCGGCCGCATGTGGTATGCAAATGCGGGTCATCCCAAGCCATTACACTTGCGGCGCGCCACCGGCACCGTCGAACCCCTGACCAACGCCACCAAGCGGAGTCAGGCGGCGCTCGGCCTATTCGACAATGTGACTTACGAAACCACGGAGGTCGCGTTCGCCCCCCGGGATCTGGTAATGCTTTACACGGACGGTCTTTACGAAGTCCACAATGCCAAGGACGAGCTTTACACTCTGGCGATGCTCACGGCGGCAGCGCGACAGCATATCCAACTGCCCAGCGGCCAGCTGTTTGACCAGTTACTTGAGGAAATCCGGACATTTGCGGGGACGCAGCAGTTCGATGACGACGTCTGTCTGGTCGGCGTTGAACAACCCGGGCCGTGAACTCCGGATGACGGCTACGTGACCGCGGACAATCGCGGACAACTTTTTGTCAAAAAAGTGTTTGGCAACGCTCGCCAACGGGTATTAATTCAAACCGAAGCGAAGGTTTACCGGTGACTGACCAACCATCAACGAAAGGCTGATCCCATGGACCTCCATCACCCGATCTTGCGCGAGTTCGCCGAGCACCGCGACACGATCAAACGCCTCCAAACCAGTGACACGCACTTCCGCAACCTCTACGACGAGTACCATCGGCTCGACGATTCCATCTACCGCATCGAAGAGGAAATAGACTTCGCCACCGATCAGGAAATTGACGAACTCAAGATGCGGCGGGCGAAGCTGAAGGATTACATCTACCACCTGATCAAGCATGCGCCCGATTTGTGTCCCAGTTGCCAAGGCACGGGAACGGTGCGCTAAGCGCGTTTTGCCAGCGCCACTTTCGCGCGCTTGAGCGCCGCGCCGCGATTGGGATACAGCGCGTCCAATTCCACCAGCAGCGGCGCATTGTCGGCGGCGACATCCTCCTCCGTCAGCGGTCGCCCCAATCGTTGCGCCAGGTCTTGCAGATAGATTTCCACTTCGCGCTTCGAAACACCGGATCGCTTCTTCACTATCGGCGCCCGCGGTACGATCATCTCCCCAAACAAATCCGCGTGCTGTTGCATGGCCGCCAGTTTGGCCCGGGCGATCGCCACATAATTTTCGTCCGTCTCCGTGAGTACGAATCGCCGTCCCAGCTTTGCCGCCGCAATTGCCGTCGTCCCCGCGCCACCAAAGGGATCAAATACCCAGCCGCCGCGATGGGTTGTCAGTTTGATGATTCGTTCCATCAGCTTGTCCGGTAATTGACAGGGATGCGCGTCACGGTCGCGCTTGTGTTTGATCCGATGCACATCAAACCAGACGTCCGTTAACTCCACCTTCGCATCCTCGCCTCGCAATTTGCGGTCGCGCACGCAAGCAGCGCGCAAACAGTATTGAGGTGAATCTGGCGGCAGCACGGATTCCTGGGCGGACTGAGAGGAAACCCTTTTCTGCCTGTGCTCACCGTAATAATTGCACACCACCTTTCCACCCGGTTTGGAGTACCACAACAGTGAATAATGCGCGGGCATGATCTTGCCGCGCGGATCGGACAACGCATCCCAGACAATCCAGTGCCGAAATTCCAGCAGCCCGTTCAGATATGCTGCGTGATGCATGGCCCATTTCGGCAGATTGAGCACGAACAACGAACCACCCGGTTTCAGGCTTCGAGCCATGCCGCCGAGCCACTCGTTGCACCACGCGAGATAATGCTCATCCGAACGCTCGTCGTCGTAGCCGCCATAATTCTTGGCGAGGTTGTATGGTGGATCAGCAAACGCGAGATCGAACAGTCCTTCAGGATGTTGTTTGCTGACCTGCTCAAGCAATGAAACACAATCTCTGTGATGGACAGTATCCGGCTCAATCCTCGCTGCAGCGCTGCCCTGCGAGACCGTCGGTTTCAAGCTTCCCTTCGGGCTGACCGCCGCACTTGTTGGTGTGCTCGTCTGAATCACGTGCAATCCGTTCCGTCCGGCTCTGAGGCTCATCGCCGCGACCCGAGCCAGCACGTCGTCGGGAATCACGTGATCGCGAATCTTGCGGCGGGGAAGATCCCGCCACACGTCGGACGGCGCCGCGCCCTGGGGATTCATCAAATGCTTCTTGCCGCCCCAATCCTTCAAGGTCTTGCCGCAAGCTGCACAGTTCAGGTGCGGTGTGCGCGCGGCGTCGGTGTTGAGTTCCAAGCGCGGCGTGGGTCGCTGTCCAACAGCGGCCTTGACGACCAGCAACAATCCAAGATGGGAAGGTTGAAGGGTTTCGCGGCGGGGCGAATCGTCTATGTCCAGGGCGAACCAGTATTTGAAAGCGAAGGCCCAATCTTCGCCGCGCAGATGCGCCAGCCGATGGCCCCAAGTTGACAATTCGTAGGGCGGACCGTAAAGCCAGAGCTGGCCGTTCGGACGGAGCAACCGCCCGCACTCGGCCAATAGGCGTTCCGAGTTTTCCGTGAGCCTGATTTCTTCCGGCACCGGAACTGCCGATTTGTCTCCCGGAATGAACTTTGTGCTGATGACAACAACGTCACGACTCGCCGCCGGCAAATGCGCAAACCCGCCGCCCGTGGCAAACCGCATTGTCTCTATTGGTGGAGTCATCGCCACTCCAGATTAGGCAGCGAAATCCTCGCTGACCAGCGCAGTTCTGGTTAGTCCACAAACTTGATCGAGCGGGTCTTCTCGGAGCGCTTGCGCTTGGTTTCGTCGAGTTCCTTTTTGCGAAGGCGGAGATTCTTCGGCGTCGCTTCGACGTATTCATCCACGTCGATGTATTCAAGCGCGCGCTCGAGCGAGAGTTTGAGCGGGGCGCTGAGCTGGATGCCCTTCCCGTCACCTTGGGAACGCATGTTCGTGAGTTTCTTCTCCTTCACCGGGTTCACCGGGATGTCGTTCTCGCGCGCGTTTTCACCGACGATCATGCCCGCATAAACGTTGTCGCCAGGCTCAACCATCAGCCGCCCCCGTTCCTGAATCATGTTCAACGCGTAGCTGGTGGCTTCGCCGTTGTCCATGCTGACGAGCGACCCGTTCTTGCGCGCTGCGATCTCACCGCGGTCCGGTCCGTATTCGTGGAATAGATGGCTCATCACGCCCATGCCCTTGGTCGAGTTCACCAAATCGGTTTCGAAACCGATCAAGCCGCGCATCGGCACCAGTGCCTCAATGGTCACTTGATCGCCGTGGTGGTTCATGTTCGTGATCTGCGCCTTGCGGAAGGAGAGATTCTCCATGATCGTGCCCATGAATTCCTGCGGGATTTCCACAAACAACTTTTCAATGGGTTCGAGGAGATTGCCACCGGCATCTTTCTTCCACAGCACTTCCGGCCGAGAAACCAAAACCTCATAGCCCTCGCGTCGCATCTGCTCAACGAGAATGGCAATCTGCATTTCGCCGCGGCCGCTGACCGCAAAAATCTTCGGGTCACTGGTCTGCGCGATTCGAAGCGCCACGTTCGTGCGGATCTCTTTCACCAACCGATCCCAAATGTGCCGAGCGGTAACGAGCTTGCCGTCCTGACCGGCGAGCGGGCCGTCATTCACGGCGAATTCCATCTGGATCGTCGGCGGATCAATCGGGATGTACGGCAACGCGGGCCGCACTTCGCTGTCGCAGATGGATTCACCGATGAACACGTCCTCGAAGCCCGTGATGCCCACGATGTCCCCGGCGTGCGCCTCCTGGATCTCAATCCGTTTCATGCCCTCAAAATGGTAGAGCATGGTGATTTTGTTCTTGGAGACCTTTCCGCTTCCGTGGCGACAGATAGCGGCATCACCAACCTTCACCTTGCCTTCGTAAATCTTCCCGAACGCAATACGACCGAGGTAATCCGAGTAATCAAGATTCGCCACCAACACCTGGAAGCCTTCGCCCGCGTGCGCCCGCGGCGGCGGAATGTGTTTTACGATGGCTTCAAACAGTGGCTCCATTGTGCCACTGGCATGATCTAGCTCCACTTTCGCGTACCCAGCCTTCGCCGAGCAGTAGATGAACGGAAAATCCAGCTGCTCATCCGTCGCGTTGAGCGACATGAACAACTCGAAGACCTGATCGAGCACCTTCTTGGGATTGGCGTTTTCGCGGTCGATCTTGTTGATGACCACGATCGGCTTCGCGCCAGCTTCCAGCGCCTTACGCAGGACGAAGCGCGTTTGGGCCTGCGGACCTTCCGCCGAATCCACCACGAGCAACACGCCGTCGATCATGTTCATGATGCGCTCGACTTCGCCGCCGAAGTCCGCGTGGCCGGGCGTGTCCACGATGTTGATGTGGAAATTGTGATACTTGAACGCGGCGTTCTTCGCCCGGATGGTGATGCCCTTTTCCTTTTCGAGGTCCATCGAGTCCATCAGGCGTTCCACCTGCGTCTCGGCCTGGTTGGCGCGGAAGGTGCCGGATTGCTTGAGCAGGCAGTCCACCAGCGTGGTCTTGCCGTGGTCAACGTGCGCGATGATCGCGATGTTGCGGATGTGCTGCATATCGTAAATGACCGGCTCGTCCACGGCGCAAAGATAACAACCGCACCACTTTGATGCGACCGGGAAACGCGGGCGGATGCCTGCGACTGCGACGGGCGAATTGCCGGGCTGCGTAGGATGCGGATTCAGAGCGAAAGGTCAAGCAAGGCTTCCATAAAATCCGCGTGACGAAACTCACCCCGGACGGTCGAATAACGCAATAATGGGTATTTACAGCCCATTTGTTTGCGCTAATTTGGAACTGCCATGAGAGCCTTCTGGATCACCACCCTGATCGGTTCGGTTCTGTGTCTGGCTTTGGGCAGCACGGCCATCTCCAGTCATCGCGCCGCCGTGGAATTGCGGCACAAGAACGAAACCCTCCAATCCGACCTGCAAGCAGCACGCACTCGCGCCGATTCGCTGACGACCGAAAAACAGGAGACAGCACAACAACTTGCTTCCGTCATTACCCGGCACGGGGAACTAACCTCGCGCATCCGCGAACTGGAAGCCGCCGAGACCGAGGATATGGCTCAATCCACGTCGCCAGCCAACCTGAGGCCGTATCAGGCGGAAGCTTATATCGGACGAAAATCCATCGGCCTGGTCTGGATCGTCCCCCGCAATCTTCGTTTGGAGACGAACAGCCAACGCTACGTTTATGAGCCGGTGGTTTGTCTGGACGAGAAACTCCGGAAGTTCTTTGAGGTGCACCACACCAACATCGTGGAGCGAACGCTGGAAACGCCCGTGTACGTGAACAACAGTTACTACGAGGAGCCTTACTACTATGCCGTGGGGCACTGGCCACGTCAGACCAATAGCTGGCCCAGCCAGCCCGCACCTGCGCCCTATCCGACTCCGCCGCCGTTCAATCCGGGCAGCGGCACCATCATAAGGCAACCCATCGGCACTCCGGCAGAGAAAATTAAGACTTACCCTTCTGCTCCGCGATTGCAGGTCACTCCAGCGAATCCAGCCCCGAAGTCACCGACTTCACCGACGCCGGGTTTGCCCCGGACAAATCCTTCGCTTCGAGCGGCGACGTGATACCCTGGCAGGCGTTACTTCTCGCGATGCCAGATGTCACCCTCGCCGTAGCTAAACCAGCGGCTCGTGGTGACCTTCTGCTGTGTGTAAAACTGCACGCCTTCCCTGCCCTGCATGTGTAGGTCGCCGAAGAATGATTCATCCCAACCGTTGAATGGAAACCACGCCATTGAAGCCGGCACGCCGATGTTGATGCCGATCATTCCGGCCTTGGCGCGATGCTTGAATTCGCGCGCCGCCTTACCATTGCGGGTGAAGATGGATGCGCCGTTGCCATACATGGATTTGTTTGCCAGTTCGATGGCCGCATCTAAATCCTCCATGTGCATCACGTTCAGTACCGGGCCGAAAATTTCCTCCTTGGCCACGATCATGCCGTTTTGCACGTGATCGAGAATCGTCGCGCCGACATAGAAACCATTCGGCGCTTCGGAAACTTTCACGCCGCGACCGTCGGCGAGGACTTTCGCGCCCTGCTGTTCGCCGATGGAAATCAATTCTTGCACGCGATTGGCGTGTTGTTTCGTGATAACCGCGCCCATGTCCGGTTGTGCTTCGCGATCGGTCGGACCGACTTTGATGCGCTTGGTCGCTTCGACCAGCGTTGGCAAAACTGTTTTCTCCGCGTCGCCGACAACCACCGCCGTTGAGCCTGCCATGCAGCGCTCGCCTGCGCAGCCGAACGCGGCTTCAATCACGCCACGTGTAGAGTTCTCCACATCGGCATCCGGCATGACGATGACGTAATTCTTAGCGCCGCCGTTGGATTGCACGCGCTTGCCGTGCTTCGTGCCGACTTCGTAAATGTAGCGTGCGATGGGCGTCGAACCGACGAACGAGATAGCTTTCACTTTCGGATGCGTGAGCAACGCGTCCACAACTTCGCGTCCACCGTGCACGATGTTCAACACGCCTTTGGGAAGCCCGGCTTTCTCCAAGAGCTTGGCAATCTTGATCGCGGTGAGCGGCACCTTCTCGCTCGGCTTGAGCACGAAAGTGTTTCCACAGGCAATGGCGATGGGATACATCCACAGCGGCACCATCGCGGGAAAATTGAACGGCGTGATCCCAACGCAAACGCCAAGCGGCTGACGAATGGCTTCGCAATCAATGCCGCGCGCGACGTTCTCCAACACCTCCCCCATCATCAGCGACGGCACACCCAGCGCAAACTCGACGACTTCCATCCCACGCTTCACGTCGCCGCGCGATTCCACGAGCGTCTTGCCGTGTTCGCGGGTGTTACTGCGCACGATGTCTTCGAAATTGTCTTCGAGCAACATCTTGAACCGGCCAAGAATCCGCGCACGCTCAACTGGCGGAGTTTCCATCCACGACGGGAACGCCGCGTGCGCGGCTTCCACGGCGGCATTCACGTCTGCCGCCGTGCCAACAGGACATTCGGCGACGACCTCGCCGATGGATGGATTGAAAACGGGCGTGCCGGCGACTTTTGGCGTCAGCCATTCGCCGCCGATGTAAAACGGACAAGGTTCAAGCGTCTTCGTCATAAAATTCTCCGGATGCAAAAATCACCGCTGCGTAAGCGGCCTGACTTGCCGCTGCCCCGGCCCGGTGTAATTCGACAGCGGTCGGATCAAAGAATTGTCTGCTAATTGCTCCATGACATGCGCCGTCCAGCCAGTGATCCGCGCCATCACGAAAATCGGCGTATAAAAATCCGTGTCAATGCTCATCATGTAATAGGCCGGGCCGCTCGGGAAATCGAGATTTGGATAAATCCCCTTCTGTTCCATCATCGTGGCTTCAAGGATGTCGGCAATCTCCAGCCACTTACCCTGCCCCGTCACCTCGGCCATCTGCCGCGCCAACTGCTTCATCGTCGGCACCCGCGAATCACCCTTCTTGTATACCCGATGACCGAAGCCCATTACCTTTCGCTTGTCACGCAACGCGGCCAGCATCCAATCCCGCGCCCGCGCCGGATCGTTGATTTCGAGCAGCATCTTCATGACGGCTTCGTTCGCGCCACCGTGCAGCGGGCCTTTGAGCGACGCAATACCCGCCGTCACCGCCCCGTGCAGATCCGCCAGGCTTGACGCCACCACCCGCGTGGTGAACGTGGATGCGTTGAAGCCGTGCTCCGCATAAAGTATCAACGAGGCATCGAAGGCCCGCACAACTTCCGGTTGCGGCACTTTGCCGAAGCAAACGTGGAAGAAATTCTGCGCAATGCTCAGATCCGTTCGCGGCGGGATGAACTCCTGCCCTTTACGCAACCGGTAGAATGCGCCAATGATCGTCGGAATCTTTGCCAGCAAATCCACTGACCGTTGCATGTTTGCTTCCGCATCCTGACGCTCTGGCTTGGAAGCTTCCATGCCAAGAAAACTCACCGCGGTCCGCAAGGCGTCCATCGGATGTGCCGTGTGCGGGAATTTTCTGATCACATGCAGGAGTTCCGGGCTGATCTCCCGCCGCGCCCGTTCATAGGTGCAGAACGATTCCAAGTCACGCGCACCAGGCAGTTCGCCATGCCAGATCAACCACGCGACTTCCTCGAAGCTACAATGCTCCACCAGCTCCTGCACCGGGTAGCCGTAATAAACGAGGGAGTTGATCTCCGGCATCACCTTTGAAATGCGCGTCGAATCCACGACCACGCCGTCGAGGCCTTTGTGAATCGTGTTGTCTTCGGGCATTGCGGCTAGAGTTTGAAGTTGAAAACGTCTTTGTCGAACTGCTCGTAATCCTTGTAACGGATCAACTCGTAAAGCTCTGCCCGGGTCTGCATCCGACTCACGACCGACTCCTGTGTGCCGTCGTTCTTGATGGTCGCGAGTCCATCCTCTATCGCCTTCATCGCCAGGCGCAACGTCGTCACGGGATAAATCACGATGTTGAAGCCGAGGCCGGAAAGCTGCTTTGCAGTCAGCAATTTGCTTTTGCCGAACTCGGTCATGTTCGCCAGCAGCGGAACTTGGATTGCTTTGCGAAACTTCGCAAACTCGCCTTCATCTGCCAACGCTTCCGGGAATATCGCGTCCGCGCCAGCATCCACGTAGGCTTTCGCGCGCGCAATCGCGCCATCCAGACCTTCAGCAGCTCGCGCATCCGTGCGCGCCATGATGAGAAAATTTTTGTCGCGCCGCGCCCCAACGGCGGCGCGGACTTTTTCGACCATCGCTTGCGCGGTGACCAGCAATTTGCCGTCGAGGTGGCCACAACGCTTTGGATTCACCTGATCTTCGAGATGGCAGCCACATAAGCCAGCATCTTCAAGAGTGCTGATGGTGCGCGCCATGTTCAACGGTTCGCCGAACCCGGTGTCCGCATCAATGAGTGCGGGCAAATCCGTAGCGCGCGCTATCGCACCACCGCGCGCCGCGACTTCGGAGAGTGTCGTCAGTCCGATGTCCGGCAGCCCCAAATCTGCCGACAGCGCCGCGCCGGAAACATAGACGCCATCGAAGCCGTGTCGTTGGATCGCCATCGCCACCAGCGGCGAAAACGCGCCGGGCATGCGCAGAAGTTTTCCCTTCTTGAGCGCCGTGCGGAATTCCTTGCGTTTCTCAGCAGCGGATTTCGTGGCTTGGAGCATTAGGTTAGAGTCGGGTTTGGATTGTACTGGATTTTGGACTGCGGTGGCAGAGCGCAGCGGCGACACCGCTTTCGTCAGGCGTGAAATCATCCAAAAGCGGCATGGCGCTTCGCTTCCCGCCGCAGTCCAAGATGATCACTCGTGATTTCACAGCTTCAAAAGATTCCCCGCTTGTCACGCACGGAGCAAGACAGTTTGCCTGCCGGGAGCACCACATTCAATGCGCCTAGCTCCCCAGCCTTGAGTTCGCCCAACCGCTCTGCGGCTTGGAGAAAGCGCTCGCTCTCCTCGGCGGTTATCAAATCCTCCGTCAGCGTCTTGAACTTATGGACGTAATTCGCCCGGGCGAATGGACGCGCACCGAGTGGATGCGCGTCGGCCACAGCGATTTCGTCCACGAGTTTCTTGCCGTCGTTGAAAGTCATTTCAACGCGACCGCCAAAGGCTTTTTCCTTCGGGTCAATCGAGTGATAGCGCCGCGTCCACTCAGCTTCTTCGCGCGTCGTGATTTTTTTCCAGAGCGCGACAACGTCCGGATGCTTCGCGACTTCGGGTGCGTAGCTTTTGACGTGATGCCAGAGACCAGTGTGCAGCGCGGCAGCAAAGATGAACATGATGCTGTGGTCGAGCGTTTCGCGGCTGGCGTTCGGGTCGGACTTCTGCGGGTCGTTCGCCCCCGTGCCGATGACGAAATGCGTGTGATGGCTCGTGTGGATGACGATCTCGCGAATGCTCTTCAGGTCGGCAATTTGCTTGCGCAACTTGAACGCGAGGTCAATCCACGCCTGCGCCTGATACTCGGCGGAATGTTCCTTCGTGTAGGAATCGAGGATGGCGAGGCACGGTTCGCCGGGCGCGGGCAACGGCACGTCGTAGCCCGCGTTTTTGCCGCCCAGCATCCACGCAATGACGCTGTCCTCGCCCTCGTAGATCGGCGACGGACTTTTTTCGCCGCGCATTGCACGATCCACTGCTTCGATGGCGAGCTTGCCGGCATGCGCGGGCGCGTAGGCTTTCCAACTGGAAATCTCGCCCTTGCGCGATTGGCGCGTGCTGAAGCCGACGTGAACCGCCTGTTGAACGGCCTGATAAATCGTGTCGGTGTCGAGGCCAAGCATCGCACCGATGCCCGCAGCGGCGGACGGGCAAAGATGCGCGATGTGATCCTTCTTGTGCTCGTGCAGGCAGATCGCGCGCACGAGGTTTGTCTGGATTTCGTAGGCAACGACGAGGCCGCGAAGGAGTTGTGCGCCGGTGCAACTGCATTGTTGCGCCACGGCGAGCAGCGGCGGGATGTTGTCGCCGGGATGCGAATAATCCGCCGCGAGAAACGTGTCGTGCATGTCCAGCTCACGCACGGCAACGCCATTGGCCCACGCGGCCCACTCGCAATCGAATCGCTGCTCGCTCGCAACACCGAACAACGCCGCACCTTTCGCGCGCGGATGCGCAAGCGCCTGCGTGCGGGCATTGGCAACGGGTTCGCGATTGATGGCCGCGATGGCGACGGAGGCGTTATCAATGATGCGATTGATCACCATCTCGCCGGCCGCAGGATCAATCGCGGCCTTGTCCGTTGCGACTGACGCGATTTTCCAGGCGAGCTGCTCCGTCTTCGACAGCGGGACTTTGGACGGATAGACTTTGACGTGGTGGGAAATCACGGATGCGGCGGAATCGGTTTCATTTCCCCGCGGGAAACTTTCGCCTGATAATCGCTCCACGACATCTTCGCGCGCTTGGTGTCCACGCTGACCATCGTGATGCACTCGTCCACCGGGCAGACGAGCGAGCAGAGATTGCAACCGACGCACTCGTGTTCCTTGATTTCGGGAATCGGCTTACCGGGCACGCGGCCCGGCCCGAGGCCGTGACCGTTCGGATTGATCAACGCGATGGCTTGATGCGCGCCGTCTTCACACGCGATGTAGCAAAGATTGCAGCCGATACACTTGTCGTAGTTGATGCTCGCGATGCGCTTGTAATGCAGGTCGAGCGTCTCCCATTTCTGGAGCTTGGGCACGGCCTTGCCGATGAGTTCATTTACGCTCTTCATGCCTTTTGAGTCGAGATAATCGCTCAAGCCTTCGCACATATCTTCCACAATGCGGAAGCCGTAGTGCATGATCGCGGTGCAAACCTGCACGCTCGTCGAGCCGAGCGCAATGAACTCCGCCGCGTCGCGCCAGTTCGAGATGCCGCCGATGCCAGAAATTGGCAAACGAACTTCAGGATCAGCCGCGCAGCTTTGCACCATGTTCAACGCGATCGGCTTCACTGCCGGGCCGCAATAACCGCCATGCGAACTCAAACCTGCAACGAATGGCTCAGGGCAGAAGTTGTCGAGGTTGACCTGCGTGATGCTGTTGATGGTGTTGATGAGCGAGATGGCGTTGCTGCCAGCCTTCTTCGCGGCGCGGGCGGCATAGACGACATCCGTGATGTTCGGTGTGAGTTTGGTGATGACAGGAATCGTTGCGACTTCCATGACCCAACTGACGATTTTCTCTGCCACTTCCGGCCGTTGCCCCACCGCCGAGCCCATGCCGCGTTCGCACATGCCATGTGGACAACCAAAGTTTAGTTCGATGCCGTCCGCGCCGGCGTCAGCGGAGCGCTTCACGAATTCATGCCAGTTCTCGCGCGTATCCACCATGAGTGAGGCGATGACGGCGTGATTCGGCCAGCGCTTTTTGACTTCGGCAATCTCCTTGAAGTTCGTTTCCGGCGAGCGGTCACTGATGAGTTCGATGTTGTTGAATCCGACCATGCGCGACTGGCCGAGGTTCAACGCCGAGTAACGCGACGAAACATTGACGATGGGATCGCCGATGGTTTTCCAAACCACGCCGCCCCAGCCGGCCTCGAAGGCGCGGTGGCATTGGTAGGCCGTGTTGGCAGGCGGGCCGCTGGCGACCCAGAACGGATTCGGCGATTTGATGCCAGCGCAATTGATAGAGAGATCGGCCATATTATTTTCCTCCGTTCTTGAAGTATTCTTCCTCAAGCTCCGGTACACGGATGGGCTTGTCAAAGCCCGAGCCGATAGGCGGCGCGCCTTTCACGCCGAGCCGCGAGGCTTGGACAGGTCCGGAAATCTTTTCGTTGGCGAAGAACGCGTGGATGCCGCGTGCGGCTTTCTTGCCTTCAGCCACGGCATTGACGACTTCGCGACCACCGTTGGCACAATCGCCACCGGTGAAAACCTTCGGAAGATTCGTCTGGCCGGTGTCAGGGTTGCGCACGACCACGCCGCGCTTGTCGAGTTCCAGCGCCGGGAAAAGTTTCTTAAGCAAGCCAGCCTGTTTCTCTTCGCCGATGGCCTTGATGACCATGTCGAACGGTTCGACGAATTCCGTGTCAGGAAGAATCTGTAGCTTGCCATTCGTACTGGCGGTGCGGGCGAGTTTGATTCCGGTGACGTGACCGCCGCTGGAGAGAACTTCCACCGGCACGACGTTGAACATGAACCGCGCGCCGTCCGTGCCCGCAAGTTCCTGTTCAAATTCATAAGCCGACATGTCAGCCTGCGAACGACGATAAATGATTGCGGCATCGCGCGCGCCAAGGCGCTTGGCCTGCGTGACCGCGTCAATCGCGGTGTTGCCGCCGCCGATGACCGCAACGCGCTCACCGACCGCTACCTGATGCAATGGCTGGCTGTGGATCTCCTCAATGAACTTCAATGCGTCCACAACCTCAGGCAATTCCTCGCCGGGAATGCCAAGCTTCGGGCTGCCGCTCAAGCCGACTGCGACAAAGATGGCGGCGAACTCTTTCTCCAGTTGCGCAACCGTGACATCCTTGCCGACTTCAACACCGCAGCGGAATTCCACGCCGAGCGATTTGATCATCTCGACTTCATCGAGACTGACCTGCGGCGCCATTTTGTAGTAGGCGATACCGTAGGTGTTGAGCCCGCCTGCTTGAACTTTTTTCTCGAACACAACTGGAGAGTGCCCGAGTTGCGCCAGTTCTGCCGCGCAACCAAGTCCCGCCGGACCGCCGCCGATAACGGCGATGCGCTTGCCCGACTTCTTCGCCGGCGCTTTGAGCACAGAAATCCTTTTCTCGGTTACGTAGTCGGTCGCGTAGCGTTGCAAGCGACCTATCTTCACCGGGTCGCCCTCGCGATCCAGCACCACGCACGCACCTTCGCAGAGCACCTGCGTGGGACAAACCCGCGCGCAACTGGCCCCAAGAACATTCGCAGTGAGAATCGTCCGAGCGGCACCAGTGGGGTTACCGTTGGCAATCTTCTTGATGAACGACGGGATGTCGATCCCGGTCGGACACGCCTGGATGCATGGCGCGTCGAAGCAAAAGATGCAGCGGTTGGCTTCGATGAGCGCTTCCTGCGGAGTGTAGCGCGGCTTGTAATCGGCCAGGTTGGCCGCCGCTGCTTCCGGTCCAAGTCGAGGACTGATTGGCATAAAATCATTCTGCGCCCTGTGCGCAGCTTCGGTGGTTGCTTTGTGGCGGGAGATTGGCGCAGCCCCACCGAAAAGGGAAGGAAATCTTTGCCACTCGCTGTGAATCAAAATCCAACTTACGGTGCGCCTGATTTCACAGTGAATCGCCACGGCCGGAAAGCCAGCGGTTCACCCGTGGCACTGCGGAAGCCACCGCGAGTTTCCGCCGACTTGTTCAGCCACATCTGATAATTCTGGCCGGAGCGGAGCTTGACGGGGATTGTCAAAACCGTCTTCTCGTCATTCCACGCGGGTTTGCCGGAGATTTCCGGCGGGTCACCAAAAACTGACATCGCGCCGTCCATCGGCCGATCGAAATGCAACTCAAGCATGGAGAGGCCGGGCTCAACCTGCTGATCACCGTCAGCCGGGATGGCCTTGACGATTTGCGGGCCGCGCGCCAAACGCTCGCGTTCAGCTGCTTCGCGGCGTGATTTGACAGCGGCCATTCTTGGTTCGGCAGCGTTGCCCCATCCTTCGAAGAATTTAAATACCGCATCAGCGGCACCCGGAAAGCGCGGTGTGCTTTGCGGCGCCTCACCCAAGAAGGAAGCCAGTTCCTCCGTCCAGTAGAAACTGCCCGCGCAGTCCGAGTCCACACACGCCCGCGCCGACGCCACCTCGCCGTGGTCGAGGAAATAGCGGATGGTATTCGCGCGGACGATGCTTTCGTAGGTCATGATGCGGGCCGTGCCGTAGGCCTGCTTTCGCATTGCCGGTTCGACTGGATCAAAGAGCTTCCTGGCCGCGCGATCCAGTTGTTTTGCGTTGGCATCCACCCAGGGATTGACAAATGAATGGGAGAATTCGTGAACCACCAACCGCATCATGGGTTCGATGGGGTAACTGATCGGCGCGCCTGCCTTGGACTTGGGCGTGGCAACCACCGCAATGAGTTCGGTGGTGCCATCTGCAAGTTGCACTTCACAGCCGTAATTCTGGGGGCCGTTCAACAAGCCCGGCACAATGATGAAATGCGTGTTGGTTGTTACCCCGAACTGGCGCTCAAACCAATCCAAGTCCAGCCGGGCCCGGATGCCGCCTTTCAGGTTGGACTCCGCGGCGCGCCATGTCGCTGTCTGGCCGGCGAAAAACTGAGTCGCCTGGGTGTCTTCGGCAAATTTCCCCAGCGCCGCGAGAAATTCGCGCGCGCTCGCCGACGACCAACGGCTGTCAAGCCAGCGAGGCAACGGATTCAACTTCACACGCGGAGTGAAGGCCTTCGGATCGGCGGCAAGTGCGAGTCCAACCGGCGCGTTGTAGCCGATATGCCGCGAGCGATGAAGCTTTCGCACCAGCTCGACGGAAGGATGATTGGTGAAGCGGCCGAAATGGGCCTGCACCGCCCGATCGTAGTCTTCAATTCCAGCGTTCCGAAACTCCGGCAACCCAGCCAATCGGCAAATCACTGCGCATAATTCTACACGGGGATCTACACGCACGGTGAATGCAGGCTCAGCTGCCACCGACGAACCAGCGATTGCTCCCCAGCCGAGCAATAGCGCGATGACACCGAGAACAGACCGGGCGGATTTCTGAATTTCCATACGATGCTTCCCAGATCGAAGGATTACCCGAGCGCTTCAGCCACGCGTTCAATCTTGAGCGCGCGACCAGTGACTTCATCTATCTGCACCACCACGCCGTGCAGCATCACTCGACCTCGCGCGACTTCAAATCGTTGCGGCATACCGGTCAGAAAACGCTTAACGACGGGCTCAATTTCACGGCCCAGAACGCTTTCTTGCGGACCAGTGAAGCCAGCGTCACTCAAGTACGCAGTGCCACCGGCGAAGATCTGCTCGTCCGCCGTTTGCACGTGCGTGTGCGTGCCGACCACCGCGCTGACCTTCCCGTCCAGCAACCGGCCAAATGCGATCTTCTCCGAAGTCGCCTCGGCATGGAAATCCACGAAGATGATTTTGGTCTGCTCCCGTAGTTTCTCGATCACCGGCGGTACGATCAGGAATGGATTTTCGAGGACCGGCATGAACGTGCGGCCCTGCGCATTCACGACCGCGACTGCTGGTAATGAGCCCTTCTGCAAGACCGTTGCTCCTTGCCCGGGCGTTCCGGTCGGATAATTCAACGGCCGCACGAAGCGCTTCTCATTGGCGAGCAGCTCCGTCACTTCTTTCTGATCCCACAAATGATCGCCGCTCGTGATGGCATCCACGCCCGCCGCAAAGATTTCGCCGGCGGTCTTGACAGTAATGCCGCTGCCCCCAGCGGAGTTCTCTCCATTGGCGATGACGAAATCCAAACCATGCCGATCACGCAGTTTCGGCACCAATTCTTTGACGGCTTTGCGTCCCGGTTCGCCCACGATGTCGCCAATGAACAGGATCTTCACGGGGCGAGACTAGCAGCCCATGCCGAAGACACGCAAGAAAACCGGCCGGTCATCGCGATTGCGGTTGCCTTTCGCTCCAACTTACGATGTTCTGCCGATGATGAAATTCCGCGCCGCAACCACCCTGCTACTGTTTGCAACCTGCACATTGGGCAAACTCCATGCGCATGGCGTCGCCGACGAAATGGCGCTGGCGGCAACCAATTTTCTAGCCTCGCTTACAGCCGAGCAACGGGCGCAAGCGACATTTCAACTCACCGACAAGGAGCGCGAGAATTGGCACTTCATTCCCCGCGCACGGAAAGGACTGGCGCTTCGCGAAATGTCGCTCACCCAGCAAGGCCTTGCACACGTCCTCATCGGCACTCCGCTCAGTCATCGTGGATTCTACAAAGCCGAAACAATCATGAGCCTCGACCAGGTGCTTTACGAAGTGGAAAACCACGCGCCGCGCCGCGAACCGGGCCAGTATTATGTCTCCTTCTTCGGCACTCCAGGCGTTGAGCCGTGGGGCTGGCGCGTCGAAGGACATCATCTGTCATTGAATTTTCTCGTGGCCAACCGTGGTGCCATCGCGACAACCCCTGCCTTCTTTGGCGCGAATCCGGGGGAGGTTCGCAGTGGCCCGCGCATGGGATTGCGCGTGCTGGAACGCGAGGAAGAACTGGGCCGTAAACTCGTCCGGGCCCTCGATCTCAAGCAGCGGGCACTGGCCATTATCGCCACCAATGCACCCAACGACATCATCACTGGCACGAATCGCCAAATCAGCAAACTCACGCCCCTGGGATTGTGCGCCACGAACCTCTGGAGTGGTCAGATGCAAATGCTGTTCGACCTTATTACCGAGTTCGCGGAACGCAATCGCGCAGAGCTCGCAGAGGCGGAAGTGATCAGAATCCATCGTGCCGGACCCACCAAACTTTTCTTCGCCTGGGCGGGTCCGACCGAACCCGGCGCCGGCCACTACTACCGGATTCAAGGTGAACATTTTCTCATCGAGTACGACAATACGCAGAACAACGCGAATCACGTTCACACCGTGTGGCGCGATTTGAACAACGACTTCGGCGATGATTTGCTGAAGCGACATTATGAGCAGAACAAACACGGGAAGTGACTGATGGTTGCCTGCATGACGGTTTTGGAGGTTATTCAAAAGAGCACCGAGTTTCTCGCGCGCAAAGGCGTGGACTCGCCGCGCCTGCAAACGGAACTCCTGCTAGCCCATGTCCTCAAGCTGCCGCGGATGAAGTTGTATCTGAACTTCGAACGCACCCTCACCGATGCGGAGGCCGATGCAATGCGCGAACTGGTTCGGCGACGCAGCCTGCGCGAGCCGCTGCAACACATCACTGGGACGGCGCCGTTTGCCGCGTGGGAAATCACCGTGAATCGCCACGTCCTCGTGCCACGTCCGGAAACGGAACTGCTCGCAGAATCCGGCTGGCAGTTTCTCTCAACTTTCAACTCTCCATCCTCCACCGCCCTCGACTTCGGCACGGGCAGCGGCTGCATCGCGATTGCGCTGGCGGCCAAATGTCCGAATGCACAAATCAAGGCAGTGGATATTTCGGCCGATGCACTCGCCGTAGCCCGACAAAACGCCGAACGGAATGGCGTAGCGGGACGCATTGAATTTTTGCAGAGCGACGGTTTCACGGCGCTTCCGCCTGGCTCACGCTTCAATCTCATCATCAGCAACCCGCCCTACATTCCCAGTGCGGAGATCGCCACATTGCAGCCGGAGGTGCGGGACTTTGATCCACGCAGTGCGCTGGATGGCGGTGCAGACGGATTGGATTTCTATCGGCGACTCGCTGGCGAAGCGGCCAATTGGCTTGCACCCGGCGGAAAACTGATGGTCGAGTTCGGCGATGGCCAGACACCAGTGCTGGAAAAACTGTTCGCAGAGCAAAAGTGGATTGTGGAAGCCGTGCGCGCGGACTACTCTCAGCGCCAGAGAATTTTGATCGCGCAGCGGGGCTAGAATTTTGGAACGCACGAAGCCGACGGAGCACCCAGTCATCAACGCGCGCTCACAGTACCTGAAGTTTTCATTTCGTGGTTTCGTGCGCTTCCATTGGTCTGTCAGTTCATAAACTATGGAAAGTTTGCTCATCAAAGGCGGCGTGCCGTTGCACGGCGAGGTTCAGATCAGCGGTGCGAAGAACGCCGTGTTGCCCATCATGGCGGCAACACTGCTCACCGCGGAACCGTGCATCATCCGCCGCGTGCCGAATCTCAGCGATGTCAAATTCATGGGCCAGATCCTTACCTGGCTCGGGGCGACCGTGGAAATCAAGGGCGACACCGTGCGGGTGCAGGCCAAGAAGATTCGCGGCCAAGGCGACTATGATCTCGTCCGCAAGATGCGCGGCTCGATATGCATCATGGGCCCGCTGCTCGGTCGGTTGAAGAAAGCTCGCGTGTCGCTGCCCGGTGGATGTGTCATCGGCGCGCGGCCCATCAATCTACATTTGAAAGGCTTTGAGGCACTGGGTGCGAAGCTCACGATTCAGAGCGGTTACGTGGAGGCGGTGGCCAAGCGGTTGACGGGCGGGCCAATGTTTCTTGGCGGGCGCGCGGGCTCGACGGTACTTGGGACGGCCAATATCATGATGGCCGCGTCCCTTGCGGAAGGCGTGACGGTGATCGAAAGCGCCGCGTGCGAACCGGAGGTTGTGGACGTGGCCAATTTCCTTTGCGCCATGGGCGCGAAGATCCAGGGCGCGGGCAGTCCCACCATTACGATCACCGGGGTAAAGGAATTGCACGGCGCCGAGCACGAGGTGATTCCCGACCGCATCGAGGCCGCGACGTTTGCCGTAGCCGCAGCGATGACGAATGGCGAAGTGACGCTAAAGGGGGCGCGGGCGGATCATTTACATGCAGTGCTCGACAAACTCCACGAAGCCGGCGTGGTCACCGAACGGCGGGGTGCGGACCTCCTGGTCAAGCGCGGCAAGAAGCTCAAGCCATCGGATGTGACCACCCTGCCTTACTCTGGTTTTCCCACTGACGCGCAGGCGCAAATGATGGCGTTGATGACGCTCGCCCCGGGCATCAGCATCATCACTGAGCGGATTTTTGAATCGCGCTTCATGCACGTGAGCGAGTTGTCGCGGTTGGGCGCGGACATTCAGATTGAAGGACCGAGCGCGATTGTAAAGGGCGGTCGCCCGTTGAGCGGCGCACCGGTGATGGCCAGCGATCTGCGCGCGAGCGCGGCGCTGGTGATTGCCGGGCTCGCGGCCAAGGGCACGACGCAGGTGAACCGCATTTACCATCTGGACCGCGGTTACGAAAACATTGACGGAAAGATGCGGCAACTTGGCGCGCGCATCCAACGCGTGGAGGAATCATGACCAAACTCATCACCATCCTGATCGCCCTCGTGGTGATTTTCTGCGGCTACCACTTTTACCAATACTGGGTGAAGGTGCGCGACGAAGAGGAACTAAAGCAGAAGGAGGCGGCGGCGGCATTCAGTCCGGAAAAACTTCCGGGATTGCCATATGAACTCGAACAAGGCCTGCGCGCGGCGATAGAAAAGGGGCCTACGACATTGCAAACCTGGCTCAAGAATTACGGCAGCCGGGTGCAGGACCCGCGCAAGGCGTGGATTGAACTGGAATACGCAAAGGCTATCGCGCGCGATAACCCGGCGGAAGCGCGGAAGGTTTACAACGAAGTGAAAGAGCGCACGCCGCCATCGTCACCGCTGTGGCCGCAGTTGAAGGCGCTGGAAAAGTCGTTTCAGTAGCCGAGCTCGAGTAGAATTTGGAGCGAAGCGTAAGTGAAAGTGAAGGGCAATTTCCCATGGCTCCGCAGCATCGGTCTATTTTGGATTCTTCCGATGGAGCTTGTTGGTCGGCTGCTTTTTGTGGCTGCCTTTGTCGTGCCTGGCATCATTTATCTGCTTGGTTTCCGAGGATGGCTCTGGATTGTCGGCGTCTCACTGGTTGCTCTGTCATTTGTTCTGGAGATGTCGCACTACTTCGCCCTTTATTACATCGTGCGGTGCCCGCGATGCGGGCACAATCCGACGCGCTGCAAGAATGGTAAGCACGTTGGTACTAACACTGTTTGGAAGCGGCTCCGCACGATGGCCGCTTGTCCCCAATGCAGCGCCCCAGCCAAGGAAACTCATGCCGCATAATCAAGCAATAGAGTGCAACGCTCGTAGCCTTCAATCCGCTTCCTGAGTTCCGACCACTCCTTCACGCCGCCTTGCGCGTCGGTTCGACTTTGCCGCGCAGCACGTAAACCAGCGCTTTGACGGCGAGTTCGATGAAGAGAAACGGCTTGGCGATGAAATCGTTGCCGCCGCTCATCGTGGAGTTCGCGCGGCTCTCGAAGTCCGTGAGGCTCGTCACAAACACCACGGGCGTCTTCTTGTGCGCCGGCAGCGCGCGGAGTTTCGTGCAGAGTTCAAAGCCGTTCATACCCGGCATGTCCACGTCCAGAAAGACGAGGTCGAAGGAGTTTTCAGTCAAGAGATTCAGCGCCACCGTCGGGTCTTCAACCGTGACGGATTTCAGCCGCGCCTTCTCCAGCGCGTAAACCACCGCGCGCCGGGAAATAGCTTCATCGTCCACCACCAGAATATTTGCCGGCGGAATGTCCTGCTTGTCCGGCTGGACGCCATGCTCGAAAAGGTAACCGAGAAAATCAATCGAGGTGGCCACGGTGCGCAGGGTGGAGGCAGTGATGTTGGCGGGCTTCTCGTAGAGTTCCTTGAGCAGCGCCTCGATGGCGTCGGCCATCTGGGAGATATGTTGCAAGCCCGCAAGGCCGGCGTTGCCCGTAAGTGCGTGAATGCGTCGGTAGAGTTCGTGCACCTGCTTGAGCCTGGCCATTTCGCTGTCGGCTTTGATCAGGCCCTTGAGCAACGCGCGCAGCGTGACGATCGTAGCGGGCAGACTTTCAATGAAGGTGCGGCGCAAGTCGGCGGTGAATTCGGCATCGGCATCGCCGGAGGAGGCAGTGGCCGAACCCGCAACGACGACCGGTGCGGTCGGATTGCGCGGGGCGGACGTGGTGGCGGTGGTGGGAGGCTTGCCAGCAGCGCTCGGAATCGGTGCGCCACTGGGCGTCCCAATGGTGTTGCGCACTACTTCGATCACCTGTCGCGGGGTGCAATTGGCCTTGGAGAGGCATTTGGTGGCGCCAGCTTTCCAGGCTTCCTGCACCATGTTGGTGAGATACGTATTTGAGAAAACGATCACTGGCGTTTTCTCGAATTCTTTTTCCGCGCGAATCTGGCGCATCAGATCCACGCCCGTGATTTTGGGAAGCATGAGATCGAGGATCACCGCATCCGGCTTGTAGGCCTTGACCAGTTCAAGCCCCACTTCGCCGTCGAGCGCCACCTCCACCTGATAGCCTTCCACTGAAAGCTTGTTGCGATAGATGTTGGCAACGATCTGGTCGTCTTCAATAAGGAGAATTTTCTTCATGATCAACGCGGTGCGGCCAGGGCGGCAGTGGAATTATTGTCGTACGGTTCTAAAACCTTGCGGATGGCGGTAAATTCGTTGGCGGCCAGCTGCATGAGTTCAGCCGCGGAGGGCTGCAGGGCTTCGTTGCCCTGCCGTTCAAGTTCGCGGAGCAACGGCACGATGCGCGCCATGCCGCAGGTGGCGCTGGCCCCCGCACAACTGTGCGCGATCCGCCGGACCTCATCCGCATCGCCGGCCTGCACCGCGGCCTCCAACTGTGCCAGCTGCTCGTGGGTCTGCTTCACATAAAGCGTTACGAGTTCGCGCAGGTTCTCCGTATTGCCATCCGTGAAATCCATCAACCGCTCCATATCCACCGGCGGCACATCATTTCCCACCGTCTGGAAGATCGACCCGGGAGCTGAGGCGACCTTCGAGGTGCCGCTTGCGACCGCGTCCGGCGTGCTGGCGGCAGCCGCCCAGCGTTCGATGACTTTGCGGACATCTTCGGGGCGGACCGGCTTGGCGAGGTAATCATCCATTCCCGCGGCGAGGCAACGTTCACGGTCGCCTTGCATGGCGCTGGCTGTCATGGCGACGATGATCAACGAGGACTTGTAGCTCGGATAGCGCGCCTTGTTTTTCTGGCGTTCGCGAATGACCTTGGTGGCCTCTAGGCCGTCCATCTCGGGCATCATGACATCCATGAACACAATGTCGTAGGTCTGGCGATCCAAGGCGGCAACGGCCTCGACGCCGTTATTCGCTACGTCCGGCCGATAACCCATTTGTTGGAGCAGGCGGAGAGCGACCTTTTGGTTGATGACATTGTCATCGGCCAGCAACATGCGCAATGGCATGCGTTCGGCCAATTTGGGATCGAGTTTGGCGGGCGTAACCGGCTTGGGCACTGACGTGACTTTCGCGCCTGAAATAACGCGAACCAGCACTTCATGCAATTGTGCGGGTTTCACCGGCTTGGTAAGGCAACTGGCGAAAGCCTGCTGCGTCTCGTTCGAACGCTCCTTGAGGAGACCCATCGACGTCAGCAACACCAACGGCATCATCACGGCACTGGGCAGCTTCCGGATTTCCGAAGCCAGCATGAGTCCGTCCATCCCGGGCATCTGCATGTCGAGAATGGCGAGGTCGAAATTCTCACCGGCGCGAATGAACTGCAACGCGTCCTGCGCACTGGCGGCAGTGCGAGGAATCATTCCCCATTTGCTGGTTTGCAACGCAAGGATGCGGCAATTGGTTGGATTGTCATCCACGATCAGGAGCCGGAGGTTGGCCAACTGGGGTTGCGCTGTGTCCAATGCCGGATACGCGGGTTGGGGCACGGCGGTAAATGGTAATACGAAGCTGAAAGTCGAACCCTTGCCCGGCACACTCTCCGCCCAAAGTTTGCCCCCCATTAACTCGACCAGGCGCTTACAGATGGTGAGGCCCAGTCCGGTGCCGCCGAAAATCCGGGCCGTCGAAGCATCCGCTTGAACAAACGGCTTAAAAAGTTTCGACAAACGATCCGGCAAGATACCGATGCCCGTGTCTCGCACGGAGAATTGCAATTGCCACTTACCGGATTCATCCCCGGGCGCAGGCGTGGAAAGCACGCGGATTTGCGTCACCACTTCGCCCTTTTCGGTAAACTTGATGGCATTGCTCAGCAAATTGACCAGCACCTGCCGCAGGCGCGTGATGTCGCCCAGGATGTGAACCGGGATGCCATCATCCACTTGATAAGCCAGTTCGAGCCGCTTCTCGGCTGCCTTCGCGGCCAGCAAATCGAGCGCTTCTTCCGTGCAATGGCGCGGGTCAAACGGTTGATATTCGATCTCAAGCTTGCCGGCTTCGATTTTGGAGAGATCGAGAATGTCGTTGATGATGGTGAGCAACGATTCGCCGCCGGAATAAACGGTCTCCACGTACCCACGCTGTTCTTGCGTAAGCGGGGTTTCCATCAGCAGGCCGGCCATCGCGATCACGCCGTTCATGGGCGTCCGAATCTCATGGCTCATGTCGGCCAGGAAGTTGGCCTTGGCGCGCGCGGCCGCTTCTGCGACATGCCGGGCGGTGGACAATTCCTGATTCGCGCGTGTGAGGTCGTCCTGAAGTCGCTTGGTGCGCAGGGCAGCACAGACGCGCGCGCGCAATTCAGCGACTTCGAAAGGTTTGGTTAAATAATCCGTAGCACCGAGTTCGAAGCCCTTAAGCTTATCACCCGTGCCGTTCCAAGCGGTCAGAACGATGACTGGAATTGCCTGAGTGTGGGGATCGGCCTTGATACGCCGCAGCACTTCAAAACCGTCCACTCCCGGCAGCCCGAGGTCCAGAAGTATCAGGTCCACGTGAGTTTCCTTGAGGGCTTTGGCCGCTTGGTCAGCGTTGGCAGCCGAACGCAGCACGATGTTCGATTCCTGCAGGAGGTCACTCAGCAACTCCGGCAGTCTCGGATCGTCGTCGACCAACAAAACCTGTGATGACGGCAAATTCATTTCGCCCGCAAATAATTTGTTTCCGCGGAAATAACTGCGGAACAGTTGAAAACTAGCAGATTGAACACCAACCCGCCAAAGGAGGCCAATCTGTTTTTTAGCCGGATCCAAACCGGCGGAAAGTGAACGAAATCAGGACATAAGACCGGAGGATGGGACAATTCCCCAGGCGAGCGCGACGAACTCCCAATGGCAGCAGACAGTTCGCTGACTTACATCAGTTCGCGCCGCGCCCCGCTCAAGAGTTGTTCGACGAAGTTGGTCGAGTAAACCCCGCGCCGGAAGTTCGGATCCTGCAGAATGGCTTGCTGGAAGGAAATGGTGGATTTGACGCCGGTGAGCATGAACTCGCCCAGCGCCCGGCTCATCTTGTCCATCGCCTCGCGCCGATCTTTGCCGTAGGTGATGAGCTTGCCGATCATCGAATCGTAGTTCGGCGGAATCGTATAACCGGCGTAAGCATGCGTGTCCACGCGCACTCCACGTCCGCCCGGCTGGTAAAACATCTCGATGCGCCCGGGGCTGGGGCGAAATTCATCAAACGGGTCCTCGGCGTTGATCCGGCATTCAATGGCATGGCCCTTAAACTCGATGTCGCCTTGCTTATGCTTCAGGGGCTCGCCCATTGCGACCATGATTTGGTAGCGCACCAGATCGATTCCGGTGACTTCCTCCGTGATCGGGTGCTCCACCTGAATGCGCTTGTTGACTTCGAGGAAATAATAATTGCCCTTGTCATCAACGATGAACTCGACGGTCCCGGCGTTGGTGTAATGCGCCGTTTCGCAAAGTTTAACGGCCATTTTGCCCATTTCCTTGCGGAGGTGCTTGAACTTGTTATCGATCAAGGGAGAGGGCGTTTCTTCCACCATTTTCTGATTGCGCCGCTGAATCGAGCAGTCGCGTTCACCCAAGTGAATGATGTTACCTCGCGAATCTCCCATGATCTGGAATTCAATGTGGTGCGGGCTCTCGATGTATTTCTCAATGTAAACGCCTGAGTTGCCGAATGCCTTCTCAGCCTCGGTTCGGGACGTATGGTATCCTTTCACTAACGAGACGTCATTGTGCGCCACGCGCATTCCCCGCCCGCCGCCGCCCGCCACGGCTTTGATCATCACCGGATAGCCAATGCGCTTGGCGACCGTCAACGCGGCTTGCTCGTTTTCAACAATCCCGTCGGAACCCGGAGGAGTAGGCACGCCCGCCTTCTTGGCGAGCGCCCGGCTGAGCGCCTTGTCCTCGAGGGCATTCATCGCCCGCGAACTTGGCCCAATGAATCGGATATTGCAGCTCTCACAGACGTCAGCAAAATGGGCGTTCTCGGAAAGGAAGCCGTAACCGGGATGAATTGCATCCACATCGGCGATCTCGGCGGCACTGATCAGCCGATCAATTCGCAAGTAACTATCGGAGGCGGCGGCTTTCCCAATGCAAATGGCTTCATCCGCCAATTGGACATGCATCGAATTGGCATCCGCTTCCGAGTAAACCGCCACGGTGCGGATGTTTAACTCCTTGCACGCCCGAATGATCCGGACGGCAATCTCTCCGCGGTTGGCGACAAGGACTTTCTCGAACATGAGCGCAGAAGTGGGTGAGAGCGAATCGAGCTTAGGACGGACGCACCTTGAACAACGGCTGGCCGAACTCGACCGGCTTGGCGTTCTCAACCAAGACCTGGGTAATGACCCCTTTGACCTCGGATTTGATCTCGTTCATCACTTTCATGGCTTCGATAATGCAAACAACCGATTCCTGGGTGACCTCCGTTCCCACCTCCACATATGGACCTGCCTCGGGTGATGGGGAACGGTAGAAAGTACCGATCATGGGTGACTTGACCTCAATTTCATTCCCGGCACTGGACCCAGTGCTTCCGGTTGCCGACGAAGTAGCAACGACAGCCGTAGTGGCGACCGGCAGCATCGGGTAGGCATTCGACTCATCAGTTTGAATGACCGGTGCAACGCCGGAAACACCGCGTTTGAGACGGATCTTGAACTCTTGACGCTCCAACTCGAATTCCGAGACGGAATTCTTCTTCATGAGGTCAATAATTGCCTTGATGTCTTTTAAGTCCACAACTCAGGATCGTTAAAGTTTTCTCAGAATGCCACGCTGCGCACAGAAACAGGGCGGTTCCCGGCAAAAAATGAAAACGATGAAAGCCGCAGCCCAACCAACGGCGGCAAGATTAGGATTATGAAGCCAACCACGTCAAGGGCGATCCTGAATCGGGATGCAAGCCGGAGGTGGATTTCGGGCGCTTCTTTATGCGGATTGGCCTATCAGACAGGACAGTTAATGTTAACGGCCGCATCGAGCGCCAAGGCATAGGAAAAAGCTCCAAAGCCAGTAATCTGGCCGACGCAAACGGGTGCAATTAGCGAACGGTGACGAAATTCCTCCCGGGAATGAACATTAGATAAGTGGACTTCGATGGTGGGAACTTGCACCGACGAGATCGCATCCCTCAACGCCACGCTGGTGTGAGTATATGCGGCAGCGTTGATGACAATTACGTCGAACCTCCCTTTCGCTTGCTGAATCCAGTTGACCAATTCGCCTTCGAGATTGGTCTGACGAAAATCCAATTCTGCACTGTGAACTTTTGCCCGGGTCCGCAAGTTCGCCTCTATGTCAGCCAAGGTGGTCTTTCCGTAGATTTCCGGCTGCCGGGTGCCGAGGAGATTCAAGTTTGGCCCATTCAGAAACAGGATCTTCATCGGCGGAAAGCCTATGAGCGGCCATGTTGGCTGTCCATCGCTTTCAATCCCGTCCTGCTCATCGATATCCCCAACAGGACGAAGGCCGTCCACGCCAATGCCGGCACATAAAGACTAAACTCACCTATCCCTTGGCCAAACCAACCCAACACGCCAAGCATGACTGCCTCTTGAATAGGACTCCGTGACTGCCAAGCGGCGCGACCGGCCATACTCAGGGCGAGAATCACCCAGGCCAGATATGACAGCCCGCCGACCAAGCCAGAATCTGAGAATTGCTCCAGATAGTCATTGTGAACCAACCTGGCCATTTCGGACTCCGGCGACTTGATCTCGCCGTAGGGACGTTGAAACGTCCCTGGCCCGCTCCCAAAGACGGGATTGCGGGCAAATACCTGCGCCGCAGCCCGCCAGTAGTCGAATCTGGCCCCCACACTCTTTGCTCCGGCTGAGAAATAGTGCTGAAACCGCCACGCAAACAAACCCAACCCGCCCCCTACGACAAGGACAACCAATATTATCTTCAATCCGCGAGGCCAGTTGAACCGCATGAGCCACACGACGCATAAGCCGAGTCCAACCAGCCAGCCCAGCTTCGAGCCAGTCCAATACATTCCGCCTGTCCCGAGGAAAACCGTTAAGACAATCACCAACCCGCGAATCCACGGCCGCAGCCGATGGGTCTGGGTGACCGCCAACACGAGCGCAACGGGAAGCAATAGTAGAATCAACCCGGCGAGCGCATTTGGATACACCAGCGTTCCGCTAACACGCCCCTTCTCGTACTTGGCCAGGATTTGTGGGTTTACCACATCCACTCCGTTGGTGTTGATAATGACCCGACTGGCTTTCATCTGCAGCACAGACTCGGCGGTAAAATTCGTCCAACCTTGCTGTTGCCCGAGCACCAGATCAATGCGTTCGCGTGGAAACTCGATCAATTTTTGGTTAACAGCCCGGATCAGACACCAGGTAAATGCAGCAAGCAATCCAACCAACAGCCAGGGCAGGGCTTGTGCGCGCGCCGAGATAAATGCGCCGACAAAATAACATCCGACACACCCGACAAAATGCCACAAAACCAATTCCGTCAGCCTTGCATCGACCGAGTGTGTGGCCGAAACAAACTGCCAGCCCAGCCACAGTAAAGGGAGAATCCACAGCCAGCGGGACCCCTGCCAGCGTAGCCGGTTCACAAAGACCAGCCCCGCTCCGATTGCCAGCAAAGGCATCAGTCCCCAGTAAGCCCAACGCGTCGGCCACGCATAGCCCAAGAGCTCGTTCACGTTTACTGGCGTCCCGACCTCTGCTTCGAGAATAACCGGGTTACCGAACTTTATGACAGCCAACCCAAGGAACACGCCCCACGCCAAGGCATACCAAGCGACTCCAGAGACCTGGGAAGACGTGAAGCTGGAAATATTAGCTTTGCCCCTGGATTGCGGCGAGTTCATACGCGCAGCCCGCCCCATCACAACCGCAGCTTGAGCAACCCTACCTCCAAAGCCAACGCCTCTTGCACATTAGTATGCAACAATCGCTGGGTTTGCTCGATCACCCGGAGATTTTCCAACGCCATTGGCACGCTTAATCGTTCCGCCAGGGTGATCGCTGGTTTCGAATCTGGAAAATTCAGCAAGCCCTCTGCACTTCCCAAGGTGCGCAGCCAGACGTCCCGAAACCATCTCTGCACCATCTGCAACAACTCAACCCGCAGCCGCCGGTATTCTGATTCCACAGCCGCCGTCAGTTCGTCTTCCCACTTCTCGCGCAATTCCTTGTCCGCATCCTCGTAGCGCTCCAGCGGCGACCGGGCCGACAACGTGTCCTCCACCGACTTCCGCATGCCCGCCAGCCGCTGAGCGACGACATCCAGCAATCGGTAACGGCTCAGCAAACTCTTCTGCCCGCTTGCGGCTTCCTGGCCAAAAGCTTCCAGCCAAGCGCGCTGCTCGGCATCCAACCGCGCCGCCGCCGTACCGCCAAAACTCAGCCGCAGACACCGCGACACGATGGTTTCCAGCAGGCGTTGCGGTTCCGTGGTCAACAAGATCAAGACCGACTTGGCGGGGGGCTCCTCCAGCGTTTTCAGAAAGGCATTCGCCGAATTGACGTTTAAGCGGTCGCCGCCCACGATCACACCCACCTTAAATTCCGCTTCGGTCGGTTTGAGGTTCACTTCGCGCATCAACTCGCGCATCTGGTCCATCGTGACGACCCGCGATCTGGATTCCGGCCGCACCCAATGCACATCCGCGTGATTGCCATGTTCGATCTTCCGGCAGTTCACGCAATCATCGCAGCAATCCGTTGCCGCGCTTCCCGCGCGCCGCGGTTGCAGGCAGTTCAATACTTTCGCCAGGGTTCGGGCAATACCCTCCAACTCGCCGAGTTCATCGCCCTGAAATAAATACGCGTGCCCCAGCCGGCCGCGTTCAAGCGAACGCTGCAACAGCTTCACACCTTGCATTTGTTCCGGAAAATCAGCGAATGACATGATTCAGCATTTGTTCCCAACCACTGGACGTCGCGGGCGCAGTGTAGGTGCTTACCGCGTGTTGCGCCAGCAGCGATACACATAAGCGGGAGGCAGGTTGCGCCAGATGATGCGCGTGGTTTCCACCCGCGCAAACTCGCGAAACATCAGCTTCCGAAAGCGCAGCGTGGTTGGAAACCAGCGCGCGTGCGCGTAAGCAAACGCCACAAACTGTCCGCCCGGCGCGAGCGCGGTCACCACCGCGGCCATGATGCGATCCTGCAACGCCGGCAACATATTGCCCCACGCCAGACCGCTAACAACGCAGCGTGTGCTTCCCGGTTGGACATAACGGCTGAGATGTTCCGCGGAATCAAACACCATCTCACCGTGCGGAAAACGATGACGCAATACCTGCACGTTCGTTTCGCTCAACTCCAAAGCGACCAGTCGGCCGGAATCGTTCAGTCGCGCCGCGAGCAATTGGGTAAAGTTGCCGGTACCCGGCCCCAATTCCACCACCGTATCAGCGGGGGCAAACTCCGCTGCGTCCGCCACCGCCCGCGAAAGGTGCTCGGAACTGGGCCAGATCGCGCCGACCTTGAGCGGTTCACGAACGAACGCGCTGACAAACTTCCACGCTCGCGTGCCGGGATTACTCATCGAGTGCTCCTGGTATTCATGTGCAATTATTTTCGAAACGACCCGGCAAAATCGCCAGTTTCGACTGACATCACTTTTTTCTGCATCTTCGATTCGGTCGCAAGTTGCTTGAGCCGGCTTTCCCAAGCGACGGCATCCATCGGCAGACTGATCGTCTCGCCCAACAACGACGAATAGAGAACCGCATTCGCCAGTTCCACCGAGTGAATGCCCTCGGCTCCGGGCGCGATGAGTGGTTCGTCGTCCAGGATCGCATTGACAAAGTTTTGCATCACTGCGGCGTGCGGTGCGGAAGCGTTTGTGAACGGCACTTCTTCGGTTGTCGATTCAGGCTTGGAAAACGCCGACTGCGTTGTGCGACTGAACTCCAGCATGTCCGTTGCGTTACGGGTGAGCAACAGACGCCCGTTCTCCAGAACCAACGTTCCCCGTGCGCCAATAATTTCGAGCCGATTGATTCCCGGAGCTTCACCAGTGGAACTCACGAATACGCCCGTCGACTGATCCGGCCATTCGAGATACACAGTCGCCGCGTCCTCGACTTCGATCTCATGAAAGCGGCCCAACTGGCAAAAGCCCCGCACCCGCGCCGGCATGCCCAAAAGCCATTGCAGCATGTCGAGATTATGCAACGCTTGATTGAGCAGAACTCCGCCTCCCTCGCCCTGCCATGTGGCGCGCCACGCGCTGCTCGCATAATAAGCCGCGCCGCGAAACCAGTCGGTGTTCACCCAGTTCATCCGGATTACCCGACCAAGCTCTCCACCAGTAATCAGCGCACGAATCCGCTGGTAGCGTGGCTCGACGCGCATCTGGAACATGGCCGCGAACGTCAGGTTTCGGTTCCGTTGGTGCGCGGCAATCAATCGCTCGGCATCGGCCTTGTGTGCGGCAATTGGCTTTTCCACCAGCAAATGCAACCCCGCCTCCAACGCCGCAATGCCCACCGACGTGTGTTGAAAATGTGGCGTGGCGACAATTACCGCATCCACCAGTCCAGAACCGATCAGTTCTTTCGCGTCGCCAAAAACCCGAACGCCTTTTTCCGCGAAGCTTGCGAGCTTATCCGGCGAAGAGCTGCCCACTGCGGTCAAGCGGGCACGATTGACCTTGCCCTCGAGCAAGTAACCGGCGTGATGTCGGCCGATGTTCCCCAGGCCGATGATGCCCACGCGGACTTCGTTCATGGCGCGAGTCTAGCCGGCGCATGTTAGCCGCCAAGGAATTCTTCGGCCGGGCCACGGCAGAACGACATTGCCCCAACTAGCGCCGTAGGTTATAGACAGATATGAATCGCCCCCGGTGCTGCCTCCGCTTGCCGGCCCGCCCGGCGGCAGCGTTTTCGGTGCTCGAACTCCTGGTGGTCGTGGCGATTTTGCTCGTGCTCACCGCAATGTTCTGGGGCTTTGAAACCAAAGGCACCCGCAATAAGAAACAGCGATCCTGTCAGGCAAATCTTCAGAAACTTTATGTCGCCCTCGACATTTTCGCCAACGACCACACCAACGCTTTGCCTTTCGTTCCCAGCGCGGTCACTTCCGAACCCGCCCTTGATCTGTTGATTCCCAAATACACGGCGGACCTGACCGCGTTCATCTGTCCGGCCAGCGGTGATCGGGCGTTGTCAGCCAGCCAGCCGCTCGCGGCGCATCGCATCAGTTACGCCTACTACATGGGCGCGAAACGTGGCGAAGCCACGCACCCGCTGGTCAGTGACCGGCAGGTCAACACCGCTGCCAAAGCCATCGGCCAGCCCGTCTTTTCGTCGGATGGGAAATCACCCGGAAACAATCACAAACGGGACGGCGGCAACATTCTCTTCAGCGATGGTCACGTCGAGCATTCTGCCGCGGCGGCTTCCGTTACACTGACGCTGCCCCCTGGTGTCATATTGCTCAATCCCAAACCGTGACATGAAATTCCAGTGTTCATGCGGGGAGAAATTTGCTTTCGATGTCACGCCAGACATGGTGCAACGTCCAGTCAGCTTTGTGTGCCCGACGTGTGGGCAGGATTCTTCGGCCGCGGTCAATGAAATCATCCGTCAACAATTCGCGGTTCCGGCGCCGGCGCCAACCGTGCTTGTGCCTGCCGCTCCCGTAGCTGCCACCCCGCACGTGCGCGTTCATCAAGCGTCCACCGCGGTAGCCGGGGCGGCCGGGCCAGTGGGTTGCCCAAAACATCGTGGTCAGCTCGCCCACGAGCGCTGCGTGCTTTGCGGCAAGCCCATCTGCCCGATGTGCATGAAGATGTTTGGCTATGTCTGCTCGCCCATGTGCCGGCAAAAGGCCGAACTCAGCGGGATGGAGATTCCGGAATACGAACTCTCCAACGCCGTCCTTGAGCGCAAATATCAACGCAAACTCACCACCACCATTCTCGGCATTGTCGGTGGCCTAGCGCTGATCATTGGGGTATGGATCTGGTATCTGGTCATTGGTTCACAACCGCGCCCCGCTTACATTGCGCGATTCAACCAGCCTGCTTACTCCGGTAAGATTCATTTGATTGGCAAGAACCAGCTCGTCGTCATCCATGGCGGCACCCTGTCGCGGCATGACGTCAGTGCGGAAAAGCAACTTTGGTCGGCAAGTCTCGTTGACCGCACCAAGCTCCTCACCGAAGCGCAAACGGACTTGCGCGAAATGGAAGACGCCCTTCGCCGCGCGCAATTGGCGGGCAAAAACACGGAACGCTACAAACTGCCCACGCCCGAAGCACTCATGGCCACACTAGAACGCGATTACGCAGCGGACCTGGAGTTGCATGTGCGCGGAGAAAAAGTCTGGATTGCCCAACCTGACAAGTTAGTACGCTACGATTGGGACACGGGCAAACCCGCGCAGGAAGTTGCCGTAAGCTTTGGCTTCGGCGGCGCAGAAGTGCAGGACGATGACCTCGTGGCCCTGCGCGAATCCGCCAACGGCGAGGGAGAATTGACCCGGGTGAACTTGCTGACCGGCCAGGCCACCACCGACAAATTCCGCGCGTCCACCGCCGGTCCAACCCGTGACCCGCTAGCGAAGGCTTTGGGTGCAAATAATGCCGCCGCCAATCGCGCGCTGGATCCGAATCGGCTTGCGTCACAGGTGCAACGCATGCCCATTCAAGGCCGGCTGGCGCTGCCGGCGACCATCTCGATCCAGCAGGGGCAGAATCGCATCCTGCAGGAGATGGATGAAATGGACAACGGCCCGGCGCGACCGGCTGCCGAGGAGCCGCGCAAAGCAGACCTGAGCGAACACATCACCATGCTGGCCACCAAGTCTGGCCCGGTAGAGTTCAGCCGGCAGATGATCGAGGAACGGCTCATTGAACGCGCGGCCATGAAAGCGGCTCCCCGGAAGTCCGCCCTCGATGGCCCGGTGAACATGAACTCCACCGTGGAAGTCGCGAATGAATTGCTCAATGAAATCCAGCGCACGCGCGGCATGGACAAGATCATCGAAGATGAAAGTTTGTATCGCGTAGCCGTTCGCCTGCCCGGCAAAGATGGCGCTCCCGAGTGGAAGTCCGAACTGAGCGGTCCACCGAGTTTTCATCCATTGAAGACCGTCAATCTGGTAATCGCTGGCAAGAGTGTGGTGGCGTTGGACACCCGGAATCGCAAGCTTTGGGAACACACGTTAAGCCATCAGCTCAGCGGTCACATGGGCGAAGCGCTGCACGACGGCTCGGGCAATGTCGGGACCATCGCGGAGCGTGAAGGCGTCGTGTTGATTGCGGATCAAGGCGTGCTCACGGCGCTGGACGGTCAGACCGGCAATGTGCGCTGGCGGTTTCCGGCCGTGGGGATTTCCGGCCTGTTCTACGATGATGCCGGCATGCTCTATGTGAACGCGACCACGGCCGATCCCGACAGCGTCAAGTATTCGCGCCAGATTGACGTGACCAAGCCTGTAAACTCGCTGATTGTGAAATTGAATCCCAAGGACGGCACGACGCTTTGGCGTAATGAGGCCATGGGCGCGGTTACCCACGTGTCCGGCAAGTTTGTTTACACGCTCGACGCGAGCGCGCCCGACGAAGCTGAAGATGCGCACGAGGTTTTCGGCCTCACGCCACCGAAGGAAAGCGGTTACGTGCGCATCCGACGAATCAATCCCGGCAACGGCGGCACGAAGTGGGAATACGAGCAAAAACGCGCCCCGCTGGACGTGGAATTCGCGGGGCGTTCGATCCAGATACTTTTTCCCACGGAGGCGCAGGTGCTGCGCTTTCTGTCGTTTTGAAGCAGTTCAACGCGGCGGCAACCGCCCGCCCTTCGGCATCGGAGCCGCTGCGGGCGCAGGGGCAGTGCTGGTTGCCGGCACCTCAGCTTCAGTCACTGCCGGCGCTTCAGCGTAGAACACACCCGCGACTATGCTTTGTTCCGGATCGGGCATGGCTAAGTAGATCTTGCCCTCCAACACGCCTTCGCTAACCGCCTTCAGTTCCAGCTTCAGCGCGTAACCGGAGAAGAAGTCTTTCCGCTTCGGGGCAAACTTGGGATTCGTTTTCCAGAGCTTCGTCACCGACGCCACATCCTTGCTCTTGTCCTCTTTCGCCACCGACCAGGTCTTTCCCGCGGGGCTTTCGCCGGCTTTGAGCTTGAGGAAAACGATCACCTCGACATCGGGCGAGGCGGGATTGCCCTGGCGCAGGCGCAAGGGATGGGAAGTTGTTCCCGGATCAAGTCGCGCGGTCTCGACCACAAAATTCGTTCCCGAAATCTTCCCGTTCGCTTTGCTCTCCAGGATTTTGGCCGCGGCGATGTCCAACGTATACACCGGCGGCAGCACCGGCAGATTATTCGTCGGCATGACTATGCCTGAACTTCCAAAGCCTCGCATGCGATCAGCCGGGTCGTCATCCGGCATGGAGCGTTCCGGCGAAGGTAGGCGAGAGAAATTGTTTGGATCGGTCTTGTCGAGAAAATCATTCAACTCGGCAATGCCCGCCACCTGGCCACCCCCGCCACTAAGATTGCGCTCGCGTTGATCCGCTGCGTTCATCTTGCTCTGGATGTGCATCAAGCCCTTGAAGCCGAAGTACCCCGCCACGCCGCCCAGGATCACAAAAACCACGATAAGGACGCCCTTCTGCGCGCTCATTCCTTTCTTGCCCTTGCTTTTCCCGGCGCCGGGGAACGAACTGCCCTTGCCTTTTTGGGCGCTGGGACGCGAGGCTGCCGCGGGAGCAGGCGGCGGGGCTGCCGCGCCGGGCACGATCAGGGCAGTCTGACAGGAGGGACACTGGATCTGCTGGCCAGCCCAAGCTTCTTCACATTGCAGCGGCGTACTGCAACCCGGACAGTTCACGATGAATTGGGACATAAAGCTCCCGCTTGAGTAACGAATTCACCCGCCCGGCTCAAGCATCATTACGCGGCGGCATGGGCACCGGGTCCGTGACCATCGGCATCGGCGCATAATCCGGCATCCCAATGTTGGGCACGAGATCGGCAATGTTTACCGTCTTGCCGCTGGCGATTGAGTGGTTCGCCGCCACCCCCGTAAGAATCGAGAGCGCTCCACCCCGATGATCAGCCGCGCGGGCGTACTTGTCGGCCTTCTTCTCGGCCAGGAACATGTCGTCGAGCATCACATCGTCGCCGCCGCCGTGTCCACCCTCGCCCTTCGGCCAGAGCGGCACTTCATACGCCGGCGCGCGCATCGGATAGATGCGGATGTACGTGCCGCCGGGTTTGATCGCGCCGGGCACGCTGCCGTCACCAAAAGTGGTCACCCGTTCCATGATGCCGTGCTCCAGCCGGCCCTTCGTGCCGTTGAACGCAATCGTGTAGCCCTCCCACGCGTTGAACGCATTGAGCGAGTAGCTAAGCGTCGCGCCGGTGTTGTATTTCACGATCACATTCATCGTGTCCTCGATGTCGATCTCCGGCCGGAACACACAACGATCGCGGAAGTACCCGTCGTATTTCTCGTTGTCGAGATAAAGCCGCTTCAGGTTCGCGTTGCCGGCCAGATCGAGGAAGAAGGTGCATTTGCTCTTCTCGGGACAAGTGTGACAACGCTCATGATGACTGGCCAAACCCAGCCGCTTGGCCATCGCCGGCGTGTAAAACTCGCGCTTGCCCTGGGCCAGCACCTCCACCGGCACGGCGGAAAGCCACCAGTTTACAAGGTCGAAGTGATGCGTCGCCTTGTGAACCATCAACCCACCCGAGTTCGCCTTGTTGCCATGCCAGCGCCGGAAGTAATCCGCGCCATGCATCGTGTTGAGCAGCCAGTGAAAATCCACCGAGCGGATGTCCCCGATCGCGCCGCTCATCAACAGGTCCTTCACCTGCGTGCGGTGTGGTGAATACCGGTAATTAAAAGTCACGATGATGTTTCGCCCGGTCTTCTTTTGCGCCGCAAAGATGGCGCGGCATTTCTTCTCGTCCGTCGTCATCGGCTTCTCGGTCATCACATCGCAGCCCAGTTCCATCGCGCGGATGATGTAATCGCTGTGCGTCGAATCCTTCGTGGTGACGATAACGATATCCGGCTTGGTCTCGCGGATCATCCGGTCAAAATCCTTGGCCTCGTAAATCGGCACTTCAACCTTGGCCGATTCACGCGCCTGGCGTTGGGCCAGTTGCAACCGGCCCAGATTGATGTCGCAATAGCCAACCATCTGCGCGTGCTTAGCGTAATCATCCAACACCGCCTTGCGGTACATGCCTGAGCGGCTGCCGACACCGACGAGCGCGTAGCGTTTGCGCGGCGATCCGGTGGCGGCCTGGCCGAGCGCCGAGGCCCCGGCCAGGATGCCCGCGGCGGCCGCCGTCGAGGTGGAAATGAATTCCCGGCGATTCAGCTTCGCCAGCACAGGATTGGACGCGGTGTTCATGGGCCTATTTTTGAACGGAGTGGCGCACCGGCACAAGTTGAACATTCATCCAATTCTGGCGAGCCATCCGCCAAATTGTGCACGCACAATGTCCTGTTCCCGACAACCCGGCCGTGATTTAATCCGCCGCGGCAGCCGCACCAGAAAACCGAATTATGCGCATCCTCGCACTCGACCACGGCACCCGGCGAATCGGCGTCGCGCTCAGCGACGAGCTGAAAATGATCGCGTCGCCGTTGGAATACATTCCGGCCGAACCGTTCGCTGACTTCCTCAAGCGGCTGAAGGAAATCATCAGTGCCAAGGAAGTGGAACTCATCCTCGTCGGCATGCCCCGCAACATGGACGGCAGTTACGGTCCCGCAGCGCTCAAGGTGCAAGAATTCATCGGCGTGCTGAAAGAGGCGGTCACCATTCCCATCAAAACGCTCGATGAACGGCTCACCACGGTGCAGGCACAACGGTTTCTCATCCAAGGCAACGTCCGGCGTGATAAGCGGAAGGAGAAAGTGGACAAAACCGCCGCGGCGCTGCTGCTCCAAAGTTACCTCGATTCGCTTGCGTCGTGATTTTCGGTTCTTAATCTTAATCGTAATCTGCATCTAAACCTGTGACCGAGATTATGATTAAGAGAGAGATTAAGATTAAGAGCCGACTGCCAGAATTGGACCCGATCAAATTCAAACTCACTATCGCCTACGATGGCGCCGCCTACCAGGGTTGGCAGGTGCAAAAAATCGGCACGGGCGTGCAGGAAATCGTCGAGCGCGCGCTGGCAAAACTCTTCCCCAGTAAACCACGCCTGCACGGCTCCAGTCGCACGGACACCGGCGTCCACGCGCTCGGCATGGTGGCGCACTTCGAGATTCCCGCGGCTGAGGCGCGGATGACGCCGCCCAAACTGGCACTGGCACTCAACGCTCATTTGCCCGAAGACATTCGCGTCCTGAAAGCCGCGCGGGCCACGGCAAGTTTTCACGCGCGCTTCGGTGCCAGCGGCAAGCAATATCGCTATCTCGTCTGGTGCGACCGCGCGATGAACCCCCTGCTCCGTCATCAGGCGTGGCACGTGCCGCAGAAAACCGACGTAACGCTGATGCGCGCCGCTGCGAAGCACTTCGTCGGGCGACACGATTTCCAATCCTTTACTGCCAACCCGGGATACGAACGCGAGTCCACCATCCGCACAGTGACGCGGTGCGACGTGCAGAAGCGCGGACCGCTCCTTACCTTCATCATCGAGGGCGAAGGTTTTCTCTACAAGATGTGCCGCGGCATCGTAGGGACAATTGTTCAGGCGGGCATGGGAAAGTTTCCCCCGGACGAGATCAAAATCATACTGGGTCACAAAGACCGTCGGGTTGCCGGCATGAATGCTCCGGCGCACGGGCTGGTGCTGTGGAAGGTGTTCTACAAGCCCAAATCCTGAAGCAATGCACATCGTTCTCGTCGAACCCGAAATCCCACCTAACACCGGCAATGTGGCCCGGCTTTGCGCGGCCACGCATTCGACGCTGCATCTGATCGAGCCGTTCGGGTTCAAGTTCGATAACGCGGCGCTCAAGCGTGCCGGGATGGATTACTGGCAACACGTCCGCTGGCAACGTTGGGCGAACTGGCAGGCCTTTGAACAGTCGCTTGCACCTACCGCCCGGCTGTGGTTCATCGAATCCAACGGTGCAAAGCGGTACGACGAAGCGAACTTTGGCCCCGATGACTATCTTGTGTTCGGCCGGGAAACTGCCGGGTTGCCGAAGGGTTTGTTGGAACAGAACCCGGAGCGATGGCTGCGCATTCCGATGATGAATCCGCCGGCGCGTTCGTTGAATCTTTCGAACTGCGTGGCGCTGGTGCTGTTTGAAGCCCTGCGCCAGCAGGGATTCCAAGGAGAGGTTGTTTGAGCGTCGGGCGCGGCTATCCCGTTCAGCGTCCGAGATACTTCAGCGTTGCTTCGGTGCGGCTGTGCACATGCAGCTTGTCGTAGATCGTTCGCACGTAACTGCGCACCGTCTCAAAGCTTATCCCCAGCAGATCCGCGATTTCCTTGTAGGCATGGCCCTTGGCGAGAAGTGCCAGCACCTGTTCCTCGCGATCCGTCAGCGTCTCCACTTCGGGCGCACGCTGCGGCGTGGCTGGCAACTGGTTGGCCTCATGAAAATATCGCACCACGCGCTTGGCGATTTGCCGCGACATCGGCGCCCCGCCATCGGTGATTTCACGAATGGCTTCCAGCAATTTGTCCTTGGCGGTGCGTTTGAGCAGATAGCCCGTGGCACCGGCCTGGAGCGATTTGAAAATCTGCTCGCTGTCGTCGTAAACCGTGAGCATGAGCACTGGCACGTCCGGGGCCACAGTCTTAAGCTGACGCACGCATTCCGTACCCAACATGCCGGGCATGTTGATATCCATCAGGACGACATCGGGGCGGTTGGCAGGGATCTGCTTGAGCGCCGTCATGCCGTCGGGGTACGTGGCACGGCATTGGAAGCCGGGCGAGCTGTCAATCATCTTGGCGAGATTGGCGCGCACGCCGGCATCGTCTTCCACCACACTGACCTGAATTTTTCTTGCCACGCGACGCTTACTCATAATTGGCTCCGCGCTGTTGCGCCATCCCACATTGATGTTAGAACGGCCTGATTTCAATCCAGATCTGCCACCTTGAAGGTGAGCCGCACCTTTGTCCCTTGGCCCGGCGAACTCGTAATAACCGCACTCCCGCCGCCTTCCGCCAGCCGCGAGCGCATGTTATCCAGCCCGTTGCCGCCGGGCGCAACCGTGTCGGGAACAAATCCCCGGCCATGGTCCTCGATTTCGACCGTCACCTGCGATGCCGTAAGCGTCAGTCGTAACCAGACTTCTTTCGCGCCGGAATGCTTCAGGACGTTGTGGAAAGCCTCCTTGATGGCCAGAAACACGTTGTGCCGCACGTCGGCGCGCAACGGCAGGTTGGGCAGCACGTCGGGCATTTCCTGCCAGCAGCGCACACCCGTGTTCTCGAAACATTCATCGGCGAACCGCCCGACGTAATCCGCGAACCGCGGCAGGTTGTCGTTCTTGGGATTGGTGGCCCACACGATTTCGTCCAGCCCCTGCACCGCCGTGCGCACCTGCGTGCCGATGCGCTCAAACTGCCCCCGCACCGGCGTCGCTTCGTTCTCACTCTGCCCGACATCGCTCAGAATGGAAACGCGCGTGAGAATTCCACCGATCTGATCATGCATGTCCTGCGAAATGCGCAACCGCTCGCGCTCGACAGCATGCTGCATTTCCATGGCGGCCAGACGCCGTTTGTAGCGGCGCCGCACCACCAGGGAAACTGACATTGCCAGAGTGCCAATGGCCGCACCAGTGACCAGCAGCCGGAACCAGCGCGTCTCCCAGAAATGCGGCAGCACTGTCACCGCGAGCGTGGTTTCGCGTTCGCTCCACACACCGTCCGCATTGCACGCCGTAACTCGGAACACATAGTGGCCGGGGCGAAGCGGATTGTAATACGCCACCCGCTGCGTATCCGCCTCCACCCATTCTTCCTCCAAATCCTTGAGTTGATACCGGAAACGCACGCGCTCCGGTGCTTTGAAACTCAAACCGGTATAATGGAACTCACACTTCCGGCGGCCCGGTGGGATCACCACTGTTTGGGTCGCGTCCGAAGGATCATCCGCCGTCACGTGCTCCAGCGGCAGAATGTTGCCATCGGCCCAGACCTCCTCCAGCAAGACCGTCGGCGCACTGGACTCAAACTTCTGCAACTTGGGATCAATCAACACCACCCCTTTGACCGTGGCGAATGCGAGTTTGCCAGACTTGAGTTTGCAGGCCGCCGGTGAGGAGCCGCCCGCGCATTCTTCCGACAGCATTCCGGCATTCAGACCAAAGGCCTGCGGATGCACGAACTTGCGCAAGCCCACGGCCAGCTCGTCCAGTTCCTTCCGCCGTACCCGGAAGATGCCGCGATTGCAGCCCAGCCACAGGTCGCCCTCGTCGTCTTCCAGTATCTGTGAAACGGTGTCGTCACCCAGGCCTTGCCGGCTACCAATGCTTTGGAAGCGGCCGGATTCAAACCGCACCAAGCCGCCGCCACCGGTGCCGATCCACAACACGCCATCCGCGCTGCGATGCAGTGTGCGCACGTGACTGCTCGCCAGCCCGTCAGCCGCTGAAAATGTGGTCACTCCTCCGCCCCGCATGCGCCCAAGCCCGCCCGCAAGCGACCCGACCCAAAGCGTACCATCCGGCTCCTGGACAAAACTGGTAATCGTCCCGCGACCCAACCGATTGGTCAGGACGCGCATCTCGCCGTTCACGAGATGAACAACCTTCCCCAACGTCGTGCCGACCCAGAGGCCGTTGGTTCGATCCTCTAACAGCGCGGTGCACCAAGCATTCACCAGCCAATCCGCGGCAACGGCGTTGGGAGTGGAGGGAATCTGTCCCCGCGTATAGCCCGCCACTACCTGATTGTTCTGCCACTGAAACAAGCTGGCGGCGCCGCCCCACCAAATGCTGCCATCGCGCGTCGCCAGAATGGCTTCAACGAACGGATAGGAGCTGTTAAATGAGACGTTGGTGAATAATTGCAGCGAACCATCAAATTCCCGGTAGATGCCACCGCCGGTGGTTCCAACCCAAAGCTGACCGTCCGGGGCCTCGGCAATGGAACGAACGTAATCATTCGTCAAACCTTGTTCCGTTCCTAACGCAGTCAGCTTTCGCGCGGCCAGCCGATCAAAGCCGGTGGTGCGATGGCCAACCCACAAATTGCCCTCGCGATCGGTCAGCAGCGACCGGATCGCATTGTCCGTGACCCCGGTGCGGCTTGGCAGCTGATGGAATCTCTCCGCGCTGAAAAAATACAACCCCGCATCCAGTGAACCCGCCCACACCGTGCCCGCCGCATCTTCTGCCAGGCAGGTGACGTAGGCGAAGGGCACTCCCATCGTCTGATCGTAGCGCCGCCAGACGCCGCTTTGCCGGCTCAGCACTTTGCCATTGCCGATGCCCGCCCAGAGGTTCCCCGCCCGATCTTCCAGCAGGCAGTACGGCTGAAAGGTAGCGTCCGAATCAGGACCCACCGCGGGAACAAGTTTTCCGTCCTGATAAGAAAACAATCCGTGCGTGCTGGAAATCCACATGACCCCCGAGCGGTCCTTCAACAACGTGCGGATCAAGTCGCGTCCAACTTTTCCGAGGGATTCTTCGCGGAACAATTTTCCATTTTCCCAGAACAGCAACCCTTCGCTGGTCCCGATCCAAAGTCTTCCCCGGGAATCTGCCACAATTGCCGCCACGTTCTCATCGCCCGATGCGCCCTCACCACGCACACTTTCAATCCGACCCGCGCGCAACCGGCTTACGCCTCCGCCTGCGGTGCCAATCCAGAGATCACCCACTGCGTCCTCAAACAACGACCGCACTTGAACGTTTGGCAGTCCTTCCGCCAGACCGAAAACCTTGAAGCGCACACCGTCGAACCGCGCCAATCCCGCCAGCGTGCCGAACCACAGATAACCATCCCGCGTCTGTACCATGGCGTTGATGGTGTTCTGCGGCAACCCATCTTTGACACCCCAGTTGCGGACAATGTAACCCGTAGGTAACCCATTTGTGTCTTGGGAAAATGCGGAAGCACAACTGAGCCCGAGCCAGCCAAGGGAAATCCACACCGCGAGTATGCGCAAACGAAGGCGGAGGAGGACGGACATCCGGGTCACGCGACCATTCTCCGCGCTTCTGCCGACGGATGTCAAACCGGCTTTGCGGTGGCTGCTGGCTCAATCCGATCGGCCTGCGGCCGGATGAACAAGACGATCACAACGGATAGCAACGCAATCCCGGCGAACGCTCCGAAGATCACATTGAGTGGCACGTGCCGGTCGCGCAATGCACCGAACGCCCAATCGCCGAAACCACCACAACTGATGCTGACCAAGTTCATGATGCCATAACCTGTGGCGCGCAACTCGGGCCGGGCGATCTGGCAAAGGATGGGCATGTTGTTGCAATCAAAGAAACCCCAACCGAACCCGAACACAATCAGCCCCGCCACGGCCACGCCCACCGTGCCCGCATTCCCCACGCTGAACAGCGCGGGTAGAAACAGCACCATGCCGATCGCGCTCACGAAAATCCGGCCGCGCACGTTGGTGCGCATCCAACGATCCGCCATCACCCCGCCCACAACCACTCCTGCCAGAGATGCCAATTGCACGAACAGAATCGCCTTCACTCCCGCCGCGCCCTGCCCCAGCCCGAATTTCTCGCGCAAGATGTCCGGCATCCAGTCACGCACAACCCAACCGGCAATCGCCGGCAGGGTGAAATACAGCACCAACAGGATGAAGTTCCAGTTGGTCAGCAAGCCGTGCCAAACTCCGGTCTTCAACTTCTCAGCTTCCTTAAGCTCCACTGCCTCGCGTTCTGGATTACGCAACAACGACAGCAGTGGCATCGCGTAGATTATTCCGATCATGCCGCAAGTCGTGAAGGCCCAACGCCAGCCGTGTTCAGGCGAATCCGCCACGTATCCGGCAAACCCGCCGAGAATCTGTCCCACGTAGATACCCGCCTGATGCACGCCCACTGCCCGTGACCGCGTGAGGCCCGGGTGATAATCGGCAATGAACGCCAGCGCCGCCGGAATGTAAAACGCCTCACTGATGCCCATTAGTGCCCGCGCCGCGATCAGTTCGTTGAACGATGTCACGTGCCCGGTCCACCAGGTCACACAGGACCAGATGAAGAGGCTCGCACAGATGACGTGTTTGCGACTGAAGCGATCCGCCACATAGCCACCGAAAGGGCTCAGCACAGCGTAAGTCCACTTGAAGCAACCGAGCACCAGTCCCCAGTCCGCCTTGTTCGCAATACTCGGAATGTCCGCCACCATCGAGGCCTTCATGGTGGCCAACATCTGGCGGTCGAGATAATTCAACAACGCCACCGGCACGAGCAGCGCCACCACGAACCAGGCAAAACGGCTGACACTGGTATTGTTGGGGTTCATGCGGGGCGCAGATTAATCAGAGCGGCCGGTACGGAACAAAGCGAATCGCTCGCTGACCGGAGAATCATGTTGTTGATCATGCGGTGGCACGCAAGTTGGGACGCACTCAGCTCCGAAACCAAACAATTCAGCCTGCACTTTCATTAGACCAACGAAACCGATGACATCACGACCTCAACTGCGCGTCACCTGCAGGCCGCTGTCCGACAAGCTCATGTTCACAAACCGCGCGAGCGGGTTTGGCGGCTCCGTGGTCAGTTTCTGACGGATCCGCGCCGCAGCGTCATCGTCCTTTGCCAGCATCAGCAAATAACCACCGCCACCCGCGCCCAACAACTTGGCGGCCGCCAGATAGTCCTCCACCGCCGCCAGGATGCGCTGCACTTCCGGCGGATTCGTGCCGGCATCGAGCCGTTGGTTTAGTCGCCAACTGTTGCGCACCGCCGCGGCGAGCCGGTCGTACTCGCACTGCTGGATCGCGGCCCCGGCCACCTGGGCATTCGCGCCAATCTCGCCGATCAACCCCAGATGCCGCGGCGAATTGAGAAAGATCCCGCGCACGATTTCAGCCAGGATGTTCTTCGCCAGCCGCGTGACGCCCGTGTAGTAAAGCAGGATGCGATGGTTCGCGAACTCGTGACCAAAGAGATGATCGGGCAGCCAGTTCAACGTCGGCGTTTGCGCGAGCCCGGGCGTGGTCGTGACGAGCTTGATACCGCGGAAAATGCCACCCGCCTGATCCTGCCAGCCGCCGCCCGTGGTCAGCAATTGTTCCAGCGCCAAAGTTCGCGCGAACAGCACGCTGCGACTCCAGCTTAGCCCACATAATTCGCTCAATGCCGCCAGCACGGTTGCCGCCAGGATACTGCTTGTCCCCAGGCCGGAACCTTTCGGGGCCGCCGCCAGCAACGAAAGTTCGATGCCGCCGCCGAAATCGCGCAGCTGCTTCTCTAGCGAATCATGGCCGCCGTCCGCCTGAAAACGCGGCAGGAAACCCGCCAGCGCCAGCGCCGCTTTCGCGAGTGCGAACGCGCTACCTGGCTGCGCAAAGGTGTCGAGTTCGGCATACGTGCGCACCCGCTCCTCCACCCCCAAATCAATCGAGCGCACCAGCAGCTCCGGGCGCTCGGAAAGCTTGGCAAATACTTGCACCGGCGGCTGACCGTTGATGTCCACTGCCACGTTGAGTACCTGCCCGCCAAACTCGAGGCAATACGGCGGCGTATCCGTCCAACCGCCGCCCAGATCGAGTCGCACCGGACTGCGCGCCCAGACAATTTGATCGTCAATCACGTTGCGCCGCGGCCGCGCCGGGCTCAGTTGCGCCTCGCGCACGATGAGGTGCCGAAGCCTGGCAAACGCGCTGGCTTCGAAGGATTCCCAGTCGGCCTGCTGCCGATGGCGCAACACCGCGCCCCGGAACATCTGATCGTGCACGGCCGCCATGGGTTCATCGTTGTCGTTGAATGCGACGACCGGCAACGCGTGCGGTGACGCGGCAAACGTGCGAGCGGTGGCTTCGAGGTCGAGCCGATAGAAAACGCTCCAGCGGAAGTTTTTCATGAGCGCCGGCAATGCGACGGAACGAAGCGAGTCGCGCTGGGTGAACAGCCGCTTTACGTTGGCCTGCGCACAAAGCTGCTGCGCGGAAAGCCGCGGCAGCTCGCGCCAACGGCTCGCAAAATCGGGCCGAACCACTGGAGCCGCTGCGAAAAGCCACTCGATGTAGCGCGGATCAAGTTCCGCCGGCGATAGGACGGGAAACAGCGGGGCCAATTGCACATCGGCATCGCCTGCCACGCCACAGTCAGCGGAGACCAATCCGCGCGCCACAAACCATTCGTTTGCCGGGCGACCGAGCCATCGAGTGCTGGCCTCACCGAAACGTCCGCCGAAGCTGTCGCGCAAACCATAACAGCGCACGCAGAACTCCGTTTCCCCCACGGGCACGAAGTCGAGGCAGACGCCGGGTTCAAGCTGCAAGTCCCATTGATTCTCCGGCACGCCGGTGAAGACGTGTTCGCGCGCGAGCTTCCACGTCGCCGGCACGACGCTGTTTTCCACCCACAACGTGTGATTCTCTTCGCGCCGCAGCGGAAAGTTGAAGCGCGTGTTCTGCAGATATTGATCGGGATGCCGGCGCCCGCCAAACGCGCCGAGCTTGGTTTCGTCGAGCACGAGGTTCTGCAGTTCCGAAACGGCTTCGATCATCTGGGCGCTCGTTCCGAAATGATAAAACTCCGCATCCGCCAGCGGCACGACGGCGCAGGAAAGCGAACTTATTACTGGATCGGGTTCGGACGCCTGCGCGCCGAGGGCCGGCCCGAAGCGATGGTAAAACTCATAGTGGGCTGCTCGGCCGCCGGCAAATTGACGCCGGGCTTCGTCCCAGCCACAGCGTTGCAGCAACACATTCACCGCGCGTTCGCTGAGGAGCCACATGCCGGTATCAAAGAGATAGAGATGCTCCTGGGCGAGTTCGCGGATACGCGCTGGCGAGGGTTTCTGGAGAAAGAAGGATAGCTCGTTGGGATTGCCGCGTGGCGTGAAGAACACGCCAAAGTCCTTGGCCTTTTCCGGCGTGCCCCACATCCCGAGCCCGAGGATATCCACGTCAGGAAACACGGGCAGCTCGGTAGGCACACGGATGAGTGTGTCGCCGCTCACGAGCATCATCACCGTGCGCGGACCGCCATGCGCCAGCACCCGCGTGAACTCCGGCATTTGCAGGTCGAGCAAAGTCTGATCGAGTCGTTGCCCGCGCGACCAACGAAACACCGGCACCGGCGCCAGCAGTTTTCCCGTCGGCGCGTACGCGGGCAACCGCCGGCTCTGACCACCAGAATGGAGAATCAATTTGCGGCTGGCGCGCAGCCATGCCGAGAGTGATTGGTCGCCGCCGGTGGCCCGCCAGGCTTCGATCAGCAGATTCGCCGTGCCGCCGCCAGAACCGAGCGGCGCTCCGGCTGAATCAGAACAGGCAAACCATTCGGGGCGCTGCCGGCCGGTAAGCGCGGCGAAAAGTCCGGCCATGGCGGGCGGGAGGGTGACCAGCTTTTGAATGGGCGATTCGAGCATCGTCGCGCAATGGAATGGTGCAAAAGCTCGGAAGAAGTTCCAAGCTTCAAGTTCCCTGCCCGTGCGAACTCACGCTGGGTCGGCGCGCTGCTTTTGCATTTGGTAGATGCTCGCCACTGGCCGCGCCCTGCGCCCAAAGTGTCCGCGTTTGATCCTCAGGATAAGCCTCAGGCTGCCCGCCCGGCTCCGTGAAGTGGATGCTGCTCATGCTGATTGGCGCTGGGTTAGCCGATGCCGGCATACGCAGATTCATTTCGGCACGGTCGGCGCGTTCTGTTCGAGGAAGCTGAAAACCTCGCGCCACCATTCCGGTGATTGAGCGGTCACGTCATTGTGGCGCGCGCCGGGAACGATTTGCAGCCGCTTCGAACCCGCGTAAGCATCGTGGAGGGCCTGACCGCGTTTGGTTGGAATCACCTCATCCGCACCAGCCAGAACAAATTGAATGGGGCCGCGATAGTCCTTAAGCCACACGGCCGGTTGAAAGCGATCGCGCAGCAGCCATTTCGCCGGCAGCAGCGGGTACGCACCCTGCGCCACGGCGCCCAAATCGTCATAGGATACAAACATGATCAAGCCGCGGATGCGCAGCGGATACTTTTTTGCCAGGTGCGCCGCCGCGCCGGCCCCGATGGATTCGCTGACCAAATACACCGCTCGGTCGGAGGGTAGCGACGCGATGGCGGCCTCGGCGGTGGCGAGGATGGCCGAGAGATTGGGCGAACCTTCACGCGGACCGTAGCCAGGGTATTCGACCACGACCACGTCCATCGGCATGGCTTGGTGAATCGGAGCGGCGAGATAGTCGCGATCTAGCGCACAACCGCCGTTCCCATGAAAGATGAGAACCGAGGCAGTGGTTTGGTTTGTGCACGGCAGTCGCCAGCCGATGATCTCGCCTCCGGCCGCGCGCGCCGCAACGAAGCCGTTCCGGCCACCCATCGTCTCGGCCAGTGATACCGAACACCGCGTGGGAAAGTAGAGCAGCCGGCGTTGGAAGAATGCCACCAGCATTACGAGACCGGCGTATCCGATGACTGCCAACCACAGAAACTGAATCATGCGCCGGCGGGGGCGGTTCACGGCAACAGCTTCGCCCGGTAGAAGTACCGAATGCCAGGCGGCGTCGGATCCGTGTGGTTATAAACGCCGGAAGGCGAGTTGGTGGTAAGAATGGGCGACCAGTGAATCATGTTGGTCGAGCGCTGCAGACTGAAGTTGGCATTGGTGCGCGAGAGCACCTGCATGAAATTGCCTCCGTTCACGCTGGTGCCGAGCGCCCGCAGCGAGATCGAACTGAGCAGGCTGTAATTCAGTTGCAGGATGCCGGAAGCTCCGTTCACACCGTCCACCAGCACGATATTGGTCTGCCCCGCCACCACGGGCACATTCAAGGCGCTGTCGCGGCCATCCACCCCGCTATTGTTATCGCAGACCAGATAGATGAGTGAGGCGTTGGTGGGACTGCGCAGGAAGACGGCCATCACCGTATCATACGAACTGCCGTCGGTATTTAGGAACAGCGCGCCGCTCTCCGCCGGAACGAAGGTGATGTATTCGGAGGCCCCGCCCAGAACCCCGCAAATGGGTTCATCCGCCGACCCGGTGCCGCTGCCGGACGTGCTGAAGATTTGGGTGCCGGTGTAGCCACGCACCACGGTGTCACGGCTGAAGCCGCCTTCGGGCGGCGTGGTCGGCGGCAGGAAGTCACCGATGACCCAAGGCGGTAACAGCAGCACATCCAGCAGTTTGTCCGCGGTTTGGACGGGCTGCGTGATATCTCCAGTGAGGTTGATTTCAAGATCGGCGTCCAAGCTTTCAATGGTCTGCCACGGCGTGAAGAGGCGCGCCCGATAGAGCCCAAGATTCGTCGTTTGCACGTTGGAAATGGTCACCGAAAAATTCGTCGCTCCGGGAATCGGGACGCCGTTGAACAGCCATTGGCAGTCGAGGTTGGGCAGTTCCGTGGGCTCGGGATCTTCCGGCGACCCGTAGTGCAACGGCGTCGAACAATTCGTAAACCCGTTGCCGCAAATGCGGGCAGCCAGGACAGTGAACGTGGCGTTGCTGCCCGGCGCAACCGTGAGCGACTGGGGCTGCGCGAGGATCGCGGGCAGGAGATGCGGGGTGAATTCCTGCTGCCAGCCAAAGAAGAACCGGCCGGCGTCGTTTCCGTACCCATCTACGGCGAAGTGGTAAGTGCGGTTCTTGGTAACATTGATGCGCAGGCCGCTGGTATAATAGCCGCCGCGATCTTCATCGCCGCCCTCGCCGTAGAGGTAGGCCACATTCGTGCCACGATAAACGCCGAGCAAGGTGTCGAAATCGCTGCCGCGCGAACCGATGGTCAGGACCCCCTTCTCCGGTGCCGTCCACTTGTACCACACAGAATGACGGCCGGGCTTGTTGGCGTGGAACGGCTCGCCGGATTCCCGGGTGGCGTTCGCATTCGACCAGGCGGTCTCGCCACTGGCGCCGTGCAGTTGGACTGCATCCGCAAAATCATCCGCGGCGAGCACGGCATTGGTAACCGCCACCTCGACGCCGGCACTGGCCGTCAAGGCCGCGCCCAGCTCGTTGTAGATGACCACCGAGTAGCTGCCGCCATTCGTAAATTCGGCCGAGGAAATCTCATAGCATCCGTTGGTGGCATCGGGAATGTTCACCCCGTTCAGCCGCCATTGATAAAAGATGGGAGGCGTGCCGGAAGCACTGGCGCACAACACAACCGTTCCGCCGGGTAGCGTGTTGGTGCTGACCGGTTGGGACTCCAACACCGGCGGAGTCCGCACCGTGACCGCGGGCGAGAATTCCGAAGTGTTGTCGGCAAAATCTGTGGCCGTGGCGGTGACCTGTTGCGTGTAAACCGCGCTCACCGGGAAACTGGCCGTGAAGGTTTCGGGGCCATTGCCATAAACCTCGAACAGCTGATGCCCCAGATGCGTGCGTCCTTCGCCGGAGCCGGATGGGTCGGCAACATTGCTCAAGTAAAAATCCAGGCGGAAGATGGCGTTGCCATTGCCGGTGTAGGTCCCGTCAATTTGCAGGCTGCCATTGGCCGAACGGGCATCGGTGATCACGGGATGATTGAGCAGGTTATTCGGTCCCGCGTCGGCATCCTCTGCGTCGTTGACCGTGACCCCATCTGCATTCAGATCAATTCCCAGGAGATTGTTGTCGAAGATGGAATTGCCATAGATGCCGTTCCCGATTCCGGCGGTTGGCAACAAGGACACACCGTTGCTGGCGTTGTTGGCAATCCCGTTGCCGGAGTTAAGCCCCGCGCCGCCGATGGAGTTGCGGGCAGCTCCGTTTTCCAGGCGGACGCCGTCGCCGCCGTTGCCCAAGGCGGTCACAAAATCAGAACCGATGCCGATGTAATTTCCGCGCACAAAGTTGTTGGTCGCCCCGGGCCCGGCGATGTGAATACCGCTGCCGCCATTGGCCGCGATCACATTGGGCGCCCAATTCGTGCTGCCACCAATAACATTGCGAGCACTGGCGATGTAGATGCCATCACCGGAGTTCGGGGCCGCGGCCACACCGGACGCATCGGTGCCGATGAAATTGCCCTGAATCACGTTGTTGCCCTGCCCTAAAATCTTGATGGCGGTGGCAAAACCGTTGAGCACGAGGCCGCGGACGGTGTTATCGGCTGCGTGCAGCACGAGACCATCAATCGCATTGGTCAGACCCGCACCGGTAATCGTCACCAAGGGCAGGCCCGCGAAACCCGGTTGTGACCAGCCGTTGATAATGACCGGACTCGTAATCTCCGGCAGCGCTGATTCAAGATTGATGATATGCGGCCCCGGACCGGGGATGTTGAACACCACGAGATTCTCGCCAGGCGAATCGTTCGCATCCAGCAGTGCCTGCCGCAACGAACCTGGACCGCTGTCGGCCGTCGTGGTGACGTTCGTGGTCACAAACAGCCGGTACGGAATTACGCGAATCGTAAAGGTGCACGAATTAGAATTGCCCGAGCTGTCCGAGACCACACAGGTCACGGTGTTGGTGCCCACCGGGAACAACGAACCGGACGGCGGCGTGACCGTAACGTTCAGACTGGCCTCACAGATGTCGCTAACTCCGGGCGGAGCAAATGTGACGGGCGCGAAGCCTGAATCCCGCGGGAACTCAGCCGCGATGATATTTGCCGGACAGCTGATATTCGGCGGGGTGGTGTCCAGCACCGTCACCGTAAACGTGCAAGTGTTGGTGTTGTTGCACGCGTCCACCGCAAAACTCGTCACCACGTTCGTGCCCAGCGCGAAGAATGAACCGGAAGCCGGCACCGAGTAAACGAGAACGTTGGTATCACAGCTATCCGTTGCTGTTGCGGTGAAGCTGACCACCGCCCCACCGCCGCCCGTGCATTCGACGGTGATGTTCGATGAACAGGTAATCACTGGCGGCACCGTGTCAACGACCAGGATCGTCTGGCTGCAGGTGTTGGAATTGCCACATGCATCCACGGCCACCCAGGTGCGCGTCGCACTGAACGTTGCCCCGCAGAGCGCGTTGGTCACCGTGCTCGCATAAAGCGTGAAATTCGTTCCCCCGCACACCGCGGTTACTTCGGGTGCGACAAAATCCCACGCCGTGCCACATTCGACCACGGGATTGGTTGCACAAATGATCACCGGCGGCGGGCCGGGCACGGATTGCGGGACGGAAAATTCCGAGGTATTTCCGGCAGCATCTGTGGCGGTGGCCGTGATCCGCTGTCCCACGGGGATCAGTTCATTCAACGTCGCGACAAAACTCCCCTCGCCGTTGGTGTCGGTATTCACCAGAATTGAACCCACCCATCGTTCGCCCTCGCCATAGCCGGAAGGATCAGCCGCTGTGTTCGCAAAAAATTCGAGATCGTAGGCTGCGTTCGTCGCGGCGCTCAATGTGCCGTAAATCGTCGTGTTCGTGCCGTTGACCACGCTGGTCAGCACCGGAAAATTCTGGAGACCGTTCGGGCCGGCATCGGCGTCTCCGGAGTCATTGGCGGTCGGCCCTGCTGGCAGCAGGTCGATGCCCAACCCGCCATTGCCGAAGATTGAATTGCCCTGCACACGATTCGCCACGGCAGCCGCCTGCCCAATCTCAATACCGCTGGCTGCGTTGCCCGAGATGACATTGCCGCTGATGACACTGGCAGAGGCCTCAGCCAGCGCGATCCCGCCACCGGCATTCCCCAGCGCGGCTGAACCCGTAACATCCACGCCGATGAAGTTGCCGGAAACCACGTTGTTCGATGATCCCGCCCCCGCAATGAGCAGCCCGGGCCCGCCGTTACCGGAAATAAGATTCCGACCGGCCGGCGAAGCGCCGCCAATAAAAGTGCTCCGCGCGTCCTGGATCAAAATGCCCGCGACGCCATTTGGCAGATTGGTGTGACCGGAGACATCCGTGCCGATGTAGTTGCCATCAATGATGACTCCGCTCGTGTTGGTGACCTTGATCCCCGCGCCTGCGACCGATGCGAACCGATTGATGACCAGTCCCCGAACTCGCGAACCGGTACTCGCCACCACCAATCCGGGCGCGTTAGTCGTGGTCATTTGGGCGCCGCTCAGTTCGATGAGTAACACCGCGTTTAGCGCCGCGACCGAATTATTCGGGCTGGCGCCGGGTTGCGTAAAGCCATCGACCGTGACGACGTCCGTGAGATCCGGTAAGGCCGTGAGGGGCTCAATGGTGTGCGGGCCCGCCCCGGGAATGTTGAAATCGATGACGTCGGGCCCGCTGTTGAGATTTGCGTCCAGGATTGCCTGGCGCAGCGAGCCGGCGCCGGCGTCATTGGTGGAGATGACCGTGAAGGTCGCGCCGCAAACGGGCCGCGATTGCAAGAGGACCGCCATCACGACCGTCACCCAAAAAAAGAGAGTGCTGCCCCTTGCACGCAAGGAAATACCGATGAAACAACGCATACGGGTTACGGCGATTTTCTAACAGGGTTCAATCCCTCTGTCGAGGAAAGAAACCGGAACCGACCCATTCTGAGCAAGCCCAGACTCTTGCGGAATGACCCGACGAATACGGGGAAACATGATTGCACCCCTACGGCTGGGCACCTGTGGCCAAAAGTAAAACGCGGGCACGAGGCCCGCGCCGTGAGTTTGGTTCATACCTCGCGTACTGAGGCGGGTCGGAAATTGCGCCGAATCCGGCTCAAACATTGTACGTGCCGCTGCTGGTGGTACCGCCTCGGCCGGTCCAGTTGGTGTGGAAAAACTCGCCGCGAGGCTTGTCCACGCGCTCGTAGGTGTGCGCGCCAAAGTAATCACGTTGCGCCTGCAACAAATTTGCCGGCAACACCGCCGAGCGATATTGATCGTAGAAGGCCAGCGCGGTGCTGAACGCCGGCACCGGGATGCCGCGTTGCGCGGCCGTCGCCACGACCTTCCGCCAGCCTTTTTGCGCCTTCTTGATCTCGCCGCGGAAATAATCGTCGAGCATCAGGTTGGTGAGCTTGGGGTTGTTATCATAGGCTTCTTTGATCTTGCCTAGGAACCGTGACCGGATGATGCAGCCGCCGCGCCACATTAACGCGATGCCGCCGTAGTTAAGATTCCAGCCGTATTCCTTCGCCGCCGCGCGCATGAGCATGTAACCCTGCGCGTAACTGACAATCTTCGACGCGTAGAGCGCGCTCATGATGTCCGCAATGAACGCCTTCTTCTTTTCGGGATTGGCGGCAACGCTGCCCAGCCCGGGCCGGGGGCCTTTTAATTTGCGCGCGGCCTTCACGCGTTCATCCTTCAACGCCGACACGCAGCGCGAATAAACCGCTTCCGCCATCAGCGTAATCGGGATGCCGAGGTCCTGCGAGTTGATGACTGTCCACTTGCCCGTGCCCTTCTGGCCGGCGGTGTCGAGAATCTTGTCCACGAGCGGCGCGCCGTCCTCGTCTTTCTTGGCGAGAATGTCGCGGGAGATCTCGATGAGATAACTATCGAGTTCACCTTTGTTCCATTCGGCGAAAACCTGATGCATCTCATCGGCGCTCAGGCCGAGGCCGTTCTTCATGATGTTGTAGGCTTCGCAGATCAACTGCATGTCGCCGTACTCGATGCCGTTGTGGACCATCTTCACGTAATGACCCGCGCCCTGTTCCCCCACCCAGTCGCAGCACGGCGTTCCGTCATCCACCTTTGCCGCCACGCCCTGGAAGATCGCCTTCACGTGCGGCCAGGCGGCGGGCGAGCCACCCGGCATGATGCTCGGCCCGCGCCGCGCCCCTTCTTCGCCGCCGCTTACGCCGGTGCCGATATAGAGCAACCCCTTGCTCTCGACATATTTTTGGCGCCGGTTGGTGTCGTCGAACAACGAGTTGCCACCGTCAATGATGATGTCGCCGGGTTCGAGATGCGGGACGAGTTGTTCAATGAATTCGTCCACGGGTTTGCCGGCCTTGACGAGCATCATCACGCGGCGCGGGCGCTTGAGTTGGGCCACCATCTCCTGGATGGAATGCGCGCCCAGCACTTTTGTGCCCTTCGCTTCGTTGGCGAGGAAGTCGTCCACCTTGGATGTGGTGCGGTTGTAAGCCACGACCGTGAAGCCGTGGTCGTTCATGTTCAAAATCAAGTTCTGGCCCATCACCGCCAGACCAATCAGTGCAATATCGCCTTTAGGTTCAGAATTCATAAGTTCCCAAAATCGGGACCAGAACGATACCCAACCTCGGCGTGCCCGCCAGAAGAAATACCGTGAAGAAAATGCCGGGCCAGCATCCCAAGTGTGAACCGCTGCCTACCCGAATTCCGAATCGCAAAGCTACCGGCTGATCGCGGAACGCCGCAGCAGCGACAACGCGGCCAGCGCCATCCCGAGCGGGATCAGGGTGACCCCGCCCTCCGGGACCGGCAACGTCGGCGACGCACTGACGATGTTGAAGTTGGCAAACCAGGAAATCTCATTTCCGGTAAACGTGTTGAGCATTTGCAACGTGGCGCTGTTTCCGTAGGCGTAGCCGTTCCACGTGATCCGCGGATCGACAACCATGTTTGGGTTGAAAGCGATATTGTACAGATCGTTCAGGTTGACTCCCACCACCCGGTAGCTTTCTCCCGCAAGCAATGTGATCGGAGTGATGGCGTGAAACCGATAGTTGCCGGAGAGCGGGTCGCCATTAGTTACGAACGTGGAAGCCAGAAGTGTCCCGCTCGCTTCGTGGTAAATTCCCACCGGCAAGCCGGTGGTCGTTACGAACCCATCCAGGCCAACATCGAGAACTCCCAAGGCATTGATGGTGAGATCCTGCCCTGCTCCCACCGTAAAGCGCTCGCCGAATGCCCAAGAACTATTACGAAACCCGGTGACGGTATTCAGTTCCCAAGCGGGAATAGCCAAGGCCGATTTCGAGGCGAAGCTGAGGGCAAAAAGGAGTAATCCTGTCGCCGAGATACGACGCAGGCGCGGCCAACACAACATCAAGCAGATTGTTCCCAACACCCGTTTCGGAGCAATGCTGATGCCGTTCGCTAGTAACCGAAGTCGCAAATGGCTCAGAACCTTGAATCTACAAGCGTTTTCGCGCTCTATTCGTTTGGTGGACCAGAGAACACTCTACCCGGTGAAATGTAAATCATCCCGACGCTCAAATCCTTCTCCAACCACGTAAACAACTGGTTCACAGAGAACTGACCTGACTTCGCGCAGCGTAAAGAACAACGACAAATGTGAGCGCACAAACTAAACCGGTTGGATCATCGATCACGCCGACAAAGTGAGATAATCTCGGAGTAGCGCCCCACTCACGAAACGCGGTGTCCGAACTCGCGGCCGTGAGAAATCAGGCCGACTGGATGTTACCGCGGTCGCCTTCTAATTCCACTTTCGTGATGCTGTCGTACGGCATGCCCATCTTCGTGAACCAGGCGGCTACGGCGTCCTTGTTGGCCGCTTCCATCACGCAGACGGCCTTGCCTTCCGCCAAGTTGGCGAAGCTGCGATATCCTTTGACGTTCGGATCCTGTTGCGCGGCCTGCGCGAACTGTCGGATCTGGTCCGCCGTGAATGCGCCCGGCGGAATGGTGTGAGTGCACATGAATTTTGCCATGTTGTTTGCCTTTCTCTATTTGCTTTTTCGTCTCGATCCCGACGAACGAAATCCATTACGGCCTTGCGCCTCTGCTACAGCCTCGTCAGTCACGCGCCGCACCGATTGCAACTGCGCTGGCCCGCCACCGTTCGGACTGCCCATCGGCGACGAAGCGGTCATTTCTAAAAAAGAGACCGTCGACACTATCATCCAGCTTGCGAAAAAATGCGAAGCTGATTACGGCCACGATCAGACTGCCAGCGCTGAGCGCCCATAACGCGTTGGTGGCGCTCCGAAACCTCACCGGAGAACCTGTGCGCGTCACCGGCTCCGGCATCCAGCTCTTGAATCCGGTCGGTCGGTGGTAGATCGCCGTGCCGGTAATCTCATTGCGCCCTGCCCGGCTGGCCATGATCCCTCCAAAGAGAACCGCCACTCCCGTGACAACCAGCGCCACCCTGTGATAATCGAAACAAGTTGAGCCAACGCGTTAATCCCGGGCAAACAAGTAAGTCTTGTCCGACGGCGGCAGCGCTTGCGCGGCCACCAGATGGTGCGGGGGTTTCGGCCAGCGGGGAACGGGCCGTCCCGCTCCTTCCAAACCCGGATGGTCATCATCCGGTCGGGCCCGGCGCGGCCAGAGCCGTCGAACAAAACGGACCACGGCGCGAACCACCCAGCCGATGCTCCGGCGCCAAGCAACCTGGGCTGGTTTGATCAAGGGAAACGATTGCGTATTCATACGCGAAGCACCTGCGCGGAAACTGACACTAAGTCCGTGGTTTGGACTTGTCCAGCCAGGAGTTGATGCCCTCTGCGGGCGGCGAATCAGGGCAGGCCGAACCCTGGAGCCGTGCTGGTGAATGCACTTAAAAGTGACGCAAGCGCGGTGGCGTGATCCAATCAATTAGGTGAAAACCCCCACTTGCAATGGGGGCTGGTCGGGAAAAAGGTGACTGGTGAAAATCGAATACGCCTTCGAACCAGCGGCGTTGCCCAAATTAATTATTTTGATCAAGGAAAAGCCGAATCCGGGAGACAAACTGGTGAACCCACGGAAGCCCGCGGATGATACCTCATTGATCGTTGAAAAAATCGAGGGTGATAAGATTGCAGTGAAACCCGTCGGTAGCGGGGTCACGTTTTTCCTGGCCTGTAACGTCATGACCGAGGCGCAGTGGCGGGCGCGCTTCGCCTGACGCTTTGGTCAATTGCTTTTCGGCGTTGAGGATGTCGGCCAGTTCATCGAGAAACGGGTCATGCAAATTACTTTCGCTTCCGCGGTAAACCACGCCGAAGCCCGGCAGCCAATAATAGAAGCCCTCCTTCTCGTTTGGCAAAAAACCGTAAGGTGTGCACGCGTCAGCCGGTGTGCGAATTCATGGCCAAAGGAGTCTCCGCGGACCAAGCGATCCAACCGCGAGCAAAGAGGAAAGAGCCCGGCTAAATGACCCGTGAAAAATTTCGGCCTAACCCGCTATCGGCCCCGGCCGTATGTCCGTCACGAAACCATTCGTCATTTATGAAGCAAAGAAGTCCCGTTAGGCGCGGTGTCGCGCGGCCTCCCTTGGAAAGGGGGCCAACTTTGTCAGCCTTAAACTGCAAATAGGGTGTTCACCCCAATAGGCAATCGCACGCCCCATGGTAAAAGAGAACGTCGGAGCGCCGCTCACGATTGGCCCTGTGTGCATTAGGTGCCGTGGGCGGCCTACTCCGACACGGGCTGATCCTTGGTCGGGTTTTTTTGAAAGGTAAATTATGCAAATACCATATGTGTTCGAATCCTATGCCGCACCTGAACTGGTGGTCTTAACCAAAGGCGAGCCGCACGTCGGTGATCGATTGGTTAACCGCCTTCTGCGGGGGAATGCCGGGTCATTTGTCGTGGCCAAGATCGTTGATCACATCATCACGGTGAAAAAACGGGGAAACAAAAAGCCGCTTCAGTTCGCGCATGATTCCGTACCCGACGACCAATGGGACGTGCTCTACGCTGAGTAGGAAAACGGGGAGATAGCCAGGGGAGTAGTGGACTCGCCTGCGCCCGCAGACTCGGCTTATCGTCCAAGCCCAGCGCATGACCAACGTGGCTGTCTAGCGGAAAACCGGCCGCGGCAGTCAGCCATGTTTTACATTAGAGCATTTCAACCGTAGCCGCCGACGTGAGGAGGCGGATGCAAAATCGCTAGGTGAAGTGAACCGCCTAATCGCTTCGGCGGCTACCGTATTTCTGAAACCGCTCTAGCCACGCACGCCCCTGCGTTTCGCTTAGCCAGGTCGTCGCCCCACGGATACAAGGAATACCGGCATGGAAGAACAGGTGCCCGCGCCACCTTCCCGCACCAGACCGTGAATGAAGACATCCTGTGAATTGACGAAGAATTTGTCGCTGGTTTCGGGCTGTCCCAAGGGAAGTCGGGCACGCTCTGGATTGTAATGAATTCCCAAATCTTGCTGGAGCACGGTGACCAACATCATCATGCGGAAATAGCCCTCGGAGTGATCAAATTCCGCCGGATGCTCGCGAAACTTGTAGTAGTGGCGATCCGTCTCGGATTTGACGTATTTCGCCAGGCCATCGAGCCGTTCGAGGCAGGCGAACAGGTCGAGACTCTCCGCGCCGCGCAAACGCTCGGTGCAAAGCAGGTTCATCAGCGCGATGTCACATTGCTCCAGCTCGTCCGTTGCGACCTTGCACAATTCAGCCAGCCCACGCGGAGGTGTAAAGTTGGCGACGTGCGATCCGCCAATCTCCTGGGATTTCACCAGTTCATATCGCCTCCACATAAATACGAATGCGGCAATGAAAGCGAAGACGAACAAAAAGCTCACAAACGTCAGGCAATTGCGGCGGCGGCTCTCGCAACTTTTCGCGGCTTCTCGTAATCGTTGACGGGATTCTTTACTCATGACGTTTGCGACTTGCCGCGCGGGAAAACTGGTGCTTAGCCCAGTAGAAAATTACTTTCCTTGTGGCGGACCCTGAGGGTTGGTACCGCTAGCACCATAGATCGAGAAACTTGTGACGCAGTTTGAAACTATTTCGAAGTCAATTCCCTTGTGCCTGTAATAGATTTTCTCATTGCCAGAGGTTGAACGAAACAAGAATGGCGTTCCCCGCTTGGCGAGCTCCACCCCGTCCGAGAGATTTGTCACAGTCTTTTCGACTGCTCCGAATCCTGATTCTACCTGAGAACGACTAACAGGGCCGCCATTGAAAGAGAGCTTATCACCGACCTTCCCTCTGAACGGATTTGTAATGATCAAGCCCGGAACGGATATGTCACTATCGTACGGAACGACATAAAATGTAATCACTCTTATCTTTCTGTCCGGCTCGACTGGGGCAATTGCACCGAGGGATTGCATCAGAGCGAAACGTGAGGCACCGAATTGCTTCCAGAACCACTCGCGGTCATTAATGCCGTACGTTTGCAAATCACTAGTAGCCGTTCGAACCTCCTTAACCGTCATACCGAGTTCGCATACGTTTGAAATCCCAACACCCGGCTCGACCCAAAGCTTAGAGTTGTCCTTAATTGTGGGATGGGGAGTACATCCAGCGACTCCAAAGACTAGCAAACTACAAGGGCCGGCAATTCGAACCCATGACATATCATTTCTTGCTGGCCGACTTACATTCTTCAATCCATTTAGGTGGGAGCTCACTGCACAGCCCGCCGCGCTGGCCATTTAATGTAGCGCCCTTGTTGGAAAGACATGCATTCAATTTATCGAAGTCGTATTCACATGGCGATAATTCAAGCGGGTCGCTTTTGAAAATTGGTGCCGGCATGGCAGCGGCTGGCGAAGAAATCTTCCTGTCCCCAGGTTCGAAAATGACTGAGTCTCCGTTGGAGTCCGCAGATCCTCCGTCCCAGGTTAGCCACACATGATACTTCCCCGTACCGGTAGGATTCGCTTTCCATGTGTGTGTAACTACGCCTGTCGGCATCTTCTTGTTCCGGGGAACGACATGTCCTTTTCCATCGCAACAATGCGTTTTTTCATTCCAGACCGCCCCGCAGCAGTGCATTCGGTACTCACCCATTCCGACCAGGCCGAATGGATCTACCGTGGAAACCGCATCATTCGATACGAAAAGAGCCAAGTTCCTACCTCCATCTTCCTCAATTGGATCCCTGCTGATCCAGCGGCCGATAGTGGGATCGTAGAACGCGGCTGCATTGTTCAGCGCCAATAAGCTCAAGAGCATTATCCAGAGCGCCATCATTATTTTCGCTTTCATAACTTGATTCTCAATTCGCTCGTAAACACTCCAGCGGCTTCAGCGCAGCTTTGTCTCGCACGGATCGTCATCTCGTAATGTGCGCCTGATGTGGGTAAAGTCTTGCTTGTCAGTTGAAAAGCGGAATACAACTTGGGTTAACGGCTCCATTTGCTTCCACCAGATGATTCCATCGTTAAGAAATTCCACTTCAGTTATGTATGTCGAACGTATGCTTGGGTCTTCAACCAACAGGACTTTTGAACTAGATTCAATTATCAGAGCATTGCGGTAGCCTTTGGCATAAAAAACCTTTGCCTCGCCCTTGCAGGGAATCCGGCCGCCACGTATCCTAGCAAGATCATCCGGGCGGAGCTCACGGATATGGCTGCGCCCCACACTGCCGGCAGCCTCACCCCGAGGATCCACAAGTTCTGCTAGTTCTTGTTGAGTGAGATCACGGACACATCCGTTTCCGATAAAGAAGATGGTCCCAGCAATCAACAAGGCATGAACTCTGTCGCGCATACGCTTCAATTAATCATTTACTGTCACAGCTAAAACACACTTCCTGCACGTCACGAACGCGCTTAACCGTCACCCCATTTATCGTTTCCAACTCCAATGATTTTGGCCGTTCTGAAGCTGGGTCGAGTGGACCTCGAATCGGGCCCTCGTGGGTTTTGGCGTAGCATTTGTTACATTCGCAGGGATGCGAAACGATGTGGAAATTCTTCTCCTCACGTACTCGGTCCCAAAAACCGGAAGGACGCTGCACGTATGCCGAGTATAACCAATTCCACACCCAGACTTTGGTCTTTCCAGCTGCGCAAGTTGTCGAGCAACTGATAACTTGGCAATTCCGCTTGGCGAGCTCGGTCTGCACGTCCGTCGGTGTCCCGAATGTGAAAGTATTGAGTGCAAGTCCCGCGCAATTGAAGTCTTTCAACTGTTTGCCAGCAGGAATATCTGGCGCCGGCGGATCCGCGGGAGTGGGTGAAGTTGGAGAAGGTTGCTGCGTTCCAGGCGGACCCGATTCCTGTGGCCAAGGTTCACGCCCGAGCTTGTCAATGAATCCGATCCCGTTTCCATTTACATACGAATAGACATTACGCCCACCATCTTCCTCAATCGGATCGCGGCTAACCCAGCGGCCAATGGTGGGATCGTAGAAGGCGGAGGCCTCACGGCCCAGGAATAGGCCCAGCAGTGTCAATCCAATCGCCAACATTTGTTTTAGTTTCATAGGGCTAAGGTTGGCGTACCGAATTCAATTTGGCCGCTCCTGAAGGGCGGAATCCATGCCAGGTGAAACGCCTACTTTACCCGCTCGCGTCAGCAGGTCTCCATGACGAGAGCATAAAGGGTACTTGCCTACGACGGGAATGGCATATTCACCGCCAGAGGGACAAAGCGGAAAGCGGTTTCCGATGAGGGGCAGGATTTCGTTGGTCGAAATGTGGTCTCCGCGATAGAAATTGCCTTCTAGGGCCTTGGCAACGATTGCACCGTAAATTTGTTGTTGATTAGCCAAGCACGCACTTCGTTTCAATCGGGCTGCCTTGATCGCCATTATTAGCAGGAGCGACGCAATAAGAACAAGGGCTGCGGTAATGGATGCGACCAGTCGCTTACGAGTCGCGCCACGTGCAGGAATGAGTTGTTCGCTAGGTGGCATCAGGGAAATACCACAGTCGGTCCAGAAGCCGCCGGGCTAATCACAGAGAAGGTGGCTGTTGTTGTTTTGAAACGTGTTGGCAAGAATGGTGCGTAAAAATAATTGTATGTTCCCGTAGTCTCCGTCTGCTTGAGTTTCCACTTCATCCCTTCGCAGGATAGATAGAAAAGGCGTACTTTCCATATGCAAACCCACCCCCCAGATGCATCCTTACAAGGGCATAGAAATTGCGCGCCTGGATTCGCGAGCGGCTCATTATTTTGCGCTTTGTTCAGTCCGTCGTTACAGCACGTCCACCAAGAGAAACTCAGAGGGGTTGAAACCATCTCGGTTGGATTTGAGATGAATCCAGTTCCAGTAGAGCTAAACCCTTGCGGGGTGCCGGGAACGTAAACAGTACTGTCGTTACGGGCGGTGAGACTGTAAGTGACTTTCTTGTCACAGCAAGGCTGCCCTTCCATGAACTTCAAATCGAAGTACGTCGTTTGGCCGAATGGATCAAAATTCTGGAGAGGTTCGTTGCCAACGAATCCTTGCACATTCACCCCACCACTCTCTTCAATTGGATCCCTGCTGATCCAGCGGCCGATGGTAGGATCGTAGAATGCTTGCGTCTCCCAGCCTACCAGTAAGCTAACCAGCGTCAAACCAATCGCCAGAAGTTGTCTTGCTTTCATAACTTAATTTTGGCCGTCCTTATGGCTCGCACAATGCGAGCCTCCTTTCTTGGCCCACGCTCGACATGGCATCGCAACTTGTCCACCAACGCGATGGGGTGTAACAGACTCTAACTACGCTCTGGCACCCCCCCAGCACACCAACAATGAATGTCCATCACACAAAGATTTTAACCAGAGGCACTCTTTACCCTCCCAAGACCTTCTCAAGGACTAACTCTGGCTACATCGCATTAAGTGTTTTGCCACCAATAATAGACGCCATTTGATACCTTGACGCCTCTCCCTTGCCCGCTTTGCTGTAACGATTGAGCCGCCGATTCGTTGCTGAAGATCCTAATCCCAGCAGCAAAACCACCAAACCCATTTTTGCATATGCCCAAATTCGTGGGACGATCATCATCTCCATATTCAATTTCCACAAAAACTGGCGCCAGTTGCTTAATGCTTTGGGGCAGTTTAGCAAACGATTCATCAAAGCTGTAGACTCGTTGCTCCTTAAATGGCCAATCCTTCAGTAGTCTAAGGCTATCCTCATACATTCCCCCATCAATCGCCTGCTGAATCTCGATGAGTCGGGCCTTTCCGGCCAATCCAGCGGATGTTTTCGCTGCGGAAATGACAGCGATAAACCCAATGAGCATCACGACAAGATTAGCAAACATTGGCCTCACTCTCTTCGAAGATGTTTGACGCCAAGCAAACACACATTTCCAAAAATGAACAAGCCAACCGAGCCAAAGGATAACCGAAATAATCCTATCTACCAAAACGGCAGGATCATTCCAGCGGCCCCTGAAACCAGCAACGAGAGTGAAACCGAAATATGTGACTAAAAGTAAAAGCGATAGCCACCACTGACTTTTTAATTGTCCATTCATCGATCGCTCTTCCCGGTAAGTTTGCCGGCGTGCCAATTGAAAAACAGCGCCGGGTGCACAGTGGTACAAGGCTTACAGTTCTGCCTGTCAGAGTATGGAGGCTTCGAGTGAGGCCAGCCGACGTGGCCAGCATTTGCCCAAGCAAGTGCGCCTCGCAACTGACCATCGTACGGTCCTGGTTTGAGAACCAACTTCCATCCAGAGATTATGCTGCTCATAACGGGCTGGGAGACTCCACATAACGCTGAGATCTTCCCATATAAGACGTAGTTAACCTCCGGCCCGTAGTAGCAGACCCCGTTAACTGTCACCGTCATAGCACAATTCGCGGAAACTCCACAGGCGCTCGGTAACGTTTTCGACGATGCGATCGTGGCATCCCATCCGTTGCGTGTATCTATTTTCTCGCATGTAATTTTCCTGTCTTCCTCCGACGCTAACTCCCATTGTCGTTGCACACTTAACATAGTACGAACGAGGGCATCCGTAACGTCGGGGCCGCAGCCGCACAACCCCAACTTGTCGTATTTCGCCGCAGCGTTGTTTCCGACAAAAACATACAGGTTCAATTCTCCCCGTTCTCCAATTGGGTCTCTGCTTAACCACTTCCCTATATCCGTCCGGAGCAGACGATACTCGTAGAGTAGGAAATCGGTGGTGGCGTCGCAGCGTTTGGTGGAGAATTGAAACCGGTTCTCGTTGGCACTGGAACCAGTCGCACGAATCACTTCGCCAAACGGTCCATACTCGTAATTAGCACTCATGGTGCCGTCCGTGGCCTTCACCAACCCTGCCACGTTGCCGTTGCCATCGTAAGCGTAGAAGTGCATGCCGTTCGCCTCACTGCGCAGCATCAGCAACCCGCCCACACCGCCGGCACCGGTCGTTGAACCACTCAGGTCCGTGCCCCACACATACGAGCGAACCAGGGCATTGTTCGTCGCATTGAGTTCCGCGATGCATTGCCAACCATCATACGCGAACTTCAAATTCTCGGTCACACTGCTGGTACTAAGATCGGTGGTGGTCTGTTGAATCCGCCGGCCCTTGCATCATACACCCATTCCACTTTGCGCTTAGAGCCACTCGGATTGCTACTCAAGATCTCAACCTTCACCAACCGGTTCTCCGCATCCCACGTGTAAGTCCAGCGACCATCCTGAGTCAGGTTCCCATCGTCATCATAAGTGAATGATTCCGGCGTTTGTGGCAGGAACACCTTGCAGCTGCGGGTTTGATTGAGCGACAGATTGTCGGCCAACACCTTCATGGGCAGCGACGGTAGGCGCAGGTCGGGATCGTGTCCAGCCGGGAGTCTTTGAATGCCATTCCTCCTCCCGGCCTTCTCCCCACCGTGAATGAGAATCACACCGCATCCAGATTATCATGCGGCACCAGCCCGCACGTCTGTTAGAACTCGGACCAACGGAGTGCGCTGTGAATAAGATTTTTGGGAAACCGCTTGTCTCCGTTCGGCGCTCGGCGTAAATCTCGCGGCATCCCAACCAAGGAGTTGTCAGTACCGGCCGGCGGTCTGTCTGCCTTGCGTGTGAGATAACAAGGAAGGTGGAACAGAATGAAACCTCATTCGCGCACCCGCGCCCCAAATCCAATCCGTTGCTCATTTCTCCCCGCAATACTCACGATGCTCTGCACCGGACTTGCCCTATCGGTCCGCGCGCAGACCTGTGAGCTTTATCCCATCGCCCTCCCGGCCACGGCCATCTCCAATGCGATCGCCGGCACGACCGTGCTCGACGTGTTCAATGGCAGCGCCCCGGGCAACTTCGGTTGGCTGGCGTGGGGTGGCAGCCCCAGCGAACCCGCGCTCGCCACGAGTCTCATCGCCCCCGGAAATAGCAGCGCGTATATCAATCCCACCGATCCGACCGATCATCAGCTATCCGCAGGCGACTGGGTTTCCAGCAAGCCCGGCGTGTCGAACAGCAAGAAAGTACGCGATGCCCTGGACGCATTGATGCATCGGGACGTCACCCTGCCCGTCTGGAGCGCCACGCGCGGCGCGGGCGAGAAGGCGGAATACTTCATCACCGGCTTCGCACGCGTGCGACTGCTGAGTTATCAGTTGCCCGGGCAAAACCGCATTTCCGCCCGCTTCCTCGGCTGGGCCACGTGCGGCGATCAGAACCGCGCGCCGCTCGTCAATGCTGGGCAAGATCAGACGATCACCCTGCCCGCAACCGCACTGCTCTCCGGCGCAGTCAGCGACGATGAACTGCCGGCGGGAACTCTTTCCGTCACCTGGTCCGTTGCCAATGGGACGGGCAACGTGACTTTCACCCATGTTCACACCCAGGTCACGGTCGCCAGCTTCGATGCCCCGGGTGTCTATGTGTTGCGTCTGACCGCCAGCGATGGCGCGCTCACGAACAGCGACCAGGTCGTCGTCACAGTGAACCGGGAAAACCACGCGCCGGTCGCGCTCAGTCAAAGCACCACCAATCTGGAAGATCAAGTTCAGGCAATCATCCTCCAAGGTGAAGACGCCGACGGCGATTCCCTGACCTACGCGGTGGTTTCGCCGCCGGCGTACGGACAGTTGACCGGCACGCCACCGAATCTCAGCTACACGCCGACGGCGGATTACAACGGCGAGGACCGTTTCACTTTCAAAGTGCTCGATGGAGCGTTGGAATCGGCCATCGTCACCAACTTCATCCACATCCTGCCCGTCAACGACCCGCCAGTGGCCGACGCGCAAACCGTGATCGGGGCCGAGGACGGAACGATGACCGTCGCGCTCAGTGGCTCCGACGTGGAGGGCAGCCAGCTCACGTTCACAATTCTGACCCCACCCACCAACGGAGTACTTGTCGTGCTCCCGGGCACAAACACGTACGCCTATACTCCCGGCACAAATTTTTCCGGAAGCGACAGTTTCAGCTTCATTGCCAGTGACGGCGAAATCACTTCCAGTCCGGGCGCGATAAGTATCGTCGTCGCGGCCGTCAACGATGCCCCGGATGTGATCGCCGGCGAGGACCAGACCATCAGCCTGCCCGCGAATCCGGTCGCGCTGTCGGGCCAGGTAAACGACGACAACTTCTCCGGGCTGGGCGACATTCTGATCCGGTGGAGCAAAGTCAACGGGCCGGGCACGGTGACCTTCGCCAACGCCACCAATGAAAACACCACCGCGAGCTTTGACGCGCCGGGAATCTATGTGCTGCGGCTGACGGCAGACGATGGATTCTTTGTGAGTTGGGATGAACTCGTCATGACGGTCAACGCGCCGCCGGTGGTGAGAGCCGGCCCGGAGCTTACCAACAATTTTCCGGCCAGCGTCGGGCTTGCGGGTTACGTCAGCGATGATGCCCTACCAACCAACGGCCTGCTCACGACGAGTTGGTCCAAATTGAACGGGCCGGGCACTGTGATTTTTGATGACCCGAGCGGCACCAATACCACCGCCACATTCAGCCAGGGTGGTCTGTATGAACTGCGCCTGACGGCCACAGACGGATTGGTGGCAACTCACGACGACGTGCGCGTGGTGATCAATCTCGCGCCGCTGGTGGATGCGGGCTCCGATCAAACCAATTCCGCATTGCAAGCAACGCTGACCGCCACAGCCAACGATGATGGTCTGCCCCAGGGCAGCTCGCTTGCGACCGCGTGGACGAAAGCCTCCGGCCCGGGCGACGTGGTGTTTGCAGCGGCAACAAATCTTGCCACCACCGTCACCTTCAGTTCGAGCGGCGTCTATGCGCTGAGCTTCGCTGCCACCGATGGACTGGCGACCAACACGGACGAAGTTGTCATCGTCGCGAACGCGGCGCCGGTGGTTTCTGCCGGACCGGACTTGCGTCCTACCGTCGGCGATGAGGTCTTGCTGCATGGCGCGATCACCGATGATGGTCTGCCGCCGGGTGCGGGTCTGACCGCAACCTGGTCTGTGACCAGCGGCATCGGCCTGATGGAATTTGAGCAGCCCGACCAAACCATCACCACCGCGCGTTTCAACGAAATCGGCACCTACGTGGTGCGACTTACCGTCAGCGACTCACTAACCAACAGCTACGACGAAGCCACGATCACTGTGTTGCCCGTCAATCGCGCCCCAGTTGTCACCGCCGGCCCGCGGCAACTCGTGATGCATCCGGCCACAGCCACGCTCGCCGCCACCGTCACAGACGATGGCCTACCGGAAAATGCCGTAGTGTCAGTCGTCTGGTCGCAGATCAGCGGACCGGGGATTGCAAGTTTCACCAACCCGACCAGCACCAACACCACCGCGTCGTTCTCCACCGTCGGCGATTATGTGTTGCGCGTAACCGCCAGTGACACTGCGCTGGCGGGGTTTGCTGACGTACGGATCGCCGTGCGCACGCCCGCCATGAACCTGGCGCCCGTCGCTAACGCGGGCGGCGATCTCGTCGTCGGGCTCACCAACCTTGCCACCCTCACCGGCACCATCAGCGATGACGGTCTCCCGCAAGGCGCAACCGTTGGTGGCACGTGGAGCGCGGTAAGCGGGCCCGGGGTGGTGACTTTCAGTCAACCGGCCGGTAGCGGCGGACAAATCACAACCACCGCGGCGTTTAGCGCGCTGGGCACCTATGTGTTGCGATTGACCGCGACGGATTCTGCCCTCAGTCACTCCGACGACGTTGCGGTTACGGTTTATCCCTTCAACCAGCCACCCGTCGTCAATGCCGGCCCGGATCAGACCGTAGTGCTGCCCAATCCCGAATTGCTTTATCCAAATCGCTACGGGGTAACGAATGTAAATGTTTCTCTGAGTCGCTCCCTGCTGGCCGTTGAGCGTTGGAACAATTCAATCGGCCAACCCGGACTTACCGGCAATCCAAAAGGTTCGGCCTTGCGCACCGCCCGGAACGGTTTGGATACCGACGCCGGTAACTTCATTGTCGCCGGCGGCTTCACCGACGCGAACGGCGTATTCGCCAAGAGTCTGGCCCGCTTTGACGGGACGACCTGGAGCGCGTTTTATGATCCGCGCCCGATACCGTTGCAAGGTGGATTGCAGGGCACGAACATTGGCTATCTCGTGTCCGAATGCGGCACGGCCCAATTTTGCACGGAAAACTTCGACTGCGCAGCGGTGCGCGGGTCAGAAGTTTTTGTCGGTGGCTTGTTCAAGGAATTGGCGCCGGTAACGGATGGTTCTAAAGACCTGACTGCCCGCTGGTCGGGAACCGGCTGGGAGTCCTGGGGTTTCAAGCAGGCGGGCAACAGCATTTACGACATCAAGGCAACACCGGACAAGATTTACGTCGCCGGCCATTTCGCGTTTCAGCCCACCAACGCCACCGCCCTGACGCTCACCAATCTTCCGTGGTCCTACGGCATCGCGGCCTGGGATGGCACGAACTGGGCCGCACTGGGCTCGGGCACGATCGACATTCGTGACACTCCGCATCCAACCGTACCGGGCTTGAACCTTTACCGGCATTACGTTACGAGCGTGGCGGTCGCGACGAATGGCGATGTGTTTATAGCCGGCGACTTTCTAATGCCTACCCCGAGCGGCATTGCCTCCAATGTGGCGATGTGGAATACCATCCAGTGGCGCCCGCTCGGCAGCGGCATCCGCAGACCTTCCAACAATGGCGTGCATTTCACCGGTATGGCGCTGGCCGACAACGGCGATTTGTTCGTGGGTGGCGACATCACCAATGCCGGCGGCTACGCGGTCCGCAACATCGCGCGCTGGGATGGCACGCGTTGGTGGCCGCTCGGCGACGGCCCGATCAACGGCGTTAACAACAACGTCGAGGCGATAGTCATCCACGAACGCGATGTCTACGTCGGTGGCAGTTTTTCCGAAGCGGGTGGCTTCACGTCGTGGCGGCTGGCCAAGTGGAACGGGCAATTCTGGACCGCGCTCGGCCATAGCAGTTCGAACGGAACGCTCGGCACAGTCCTGTCCCTTGCTGCCGATGACACGGGGCTTTATGTCGGCGGGCAATTCACCGAAGTCGGGCGGGTATCCGCCAATAATCTCGCGAAATGGGAATTCAGCACCCCACCAGTCAAAGTGGTGGAATTGCGCGGCCTGATCACCGACGATGGTCTGCCCACTGGCGGCGCGCTCACTCGGCAATGGATCAAGGTCAGCGGACCGGGCGACGTGAAGTTCGCCGATCCGCTTGCCGCAATCACCACCGCCGCGTTCAGCCACGCCGGCACGTATGTCCTGCGGCTCACCGCAAATGACTCCGACCTCACCGGCCTTGACGAAGTCAGCGTCACCATTCGCGCCAACCAACCGCCGACGGTCAGCGCAGGTCAGGAACAAGTCATTGGCCTCGACGAACCGCTCGTCCTGAATGGATTCGTGGCCGATGACGGCCTGCCGGAGGGCGCGCCGGTGCATCATGTCTGGCAGCAGATTTACGGTCCCGGCACCGTCACCTTCGACCATCCCGCCAACACAAATGTCACCGCGCGCTTCAGCCAGCAGGGCACCTACGTTCTGCGCCTATCCGCCAACGACTCGCAGTTTACTACGCTGGACGAAGTCACCGTCATCGTGAGGCCGCGGAACCAGCCACCTTCCATTTTCCCCGGTTCTCCCGTCTCGGTCGCGCTCGACAATTCACACACCCTGAACGCCACCGTAACCGACGACGGCAATCCGACCAATGGCGCAGTGGCGGTGATCTGGACGCTCTTCAGCGGCCCCAGTCAGGTCACCTTCAACGACGCGAGCCTCATTCAGCCCACGGTGAATTTCTCCACCAACGGAACATACGTCCTCCGCATCACTGCGACGGATTCGGAACTTACCGCCACCGGCCACACCACGATCACCGTGATTCTGCCCGCAAACAACCGGCCCGTGGTCAACGCCGGGCCGGATCAGACCATCAGCAACTTGTTCACCTGGCTGCAAGGCTCGGTCGCCGACGACGGCAAGCCGCCGGCCTCGGCGCTCGACGTCTCGTGGTCCTACAGCGGCGCGAGTGGCGCGGTTGTGTTTGCAAACTCCAATTCACCCACCACCGCCGTCGCCTTTAGCCAGCCGGGCACTTACGTGCTCACTCTGTCCGCCAAGGACGGTCCGTTCAACGCCACCGATAGCGTTGTCATCACGATTCCGAATCAGCCTCCACTCATTGTCAACGCCGGGCCGGACCGCACCATCACGCAGCCAACCAACTCCCTCCTGCTCGCCGGTTACGTGCTCGATACCGGCAGCTTTGCCGTCGCCTGGGTGCGCCTCAGCGGGCCGGGCAGCATGGGAATTGTCGGGGGAACGACGCTTACGCCCACCGTGACCTTCACCACAGCCGGCACGAACGTCATTCGCCTCCGGGTCACTGATGGCGGGATCAACTACGATGACACGCTGACAGTCGTGGTCGCCCCCTCGGGCAACTCCGGGCCGATCGTTAGCGCCGGCTCGAATCGGGTCACATTCCTCCCGACCAACTCGATCACTCTCAATGGCACCGTAACTGACGATGGGCTGCCCGCAAGGAGCACGCTCAGTTACTTCTGGTCGCAAGCCGCCGGCCCGGCAACCGCGATATTCGATCAACCCGCTACGCTAAACCCTGAAGTCACGCTGCCGGAAACTGGCACCTACCTGCTCCGACTTACAGCCACCGACGGTTCGCTCACCAACGCAGATGACGTGGTGGTGACATTGCGGCAGTTCGTAAATGCACCGCCCCAAGTCGCCGCCGGCTTGGATGCCACCGTGCGCATAACGAACTCCCCGTCACTCACCGGACTCGTGACGGACGATGCGTTGCCAACAAACGGAATCCTCTCAGCGACCTGGCGCAAACTGAGCGGCCCAGGAGTCGTCGCACTAAGTCCGCTCTCGGCCAGCGCCCTCGCCACCAACTCGCTCCGGGTGGATTCCAGCGTGAGTTTCAGCTGGCCCGGCACTTATGTCCTACGACTACAGGCTGACGATTCTGAGTTCACCGCTTTCGACGACCTCACTGTCAGTGTGCTCGCGGCGGACGATAATCAGGCGCCGATAGTGGATGCCGGGCTCGATGCCAGCACGGTGGCTTACGGTCCATTTGTTCTCACCGGTTCGGTCAGCGATGATGGCCTGCCCGCGGGCGTCGTCAAAACCATGTGGAGTGTCTTGAGCGGGCCGGCGCGCGTGTATTTCTCCGATACCACTACGCTGATGCCTTACGCCCAGTTCACTGCCGCCGGCACGTATCGATTGCGCCTCGTCGCCACCGATTCGCGCCTGAGTGCGGTCGACGACGTGACCATCACGGTCAGTGCGCCGACGAACCTGCCGCCGTTCGTGTTCGCGGGAACTCCTCAGGAAATCACGCGGCCCGAACCTGCCATTCTGCAAGGCGTGATCCTCGATGACGGTTTGCCCATCGGTTATCCCGTCAACCTGTCGTGGAGCAAAGCCAGCGGCCCGGGCAGCGTCACCTTCGTGCCCAACGCAAACGATCCGGTTGCGCTCGCCTACTTCAGCGCGCCCGGCGAATACACCCTGAGGCTCGAAGCGAATGACTCGGAGTTCTTCGTGATGAGCGAAGTGAATGTGACGGTGTTTCCCGGCACGAACGCGCCACCCTACGTGAACGCCGGCCCGGACTTTATTGCCGCATTGAGCGAATCCACGCCACTCGCCACCACAGTCTCAGATGACGGATTGGAGGAAGGCTTGCTGCAAGTTTCGTGGAGCGCCGTGGCTGGGCCGGGGACGGTAATCTTCAGCACGTTGAACACGGGCTACCGCGCGACCTTCAGTGCCGAAGGCGAATACCGTCTCCGCCTGACCGCCCACGACGGCTCGCTCACCAACAGTGACGAGGTTGTCGTCACCGTCGTGGACGCCGGCCCGCCGGTGGCGGAAATTTTCTCGCCTGTGGATGGTGGCATCGTCACTGCCCCAACCGCCATCAGCGGCACCGCCAGCAGTCCCATCCTGCATTCCTACGTCGTTGAGTATCGACTGGCCGGAAGCTATCCCCTCTCCGCCCCAGGGGGAGAGGGTCAGGGAGAGGTGGCTTGGACAATTCTCTCCACCGGCACAACCTCAATCACGAGCAACACTCTTGCCGCTTTTGATCCGACGCTGTTGCTAAACGGCCTTTACGAATTGCGCATCACTGCCACCGACACCATTGGTCGCACCGCCACCACCGACCCCGTCACCGTGATTGTGGACCGCAACCTCAAGATTGGCCACTTCACGATTTCGTTTAACGATCTCGCAATTCGCGTCCCCGGATTGCCGCTGCAAATCACCCGCACTTACGACAGCCGGGCTGCGGCAGCCGGAATCCAAGGGGACTTTGGCATCGGTTGGACGCTCGACATCAAGAACGTACGGTTGCAAAAGAACCGCCCGCTTGGCAGAGATTGGGAACAGTCCGTCACCGGCAGTCCGTTTGACCTCTCGCTTGTCTATCATTTGAACGGTGGCAAGAAGCGGATTGTGACCATCACTTTCCCGGATGGGCGCGTGGAAAAATTCCAATTCGTCCCAAACCCCGTGGATCAACCGCTCCTGCCGATCGACTATCCGCAATGGCGCTTCGTTCCCCTCGGCAACACGCGCGGCGCACTCGCTCCCGCCACCGTGGATGAGCTTGACGGCAATTTTCTGATCAGCATTGGCAGCGTGCCCGGGCCGGTGAACCTTTACGACCTCAACTATTTCTTCGATCATCCGTTGGCAGAGGAAGACGAGTTGAACCGCTATCCCACGCTCTTCCGGTACACCACGCCGGAAGGCTACCGCTATCTGATTGACGAACTAACCGGTCTGCAAAGCGTCACCGACCCGAACAACAACACGCTCATCGTTAGCACCAACGGCTTGACTTGGACAAACTCTCTGGCTGGCACCAACTCCCTGAGCATCTCGTTCCAGCGTGATCATCTAGGCCGAATTACGAACATTGTGGACGCGCTCGGTCACGGCATGAGCTACGGGTACGCCTCGAACGGTAATCTCCTAACCTTCACTGACCGCTTGGGTCACACCAACGGCTTCGCTTACACCAATGCTGCCTTCCCACACCATCTGACCGCCATTGCCGACGCCAATGGCGTCTCGCCAATGAGCAGTGAATACGACGGGGCCGGTCGGATGGTTCGCAACACCGACGCTTACGGAAATGTTATTCAGTATTCTCACGATATCCCAAATCTCACGACTTCGGTGATTGACCGGAATGGCAATTCGCTCACGCAGGAATTCGACGAAGACGGCAATCTCGTACGCGCGGTGGATGCGCTGGGAGGTGAAACGACTTGCACTTATGACGAGGACGGTCGCCGACTGAGTCGCACCAACCCGCTAGGCGAAACTGAGCAATACATTTACACCGCTACTAACGGAGCACTCGTGGCAGTGGTCAATGCATTGGGACAGACGAACACCTTTACCTACGACGGCAATGGGCAGGTAACACGGGCTACCGAACGCGACGGCACTCCGCTTTGGACGCAATACGACAGCCAGAACAACGTCACACGCATTGTGGACGCCATCAGCAATGTGACAGTCTATGCCTACAACTCCGCCGGCAAGGCGATCTACAGCCGGGACGCGCTTGGGAACGAAGTCCACTCGACCTACGACCCGTTTGGCAATTTGTCGCGTTCCACAAACGAATTGGGCTCGGTGGCTGAGTTTGTTTACGACGGCAATAACCGCATCACAGCCCAAGTAATGACTCGAACGGTGGACGGCATTTCACAACGCCTTACCAATGCGTGGATCTACGACGCGCTTGGCCGCGCAACGATCGCGATTGCACCAGACGGGTCAAGACACGAAACGATTTACGACGAATCCGGACGAATTGCCGCTACGATTGATGAACTCGGTCGCGGGGTGACAAATCGTTATGATCTCCTGGGCCGACTGGTGCAAGTGATCTACGCCGACGGCACAACTGAAGGCTACGCCTACGACGCCGGCGACCGGAAGGTCGCTACGACAAATCGCCTTGAACAGGTCACGCGCTACGTATTCGACGCCCTGGACCGACCGATAGCGACAATCCTACCCGACGGAACCGGCCCTACAAACTACTACAACGCGGGCAGCCGGTTGATCGTCACCACAGATGGGCGCGGCCACAGCACTTGGTTCGGCCACGATGCATTGGGGAGGGTAATTGTAACTACCAATGCCCTTGGCCAGGTTTCGACATTTGCCTACGACGCGCGCGGCAACCAAATCACTTCAACCGACGCCCTCGGACGAACGACAACCAACGTGTTTGATCTCGCAAACCGCCTCGTCGCCGTTCACTTCCCGGACGGTTCACTTAGTTCGACGGCTTACGATATTCTCGGCCGCAAGATTTCTGAAACTGATCAAGCTACCAATACTACCAGGTTCGGCTACGACGTGCTTGGTCGGCTGACCAGCGTCACAAATGCGCTCGGTCACGTCACTCGCTACGAATACAACGAACTCGGGGAACAGACGGCACAGTTTGACGCCGAGGGGCGTGTTACGCGCTATGCTTACGATGAGCGCGGCCGACGCGCCAGCCGGATACTACCGTTGGGCCAAGCAGATCTCGCTACCTACGACGCATTGGGCAACATGTCCAGCTATCGGGATTTCAACGGCAACGTCACCACATACCAATACGATCGTCTCAATCGACTGACGCAGAAGATTCCTGATTCAAGACTCGGCGAACTGCCGGTTTCGTATGGTTACAACCTGCTAGGACAGCGCACGAACATGGTGGACACCAGCGGCGTCACGACCTATCGCTACGACGACCGCAGCCGCCTTATCGAGAAAACCACACCGCAAGGCACGCTCACCTATTCATACGACAACAACGGAAACGTCCTCAGCATCCGCTCGTCAAACACGAACGGTGCCGCCGTTACCTACGAATACGACGCGCTCAACCGCTTGAGCGCGGTCAGCGATGCCAAACTCGGCCGCACGGCTTACACCTATGACGCGGTCGGCAATCTCCGCGGCTACACGTATCCCAATCTGGTTCATATCGAACATAGGTACGATATTCTGAATCGCCTCACAAACATCAGCGCCAGCAAGCTGCTAAGTCCACTGGCCAGTTACACCTATGCGCTGGGACCAACCGGCCTCCGCACCTCCGTCGCCGACACGAGCGGGCGCGTGGTCAACTATGCCTACGATCTACTTTACCGGCTTACGAGTGAATCCGTAAGTGGATCACCATCGGCTGGTGCGGCCACATACACTTACGACGCAGTTGGTAATCGCCTGGCCCGCAACTCCAGCCTGCCCGGAATTCTCGCCGCCAATTACGGCTACAACGCCAACGATCGGCTCACCAGTGATCTTTACGATCCGAATGGCAATACACGCACAGCGACGATGCGTGACCCGGTAACCGGTGTCTTCCAGCCAGTCAACGACCAATACGATTTCGAAAACCGGCTCACCGACCGGAACAATGGGCAGATTCGCGTGGTTTATGACGGCGACGGCAATCGCGTTCGCAAGACCGTGACCAGTACCACGAACGTCGTTACGACCTCCTACCTGGTGGATGACTTGAATCCTACAGGCTATCCGCAAGTGATGGAGGAGCTGACCACGGTTACTGCAAACCCACTCCTCGTCACCCCCACCGTGACGCGCGTTTATGTTTGGGGACACTCGCTGATTTCGCAGGACCGCTTGAGCGGCACGATGTGGACGGAAAGCTACTACGGCTACGACGGCCAGAACAGCGTGCGCTATCTCATTGATGCAAACGGGCTCATCACCGACACCTACGACTACGACGCCTTCGGTAATCTGCTCAATCGCACTGGGAATACTCCCAACAACTATCTCTACCAAGGTGAACAGTACGACGAAGACCTGAAACTCTACTATCTCCGCGCCCGATACGCTGATTCGGATCGCGGACGCTTTTGGACAATGGATTCCTTCGAAGGATTTGGTAGTGATCCGGCATCGTTGCACAAGTACACCATCTGCCACAACAACCCAATCAACATGCGCGATTCCAGTGGGCGCTCGCCGCTGATTGAGAGTCTGCACACAGTGGTGCTCGCGCCAATGGCACGCTTCGCGTTACAAACCCTTCAACGATCTTTCACCCAGTGCAATATGATGACGGCCGCAATGGGGGCGCTTCAAGGAGCGACGGTTGGGGGAGCATTGGGCGGTACGATCGCCAGCGTCATCCAACTATTCACAGGCGAGTTCAATGCCGCTGAGATCGGTGAAGCGGCCACAGACGGCGCGTTTTGGGGCGGGGCTGAGGGCTTTTTCCTGGGACTGAATCCCGCAATATTCATGGCCTATTCTGGCTTCCAAGCGGTCCAAGCTGCGTTCCAATTCTGGAAGAGCTTGCACGATCCGAATAAGCCACTGTGGGTCAAACATATGGAAGGCACATCGCTACTGACTTCCATGGCGTTCTTGAGTCCAAATCTGGCGACGAAGTTGAACAACCTGCTCCAAAAGTTCTGTTTCCCTGCGGGGACAGAAATCGCCACGGCAGAGGGACAGAAACCGATTGAGGAAATCGAAGCGGGTGATTTAGTCTGGGCGCAGAACGATGAGACGGGAGAAATCATGATCAAGCGCGTAAGGCACGTGTTCGTCAATGTGGCGGCAGCGCTGGTTGTCCTTACCGCCGGAACAAACACGCTGGAAGCGACACCAGAACATCCGTTGTGGGTGGCTGATCAAGGATGGAAAGCGGCGGGCCAAGTTCAGGTGGGTGATGAACTGTGGTCGCGCAATGGCAAGCGCGCCAAGGTAACTGCCGTCGGTCACAGGTCAGGCCAGTTCACCGTCTTCAATTTTGAAGTCGAGCACTTCCATAGTTACTTCGTGGGTAAAGATGGAATCTTGGGACATAATGCTTGTGATAGATGGCAGTTCTTCCAAAATAAGGTTGCGAATCTGTACGCGGGAATGAAATCTGGCCCCGTCAGGTGGATAGATGGAGAGGGGAACCTCCATATTGCTGATAATGTAGCGCTCATTAACGGGAGGAGAACTGCCATCGAGGCAAAATTGGTCCAAGGATCATGGGATAAGAGCCTTAGAAATCCAGATTCTCAACCAGGCCAGATGTTTTTTGGTGTTGAAGAGCAACAGAAAATGTTAAATCAGGCGAAAGCCTATTCGGCCGAATTTGACGAAGTAATCTACCATTCGAATAGTCAACGCTTAATTGATCACTACGACTCAGTGTTCAAGTCGAATGGGATAAACAAGGTAAAATGGATATTAACCCATGAGTGATCATTGTGATGCGAAAATGTGGCTAGAGGTTAAACCCAGTCAGAAAGTGTTTCTAATTGAAGCCCAGAATCATAAAGATTTCGGAAATGCCTTTCTGGCCATCAGGAAGTTTTGCGTGTTTCCAATTGATGGATCATTGCATGAAAGACCGGTTTGCGTAAAGATACCCGGATATGAAAGCGTCTTTTTCCCCATTTCCATAAATGGAGATCTGGGCGCTTGGGAAGCCGGTATCACTGGGATGTGTACAGCAACTGGGCGTGAGCTGGCGTTAATTGAAAGCGGTATTATCACTTTCACTTCAGGTCGGCGAATTCCGGTTTCTGAAACTACAGTTGCCGAGCTTCCTGTATAGGAAGCAAAAACGAAAGCTACCAGTCACCGGAAAGCGGGCGTGACAACCAAGACGTAAATCCCGCGTGACAGACTCCAAACCCGGGCGTAGAGTCGAAACAGAACCCTGATCCGGAAATGTTCGTGCCCTCCCCTTTATGTGGGAATTCCAGCAACAAATCCGTATTTACATCGCCGCCAAGCGACCCGACGATCGCGCGCACCTGGCCGATTCCATGGTCATGGACGGTTTCAATGTCACCCCCTTCGCCAACGCCGGGGATCTGTGGTCCGCCTTCCAGATGCGCCCGGCCCGCATCGTCATCACCGAGCGGCGGTTTGAATTCGGGCTCTCGGGACTGGATCTCGTGGGCCGCATCCGTCAATTGCAACCCTGGCCCTACGTCTATGCGGTCGTGATGAGTTCCATGAATCGCATGGAGGAAATCGAGCAAGGTCTCGAAGCCGGCGTGGATGATTACCTGCTCAAGCCCTTCAACCCGGTCCAGCTCCGCGCCCGCGCGTTGGTCGGTCTCCGCTGGCTTTGTTATCTGGATTCGCTCCAGGAAAATCAGGCCGCGACCGCGTAAACCGGTTTATGGCTGTAGCCGCCGAAGTAACAAGGCGGATGCTTTGGCAATCACCTCGCTGCGCTAGTCCGCCTCCGCAAATCATCTCGCTAGTCCGCCTCCTCACGTCGGCGGCTACCATTCGCGCTACGGCACTCCCGCGCGTCAGCGCTGGATGCGCGCTGAACCGCCCTTGGCAAACGCCCGCACCTGTTCCACCGTGGCCATTGTGGTGTCGCCGGGGAATGTGGTAAGCAACGCGCCATGCGCCCAGCCAAGGTTCACCGCTTCCGGCTCGGATTCGCCGTTCAGCAAACCGTAGAAGAATCCGGCCGCGTAGCCGTCGCCGCCGCCCACGCGATCCACGACGTCGAGTTCGCACATGGGCGATTGATAAGTCTTGCCGTTCACCCACGCCACCGCGCCCCAGGTGTGCCGATTGGTCGAATGAACCTCCCGGAGCGTGGTGGCCACCGCCTTCACATTCGGAAATTTCTTCGTGGCCTTCTCGATGACGGCGTAGAACGCGCTCGGGTCGAGCTTGGATTTCGTTTCCACGTCCTGCCCTTCGATGCCGAGGCCTTTCTGCAAATCCTCTTCGTTGCCCACGAGCACATCCACATGTTCAACAATGCGCGCCAGCACGCTCACGGCCTTGTCCTGGCCGCCCCAGATGTCCCAAAGCTTTTGCCGGTAGTTGAGATCGAACGACGTGATCGCGCCGCCCGCCTTGGCGACTTTCATCGCTTCGATGATCAATTCGCCCGTCGTCTCGGAGAGCGCCGCGAAGATGCCACCCGAGTGAAACCAGCGCACGCCACTCCCGAAGATTTCCTTCCAGTTGAAGTCGCCGGGCTTGAGCTGGCCGGCGGCTTCGTTGCTGCGATTGTAAAACACCACCGGGGCGCGCACACCCTGGCCGCGATCAGAATAAACCGTCGCCATGTTCGGCCCGCGCACGCCGTCGTGCCTGAACTTCTTGTAGAACGGCTTCACGCCCATCGCGCGCACGCGCTCGGCAATCAGGTCGCCGATGGGGTAATCCACAATGGCAGTCGTGATGCCGGTATTGAGCCGGAAGCAATCGGCCAGATTCGCGGAGACGTTGAACTCACCGCCGCTGACGTGGATATCGCAATGGTTCGCCTTGCGGAAAGGGATGATCCCAGGATCGAGGCGGTTAACGAGCGCGCCAAGGGACAGAAAGTCGAGTGCGCCAGCTTTGGGGATGTTCAGGGAATTGCTCATGGTCAGTTAATTCAATTCAATTCAGTTCCAGTTGCCAGAAGAAAACTCGCTCGTGCTCCCCTCACCTGTCCTCGCGGACACCCTCTACCCGCTTGGCGGGGAGAGGGCAAGAGAGAGGGCGCTTGGTGTCAGCCCACGAAAATCGGCTTGAGGTGACGGTTGTAGAGATTGCCGGTGACCTTCTTCGCCACGACGGCCTTGTTCGCCTTCACGAGGTCGAGATAACGCTGGCCTTTCTTGGCCGCGATCTTGAAGCCCACGTGCAGGAGCTGGCGCAGGTGCGGATTGAACTCCTGGCGCGATTGCTCGTGCTCCAGTGCGTTCACGAATTGAGCGGAGGTCCAGCCATTCACGGTCGCGGCCGTGGGCAGCTTGGCGCGATCAATATCAATGACCGTGGCGTAGGGCGCGCACAGTTCGTCAATGTGCTCCAGCGCCGCCGCGTAAATATCCTTGGCGAGTTGCAGTCCTTCACCGCCCGCTTCCGCGAGGCCGATGACTTCTTCGAGCCACGTCGTGCCGGCGGTCTTGAGGTGCAACCCTGCGCCGTGCTTTGCCACCGCGCGGCGGATGGGAGCGTAGATGGAAAACTTGTCGCTGCCTGAATGGACGCTGAGTTTCAGGTTGTCGGGCAGGCCGTATTTCTGGATGGCGAACTTGATGACGCAGAGGTCGTCGTTGAATTCCTTCTCGAACTGCGCCACGTCGCCGACGTAATCCACGCCCTTGTTGAAACGGCCGGTGAACTTCGGTGCGATGGTCTGCACCGGAATTCTGTTGTCCGCAATCGCGGCGAGAATGATGAGCAACTCAATCGGCGTTTGGGGGGAGTCCGTTTCATCCATCGAAACCTCGGGAATGAACTTGCCGGCGCCCTTCGCATTTTCAATGTGGCGATAGATCGCGCCCGCTTCCTGGCAGGCGAAAAGAAACTTGTTGGCAACGCGCTCGACATCCGCGCGCGTAGTGTTCGCGCCGCCTTCGACGCCGGGAATCTCCACCTTGCCGATCAGTTCGGGATGTTTGTCCACGAACGCCTTCACGTCTTCCGGCTTGGCCGGCTTGCCAATCGAATCCGCGACATCAATCGTGAAAAAGTCCGACGCGGCAAGGAAGCGATCCACCGTTTCGAGCCGGATGTGGTCGGCGTCCACGTGATGATTGTGCTTCCAGCCCAGCGCCTTCACCGCGGTATCGGCGGCGGCGCGAACGGAGGTGGGTTCGGAACCAATGATCGTGTGCTCGCGGTTGGACTTATTCCAGACCGGCACCACGATCGCGCCCTGTTCGGCGGCCAGGATGCAGGCCTGGAGTTGCGCTTCGGCTTCCTGCGCGAACCGGTCGCCCACGCCCACGGAAAATTTCTCTAGTTTCATATTTTGGACAGATTCCCTTGCGGGAGGAGCAGCGTATCAGAGTCCCGGGATTTAAGCTGCCGAAATTCTGCAATCCAAGATGAAATTCCGGCACTGACCATTTGTTCAATGGCGCAGCGCGCCGAGGCCCGTTGCCTCGGTGGTCGCCAGGGAATGGTGCGGTCAATCAGTCAGCGACGTCGCATCGCCCGGCGGCGACCCGACAGCGCAGTCACAAAGCGAGACCGCGGCAACAGTTTGAGCCGAAAAAAGGTTTTGAATTCAGCCCGTTTCATCGCCAACATCCCGGCTCTTTTCGGAAAGCGGATTTCCGCGGTCCGGATTGCGGGGAGGCCAGCCAGGCTGAACTCCCAGAATTTCATGAAGCGCACGCATCATTGCAACGAACTGCGTCCCGCCCACGCGGGACAGACTGTCACTTTGACCGGCTGGGTCCACTCCCGCCGCGATCTCGGCGGCGTCATCTTTATTGATGTCCGCGACCGCGAGGGCCGCACTCAGACCGTCTTTGACCCGTCTGATCTGCCTGCTGACCTGTTCAAGCAGGCCGAGCACCTGCGCAGTGAATTCGTCGTGGCCATCACCGGCAAAGTGCGGTTGCGTCCCGAAGGCACAACGAATTCCAAGATCGTCACCGGCGAGGTCGAGGTGATGGTCACCAAGCTCGAAGTGCTCAATGCCGCCGAGCCGTTGCCCTTCCAGATCGATGATCCGGAGGCCGCCGCCAAGGTGCATGAGGAAGTCCGGCTGAAATATCGCTACCTCGATTTGCGCCGGCCGGAGATCGCCAAAAACTTGCGGCTGCGCTCGAAAGTTGCGACGGCCGCCCGCGTGTTCTTTGACGAACAGGGTTTCCTCGAAGTCGAGACTCCAATCCTCTTCAAGTCCACGCCCGAAGGCGCGCGCGAGTTCATCGTGCCGAATCGCCGCGAGCCGGGGACGTTCTACGCGCTGCCGCAATCGCCGCAGCAGTTCAAACAGATCCTCATGGTCGCCGGCGTCGAAAAGTATTATCAGCTTGCGCGCTGCTTCCGCGACGAGGACCAACGCGCTGACCGTCAGCTGGAGTTCACGCAGGTGGATATCGAGATGAGCTTCATCGAGCGCGAAGACATCTATGCACTCATTGAGGGCTTGCTCAAGTGCGTCTGGAAAACCGCGCTGGGCATGGACATCCCGACGCCGTTCAAGCGCATCAGCTTTGAAGAAGCGTTGAATCGCTACGGCATCGACAAGCCGGACACGCGCTTTGCGATGGAACTCGTGGATTTCACCGAGGAATTTCGCGCGAGTAGCTTCAAGGTGTTCAGCGGCGCGGTGGCCAATGGCGGGGTCGTGAAGGCGCTTAACGCCAAGGGCCTGGCCAGCGCCACGCAGGGACAGATTGAGACGATGACCGAATACGCCAAGAGTTTCGGCGCAAAAGGACTTGCCTATATCAAGGTCGAAAAAGGGGCAGACGGTGCTACCGTCGAATGGAAATCGCCAATCGTGAAATTCTTCAGCGAGGCCGAGAAGGCCGCCCTCACCAGCAAACTCAAGATCGAGGAAGGTGACTTGATACTGTTCGCCGCCGATCAATGGCTGACCGCGTGCGAAATCCTCGGCAAGATCCGCCTCTACGCGGCGGACGTGTTGAAGGCCTCGGGCAAGCTCACGATCCCGGCGGACCAGTTCAATTTTCTCTGGGTAATTGAATTTCCGTTGCTCGGTTTCGACCGCGAACAGAACCGCTGGTATTCGAGTCATCATCCGTTCACCGCCCCGGTCGCAGCGGACATCCCGTTGCTGAAATCCGACCCGAAGAAAGTCCGCGGCCAGCATTACGACATCGTGGTGAATGGCGTGGAACTCGGCGGCGGCTCAATTCGTATTCATCAGCCTGGGGTGCAGAAGACCATCTTCGAGGAACTGCTCCAGATTCCTCCGGACATGGTGCAGGCCCGCTTTGGCTACATGCTGGAAGCGTTCAAATACGGTGCGCCACCGCACGGTGGCATCGCTCTCGGCTTTGATCGGCTCATCGCCATCCTCTGCAACACGCCGAGCATCCGCGATGTGATTGCCTTCCCAAAGACCGCCAAAGGCACGTGTCTGATGACGGAATCGCCGGGGTTAGTTGATCCGAAGCAATTGCGCGACGCGTATCTGGAATTAAAGCTGCCGAAGAAGCCGTAGGTGCGAGATGCGCCGTAGGCTCGGGTAGAATCAGGGTTGACAGCGGACGGCCTTTTGTTCTCATTTGTGCGTATGAAGGCGGCTTTCCTGTTAATCGCTTGTCTGGGGACTTCTCTAATCTTTTCCGGTTGTGGCACGGTTTCGCACGTTGCCGCGACGCCGGGCACGGAGATGAAGCTCCAAAAGTATCAACGCGTGCTGGTTCTCGACTTTGCCGACGAAGTGACGGCCAAAGCCAAACCCGCGGCGCGCGAACAGAAGAAACTCCAGATGGATATTGCCACCAAGTCCTTTGCGGATCGGATCGCCATTGAAATTGGCGCGCTCAAAGGGTTTCGCGAGGTTTTGCGGACTGGCAGCCCGGACAGCGAAACCCTGATTATTTCGGGAACAATTACGCGGTATGAAGAGGGAGATTCAAGCCTGCGCCTTTGGATTGGCATGGGTGCGGGCAGTGCGTATTTCGACGCCATCGTCGAACTCAAGGATGGCGAGACCAAAGCAATGTTAGCCGACCAGAAGGTTGACCAAAACAGCTGGGGTGCCGGAGGGGCCATTGCGGCAAGTCAAACCCCTGAGAGCTTCATGCAGACGGCTGCCAAAAAGCTCGCCAAGGATCTCACGTCTTTGAAGCAGACCGGCAAGTTGCCCGAGCGAAAGCCTGCCACCACCGGGAAACGCGAGTAACAAGCAGGACCCCGTACGCCGCCAACGAACCGCTGCCTCATTTCCCCAGGCAAAACTGGCTGAAGATCAGGTCGAGCAAGTCTTCCGTGGTTGTTTTTCCAACCACTTCGCCCACCGCGTTCGCACCGATGCGCAAGTCCACAGCGACAAATTCCAGGGACATATCCGTTCGCAACGCCGTCAAAGCCCGCTCCGTGGCTTCGCGGCCGCGCCGTAACGCATCCTGATGGCGCGAGTTCACCATCACTTCCAGCATCTCCGCGCGAATCTCGCCGGCCCACACCAGCGACTTGATCGCATCCTTCAACGACTCAATCCCCTGCCCTGATTTGCAGCAAACGTCAACAACCGGCGTGCTGTCAGGTTTAAGTTCCAGCTTTGCCGGCAGATCAATCTTGTTACGCACCAGAATCCGTTTCTTGCTGGCGAACTCAGCTAGATATTTTTCGTCTTCAGTGGTCAACGGTTCTGAGGCGTCGAATACGTGTAGAATGAATTCCGCCGCTGCCAGCGATTGGTGGCTACGCCGGATGCCTTCGCTTTCGATCTCATCCTTCGCCTCACGCAACCCGGCCGTGTCAATGAACACTACCGGAATGCCACGCACATTTGCCGTTTCTTCAATTGTATCACGCGTCGTGCCCGCAATCGGAGATACGATGGCCCGGTCGCGACCGAGAAGTTGGTTGAGCAGACTCGACTTACCGGCGTTTGGCCGGCCGATAATCGCCGCGCGGATACCGCGCCGGAGAATCTGCCCCTCGCTCGCCGTGCGGAGCAGCTCGTCCATGTACGCAATGCCACGTTCCAGCCGCGACTCCAATTGACCGCGCGTGTCGGGCGCGATGTCCTCGTCGGGAAAATCTATGTGCGCTTCGATGTGCGCGAGTGTGGTCATCAAGTCATCGCGCAGTTGGTTGATGCGTTGGGAAAGCTTGCCGGCGAGTTGCTCGTTGGCCGCGGTGAGCGCGAGTTCAGTGCGTGAATGGATCAGATCGGCCACGGCCTCTGCTTGCGCGAGGTCCAGCCGGCCATTCAGGAACGCACGCTTGGTGAATTCACCCGGCTCGGCCAGGCGCGCACCACATTCCAGCACTGTATCTAGCACTGTCTTGGTCGAAAGAATCCCGCCGTGACAGGTGATCTCCACGACGTCTTCCCGTGTGTAAGTGCGCGGCGCGCGCATCACGGCGCAAAGCACTTCGTCCACGGTTTGACCGGCGCGCGCAACTTTGCCGTAATGAATCGTATGACTTGTCGCCGCAGATGGCTTCAGTGAATTCTTACCGACGGGCACGAAGCACTTTTCCGCGACCGCCAGCGCCTGCGCCCCGGAAATGCGAATGACTGCAAGCCCGCCTTCGCCCAGCGGCGTCGCAATTGCGGCAATCGTGTCATCGAACATGGCGGGATGTTAGCTGGCGTGGGCAGAGACTGACAATCTCCGCCTCTGCGGTTGCACGGCCATTCGCCATTTTGGTGGGGCGAGCGTCTCGCGAGCCGGCTGTAGCGGCGCTGTGTCAGCGTCGCCGTCGGTCGCAGACCGACGCTACAGAGCCGGCTCGTCAGTAGCCTCGCCCCACCAATCGCTCCTCCTGCATGACGTGTCATATGACACTTTCGTTCCGGCGCGCGCCGACATCCTTCTTGCACAACGCTTCACTCCTTCAGAAAATCCCGCTGGCTGTGCCCAACCTGCCAGCCCAACCACACATTCATGAGCAAGATCAAGATCGCGCAGTTCGGCCTTGGCCCCATCGGCGTTGAAACTTTGAAACTCGCTGCCACCAAACCTTGGGCGGACATCATTGGCGGCATTGACATTGACCCGGCAAAAATCGGCAAAAGCCTTGCAGACGTCACCGGCGTGGCCTCGCTGAAGGACGCCATAGTTTACCGTTCGCTCGATGATCTGCTCGCCAAGGGCAAGCCCGACATCATCTTCCACACGTCCGTTTCCAAGATCAAAGCTGCTATTGCCCAAGTTGAGCCGATGGCCCGTGCGGGCATCAGCGTGGTGTCATCATGCGAGGAATTGCTTTACCCGCCGTTGCGCGAACCGGAATTGGCGAAGCAACTGGACGCCGCGTGCAAGGCCGGCGGCGCGCGCGTGCTCGGCACGGGCGTGAATCCTGGATTCGTGATGGACGTCTTGCCGGTCTGCCTTACGGGCGTGTGCCGCAAGGTGAACGCCATTCACGTGCAACGCGTCGTCAACGCCACCACCCGCCGCGGACCGCTTCAGAAAAAGATCGGGAGCGGCCTTGCGCCGGCGGAATTTGAGAAGCTCTTTGCGGAAGGCAAGGCCGGTCACGCTGGGCTCAAGGATACCGCCGCACTCGTGGCGCATTGCCTTGGCTGGAAGATTTCCGAACTCACCGAAACCTGCAAAGCGATGGTGGCCGATCACGACATCAAGACGCCCCACGTGGAAGTGAAGCAGGGCCAGTGCTGCGGCCTGCATCAATACGGCGAGGCAAGGGTGGACGGCAAGGTCGTGCTCACGCTCGATCTCAAGATGTATCTCGACGCGCCGAATCCGCATGACGCCACGCAGATTGACGGCGAGCCATCGCTCAACATGCGCATTGAGGGCGGCGTGGCCGGCGATGCCGCCACCGTGGCTGCGCTCGTGAACGCCGCCCCGCGCGTGTTGAAAGCTCCGCCCGGCCTGTTGCTGATGACGGATATCGGCGTGCCGAGTTTTGCGTGAGCAACACACTTCTCCCAACTCGAGCTTCCGACGACGGATTGAAAAGTGCCGGGTTGCGAGAACGATTCAAGCCGCGTTGCAAAGCCTGTTGCCAATCCTCATCCGTAGCCGGCCGGGCAGGGCCGCTGGCGATTGCTTCATCCAACAGGCGCTGATGAACCGCCGTCAGTTCCTGCTCTTCAAGTTCCCAAAGTCGTTCGAGAATTTCAGAACGGTCGCCGTTCGCGAGCTGTGGCAGCTCCTCAAGTATCTGCGCTTTGCTCATAGCGAAACGCTAGTCTCACAGTTTCCAGGAAGCAAGCGGTCTATCGCGAAGACGACCGGCTTTGGCGGTGGATACTGGAGAATGGGCGGTCGTAGGCAACTCCTCCAGACTGGACAGAAATGAACACTCACAATAACGTCGGCCCATGAAACGAGATAGGCTGCAAACCTCGAAGCCTACTTAGATGTAGATGTTAGTCGTTATGACCTGCGAGAAGTGTCATACCAAGTTTCCGGCTGACCAAAATCAGGGTTACCCCGGACACTGTGACCCTCCGTCATCGCTCATTGCTTACGCAGTTCTTTTTACACTGGTCGCGGCAGTGTTCGGACTGATAGGGATTTTTGTCTTCCGCATGGTCATGTTCGTATTGGGTGGCGCATTCCTCGTTGGAGCTTTGATGTCGTTAGCCAACATCCCTGAGGCACGTCAAGTTTGTGAGCGGCACGACGGCGGAGTTTGTCCTTCATGCGGACACAGAAACAAGATTAGATGGAACTCGTAACGCCTAATGCTTAGAGAGGCTGCAAACTTGGCTGATCGCTTTGGCCGGTTGACTGATGATTCATGGTTCACCAGCGGTTTACCATCACTTTCATCTTTGCCCGCGCGGAGTCGTTGCCTACCATCGCCGCCGTTTATGGCCGAAACCATTGCTCCCAAAACTCTCAACCTGCGCCCGGACGGTCGCGGCGCGGACCAGTTGCGTCCCATCCGGTTTCTGAATCACATTGCGCCGCACGCCACCGGCTCGACGCTCATCGAATGGGGCAGCACGCGCGTGATCTGCGGCGTGACGGTCGAGGAATCGGTGCCGCGCTGGATGAAGGAGCAAAACGTCACCGGCGGCTGGATCACCTCAGAGTATTCCATGCTCCCCTACTCCACATTGCAACGGAAGGCGCGCGACAGCTCGAAGGGCAAGATTGACGGGCGCTCGCAGGAAATCCAGCGGCTCATCGGCCGCGCCATGCGCGCGACGCTCGATCTCGAGAAGCTCGGCCAGCGCACGATCTGGGTGGATTGCGATGTGTTGCAGGCCGACGGTGGCACGCGCACGGCGGCGATCACGGGCGCGTATGTGGCGCTGGTCATTGCCATCCGCCGGCTGATGGCCGCGGGTAAGATCACGGAGAATCCCATCCTGCACGCGGTGGCCGCGGTGAGCATGGGCATGGTCAACACTGAGGCGTTACTCGACTTGTGCTACGTGGAGGACGCGGGGGCGGCAGTGGATTTCAATCTGGTAATGAACTCCGCCGGCGAGTTCATTGAACTGCAGGCCACCGGCGAGGAAGCCACGTTCTCAGAGCAACAGCTTGCATCGCTACTCTCACTTGGCAAGCGCGGCATCCGGCAATTGCTCGAAGCGCAGGAACAGGCGCTAGCGAATGCCTGAAGTCATTCTTGATTTACGATTTAGGACTTATGATTGCCGGGTGGCGCGTAGCGCGCCGATTCAATAACTTCCAATGGATAACCCCTCACCCACCCGGTTACTGCTGATTCGTCACGCGGAAGTTGAGGAACGCTATCAATACGTCTTCGGTGGACGCATTGATATGGAGATTTCGCCTAATGGACACACGCAGGCAGCCGCCTTGGCGCAGTATCTCAAACGCCGCAAGATTGATGCGCTGTTTGCCAGCCCGATGAAGCGGGTGCAGCAAACCTTGTCGCCTTTCGCCAGCAACGGCGCGCCCAAGCCCGTCGTTTTGCCTGATTTGCGCGAGGTGGATTTCGGCGATTGGACCGGACACGGATGGGACGAGGTCCGCACCAAGTTCGGTCTGAGTGCCTACAGCTGGGTTGACCAGCTTGATTGTGGCGGCATTGCCAACGCTGAGAAAATCTCGGCGTATCAGGAACGCATCGCCGGAGCGCTGGCTGCCATTCGACAATCCCCGGCCGGTGCGACCGTCGCGGTGTTTTGTCACGGAGGGGTGATTCGCATGATGCTGGCCTTGCTGTTGGATATTCCGTTTTCCCGCACCAACGGCTTTGCGATCGATTACGCCAGCGTCTCAGAAGTGGCGCTCAAGCCGGATCGCAATGAGATTCAGTTGCTCAACTTCACGCCGTGGCGCGAACTCAATTCATGAAGCGCAATCCCGTCTGGCAGCTTTCGATCGCCACCACCGCTGAAGCTGAGGACGCGGTAGGGACATTGCTTGAGGAAATCTTCGGAATCCCACCCACGAGCTACACGGACGCGGACACGGGCGTGACGTCGGTTTCGATTTGTTCGGCGAATTCATTTGCCCGTGTGACCCACTGGCGTCAACTCGTGCGCGAAAGCTTGAACCGCATCCGCCGGTGCGGACTCGAATTGGGCTCGGGCAGACTGGTCGCTCGGCGGCTCCGGCCCGAAAACTGGGCGGAATCGTGGAAGCGGCATTTCAAGCCATTGGCGATCGGGCGCAAGCTGCTCTTGAAGCCAAGTTGGAGCAAACGCCGGCCAGTCCGCGGGCAGGCCGTGGTGATTCTCGATCCTGGACTCAGCTTCGGCACGGGCCAGCATCCGACGACCCGATTTTGCCTGGAACAATTGGTGAAGTTCCGAAGCGCGAACGAAGAACAATCCGTCCTCGATGTGGGCACTGGCTCGGGAATCCTTGCGATTGCGGCCGCAAAGCTCGGCTACGGGCCGGTGCACGCCTTTGATTTCGACCCCGAATCGGTGCGCGTTGCGCGGCAGAACGCCAAAGTGAACGGCGTGACCAAAAAACTTCAACTGTCTCAGGCCGACGTGACCCGATTGTCGCGGACCGGCAAACAAAAATACACGGTGGTGTGTGCCAATCTGCTGGCCAACCTGCTACTGGCCGAGCGCGCGAAGCTGACGGCGCGAATGACGCAAACTGGTGCGCTGGTGGTGGCTGGGATTCTGCAACGCGAGTTTCACGAAGTTCAACAGGCCTATGAACGGGCAGGTTTGAAACTGGTGGCAACGCGAGTGGAAAAAGAATGGCAATCCGGAACTTTCATGCTGGCGCGGTGATTGCTGATAGGAATTGGGCGCTGGCCGGCAGTTCAGAATTATTTTGAATGACAGGTCCGGTAAGTGGTCTTAAAGTCGAGTGCGTGAGGCAACCGACGCCAGAGATCAGGGCACGGTGGGCGAAAAAGGACGCCAGGCTGCGCACTCTCCGCAAACTACAAACCTCAACGATTGAGTGTTATGACGAAAACGATGGAAGTCATCACCGAAACCATCCAAGATCCCAAACATCCTTTCCGCAAAGCTGATCAGCAGCCGCGCAAAGCCCAAAAACACCGTTACGAACGGCGCAAGATCCGGGAGTATCTCCATCTGACCGAAATGCAGGGCGGCGAGGTCGCCGAACCCGCCTGAACGCAAATCACTGACACGCGGGACAGACTCCGAAGAATTCGAGCCGGTGAGTGACGGCGCGAAAGCCTTTGCTGGCTGCCAGTCGCTGCTCGATATCCCGAAGTTCGCAGTCGCCAATTTCCGTCACGCTTGCACACCGCGTGCAAATCAAGTGATGGTGATGGCCGTCGTCACCCTCGGCGAGTAGCTCATAGCGCTGGATCCCGTCACCAAATTGGTACGCCTTCACCACCCCGGCAGATTCCAGCGCGCGAATGGATCGATACACTGAAGCCAAATCGCACTCGCCCGGCCGGAGCGTGGCAAAGATTTCCTTGATGGCCAGCGGCCGATGTTGCGTTTGCAGGGCGCCCAGAACTGCCCGACGTGGACGGGTCAGTTTGACGTCCCGCTGGCGAAGCCGGGAACTCAGTTCATCAAAGTCAGGATGGCAACAGCATTTCATGACCTGATCAATTAATGCACCGCCACGCTTAGCACTCCCAACACCGTTCCCACCACAATCGCCGCCAGCTTTTTGTAGTTGAACCGGTGCACATCGCTGGCTTCGAACAAAATGGTCGTTGAAATGTGCATAAAAATGCCGATGACCAGTGCCATGAGCTGGGGCGCGTAATGCGCGAGCACTGTGTGCGAGCTGATGAACATCCCCAACGGCGCCATCATGGCAAAGACGCCCAGCAAGGTCAGCGCCCGGCCCCGGCTGAGGCCGGATTGCAGAAGCATACCGAGCAACGCGATAGAGACCGGGAAATTGTGAATCACTATGCTCGTCAGCAATAGCCGCCGCGAGGCCTCGGCCATGACTGGCTCGGGCCCGTGCGAATGCCCCAGCGCCAGCGCCTCAACAAAAGCGTGCAAGCACAACCCGATCAACACTCCCCAAGGCATGTGGCCGTGCACATGATGGGAATGGCCGTGTTCGATCCCCATCGAAATCACATCCAGCGCCACCTGAATGAAGAATCCCGCCAGAATCAGTCCCCCGACCAGAAGGTGGGAATTACTCCCGTGAGAATGGCCGTGGTAAAGCTCGGGCAACAAGTGCAGCACGGTTAAGCTCAACAAGTACGCGCCGGTGAAGGCATTCAGCAGCTTCAACCGGCCCGGCTCATGGAGCTTGAACCAGAAGACGGTCAAACCACCAAGCGCAATACTGGAGAGCAGGACTAAGTAATCCATAGACAGTCGGACAGGTTACCCGAAGGTCAGTTGCAAATCGTTTGCAACTGACAGCCAAAAAAATACCCCGCACCGGAGCCGGCAGCGGGGTGAAGAATTACTTGGCCAGCAACATCTGGCGCGCGCGCTTGATCGCCTGGTTCAACCGGCGCTGATAGTGCGCGGGCAGACCAGTGTATTTGCGTGGCAGGATGCGGCCCTGATCCGTCACGAACTGACGAAGGAGCGTCGTATTCTTGAAATCCAACGCATCCACAGTAAAGTCAATCTTTGGCTTCACGCGCGGACGACGGTTTTCAGTCGAGCTCCGGCGGTTGCCGCGGCGGTCGTTCTTTTCTTTGTTGGTCTTACGGGGCATAGGTCTTACTTGATTTCGCGATGCAAGGTATGGCGGCGCAGCGCGGGATTGAACTTCTTGATCTCGAGCTTCTCCGTCTGGAGCTTCTTGTTACGCGTGGTGGTGTAACGCGAAGGAGATTTGCCCTCCTTGCGTGCTTCCGTGCATTCGATGGTGATGATTTCGCGCGGCATAAATTATTCTTTTTCTTTCGGCTTCTCTTCTTCTTCGTCCGGTTCTTCCACCTCGGCCACGCCCACGGCGTCCACGGTGCCCAACGCGCCCAGCCGCCGCTGACGCAACGCGCCTTCGCGTTCCAATTGTGCTTGGGCCGTCACCGTGAAACGCGTCCACGGGATTGCCTCGAGCCGCGCCTTGGGAATCGGCTTGCCGGTCAATTCGCAAACGCCATATGTATTCCGCTCGATGCGCTTGAGCGCTTCTTCGATTTCGAATACGGCGTCTTGATCTGACGACAACAAACTCAGCGCGAAATCGCGATCGAAATTGTCCGTGCCGGAATCAGCCATGTGCAGGCTGTAGCTCGCCATTTCCTGGGCGGATTCCTTCGCCAGTCCGTTCATCTGGCGAAGCAACTGTTCGCGCAATTCGAGCAGGCGATCGTAGAAAACCTGCCATTCGGCTTTGACCTTCTTGCCCTTCATCGGCAACGGAGCGCCGGTTTTGGCCGACGAACGGCCGAGGATTGACGCCGCCGTTGCAGCGCCCACCGGCTTGCCGTCAGGCTTCTTTGCTTCTTTCTTTTTCGTAGTCACAACCCGATAAAATCTGGAGTTACTTTTTTCCCGGACCAAAGCACGCATATCGCGCCCGGTCAAAGGTGCGGGAATGTAGCAAACGAAGTTAAATAAGCCACACCTTTTTTCGGAAAAATTGAGACGGGATACGAACGTAAAACCAGTCCAGCTAATGAACGAAACGCAATTCTGCGTCAGCCCTTCTCAATACAGGCATAAGCGTTGTGATTATGGATGCTCTCCTGATTCTCCGCTTCCACCTTATACCAGGTGATGTCCGGGTGCGCATTGAGTTTTAGCGCAACATTACGGACCAGGTCTTCGACGAAAACCGGATTATCGTAGGCGCGCTCCGTCACGGCCTTCTCATCCTCACGCTTGAGCAGCGCATAAAGCTCCGAGCTGGCCGAGCTCTCAATGATCGCGATCAGATCCTCGATCCACACGGGTTTGGTGAATCGAATCTGCACCGTCACCCCGCCCCGCTGGTTGTGCGCGCCGCGAGCGCTGATGGCCTTCGAGCAGGGACACAGCGTCGTCACGTTGGCAATCACCGTTAACACGAAATCAATCTCCCGGTCGCAGGCGGCCGCTTCAAATCGCGCGGTGTAGTCCATCAGGCTTTCCTTGCCCGTCACCGGAGCACGTTTGGTCATGAAGTAAGGAAACTCCATTTCCAGATGCGACGTGACCGCCTGGAACTTCTTTTGCATCGCGAAGAGGATGTCCGGGATGTTTTCCACGTGAACGATGTCGCCATGCGCGTGAAGCACTTCAATGAAGCGACTCATGTGCGTCCCTTTGAATTCCTTCGGGAGATCCACAAACATGCCGACCGTGGCCACGGTGTTCTGCACCGTGCGGGCCTTGTCGCGGACCTGCACGGGGAAGCGGACGCCCCGCACGCCCACCTTGTCGATGCGCAATTCGCGATGATCGCGCTCGCTCTGTTTGTCCTGTAACTTCACACGCGGAGCGATGAACTCGGCCTTAATCTTTTTCGGCAAAACGGTAGCCTCGGGCATGGTGCAAATGTAGCAAGCCAATCAGGCTTTGCAAAAAGGAATTCAAGACGCGGCACAATTTGGAGTGCGGCGGGAAGCGAAGCCGCCACGCCGCTTTAAGCCCGACGAGCTTAGATCCCTCCGAAAGCGCTGTCGCCGCTGCGCTTTGCCAGCGCAGTCCAAAGCGCTCCGCGGCCCAGCCCAATTGCCCTTTGACTTGGCGCGCGCGGCAGCTTATTACCGCGGGCATGAATTCAAACCTGTTACGTTCTGCGGCATGGGTCGCGGGCCTCTGGATTTCCTTTCAACTCCCCGCTGGCGCCGAAACTTTTCGCGTCGTCACCTATAACGTGGAGAACTACCTCGACACGCCGACCGAGACGCGTCGCGAAGCGAAGTCCGCTGATGCCAAAGCCAAAATCCGCGAGGGCCTGCGGGCGCTCAAACCGGATGTGATCGCGTTCCAGGAAATGGGCTCGCTCAGTGCGTTGAAGGAATTGCAGACCGCGCTCAAAGCCGAAGGGCTTGACCTGCCGCATCTGGAACATGTGACGGGCTTCGACACCAACATCCACGTTGCGGTGCTTAGCAAATTTCCCATCGTCGCGCGCCGACCGCACACAAACGACAACTTTTTGCTCAGCGGCAAACGTTTCCGCGTAAGCCGTGGCTTCGCCGAGGTGGACATCAAAGTGAACGACAAATACACCTTCACTCTGCTCACGGCGCATTTGAAATCCAAGCGTCAGGTCGCCAGCGCTGACGAAGCGGAGATGCGGCTGGAAGAAGGCAAATTGCTGCGCGAGAAGGTGGACGCCCGCCTCGCCGCCGATGCCAACGCCAATCTTATCGTGCTCGGCGATTTCAACGACACGAAGAATTCAGCGTCCACGAAAGCGGTCATCGGCCGCGGCAAGACCAAGCTCGTGGACACGCGCCCGGCGGAGCGCAACGGCGACAATCTGCCCAATTCGAATCCCGCCTGGGAGCCACGCAACATCACCTGGACGCATTACTACGGCGCGGAAGACAGCTACTCGCGCATTGATTACATCCTGCTCAGCCCTGGCATGGCGAAGGAATGGAAGAAGGACGAAACCTACATCCTGACGATTCCCAACTGGGCCGCCGGCTCGGACCACCGCCCGCTCGTGGCAACCTTTGAAGCGGAAAACAAATAGCCAGCAGATAAGCTCTGCCGGGCAAATGCTGCTGGCTCGCGACAAAAAGGAATGGTTATTGGACGATGGAATCGTCAGGCGCGGTACCGGTGAGTTTAAAGCGGTAAGGCCATTGGGCAATGGCATTGACAGGCGCAGTCGTTGTTGCGTTGGTCGAATTAGTTGCGGTCGCAGTGGCCGTCGAGTTGGTGCTCGCGCCGTCTCGCCCGCCCCGGCCGCCGCGACCCCGAGGAGAGACATGAATCCAGTGTTCGGTGGGCGCTCCACTGACGACGAGCCATAGGAATTTCGTGCTGGCCGGGACGGTGAATTCCGCGGTGCCGGGCGACTTAGAGAAAGTGTCGCCGTAAACACGGGAACCGTCGTCTCGGGAGGCGAGGAAGCCGTAACGCCAACCGGCCTTTTCGGCCTGGACGTTGCTGAAGCCTTCGGCGCCGACAATGCCTTTGAAATCGAGGGAGACTTTTGTTCCCGTCACGGGGACGTTGAGTTGAATGGCGTTATAACCGTAATTCTGGGGGCATTTGTTGGTGGCAATCTGATACCAACCTTCGGAAGTTTTGGTGAGTGAAGTGATGTGCTGATTGGCGTAGCGTGAGGCGACTTTCTCAATGCGAGGCAGGTCCCAAGTCACAAAGCGCCGGGCGGCGTCATAGATCTCATCGTTGAATTGTTCCTGGGTGATGCCGGTCAGGCGTTTGTAAGTCATGACAGGATCTTCACCGCGCTGAACTTCCCGCCACATCTTACCGATGAATTCCACGCCGTGCTTTCCGGACCAATACTCGAGCGGGTAGCAGGAGTGATATTGATTTTCTGGATGCAGGAAGGCCAGATGCGTGGCCTTCATGAAATCGTTGAGGTGATAATTCTCGAACGTCATCCACTCCGGGTAAACCTGCCAAAGCATGTATTGGGCGGTCATCTCGTGCATGCTGCCGCCGGAAAAGGACGCCGCACCGTCGGCACGGAGAATGGCCTGGAACGAGTGGCCAAGTTCATGCGCGACGACGCCATAGGGGCCGCGATTGATGCGCGTGGCTGGCGTCCAGAAGGCGCCAATCTTGCCGTCGATGCTGCCGCCGAAGGCGGTACCGCCACTGCCACCAATGACGAATAGCAGGAACTTGTATTTCGTGGCAAAGGACTTGTCCTTGTCCACCCACTTGAGGGTATTCACGTAGTAGTCGTAGAAGCGATCACACTCCTTGAGGATTTCATCCACGGCGAAGCGACGATTGGCGACGACATTCGTCATCGGGTCATCACCATATTCTTTGGCCCAGAAGAGGACGAAGTGCTCGGTGGACTTGCTGCGCTTGAACGAGAATTCGCTTTCGGGGTTGTTGAAGTCGTTACCTTCCGGGACGCGGCTGATACGCGAGGGAATGAAGACTTCCTTGCCTGCGGTAGTCGAGGAGGGTGCGGCGGCTGAATTCGATTGTGCCGGTGCAAGCGGTGCAACCTCCAAGGACAAGCAGAACGTAAGGGCAGCAACTGCTTTGGGGAATACACAGTGGTGCATATTGTTTTATCTCTCAATCCGGGTTAACGGAGTTCGAAGCCGGAGTATTTTCAAAATACTGGACGCAGGCGGCACCTGAGAAGAATCCAAACCCACTCCCAACATACTAAAACGCAACATTCCAGCAACCAAAGCTAGCCCGGAATGCACGCTTCCAGAAATGAGGTCAACGACGTGGTAAATCCTACTCAGCCCAGCTTGACCAAACTCAGTTCAACACCACTCCGCGCCGGATGAACGTGGGGACGTCAAGGTCCTCGCCCTTGTGAATGGTCGGCTCGCTCTTTTCAAACCGGCCCTTGTTCGCGATGTCGAGCGGGAGCTGGGCCTGTTTCATCCGCGATTGATTGGGCCGCGCCCGGTTGTTGCGGGTGCGCGGCGTTGAGACCGGCGCGGTTTCATCAGCCGCCGGATTGAAGCGCGGCGTGCACTTCGTTTCGTTCGCGCTGGAAAGAAAGTGCGAGCCGAACCCAGCTGACTCCGAATCTGACTTTGCACCCGCAGGTGCGCCGAGCCGCGAAGCCGTCTCCGCCGCTTCCTGCGTCACGATGAGCAGCAACGCCCCCAGCGGCCCTTGCGCCGCTGCGCATACGCTCGCACTCAGCAGGTGCGATGTACCCTGCCATTGAGTGCCCAGCTCCGACATCACCTTGTTCACATCCGCCATCCGCATATCCTGCGCGCCCACCAGACTCACCGCCACCGTCTCGGCCTCAGCCAGCAGCTTGCCGCCGTTCAGCCGCGGATGTGCCAGCAATTCCTCGGTCACCGTGCCAGCGCGATTTGCGCCGTCGCTGCCGGCCACGGCAAACATCACCTGCGCGCCGCGATCCCGCAGCATTGCGCATAAGTCGCCAAAGCCAATGCCCATGATCGGGGAGCCGGTCAATGCCGCCGCCACATGCCGCACGCCCGCCAGCACCCGCCGGTTTGACGGTGCGTAAGCCTCCGTGAGACTCAGGTTCTCAGCGTGCTGCGGGCAATAATCCTGATGCGGCTGGATGAATAGAAAATCGCAATGGGACTTCAATCGGTCGAGCGCCTGCCGCGCCTGGGAAAACCTCACGCTGCCCTCGCAATCGAACGGCAGCGTGACAAACGCGAACACCTGCGCCCCGGCTTCCTTGGCGGCGCGGGCCACGGCGGCACTCAGCCACGAGCCGGTGCGTCCACCGAGTCCGGCGAGAATGAACACGCTGTCGCAATTGGCGCACGCCGGCTTTACGGCGTTGAACTGGCCTTCCAATTCCACCTTGCCCGGCTCAGCGCGATGCGAACCATGCCCACCCAGCAACGTCTTGGGTATCTCGATTTTTTCAATCTCGCCCGCACCAACGGGAGTGGAATCCACAGCCACAAACTGCGCCGGCAGGAATTCGCCCGCGCGCAATTGCGCGAGCAACGCGACGCCCGCACTGCCGGTGCCAATGATTTTCAGGCTACAACGACCGGGCGCCGGCGTAGATTCGGACGTGGGAGAGCTGGGCGTTTCCATGTTGGTTCAGCGTTTCAGGAATTTCTTCACCGTGCCGAGTATTGAGGGTCCGGTCTGTTGGCGGCGGGCTTTGAGCGAGCCGAATTTCACCAGCCCGATGGCGGCGGCGAACTCCGGTTGATCAAGCGCGGATTTCAAACCGCTGATCGAGTTGCTTTTGCCAAGCGAGACGGGCATTTGCAGCGCGTCCTCAGCGAGTTCGTCAATGCGCGGGATGCGGGCCGCGCCACCGCAGAGAAACACGCCCCCGCGAAGATAGTCGGTGAGATTGGCTTCCTCGATGTCCTGCGCTACGAGTTCGAATAATTCCTCCAGCCGCAGCGCCATAATGCGCCGGAGATTTTCCAGGCTGATAGTGCGCTCCGGAAAACCGAGGCTGTTGTTGATGGTGATGTCCTGCCCCCGCGCCGCATCATCGAGGAACGCGCTGCCGTGCTCGATCTTGAGCTGCTCGGCGCGGCTCAGCGGCACGCGCAAACCGCGCGAGAGATCGTTGGAGACATGATCGCCGCCCACCGCCAGCACGCCGGTGTGACGGATCACGCCGTCCACATACACCACGTAATCGGTCGTGCCGGCACCGATATCCATCACCACGCAACCCAGTTCCTTCTGCTCAGGCGTGAGCAACGCCAACGATGCCGCGAGGCCAGTGAAGACAACCTCCTCGACGTCCAGCTGCATGCCTTTGACCACGCGAATGGCGTTTTGCAAACGATTCAAATTGCCGTGCACGACGTGGACGTCCACTTCGAGCCGCCCGCCCAACATGCCGACCGGATTGGTAACGCCATCGTGACCGTCCACCAGGAAATGCTGGCGCACCGCGTGCAATACCGTGCTGTCGGCGGGAAGATTGATCGTGCGCGCGTTCTTTACGACGTCCTGGACATCCTCCTCGGTAATCTCGCGGTCCGCGGAAACCACCGGATGCACGCCGCGATTGTTGAAGCCACGAACGTGACTACCGCTTACCCCGAGATAGACGCTGCGAATTTCCACGTCAGCCATGTGCTCGGCCTCGACGATGGCCGCGCGGATGTTCTCCTCGGCGACCCGGGCATCCACAATCTCGCCCTTGCGCACGCCGGTGGAACGCGCCTGACCGAGGCCCACAATGTTCAGCGCGCCCTCGCTCGTCTGCTCGCCAACCACAGCACAGACCTTGGACGTACCAACCTCCAGTCCGACGATGATGGAATTTGAATCAAACATTTTATCTCCGGGAGCGAGTGGGTTTGGCTTTCGGCGGTTTGGCCGGATTGACCGGTACTTCGGAAAGATCCTGCCAGCGCGCCGGGATGTTGTTCGGCACGGCGAGATCAAGCGCCGCGAGGTGCCGGCGGTTGCGGGTGCCGTAATCGTGAATCTCACGCCAGCGCCGCAGCTGCCGATCGAAATCCTGAAGCCCAAATGTGACTTCGCTGCTCTGCCCAGTGGTGACCACCAGCACTTCCGGCGAACCCACGTCAATGCGTTTCAAATCCACCAGCCCGGCCATGGGCGAACAATCGAAGGCTTTCAACAATTCCAACGCGGCTTGCACCTGCGGCGATTCGACGCGGCGATTCGGCTGCAGCTCCGTCAGTTTCACGCCGGTGAGCAGCGGCAACGCGTCGTTGGTCGCGTTGAGCGCGGTGCTGCGCTGCGAAGGATCAAGCGGCTGCATCGCGTAGCCTTCCTCGTCCAGATGAAACACCGCGAACTCCACGCCGCCATTGCGCGCCTGCCGGGGAACGTTGACTTGAATGACTGGCAAGCGTTCCTCCACGCGGATGCGGAGCGTCTTCGGAAAAACCCGCTCCAGCGACACCGTGCCGATGAGCGGCACCATTTCGAGATTGCGCTTCACCTGCACGAGATCGAGGGCAAACAGGTTGTCGCCGGTCTTCACGCCCGCCCAGCGGCGCAACTGGTCGGCCGTAATGACGCCGTCGGTCGCCACGTCAATCTGCTGAATCGCAAAGGCCGTGTTTTGATACACCAACCGGTTCATGCCCCATTCGCCGAGCCGCCAGAGCACATAGAGCCCGAACACCGTGCTGAACAACAGGCCGAAGGTGATCGCGCCCAGGCGCACCCGGGTCGCCCGCACCTGATCAGAACGTAGCTTCACGTCCAGCACGTGGCCTCGACCCGCACGCCGGTTTTTGGTTTTTGTTCTGAACCACATGGTTCGATTCACTTTCGCTGCAAAGCCAGTTTCACCATCCGCTCACACAATTCGGCGTAAGGAATCCCCGCCGCCGCCGCCGCCTTCGGAAGCAAACTTGTCTCCGTCATGCCCGGCAGCGTGTTCACCTCGAGCACCACCGGGTCGCTGTTGGCCCGCACCATTACGTCCACTCGCGCGTAATCGCGGCAGCCGACGGCGTTAAATGCCGCCAATCCGGCTTCCTGGACCCGCTTCGTCGTCGCTTCATCAAGCGGCGCCGGACAGAGATACTCGGTCGCGCCGACGGTGTATTTGTTCCGGTAATCGTAGGCGCCAGCCTTGGGCCGGATTTCCACCAAAGGCAACGCCCGGCCGTCCAAAATCCCGACCGTCGTTTCGCGGCCAATAATTTTTTCCTCTACCAACACCTGCGAATCGTAACGCAAGGCTTCGGTCAACGCCGTGGGCCATTCCGCGACACGCTCCACAAATTGCAGCCCCACACTCGAACCCTGCCGTACGGGTTTGATCACGACCGGCGGATTCCATCCGCGCGGCCACGGTGTGTTCGCCGTCGAAACCAACACGTGCTTCGCTGTCGGCACGCCCGCCGCCACACACCGTTCCTTCGTCAACGCCTTGTCGAACGCGATGCGGCTCGCGGCGGCATCGCATCCGGTATACGGCACGCCGAGTTGATCCAATTCGCTCTGCACCGTTCCGTCCTCACCATACGTGCCGTGCAGCGCAAGGAAGACGGCTTGCGTGCCCGCCGCCAATTTCCAGCCGGGTCCGCGCGGATCAAGTTCGGAGACTTCATGACCTCGCGAACGCAACGCTTCGGCCACCGACGCTCCCGAGCGTAATGACACTTCGCGTTCCGCGCTGGGACCACCCAACATCACCGTGATTCTCAACGTCTCACCCATGCTCTGATTCCGGCGCGACTGCTTCAGTCCTCGCCAATGATTTCCACTTCCGTATGCAACTCAATGCCGCGTTCCGCGCGGATTCGCGCCTTCAGCACCGCGATCAATTCCAACACATCATGCGCGGTGGCTTCGCCATCGTTCACAATGAAATTTCCGTGTTCCTGCGAGACCACCGCGCCGCCGACGCGCGTACGTTTCAAACCCAGTTCATCAATCAACCTGCCGGCAGGACACGTCGGGGGATTCTTAAATATACAGCCGGCGCTCGGGGCGGCGGGTTGCGAGGACCAGCGCTTCTGGCTGAACGCATTCATCCGTTGCTCCACTTCTCCGCGCGTGGATTGGCGGCACTTAAAGACCGCGCCCAGCGCCACATGGGTCTTCAAAATCGGACAGCAGCGATATTCGACGGTGAATTCACCCGGTAACAATTCCAACGCCACACCGTGATGATTCATCACGCGGATGCGTTCCACCGCGTCAAAGGTTGCGCCGCCCATCGCGCCGGCATTCATGCGCAACGCCCCGCCAACGCTGCCAGGAATGCCCTCCAGAAATTCAACGCCCGTGAGTTCGTGCCGCTTGGCTTCCACGGCCACGTTCTTCAACCGCGCCCCGCCCCCACAACGCAGCCGCTCGCCTTCTACCTGAATGCGACTGAAGTATTCGTTTGCCAGGCTGATCACTACCCCGCGAAAGCCGCCGTCGCGCACGAGCAGGTTTGAGCCCCGGCCCAAGACGAAATGCTTTTCACCCCGCCGCGAACAGCAGGCGAGCACGGCGGCCAAATCCGGTTCTGACGCCGGCTCCACGAATACGTCCGCCGGTCCCCCAACGCGCAAAGTCGTGCGCTTTGCCAGCGGTTCGTCACGACGGATAGTCGTCGCTGGCGAAACTAGCGTGGCAAGTTCCGCCGCCAGCTGTTCGCTGGTGCGCTCGGAGTTTTGGGGGGCGGCAGTCATACGGCCAGCTGCCCTCCGCTTACACTACGGGTGGCGAGGCGCGGCGCCCCGTGAACATCGCCGGACGGCGAATGAGACTTTGGCACACCTGGAGTAACAGACTTTGTCCCGCCTTCTGAAGTTTCGCATTCCACGCCTAATGACTTCAAAATCATCCCGGCAATTCTTTCCGCCGCCTGCGGCGCATCCCACTTCTCCAATGCTAGCTGCATTTTGTGGCGCGTATCGGCATCCTCAACCAACGGAAGCAGACGTTCGAAGAATTTCGGGGCGGTGGCGGTTTTTTGGTCGAGCGCGCGGGCCGCCCCGGTTTCCTCAAACGCGCGCGCATTGAACTGTTGATGATTGTCCGCCGCGGCCGGGAACGGAATCAGCAGCGAAGGCAGACGCAGAGCGGCGATTTCAGCCAGTGACGACGCGCCAGCGCGGCTGACAGCGGCGGTGGCAGTCGCCATTTTGGAGCTCATGTCAGCCAGAAATGGATGAACTTCGGCCCGAAGATTGTGCTGCACGTAGCTGGCTTTCACTTTTTCGCAATCGTGCGGTCCGGTGAGATGAATCCAACGCCAGTGCGGCACGCGCTCGGCGATCGTCGGCAACGCGGCCAGAAGGAGATCGTTGATGCCACTGGCGCCCTGACTGCCGCCCATCACCAGAACGGTGGGCGAACCGGAATCTTTCGATCCCGGCGCGCTCCGAAAACTTCCGCGCACCGGTGTGCCGGTCACGGTGGCTTCCCGAACGCGCAGGCTTGCGGCCGCTTGGGGAAAGCCGAGGAACGCCTGGTCCACAAACCGCGCAAGCCACCGGTTGGCGCGACCGGGAATGGTGTTGGATTCGTGCAGAAAAGTTTTCGCCCCGAGCGACCGGGCGGCGAGCACCGGCGGGGCGCTGGTGAATCCGCCCATCGCGAGGACGGCGGCGGGGCGGCGGGCTTTGAAGATTTTCCGCGCGGCCCACCATGATTTCCAGAAGCCGCGCAAGAACGCCAACCGACTTCCGCTTTGCAGCGCGACCGCTGGCAGCGTGACGACTTCAACGCCAACAGCACTTCTTACCGCCTGTTGGTCCACATCCTTTGGAGAGACCAGCAACACGACGCGCGCGCCGCGTTTGGTGAGCTGTTCCGCCACGGCGATTCCCGGGAAGAGGTGACCGCCAGTACCGCCACAGGCAATGGCAATGAAAGGCGTTCTGGTCGCGGCGGGCATCATGCAGGTTGCGGCTTGGAAAATGGGTTGGTCGGCGCTTCCTCGAACGCGGTCGCAAGCGGCGCCAGGCGGGCTTGCCGCGCGATGCTGAGCAGGAGGCCGACGCAGGTTAGCATGATGACGAGGTTCGAGCCGCCGTAGCTGATGAACGGCAGCGGCAGGCCCTTGTTCGGTAGCGCGCTGGTCACCACGCCGATATTGATGAACGCCTGGAAGCCGATCAGAAATGTGATGCCAATGCCAAGCATGAACCCAAACTTGTCCCGCGCGCGCGAAGCAATGTAAACGCCGCAAATGATAATGGCCATGAATGCCAGCAACACGAGGAGGCCGGCAATCAATCCGAGTTCCTCGCCGATTACCGAGAAGATGAAGTCCGTGTGATTCTCAGGAATGAAACCCAGCTTCTGGCGACCGTTACCGAGCCCCAGACCGGTCCAGCCGCCGGCCCCCAACGCGAGCATCGCCTGGTACGCCTGCTGGCCTGTCGTGGTCTTGGTTTCCTCCAAATCCAACCAGCTCATGATGCGGCGCATGCGCATCGGGTCGTGAATGATCGAGATCACCAACCCGGTCACGCCGACGAGCGCAATCGGGGCGATGTAGATCAAACGAACACCGGCCACCACGAGCATTGTTCCGGTCACCGCCGCCAGCAGGATTGTCGTGCCGCGATCTGGTTCGATGAAGATGAGACCCAGCAGCGCGCCAGCCATCGCGCCGGGAATGACCAGTCCGCGCCACCATTCCTGCATGTATCGCTGATAGTGTTCCGCATACCACGCGAGCGTGATGATCAGCGCAATCTTCGCGAGTTCGGAGGGCTGGCAGAGGGATTTGCCCGCCCAACCGATCCAGCGCGAAGCGCCGTTGCGATGGATGCCGATCATCGGCGCGAACACCAGCACCAGCAGCACGATCGCCGTGGCGTAGATGACCCAGTGGAATCGCTTCAGCAACCGGTAATCCAGACGGGTTGCCGCCACACAGGTCACTATCCCGATACCGCACCAGGTGAGTTGCGAGACGAGTAATCCCGCGCCGCCGCGCATGCTCGCGCTGTAGAGCATCACCATGCCGAGCGCCAGCAGTGCAGCAATGCAAAACGCGAACGTTGTGACGGCGATTTTCATCTCAGACCAAAACCCCGGCGCTGCGTGAAGCTCCGGTGCGATCAACGAATACTATTGCGTTCCCTTTGCTGGAATCTTCAGCGTCTGACCAACCACGATACGGTCGCTCGTCAGGTTGTTGGCATTGCGGATGGCATTAACGCTTACGCCGTACTTCGCGGCGATCTTCGTGAGGTTGTCACCCGAAATGACTTTGTGTGAAAGTTCACCCGGAGCAGCTTGCGTATCCGGCGTGGGGATCGGCGTCGTACCACCGCTTGTCGCTGCCGTCGGCGCAGGGATCACGATTTTCTGGTTCAGTTGCAACCTGCTCGGATTCACCGTCGGGTTCGCCTCCGTGAGCGCCTTCATGGTCACGCCGTACTTTTTGGCGAGATCAAAGAACGTGTCGCCTTTGACAATGACATGTTCAGTGGCAGTGCCCGCGATCGGGGTCGAATCGACCACCGTGTTGCTGGGCATCGAGTAAAGGTTGGTGTCGGTGGCAGCCACCACGTTGGTCAGGTCATCCATGACCGGCAGGTTGGTGTCCGTCGCGTACGGTGATTGCACGTCACCGCCGGCCGCGGGTTGCTCGCGTTTGCAGCCCTGGGTGAGCAGGAGCGCCAACAGTCCGGCGATGTGGACGCCAATGACACAAAACACGGCGACTTTGAATCGGGCACGGCCCTGGTTTTTCTGCTCCAACAAGGAGCCCTGCGGAACTAGCGGACTTGATTCGTTCATTTGCTGATGGCGCGATGACGCGTCCTTTCGTTGAGGTATTGTGGTTCAGTTTTTTGCCCGGCGGTTTTCCCTCAAAAGACCTGCGGGCAAATTCTATTTCGGTTCGCTCTGACGCTGCCAAACAATGGGCCCGACCGCCCATTGCCCATTCCCATTGGGGTTGCCGCCTGGCAGACCCCCACTAATTGATTCCCCCACGGTACAAAGCACTTCCCCGCGTTGTTGGTCGTTTCGAAACCGATCGAAGCTTGAACAAGCGGGTGAAAGCAAAACCGCGTCGCCCCGCGACGCGCATTTGGCCGCTTCAGGGACAGCTTCTAACAGTGAACCGACCGGGGTGCAAGGAGTAAACAAAACTTCTGCAAACCGTATTTTCCGGACGCTCCGGGACGCAGCCAAACGGTGGCCGTCACCCGCGGCGCGGCGCGGCGAAAGCGCAGCCGTCCGGCAATCAAAATTGCCTGATGCCAGCGCCGATTGATCGATCGTTTTCAACATCTACTGAGTTTCAAAACCACCGCGCGGGGCGGCTTTGTGCAGCGTCAAGCAGGGCTCACAAGACCACTGTTACTTGACGCCGCACGAAATTCTGCCCGTCACCGGATCTTGAGCGTCGCCAGCGCAACCACCGCGAAGAGCACGCACAAGATATAAAACCGGGTGACGACCTGCGATTCGTACCAGCCCTTCTTCTCGAAGTGATGATGAATCGGGGCCATCAAGAAAATCCGCCGGCCTTCGCCATACTTTTTCCGCGTATAGCGAAACCAGCCCTTCTGCAAAATCACCGAAGCGGCTTCCATCACAAACACGCCACCCGCAATCACCAGCACGAACGGCTGATGAATCAGCACCGCGATGATCCCCAACGCCCCGCCGAGTGCCAGCGAACCGGTGTCGCCCATGAACACCTGTGCCGGATGACAGTTGAACCACAAAAAGCCCATGGCCGCTCCGATCATGGCTGCGCACAGCACGGTCAATTCTCCCGCGCCTTCGACGTACGGCACTTGCAAATAGGCTGCGGCCCGAAAATTTCCTGCGAGATAGGTAAAAATCAGAAACACCGTGGCCGTGATCAGCGTGCAACCAATCGCCAGACCATCCAAACCATCCGTCAGGTTCACAGCATTGGAACTGCCCATAATCGCCAGGATCGTGACGATCACCCCCACCACCACGCCGCATTCGATCGGATACTTGTAAAACGGCACCATCAGCACGCTGATCAGGTTGCTGGCCACCGGCCGCGCTTCGTCCGGGAATTTCAAGTAGCTCTGCGTGGGCAACTGCCACAAGTACAGCGCCACGAAAATTGCGAGTCCCAGTTGCACCCACAATTTCACCTGCGGCTTCACGCCGCCACCGCTTGCCTGCACGATCTTTGCGTAGTCGTCGTAAAATCCAAGCGCGGTCAATACCAGCAGCGATAGCAACGTCAGTTCGGTTAGCGGATTCCACTGCGCCCACAGCAGCGTGGTGACTAGCAGCACTGAGACAATCAAAATGCCGCCCATGGTCGGCACCCCTCGCTTGCTGAGCACCCGCGCCTTCAAGTCGCCGCCCTCCTCCGCTTTGTCCGCATAGTTCTGCCCGAACTTGAGCTGCTTGAGCCAGTGAATCACTCGTGGGCCCAGCCAAAGACTCAGTAGAAAAGCAGACACCGCCGCACCCGCCGAGCGAAACGTGATGTAGCGAAACAACCGCAGCGGTGACGCGTAGGCCTCGAACTCGGTGCCTTGCGCCCAATCCATCAGCCACTGACTGATAAAGGGAATCATTCAATTCTTCATCTCCGGCCCGCGTAACGCCTCCGCCACGCGCTCCAAACGGGTGGAACGCGATGCCTTCAACAGCACCACGTCGCCCGGTTTCAAAAACTTCCTGAGTGCCCCGCCGGCGGCCTCGACCTCGGCAATTTCCAGCACGCGGTTCAGGCCGGCATCGCGGGCGCCCCTCGCCAGCACGCCGGCCATCGCGCCCACGGCGACGAGTTGGTCCACGCCCGCGCCCGCCGCGAGCCGGCCCACTTCCAAATGCGCTGCCTCACGCTGGGCGCCGAGTTCCGCCATGTCCCCCAGCACCGCGATGCGCCGGCCTTTGCATGACAGCTCCTGCAATACCTGGAGCGCTGCGGCCATCGAATCGGCATTGGCGTTGTACGCGTCGTCGAGCACGCGCACCCCATTGCTCGTTTCCCAAAATTGCATTCGCATCTTCGGCGGTTCGCAGGTTTCCAGACCGCGCACGATTTCCTCACGCGACAATCCCAATTCCGCGCCCAGGGCAATGGCGAATAGCGCATTCGTCACTTGATGACGACCCAGCAAGTTGACGCGGTAATTGCCAGAAAATTCCGCAGCCGGCGCGTCCACCCGGAACGTCATGCACTGCGTCCGCATCTGCACGGCCTGCGCCCGCCAGTCATTGCCTGCATTCAATCCTACGCGCACCACGGTCGCCGGCGTCCGCGCCGCCAGGCGGTCCGTCCACTCGTTGTCGCCGTTGAGAAAAAGCTTTCCGGCCGCCGGCAACGCTTCCCCCAGCGAACCTTCTTCCGCGGCCACACCGGCGACGTCCCCAAAAAACTCCAGGTGTTCCCGGCCAATGGTTGTGACGACACCGAAGCGCGGTTGGATCATCTTCACCAGCGGCAACAGTTCGCCCGGGTGGTTGGTGCCAACTTCCAATACCGCCGCTCGATGCTTTTCCGTCAGCTTGAGCAATGTCATCGGCACCCCAATGTCGTTGTTGAAGCTCGCCTCACTCCAGAGCGTGGGCAGCTTCTGCCGCAATACCGAGGCGATGAGCTCTTTGGTCGTCGTCTTGCCATTCGAACCGCCCACCGCAACGATCGGCAAATCAAATTCCGAGCGGTACGCCGCCGCCAGTCTGCCCAGGGCGTCACGAGTGTTCGACACTTCGATCACGCCGCTCGCAGGCAGCTCCGCCGGTCGCCGGCCCGACTCGATCACCACCGCCGCCGCGCCTTTTGCGGCGACCTCGGCCAGGTAATTGTGTCCGTCAAATTTTTCACCGGTCAGCGCGACGAACAGATCGCCAGGCTCAATGGTCCGGGAATCAGTGCTGATCCGCGTCACCGATTCGGTGGTCGGTTTGCGGACGATCACGCCGCCCATCGCGGCACTGGCAAAAACTAAGGTTCGGGTTTCCACTACTCACTTCAGGGCAAAGGTGGCCGTGACAACGGCCGTGATCGTCTTGTTCAGCGAGGTGGTGTCATTCATTCCCTCCCAACTCGTCTGGCCGCTGTAAGGCGGCGTAATCTGGATGACGCCCATCTCGGCGTCACAAAGGTTGGCGACGGCGCTGCCGCCTTGGACCGCAATTTGTTCGGCCCGCTGGCGCGCGTCCTTGGTCGCCTCGGCGAGCATCTCGATTTTCGCTTCGCCGGCTTTGGTGTAAATGAATTCGGGCGATTGCGTCTTGAACAGGACGCCCTGCTCCACCAATCCTGTTGACGCCTGATCCAGCTGCATCACCTGCGCCACGGCCGTGGTCTCGATGCGCACATCCTGCATCAATCGGTAGCCCGCCGTTTCGGTGCGTGTGTAAGTGTGATTGGTCGTGGAAATCGTCGCGATGATTTCCTCGATGCGAATGGGGCTGAAGATCGCGTTGGAGAAACTGGTGCCGGCAAATACCTGCTGAATCTTGGTGAAGTCCTGGCGCAGTTTCTGTTGAGCCTCCAACAGCGTGGCCCCCTCGACCGTGAATGAACCGCGCCAGATGGCCAGATCAGAGGTGATGTTCTTGCGGGCCGAACCTTTGACGCGGATGAGTTTGGAATTCTTAATCTCGATCCACGCGCTCGTGCCCAGCATCGCGGAGAAAACCAGGCCACTCGCCAGGAAAAGTCCGGCAAACAAACCAAAGAATTGTGGCCGCGGTAGCGTCATGAAGCATGGGCCTGAAAACCGTGCAACATCGCATTAGCGAGCAGCACGCCAGGCAGCGCCGAGCCAGGTAAGCGCGGCCGCAGGTTCGTCCCGGCACTTTGCTTGACTACCGTCCGCACCGGCCCGGCACCGCCCGTATTGGTTGGTCGCGCCGGGGTCTCGGCATTGTTGCTCAAGGCTGCCACAAACATCCGATGACTGACGAACGAGTATGCGCTCATAGTTATTCAGGAGTCAGGTTTCGCGCCGCCGCCCGGCGCAGGGGTTCAGGATTTGAATTCAACACCAGCGACTCATTGCCTGCGGGCTCGGGCACTTCACGGTCGGGCCGGATGTTGAGATAGTTGGCCGCGGATTCCGCGACACGCTTGAAGATCGGCGCCGCCGTCTGTCCGCCGTAATAACCTTGTTTCGGTTCGTCGAGCACAATGGCGATGCACAACTCCGGTTTATCTGCCGGGAAAAATCCAATGAACGAGGAGATGTATTTGCCGCGGACATACCGACCACCTTCGACTTTCTGGGCGGTGCCCGTCTTGCCCGCGACGGTGTAATGCTCCAGTTCAGCCTTCGGCGCCGTGCCGTCGGCACTTACGACGGTTTTCAACGCCTTGACCATTTCGCGGGCGGCGTTCGTGCTCACGGCCTGGCGAACCAGCTGCGGTTCATACTGTGCCACCATGTGACCCGCACGATCTTCGAGCCGTTTCACGAGCATCGGGCGCATCAAACGACCTTCATTGGCTATGGCGGACATCGCCATGGCCATTTGCAGGCGCGTAACCGCGATGCCATGCCCCATGGGAATCTGCGCGATCGTCACCTTGCTCCAGCTCCTGCTGTTCACAGCGTGGACAATCCCCGGCTGCTCCCCCATCAGCGGGATGCCAGTGCGGGCGCCGAAGCCGAAACTGCGGATGTGATCGACCAGCCGATTTGCGCCCAGCTTGATGCCAATCTTGGCGCTACCGATGTTCGACGACTTGGTAATGATGCCTTCGACCGTCAGCGGTCCGTAGGGGTCGTGATCGTGCAGCACGCGGCCCGCGAACGCAAAAGCCCCGTTGTCACAATCGAAAACATCTCGCAACGTCACAACTTTGTCGTCGAGCGCGCCGGAAACCACCACGATCTTGAACGTCGATCCCGGCTCAACGATGTCAGTAATAATGCGATTGCGGCGCAAATCGGCGGTCGAGGCCGGAAGATTATTCGGATCAAAATCGGGCAACGTCGCCATGGCCAGAATCTCGCCAGTCGTCGGACGAATCACCAAGCCGGAAGCACTGATCGGCGTGTGCTTCTCCATACCCTCCGCGAGCGCGGCCTCGAGCGCGTGTTGTACGACGGAATCAATCGTGAGCACGACGTTCAAGCCGTCGCGCGCTTCGACATTCTGTTCGCGAAAGGCAACGAGTTCACGCCGGCGGGAATCGGTTTCCGTTACAAGCCAACCTTGGGCGCCGGTGAGCTTGGAGTTGAATGAACGTTCCACGCCTTCCACGCCCACCGTAACGGACTCATCGGGATTGTTGGTGCCCGCCGGCGCAAAGCCGACATAACCGAGCACGTGCGACGCGAGCCGTTGATTTGGATACGTCCGCAGTTGATCGTCCACTGACTCGGTGAAAATGCCACGGGCACGCAGGTCCACCAACTTGCGCTGCTCCTTCTTGGTCAACGTGGCTTCGTCGCCGAAGCGAAGCTGTTGCATTGCCGCCTGCACCTTGGCCCAGGTTTCGGAAGAAACATTGCGCTTAAGTCGAATGGATTTGATCTGGTTGGTTTCGCCATCCTGGTCCACGTAAGTGCGCGGCAAGAGGCGGGAATAGACCCAGCGTTCATCCACGCCCAACACGGGCGCGATGACCCGGGCCACATCCGCCTGATGCCCGAGCAACAGCGTGGGATCGGCACAGACCGTTTTCACGAACACGCTGGTCGCCAGCTGATTACCCTTGGCATCGAGGATGTCACCGCGGCGCGGCTCCCGCAGAATGGTGCGCTGCGTGTATTGCTGCGCTTTTGCGGCCAGTTCCTCGTGCCGCACCACTTGCAAATCGACAAGACGATAGCCAAGGCCCGCGAATGCGGCACCCAGCAGGAGTACCAGAACCAGAAGGCGTCGGTATTGCAAGCGCTTGGCCATCGTCTAAAACTACCAACCGCCCATGCCGATCGGTTCCTCTCCGACGGCGTCACGGGCGGCGGTAAAATCCAATTGTTTAGTCCGCGGGACTTTTCCGCCCACGACGGTTGTTACGGGTTTCATCTCTGCCTGCCGCCCGCGGCGATCGGTTCCTCACTCCCGACGGCGTCACGGGCGGCGGCAGAAAAATTCTCTACTCAGGGCGCAGCGTGAATACGCGCAGCCACACTTTGCTCGGCTTCCGGCCGGTTGGTCGGCACTGGCTCCAGCAACCGGATCACACTGGCCGGGCGCGGCTGACCGAGACCGAGATTCAATTCGCGCACGCGCTCCTCGAGCTTGCGGGGCGAACGCAGCATTGCGCGTTGATCGCTCAGTTTCTTGTTCTGATCTCGTAACTCGCCGAGCCGGTTCTCATGTTGCTTGATCAACTTGCCCAACTCGTAAATCTGGCTCTTCTGCCAGACGTAACCCACGCCCGAACCGCCGATCAGCAGGCAAAGCAGGAATGCCTTGAGCGCCGGCCCAAACCGGATCGCTGCCGACTGGTATTTGCGATTCTTTGCCATCTAAATCTTCTCCAGCACTCGCAGTTGCGCACTGCGGCTGCGCGGGTTTTCCGCGAGTTGCGCGGCGCCAGGTTTGATCGCCTTGCGATTCACCCAGACCATTTCCGGTTGCCGCGGCGTGCGCAGCTCCGGCACATCCAACTCGCCCGGGAACGAATAATCCCGCGTCCACTCGCGCCCCTGCTGCTTGACGATCCGATCCTCAAGACTGTGGAAGGTGATGACCGCCAACCTGCCACCGGGCTTCAAAATCTTCAGCGCCCCGTCCAATCCGCGTTTCAAGGAGCCGATCTCGTCATTCACCGCCAGGCGCAAAGCCTGGAAAACTTTCGTGGCCGGGTGCGTCTTGCGGCCAGCGCGCGGCGACAGGCGCTCAATCAATGCCGCCAACTGCCCCGTCGTTGTGAACGGACGTTTCACGCGGTCCATCTCAATCGCCTTCGCAAACCGCCGTGATTCTCGTTCGTCGCCCAATTCCCAGAAAATCTTCGCCAGTTCTTCGGCGCTCGCACCATTCACCAACTCTGCAGCTGTCAGCGACTGCCGCACATCCATGCGCATGTCCAGCGGCCCGTCACGAAAACTGAACCCGCGTTCCGGCGTGTCGAACTGATAACTGCTCACGCCCAAATCCAGCAACACACCGTCGCAGCTTTGCTCCGGCACCCACTCGCCCATTTCAGCGAAATTCCCCCGCCGCAGCTCAAATCTGCCCGCAAACTCGGCGAGCCGCGCCCGCGCGACTTCAAGTGCATCGCCATCGCGATCGCACCCGAACAACCGACCCGTCGGACTGCTCGCTTTCAACACTGCGGCGGCGTGCCCAGCCCCACCGAGGGTTCCGTCCGCGTACTGTCCGCCCGGACTCGGCTTCAGCGCTTCCAACACTTCCGCCAGCAATACCGGCTTGTGCTCGAATGGCGCCACGTTTCATTTCCTCGCCTTTACGCGTCCACTGGGCCGAAAAACTTCGAGGACAACTTATCCATCGCCACTTCGGCCTTCGCCGTCATGCCCAGCATTCCGGCTGACTTAGTCGCCAGCTTCGTGCCCGCGCTCGCTTCAGCATCGGCGTCCGTCAGGTCGTTGCGCAACACGCGCACCGCATCGAGCGAAAGTTCGCGTTGCACCAGCGTGGCCACCGGCGACACCACCGGCGTGGTCGCCGTCGACCGCCATCGCAACAACGCCAGCGGATTCAATTTCGCGCCCAGCATGCCAGCCCATTTCAGGGCCCGAACGAGACTCAGCTTCCGAAGCGCAGCGGGGGGCGCCGGTGCATTGGTTGCCCGGACCTTGGCCTCAGTTGGCACAGCCGCGGTTGGTCGGGCCTCGGCGCGCTCTTGCTGCGCTCCGGAAGCAAAAGGATTTTTCGCAGAACCGAACTTGGGTAACAGCGCCCGCTTGTCCACGCGAAAGCGATGGGCTTCGCCGCGGGCGCCGATCAAACTCTTTCCCGATGAAAGTAATCTTCCCAAGCTCATGTTTATTCCATCAGTTTGAAGGCCTCCGACGCGAGCACCGCGTCTGCCGCCTTCACTTTCTCATAGCGTTCGGGACTCCAGATTTCGAACCGGTCCAGCAAACCCACCAGCACCGCTTCGTCGGCTATTCCCGCCGCCGCCGTCATTTCGGGCGGCACGCAAATTCTTCCGGCCTTGTCGCACACCACCTGCACCGATTCCGCGCCGATGATCCGCTTCAACACCGTCTTGTTCGGATCACTGTTGGGCATTGCGTCAATCGAATCGACCAACTGCGCCATTTCCTTCGGCGGCAATACCCGCAGACACGGACCGGCTTGGTGCTTCCGGAAAACCATCAAGGTGAACTCAACCGCCTCATCTGCCGGCCGCCATTTGGCCGGGATTGCCAGCCTGCGCTTCTCATCCACTCCGTGGCAAAACACGGAGTTGTAATAAATCGGCTCGACTGGCGGACTCTGAGACATTTGTTCACATGGGGAATGCAAACAGCCCTTTTCCCCCACAACGGCCCTCTTTTAACCACTTCCCCCCACTTGGTGTCAACATGTTTCCACTATGGTTATCACAAAGTTATTAACAACACGTCAGCGACGGTGAAGTACTCATGGGACACGCGCAACGGGGGCAACTCACCAACCACTAAATAGAGGGGGTATGTGCCATCGACCTACGACTGGTTGAGAGACCGGACGATCCACCCTCACGTGATTCAAATTCTCTGCGCAAAGTCGGTCTGCTAATTTCCTGCCGCGATGCAAACCGCCGATTTCGATTTCTCCCTCCCGCCGGAGTTGATTGCTCAACATCCAGCGGCGCGGCGGGATGATTCCCGGTTGCTGGTGCTGCAACGGCCCGCAGGTACACTGTCGCATCGCCGTTTTCCCGATCTGGTCAGTTACTTGCGTTCCGGCGACGTTCTGGTGTTGAACAATTCGCGGGTCATTCCGGCGCGGCTGCGAGGTGTGAACACGATGTGGGGCGGTAAGTTTGAAATCCTGTTGCTTGAAGAAATCTCAACGAACGACTGGTGGGCAATGATGAAGCCCGGCAAGCGTGCGCGGGTAGGCACCCAAATCCAACTCGGGACGCCAAATGCCGAATGTGGAACCATCTTCGCCACCGTGACCGAAACAAATTCCGAAGGCCATCGGCGCCTGCAATTCACTGGTTGCGAAAACATTCTGACGCAGCTCGACGTGCTGGGGGAAATTCCATTACCCCCCTACATCCGCCGGGGCGCAACAATCTCCGCGGAGCTGGAGGCCGATTCACAAACGCGCGAAGATCGCGAGCGCTACCAGACGGTGTTTGCTCAGCCACCCGGATCCGTGGCCGCGCCAACCGCCGGACTGCACTTTACGCCGGAGTTGTTGGAAAAGATTCGCGCGCTGGGAGTGGAGATTTGTTTCGTCACCCTGCACGTGGGTTTGGGCACCTTTGCGCCGGTGAAAGCAGAATCACTGACGGAACACATAATGCACGAGGAGCGATTTGAAATCAGTGACACTACAGCGCAAGTCGTGAATACCGCCAAACGTGAAAGCCGCCGCATCATCGCCGTCGGCACGACCAGCGTGCGCGTTCTGGAAAGTGCTGCCGGCGCGGCAGACCCCGACCGGAGTGCATTTCAAATCCAAGCCGGCCCTGGTCGCACGCAAATTTTTATTCATCCGCCGCGCGCTTTTAAAATCGTGGATGCGCTCGTCACCAATTTCCATCTCCCCTGCTCTACGCTACTGATGCTGGTAAGCGCATTTGCCGCGCCGGGCGAAACTCGCGGGCGGGAAATGATTCTAGCGGCCTATGCTGAAGCGGTTCGCGCGCAATATCGCTTCTTCAGCTATGGCGATGCGATGTTGATTCTATGAACCCGAAACGCAGTACGCGAAACTCAGGGCTCCCATTCGTGCTGGTCAACATGGCCATGACCGCGGACGGCAAAATCGCCACCGCGAACCGGGCGGTCGCGTCCTTCGGAAGCAAGCGCGACCACGATCACTTACTCGAACTCCGCGCAACTGCCGACGCCGTGATAGCTGGCGCGCGCACGGTCGATTCAGGGGAAGTAAACATGGGCCCGGGTGGAACAAAGTACCAGCGCCGGCGTCGCAAACGGGACTTGCCGGAATTTAACCTGCGCATCATCGTCACTGGCAACGGCTCATTGGATCCTGCGGCCCACGTTTTCAAACATCGCTTCTCACCGATCATCGTTCTCACCACTGAACGGGCCACCGCCGCGGCAAGGCGCCGGTTAAGCGAGCTGGCTGACGAAGTCAAAATCTGTGGCCGGCGCGAGATCAATTTCCGATCAGCACTGAAGTGGTTGCGCGCGAAATGGGGCGTGGAACGTTTGCTGTGCGAAGGCGGCGGCGAACTCAACGACGCACTGTTCCGCGCGGGCCTGGTTGACGAAATCCACCTGACGATCTGCCCCAAAGTTTTTGGCGGCGGCAGCGCGCCAACAATCGCGGATGGGCAAGGCGCCGCCACGCTCGCACTAGCACAACAGTTTGAACTCAAGTCGATGCGCCGGATTGGTGACGAAATATTTCTCGTATTCCGACGCCGACTGAATTCCAAATGACCCGCATCGTTGTACTCGCCAGGGCGGTGGGATTACGGGTATGACGGTGGCATCGCTCAATGGACGCAAAAGCAAAATCGCATCCACGGACGCGCTCTGAGGCAAGGTTGGACCTAAGTTGTTTGTTTGATTGCCTGGTCAACGCCGCGGTGAATGCGTTCGCCATCGTATTGCTGGGCAAGATCGCTCTCGGCATCGTCAGCGGAGTGGCCGGACGGATGATTCCATCAGCGTTGCCGGGATTCGAAGCCAGCGCGGGTTCGGGGTATGTCTCGAATGCTGGCTTTTGGTGGGACGCGCTGTTCACGCTTCGGTTTAAAATCTTTTACGCAATCGTGTTTCTGGTGAGTCTGCGACAGCAACTCGCAACCGCGTCCGCAACGGAAAATGCCCGCCGCCGCGGGCCGCGCTGGCAACGAATTGGCCGGCGGTTCTCTGAGAACTGGTTTGGTTCATTGATCGGCAACGCATTCCTGGCCATGGGCCTCGCCATCGCCCTGGCCAGCATTCCAGAGTTCAGCTTCTGGAAGTGGACGTGGCAGTGGGTGGCGAACGTAACCCCAATCAGCAAGTGGCTGGACGATGGTCCGTTGACCTGGCTGAACCCGTGGCTCGGGTGGTACGACCACAACAAGGTTAAGTTCAATTTCTGGCTGATTTACTTTGCGGCGGTAAGCGATGACTTTGGGATACCGAATTTCAAAACCCTCGCCCGCTGGCTCTGGCGACGTTGGCAACGACGCCCGGCAAAGCTCACGAGCGTGCCCGCAACTCCTGATTCACCAAAGGAAGGCTGAACTTGCCGCCGAGATATTCGCAGTCGACTGCGATTAGTTATCCAAGCACTGCCGCACAGTTTGGGCGAGCGTGCGCGGGTTGAACGGCTTGGGCAGGAAGTTGGAACGCTCATTCAGCTTTACATTGCTGCCGAACAACTCCGGGCTGTACCCACTGGTATAAACGACTTTCAGTTGCGGTAACTCACCGCGGAGTTTTTCGGCAAGTTCCCAGCCGGTGACCCCCTCGGGCATCATCATATCCGTGAGCAGCATATCCGGTTTGCGAGTGCTGCGATGCCAAAGGGCCAGGGCTTCCTTGCCATGCGAGGCTTCCATCACCTGATAACCAAAACCGCGCAGCACGCTGATGAACAATTCCCGCAATGCCGGTTCGTCCTCAACCACCATGATCAATTCATGACCGCCCTTCACGCCGCTTGACTTGGAGGGCGACCGGTGAGTTGACGAAACCGCCTGCGCCACCGGCAGGAACACCTTGAAGGTCGTGCCCACGTTCAATTGGCTGGCCACTTCGATCCAGCCGCGATGCTGTTTGACGATTCCGTATGCGGTGGCCAATCCGAGCCCGGTGCCCTTGCCGACGCCTTTGGTGGTGAAGAACGGCTCGAAGATGCGCTCCAGTGTGGCGGCGTCCATGCCGCAACCCGAGTCGCTGACTTGCAAGCACACGAATGTTCCCGGTTGAGCCAGCGGCTGATAGTGCCGGTAGCTTGCGTCAATCTCACAGGCAAACGTAGTTAGAATCAGATCGCCGCCTTTCGGCATGGCGTCCCGCGCATTCACAGCCAGATTGACAATCACCTGCTCCAACATTCCTGCGTCGCCTTCGATGGCCGGCAGGGCGGCGCCGAGGTTGGCCTTGAGCCGGACGTGTTCGCCGAGCAACGGCTGCAGCATGCCCGTGACGTCGCGGACCACGAAATTGAAATCCAACGCGCGCGGCTTGGCGATCTGCTTACGGCTGAACGTCAGTAACTGCCCGGTCAATTGCGCGGCGCGCTGCGTGGCATTCGTCACTTTTTCCAGAGCCTCCCGCGCCATACCGGTGGCGGGTTGCATGGCCAACACCAGCTGCGTATAGCCCTGAATGATGGTCAGGAGGTTGTTGAAGTCGTGCGCCACTCCGGACGCCAGCTGGCCGATTGCTTCCATCTTCTGCGCCTGCCGCAACTGGCCCTCGAGGTTCATGCGTTCGGAAATATCCTCGGTCATTAGGAGCAGGCAGGGTTCGCTGCCAAGCTGGAAGGATTCGGTGGAAAGTAACGCCGTGTGCTGCTCGCCGTTGCGACCGTTGACGCGGCATTCCAGATTCCGCAGTGCGTGACCATCGGCCAGCCATTGCTCGAGGCGGGCGCGGGTTTCTGTCGGCGTCCACAGCGGCAGGCTGAACATGGCTTGGCCGATAATCGCTTCGCGTGAACTGCCGGCGAGCTCCGCAAACCGGTCGTTGACATCCACAAACCGCTGCGACGCCCGCGTGAGAATAGCCAGCGGGACCGGGCTGGCGCGAAAAGCTTTGCTGAAGCGCTCCTCCGATCGCCGCAGAGCCTCCTGCACCGCGGACCGTTGCTCCGCCTCCTGCTGCAAAAACTCGTAGGCATGTTGTAATTTCGCCTGCAAGGCTTCTGACTCCTCTCGGGCTCGGACGTTGGCATCCACCTCCTCCTTGAGGCGGGAGTTGGAAATGAACAATTCGCGCGTGCGCTCGGCAATCCGGCTTTCCAATTCTTCTTTCGCGGCGCGCAGTGCAGCGTCGCGGGATTCGACTTCGGAAACCATCTCGTTGAATCCATCGACCAGTTGCCCAAGCTCATCGTTGCCGTGTCTCCTGGCGCGGAGGGAATAATTCTTCGCCGCGGCAATCGCGCGGGAGGTCCCGGCCAGTTCAAGAATCGGCTGCACAATGAAACGTTGCAGCCGGGCGGAGAGGAGGTAACCGAGCCCCGCAGCCGCAATCACCACCAGCAACCCAACTTGCACGAACCACGTGTAACGTTCCTCAACGCGCCTTAAATCGCTTTGCAGCAGAGCGAAACCGACGGTGTGATTCCCGATCACGATCGGGGCAACGACTTCGATGTGATCTGCGCCGTACGTCACCTCACGCTGCAATGGCCCTTCGGGCACGGGCAGTTGCCAGCCAGGCCGGGTGTATTTTGCAAAAACCTTGCCGTGTTCATCATACAGAATGGCCGCACCCAAGCTGGGCTCAGCGCTCAACGCACTCAGGATCTCCTGCCCCAGTTCATGGTCCTGAAAACTCAATGCCGCGGTGCTGCTGTTCGCAAGGATCGTGGAACGCGTCAGCATCTGCCGGCACAAGTGGTCGCGGAAGCTCAGTCGATCAAAAACGGCCAGTCCGGTCAGCGCCGCAAGCAGCGTGACGCAAGTGGTAGTCATCACGATGAACGTGAGCTTGAACCGCAAGGAACGATCACGCAGGAAGTTCATGGCTTGCTCTTTTCGGCCCATGACGGGCAAACCACATTCCTGGGCTCAGGGACACCCAGCGTCTCCTGAACCGACCACGCCACGATTTTTCCCGCATTAGCCTCCGCCCGCCGCGCTGCCGCTTCTGCCGCCCATAGGGGGAGGAAACCGGCCCGCAAGAGGGACAGCCCCGAAGTACAAAAAACCTGCCGCGCCCAAGCTAAGTACAGCGGCGCGTCAAAAGTGTGCCAAAAATAGGCAAACCTGAAATGACACCGGATCACCACTGGGAACTAAGCAAAGCCTGAACCAGAAACGGCCCGGAACGGCCTGCCAGGACTGATGGAGACTCACGGAAAACACCCACAAGGCTTTGAGACTCATGGCATCGGGAGTCCGCTGACCCGCCGGTGACTCCCTATAGGTTCACTATGGCCGGGTCGCCGTAGAGTGTGAACAAGCCTGTGCGCATGATCCGCACGTCCATGAACTGTCCGCGATGGCGTTCGCCGCCGTCAAAGAGCACGAGCTTGTTGCAAGGCGTGCGGCCCATCATGCGCGCCTCGTTTTTCTTGCTCGGCCCTTCCACCAGAATCCGCACCTGCTGCCCCACGAACGTTTCATACTTCCGTTTGCCAATGGTGTTCACGAATTCCAGCAGGCGGGAGTGCCGTTCCTCAATGACTTCTTCCGGCAGTTGATCAGGCATGGACGCCGCCGGCGTATCTTTGCGCTGCGAATACTTGAACAGGTACGCGTTGTCGAATTCCACTTCACGACAGAGCGAAAGCGTCTGCTGAAAATCTTCCTCCGTCTCGCCCGGAAAGCCGACAATGATGTCGCTCGTGATACCGATGCCCGGATGCACCGCGCGAAGTTTGCCGATGATTTCGAGAAAGCGCGCGCGGGTGTAGCCGCGGTGCATCAGTTTGAGCACACGGTCGCTGCCGCTTTGCACCGGCAAATGCGCGCTCTCGACCAGCTTGGGCAAGCGTCCGTAAGCTGCGACCAAATCATCCCCGTAGCCCTTCGGATGCGGCGACGTGAAGCGGATGCGTTCCAGCCCTTCAATCTCGTGCACGGCTTCGATGAGTTGCACAAACGCCGACTTGCCGTCGCGCACCGGAATGTCCCGCTTGCCATAGCTCGTCACAATCTGGCCAAGCAACGTGATTTCTTTGACGCCTTGAGTGACAAGCTGCCGGCACTCGGCCGCAATATCCGGGATGGCGCGGCTGCGTTCCTCGCCGCGCGTGTAAGGCACGATGCAGAAGGTGCAGTATTGATTGCAGCCCTGCATGATGCTGACAAAGGCGGTGACAGATTTGTTCTTCGCGCTGCCGTTGAGCAGATGTTCGCGAATCGTCGCTTCGCTCCCCTGCTCTTCCTCAGTGTCCACCACCTTGTCGCGACGCCGGGCCAGCAAGTCATCGAGGTATTCTGCCGCGCGATGAAACTTTTGCGTACCTAGCACGAGGTCCACATCCGGCAGCCGATCAATCAGCTCCTTGCCGCGGCTTTGCGCCATGCAACCCATGAATCCGTAGATCTGGCCGGGGCGTTGTTTCTTTCCCACTCCGATGACGGCCGCCATTTTGCCCAGCGCCGTCTGCTCGGCGTTATCGCGCACACTGCACGTGTTGAGCAACACCACGTCCGCCAGATGTTCCGACGCAGCGAGGGTGTAGCCCTTCGCCACGAGCTGCGCGGCGACGGCTTCGCTGTCGCGCTCGTTCATCTGGCAACCGTAGGTTTTGATAAAGACACTCGGCATGTGCAAAAGCGATCAACAGGATAGGCACAAAAGCGGGGAAGAAAAGGCGGAAGATGTCGCGGCGGCGACGCCCTCGTCGCCGACTGTTCCTATCTCAAAAGCGCGTCGATGCGTCGCGGCTATCAGTTCACGGAAACTTCGCCTTGTCCTTGCAAGGTTCAAGCTTGGCAATCTCCGCCATGATGGCATCAGCGACCTGCTGGTAGATTTCCTTGAGCCGGACTTTGGAACAGGTTTTGGCCTCGGCACGTAACTCCGCGAAATCCATTGGCACACCGTATTTCACCGCAATTGGCTTCGGCCGGGGAATTTTGACGTGACGCCCATATGCCTCGTAAGTTCCAAACACCCGCACTGGCACCACTGGCGCCGTGGACTTGATCACAGTCAACCCAATGCCCGAGCGCGCTGGCTGCAGCCTGCCATCGGACGAACGCGTTCCTTCGGGAAACAAAATGATCCCACCGCCGTTGAGCAGGCGATCGAGAATGGCCTTCAACCCCGCCGCACCACCGCCATCACGGTCCACCGGCACGGAGTTCCACGAGCGTAAGAGGACACCCATTCCGGGATAGCGAAACAAAGATTCACGGGCGAGATAGTTGATGTCGCGCGGCAGACCGGCACCCACCAGCGGCGGGTCAAGATAGCTCATGTGATTTGCCGCGAGAATGACCGGACCGTTTACCGGAACTCGCTCGGGATGAAACACGCGCCAGCGAAAATAAAACCGGTAGATAAACCGGAAGCACGACCAGCCGATGAAATAGGATGGATTCATCAGTTACCCGCAGCGCACTCGTCCCCGTCAGGAGCTCGCCGGCTGCAATTCCACCTTCGCGCCTTTGCGCTGCATGTCCTCAATGATAATGTCGCACGTCGCCGGAATCGTCATGCCCGAGTTGTTGATAACCTTCGCCCCAAGCGCGATCATCAACGGCGCGGCGGCACGCTGGCTGTCTTGCTGATCCCGTGCGGCGAGGTTTTCATGCACGCCCTCGGCCGCCCGACGCTTGGTGCGTTCTTCCAGATGCGCATCGAGGAAATACTTGAAGTCAGTTTCGGGAAAAACATTCGTGCCGATGTCGCGACCTTCCATCACGAGATTGCCGAACTGGATGGTCTCGCGCTGCTTCTTCTTCATCCAGTCGCGGACCTTGGCGTTGGCGGCGATCCGCGAGGTGGCCGCGCTGACTTCCGACGTGCGCAACTCGCGCCCTGGATTGGCACCGTCCACCAGCAGATTCACGTGCTTGTCCACACACTCAAGCGAGGTCTTCCACCGGCGGCACGCGTTCGCCACCGCCTTCTCGTCGTTCACGTCAATCTTGTGCTTGAGGCAATACCAGCCGAGCGTGCGATACATCGCGCCCGTATCCACATAGACGTAGCCCAGCAACTTTGCCAGATGCTTCGAGGTCGTGCTCTTGCCGCTGGCGCTCGTACCGTCCACGGCGATGACGATGGGATGTTTCATTCAGTTTCGTTCTCGTCCTCCTCCTCGTCCTCGTAATCGAAATCAAATCGAGGGCGAGAACGAGGACGAGGAGGAATCATTCCGCAAACAACTCAGCCAATTCCAACTTCCGGCCTGTTCGGCCCTCCAGAATCGCCACGCCCAAACCGCTCGGAGGCGGGGCAGCGAGTTTCTGGAAAAAGTTGGGGAACGTCTTCTTCACGCACGCAGGATTCTTGAGTCTTATGCCGGGCACTTTCAATCCCAGAATTGCGAAACACATCGCCATGCGATGATCGTTATAGGTTTCAATCTCCGCGCCGTGAAGTTTTGAGGGATAAACCATCAACGTATCGCCCACCTCAATCACCTTCGCGCCACACTTGGTCAATTCGGTGCGCAATGCAACGACGCGCTCGCATTCTTGAAGCCGGAGTCGGCCTAACTCAGCGAATTGAATCGAATGGCTGCCTTGTGTGGCTACCGCTATTGCGGTCATGATGCTGTCACCCAGGTCGGTTCGCCGCGATATCACGCTTGGCCATTTCTCCATATTGCCAAACACCTGATGCGGTCTGGCCAATCTCATAAATTTCTGGTCCACCTGCCAACCCGCTTCAAGGTGTCCATTTACTGTCACATGACACGACTTCCACGCTTCCGTCGGTTCCCATGCTGGGGAGTCAGCTGCCTCTCGGTATCTTGGATAATACTGTTCTCGCGGACCTAGCAACGAGACGGACAAAAAATAACTCCCGCTCGATGCATCCGGTTCGATTTGAAATCGCCCACCTGACCACGGAAACGCCTCGATTAGCTTCTGCGTCATCGTGACGTAGGGTGCTTCCTCCTCGTCCTCGCCCGAAATCTGCACGCGCCACCCACCATGCCGCGCTGAGAGCAACAACGCCGAGGCAAACTGCGAACTTTCGTTGATGCTCACAGTGCATTTGCAGCCGGTAGGGACGCGTTCCACCGCGTCCCCAACTGAATCCATGGAATTTGGGACGCGGTGGAACGCGTCCCTACCAAAAATTTTGGCCGGCAACTTGTCATTCGCCGAATCCACGCGATAGCCCAGCTCGCGCAACGCATTGAACAATTCCGCCTGCGGTCGCTCATGCATCCGCGGCACGCCGGAAAGCCGAAACACGCCGTTGCCCAGGCAAACCATTGCCGCCAAGAACCGCGCCGCCGTGCCCGCGTTACCCACGAACAACTCCAACGGCTTGTCCGCCGTGCCTGCGTTCGGGATATTTCCACCCAATCCACGCACCGTGATGCGGCGATTGCAAAACTCATCCGGATCAGGCTCAACCTTGATCTCAAAGCCCAGTTTCACCAGCGCCTCGGTCATCACCTGGGTGTCCTCGCTCCAGAGCGCGCCATCGAGGGTCACCTCACCGTCCGCGAGCGCCGCGAGGATGAGCGCGCGGTTGGTGATGCTCTTCGAGCCCGGCACGGTGATTTCCGCGCGCACGGGTTTGTCCAGCGGGACGATTTCGATTAAGTCAGGAAGTCCCATGTTACTTAGCCACGGATGAAACACGGATTGAACACAGAAACAGTGTTTCGGAAGTCTTGGAGAAATCTGTGTTTCATCGGTCTAAATCTGTGGCTGACTTTATTCTAGGGAAGGGGAAACACATCCAGCCAGCCACGCATCCCGACGGGCCTTGGCTGTGGTGAGCAGTCGGTGGATCTTTGCGACATCACCCCGGCGCACCAAAATCTGCACGCCTTGCAACTCCCGAATGAACTGGTCCAGCGCTTTGCCCAGTTGCGCCCGATTCGATAACGCAATGTCCCGCCACATCTCGGGTGAACCGGACGCAATCCGCGTCGTGTCGCGAAAGCCTCCGGCACAAAGCATTGCTTGCTCACGCGGGCTCCGCGGATTCAAAACTTCATGTGCCAGCAAGGCGGCGATGAGTTGGGGCAAGTGACTGGAACGGGCCACCAGCGCGTCGTGAACATCCGGTGCGAGCCGCAGCAAGCGGCAGCCGATGGCTTTCCAGAATTGCTCGAGCCGGCGCAGGGCAGCGGCATTTGTGCGCTTCGTCGGAGTGATCACGCAGGCAGCACATTCGAACAAATCCGCTCGCGCCGCGCTCACGCCGGTCTTCTCCGAACCAGCCATCGGGTGACTACCGACGAAATGTGCGCCAGCTTTGGCGATGAGTGATTCCAACTCCTTCACCACGCTGCCCTTCACGCTGCCGACATCAGTAACAAACGCCCCCCGCTTCAGCGCCGGGAGCATTTGCTTCACGAGCGGGCGCATCTGCGCCAGCGGCGTGCAGAGAATGACGAGGTCTGCGCCGGAGACGGCCGCCAGCAAGTCGGTCGTGGCGTAATCCAACGCCCCGACGCGCTCACATTCCCTTACGGAACTGGCGCGCCGCACATAACCGGCGACCTCGGAGGCAAGCCGACGGCGTTTGATGGCCAGGCCCAGTGAACCGCCCAACAAACCTACGCCGACGATGGTGATTTTCTTCCAACGCACGGCGCGGAAGATAGAGGATGGAGGATGGAGGATGGAAGATTGTTTTGTGCCGCTACTTTGACTCAACGGCGTATTCGACCGAAACGACCGCGCGATAAACCAGCTCGTCAAATGACGTGGGAGTTTCCTCACCAACCCCACCGGCGACTTCGCCGGCGGCGGAGGAGAATGCAGGCGCAGCCTTGGAATAGCTGTTCGCCAGCCCATACATCTTTCGTCCCTCTTGTGGCGATACAGGAACAACCTCGCCTTCGGTGAATCCCTTGGGCGTCAGTTTTACTCCCAGTTTCCCCTCGTATAACCGGCCCTTCTCCGTCACTTTGTCGAGCGCCCGAGTAATCGCCTGCTTCTTCAACCCCTCCTTGTCCGAGTGTTCAAACTCAATGCTGTCGTATCGCAATTCGGGCGTCGTGTCCACCAGACCCGCCACGGTCTGAAAATCCTTTTCGTCCTGGGCTGTGATCTTGACGACGTTTTCCACCCGATAACTTTTCGCCTTTTCGCCAAACATTCCGTATCTCGGGGTGGAGGAAAACTTCGATGCATGAATGCGTTCCGCCGGGACGCCCTTGTCGGCGAGCGCGCGCAACATTTTCGCGCGCAACTCCTGATTCACCCGCGACGCTTCCTGCAGCGACTTGTTCTCCGTCACTACCTTGATCGAAATAAGAACCCGATCGGCCGGAACCTTGACTTCCGCCTCACCGGTGAGCCTGACGGTTCGAGGAACGTTTTGAAGGTATTGGCTCAATTGTTCAGCGGTGCCTTTGAGTTCTGGTTGCGCGCCGACTGCCATTGTCATCGCGAAGGCGCAAACGAGGGGAATGAGTTTCTTGGCCATATTCGTTTAGTCGGATAACCGGGCTTTTGGTTCAAAGATTTTTCAACCCCACATCCGTTCCCGTCCGGGCCGATTCCAAACAGCCATCCAGCACGACCTGCGTTTTCAGCGCGATTTCCGGCCAATCAGCGCTCAGTTTGCCGGAGTGAACTTGACTAGCAAAGTTGCGGATCATGTTCGTGTCCTGCGCGATCGGGTGCCCGAAGTCGCGGAGTGCGGTGGCATCGGCGGGAATCACGGTGCCGACTGGAGCTTTGATCCGTTGCTCCGTGCGGTTCACTTCGAACGCTGGCTCGTAACCGTTGAATGGATGCACAAAGTCCGGCAGGTGCAAACTGCTGCGCGCCCCGCTGACGGTGAACCATTGCTGCGATTCAGTGAGGAACGAGCAGTAAAAGCCTGCCGAGGTCTGGTCGTTGAAGATAAGTTCGCCGGAGAATTGCGTGGGTACGTCCGTACCAGCAGCGCGCGAAAGAATGCGCCCGGAAACCACACGCGGCATTTGCCAATCCATGGCGAAAAGCGACATGCGAATGCAATACCAGCCAAGGTCGCCAAGGCAGCCAGCCGGTTCGAGCGCGCTTTGGATGCGGATGTTGGCGCTGAAATCACGCTGGTCGCTTTGGAAGCTGAAGATGCTCATCATGCGGCGGATTTCGCCGACCGACTTGCCGTCATCAAGCACGGTGCGAATCGCGGGCAGCCTCGGATTGTGCATAAACATCACGCCATCCATGAACTGCACCCGATGCTTTTCACAAGCCGCAATCATGGCGCGCAAATCAGCGGCGTTCACGGCGCAGGGTTTCTCGCAAAGTACATGCTTGCCTGCGGCGGCGGCGCGCAATACCCACTCCTTGCGCAGGCCCGTAGGCAGCGGAATGTAAACGGCGTCCACGTCCGGCGAGTTGATCAATGCCTCGTAACTTCCAAGCGCAACCGGCTTTCGCTCGAAGGGCATGGTCTGTTGGCAATCGGCGATGAATTGTTCGGCCTTTGATACATCACGACTCGCCACGGCGGTGACGATAGAGTTGCCAGAACTGAGAATCGCCTTCCAGTTTTTGCGCCCGATCTGGGCGGTGCTGAGAAATCCCCAGCGTAGTTTGTTCATAATCTATTTCTGTAGGAGGCGCGGTACGGAGTCTCAAACTTGGGGTGGTTTCATTTGGAGACGCCCGCCGTCATCGAAAAACAAAGCGCCCTCCCGCGCACGTTCGAGTATTACCTCGGCCATGCCTGGCTCCGTGCCGACCGCCGGTGCATACCACGTGAGCCGCCCATGCTTCTCAGTGGGATTACGCCAGGTTGGCCGACCCGCGGCAAGCTGCGCCTTCACGACGCGCTCGGCTTCGCCCAGCAATATGGGGATATCCTCCGTCACGTGCAAACCGTCGCTGATGAAGAACGGCACCACGACTACGTGCTTTGTCTGCGCCCGAGTCTGGCAGCCGGCGATGCGCGGTTCTTCATCCATAAATACGGCCTCAACTTCGCCATAGAGCTTTTGCGCCCGGATCAATTCCACCTGCCGCTCAACGGCTTTGCGTGAATGCTCACTACGTTCCGTGCCGTGACCCGCGATGAACAGCGTGGTGTCCGACGGCTTGGGTGCGCGCGGGAAGGGAAATTGCGCCACGACTTCCCGCGCGCGTGCCAGGATGATGCCGGTCATCGAGTGGTGGCTACCGACCGGAGCACCGTAATACGTGGTACGGGCCGCTTCGCGAATAACGCGCGACATGGGATCATTTGTCAGATTGAAGCCAAGTTCACGGGGAATGACTTCTTCACTGAAGTAGCCTTCGCTGATGAACAGCGGGACGATGAATACGCGCGGCGTCTTAAGCTCCGCCAGCACCTGTTTGACTTGTGGTTCCTGCTTCCAGAACGCCTCCCGCACTGCCGAAAAAATCCCGCGCCGGCGCAACTCCGCGGCGTGCTGAAGCACGGGCGTGGCGGAATTGTCGTTCAAGGTCGTACCGTGACCGAGCACGACCAACGTGGCGTTTTTGAAAACCACAGACATCAGCGTGGTGTTAGCGCATTAACAGAGCAGTCGCAAGAAAGTAGCGGCGACTCGGAAGAGTGTCGTCCTTTCGCGCTCTTAAATCCCACCAAATAAATCTGTGGCGCACTGCCGAGACTCCGCTACGAACTAAATGGGCTGGCGCTTGAGTTCGCGCAGCTTTATTTGCTCCTGCAGCAGCTCGCGCAATTCCTCATCAGCCAGGCCCGGCTGGCTGACGCGCATGGTGAGCGCGGCAATGCTGCGTTCAATGAACTGATTTCGCAGTCGCAGGGTTGCATCCAGAGCTTGTTGATCGGGGTTTGGGAATTTCTTGCGGTCGGCGGACCCCGCCTTCGTCATCAGGATTGCCGCGTCGGGCGAATCGAAGCCCGAAAGGAAAGCAGCGAAGCCAGGCCAATCACCCGATTCCTGCCGGGCCAATCGCTGCATGACGATCTCCCTGACAGTGGTGTGCTGTATCCACTCCGGACGCAACTTCCCGAGCAAAAACGCGGCAGCTTCGTCGCAAGTCAACAGGAGTTCGAGCAATCCAAACTCATGCGCGCTTGGTGGCGGCGACTCCGGAAACGTTTCATCGTCCGGCTCGCTCGATTCACTTTGCATCGGAGCCGGCCGCGCGGGAGCACCCGATTTTTTGAATTCGGCGCGCACGGCATCCGGCATCACGCCCAGGCGCAGCGCTGTCCGTTGGGCGTAATTATCCACAATCACGCTGTTGCCGGTCTTTTTCACCGCTTCACCCATGGCGCGCAGGACCGCGAGTCGGCCTTTGTCCGTCGTGGTGTCGTTCGTGTTGCAGAGCCGCTGGAGGTAATACTCGAAGAAATCCGGCGCGGCTTCGATGATGCGTTTGAATGTATCGCCACCATTAGCCTTGATGAAACTGTCCGGATCGTGCGGCGCGGGCATCTGCGCCACGCGCACTGCCAGACCGGAAGCCAGCAAACCATCCAGCGCGCGGACGGCGGCGTTCTGGCCGGCGTTATCGGCGTCGAAGCACAACACCACTTCGTCGGTGTAACGCTTGAGAATCCTTGCGTGCTGTTCGGTGAACGCCGTGCCCTGGGGCGCGACGACATTTTGCGCGCCACCCATGAAGCATGCAATCATATCCAACTGCCCCTCGCAAATCACGGCGTGGCCGGCATCGAGAATCGCGCGCTTGGATTTGTCCAAACCGAAGAAAACCTTGCTCTTGGTAAAGATCGGGGTTTCGGGCGAGTTGACATATTTGGCGGTCTTCTCGTCGCCACTCAACACGCGACCACTGAACGCGATTACCCGACCCTGTTCATCGCAGATGGGAAACATCAACCGACCACGGAAGCGATCGTAGTAACCTTCGCTGCCTTCGCGTTTGAGAATCAAACCGGCTTTCTCGACGAGCGGAAATTCAAAGCCCTTTGCCTTCGCCCAATTCACCGTGTCGTCCCACGAATCGGGCGCGGCGCCGATGCGGAAAAGCTTGATGGCTTCCGCGCTGACGCCGCGTTTGGCGAGGTAATCGCGCGCCAACTGGCCGGAAGCTTCCGTGGCCAGCGCATTCTGCCAGCGTTGCGTGATCTGCTCGTGGATTTGCAGCAATTGATCCTTCTCGTGGCGCGTGTGCTGATCGGGCGCGCCGCGGACGTATTCCAGCGGAATCTTCGCGCGCTCAGCGAGCCGCGCGATGGCGTCGACGAAACCAATGTTCTCATACTCCATCACGAAGCGGAAGACGTCGCCGCCCTTGTGACAGCCGAAGCAGTGAAAGATTTGCTTGCCCGGATTGACATTGAAGCTGGGCGACTTCTCCTTGTGGAACGGGCAGAGCGCCACGAAGTTCGCGCCGGCGCGTTTCAAGGGCAGAGCGCCACCGATGACATCCACGATGTCACTGGCGGCGCGCACACGTTCGCGGAATTCGTCCGAGAAGAAACCAGCCACGACTACATTCAAGTCGAAAAGCCAGAAGGGGTCGAGCTGCTTGTTGCGCCGGACTTACCGGCCGCCGGGAAATTCGTATTCCTTTTGCTTGAACTGCTGAACGATGCTGGGAGTGGGCTCGATCAGGAGAATCGAAGCATGTTTATGGATGTAGGGTCCGGTGAAAGATTCCACAAACACGGACTGCTGGGCGGCGTGGAGTCCGGGGAAAAAGTCGCTGCCGTAAACATCCTTCACGTAAGCATCCTTGGCCTTGATTTCTTTTTCCGTGAAGTAGCGGGCATTCAACACCGCGAGCGCCGTAATCGTAAAGCAGGCAAACGTGACGAGCCCGGCCGGCATACCCAAATAGTATTCCGATTTGCCAAAGGCATCACTGCCGATCAGCTTTCCACCGAGCCAACGCTTCAAGCCGATGAAAATGACCCACACCGTGATCATAATGAGGATGTAGGCGGCCACCCGGCAGAACAACAGGCTGAAGTTGGAAATGGAGACCAGCCACTTGCCAAACGGTTGATACAGGAAGGTGGCCGCAAAGACGATGGCGAGCGCGCGAATCATGGGAATCAGCGTCTCCGAGAGCCCGCGCTTCCGGCCGTAGCCAACGCCCGAGGCCAGCACCACGACCAACAGGACGTCAAACCAATTGATAGGCAGTGTCATTGTCTAATAATAGTTCGCTTTGCGTCGGCAGACCGAGGCACGGGTATATTCAGCCGGTTCTGTGCCATGAATCAAGGCCGGTTGTTCATCACAAGCCATTGGCGGAGTTCCGCCCCCCGTGGATGGCTCGGCTCCAGGTCGAGCACCCGCCGGTAATGGAGGCGCGCCTTGGGCACATCTTTGAGTTGCTCGGCATAAATACTTCCGAGGGTCAGATGCGCCTTGGTGAGTTTCTCGTCCGCGCGCAGCACCAGCTCAAGTTCAATGGCCGCATCTGGCACGCAATCCATGCCCCGAAGCGTCAGGGCGAAATTGTAGCGCGCATCTGCCGAATCCGGGTGAATGGCCAGCGCGTGTTCCCACGCCCATGCCGAAAGCTTGTAACTCCGCAGTTGATAAGCGGCATAACCCAGGGAGAATTGCGCGTCGAAATTCCCCGGATCCGCGGCCACCGCCGAACGATAAGATTGCACAGCATCCGCGAGCTTTCGGGAATCCTGCTCCCGCCGTCCCTGCGCGAGCAGTCGCTCACACTCGCGTGTATTGCCGCTGGCCGGAAGCTCGGGAGAGAGATACGCGTAACGAGGAAAACCGCCGGCGGCAGGGGACGTCATTGCGATGCTTCGTCGATCGCTCGCCGAAACCGTCCCATTCGATTTTGACGAGGCGGCGTCCGGTGACGGTGTCGCCCGCGGCTCCGGCTTCGGGTCTTTGCGAAATGGATTTACCCGCGAAAGAAAGCCGCGCTTCTCGGTGGACGTTTCGGCGGCGACTTTTGCCGGCGCCGGATTGGTCGGAGCTGCCGGCTTGGGTTTCGGGGCCGTCACATTCTCATCTGCCGGCACCGCCCGAATCACCGGCTCGGGCGGAAGGGTCACGACTTCCGGCGGCGCGCTGGTTGCCTGCACAACCGGTGAAGATTTGACTGGCGCGGTCAGATTCGTCGGCGCAGGTCGGGCATTGGTGGTCTGGCGTTGGGCCAATTCAACGGACTTCGGCGCCGGCGGATTTGTCACCGCCGGTGCTTCAATTACCCGGCCGGGCGGCGGGGTGACCGGCGTCACCGGCGGCTGTAGCGATTGGGCCAGCGCGTTGACGGCATCCCAATCCGCCGGCCGCGGCACCAGCGCGAGGTATTGCCGATACAACGCCAGCGCCGCTGTGCGGTCGTTGAGCTGTTGATGGGTGATGATGGCCAGGTTGAGCAGCGCGGCCCGATGATCCGGCTGCGATTTTAGCGCAGCAGCAAAACTCTGCGCGGCGTCGCGGGGTTTGCTGCGTTGCTGTTGCACGAGACCCAGCGTGTTCAGTGCTTCGGCGTGCTTCGGATTCTGGCGCAACACTTCTTTGACGCTGGATTCCGCCGCGGCCAGCTCCCGGAGCTGCAGCTCGCACCGCGCGCGCCACTGCCAGGCGTCGGTGTAGGCCGGCCGGAGCACGGTGCAGGCGGTGAATGCATCCCGCGCGAGACTCGTCTTTCCCTCGGCTGCCAGCAGGCAACCCAGATTGAAACGTGCCTCCACGAAATCGCGGTCCAGCTTGATGGCCTGCTGGTAGGCGGCCAATGCTTCCGCGGGCTGACCCGCCTGGTGGGACGCGAGGCCAAGATAATTCCAGGCCTGCGCGTTCGATGACATTAGCGAAGTCGCGAGCTTGAATTTCTCGACCGCCGCCGGGGCGTTACCCGCCTCGAGCTGTTGCCGTCCGGCCAGCAACGCCCGGGGTCCGGCGGGCGTACAACCGCTGACGAACAGGAGCAACAGCAGGAGCAGGGTAAGTCCGGGCGCCAGATTTTTTTTGGCGAGCATTTCGCGTGGTGGTAACATCCGCGTCTGGCAGTGTCAAGAAACGCCACAATTCCGCACCGACGACCGCGCTTTCAGCGCCGGTGGCTCGCGCTTGGCCTCGTGGGCGCGATCAGCTCCGCTGTGGCAGTCGAACCGATCGCGCAACCCCTTGCAGCTCGCACCCGCGTCGTGATCGTGCAGGACCCGGACGCCACGGCAGCTTTTCAACCGCAGTTGCCCCATGTGCAGGCCATGGTCGAGCGCGGACTCACGAATCTCCTGAAAGCAACCAGTTCGCGCACTGCGTGGCTCAGCCTGATCACCACTCAGGACACCGTGGGCATCAAGGTATACTCGACGCCCGGCCCACTAAGCGGCACCCGGCCGGCCGTGGTCGAAGCCATTGCCACCAGTCTCATGGCGGCTGGACTGCCAGCGAAGCAAATAATTGTCTGGGACAAGTCGGAGACGGATTTGCGGGACGCCGGCTATTTCGACCTGGCCAGCCGGCTGGGAATTCGGGCGGCCGCAAGTTCGCGTGCCGGCTGGGACGAGACGAACTACTATGACAAGCCATTGATCGGCGCCTTGATTTATGGCGATCACGAGTTCGAACGTACCGGCGATGGCGTGGGCCGGAAATCCTTCGTCTCCAAACTCGTCAGTCACGAGATGACAAAGATCATCAACGTACCGCCGCTGCTCAATCACAACGAAGCCAGCGTCTCGGGCAATCTCTACAGCCTCGCGCTGGGGAGCGTGGACAACTCGGTGCGCTTTGAAAACCGGGGTGACCGCCTGGCCGAAGCCGTCCCCGAAATCTACGCCTTGCCGGTGCTCGCTGATCGCGTGGTGCTAAACATTGTGGACGCGCTCGTCTGCCAGTTTGAAGGCGGCGCCCGCGGGCTGCTGCATTACTCGACCGTCCTCGATCAGCTGCGCTTCAGCCGCGACCCGGTGGCGCTTGATGTCCTGTCCATTCGCGAACTCGAACGCCAGCGCCGGGCCGGCAGCGGTACCTTCACCAAGCCAAACCTCGAACTCTACCGCAACGCCGCGTTGCTGGAGCTCGGCGTGGCCGAGCCCGGCAAAATTCAGGTGGACTTGCTCAAGTAACTGAAAAGACAACCGGCGGCCATCTTTACGACGACCGCCGGCAATAATTATCCGCGGAACTTCCCCGCCAAGCCAACCCTTTACTGGATCAGCACCCGGAAGAATCCGTTGAGTCCGCTGACGTTTTGCACGATGGTCACGACGCCACCAGTCCCCGGCACCGTAGTGGCGGTCTGCCAGTTGATGGGAGTACTGAGCGAGCTTGTGAACTGAACCACGTAGGTTTTGTTTACCTCCGTTTGGAACGAGAATTTGAATTGGCCATTCTCCACGATTGCACCCAGCAACGTGACCGGTTCGTTATCCGGACAGAGCACGCCGCAGACGGTCGTGAAGCGGTTGCTCACGGCCACCCCGCTGCACGCATCATTGGCGGTGACGGTGACGCCCGCGGGCAGTTGCGGCCCGCAATTGGTCGGGATGTACATTCCCCAGTACCAGACGGCTTGTCCCGGGGCCAGAGCGGTATTGTCCATGACAATGCCCGCCTGGTCATCCGTGACGAGCACGTTGACGAGTGTGGCGTTGCCTGAATTGCTCACCACACCGGTGACAAATACCAGTTCGCCGACGGTGGGCGGGCCGGGCGGACAATCACGCGTCACCCTGATCGCCGGCGTAGTGATTCGCGGGCACGCGGCGCTGGCGGTGGCGATCACGTTACTGCCGAGGCATCGTTCCTTGCCTCGCGCCGTCAAAGTGTCCACACACGGTCCGCAGCAATCGAAAGGCGCGATGTAACTGCCGGTGAAGTTGGTAAACTGACCGGGCGCAAGCGTGATCGGGCCCAACACCGGCGTCTCCGGAGCGGGTCGGTCATTCACCACAAAGATATTAGTAATGGTGACCGAGCCGGAGTTGCTAACAATGCCGGAGTAAACCAGCAGTTCGCCCGGCGCTACCGGATTCGGCGGACATAGCTTCGTGAGGCTCAGCCGCGGGTTGGCAACGATCGGGCACACGGCAGTGGCGGTCGCCGTCACATTGCTCCCCGTGCAGATGTTGGTGGCGCGCGCAGTCAGGGTATCAGAGATGGTCGGCACGCAGGTGTCGATTGGCACCAGGTGGCTGCCGCTGAATTGCGCCGACTCACCGGGCGCCAGCGTGATCGGACCGAACACCGGCGTGTTATTCGTGGGCAGGTTGTCAACCACGGTGACACCAATCAGCGTGATGTTGCCGGAGTTACTCACCGTGCCGGTGAATATCAGCGGCTGGCCGTGCGCTACGGGATTCGGCGGACAATTCTTTGTCAGGGTCAGCCGCGGGGTCGTGATCGTCGGGCACACGGCCGTGGCCGTGGCGAGCACGTTGCTGCCCGTGCAGAAACTATTGCCAGTAGCGGTCAACGTGTCGAAGTAGCTGCAGCAATTGGCCGGGATGACATAGCTAAAGCCGAAGTTCGTTGACTGGCCGGGGGCCAAGGTTATCGGACCGATGAGCGGCGTGTTGTTCGTCGGCCGATTGTTGACCACAAAGATGTTCGTCAGGGTGATGTTGCCAGCATTGCTCACCGTGCCGGAGAACACGGCAAGTTCACCCGGCGCCACGAGGTTCGTCGGGCAATACTTGTAAACCGCGATGCGCGGCGTGGTGATGCCGGGGCAATCCTGGAAGCTGCTCGCCGTGACGACGCGACCGAAACACTTATCTGCACCGCTGGCAATGACCGTGTCGCGATACGGACCGCAGGAATTCAGCGGAACGACGTAGCTGTCGGTAAACGTCGCGTTGCCTCCAGGCGGCAGGTTGATGGGGCCGAGAATCCGCCGCGTCTGGCCGATGGCAGCAATGACATTGGTGACCGTGACATTGGTCAACGTGATGTTGCCGGTGTTCGTCACCCCGCCCGTGATGACCAGCAATCCGCCCGGTGGCGTGGGACTCGGCGGGCAAAGTTTGATCACGGCGATGGCGGGACTGTTGGTGCCGGGGCAGGCCACGGCCGCCGCGTCGGTCACAATCCGGCCGAAACACTTGTCCGCGCCGTAGGCGGTAAATGTGTCAGGATAAGGCCCGCAGGAATCCAGCGGGATGACGTAGCTGTCGCTGAAATTCGCACCCTGCCCCGGCGCAAGATTCACCGGCCCGAACACGCGGCGCGCGACGCCCAGCACCGAGATGTTGTTGGTCACCACCACGTTGGTGAGCGTGATGTTGCCGAGGTTGGCAATCGTGCCAGTGACGAAATTGGTTTGGCCCGGTTGCAACAATCCCGGCGGGCACGCTTTGGTCACGTCAATGCTCGGCGTGTTCGTGCCGGGACAAATCGCAGTAGCCAGATCCGTGACGATGCGGCCAAAGCACTTGTCCGCGCCGGCCACGGCAAAACTGTCGGTATAGGGCCCGCAAGAATCAAGGGGAACGACGTAACTGTCGCTGAAGTTGGTGCCAGCGCCGGGCGCCAGCGTTAGCGGGCCGAGCACCTGGCGCGTTAAATTGCCGAGGGCAGCTATGGTGTTGGTCACCACGACGTTCGTCAGGGTGATGTTGCCGGTATTGGTCACCGTGCCCGTCACGACCACGAGTTGACCGGGTTGGATCAACCCGGGCGGACAGCTCTTCACCACGTCAATACTTGGACTGTTCGTCCCCGGGCAGGCTTTTGTGTCGCTGTCGGTAACGATCCGGCCGAAGCATTTGTCCGCTCCGCTGGCGGCGAACGTGTCCACGTACGGTCCGCAAGAATCCAGCGGCGACGTGTAACTGTCGGTAAAGTTGGTCCCCGCGCCAGGCGCCAGGGTAATCGGGCCGAGCACCTGCCGAGTCAAATTCCCGAGTGCCGCGACGGTATTGGTGACAACCACGTTCGTGAGCGTGATGTTGCCCGTGTTGGTCACCGTGCCGGTCACGATCACCAGCTGGCCCGGTTGGATCAAACCAACGGGGCAGCTCTTGATCACATCCAGGCTCGGGCTGTTCGTGCCCGGGCAGGAAGCGAAGGCCGTGTTGGTGACGCTAACGCCGCAGACAGTCGTGCCGCGAGCCGTAAGCGTGTCGGCATACGGTCCACAGGAATCCAACGGAACGACGTAACCATTGGTGAACAGCGCACTGCCGCCCGGCGGGAGCGTGATGGGGCCAAGCACCGGCGTGTTGGCAACCGGTTGGTTGTTGACCACGATGACATTCGTCAGCGTGATATCGCCGGTGTTACTGACGATGCCAGAGAACGTAAGCAACGCACCCGGTTGCACCAGTGTCGGCGGACAAAGCTTTGTCACCACGATGGCGGGCCTGAATGCCACCCGGCAGACCGCGCTGGCCTGCGCGCTGACAGGGCAACCCAAGTACTGGTCTGCGCCTTGGGCGGAGAATACATTCGTGACTGTCGTACAAACGGGAACGTAGCTGCCGGTGAAAGTGCGTCCTTCATTTGGCTCAAGCGAGAACGGCCCGAAGTTCGTCACGCCAAATGGCTGGTAAGCCAGCGTCGCCGTCACCCCGTCCAACCGGACATCGCCGCAATTGGTCACCGTACCAGTCCAGGTCACCGTCGCATCCTGGCCAAAACCGTTGGTCACGCACAACAACGTGACGCAGATCCGTGGTTCAATCACCAGCAGGTTTGCCGAAGGTTGCGCGCTTAACGGGCCACCCACATTCTCGAGTCCGTTTGTGTCATAGCCGGAAATGTTTCCCACAAAACTAACCAGGCCGGTGCAGCTGGCCTGCAACGTACGCACAACCGCCGCTCCGCCGAACGGCCCGGAGGTGACATTGACCGGGCTGTAGATCGTCAAGCCTGCTGGTTCGAGCAAGACATACTTGCCGTCTACAATGTTCCCGGGCGGCACCCCATTGGTATTAATCAAATTCGTCGTGGTAAAGACGTCGCATGGCGCGGTGGAGGAGATGGTGATGTTGGTGACCACCGATTTGTCGCCACCGCCTTCCGAGCCGCACTGGTCGAGGTAGTTTGCGGAAATGACAAAGCCCACCGTTGAACCTCGCAGCGCCACGCCGGCCACGGCCGAGCCGACGCAATTCGTACCAAAGACATTCATTTGCGACCCGATGCCGTGCCGGCAGATCTGGGCTTGGGATGACAGTGGAGCGGTCAGTATCCCCAAAAGAGACACCCCGCCAAGGACGGCAAGTCTCACAAGTTTCATGGTTTTGTTTTGCATGGTTCCAAGTTGTCGCAAGTTCACTATGTCAGCGTGCTTCATTACTTCGGTAGCCCCTTGAGAATCGCACTAAACTCGACGCCAGACCGCTTGCTTCCGGGAAAGTGCTCAATCCCGTCGGCCACACGGTTCATTGGCAAGGGCAGCAGATTCTTTGGCGCTCCTATTCTTGTCCACTTGTGCGCGCTTGCAAGCAATTCCATCTCAGGGATGCTACGGAGGCAGGCAGGTAAACTCTTGGTAAAGGCACCAGCAGTTGTCGCCTATCGCCGACAAAAAGCGATCTCAAGGCGCAGCAGGAACTCCAGAACTCCGCCAATCACTCTGAAGTTTTCAGTCCAGCCATCGCGCGAGGAGTTCGTGGATATTGAGTGGCCGCAAATCTGGCTCCATCCACGCGCGCCGGGCGGCGGGCGAGAACAACACCGCTTGGCTGTAAAACTCCAGCGGCAAATTTTTGTCCACCAGCCGTGACGCCAGCAGCATCCGAATCAAGCCCGGCACGTCGCTCCGGACAGAGTCATGCCGGGAAAGAAATTGCGCGAGTGCCAGCACATAGAATCGCGTCAATGTTTCGTGGTATCCTGCGGTGTCAGTGTTCACGCCGCCCACGCTCACATTGTAAGTTCGGATGCGTTCCCGCAATAGCTTCAGCGATTCCTCCGGAGTGTGATGCAGCAGATGCCACAAACCCGTGACCAAGTGCGCGCGATGCGTCCACCGTGATTTCGGCAACGTTTGCGAAATGAACTGGTCCACAAACGCGCCGTAATCCTGGAGGGATTGAAAGGCCAGGGCGTCATCAACTGGCAAAACCCCGGTCGGCGGGTTCTCCTGAAGTAAGGAAGCCGGCGGAAGCGAGAAAATTTCCTGTGCGGCCTTCACTCGCGACGACATTGCGCTCCTCTTCTTCCCGACCACCGCTCGAAATGCAAGCCAAGGATTAATACCCAGCTGGCGCGGGGAAGTATCGGGAGTTTCATCCGGCGCTCATTCAATCCGTTCGCGCCCCGCGTAGCCAGTGTCCAAATCGTGCCAGTGCTCAATCGTCTCCTCGTCTTTTTCCCAGCAAAGAAACACCTCGCGCCCGCCGATGATCGCGGGAAAGTCCACCAACCCACGTTCAATATCCTTGATGAAAATCTCCCGGGTCTGAAATTCCGTCAGCACTGACTGCGTGGCCGCCACGGTGCGAATCCAGTTGTTCACCGCGTCGCCGCCGGCGTCGCTGCCGTCGTGCATCAGACTGTTCACGCGCTGGTCATACTTCTCGAGCGTCCGCCGCAATTCCACCAGCCGGTCCAGCCAGTCGCGCAACTGCGGCAGCAGCGCGATTGCTTCGTCGCGCGTGTAGTGCTTTTTGAACTGGTGGGACATTCGCAAAGGATGCCTACTTCTGGGTTGACGCTTCGAGCTTTTTCTTTACGGCGTCGTTGGATTCAATGGCCAGGGACTTGGCCCAGGCCTCGCGCGCTGCCGCCGGTTGGTCCAGCGCGGCGTAAACATCGCCCAGATGATCCAGCACCGTGGCGTCAACTTCCTCCTCGGCTTTGACCGCCCGCAGCATGTATTCCAACGCCGCCTTGGGTTGCTTCAACTTGTAGAGCACCCAGCCCATGCTGTCGAGGTAGGCCGCGTTGTCCGGCTCGACTTTGAGCGCGCGTTCGATCATTTCCCGCGCCCGCGTGAGATTCTCGCCTCGCTCCGCCCACATGTAGCCGAGGTAATTGAGCGCCTCGGAAAAATCCGGCTCCAAGCGCAGGCACTTTTCAAAATGCTTCACTGCTTCCGCGTGGTCTCCCGCCCGCTCGCACGCCGCGCCAAATTGGAAGTAAAACACGTGGTTCAACCGGTTGGGATCACGGCCCGTGGCAATCTTTTCAGCCGCACCAAATGCCTGGGCGGCGAGCGCAAATTCCTTTTTCTGCGAACGCGTCATGCCCTCGAGGTATTCGACCACGAAACTACCAGGGAAAAGCATCCGAGCATTGCTCAGGGTTTTGAGCGCATCGTCAGGACGATCCACGGCCAGTTGGGCCGCCACCAAGTCATAGTGCGCCTGCTCCAGCTTGGGGCCGTGCATGACCGCCTTCTCGAGATAGCCGACGGCATTGGTCCAATCTCGCTGCTCTGAGGCCAGGCTGCCTAGCGTGTAATACGCCTGCTCGTTCGAGGGATTCTCGCGCACCATCAGTTCAAGTTGCGCGACCGCATTGGTCCGGTCCTTCTGGCGCAGATACACATCCGCCAACCGCCCCCGCACATGCTCGCGCAGTGCCGGCACGTCCCCGTAATCCTCCGTCAACTGCAAATACAGACGGACGGCATTGGTGTTATCCCCGAGCAGATAATAGCGGTCAGCAAGCTTCAATCGGGCGGGCGGCGCGACCAGCTTCTTTTCATCCACCCGTCCCAATAACGCGAGTGCTCGCGCCGTGGCCGGCTCGCGTTGGGCCGGAAATTGATACGCCAGATTCCCATACAAGCCCGCCAGGTCCGTGATCTGATCCGGGGTTAATCTCGGCCGGCGCGCCGCCTCGTCGAGCACCACCAAGGCTTCGACGGGTTGTCCGGCCTGAACAAGGTTGAGAAACAGATTGTGGCGGATGGTGATGGCGTCCGGCTGCAACGCCAGTGCGCGCCGATTGGCCGCGATGGCATTGGTGGTTTGGCCAAGCTGAGCGTAGATGAAGCCAAGGCGGGCGAAGACTTCCGCGGAGGCTTGCGGCCGGTTGGCCGCGCGTTCCATGATTTCACGCGCGGGTTCAGGCTGCCGCGCTTGCACTAGCCGGCGCGATATTTCCAAGGCCAGCGCTTCGTTGTCGGGATCGTTCCGGGCGGCTGCGTCGTATTCCCGGGCGGCTTCCGTTGGTTGATCATTCAACGAGTGAATCACCGCCGCGGCGTAATGCGCACTGGCCTCCGCGCGCATTTGCAAGGCTGCTTCCGCTTCGGGAGAATCCTCTCCGGCCGCGGTTGCTGTTGATCTGGTGGACGGTGACGACTGACAACCGGCCAGAAACACTCCGAGGAGTGTCGCCGGCAGGAGCACGCGAATACTACGCACAATCATGCCCAAAAATAAACCCGACCGGCGACCTGGCAAGCAGGCCGCCGGCGGGCTGTAATTCCACGAGCAGCGCGGCAGGTTACTTCTGCCAGGTGCGCTTCTTGTGACGATTCAAGCGCAGCTTCTTGCGCCTCTTATGCTTGTTGATTTTTGCCTTGCGGCGTTTTTTCAATGAACCCATAGGGTCAGTATTGAGTACCGGAGCCCGGGCTTATTGCCAATCTCAATTTTCCGGACAAACACGGAGGCGCATTTCAAAGCTTGTCCGACAGCAGGGCCGGTGGTAAGAGAATTTGCATTCCAAACGGCCAGATTTTTTGAAGCCAAGGACATGAAGCCACGCCTCGCCGAACTCTGCATCGCCAGTGTGGTTCTCGCCACCAGCCCGGCCATCGCCATCACGCGTTACGTGGATTTGAACAACCCCAGTCCAACCCCGCCCTACACGAGCTGGGCCACTGCGGCAACGAACATTCAGGATGCGATTGATGCGGCGGTAACCGGAGACACTGTATTGGTGACCAACGGCCATTATCACAATGGTGGTAGACTGGTGGGCGCATCATTGCTGACCAACCGCGTCGCCGTAACAAAACCGGTGACGGTCCTGAGTGTAAACGGTCCAAATGCAACCATGATTTCCGGGTATCAGGTTCCCGGCAGCACCAATGGGGACAGCGCGATCCGCTGCGTCTACCTGACAAACGGCGCGACCTTGTCAGGCTTTACGCTGGTTGGCGGTGCTACTCGGACCCTGGGGGGCGATGCAGACAATAGCGGCGGGGGTGTCTGGTGCGCGTCGACTGCTGCTGTCCTGTCGAATTGCATCGTGCTTGCAAATTACTCCGGAAATGGCGGTGGCGGGGTTTACAACGGAACACTTTACGATTGTACTGTCGCCTCCAATTCTGTCATCGCTGGGCGCGGTTGGGGCGGTGGAGTGTGGGGAAGTACGCTCACGCGCTGCCTGCTCCGAGGCAATTCGGCGCAGGGCAGCGGTGGTGGAGCCTACCAAGCCAGTCTGCTGAACTGCATCCTATTTGATAATCTGGCGTTCACTGGCGGTGGCACATTTGACTGTACGTTGAATAATTGCACTGTCGTTGGTAACCGGGCGAGCAATTCAGGAGGAGGAATAGTTGGCGGCAGTGCCATTTGTCACACCACCAACTCCCTGATTTACTTTAATGAAGCGCCAACCGGATCGAACTGGGCGGGCGGAGGCGGTTACAATGCGGTGCATAACTGCACCACGCCGATGCCACCTTATTCCGGAAGCTTCGGAAACATCACGAACCTTCCGCGCTTTCTATCTACCAACGATTGGAGTGACCTTCGGGCGCAGTCCAACTCGCCATGTATCAACGCTGGCAAGGGTGATGCCGAGACCGGATTAATCGACTTCGCCGGCAATCAACGGATTGCCGGCGCGACTGTGGATATTGGCGCACACGAATTCCAGTCTCCCTCATCCCTGCTCTCGTATGCCTGGGCGCAGCAATACGGATTGCCGACCGACGGTTCGGCGGACTTCACGGACTCCGACGGTGATGGTCACAACAACTGGCAGGAATGGCGTGCGGACACCATTCCCACGAATGCAGTCTCAATCCTTCGGCTGCTTGCTCCCACGAAGGTTGCCGGCGGAATCAACCTGACCTGGCAAAGCGCCTCGACGCGCAGCTATTGGCTGGAACGCCTGTCGCACTTTGGCGGCGCGCTTCCATTCCAACCTATCGCCACGAACATCGCGGGCGTGAACGGCGTGAAGTCGTTTACGGATGTCACCGCAACGAACACCGGGCCATACTTCTACCGCGTCGGCGTGCAGCCTTAGCCGAGGTCAATACACCACTTTGTTGAGCGGATACTCGATGATGCCCTCCGCACCGGCCGCCTTGAGCTTGGGGATGAATTCGCGGACGACGTGTTCATCAATAATCGTTTCGACGGCCACCCAGCCCTTCTGGCTGAGACTCGAGATTGTCGGATTGCGCAATGCGGGCAGGCTCGCCAGCAATGACTTCAAGTTTTTCTCCTGGATGTTCATCTTGAGTCCGACCTTGGATTCCGCCTCCAACGCCCCGCGCAGCAGCATCGCCAGTGTCTCAATCTTTTTCCGCTTCCACGGATTCTTCCACGCGCTGTGATTGGCGATGAGCCGCGGCGTCGAGCTGAGCAATTCGTCCACGATGCGCAGCTTGTTCGCGCGCAGTGATGAACCGGTCTCGGTGACTTCCACGATGGCGTCCACAAGTTCGTGCGCCTTCACCTCGGTCGCGCCCCAGGAGAATTCCACCTCGGCCTTTACCTTGTGCTTCTTGAGATACTTCTTCGTCAGGTTGACAACCTCGGTGGCGATGCGTTTGCCTTTTAAATCCTTCACAGATTTCACCGGAGAATTCTCTGGTACGCACAACACCCAGCGCGCGGGTTTGCGGGTCGCTTTGCTGAACAGGAATTCACCCACCTCGTGCACGTTCGAGCCATTCTCAATCACCCAGTCGAGGCCGGTGATGCCGCAATCGAGATAGCCGTGCTCGACGTAGCGGCTGATTTCCTGGGCGCGAATCATCCGGATCTCCATTTCGTCGTCATCCACGTATGGGATGTAGGAGCGACTGCTGACGGAGATATTGAACCCGGCCTTGGCCATCTTCTGGATGGTGGCTTCCTGCAAACTGCCCTTGGGCAGACCGAACTTCAGTTTTTTCTGACTCATAAAATCGCCCGCTCACCTTGAGCGAGAGCGGGATTATGTGCCAAATGGAGGGCGCAAATAACAGTCAAAATTTGCGGAGGCAATGTAAGGCGCAAAGCAGCCGGCTGGACTGGCCAAATTCAATCGGCCTTGCCGGCGCCGGCGGCCAGACCTTCAACGGGCGCGTAATCATCCGTGAGAATTGGACTGCGGGCCGCCTTGGGCGGCGGCTGGGCCTGAAACTTTTCCAAACGAGTGCGGAAGGTTGGTAACTTCATCAAACCATTCTGGGTCAGGTAAGCGGCGCGTTGCCGCGCGCCACTCAGATCAACTTTGGCCGCCGACTTGGTGGCAATCAGCACCAGGTTTTGCGAGCTCGATGCCTGGAAAACATAAACCTGGGGGAACACGCTGTTGAGCGTGCGGTGAATCGCCCCCACCAGATCTGCCTGCCAGCCGTTCATCGTCCCAATCACGTTGTAGGCGACCACGCCATTGGTACTCAGATGGTCGCGGGTCAGTTCAAAGAATTCCTTGGTGGCCAGATGCTGCGGAATGGCCGAGCCATAACGGCCATGCACGTAAGCATCAAGAATGATGAGATCGTAGCGCTCGGGACTACGCCGTAGAAACAGGCGGCCGTCTTCGACGCTGATTTTCTGGCGCGCGGATTCGCGGAAGCCGAAATAGTTGCTGGCCACTTGGACGACCACGGGATCGATTTCCACCGTCCGCACGGTCACGCCCGGATAGTAGTGCTCAAACGCCTGCTGCGCGGTGGCGCCGCCCAATCCAACCATGAGCACGTTGGTCAGCCGCGAGTTCCAGAGCCAGGCCATGTGAAAATATTCCGTGTATTCGAAATGTCCCTTGAGCGGCGCGCCAATGGCGATCTGGCTTTGCGTGGCGTTGTCAAAACAGAGACTTCGCAAGCCCGCCTGCTCCACCACGCGAATGTGATGATAAGGTGACGTCGTCTCGTAAATGACCGGCGCAAAAGCGCGCGGGGATGCCACCAGCACAGTCAGCATCACCAGAAGTGAAAGCCTTGGCCGATGTGTTTTCATGGTGCAGTCCCGGCAGTATTTGGATTTGTTACCGGCACGAGCCAACGCCCACAGGTCGCGCACAGGAATCCGAGGAGAATCGTCATTCCCCCCATCAGCCGAAAGATGTTCGACACTCGCATGTGGTCAATCAAAACGAAGCCCGCAACGAACACGCCGGCGATACTCCCGATGGTGCTCGCCGCGATGATCAATCCGCTGGAGCGCCCGACCTCGGCGAGACTGTGCGTCGCGAGCCGGATCATGTAGGGCGAGAGCGTCGCCAGCACGACGCACGGCAGGAGAAAAACCAGCGCACTACCCAACACGGGATCGAGCTTTTGCCAGAGCAACGGAACTGCCTGGTCAACCGGATGACGAAGAACAATCCGGTCCATCACCCACGGCGCGTAATCGGGGATGAGCGTGATCTGCAACCCCACGGGAACGAGCAGGGCGGTCAGTGGAGCAAGGCGTTGCCAGCGATCGGCCAGCGCGCCGCCGAGCGCGTAACCCGCGGCCAGCGCCACCATCACCACGCCAATTTGCGCCACCCACACGTGAAAGGAACTGCCGAAATCCTTGGCCAGAAACCGCGCGCCGATGATTTCCAGCACCATGATGATGAAGCCGCCAATAAAGACCAAAGCCACGGCCACGACGGTTTTCATGCAGGCAGCGTAACAGCGCAGCTAGCGGGCGTCAAAGGACGACACCAGCGGCGGGGGGTCAACTCGACCGCCGCACCACCCGCCTTCCCTGCACCGAAATCTCTCCGCGGGCAATCGCCCCCACGCACTTGGGATACAGTTCATGTTCCGCCGCGTGAATTCGTTTGTGCAAGGTTTCGGGAGTATCGTTGTCGAGTACGGGCACGGTTTGCTGGGCGACGATTGCGCCGGAATCAACACCGGCGTCCACGAAATGCACGGTGCAGCCCGTCACTTTCACGCCGTAATCCAGCGCTTGCTTCCAGGCTTCAAGTCCGGGGAACGATGGCAGCAGGGAGGGATGAATGTTCACGATACGGCCCTCGAACGCGCGGAGAAAATCACCCTTGAGCACCCGCATGAAACCCGCGAGCACGATCAAATCAACCTTTGCCTCCTGAAGTGCCGACACGTACGCGCGCTCGGCATCTTCATCCAGTTTGGTGCGGAATTTTCCCGGCGCGACATAGCGCGCTGAAAGGCTGCGGCTGCGGGCGTGTTCCAGAATTCCCGCGGATTCCACGTCGCTCATCACCAGCGAGATTTCTGCCGGCACGCTTCCCGCCGCAATGGCGTCGGCAATGGCAACGAAGTTCGAGCCTTTGCCTGAACCCAGCACTCCGACCCGGAAGATTTTCCCTGCATTCACGCGCCGAGTGTGGCGAGAGAAACCGCGCGCCCGCAAGCTCTATGCGTTTACGGCTGGCGCAGCACGCGGAAGAAGGTCGAGGATGAATTCACCGGCGTGGTCCAGGTTTGCATTGTGGCCGTTGCGGAAACGTTGCTCGCCGCGACGGTCCAATTGCCTAGCGCCGTGCTTTGCTCCACCTTGAAGCTCCGACCAACCAACGTCGGCCAACTCAACACCGCATTCGCATTGCTCAGCGTCAAGGTCGTCAACAACGGCGGATCGGGATAACGGAACACCATCACCACCGGCAGATGATCGGATGCCACAATACAATCGTTGCTGTTCAAGCCGGGCGGCACGGGATTCAGCAGGTCCGTGCGAAACACCTGGCTGGTCACAAGGTTCGAAGCCAAAACCCCGGCTGGCATCACGTAATCAAAGCGTGCATCCAACGCACCTTGAATTGAATGCGTAAAGCGCGTGAGTGTGAAGGGATTCAGCGGCGTCGTAAGCTTGAGCCCGGTGTTGTTGGTCAACCGCTGGATGGCCTGCAAGTTCTGGCTCATGGGGAGATTGATGTCCTCGTTCAAATCACCCGTGAGCAGATAAGGCCGTGAGCCGTTCGTTGGAGTGAACACTGTCGCAAAGAAATTCGACACCGCGCTACACTCCGCGGCGCGTCGTTGCTGGCTATCCGGGTCCGGACCGGATTTGAGATGCGTCGTGAAAATGTGCAGCGGCTCGGTCGCACCCGGCACAGTGATTTCCGCCTCGAAGAGGTCGCGCGTGAACGTGCCGTTGTAGCCGAAGTTGGTGAGCCCCGCTGAGTCCAGGTACGATTGCGATCGCGCGATGGGATAACGGCTGATGAATCCAAGTCGAATCGCGAAATCAGTGTTTGAACTGATCGCCAGCGAATAAGTGGGAAAAAACGCCGTCATCCAGTTCGTCATTTCGTAGCGCATTCCGTTCGGGATTTCGTTCAGCGTGATGATGTCGGCGTCGAAATACTGCAACTGACGCGCGATGGCCTGCACCTGCGGGGCGTTGGTGCTCCAGTTCGTCGTAAAATTCCCTTTTACGTTGTAATGCACCACGGTCAACAGACCGTTTGCGGACGCACCGAACACCGTGAGCGTGGCGGTAGCACTGTTCGTCGGGCCCGCAGCATTGCTGACCGTGACATAGTAAGGCCCGGCCTGCGCCAGCGTTAGATTGTTCAATGTGAGCGTAGTATTCGTGGCTCCCGGCAAATTCGTCCCATGAAACTTCCATTGATAACTCAACGGCGCCGTGCCCGTGGCCGCGACTGTGAACACCGCCGCGCCACCTTCGATGCCACTGGTATTGACTGGCTGTTGGGTAATCACGACCGGATTGGTGATGGTCCCGAAAAACACTTCCGCAAACGAAGTCCCCACACGTAAATCATCCACCGAGAGGATTCCCATGCTCGTCGCCTGCCGCAGGGCAAACGAAGTGATTGTCACCCCATTCGTCGCGTCTGTCGCGGTAACGGAGGGCGAAGCTTCCGATGCCGGGTCAACCCACAACGTAGCCGCTGCGTTGCTCATTCCGTAACGGATAAACACCCGGTAATCCGTGTTTGTCGTCAGGCTCGTGAGATTGGTTGCCATCACGGAATTCGAGGCGCCGGAGATACCGATGCGATATTGCCCCAGGCCACCCGCGCCGCTCGTCAGCACGAATACCTTCGCCCGGAAATTGCTCAGCCCGCCCGCCTTGAAATGCGCGAAATACTCCCCGCTAGGCGAGGGCAGGTCGGTGACATTCAGAGTGAAGCTGGCGTAAAGCACGTTGCTCGACGATCCCGAATACGGCTGGCCCGCGAGTGATGCACTCACGTCTTCCGAATCGTTATCATCCAGCACCGCGCGACCGGAAACTACCTGCAAGTCGCCCGCCGTCCCGCTGTGCGTTGACCAACCATTGGTGCTAATGTTCACCAGCGAACCGTTCGGGTAGTTGAACGGCTCGGACAGCAGCAATCCGCTGCGCGCGGAAAAGCACGCAATCAGCAGGCACAGGGTAACGGCGAAACGAATGACAAACTTCACGACGGAACAACTTGGAATCTGAATTCAACCGGCAAACGGATCGCTTGAGGGCACAGGGAGTCCGGGCTGGAAACATTCAGCCCCATTCCCACGATCGGCACGCAGTCCGCGATCAAGGACACCATGGTGATTCATTAAACCACAGCTCAAGGCATTACACAATCGGCGTCTTCTGGGTGCTTCCTGGTGCTTAACAATCAAATTAGCCTAGGCAACTCCTGCGATGGTTTTTTTGGTAAAAGGACCCTCCCCATTCCCATGCCGCTCAATCCCCTGCTCTCTTGCATTTCACCTTGGTTTCCGGGGCGAATTCCTGTTCCATTTCCGCCGCATGTCCATGGACGACACGAATTCATTGATCGAACAACGCAAGGCCAAGCTCACTTCGCTGCGGAGCAAGGGGATTGACCCGTTCCAGAACAAGTTCACGCCGGACATCGCCTGCGGCGTGGCGCGTGCGAAATTTGAAAGCGGCGAACTGGCCGAGCACGCACCAGTGGCCATCGCGGGCCGCATCACCGCGCACCGTGACATGGGCAAGAGCCAGTTCATGAGTCTTAAGGACACGAGCGGGCGCATCCAGATTTACGCGCAGAAACAGGCGCTCGGCGACGCGGGCTTCGATGTCTTCAAGCATCTCGACATGGGCGATTTCATCGGCGTGAAGGGCACGATGTTCCGCACCAAGACCGGCGAACCGAGCGTGAAGGTGGAGAGCTTCGTGATCCTCGCCAAGGCGTTGCGCCCGCCGCCTGCGCAATGGTACGGCCTCGAAGACACGGAGATCCGCTACCGTCAGCGTTACCTCGATCTCATCGCCAACGACGATGTGCGCTCCACCTTCCTCAAGCGCAGCGCCATCGTGCACGAGATCCGGCAGTTCTTTCACAGTCGCGGTTACGTGGAAGTGGAGACGCCCGCGATGCAGGCGATTCCCGGTGGCGCAGCGGCGCAACCGTTCAAGACCTTTCACAACGCGCTCGGCTGCGAGTTTTATCTGCGCATCGCGCTGGAGCTTTATCACAAGCGGCTGCTCGTAGGCGGCATTGATAAGCTGTTCGAAATCGGCAAGAACTTCCGCAACGAAGGCCTCTCGCGCCGGCACAATCCCGAATTCACCATGCTCGAAGCGTATCAGGCGTTCGGCGATTACGAGACGATGATGGAAACCGTCGAATCGCTCATCAAACATGTCGCGCAAAAAGTTCTCGGCACGCTGGTCATTGAATTCAAGGACGCCGAAGGCAACGTGACACGCACCATAGATCTCACGACCTGGCGGCGCGCGAAATACAACGACCTCATCAAAGAAAAAGTCGGCGCGGATTGGTTCACCATTTCTGCCGCTGAGCGTCGTCAAAAAGCCCATTACATGGGCGCAGAAATCGGCAAGGAGTTCGAGGACTTTGAAGTCACGAACGCCGTGTTCTCCAAATTCATCGAGCCGACGCTGATTAATCCGACCTTCGTCACGCATCTGCCGAAGGAACTGGTGCCGCTCGCCAAGCTTTCGCCCGACGACCCGACGACCGTCGAAGTCTTCGAGTGCTGCATCAACGGCCAGGAAATTTCCCCCGGCTACACCGAGCAGAACGATCCCATCCAGCAGCGCACCACGCTGGAACATCAGGCCGGCGGCGAGCAACAGAAGCTGGACGAGGATTTCCTCGTCGCGCTCGAACACGGCATGCCTCCGGCCGGTGGCATCGGCATCGGCATTGACCGCCTGTGCATGATGCTCCTTGGCCAGGAAAGCATCCGCGACGTAATCCTGTTCCCGCAGTTGAAGCCGAAGTAGGTGCGGTGGCAGCTTGACTACGGGTATTGCGGCCTTAATCTGAAACCATGTCTTACCAAGACCGCATCGTGATTGATCCAGCGATTCGCAGCGGCAAGCCTTGCATCAAGGGCACGCGCATCGCGGTGGCCGATGTGCTGGATTATCTTGGTGGCGGCATGACGGCGGCGGAAATCCTTGATGATTTTCCTGATCTAAAGGCCGAAGATATCCAAGCCTGCCTGAGTTTTGCCGGCGAGCGTGAGCGCCGTCTCACAGTGGCTGCATGAAGCTGCTGTTCGACGAAAATCTCTCACCCAAGCTGCCCGGTCTGGTTGCCGCAACTTATCCTGACAGTCGGCACGTTCGGGATCTGGCTTTGAAAGGCCAGACGGACGAAGCAATCTGGAATTACGCAAAAGCCAACAACTTCACGTTGGCTTCAAAGGATAAGGATTTTTACCAACGCGCCTTGCTCTACGGGGCGCCGCCGAAATTCATCTGGCTTTGCCTCGGCAATTGCACCCGTGATGATTTGGTTTCGTTGATCAAGCGCCACGAGCGCGACATTCTTGTTTTTGAAACTTCACCGGAATCAGTTTTGATTCTCTCATGAGATGTCCAGGTTCGCCCCGCATCTACCGAAAGAAGTCGAGCTGCTAACCAAGCTTTCACCCGATGACCATCGAAGTCTTCGCGTGCTGCATCAACGGCCAGAAATTTGGTAGTATACACAATATGAAACTGGCCAAGCTGCAAGAAACCAGGTCAACGATTCGCTTCAGTGCCAAGTTGCTTCAACCCAAGGCAACCGAAAAGATTGGATCGTGGAGCCTTCTAACTCTACCCAAGAACGCGAGTGCGAAGCTTCCAGCAAGAGATCTGACGATGGTTGAGGGAATCATCAATGGCTTCCCTTTTCGAGCCGCTCTCGAACCAGACGGCAAAGGCAGCCACTGGCTCAGGGTTAACAAAGCCCTGCAAGCTGCCGCGGGCGCGGACGCAGGAGAGACGGCGACGGTGGAGATTACGCGGGTCGGAGAAGAACCGGAGATCAGGGTGCCCATGGACCTGCTTGAAGCCCTGGCCGCAACTCCGCGAGCGCAGGCGCTGTGGACGGAGATCACACCCATGGCGCGACGGGACTGGATTCGGTGGGTCACCTCGCCCAAGCAGGAGGAAACGCGCAGGCACCGAATCGAGACCGGTTGCGACATGCTCACCAAGGGAAAGCGCCGGCCTTGCTGTTTCCCCGGCATCAATTGGGTCACGAAAGGTCTCGTCACAGCCGACGAAACGTGGCTTCCTTTGCAGAGTTCAAAGAGCCGTCCTTCGCCGAGAGTCACAAAGTAGAAACCATCATGAAAACTCTATTGAAACATCTTCTTCTTGTCGTCACCGCGACTTTTGCCTGCGGCCTGGCTGCCGACGGTCAGGAGCAGGGAACCAAATCAGCCGCGGCGCAGGTGCCCATTATTCAGATGCAGAATGTGCCGCTCTCGGTCGCACTTGAAAATCTCGCGCGGCAAGCGGCGATCAATTTCACAATTGATTCGAAAGTCACCGACAAAATTTCGACGCCAGTGACGTTTCGCTGGGAAAACATGACGGCAAGTAACGCGCTCGTCCGGCTGCTGAAGGAGCAGGCCCTTTTCAAGGTGGATAATCCGCAAACCGGCGTGTCCAAGGTCACGGCTACAAATTCGCCGCCGCGAGTTTTCGACAAGGAATTGTTCAACGGCTCCAAGGAGGTCATTCCGTGGATTCAATTGATGGATGCTCCGCTGAAAGTGGCGGTCACAGACCTTGGGACAAAGGCCGGATTGAAGCTTGATCTGGATGCCGAATTGACCAGTCCATCCAAGCCGTTCAAGGAGCAGGTTTTCGTTTCGGTAAGATTTGAGAATCTCACCGGGGGCCAAGCCCTGGCAGCGGTCTGCGATCAATACAATCTTCAGATTGCCAAATCCGAGAACGGCGAAGTTTGGCGCATTTCGCGGGGCAAATAGGCGCTCGCGGGCGCAGCTGGAAAGCCTCCACGACGCGATTCTGTTCCAGCCGTTGAAGCCAACATGAGTTAAGCCCCCAAATGCTTATTACCAGGAAACTACTCGGAAACGCGTTCGCCCGCCGGCAACTCACGCTCGGAGCACTGCTCTTCGTTGCCACATGCGCGCATGGCAACGATCGACCAGGCAAGGTTTCGGACAAGCTGAAATTCATCCCGGCCTGCTCGAATCTGGTCAGCGCTGCGGAACTCAATCGCGTTCCCCTGACGGGGCTGGATTCGTGGGCCGGCACCAACGCATTGCGCTCCGGTGATTCGGCCACCGTGCTCGTGACGTTTGTCCAGAAGACCAAGCAGACCCAGTGGTTGTTGCATCTCGAAACGACTGGTGCTGATCCAACCAACTGGGCCGCCAAATCCTCCACGTTCGAGGTTAAGTCCAGTTTTGGTCCGCCGGAAAAGTTTGAATCCAAACCCGTCCCGGTAAGGCTGCGCATGTTCGGCCCTTTCGCCGGCAACCTGGACAAGCAGCCGAAAACGAAAGAGTCAAACGCACAGTTCGCCTTGAACGAAGGCTTCCTTGGCCTCGGTCTGGATGAAGCCGCCGCGCTGCTGTGCCGTTGGAGCAAGTCCACAAACTTCGACCAGACGGTCACCTCCAAGTCGCTGCTGGCCATGAATCCCACTCCCGCGGAACAGCGGGCGATGTGCGCCGTGTTCCCGGCGCTGCTGTCATATTTCGACATTGTCCAACGCAACCAAGCACTTGAGGATCTGCTACGCAAGCTCGTGGCCACGCCATCGCTCTGGTCGTTAATTCGCCATGCGGGCGTGGATGCTTCGCTGTCCTTTGGCAACGGCGCCCTGCCGTCGCCGGCCGATCCCGCGGACTGGAACTTGCCGGCGTCCGCAGCGGTTTACCACTTCCCGTGGTTATTGCGCTTGAATGACCGGCCTTCGCTCCGAATCACATTGGTGGTAACGAAGCCGCATCCACCCCTGCTGATCTGCGGCGGCGTGGCAGGAGTGCTCGCCGAGAAAATTGGCGATGACGAGACTTACATGACGATGCGAGTCATCAGTGCCAGAAACGCAATCGAACCCAAGGAGTCAATCAGGTAGAGCTGGCTTGGATTGAAATGCTTTCAAGAATCAACGCAATGGAACCAAGCGTCCGATGAAAACCGGATCGTGGTATCAACTAGCCGATGTCGCCGAGGTGGATTCCCCTGCCCTGTTGATTTACCCGCAGCGCGTCGAAGAAAATGTGCGGCGAATGATTGCCATTGCCGGTGGACCGGAGCGGCTGTGTCCGCATGTCAAAACGCACAAGCTCGCGGAACTTGTCCGAATGCAAATGGCGCTCGGCATCACGAAGTTTAAGTGCGCCACCATTGCCGAGGCGGAGATGGTCGCCGACTGCGGCGCGCCGGATGTCGTGCTCGCATATCAGCCGGTTGGTCCGAAGGTTCAACGGTTCATCCAGCTCATCAAAAAATTTCCGTGCACCAGTTTCACCGCCATTGTGGATGATGAATCGGCCATTCGCGCGCTCTCCGCTGCGGCAACTCAAGCCGGAGTGAAGATCAAACTTCTCCTCGATATTGATTGCGGCATGCATCGAAGTGGAGTCGCACCAGGACCACGGGCCACCGCGCTTTATCGGCTGCTGGGGTCATTGTCCGGCTTGGAAGCAAACGGACTTCACGTTTACGATGGTCACATTGATGACAAAGATCCCGCCGCCCGAACCAAAAACTGTGATGACGCATTTGCGGCGGTGACGACTTGGCAGCGTGAGCTTTCGGACCTGCCCGTTAGGAGAATTGTGGCCGGTGGCACACCGACTTTTCCAATTCACGCGCGGCGATCCGAGGTGGAATGCAGTCCGGGCACGTGCGTGCTTTGGGATGCTCAGTATGAGGCTTCGTGTTCAGAACTGGGTTTCCTCTCGGCCGCCCTGGTATTGACCCGCGTCGTCAGCAAACCAGGCGGCAACCGGCTGTGCCTCGACCTCGGCCACAAGGCGATTGCGGCCGAAAAGCCGCATCCGCGCGTTCAATTTGTTGATTTGCCGGACGCGCAAGCCGTCATGCACAGCGAAGAGCATCTCGTGATTGAAACCAAGCACGCCGATGATTATCGCGTGGGCGATGTGCTTTACGGCATTCCCCGGCATGTCTGCCCGACTGTTGCACTGCATGCGGAAGCAGTAGTCGTCCGCAATGGTATCGCAACCGAACGGTGGAGAATCGCCGCGCGCGACCGCAGACTAGCCGTTTGAGTCTGCGAACAGAACCGCAGAAACGGTGCTTGCCACCAGCTCGTGCCATCCTGAAATTGTGCTCACACAAATCCACCTATGAAAAACATCTTCGCCATTGCCGTCATTGTCGGGCTAACCATCACCAGTTTTGCCGCGGACACGAACGCCGTTCCGAGTCCTTCGATCGCCAAGGACACGCGCTGTTTTGAAATGCGCACCTACTACGCGGCGCCGGGAAAGCTCGAGGAATTGAACAAACGTTTCCGCGATCACACCTGTGCGCTGTTCAAGAAGCACGGCATGGAGAACGTTGGTTACTGGATTCCCACCGACCAGGACAAGGGCGCGGACAACACGTTGGTTTACATCATCGCGCACAAGAGCCGCGAGGCGGCGAAGAAATCCTGGGCCGCCTTCATTGCCGATCCCGAATGGAAAAAAGTGCACGCCGCATCCGAAGCCAACGGCAAGCTGGTGACCAAGATTGAATCCGTGTTCCTCGGGGCGACGGACTATTCACCCGTTAAATAGGGCGAAATCGGCCACAAATGCCTAGTTTGAACAAACGAGCGTCGCCGATGGTCTATCTCCTGTCCGCGCGTGGGCTCTATCGTTGAGCGCACGGTGCGGCCAGCAACGATAACGAAATCAAGCCATGAAGAAATCACTCATCGCCCTGTGCATCACCTGTGCCCTCTCGCTCGCGGCCTACGCGGATGATGACACGAAGGCCGAAGCCGGCAAAAAGCACGAAGCGAAGCCCGAGCAGAAAGCTGCCCGCAAGGCGATGCTCGACAAGTACGACACGAACAAGGACGGCAAAATCGATCAAGACGAGCGCGCCAAGATCAGCGAGGAAGACAAAGCCAAGTTGAAGGAAGCGCGCCGCAACGCCGCCGGTACGCCCAAGAAGGAAAAGTCGGACGCGGCCAAGTAATCACTCTCGCCAAACAAAAACTCCATCGCCCGCAAGGCCGATGGAGTTTTCTATTGCTGCGATCGAGAAGTTTTTAGTGCTTGCAGCCGCAGGAGCCGTGGCCGCAGCCATGCTCGAAGTCGTCAGACGTGGGCATGCGACCGAGTTCCAGCGTCTTGGTGATGTGTTGCTGGATCGTGCCCTGAATCTCCTGGAGCGCCTCCTGCGCGTCGAGGAAACCGCGCGCCACCGGATTACTCATCACCCGGTCCCGGTGCTGTTCGAAGTCGGAAATCTCTTCCCCGGTCAGCGGTAGCGACCGATGCTGTTTCTCATGCAGCGCCTGACCCTTTTCCATGAGCGTCTCGTAATCCGCGCGGATCTTGTCATCAGCCATGAAGCTGTCAATGTTCCGGCGGATCGCGCCCATGTTGGGCTGGGCGAGGATGGCATTGCAAAGCTCGCGCGTCTTTTCCAGCACGACGGTCTGTTCGGTTTCAGTCAGCATAAAATCGTATTATAGTTGCGGAGTAACGCTTACAGCGTCAATCCATTCAAGGCAGATTAGAACACAGCATGCTGATGAAAGCAAAAAAAAGTTTAGCTGGAGGCAGTTCCAGCCCGCGCGCGTGCCGATTGGCTTGCAGGCTTGTCGAATGAACGGCAAATAGATAGACACACCCTTCATCGCCATGAACCGCTCCACCCTCAAATCTTTGGCTCTGGGCATCGTCGCCGCGCTCGTTGGCGGCGGACTGGTTTACTTGGGCTTGCAATCAACCATCAGCCGTCTGATGGCGGAAAATGACCGACTTCGCATGCAGCTGGCTGAAAGCAACGAAGCCCACGAAGCCGCACGCGCACGGGTGAAATCCGAGGCGGACCGCAACCAGCAAGACCAGGACAAAACGGAGTTGCTCCGGCTGCGCGGTGAAGTGAACCGATTGCGGCAGCAGAAGGACGAAGTGGACAAACTGCGCAAGCAGAACAGCGAATTGACAAGCACCTTGACCAAGATTGGCCAGTCAACCAATGGCGCGCCCGCCGAGGAGGCCGACTCCGAACGGCAGGTCGCCATCGCCCATTTGAACGACGCCAAACAACTAGTCCTGGGACTGCTGATGTTTGCAGATGACAACCAGCAGACCCTGCCGACCACGCTCAATCAGTCTTCCAACTACTGGGGCAATTCGAGCCGCCTGCTGACGAATCAGTTTGAACTCGTCCTGCAGCGACCATTCCGCGAAGTCGAAAACCCCAGTACTGTCATTGCCGTCCGCCAGAAGCAGGCTTGGCAAGCCAGGGGGCATTGGGTGAAAGCTTACGGTTTTGCCGATGGCCACGCAGAGATAAAGCGCGAGCCGCCTGAGGGTTTTGAGGCTTGGGAACAGGCGCACATCCAGCCGCCGGCACCTCGCTGACGATTACTTCGACTCCAACTTCACCGTTGAAATGGTCTTGATCGCCATGGACTGCTTCTGGCCGCCCGCGTCCATACCCATCTTCATGTCGGCTTTGGATTCCAAATCACTCGTAATCGGCATCAGGCGCGATAAGTCATAAATGGTTTTGCCGCCGCCCGCGCCCTCCATTTTTTCCAAATCCATCTTGAGCCCAGGCATGGCGGGGCTGGCGATCTTTTGATTCATCGCACCCTGGAGCACGGTAATCTTCACCTCGACCCGGTCGCCATCAAGCGCCGTAACTTCATAGCCGCCAGTCTGTCTGATTGTCATGCCCTGATTCTTCAGGACCTGCCGGACCTCCCACTTGGCCCCGGCGCCGATTGGCTCTTCCGGAAACGGACTGAGCATTCCGGCGAAAGCATCCTTCAGTTGGTCCATGGTCTGGCTCAGTTGTGGATTAACGCGTACCGCGGAACTGCCATCGGATGACTTGCTCGCGCCCCGACTGGTTACCGTCGTTTTTGAGGATGTCCCCTTCGCCGCTCCAAGCGCGGCACGCATGGCCTCCGCCATCCCCGGAGCACCGCCGCCGTCCCCAACGAGTTCGATCTCACCCATTGTCGTAGTATAAGTGATATCGCCATTGCTCGCGACAGCATCCACCGTCACTTCCATCGGCCATTTCATCACCGGCATGTCCATTTTCGGCATCGCGCTTCCCCCCATGGCCATTTCCATGCCGATCTTCAATGTCATCAGGAGTTGCTGCCGATCACCAGCTTTTGGTGTCAACCGCACTGCCCGTCGCGGCTCGCGACCGGGTTCGATCAACTTGATCGAGAATATGCCCGCCTCCGCCTTTTCGCCGGCACTCGCAGATTGACTGGCAGCCGGCCCGCCTGAGCCCGAGGCTTGGGTAACCGAAGAAGAGGTGGAGGTTACAACCTCAGATTGTGGTGCCATGCCGGCGAGTCTGGCTTCCACATCCTTCAGCCGATGCGCAACCATGTTCGCCTTCCAAGTCGGATCCGCCTTCTTGATTTCAAGCAATGCCTTGTGCATGGCCAGATACTTGGCTTTGGCGGCGTCCGGCTTACCGGCCTTCAGGAGTTCCTCGGCCTGATCAGCTGAGTTGAGAATCTGCAAATACTTGTCATCCAGCTCGCCGGCCAGAACCGGGCCCAGGAGCGTAAAAATGAAGGCCAGTGCCAGTGCGTGGCGCGTTAAAGATTGAAGCATAGTGCAACTTTAACGGCTGGAGGAACAGGGTCAAACGCAAATCGGCCAGTTCGCGTCAGTCAACTGATGCCCGGCAAGATTTCTTGTCGGATTTCCCCGGCCGGCGGCGATATGTTGATGATAATGAGCGACACTGATCTGCAATTGCTGGCCCGTTACGCGCGCGACCGCGCCGAGGACGCGTTTGCAGAAGTCGTCCGCCGGCACGTTGACTTCGTTTACTCCGCCGCGCTCCGACAGGTCCGCTCGTCGCAACTCGCGGAAGAAGTCGCGCAATCCGTTTTTACCGACCTGGCGAAAAACCTCGGACGTTTGAAGCCAGATACAATCCTGACCGCGTGGCTTTACCAAGTTGCCCGCCGCACCTCTACCGACGTCGTCCGCCGTGAAGCGCGGCGCCAGCTGCGCGAGCGAATCGCCACCGAGATGACCGCCATGAACGCCACTGAAGCCACCTGGCCGGATATTGAGCCGCTCCTCGATGAAGCCGTATCGGCGCTCGACGACACCGACCGCGCCGCCGTGCTGCTGCGCTATTTTGAAAACAAATCCCTGCGCGAAGTCGGGGCGCAACTTGCCATCAGCGACGACGCCGCGCAGAAGCGCGTGAGTCGCGCCGTGGACCGGTTGCGCGAATTCTTCACCAAACGTGGCGTCAGCGTCGGCGGGAGCGCACTTGCCATCGCCATCTCGGCCAACGCCGTGCACGCCGCACCGGCGGGACTGGCCATTACGATTTCCACCGCTGCGCTGGCAAGCACCGCGGTCTCCACTGCCACAGTTATTGCCACAACCACGACCACCATTGCCATGACCGCACTGCAAAAAACTCTCGTCACCGCCGCCGTCACCGCGCTGGCCGGCGTGGGCATTTACGAAGCCCGCCAAGCCGTCCGACGGGGCGAACAAGTTCAACAGTTTCAACAAATGACAACGGCGCAACAAGAGCTCGAGAAGGAGCGGACTGATTTGCTGGCGCAACTGGCGGCCCTGCGCGCGGCCAACGACCGGGCAAATAGCAATGCGGTGGAAGCGGATAGCCTCCGCGCAGAGCTGGCTCGCTTGCGCAAAGTTAGCTCCGAACCTGCCAAACTTCCGAGCCCGGCTGCCAATTCGTCCACCGTCCCCGCGGATCAATCTGCAACCCCAACCGAACTGCCAAAAGATTCGTGGGCGGATGTCGGCTTTGCCACGCCGCTCGCCGCCCTGCAAACCCGCGGCTGGGCCGTTCTCAACAGCAACCGCGAGCGTTTCAAAGAATCAGTCCTGATCACGGATGCTGCACGCAAGGCCATGGAGGAAATGCTGGAAAAGATGATTGCCAATGCCCCTGCTGCGGAGCGGCAACGCTTCAGTCAGCAAATCCTGAGCAACAATTTAGGCCTGGAAGACGCGATGCTCTTTCCGATGATCGCAGAAAACCAATCCCGAGGTTACACAAGCTATCGGATTTTGTCGGAGCGATCCCTGGCCGATGATGAACGGCAGTTAGAGGTCGAGACGGGCGTGGCTTCGGGCGCGGCAAAAAGGGAAACCTTGAGATTCAAAAAAAGTGGCGACGCCTGGAAAGTCGTCATTGACGAATCCTTCATCAAATCGCAATCACGGTAACGCCTTGGCGGCGATGTCGCGACGGAAGTGCGCCCCGTCGAACTGAATCTTCTCCACCGCGGCGTAGGCGGCCTTCTGGGCGTCGCGTAAATCCTTGCCCAGCGCGGTTACGCCGAGGACCCGACCGCCATTAGTTACGATCTGGCCGTCCTTCAACGCTGTCCCCGCGTGAAAGACTTTCGTATTGGGAAGTTGGTTCGCCGCGTCAAGTCCGGTGATCACTTTGCCTTTCGAATAACTCCCTGGGTAGCCGCCGCTGGCCATGATCACGCACACGCTGGCTTCCGGCTTCCATTTCAATTCGTGTTTGGCCAGCGTACCACTCGCGCTGGCATCAAGCAGTTCGACCAGGTCATTTTCGAGACGCGTGAGATAGACCTGCGTTTCGGGATCGCCGAAGCGGGCATTGAACTCCAATACCTTCGGCCCCCTCTTGGTGAGCATGATGCCGGGATACAGCAGTCCACGATAATCAATGCCCTCGGCGACACAGCCGCGCATGAACGGCTCGAGAATGCTTTGCGCCGCGTCGGCGAGTTGGCCGTCCGTTAGGAACGGGGTCGGCGAATACGTGCCCATCCCGCCGGTGTTCAGTCCGTGATCGCCGTCGAGCGCGCGTTTGTGATCTTGCGACGTCGGAAAAACCTTCGCCGTCGTGCCGTCGCACAGTGCGTGCAGCGACACCTCAACCCCTTCGAGGAATTCCTGGATGACCACCCGTGACCCCGCCGAACCGAAAGCTTTGCCGACCATGATTTCATCCACGGCCTTAGCCGCCTCAGCCAACTGGTTGCAGATCAGCACGCCTTTGCCCAGCGCGAGACCATCGGCCTTCACGACGCATTTTCCACCCAAGGTCGCGGCAAACTTTTTTGCCGCAGCGACGTCTCCGAAAGTTCCAGCGGCTGCGGTCGGGATACCATATCGCTCCATGAATTTCTGGGAGAAGACTTTCGAGGACTCGAACTGGGCGGCCTTCGCATTCACGCCCCAGATCTTCAGCCCATGCTGTTGGAATAAATCCACGATACCGAGCGCGAGCGGATTGTCCGGCCCGACAACGGTGAAATCCACCTGCATCTCCTGCGCGAATGCCAGCAGCTTGGCCAAATCCTCCGCGCCAATGTTGACGCATTCGACTGGCCTTCCCGTTTGCCCGGTTCGCTCTTTGGCAATCCCCGCGTTGCCCGGCGCGCACCACATTTGCGTTACGTGCGGCGACTGGGCCAGCTTCCACACCAGCGCGTGTTCGCGACCGCCGGAACCGATGACGAGAAGTTTCATTGCGGCGCAGATTGAAGCAGCCGCCGCTTCCGAGTTCAAGGGCATGCACCGTCATGCAAAGCAATTAGCTCAAAACCCCCGTAAAAAGCTTGTCTGAACGGGCAACTCACACCATGCTCACGCTGTCAGCAACAGGGCGCGAGGGCAGCGAAGAAGTGTCTCAGCAAGGGTTGCTTTACAGCCTCACGTCAGCCAGTAGCCGCCGCTCGCGGCTGAACCCGTAGGATTCGAACATGACTAAAGTCACCGCCGGTTTTGTCGCCAAAAGCATCGCCAGCCGGTTGTTCTTCCCGCGCAACTGGTCGCCACTGATGCAGCGGCTGCGCCAGCCCAAAGCCAAGGGCAAGGCCGCCGATGATGCGCAGTTGAAACTTTACGGCCAGATTCTGCCCGGCGGCTTTCTCAATTATGGCTACAGCGACAATCCAACGCAGCCCCCGGAGAAGATGTGCCTTGAGGATATCGAGAAAGCCCAGGTCCGATACGGCGAACGCCTTGTCAATCTGGTGGTGGACAAGGAAAATCCCGTGTTGGATTCCGGCTGTGGCATGGGTGGGTTGACTGGGTTGCTGTTGGGCAAGGGTTTCAAACCGACGGCGCTAACACCCAATCGCACGCAGATCCGGCACGTCCGCCAGACTTACCCGCAAGTGCCGATGATCGAAGGCAAGCTGGAGCAGATCAAGCTCGCGCAATTTCATCGCGCCTTCGGCACGGTCATCACCTCCGAATCCTTTCAATACGTCAAGCTCACGCAGGGACTGGATGTTATCGAACAGATTCTCCAACCGGGCGGACGCTGGATTCTCTGCGATTATTTCCGCACCGAATGCTCAGCCCACAAGTCCGGTCATTTATGGACCGATTTTACCAGCGCGCTGCAGCGCCATGGTTGGCGCATCGTTGTCCATGAAGACATCACAGCCAACGTGCTGCCGACCATCGCCTACGTCCACATGTGGGGCCGCCGCTTCGGACTGCCAGTAGCACAATTCGCCACGGAGCGATTGGAACGCAAGCGCCCTGCCCTGCACTACATCCTGCAAGATTTGATCGGCAAGGCGCGCGAACAAATCCAAGAACACTTGGACATCGTGGACCCCGCCATCTTCGCCCGTGAAAAGAAGTATATGACGCTGGTGATCGAGCGGGCCTAATGAATCGGTCGGCGGCAAGACTTGCCTGCTTTTGGCCGCGCCAACCTGGCGCTGGCTACGGTACCTTCAGTGATTTTCAACCTTCTGACACAGCCTCAACAGTAGCGAGCGGTCGTAAAGTTTTAGCCGCGTGGTGCGAACTTCGACCAGGAAAGTGTGGCCATCAGCGTGAATCAACTGCGCTCGAAGCGAAGTGGTTTTCTCTGCCTCCGCGCCCGGTTCCGGCTTGACCATATCCAGAAACTGCGACTCCTGTCGCCCCAGAATATCCCCCCGAGTACAGCCGAGCATCAGCTGGGCGGAACGATTCGTGTCGATGATCTTCCCCGTTTGCTCATCGGCTAGGAACGCCGCGTCGCTCAGGCACTCGAACAACTCGCGATACTTGTATTCCGACTGCCGCATCGCTTCGTTCGCGCGTTCGTATTCAGCCTGTTCCACCGCTTCCCGCAACGCCCGATCCACAGCCGGAATCAGCCGCATCAGCCGATGCTTGAGCACATAATCAGTGGCGCCGTGCTTGAGCGCTTCGATCGCCGAATCCTCGCCGATGGTGCCGGAAACAAAAAGAAACGGAATCTCCGGCCGCTTTGCACGCGCAAACGACAAGGCCTCCACGCCGTTAAAGCCGGGCATCGAGTGATCCGACAGGATGATATCGAAACCGCCCCGATCGAGTGCCGCGATGAACTCCGCGCGCGTGGCGACGCGGGTCAGTTTGCTGCCGGGCCAGCGCGCTGACAGCATGGCCATGTTCAACTCCGCGTCCTCCGCGTTGTCCTCGAGATTCAGGATATTTAAAGGTACCATTGTCTTTCCCTGCCAGGTTACCCTGCATTATAACCAAAAAAGTCCCGGCGTAAAGTTTCAGTCTGGTGTCATTAGCGTCGCGGAACAGAGTTCAGGTGCCGAATTACCAATTTCGCATCTTCGATCAACGCTCACCCCGCCATAGTTTGAAGTCTGTTGAAAATTTCACCGACACGTAAACGCCACTGACCTGGGAATTTCAGGCGTACCTAGTTTCCAACAGATTTCTTTTCTGGGATACCCTTCCGTTCATTCTCCAACTGAACCAGGAACTTTCGCTCTGCTTGTTCAATGAATGCCTTGAATGCCATGGGGTCAACGAATGGATTTGGCTTTGCGCCACCCTCCAGTCGCTTCGCCTTTTCCGCCAAACCAAAGAAACCTGCGTGCGGCGCAAGAAAAACATCGCACCGTAGCGACTTCAATTTCTTGTAGCTTGCCGTGAAGTCATCCGCGATACCGGGATACTGCGCGCTGTTCACAAGGGGCACGTTCGGCAGCATGCTCGTGCTACCGAAGAACACGACGTGATGCGTCTTGCCGTCTTCGGTCACATCCATCGTCCACGTTGTGCAACCTTTCGTGTGGCCCGGTGTGAGTTGACATGTGAGCGTCGTGCCGCCGAGTGTAACCTTGTCGCCATCGCGCAAAATGCGATCCGCCTCGGCTGGGCGATACCCCATCAACTCCTTGGTGTAAGGCGTGAAGTCATTCGTACCGCCGCTGGCCAGCAACGCGGCGTCGGCCTCGCTCATCAGGATGCGCGCGCCAGTCAACTCCCGCATCAACGCGTGGCCGCCGGCGTGATCGGTATGCGCGTGGCTGTTCAGGATGATTTTGATGTCCGTGAGTTTGAAGCCGAGTTTCGCCACGCTGTCGCGGATGCGCGGCACGGTCGTTTCAAACCCGGTATCCAGGAGGATGTGCCCCTCCAGTGTGGTGATGAGAAACGAACTGATGCCGGACGCGCCAACGTAATGGATGTTGCCAATGAGGCGAAACGGCGGGAACGGCGCGTTCCACGACTCCCATTCCTTTTTGATGGCCGCGTTTTCGGTGGCGTTCCTTTCATCCAAGGAAGGTTCGGCGAGCGCGATGTAAGTCGCGAGACAGACGAACAGCACAAACAAATTTAATTTCATGCAAAGTCTGTGGAGAGACTACGAGAACAGGTTAGCCTTAGGAAGTTCAGACACGCGTCATGGACTGCGCCGGCAGAGCGCATCGGCGACGGCGCTTTCGAGCGGGCGATACGCGTTGAGATTTTATACCTCCCTCGTGCGCACGAAAAGCGGTGTCGCGCTCCGCTTGCCACCGCAGTCCAGAATTGTCAGTCTCCATATCGTGCCCCCTGACAAAATCCCGTGGCCACACGCGCCAGAGCACCGCCTGAGTGTTCGCGGGACTTACTTTGTCACGGCGAGTACGCATTTGCGGCAGCATCACTTCGCGGGCAAAAGGCGGCTGGCCTTTCTGCATCGCGGCCTGCTCAAGGTGACTGCGAAATTCGGCTGGCAACTGGAGGCATGGGCGGTTTTCTCGAATCACTATCATTTCGTCGGACACTCGCCGGGTGACAAAGCCACGGCGGAGAGTTTGTCCCAGATGCTCGGACTCCTGCACGAGAAGACCGCCAAATGGATCAACAGACTCGACCACGCTCCGGGCCGCAAAGTCTGGCACAACTACCGCGAAACGCGGCTGACTTACGAAAAATCCTACCTGGCGCGGCTCAACTACACGCACCAGAACCCGGTGAAGCACGGCCTTGTGCCAATGGCAAATCAATATCCGTGGTGCTCCGCGCGCTGGTTTGAACGATCCGCGACTCCCGCACAAATCAAAACCATCTACCGCTTCAAGACCGATCAACTGAAAGTGCCGGACGATTTTCAGGTTTCACCAGACTGGTGATGTTATAGAGTGCGCCGGCAGAGCGCAGCGGCGACGGCGCTTTCGAGCGGGCGAAGCGTGTAGAATTTTCAACCCGTATAGTGCGTGCGAAAGCGGTGTCGCGCTTCGCTTGCCACCGCAGTCCAAATTGGCCGCACATAGGTCACGCATCTGTGGGATTATACCCAAACTTGCCGGATTGCGGATCGTAAGTAATGACAGAACATTCCGGCACATTTTCTGGTGTGAGCGACACAGGCTTTTTCACTGCATCTCCGACCATACGAAGAAAACCGAGCAGGGCATTCAAATCTAAGTGAGATGTTACGTCCCTGGCGTCAATGTCAAACTCGATCTCTTCTGGAGTGAAGAAATGACACATTACAAGAATGTTCCCTACCGAGAATTGCAAAAGAGGAGACACTTGCTTGCGGATAGTAAACACGTCCTCCACAGAAGCGGGAAAAGGTTGAGCTATTCCATCAACTTGAAACTCGAACTTATAGTGTTGTGACAACTGTTCACAGGCAGAACGCCAGTCGTCACAAGTCGTTTTGAAGACGTATATGTCGCGAAAGCTGTCGTCCCACTCAAAGTCCTTCTTACATGCTTCCCACGAAATCATTGAAGGAGTTGGTTCATTCCACTCTCGCCTCGCCCTTGCCCTTCACTACTTCGCCGATGAGCCAGGCTTTATGCTTCTGCGCCTTGATGAATTTCAGCACGGCGTCCGCCTTGTCCGCCGAGACGATGGCGACCATGCCGATGCCCATGTTGAAGACTTGGTACAATTCCTCGTCCGGCACGCCGCTCTTTTGTTCGATGATCTGGAAGATGGGCAGCATGTCCCACGAACCTTTGCGGATGACGACGTCGAGCGACTTCGGCAACACGCGCGGGATGTTGTCCACGAAACCGCCGCCGGTGATGTGCGCGAAGGCTTTGACCGTAGGACAGGCATCTTGCCTGTCTCTAACTCTTTTCCTTGAAGACGGAGACAGGCCGGAAGCCTGTCCTACATTAAACTTCTTGACCAGCCTCTGCACGAGCGGGCCGTAGCTGATGTGTTCTTTCAACAATTCCTGACCGACCGTGCCTTTGAGTCCAGGCACGCGGCTCGACGGTTTGTAGCCGAGTTGCTCGAAGAAGATTTTGCGTCCGAGCGAATAGCCGTTCGTGTGCAGGCCGCTCGATTCGATGCCGATGACGATGTCGCCGCGCTTCACGGTTTTCTGACCGTTGAGCATCCGGGATTTTTCCACCACGCCGACAATCGTGCCGCTGACGTCGTATTCGCCTTTCTGGTAGAAGCCGGGCATCTGCGCGGTTTCGCCGCCGATGAGGGCGCAGTTGTTCTCCGCGCAGGCGCGGGCGAAGCCTTTGATGATGTCGGTGAAGACGTGCGGTTCGAGTTTGCCGGTGCCGAGGTAATCGAGGAAGAAGAGCGGTTCAGCGCCGAGCACGGCGATGTCGTTGACGCAATGGTTCACGAGGTCCGCCCCGATGGTGTCGTGCTTGTCCATCGTGAAGGCGATCTTCAGCTTCGTGCCCACGCCGTCCACGCTGCTGACGAGGATCGGTTCGCGATATTTCTTGAGGTCGAGCTGAAAGAGGCCGCCGAAGCCGCCGACCTTGCCGAGGACTTCGCGGCGATGGGTGCTGGCGAGCAATTGCGGGAGCGTGGCTTTGACTTTGTTGCCGAGATCGATGTCGACGCCGGCAGCGGCGTAGGCTTTCTGTTTCATGCGGCGGGGAGTAAAGCGATTTGGAGTGCGGCTTGCGAGTGAAAACGCGGAACGGGGCAGGTTTTGCGCAACTTTTTGGGCTAGAAACTTTTCAATTTCCTGTGACGGAAAACCGGCTTACATTGCTGGCATGCGCTGGCGAGTGATTCTCATCGTGTCACTGCTGCTCAACCTGCTGCTTGCGGCCGGCTGGTTTGGCGCGGCTCGTCAATGGCAGTCGCGGTACTCGCGCTCGGCCATCGTACCACCGGATACCAACGCGCCGGCGGTTCTCGTCAAAACTAACGTGTTCGTGGCCAAACGGTTTTTCGGCTGGTCGGAAGTCGAGTCGGACGATTACCAGACCTACATCACGAACCTGCGCGGCATAGGGTGTCCCGAACAAACCATCCGCGACATCATCATCGCGGACGTGAACTCGCTTTATGCTCGTCGACGCGCCACGGAGATCGTAACCCCGGAACAACAGTGGTGGCGCACTGAGCCGGACAGCAACGTGTTGGCGGTGGCAACGGCGAAGCTGCGTGAAATGGAATCGGACCGGCGGACGCTGCTGGCCGAGTTGCTGGGCAACGACTGGGAGAGCGGCGACCAGGTAAGCCTGCCCCGACCGACGCGCGCCGGAGTGCCGCTGGATGGAGCGTTGCTCGGCATGCTGCCGCAGGAAAGTAAGACTGCCGTTCAGGATATTTCCAACCGCGCCGCCGACCGCGCGCAGGCTTACCTGGAGGCCCAGCGCGCCGCCGGCAAGCCGGTGGACAACGCCGAACTCGCCCGCTTGCGGCAACAAACGCGCGCCGAACTTTCAGCCGTGCTCACGCCGCCGCAGTTGGAGGAATACCTGTTGCGGTACTCGGAGAATGCCACGTCGCTGCGCAATGAACTCGGCCAGTTAAAGCATTTCAACACCACGCCCGAGGAGTTCCGGCAAATCTTCCGCGCGACCGACGCCATTGACAATCAACTACAGTTGCTGGCCAGCGCGACGGACGCCGCCAGCGTCCAGCAACGAGTGGCGCTCATGGCCCAACGCGAAAATGCGTTGCGCCTCGCCCTAGGACAGGAACGGTACACCCAGTATCGGCTGCTGCACGATCCGGTTTATCAGGACGCCTATGCCGCGGCCCAGCGCGCGGGCAACGTGCAAACCGCCGGTATGCTTTACGAGATCAACACGATCGCCGCCGAGGAGCAGGCCCGCATCAAGGCGAACACGAATTACACGGCCGAGCAACGCGCGATCGAGGCCAAGCGGACTGAACTGGAACAACTCAAGGCAACGGCGCGGGCGATGGGCCAAGAAGTGCCGGCGGAGCCGGCTCAGCCGCAGGCGCCACCGCCGCCCACCAAGACCACCCACGTGCTTTCCGGGCTGGAGGACTTGAACGTGCTCTCGCGCCTTTACAACATGCACCCAGATCAAATCCGGGCGGTCAACCCGGACCTAAATTTCAACCGCCTTCGCCCCGGGGATCAAATCAACATCCCAATCGTCACTCCGCAACTGATCGAGGCCGGTCGAAACAATCCCGGCAACACAACGCTCCCGCCCCCACCCCCCGTGCCGCGCTCGTAGGCTGGTTGCCATTTGATTCATGCGCGCCGTCATCCAACGGGTCAAAAATGCCAGAGTAGTCATCAACAGCGGCGAGCGGCGCGAAATCGGGGCTGGCCTGGTCGTGCTACTGGCGGTTGAGGAAGCGGACACTCCGGAAGACATCCAATGGCTTTCAGGGAAGATTTCCCGGCTGCGAATCTTCAATGACGAGCAGGGCTTGATGAACCGCTCGGTGCAGGAGGTGGCAGGTGAGATCCTGCTGATCAGCCAATTCACCTTGTTCGCAAGCACCAAGAAAGGCAACCGACCCTCCTTCACGCGTTCCGCGAAACCAGACGTCGCCATCCCAATTTATGAGAAGTTTACGGCCCAATTGCGGTCCGATTCCGGCCGGGAGGTCCGCACGGGTGAATTTGGGGCGGACATGTTGGTAACGCTCGCCAATGATGGTCCGGTGACTATTGTCATCGACTCCAAACAGCCGGAATAGCCTGCCGCCAGTCGCACATTTAATTGTTTTCCAAGACTTTACGTAGAACTAGAATCCCGGCATTTGAATAAGCCTGCACGGGTTTGGCTGCATCCAAACCCGTGAGATTCCCAATTATTCATTGATTTCCCGGCCTGTCAGTCTAGTATCTTGGCCGCGGCATTTTCCTGGTGTTCGCCCTCTCCCAGCATCCCGGAGGAAGGAGCGTCGCTTGGTGCGGACGATTGCGATTCGTCACTCAGCTCAAGTTTTTCTGAACCGGAAAGTGCCAGTGTCGTCTGAACCATATGTTGAATCGAAAAGCAGCCAAGCAAAAAACGGCCAGCCACGCGAAAGTGAAGCCGGCAGGCAAGACCATTCTCGCGAAGCGCCGTTTTGTGCTCCCTAGCGCCAAGAAGAAAGCGGTCACGCCCACCACTCCCGAACCCAAGTCGAACGGCCACACGAAGGCGACCCTCAAGTTGCACGACAACAAGGCGACGCAAAAGCAGCAGGAGCACAAGGCGGCGCCCGGCCAGGCGCCTGCCGCACCCGTGTTGGTCAACAACACGACCACGTCTGGCATCGATCTCACCGAGACGATTAAGACGCTGCTTCACCTCGCGCAGGAGAACGGCTACATCACCTATGACGATATCAACGACGTCCTGCCCGATGGGCTGAGCCCTGAGGACCTCGACGAATTGTTCACCAAGCTGCGCACGCTGGATGTCGAGATCATTGATCAGGCCGAAGTCGAGCGCACCGGCGCCAAGCCGGAACAGGAAGAGCCGGAAGACGACGCCCGCCTTGAGATTCTCGACGATCCGGTCCGGATGTACATGAATCAGATGGGCAAGGTGCCGTTGCTCACCCGCGAACAAGAAGTCGAGATCTGCAAGAAAATCGAGGACGCGGAGCTGGACATGAAGCGCATCGTTTACAGCCTTGGCTTTGCGGCCAAGGAACATATTGCGATCGCTGAGAAGCTGCTTTCCGATCCTCCCAAGGAACGCTTTGACCGGGTGGTAGTGGACAAGAAGATTGCGAACCGCGAAGGCCATTTGAAAGACCTGCGCACGCTGATCAAGAAGGTGCGCACCAGCGATCAAAAGGTGGACGAGAAGTACGCGTCATGGCACAAGGCCCAGCAAAAGGGCCGCAAGGAATCTCTGCACAAGGAGTTCAACAAGCTGAACGCCAAACTTCAGGAAACGTTCGCGAAATTCGCCTACAAGCAGAAGGTGATCGAGGAAATGATTGTCGTGGCGGGCAACGTTCACGAGAAATTCCAGAACAGTCTGCGGATGGTCCAGGCGTTGCAGGAGCAGCGCACCACCAGCGAGCGCCGGGCGATGATCGAGGCCGAGCAGCACAAGATCCACACGTTGGAACAATTCGTCCGGATGCCGCGCGAAGACTTTTACAAGGCATTTAGCGAACTCAAGAAAGCCGCCGACCGGGCCCATCAAGCCAAGACGCATATGGCCGAGGCCAACCTCCGCCTGGTCGTTTCCGTGGCGAAGAAATACACGAACCGCGGTCAGTCGTTTCTCGACCTGATTCAAGAAGGCAATATCGGCCTGATGAAAGGCGTCGAGAAGTTCGAGTACCGCCGGGGCTACAAGTTTTCAACTTACGCCATCTGGTGGATTCGCCAGGCCATCACGCGTTCCATCGCCGACCAGGCCCGCACCATTCGCATCCCGGTGCACATGATTGAAATCATGAACAAGCTCTGGCGCGCGCAGAAGCAGCTCACGCAGGAACTTGGCCGTGAACCCACGCCGGAGGAGCTCGCGGACGAGATGCACATGCCCGTGAGCCGCATCAATTCGCTGCTCAAGATGGCGCAACAGCCCGTCTCGTTGCACGCCCCGGTGGGCGACGACGGCGACGTGAGCGTCGGCGATTTCATCGAAGATAAATCGGCGGAGAACCCGTCCGACGTGACGAGCTACAGCCTGTTGAAGGAAAAACTGGCTGACGTGCTGACGACCCTGACCGAACGCGAGCGCAAGATTCTCGAAATGCGCTTCGGCCTGGTGGATGGCTACGAACGGACGCTTGAAGAAATCGGCAAGATGTATAACGTTACCCGGGAACGCATTCGCCAGATCGAAGCGAAGGCGCTGCGCAAGCTGCGCCATCCCACGCGCGTCCGCCACCTGCAAGGTTTCCTCGAAACTGAGGAGGCCGCTGCCTAAGTAGGAAGCTTCGCCACAGGATCGAAGCGATCAACTCTTCAAAAAACTCCGGCAACATCACCGTATGTTGCCGGAGTTTGATTTTTCATTCAGCAGTTCAAGCACCGGGTCGCCATTTTGATACGGAATGGAATGACAACTTTACCCGGGTGCAATTGTGAATATAGTAAAGGCTGACTAAAAATATCATGAGCGTTTCATTGCGGGTTTTAAATCTTGAAGACAATGCGAACGACGCAGAGCTGAATCAAGCGATGTTGTCAGCGCGTTGGAACGATTGTGTATTGATGCGGGTGTTTACCCGGTCCGACTACCATGCGGCGCTTGATCAGGGACGATTCGACATCATTCTTTCAGATTACACTATGCCGGGCTTTGACGGACTTGAGGCGCTCAGCATCGCCCGATCCAAGTGTCCGGAGACACCGTTCCTTTTTGTATCCGGCACCATCGGCGAGGACACGGCCATCGAAGCGCTCAAACATGGCGCCACCGATTTTGTGCTCAAACATCGACTTACCCGACTGATCCCGGCGGTGGATCGCGCATTGCAAGAAGCGGCGGAGCAAGCCGAGCACAAGCTCGCCAACGAAACCGTGCAGCAGTCGGAATACATATACCGGGAGATGTTCGAGTCCCTCGATGAGGCGGGCTTCCTCGTTGATCAACAGAACGGAAAGATCATAGATGTCAATCGTGCCGGGCAGACGGCGCTCGGTTGCGAGCGCGCGGACATTTTGGGGCGTCCGGAGAACCAATTCCTGGCCTTGGCCAGCCAGGAGTCGGACACCGCGGCCGAAAGCGGTGGTGCTTTGCGATGCCTGATGTCGCCTGTGACCGGCCAGGCTTTTCCCGTAGAACTGCGCACCACGCAGTTGACCTTGTATGGTCGCCCGCTTTTGTTGAGATTGTGTCGCCGGCTTGGCGGTAACTAGGACGCCTCCAAAATCCCTTGCCGGGCAGCTGGTGCAGGCCAGCTTGATGACGCTCCGTTTACCGCAATGTCCGCCCCAAAATTGCAGCTGTGATCATCGCAGCATGGCCAGCGGAAGCAGGTTCAAGATTGGAGGCATCTCGCTCGACGCCACGATTATGAGTTTCTCGATCCGGAAAAAGCTCCTGTTCGGCTTCGCCATTTCGGTGTTCGCGCTCGCGGGCATCGGCTGGCTCTCATATCACACCGTGACCCAATTGATCGCGACGCAACGTTGGGTGACCCATACCCGCGAAGTGATTGCGGAACTAGAGGCAGGGTGGGCCCAGCTGACCCAGGCGGAGACGGCGCAACGGGGTTACCTCTTGACTGGCGACGAAAGATTTTTGCGCGACTCGCGCGCGGCGCAAGCACAGGTGACCGGCTGGCATGAGAAGCTTATCGTATTGATGGCGGACAACCCCGAACAGCAGCAACGTATCCAACAACTGGAAACGGTGATCGCCCAACGGCTCGCGGTCTTGAATGATCGAATCAAGCTGCGCCAGGAAAAAGGGATTCAGGCCGCGGCTGAAGCCGTTGCCCGACGACAGGGCACGGAGTTGATGGACCGGATACGACAGGGTATTGCCGATATCCATGCGATTGAGGTGGCTTTGCTGCAAGAGCGTCAACAGACCGTGAAGGACCGCGCGCGTGTCAGCCTGCTGACCATTCTCGCCGGCAGTGCGCTTACCTGCCTGGTCGGGATCGCCGCATTCTCGGTCATTCAACGGGATCTCAAGTCCCGCGAGCAGGTCGAACAGCAGGTAAAGGAAGGGCGGGCGCTGTTGCATTCCATTTTGGACAATACGCCCGCCACCGTTTATCTGAAGGACCTGGAGGGACGATATCTCTTCGTCAACCGTCGCTTCCAGGAACTTACCGGGCGCACCCGCGAAGAGATGCTCGGCAAAACAGTGTACGACGTCACGCGCAAGGATCTGGCCGAGATCGCCCACGGCCACCATTTGACCGTGCTCTCCTCACCCGACCCGGTGGAATTTGAAGAAACCGTCCTGCACCCGGATGGGCCACATACGCATCTGTCGGTGAAGTTTCCCGTGCGCGATGCAAACGGAAAGGTCTATGGTACTGCCGGAGTTTCCACCGACATTAACGAACGAAAACGCGTCGAAGCGGCTTTGCAAAAAGCCAAGGAAGAATTGGAATCGCGGGTCGACGAGCGCACCACCGCGCTCGCCGCCATCAACGTGGCGCTGAGCGAGAGTGAAGATCGCGTGCGTGCGGTGTTGGATGCGGCTTTAAGTGCGGTCATCGTCATGGATTCAGCGGGAAAGGTGGTTGACTGGAATACCCGGGCGGAAGCTTTGTTTGGCTGGTCGCACGCCCAGGCGCTCGGCAACAAGCTGTCGGACCTCATTATTCCCCCGCGCTTTCGCGAAGCCCATGAACGCGGCATGACGCATTTTCTACAGACCGGCGAAGGCCCGGCGCTCAATCGGCTGATTGAACTCAGCGCGCTCCGGCGAGATGGTACCGAATTCCCGGTGGAGATTTCCATAAGTGTGTTGAAAGCCGGCCACGCCGTGACATTTTGTGGTTTTGTCACCGACATCACGGAACGCAAGCGGGCGCAGGAGGAAATCCTCAAACTCAACACCACCCTGGAACAGCGGGTCGCCGAGCGCACAGCCCAGCTCGAGGCCGCGAACAAGGAACTCGAGTCGTTCTCCTATTCCGTGTCGCACGACTTGCGGGCGCCCCTGCGGCACATCAGTGGTTTCGCTGAATTACTCGGGCAAAGTCAGGCGGACTTGAATGACGCCGGCAAGCGTTACCTGAGCATCATCTCCGGCGCCGCGGGGCAAATGGGTGCGCTCATTGATGATTTGCTGGTGTTCTCACGCATGGGCCGGGCGGAGATGCGGCGGGTGAGCGTGAAAATGGATGAATTAGTCAGTGAAGTGGTGCGGGAAATGGATCACGATCTGGCCGGGCGGAACATAGCGTGGGACATTGGTTCTTTGCCCGAGATCACTGGTGACCGTGCCATGCTCAAGCAAGTGTGGGTTAATCTGATATCCAATGCCGTCAAATACACCCAGCAATGCGAGCTTGCCACGATTAAGATTGCCAGCCACCAGCGCGACAATGGCGACTGGGAATTCTCCGTCAAAGATAACGGCGCGGGCTTCGACATGAAGTATGTAGGCAAACTCTTTGGCGTATTTCAACGGTTGCACCAAGCCGAGGAGTTCGAAGGCACCGGCATCGGTTTGGCCAACGTCCAGCGGATCATCCTCCGACACGGCGGACGCGTTTGGGCCGAAGGGAAGGTTAATGCGGGAGCAACGTTTTATTTTTCACTGCCAAATAATGAAAAGGAAAAAGCATGAATGCGTTGAGACCGATTCTATTGGTTGAGGATAACCTCAATGATATCGAACTTACGTTGGCCGCCTTAAAGCGAAACCACGTGGCGAACGAAATCATCGTGACGCGACATGGTGGGGAGGCGTTGGATTTTTTGTTTCGGCAGGGTGAATTTGAGAAACGCACCCCCGCCCACCCGGTCGTTGTGTTCCTCGATTTGAAAATGCCCAAGGTGGACGGGCTTGAGGTGCTCCGGCAGATGAAGGGCAACGCGGATTTAAGGGTGATTCCGGTCGTCATGCTCACCTCTTCGCGCGAAGAAGGCGATCTGATCCAAAGTTATCAACTCGGCGCCAACGCCTACATTGTCAAACCCGTCGGCTTCGAACAATTCAGCGACGCCATCCGCCAACTGGGAATCTTCTGGGCAGTATTGAACGAACCCCCTCCCAACGGCGAAGGCGACGCGCCGCAGTCGTCGAAACCTAGCTAACCCCGACGACAGCCGAGGCGTACCTCCGCTTCCGCGGGCAGCGGTAAGAAAGGCCTGCAAATGACGGAAACACGTGTGGTGTCGCAGTTTGTGTCGTATCTCGGATCGGTCTCGAAACGAAATAATAGCGATACTGGCGTCAACAAAATTGCGTGGGGTTTTGATTTCTCTTGCGACCCGCGCTAGCTTCCGGTCGTCCCGCCTTAACCCCGCAGGCGTGAAGCCGGCCGGGAATGAAAAGTTCGGATATGCGAACGCCACTACGAGTATTGATTCTTGAGGATCAACCTCTGGATGTAGAGTTGCTGTGCGCGCGGCTCCAAGCAGAGGGCTTTGAGCCCGAACCCACCTGCGTGAGTGAGGGCCGTGAATTCGAAGCCGCTCTCACGGGAAAAGAGTTTGACGTGATCCTCTCGGATTATTCGTTGCCGCAGTTCGACGGTCTGACCGCCTTGCGCATCGCCCGCGAGAAAAGCCCGGATGTGCCATGCATCTTGGTTTCCGGCACGCTCGGCGAGGAGCAGGCGGTGGATTGTTTAAAAGCGGGGGCAACTGATTACGTTCTCAAACATCGACTGGCACGGCTGGGAACGGCGGTGCGGCGGGCACTCCAGGATGCTGAAGTCCGAAGACGGGAAAAGCAGGCGGCCGCGACCATCCGCGAGCTTTCCCGGCGACTGCTCCGGCTGCAGGACGGGGAACGCCGTCGGATCGCGCATTCGCTTCACGAGGAGGTGGCGCAGGATTTGACGGCCCTGAAACTGAACCTCTCGGCCGCGCACGAACTCCTTACCGGGAAGCAGGCCAAGGCGAAGAAAACTCTAAGTGAATGCCAGACGCTTGCTGAAAAATCGCTCAAGGAGATTCGCACCCTTTCTTACCTCCTCCATCCACCAATCTTAGAGGCGTTGGGACTTCCCGGCGCCTTGCGCGATTACGTGAATGGATTCAGCCGGCGCACTGGCATCGCCACCGAGCTGATTCTGCCCGAGGATTTCGCACGACTGCCAGCGGAGGTGGAAACGGCACTGTTCCGTGTCGCCCAAGAAAGCCTGACCAACGTGCAGCGCCATTCCGGCAGCAATAAAGCCAGGATCGCACTCCGGCGGGATAACGAGCAAATCGTCCTCGAGATTCAAGACTTTGGCAGCGGCATCCCGCCGGAGCGATTGAACGGCTCGATATCGTCGTCGGATCTGAGCGTCGGAATCGTCGGCATGCGTGAATGGCTGTCGCAACTGGGGGGGCGGCTCGCAATTGACGGCAACGGAAACGGAACAAGAGTCACCGCGGTGGTGGCGCACGAACCAGTAGCGACTGCAAATGCGCCCGCGTAACAAGTCTGTTCGAAATCTCGATCTTTGCTTTGCGCACTTGATCCCAGTTCTGTAGTTCTCCCCTTACTGCACACCCACCCGATAAAAGTATGGCCCGACGTTTGTAGCCGTAACGTCGCTGTAGGTTTTTGTCCCTGTCGCTCCAGCAACATTAGTAGCGATTGTTTGGAATATTGGCGGCACCCCAAAACTTGTACCGCGCTGTAGAAAATAGAGCCGAGTAGCTACGCTTTGCCAACTGACTTTTGTGCCGGGACTGGATTTAGCCACACTTACTACTTTGAAGACAGACTGTGCATCAACCGGAACAGTGCTACTACGCCACTCTTGCCAGTTGTTCATGCCATCGACGTCATCGTCGGCATAATCCGCTGAGCCGTCGGTCGGCAGACTAAACTGCTGTAGCCAACCATACGAAATAATTGAGGCGGGCGACGGAAATTCATAGGCGCCGACATCGACTGTGCCGCCCGCTACCCGCGGATTGCCATCAAGATCAGTGCCGGACGGTGCCGAGCTCGTGATTCCAGAATTGATGCACGGTGAGTTCGATCGCAAGCGAAAATCGCCAATCATCTGATCGACGAACAAAGGCGCGTTTGTGAAATAACCTCCCCCGCCATTGAGTGGCAACGGTGACGTGCAGCAGTAGTAAAGATTTCCGGCAAGATAATTGGATGCGCTTGAGGCGATATTTCCGTAGATAATGCAATTGATTGCAGTGCCACTGTAAGTCCCGCCGCCGTTGGTGGCCACATTTTCCGTTATCGTACAGTTCCTCAAAGTACTGTCCATGGCGCCTCCGCCATACTCGGCAGTGTTTCCGCGAAGGACGCAATTATTCAGATTGCCTGCATACGTACCACCACCGCCGTAAGACCAATTTCCTGCAAGCAAGCACCGAAATAGCGTGCCGTACCAAGTTCCTCCTCCCCCTCCACCTACCGACGTTGCATTACCTATCAGCCTGCAATCGTATAGTACTCCACCGTCCGAGCCACCACCTTGACTCAAGGCCAGGTTTCCAACAAGCGTGCAATTTGTCGCAGTGCCGTTGGCATATCCTCCACCCGAGTTCGCGGTGTTATTCGTAACATGGCATTGAACAAGAATACCACCATAAGCGCCTCCTCCTGAGCCGCCGGCAGAATTCCCTGCTAAAACACAATTGCTCAAATTGCAGAAAATCGCACCACCACCGTCCTCTCCCGCGGTATTTTGTGTAAGCCAACAATTGAGCAACGTTGCACCGTAAGCACCCGCGCCGTGTTGATATGCGGAATTTCCCCTGATCACACAATTTGAGACGATTGCACCACCGCTACTCCAAATACCCCCGCCTACGGTGTCCGAAGACCATCCGGAAACGCCGGTTGCACCCTTGGTTAACGTGAAGCCTACGAGAACCGAGCCATTCGTGGCGAAGACGCAGCGGACTGCTTCGTCTCCATTAATCGTTCCAGCTACCTGATTTCCCTCGATGCTGGTTACCTCAGGACCGTTTACGCTCTCTACTCTAACCGACTTCGTAATTGCCAGCCGATTGGATAACCCACCCACAGCTACCGCCCCGCCGGTCCTGTACACGCCGTTTGACACGAGCACAAGATCACCATTCGCAGAAGCATTGACCGCATCTTGAATGTTCGTCGCCGCTGTCGCCCAAGATAAGTATGGTGATGCGGGTCCTGGGCTTTGCGGATCCACGTAGCGAGTTACTGCCATGGCAGGTAACGTACATGCTGAAACTAGGACCAGAATAAGTTTTTGGTAATGCTCCTTCACGATCGCCTTGCTCGGATTGGTTGCCGTCAACTTGTAACAGCCGTCATTTGCCCACTTCAAGACCAAACAGCTCAAAAGCTGGCCAGACGCCGCCACGTTTTCAAACGCTTTTAGGCTGCTTCGCCTTAATCCATCTCTGCTTTTAATCTCTCCTCCGCCTCTTCGTTGCTCAACCCGTGCCGATGGCGCAACACGCTTACCCCCACCACCGGCGGATACGCTTGATCCGCCTTCATGCGCGGCTCGACGTATTCAAAGACCTCAAACAGAAGGTTGTTGGCTTTCACGTAATCCAGCCCGGTGAGCTTCTGAATGTAGCGCGTCGCGCGATCAATCAGCTTAAGATTGCTCGGAACAACCCAGATCATGTAGTTCCCCATCACGCGCCCGAGCCGCACCATCGTGCAGGTGGAAAGCGTGTTGAGCAGCATCTTCAAACCAACGCGCAAGACACCGTTGATCAATCCGGAATTCGGCACGGGTACGAGCACCGCGACGCAATCGGAATTCCATCGAGCGACGAATTCGTTCACGCGGTCACAAGACTCCGTGCTGCCGAGAAAAATCAAACCCGTCTTCGCGCCGACCTGTCGCGCTGCGTCCAGCTGCCGCCGGTAAAAGCCGTCCGGCGAGAGCAGCGACTCCATCTCATCCTGCCGCACCAACGCCACCGCGCAATCTCCAGCCTCGGGCAGGCGGTTCTTGATGCCGTCCAAGCCAATGCGAAATCGCATTAGCTCGCTATAGCAAATCTTCCCGATGATTTCGACTGTACGGGCAAACTTATCCTCCGGCACAAGCCCGCGCACTTCCTCCGGCTTCCACTCCACACAACGCGGTTTGCGTTTGCAGATGCGCTCCCATGCTTCATCGGAGTTCTGGTAAGGCACGTAGAGAAACGCCCACGATTCCGTCGCCGTGGTGTCATCGAACTTCCGAAACGGCGGTGTGCAATAGGTCGGCGAACGTTCCGTGGTGTCAGTCAGCATGTCAATGCCCAGACGGTCGGCGAAGTAATTGTTTTTCCGCCCAGCGCGATAGACCGATTCCTCCCTCGCCACAAGCTTCGCCAGCTGTGCGAGTATTGTGGGCGATTTCAGTGTGACGTGGAGTTCTGTCAGTTGATGCAAGAAATCATTCGTCGTTGCGAGTGGGTTCACCGCCGAAAACAATTCCCGCCGTTCCTTAACGGACAGGTTGCCGGAAATCACGGCTTCCAAAGGTTTGTCCAGCGACCATTTCAATTCTCTCGCCACAATTTCGAGAATCGTGACCATCACCGCCAGTTCGATGCTGGTCGCTTGCATCCGCGTCGAGCCGGTGATGCCCATAGGCCCGGTGGTGAGATTGACCTTTTCGATGCGCGAATCCTGAATCACTTCGCGACTGCGCTGGACGTGATCGCACAGCACGTCATCGGGGTTGTTGTAAACGAAGTAAACTTTCGCACCGACTTCCACGCCCTTCCACGCCGTGCCGATGACAAACGAAGTCTCGCCACCCTCGGTGATGGCGAACACCACGTCTTTGCTGTTCACGCCCAGGTCACCAAGCTGCTTTTTGCCAAACGCGGTGAAATCCTCGAAACCTTCGACCGCTTTGATGAGCGCGAAATCGCCACCGGCCATGACGGGAAAGGCACGGTCCTCAAACTCCTGCGCCGCCGGCAAACCGCTGCGCTGCCAGTAATCGCGCCAGATGGACGCAAGTTGAATGCTAAGCCGGCCGGTCGAGCCGCAGCCGGTGAAGTAGAGATTTCCGCCATTCCGAAGCGCCGCCAGTACTGTGTCCGCGATCTGCCGCGCGCGTCCTGACTCCGCGAACTCGCGATACTTCCGCACCACGTCATCGTCCACGTCAAACAGCAGCCTTAGTCCGGCGGCGATGTCTTGTTTCGCCACCTCGCTCAGGTTGGCGGTGACGGGATGGGATGACTCCGTGGTAAGCGCGCCAAGTTTGAACTGGTCGGCGATCTTCAAAAAATCAGCGGAACGCTGCAGAGACAATTGACTCATAACTGGTGGCGGGATTGATACCGCTAAAGCGGGAAAACGTCGAGCGTCGTGTAACGGCTACCTTGGGCGGAGAGTTCGCTGCGAATCAATTCCACCGCGCGGCAGGTCCAGCATCCAAACTGCCGGGCCACGGCGCCTTCGACAAACGCCGCCAACCGCTGCGCGTCCTGCCGGTTGATCTGCTTGGGCCGCGCCAGTGTGATGTGCCCGACGAACCGGGCTTCCGCAGCTTGCTCCGCGAATCCTTCAGCTGCCAAATTCGCGCGCTGCGCAAGTTCAACGAGTCGTTCCGGCGCATCATGCACCCAGGCCCAGATGACCCGCGGAAAACGCAGGTCGGGAAAGCAACCCAGGCGTTCACAGCAGAATTCCAGCGGGCCAAAGTCAGCTAGGGTTTCACGTAGTCGCGATTGAAGATCAGGAAGCCGCACGACCTCAACATTGCCGAGGAAGCGCAGGGTGAGATGCATGTTTTCCGGCCGCGCCCAGGCCGTCGAGCGGTGGGGCAATACATCCTTCAACTCGGCTTGAACGCCTCGCAACTCCGTGCGAATGGAATCCGGCAGTTGAATCGCCACGAACACGCGAACGGCTCGGTCCTCGGGATTCACGCAATCAGGGCAAAGGCTCGCCGCGGGCCGCCAGGAAAAGTCGGTACCATTCTTCGCGGGTCAGGTCAATTTCGGTCGCCCGTACGGCTTCGCGAATTCGTCCCGAATCAGTGCTGCCAACGATGGGCACGATCTTGCTCGGGTGCTTGAGCAACCACGCGTACGCAATCACCGTGCGATCGACGCCACGCGCAGCGGCAATGTTGTCCAGCACAGTGACCACCGCCTCCGGCTGATAGCTCTGCTGGGCGGTCAATAGGCGCTTGGCGCCACCGCCGAGCAGCCCGGCAGCCAGCGGGCTCCACGCCATCGGGGTAATGCCCTTTTCCAAGCATTGATCCAACGTGCCGTCTTCAAAGGCGCTGCGTTGCAGCAGGCTGACCTCGACCTGGTTCACCACCAACGGAAAGGGACAGGCGGCTTGCAGTGCATTTACCAGTGACGGCCGAAAATTACTTACGCCGAAATGACGGACTTTGCCCGCGTCGTAGAGCTGAGCAAATGCCCCGGCGATTTCATGCGGATCACCGAGGTAGTCCGGTCGGTGCAGCATGTAGAGGTCTATTGTTTCCACGCCCAGCCGCTGGAGTGAACTTTCGCAAGCGCGCACAATGTATTCTCCCGCGAAATCCCAGCGCTGCGGCGAATCGGGATTCGGTTCACCGGCGCGGCGCACGCCGCACTTGCTGGTGATGAGAATGCGGTCACGCATGCCGGGTGTTTGGCGCAACGTCTCGCCTAGAATTACTTCCGCCTGCCCGCCGCCATAGATATCCGCGCCGTCAAACAGCGTGTAGCCAGCTTCGTAGGCCGCCCGCGCGGCGGTTTGCCCCCCGCTTTCAGCGATCCGCCAGCATCCGTAAGCCAGCCGACTGGCCATCATCGCACTCGTTCCCAATTTGACCGTCTGCATAATTCAAGTTCCCGGGTTCGTTACTTCCACGCGTGCACCACAATGCGGTCCGTGGGCAACGCCGCCCAAAATGGGTAGTTGCGTTTGTGTTTGTAGTAAGCCGCGCGCGCGAGCCGGAAGAAAAACGAGCGGGTGCCGGCGACCACCTCCACCCGCTTGAACCCCGCCGTTCGCAACATGGCCAGCACGGCCGCCGGATTCGGACCAGACCAGTTCGAAGGATCGTTGCCGAGTTCGTCGCGTTCGTAATAGGCCACCGCGGGTCGCTTGACGCCGAGCAAATCGACTGACGTTTCCAGAATCAACATGTCCCGCGTTACGCTGGCGACCTTTTCAATGGCGAGCAGCGGATACCGCATGTGATAAAGCACTCCGAGGAACAACACGACATCGAACGTGCCAACCCGTTCCGGCGAGAGATCCAACACGTCAATGTCCAAGTCTTCCACTTTCGATCCCAACGCGCGGCGGGCGAGTTCAAAACCTTTCTTATTCGCGTGGTCATGACCACCGTGCCAGACGTTGTAATCGGAAGCCAGCACCCGCGCCGCGCCGCGGCGTTCGCATTCAAAGGAAAAGAAGCCATCGAACGCACCGACGTCCAGGACGGTCTTGCCTTTCAGCGAGGCGGGCAGTTGCACGCGCTGAAGCTTGCGCGGACTATTGTCCACGCCTGGAGTGACGATGCCGTTGCCGAGATCAATCGAGTGATACCACCAAAGCTTGGCCACCTCGCGGCGAAGTTCCTCAGGGCTTAGTTGCGACATAGGGCCGACAGGTTAGGTATTGGGAGGAACGTGTCAATTGCCTGCGTTTTCGCGCCAGGAGATTTTCACGATTACTGGCGCCCACGAGATGTGTTGCACCACTTTTCGCATGGACGGTATGGCATCCGGAGCTGGCACGCGCGCGCAATTCTCTACGCGGACCTCCGCCACGGCAGGTTCGCGGCGCAGCAGGCTGATCATGTGCTCGTAGCGCCGATAGTAGTCGAACTGCGTCAACAGCAGTCTGCCGGGTTTCAATTCCAGCAACCCATCAAGATCGCTCGCAGTGGCCGCTCCTTTCAGGCGCACCATGTAATCAACGTGAATCAAACTGAGATTGGTGTGCCCGGAAGCAGCGTACAAATAAGCAGCAGAAAGGGCAACGGGTCTGGAATCGGCGTTCGCTATCGCGTCGAGTTCCGTGTTAACTCGATCACGGGAATCTCGATAACTCACATCGCTCGCGCAAAGCAATCCCCAGGTAGTCATTCCGACGGCGCGGATTCCGCCAAGCCCAATGGCGGCGCAACCAAGCCCGACCACGATTGCACGTTGGGTTGTCGAAATACCTGCGGGTGTCACCGTCGCCAACCCCGCGCCAATCACGATTGGCTGCAGGAAAGCTGCAAACGTCGTGAGGTAATTGGGCGTGAGATAGCACAATGAAAGAACCATCACTGCCAGGGTGGCGAAGGTAGCCCCAAGAAAAATGGCCAAGGTTGGTTTTGGCAAATCCCGCAGACCGGCCCGAATACGCGACCCGTTCGCAATCAGAAGCAGCGGCAACAAAAGCACTCCCGGCAGGGTGCGCGCCAGTTTCAGCAACGCGCCCACATCCGGCACATGCAGACCAAGGGTGGATGGATTATCCTGGGCATTCTCCACAAAACCCAACCACCACCGTGGGACGGTGTATTTGCCAAGCACCAACAGCCCGAAGGGAATCAACGCCATGACCAGCAACGGCGTCCACGGCAGTTTCGCTTTGGAAAACCAGCAATACCCGCACACGGTCACTCCCACGAGACCCGTGTACATCGCGCCGAGTTGAAGACTGGTCGCATAAGTCAGCGCCAATAATATTGCACTCATCCATAGCGCCACGGGTCGGGCCACCGGATTCAACCAATGCACGACGGCGAGCACCGCGCCCGTTCCCAGGACATGTGCCAGTGTGTCCGGACGATCATGAAACGTGACGACGAACAAGAATCCACCTGCCAGATGCATCGCCCACGTCGCAATCTCCAACCGTCGCAATATCCGATACACCAATCCACTCCAGATGATTACCAACAGCACATGCAATCCGGCAGCCGAGGCCGCGCTTGCCCCACAAATGCTCATCCAGAGATAAAGCACCGGTTGGTAAAGCGGTGGATATGCGCTGAAGAATTCGGTTCCCGAATACGGCCGGGCAATTGCCACGGTGGGATTCACAAACGTGCCGCCGTGCAGCCGGTTGACCACCGCTCCGTCGTAAAAGTAGGCGTCATTCGCAGGGATCGGCTGCACCGTGATAGAGAACAGCGTGATCTTCCAAAGGGCGAAGAGCGCAAAAATAATTCCCGGGGAATGGACAAGTCGGCGCATTCGGCAGCGCAGCTTTTCAAATTGCCACGACTTGTCAACGCCCGACGCGATTGACTAGGCTGGCCGAACGACATGCCGCTGGAATGCCAACCGCCCGCTCAAATCCCACTCGCTGTGGACCTGGACGGCACGCTGATCCGGACCGACTTGATGTGGGAATCACTCGTCCGCCTGCTGCGGCGCAATCCCGTGATGGCCGTGCTCTCGCTCTTCGCGCTTTTTCGCGGTCGCGCTTACTTCAAACAACGGCTGGCCTCTTGCGTTAAAGTCGATCCGGCCAACGTGCCTTACCACGAGCCATTTCTTGCCTGGCTCAAACAACAAAAAGCGTCGGGCCGCAGACTTGTGCTGGCCACCGCTTCGGACCTGGAGATGGCGAAACCGGTCGCGGCCCACGTGGACCTGTTCGATGACGTGATGGCCAGCGACGGCAAAACCAATTTGCGTAATGCCGCGAAACAACGCGCGCTCAACGATCGCTTTGGTGAACGCGGTTACGATTATGCTGGCAACTCCCATGATGATCTCGGCGTCTGGCCGGGCGCTCGGGAGGCGGTTGTCGTCAATGCCCCCGAATCGCTCGCCCGGCTCGCGGCTCAAGCGACCAAAGTGGGCCAGAAGTTCTGCTCGCGTGAACGCCAGCTCCTACCATTTTGCCGGGCGCTTCGTCCGCACCAATGGATCAAGAACCTGATCGTGTTCGTTCCGGTCCTTACCGGGCATCAGATAAACAACTCAACCACATTGGCTCATGCCTGCCTGGCCTTCGTGGCTTTTTGCCTGGCCGCTTCCGCTGTCTATCTGCTCAATGACCTGTTGGACCTGGACGCCGACCGCCATCACCCGACCAAGCGGCGCCGTCCATTCGCCTCGGGCGATTTACCTCTTCAATATGGTTTACTGGGGGCGCCACTCCTTTTGCTCGCGTCCCTTATTCTGTCCTGGACCCTGTCGCCAACGCTTGCGCTGGTCATGGCGATCTACTTCTTTGCCTCAACCGGTTATTCCTGGCACCTAAAAATGGTCGCGCTGCTTGACGTGTTGTTTCTGGCTGGTCTTTACACGCTGCGCCTGGTGGCCGGGCATGTGGCCACGGGTATTGCATGGTCGCCCTGGCTGATCGCGTTTTCCGTGTTCGTCTTTCTGAGTCTCGCCTTGATGAAACGTTACCAGGAAATCCAGACGGTTCGTGAACAAAGCGGTCACGAACTCAAAGGCCGCGGATACACGGCGCAACATCATTTGGCCGTGGTGATCCTCGGCGTCGCCAGCGGGCTCGCCGCGGTGATCGTGCTGGGACTCTATGTGAATAGCACCAAAGTCGTAGAGCTCTACACCAAACCTAAGCTGCTCCTGCTCGCGTGCCCGATGTTGCTCGCGTGGATCTGCCGGGTCTGGTGGCTGACCTATCAGGGTAAGATGCACGATGATCCCACTGCGTTTGCCTTCAAAGATTGGGGGAGCTACGTGCTCGGCGCGCTGACGCTGGGAGTGATGTGGCTGGCAACGTGAGGCCTTGTCAACCGGCGGTGCGGCCTCACTGGGTCAAGCGCTCGTCCTGAACCGGTGCGCTTGCGTTTCATGTCGTTTGCGGCAACCTGCCCCCGTTGAATTCGTCCATGGTCACCAAGATTTTCCGCAGCCGCTACCTCTACGCGGTGATAGCGGGCATCGCCCTGGGGTTGGCCTTTCCGAATTTCAACGTTGCCGGACTGGCGTGGATCGCCCCGGGACTCATGATCGCCGCTGCCGGCGGCACTCGCGGCTGGCGCTCGTTTTGCATCGGCTATTTCGCCGGGCTGGCGTTCCATCTGACCACGCTCCAATGGCTGCTGAACATTCCGGTGCGTGGCTTTCCAATTCTTGGCTGGATCGCACTGAGTGCATTTCTGGCACTCTACCAGGCGATCTGGGTATGGCTCGTCAGTGGCTCGAGGTCCGATGAACGCGCGCCCGCAACGGATAGTTTCTTCAGCCGGCTGGCTTGGGCACTTTTTGGCGCGGCGATTTGGGTAGGCCTGGAAATGATTCAGGCGCGGTTTCTCTCCGGATTTCCATGGCATCTGCTCGGCGTTTCACAGGTCAAACTGACGCCGTTGATCCAAGTTGCATCCATCACCGGGGTATACGGAGTTTCATTCGTGGTAGTCTGGACCTCGTTGTCGATCTTAACGGCGGTGCGCGTGCTACTGGCGCGCCCAACGGAACGTTACGCCTGGTTGGGTGAGCTCCTCTTGCCGCTCGGGGCCGTGCTGGGGCTCAGCGCATTCGGCATGTCCCAGTTGCGGATTGGAAGCGGTGACACGGGCAAATCCCTGCGAGTGGCGTTCATTCAGCCAAGCATTCCGCAAACGATGATTTGGAATCCGGTGGAAAATGAAAAGCGGTTCGCGCAATTGATGCAACTGACCGCCCAGTCACTGACCAACCGACCTGACTTGATATTGTGGCCCGAGGCGGCAATGCCCGGGATGCTGCGCTACGATGAGGCCATGGCGACAAACGTGCTGGGATTCGCTCGCTCGAACGCGGTCTGGCTGATTATCGGCAGCGATGATGTTGAACCGGCGAAGCATCCCGTCCAGCCGGACGATGTCGATTCGTTCAACGCGAGCTTTTTGATCAATCCTGAAGGCGAAATCGCCGCGCGCTATTGCAAACGCAATCTTGTAATGTTCGGCGAATACATCCCGCTGTGGCGCTGGCTGTCGTTCCTGAAATGGTTCACACCCATTGAAGGCGGGTTTGCCGCCGGAGACGAAGTAGTGCCATTTACACTGCAGCGCGATGGTCCGATCCAAACCGCAATATCGATTTGCTTCGAAGATGTATTTCCGCATCACACTCGCGAATACGTGAAGTCGGATACCGCCTTTTTGGTAAACCTGACAAACGACGGCTGGTTTGGCGAAGGCGGCGAACAATGGCAGCACGCCAATGCCGCCATTTTCCGGGCGATCGAGAACCGGATTCCCCTGCTCCGCGCGTGCAATAACGGACTCACGTGCTGGATCGATTCCCATGGAAATTTGCGCGAATTCCTCCGAGACCAAGGGGGCAGCATCTACAACGCGGGGGTATTGGTCGCCGACATCCCGATTGCCGAGTCGTCCGGACGAACGGATCGGACGTTCTATCACCGCCATGGCGACTGGTTTGGCTGGAGCTGTGTCGCCGTGACCGGTGTTCCATTACTCGCGCGGTTGCGTCGCCGCCGTGTTGCGGCATGAACCGCCGCGTCGTACTCATCGGAGCCGCATTGCTCGTGGCGCTTGCGGGGCTTGGTATCACCGTGATTTTGCGAAGCGGCGCCCCACGCCTCCACGGCCCGTTGCGCCAGGAGGTTTATGTCTGGCAGCGGGTTTGGACTCCGCCAGTGCGGGAAGCCGTGACGCATCTGGCAACCAACTTCGACCAGATTGTCCCGCTTAAAGCGGAGATTTCCTGGAACGACAAACAACCTCGACTGGTGCGTGTGGCACTGGACTACTCTGCGCTTGCGAAATCGAGCCAGCAGGTCGGGCTGGCTTTGCGTGTCGGACCGTACGCCGGGCCGTTCACGACTAACGATTTGGCGTCGCGCTTCGTCATCGAGACTGCTGAAGCGCTGGTCGCGGAGGCTCGCACCAACAGTCTTTCGCCAAGTGAACTTCAGATTGATTTCGATTGCGCAGAGTCGAAGCTCGGCGGCTACCGAGTCTGGGTTGAAGCCATCCAACGCCGCGTCTCGCCTGTGCCCGTGACAATCACAGCGTTGCCCAGCTGGCTGAACGCACGGGAGTTTAGAACGCTTGCGAGAGTGGCGACAAATTATGTACTACAGGTTCACTCAGTGGATCGTCCTCGAAGTGTCGATGCGCCCTTTACCTTGTGTGATCCGCTAAAAGCCCGCCGTGCGGTGGAGCGCGCCGGGAGGATCGGATTACCATTCCGCGTGGCTCTGCCTACCTACGGCTATCTCTTAGCTTTCAGTCACGAGGGCAAATATCTCGGACTTTCGGCCGAAGGGCCGCGGCCGAACTGGCCCACCAATGCAGTCGTGCGTGAAGTTGGTGCGAACTCGCAGGAATTAGCAGCGCTGGTGAACGATTGGACGCGTAGCCGCCCGGCCGCTCTCAATGGCGTTATTTGGTACCGGCTGCCAACTTCGCAGGATCGCCATAATTGGGACTGGGCGAAATTGAGGTCAGTGATGCAAGCAACGAATGCGAACCACGGCGGGCAACACTAGTCGCCATTCACTTCGCAATGACGATTGCTCGATTCTTGTCACCTGCGTCGAGAGTTTCGCGGATTCGCTGGGCCAACTGTGGCGGCTGATAAGGTTTTTGAATGAAGGCTGTGTCGCCCCGGTTGAAATTCTTGCCTACAATCTCGGGACTGTAACCACTGGTGTAAACCACCTTCAATCCCGGTTTGCGCTGACGCAATTGCGCGGCAAGTTCCCGCCCGTTGATACCTTCAGGCATCACCATGTCGGTTAGCAGCAGGTCCACTTTACCGTCCTCGTGGTCCCACATCTTGAGCGCCTCCACCCCAGAGGCAGCTTCAACCACCCGATACTGGTATTGCCGTAGGATATCGCGCACGAGTTCGCGTACCGGCGGCTCATCTTCAACCAGCAGAATTGTCTCGCACCCGCCGCGGATGGGGGCAGCGAACTCCACGCGCTCGACGGCGCCGTTGCCAGTTTGCGCCAATGCCGGGAAGTAAACGCGAAAGGTTGTGCCCGCGCCGACCTGGCTATCCACTTCGATCCAGCCGCGGTGCTGATTCACAATCCCGTAAACTGTCGCCAAACCGAGGCCCGTGCCCTTTCCAACTTCCTTCGTTGAAAAGAATGGCTCAAATATCCGGCTCAACGTGGCCTCGTCCATTCCCGTGCCGGAATCGGTCACCTTCAAGCAGACCGTGCGACCGGCTTTTGCGCCGGCGTGCTGGGAGGCGTGATCCTCGGTCACATCTACCGCCGCCGTTACGATCATCAACGTGCCTCCCTTCGGCATCGCGTCACGGGCGTTCACGGCAAGATTCATGACAACTTGCTCGATCATGCCGGTATCGGCCTCAATCTCCGGGAGGTTGTCAGCATATTCGGTTTGCAACTTCACTGCCTCGGTCAACAGGCGCGGCAGCATCGTCGAGAAATGCTGGATCACCGAATTGAGATTTTGCGGGCGGAGTTGAATGACTTGTTTAC
>Ga0315912_10000095_pt1 | contig 221161 bp, 225 predicted proteins | sample VfabasoilMG_FD_204469 | JGI IMG/M metagenome (GOLD analysis project Ga0315912, IMG submission 204469) | Garden soil microbial communities collected in Santa Monica, California, United States - V. faba soil | ecosystem: Environmental > Terrestrial > Soil > Garden | place: USA: California...
CCAAGTACGTGTTCGTTACCGGTGGTGTCGTTTCCAGTCTTGGAAAGGGTATCGCCGCCGCTTCTCAGGCCGCGATCCTCGAATCGCGGGGCATCCGGGTCACCAACATCAAGCTGGATCCCTACATCAACGTGGATCCGGGCACCATGTCGCCGTTCCAGCACGGCGAGGTCTTCGTCACCGAGGATGGCGCCGAGACCGACCTCGACCTCGGGCACTACGAGCGCTTCCAGTCCTCGAAGATGCGCCGCTGGAACAACTTCACGACCGGCCAGGTCTACGAGTCGGTGATCAAGAAGGAGCGGCGCGGCGACTACCTCGGCGGCACGGTGCAGGTGATTCCGCACATCACCGACGAGATCAAGCTGAACATCAAGCGCGGGGCAGGGGACGCCGACGTCGCCATCGTCGAGGTGGGCGGGACGGTCGGGGACATCGAGTCGCTGCCCTTCCTCGAGGCGATCCGGCAGATGGGGCTGGAACTGGGCCGCAACAACGTCTGCTACATCCACCTGACCCTGGTGCCGTATATCGCCTCGGCAAAGGAGATCAAGACCAAGCCGACGCAGCATTCGGTCAAGGAACTGCGCGAGATCGGCATCCAGGCCGACGTCGTGCTGTGCCGCACCGACCGGCCGCTGCCCGAGGACGACCGGCGCAAGATCGCGCTCTTCTGCAATGTGCAGAAGGAGGCCGTGATCTCCGCCTGGGACGTGGATTCGATCTACAAGATCCCGATGATGCTGCACGAGCAGATGCTGGATGAAATCGTCTGCCACAAGCTCTCGATCCTGGCCAAGGCGGCCGACCTGAGCGCATGGAAGGGCCTGGTCCACTCGCTGGCGAACCCGGAGCACGAAGTCGACATCGCATTCGTCGGCAAGTACGTGGACCTGCAGGATTCCTACAAGTCGCTGAACGAGTCGCTGGCCCACGCGGGGATACACACCCGCAGCCGGGTTCGCATCCACTACATGGACTCGGAGGACATCGAGCGCGATGGCGTCGCCGCGCTGGCGAAAATGGACGCCATCCTGGTGCCCGGCGGCTTCGGCAAGCGCGGCACCGAGGGCAAGATCCGCGCGATCCAGTATGCGCGCGAGAACGGCGTGCCCTACCTCGGCATCTGCCTCGGCATGCAGCTCGCCACGATCGAATTCGCGCGCCATGTCTGCGGGCTTGCCGGCGCCAACAGCACGGAATTCGATCCCGAGACGCCACACCCGGTAGTCGCGCTGATCACCGAGTGGCTGGACCGCACCGGCAAGATCGAGCGCCGCAACGAGGCCTCCGACCTTGGCGGCACCATGCGCCTCGGCGCGCAGAAGTGCCCGGTCGAGAAGGGCACGCTGGCGTTCTCGGTCTATGGGGCGGAAGTCAACGAAAGGCACCGCCATCGTTACGAAGTGAACAATGTCTACGTGCCGCAGCTCGAGGCCGGAGGCTATAAGGTCTCGGCGCGCACGCCGAGCGAGAACCTGCCGGAAATGATGGAACTGCCGGGCCATCCGTTCTTCTTCGGCGTCCAGTTCCACCCGGAATTCACCTCGACGCCGCGCGCCGGCCACCCGTTGTTCAAGGCTTTCGTCGATGCAGCCATCCGGTATCGCGCAGGTGCGAAGCGCGCGTCCCCAGACGGAAAGCTTTCCGTCGTCGCCGCATGAAGCTGTGCGGCTTCGAGGCCGGCCTCGACAGGCCGCTGTTCCTCATTGCCGGCCCGGACACGCTCGAGAGCGAGCAGCTGTGCCTGGACGTGGCGGGCCAGCTCAAGGAGTGCACCGCCAGGATCGGCATGCCCTATGTCTTCAAGGGCTCGTTCGACAAGGCGAACCGCACGTCAGGCAGGAGTTACCGCGGGCCGGGCATGGAAGATGGCCTGAAAATCCTCTCCGCCGTAAAGAAGCAGATTCGAGTTCCCGTGCTCACGGATGTCCACGAGGACACGCCCCTGGCGGAGGTGGCCTCGGTGGTGGATGTCATCCAGACGCCCGCGTTTCTCTGCCGCCAGACGAACTTCATCCGCAACGCGGCGAAGCAGGGCAGGCCGCTGAACATCAAGAAGGGCCAGTTTCTCTCGCCCTGGGAAATGAAGAACGTGGTCGACAAGGCGCGCGATACGGGCAACCAGCAGATCATGGTCTGCGAGCGCGGTTTCAGCTTCGGCTACAACAATCTCGTGGTCGACATGCGCGGTCTTGCGGTGATGCGCAATACCGGCTGCCCGGTCGTTTTCGACGCCACGCACTCGGTGCAGCTGCCCGGCGGGCAGGGTACGGCGAGCGGCGGCGAGCGGGCGCACATTCCGGTGCTGGCGCGCGCGGCGGTGGCGGCGGGCGTGTCAGGGGTGTTCATGGAAACGCATCCGAAGCCGGACGAGGCGCTGTGCGACGGCCCGAATTCGTGGCCGCTCGCGATGATGAAGGAGCTGCTTGAGACGCTGGCGGAACTCGACAGCATCGTGAAGAAAAACGGCTTTGCCGAGAACAAGGTGAAAAACGCATGAGTTCGATCGTCGACATCGTTGCAAGAGAGATCCTCGATTCGCGGGGCAACCCGACCGTCGAGGCCGACGTGCTGCTGGAATCCGGCGCCATGGGCCGCGCCGCGGTGCCCTCGGGCGCGTCCACCGGGAGCCGGGAGGCGATCGAATTGCGCGACGGCGATGCGGGGCGCTACGGCGGCAAGGGCGTGCTGAAGGCGGTCGAGTCGGTCAACACCGAGATCTCGGAGGCGATCGTCGGCCTTGACGCCTCGGAGCAGTCGTTCATCGACAAGACGCTGATCGACCTGGACGGGACCGAGAACAAGTCGCGCCTGGGCGCGAACGCGATGCTGGCGGTGTCGATGGCGGCGGCCAAGGCGGCGGCGGAGGAATCCGGCCTGCCCCTGTACCGCTATTTCGGCGGCGCCGGCCCGATGCAGATTCCCGTGCCCCTGATGAACGTGGTCAACGGCGGCGCGCATGCCAATAACAACCTCGACATGCAGGAATTCATGATCGTGCCGGTCGGGATGGCGTCGTTCCGGGAAGCGCTGCGCTGCGGCGCGGAGGTTTTTTCCTCCTTGAGGAAGATCATCGACGGCAGGGGCATGCCCACGACGGTGGGGGACGAGGGCGGTTTCGCGCCCAACCTGCCGACCCACGCCGCCGCGATCGAACTCATCCTGGAGGCGGTGGACAAGGCGGGCTACACGGCGGGCCAGGATGTGCTGCTGGCGCTCGACTGCGCCGCCTCGGAGTTCTACAAGGACGGCAAGTACGTGCTCGAGTCGGAGAAGCTCGACCTGAGTTCGCAGGAATTCACCGATTACCTGGCCAGCCTCGCCGATCGCTATCCGATCGTGTCAATCGAGGACGGCATGGCGGAAGCCGACTGGGCGGGCTGGAAAATGCTCACGGCGCGGCTCGGCAGGAAGGTGCAGATCGTCGGCGATGACGTCTTCGTCACCAGCACGAAACTGCTGCGGGAGGGGATCCGTCAGGGCGCAGCCAATGCGATCCTGGTGAAGGTAAACCAGATCGGCACGGTTTCGGAGACCTTCGCCGCCATCGAACTGGCGAAGCGCTCGGGCTACGGCACCGTGATTTCGCACCGCTCGGGCGAAACCGAGGACACCACCATTGCCGACATCGCCGTGGGCGCCAACGCGCTGCAGATCAAGACCGGCTCCCTGTCGCGCTCCGACCGCACCGCGAAATACAACCAGCTGCTGCGGATCGAGGAAGACCTGGGCGATTCGGTGAGCTACCCGGGCAAAGAGGCGTTTCTCCAGCTCCGATGAAAGTCCTGGCCGGCGCCCTCGTCGCCTTGATCGTCGCCATCCAGTATCCGCTCTGGCTGGGCAAGGGCGGCTGGCTGCGCGTCTGGGACGTCGACCGCCAGCTGGATGCGCAGCAGCAGAAGAACGCCGGCCTCGAGACGAGGAACAACGCGCTTGCCGCCGAGGTAAAGGACCTCAAGCAGGGGCACGAGGCCATCGAGGAGCGCGCCCGCTACGAACTCGGGATGGTCAAGAGCGACGAGGTTTTCTTCCAGGTCCCCGCTGCCAAACCGTAAAACCCGGGTCCCCGCCCCCGATTAGATCATTCGGGGGTGACGTTCTTTCGCGGGGACGAGGTCACAGGTTGCTTCTACTGCACCTTTGCGAAGCGCGCTTCCGGGCGGTCGTCGGCCTTGTAGACCGTGCTCACGGCCTTCTTCATCGCCCAGGGCCGCATCTGGTGGTGCAGCGGCACGTAGTAGTACTGGTCCCGCGTCGTCACCAGGCCCTCGCGCAGCATCGCGTCGCGCTTCTTGACGTCGGTCTCGGTGTTGATCGCCTGGATGATCGCGTCGAGCTTGGGGTCGCTGATGCGGCCCAGGTTGAAGCTGCCCGCGGCGCCCGTGGTCTTGGTATGGACCAGGGAGAACAGGGAGTAGTTGGCATCGAAATTCGCCACGCCCCAGCCCAGCATGTAGGCGGAGTGGTCGAAATTCTGGATCTTGGCGATGAAGATGGGCATCGACTGCGCCAGCAGGTTGACCTTGAGGCCGATCTTGCCCCACATGCCGACCAGCGCCTGGCAGATCCGCTCGTCGTTGACGTAGCGGTTGTTCGGGCAGTCGAGCGAGAACTCGAAGCCGTTCGGGTAGCCCGCCTCGGTGAGCAGCTTCTTGGCCTCCGCGATGTTGAGCTTGACCGGCACGTCGATGTCCTTGGTGTGGCCGTGCACGCCGGGCGCCACCATGATCCCCGCCGGCAGCGACAGGCCGCGCATGGTCACGCGCCGGATGGCCTCGCGGTCGACCGCGAGGTTCAGCGCCTTGCGCACCCGGATATCCTTGAACGGGTTCTTGCCCTTGATGTTCGAGTACTTCAACTCGTCGCTGAACTGGTCCATGCCGATGAATATCGTGCGCACCTCGGCGCCGTCGAGGATCTTGAGCTTCGGGTCCTTGCGCAGGCGGTCGACGTCCTGCACCGGCAGGTCGGTCACGATGTCGACGTCGCCGGAAATGAGCGCGGCGACGCGCGTCGAATCGGATTTGATCGGCGTGTAGACCACTTCGGTGACATTGCCCTCGCGCTTGTCCCACCAGGACTTGTTGGCTTCCATCACGATGCGCTTGTCGGGCTCCCAGGCCTTGAGCATGTAGGGGCCCGTGCCGTTGGTATTGCGCGACGCGTAGGTGTCCTCCTTGCCCTTGAAGTCCTGGACGTTCTCGGACTTGTTCTTCGCCGACCAGGCTCGGCTCATGATGCGGAAGTCGACGATATTGCGCAGCAGCACCGGATTCGGGCCCGACAGGATCAGGTCCACGGTCAGGTCATCCACCTTCTTCACTTCCTTCACGCCGCTCACGTAGATCTGCATCGTGCCCTGCGGCTGCATGATGCGGCCGTAGGAAAAGACGACGTCGTCGGCGGTGAACGGGCTGCCGTCGTGGAACTTGACGTCCTTGCGCAGAGTGAAGCGGATCTGGTTCGGCGCGATTTCCTTCCAGCTGGTGGCGAGCGACGGCTCGACCTGGAATTTCTTGTCGTAGCGCACCAGGCCCTCGTAGACGTGCTGCATGATGCCGTTGGTGGTGGCGTGGTTCTGGGAATGCGGATCGAGGGTGATGACGTCGTTTTGCGCCGCCCACTTGAGCGTCACGGCGTGCGCGGGAGCGGCAGCCAGAACGGCGGCGGCCAGCATGGTGGTCAGGCAACGGTCGAATCGCATGGATATTCCCTCCTTGGGAGAAACTATAATACATGGGCTCCGGGAGATCGCCCATGCAGCTCACGCAACCCCAGATTGACGCCTTCGAGCGCGACGGCTACCTGTTTTTCCCCAGCCTGTTCAGGCCGGAGGAAATCAAGGTGCTGGTGGACGAGGTGCCGGCGCTCTACGCGCAGCGCCGCCCCGAAAATGTGCGCGAAAAGACCGGCGACGTGGTGCGCACCAATTTCGCCGCGCACCTCTACAGCGCGCCGTTCGCGCGCCTTGCCCGGCATCCGCGCATGGTCGAGCCGATCAAGCAGCTGTTCGGCGAGGACGTGTACATGCACCAGTTCAAGATCAACGGCAAGCAGGCCTTCGACGGCGATGTCTGGCAGTGGCACCAGGACTACGGCACCTGGATGAACGACGACCAGATGCCCGCCGCGCGCGCCATGAACGTGGCGATCTTCCTGGACGAGGTGAACGAGTTCAACGGCCCGCTGATGTTCATCCCGGGCAGCCACAAGCAGGGCGTCCTTGATGCCGCGCACGACACGAGCACGACGAGCTACCCGCTCTGGACCATCAACAATGACGTCATCAGGCAACTGGTCGCCAAGGGCGGCATCGTGGCGCCGAAAGGCGTGCCCGGTTCGATGATCCTGTTCCACGGCTGCCTGGTGCACGCCTCGACCTCGAACCTGTCGCCGTGGAACCGCGTCAGCGTGTATCTCTCGCTGTGCGCCGTGTCGAACCACATCCGCCGCTTCAAGCGGCCGGGCTACATCGCGCACCGCGATTTCTCGCCGATCCAGTGCCTGCCGGACGATTGCCTCGCGAAAGCCTACGACGTGCCGCTGCCCTGGAAAGACGGCACCCCCCCGGAAGAGCTGACCGGCGCCTTGAGGGCCGCGTGAACCTGCATTCCAAGCTGGAACAAAGGCAAAGCAATCCGATCCGCATCGGCCTGGTCGGCGCGGGCAAGTTCGCGGCGATGTATCTCGCGCAGGTGCCGCGCACGCCCGGCATCCATCTGGTGGCCATTGCGGATCTCTCTCCTGCCAACGCCCGGACGAATTTGGAAAGAGTAGGTTGGAATGCAGGGAGTTTTTCTGCTTCCTCTGTGGAAAAAGCGCTTTCAAGCAAAACCACATTCATCTGTGAAGACTGGCAGAAGATCGTTTCCCATCCCGAAATCGACATCGTGATCGAGGCGACCGGGAATCCGGTCGCGGCGGTGGAGCACATCCTCGCCGCCTTCGCGCACGGCAAGCACGTCGTCAACGTGACGGTGGAAGCCGACGCGTTCTGCGGCCCGGTCCTGGCGCAGAGGGCGAAAGCGGCAGGGGTGGTCTACAGCCTGGCCTACGGCGACCAGCCGGCCATCATCTGCGACCTGGTCGACTGGGCGCGCGCCGCGGGTTTCCCGGTCGTGGCTGCGGGCCGCGGCCACAAATGGCTGCCGCACTTCGCGCAATCCACGCCGGAGACGGTCTGGGGCTACTACGGCCTCACGCCGGAGCAGGCGAAGGTAGGCGGCCTGAATCCGAAGATGTTCAATTCCTTTCTCGACGGCTCCAAGCCGGCGATAGAGTCAAGTGCAGTGTGCAATGCCACCGGACTCACGGCCGCCCCCGGCGGCTTGGCTTTTCCCCCCTGTGCCGTCGATCAGATACCGAGCGTCATGCGGCCGAAGTCCGAGGGCGGCGTGCTGCACCACAAGGGGCAGGTCGAGGTCGTGTCTTCGCTGGAGCCGGACGGCACGCCGATCCCCTACGACATCCGCTTCGGCGTCTGGGTGGTATTCGAAGGCGAGACGGACTACATCCGCCGCTGCTTCTCCGAGTACGGCGTGAAGACCGATCCCTCGGGGCGCTACGCGTGCATGTACAAGCGCTGGCACATGATCGGCCTGGAAGTCGGCATTTCGGTGGCGTCCGTGGGCTTGCGCGGCGAAGCCACCGGCTGCGCGACCGGCTGGCGTGCCGACGCCGTTGCCACGGCGAAGAAGGACCTGAAGGCGGGCGAAATCCTGGACGGCGAGGGCGGCTACACCGTGGTCGGCAGGCTGATGCCGGCCGAGGCGTCGCTCGCGGCCGGCTGCCTGCCGCTGGGTCTCGCGCACGGCTGGAAAATGCTGCGTACCGTCGCCGCCGGCCAGCCCCTTACCTGGAGCGACGTGGCTTTCGACGCGAACGTGCCCGCCGTGAAGCTGCGCCGCGAAATGGAGTCGCAGCTCGCGCCGGCGCTGAAATCCGCCGCCTAGCGGTTTTTCAGGGCGCGGAGGTAGTGATAGAGCTCCGTGTGGTCCGCGCGAGGCTTCAGCTTCTTCTCGGCGTTCTTCCAGATCCTGTGCGTGACCGCGAGGCAGGGCGCCGGGACCTTCGTGCGCTTCGCCAGCATCTCCGCGATGCCGACGTCCTTGCGCATCAGCGCCAGCAGGAAGCCGGAGTTGAAGGCCTTGGTGAATACCTGCTGCGGGATCTTGCGCTCGGTGGTGCTGTTCTTGCCCGTTGAGCTGTTGATCGCGTCGATCATGACCCGCGTGTCGAGACCGTAGGCCTCGCCGACCAGCAGGACCTCGAACCCGGCGATGGTGCCGACGGCGCCGAGGTAGTTGTTCAGCGCCTTCACCGCATGCCCGGAGCCGAGGCGGCCGGTCGGAAAAATCTCATTGCCCATGGTCAGCAGCACCGGGCGGGCACGCTTCAGCACCTTCGGGTCGCCGCCGACCATCAGCGCCAGCGTGCCATCGGCGGCCTTCGCCTTCGCGCCGGAGACGGGGGCGTCCAGCATGAATATTTTCTTTTTACCGAGAATTAAACCCAATTCCCTGGTAGTCGCCGGATCGGAGGAACTCATGTCGATCACGATCGCGCCCCGGGCAATGCCGGGAAGCGCAGCCTTGAGCGCCGCCTTCACCGCCTTGCCGTCCGGGACCATCGTGATCACGACGTCCGCGCCCTGCGCGGCCTCGGCAGCAGACTTGCAGTTGCCGCTCCCATTGAGGTCGTAGCTGCGCAACCGGTAACCGGCGCGCTTAACGTTTGTCGCCATGAGCGTGCCCATGAGGCCCAGGCCGATGAAGGCGACCGTCTTGATTGCTTTTGCCATCTAGACGCCGCGCTCCTTGAATACTTCCTTCGCCGAGCGGAAACTTTCCACGGCCGCCGGCACGCCGCAGTAGATCGCGACCTGGAGGAAGATTTCGCGGATTTCCTCCTTGGTGAGGCCGTTGTTCAGCGCGCCGTTGACGTGCAGCTTCAGCTCATGCGTGCGGCCGAGCGCGGACAGCATCGCGAGGTTCAGCATCGAACGCGACTTGCGCGACAGGCCCGGCCGGTTCCAGACGTCGTTCCAGCAATAGGTATTGAGCAGTTCCGTGAAGGGCCGGTTGAAGTCGTCCGCCGCGGCCTGCGACTTGTCGACATAGTCCGCGCCCAGTACTTCCCGGCGCGTCTTCAATCCGGATTCGTGCCGTTCCTTGTGGCTTCTCTTGTCCATGGAAATTCTCCAGAAAGTTTCAATTTCGGCTAAACGAGGTCTTCGTGGCGGATGCCGGCGCGGCGCAGCAGGGCGTCGTAGGCGAGGCCGCCCGGGCGCGGGCCGGCGCGAAACACTTCCACCTGCGCGGGAATCGCGTCCAGCACCGGGCGCTCGATTGGAATGGTGGCTCCAGCCATCGAATCGCCGGCCAGCTGCACCTCGCAGGCGCGCTGCAGCGTCCAGTAGGTCTGGAACGCCTCGGTGACGCCGCCGCCGACCACCAGCAGGCCGTGATTCTTCAGGATCAGCACCGATTTGCCGCCCAGGCTCCGCACCAGCCGCGGCCGCTCGGCCACATCGGTGCTGATGCCTTCGAAGGCGTGGTACGCCACCTGGCCATACAGGATCGCGCTGTAGAAGTTGTCGAACCGCAGGCCGCCTTGCTTGCAGGCGACCGCCATGCCCGCGGTGGTGTGCGTGTGGATGATGCAATGCGCGTCCTCGCGCGCGGCGTGGATCGCGCCGTGGATCACGAAGCCGGCCTTGTTCACCGGGTGCTTCGAGCCGTCCCTGGTCTCGCCGGCAAGGTCGATCTTGACGAGGTTGGTGGCCGTCACCTCGTTGTAGTTCAGGCCGTAGGGATTGATGAGGTACTGCTTCTCCGGTCCGGGGACGCGCAGGGTGAGGTGGTTGTAGATCGATTCGGTCCAGCCGAGCCAGTCGAAGGCGCGGTACAGCGAGGCCAGTTCGAGGCGGGTGGCCCATTCCTCCGGCGCCATGCCGGCAGGCTTGAGGCGCAGGACTTCGTCGCTCAGGTCCATGTGCAGGTTTCCCCCAAAAAAAAAGCGCGAGCCGCCGGGCCCGCGCTTTTACCCTACCACAGGGGCAGGCGCTACCTGCCGATGATTTCTCCGAAGCGGACCCATTCCTTGCCGTCGAAGCGCGCCAGCTGCACCGATTCGAAGGGCGCGAAGTCGGTCGGGCTGGTGTTGAGCTTGATGCCGGGCAGGGCGCCGGGAAGCACGAAGTTCTTCAGGCTCGCCGCCTGCCGCATCACGTTCTCGCGCGTCAGGTCGTTGCCGCACTGCTTGAGCACCTGCACCATCGTCTGCGCCACGCTCCAGCCGTAGAAATTCTCGCTGGCGGCCAGGTTGCCGTCCGGGTAGTACTTCTTCATGAACGCGGTCCACTCGAGCACCGCCGGATCGTTCGCCCAGGCCTTGTCGTTCTGGTCCTTCAGGTACTGGGTGGTGATCAGGCCGACCGACTTGTCCAGCCCGGCGGGCCTGAGCGTCGTGCCGATGGAGGCGGAGACGTTGTTCAGGTAGTGCACCGGTTTCCAGCCGCTGTCCCAGGCCTTGCGGATCGCCTGCGCGCCGAATTTCGGCGTCGTGATGTTGAAGAACGTATCCGCGCCGGACGCCTGCAGCTGCGCCATCTGCGAATCGACCGTCGGGTCGGTGACCTCGTACGAGACCTCCTTGACGATCATCGTCTTCGCCTTGGCGCCGAGGCCGTCCTTGAAGCCCTTCAGGTAGTCCTTGCCGTAGTCGTCGTTCTGGTAGAGCACGGCGATCTTGGCGTTGGGCTTGTCCTTCAGGATGTGCTGCGCATAGATGCCGGCCTCGGTCTGGTAATTCGGCTGCCAGCCCATGGTCCAGGGGAAATTCTTCGGGTCGTTCCACTTCGTCGCGCCGGTGGCGACGAACAGGTGCGGCACCTTTTTCGCGTTCATGTACTTGTGGATCGCGGAATTGGGCGGCGTGCCGAGCGACTGGAAGATCAGCAGTACCTTGTCCTGCTCGACGAGCTTGCGCGCCATCTCGACGGTCTTGGGCGGGCTGTAGCCGTCATCGTAGGAAACCATGTTGATCTGCCGGCCATTGACGCCGCCTTCCTCGTTCACCTTCTTGAAGTATGCGGCGATGGACCGGCCGATGGTCCCGTACGCGGAAGCCGGACCGCTGTAGGGATTGATGTGGCCGATCAGGATTTCCTTGTCCGACGCGCCCTGGTCGTACTTCTTCTGCGCCAGCGCGGCCGGCGCGGCCAAGGTGGCCGCCAGCAGGGCTGCAAGGGGTATGAGCTTCAGTTTCATGATGGTCTCCTCCGTCAGTGAACTTCAGTGATTTTGCCTCTTCCGCCGCAACTGCGCCATGCCCGTGCGGGTAAAAACCATGCGGACGGCACCCGCGAATCCGCCCGGCATCAGGTAGATGAAGCCGAGCAGGAACAGTCCGAAGATCGCCCAGGGGGCGGCCTTGGAAATCTCGTCCGCGATGTTCGGCACGAACTGGATGAACAGCGCGCCGTAGATGGCCCCCGAGATGGAGGCCAGTCCGCCAATGACGATGCCGATCAGGAGCGTGATCGACAGGAAGATGTTGAAGCTGTCCGGGGCGACGAACTGCACGGCGATCGCGCCGAGGGCGCCGGCGATCCCGGTGAACATGGCGGAGACGCCGAAGGTAAGCGACTTGACCATGGCGTTGTTGACGCCCATGGCCTCGGCCGCAACGTGGTTGTCGCGGATCGCCATCATCGCCCTGCCGATGCGGCCGCGCAGCAGGTTCGCGCCGAGCGCGAACATCGCCAGCGCCACGGCAAGGGTGAAGAAATACAGCCACTGGTCCTGGTTCAACGGCAGGCCAAGCTCGGCGAACAGGGCAGGCGCGTCGGGCTTGGTGATGGTGATGCCCTGGACGCCGCCGGTCCAGGCTTCGAGGTGGTGATACTTGAGCAGCTGCGGCAGCGAGACGCCGAGCGCGAACGTGGCGAGAGCGAGGTACAGGCCTTCGAGCCGCAGCGCCGGCAGGCCGAACAGGAAGCCGACCAGCAGGCACGCCGCGCCGGCGACCGGCAGGGTGGCCCAGTAGGGCACGCCGTACTTGTCCATGAGGATCGCGGCGCAATAGGCCCCGATGGCGTAGAAAGCGCCGTGCCCGAGCGAAATCTGGCCATTGAAGCCGGTGAGGATGTTCAGCCCGAGCAGGGCGATGGCGTACACCAGCACCAGCGTGAACTGAAACGTGCGGTACTCGCTGACCGCGAACGGCAGCACGCAGGCGATCAGCATCAGGACCGCGAAGGGGGCGAGCTTGCGCATCGTCATACCCGCGTCACGTGGACTCTGCCGAAGAAGCCCGAGGGGCGCACCGTAAGCACGCCGATGATCAGCACCAGCGCCACCGCGAGCTTCAGCTCGTTGCCGATGACGAACGCGCCCAGCACGTTCTCCAGCACGCCGACGAGGAAGCCGCCGAACACCGCGCCCGCGGGGTTGTCGATGCCGCCGACCAGCGCCGCCGCGAACGCGTAGAGCAATACGCCGCCCATCATGTTGGGATCGAGGAACACGATGGGCGCGACCATCATTCCCGCCACCGATCCGATCGCGGCGGCCAGGCCCCAGCCGAGCGCCAGCATCCAGCCGACGCGGATGCCGACCAGGCGGCTCGATTCCGGATTCTGCGCCGCGGCCCGCATCGCGAGGCCGAGCGGCGTGAAGCGGAAGAATGCGTAGAGCAGCAGCAGCACGACCAGGGTCACGCCGATGGCGCCGATCTCGTGCGACGACATGAACTTGTTGCCGAACAGCGGCTGCTCGGGGAACGGGCTGGGGAAGGTCTTGATCGTGTAGCTGTAGATCCAGCCCGTGATGCTGTTGAGAATCACCAGCAGCGCGATGAACACCACGACGACCGCGAGCACCGGCGAATTCTCCACCGGCCGGATCACCACGCGCTCGATCACCACGCCGAGCACGAAGGAAAAGCCGACGGTCAGGAAGAACGCGCCCCAGTAGGGCATGCCGGCGTTGATCAGGCTCCAGGCGATGTAGGTGGAGAACATCGCGAGCTCGCCCTGCGCGAAGTTCACGAGATGGGTGGCCTGGTAGATCATCACCAGGGCGAGCGCGACGCTGGCGTAGATGCCGCCGGTGGCGAGCCCGGCGAGTACCTGGTGCAGGAAGGCGTCCAAGATATCTCTCCCTAGTAGCCGAGGTAGGAACGCCGCACGGCGTCGTTGCTCTTGATTTCGGTCGCGGAACCGGACAGCACGACGCGCCCGGTCTCGATCAGGTAGGCATGGTCGGCGAGGTCGAGCGCCATTGCCGCGTTCTGTTCCACCACCAGCATGCTGACGCGCTCCTTTTCGTTCACCGTGCGCAGGATTGCGAACAATTCCTTGACGATCAGCGGGGCGAGCCCGAAGGAGGGCTCGTCCAGCAGCATCAGCTTCGGCCGCAGCATCAGCGCGCGCGACACCGCGAGCATCTGCTGCTCGCCGCCCGACAGCGTGCCGGCCTGCTGGGCGCGGCGCTCCTTGAGCCGCGGAAAATATCCGTACATGCGCTCCAGGTCCGCTTCCACGGCGTCACGGTCCTTGCGCGTATAGGCGCCGAGCCGCAGGTTCTCTTCCGTGCTCAGGTTGACGAAGGTGCCGCGGCCGTCGGGCACGTGCGCGATGCCCAGGCGCACGATGTCCTCCGTCGCGCGCCGTTCGATGCGCTCGCCGCCGAAGCTGATCGCGCCCTCGGTGCGCACCATGCCGCACAGCGCGCGCAGGGTCGTGGTCTTGCCGGCGCCGTTGGCGCCGAGCAGCGTCGTGATCGTGCCTTCCTCCATGGAGAAGTCGATCCCGTGCAGGACCCGCGTCTGGCCATAGGAAGCGTGCAACGCCGCGGCTTCGAGGAGCGCCATGCTAGGCAGTGCCTCCCCTGAGCGGCTTCATGCCGCGCCCCCTAGATACGCCTGGATGAGCTCCGGGTGGCGCTGCACCTCGGCGGGCGTGCCCTCGGCAATTTTCCTGCCGAAGTTCAGCGCCACGACGCGGTCCGAAATGCTCATCACCAGGCTCATGTGATGCTCGACCAGCAGCACGGTGAGCTTGAGGCGATCGCGGATGTCGCGGATCAGCTGTCCGAGCGTGCCCACCTCCTCGTGGTTCAGCCCGCTCGCGGGTTCATCGAGCAGGAGCAGCTTCGGTTCGCTGGCGAGCGCGCGCGCGAGCTCGACGCGCTTCTGCGTGCCGAAGGGCAGGTCGGCGACCCGCGTGGCGGCCACCGGCTCGAGCTCCATGAGGCGCAGCAATGCCTGCGCCTTTTCGGCGGTCAGCTGTTCTTCGCGGGCCACGGAGGGCGGCCGCAGGCAGTTCATGAAGAACCCGGTGCTGGTGCGGCTGTGCCGTCCGACCATGATGTTGTCGAGCACGGTCATGGTGCGGAAGAGCGCGAGGTTCTGGAACGTGCGTCCGATGCCGACCGCGGCAACCTGGTGGCGCGGGATGCGGAGGAGCGACTCGCCGTCGAACAGGATGTCGCCGCTGCCGCATTCGTAAAGGCGCGACAGGCAATTGAACAGCGTGGTCTTGCCGGCGCCGTTGGGCCCGATCAGGCCCACGATGCTGCCTGCCGGCACCTCGAAGGAAACGTCCTCGAGCGCGACGATGCCGCCAAAGCGCACGCCTACGTTCTGCACGCGCAGCATCGCCCCTGCAACACTCGTTCCGATAGACCCTCCTCCATCAGAAGCCGATTCAGTCCGCGCGGCGCGGGGACTGTTGCGTATCGTGTCGGATTGTCGGACGATGTTATTTTGCCGTCAAGCGGAGAAAAAGGACTTGTCGAGCATTCCGGGAAAATTCGGCCGCATCAATTCAATGCCCGCCTACAAGCTGGTCGCGGAAGCGATCGAGCGCAGGATCCTTGCGGGCGCCATCCGGCCCGGGGAACCCATCGGCACGGAAGCCGAACTCGTCAAGCAATTCGGCGTGAATCGCTCCACGGTGCGGGAGGGAATCCGCCTGCTCGAACACGATGGGCTGATCCAGCGCGAATCCAACCGGCGGCTGTCGGTCGGCCTGCCGCACCACGAACGGCTCGCCACGCGCTCGACGCGCGCGCTTATCCTCGCGGAAGTCACGTTCCGGGAGTTGTACGAGGCTGCGATGGTGTTGCAGATGGCGACCATGGAAGCCGCCGCGCAACGCGCGACCCCCGACATGGTCCGCGCCATGGAACGCAACGTCGAAAGCACGGCAAAGGTCCTGGACGACCCTGCGGCGGTGGCCGAACTCGATACGGAGTTCCATTCCCTGATCGGCAAGGCCTCCGGCAACCGGGTGTTGCAGCTGGCGCGCGAACCGTCGGACCTCCTGATCTATCCGACCACGAAGCTGATCCTGCGCCAGGTGAAGGAAGGCCCGGGCCGGCTGCTCGAGGCGCATCGCAGGATGCTGGATGCGATAGCGAGGCGCGACCGGGAAGACGCGCGCAACTGGGCGCGGCGGCACATCAACGACTGGCGCAAGGGATTCGAGCGCGCCGGCAACGACCTGGACCAGCCGATCGACAGGATCTACCTCCGGTCGCTGGTGAAAGAGGCGATGCCGGTCGACTGAACATGATCCGCGCCACCATGCAGCGGGTGCCGCTGTCGACCAACCAGCTGCTGGAGCGCGGCGGCAAGCTCTATCCCGAGTCGGAAATCGTCAGCCGGCTGCCGGACAAGTCGCTGGTCAGGCACCGCTTCGCCGACCTCTACCGCCGCGCCAGGGGCCTCGCGGCGGCGCTGCTTGGCGCCGGGCTGCAGAAGGGCGACCGCGTCGCGACGCTCTGCTGGAACCACCACGCCCACCTCGAGTGCTATTTCGGCATCCCGGCCGCGGGGGGCGTCATGCACACGCTCAACCTGCGCCTCGCTCCGGATGAAATCAGCTGGATCGCGGATCACGCGAAGGACAGGTTCCTGATAGTCGACGACATATTGCTGCCGCTTTTCAAGCAACTGAAAACCAGGTTTGAAAAAGTCGTGGTCGTGCCCTGCAGCGGGGCGCCGGTCGCCGCTGAATTTGTCGATTACGAAAAATTCATAGATAAGGATTCAAAGGAATTCAAATACGCGCTCCACGAGGAGGACGACCCGGTCGCCATGTGCTACACCTCGGGCACGACGGGCCGGCCCAAGGGCGTGGTGTACTCGCACCGCTCGACGGTGATCCATACGCTGATGGCGAACCAGCCGGATCACTGGGGCCTGTCGGCGGCGGACAGCGTGCTGCCCGCGACGCCCATGTTCCACGCCAACTGCTGGGGCGTGCCGTACGCCTGCGTCATGATGGGAATCAAGATGATTTTTCCGGGACCGCACCTGCACCCGGAGGACCTGCTGGACCTGTTCGCGGCCGAGCAGCCGACCTATGCGCTTGGCGTGCCCACCATCTGGTTGAGCATGCTGCAGCTCCTGGACGGCCAGCCCGGGCGCTTCAGGCTGCCGCCGGGCATGCGCATGCTGGTCGGCGGCGCGCCGGTGCCCGAGTCGATGATCCGCGCCTACCGGCGCCATGGCGCGCAGATCTGCCACGGCTGGGGCATGACGGAGATGAGCCCGCTAGGCACGGTGTCCTTCATCAAGCCCGAGCTGCAGCACCTGGGCGAGGAGGAGCGTATCGGCCGCTTTGCATTGGCGGGCGTGCCGGCGCCAATCATGGATCTCCGGGTCGTCTCGGATGACGGCAAGGAGTGCCCCTGGGACGGCAAGGCGGTCGGCGAAGTGCAGGTGCGCGGCCCGTTCATTGCCGGCGGCTATCACGACGTGCCGGACGATCCGGCAAGGTTCACGGCCGACGGCTGGTTGCGCACCGGCGACGTCGCGACCATGGATGCGCACGGCTACCTGCGCATCACCGATCGCACCAAGGACCTGATCAAGTCCGGCGGCGAGTGGATCAGCTCCGTCGACATGGAAAACCTGCTGATGGCGCACCCGGCGATCCTCGAAGCCGCGGTGATCGCCATCCCGGACGCGAAATGGACCGAGCGGCCGCTCGCCTGCGTGGTGCTGAAGCCCGGCAGGAGCGCTGCTGCCGAAGAATTGCGCGCGCACCTGGCGGGGAAATTCGTCAAGTGGCAGCTGCCGGACCGCTTCGAATTCCTCGATGCGATCCCGCGCACCTCCACCGGCAAGTTCTGGAAAGTGAAGCTGCGCGAGCGGTTCCGCCCGGCCTAGTCCTCGTCCAGGGCGCGCGCGCCGGCGGCGCGGCCTGCGGCGTCCTTGCCGGCGGCGTGGTCCGCGGCGGAAAGCATTTCCCCGGCCGCGAGCGGCTTCACCAGGTAATACACCTGCGTGCCGCTGCCCGGCGCGAGTTCGCGCATCAGGGTGCCCATCGGGCCCTCGAGAATGCCGGAAAGGATCAGCGTCGCCCTGGCCGCGATCCCCGGGATGTTGCCGCTGATATCCAGCACCTTCAGCTTGCGCACGCCGACCAGCGTGTATTTCTCCGCGCCCACGGTGACGGTGTCGTCGGCTGCCCGGAGCGGGGCCGCGGCGGGCAACGCGCGCAGCAGCGCAAACCGGCCTTCGCCCTCTTCGAGCATCACGGGGGCGCCGGTCGCATCCGCAAGCGCGTAGCGGAACGTCAATTGCCCGCTCGAGCCTTCCAGCTGCACGCGTCCCGCGACGCGCATCGGCCGGCCGCGGAACACCACGTCCTCGTCGAGCATGAAGATCTGGATCCGGCCTGCCATCAGCGTGCCGCCGGCGCGGCTGCGCCTGCAGTTGCCGGCGTACCACTTGCATCCAGCGCAACCACGCGGTCGCGCCCGGCTGCCTTGGCGTAGTTCAGGCCGGCCTCGGCGCGTCCGATGACAAGGCGCGTGTTTTCCCCCCGGCGATGCTCGGCAACGCCCAGGGTGCAGCTCAGGTGGCGCCTGCCTTTCACTTCGGGGATGGGCTCGCGGCCGACGGCGGCGCGAATGCGCTCGGCTGCGATCACGGCCCCTTGCAGGTCGGTGTCGGGCATCAGGGCGAGGAATTCCTTGCCGCCGTAGCGGCCGAAGACGTCGACATCCCGCAAGGCGCCCGCCGCGGCCTCGGTGAACCGCTTCAGCGCAATATCGCCCGCAGTGGTGCCGTGGGTTTCGTTCACGCTGCCCAGCCAGTCGAGGTCCACGCGCGCGATCGAGAGCGGCTTGCCGACGCGCTCGGCGCGCGCGATTTCGCGCTCCAGCGCTTCCATCAGGTGGCGGTGATGGTAGACGCCGGTAAGCGTATCGCGGCTGGCACGGTCGTTCGCCTCAAGGCCGAGGTCGTGCAGCCTGCGGTGCGCTTCCGCGAGCCGGGCGCGCAGGCGCAGGACGATGCCGGCGGCGTAGGTGAACCACGCGAATGCCAGCACCAGCGCGCCGAACTGCGTCCAGACCGCCGCCAGGTCGACGCCGCGGCCCTGGTCGATCAGCATGAAGAGCGCGGTTCCGTGCATCACCGCGCCGAGCGTCGCAAGCGCGCCGAGCCGGGCGCGATCGAGCTGCAGCATGCCGTAGAGCATCGCCACGAGGTAGAGCACCGGTAACACGGCGGGGTTGTCGCCGGAGGCATAGGTGAGCCATGCGAGCAGCAGGAAAGCGGCGGCCAGTTGCGCGGCGGCGAAGTCCGCTTCGGAAATCCGGGCGCTGTAACCGAAGCGCGCCAGCGCGTGAAAGAGGGCGGCGAGCCCGGCAAGCGCCAGGCAGCCCGCCCCGGCGACGCCGGCCTCGATCTGGCCGATGAGCGCGGCAAGCAGCAGCACCAGGGCCATGACGGAAACGCTGCCGATCGCGGGCAGGGCGCGCCGCCAGTGCTCCATGCCCTTGATTGCAAATTTCATTTGCTTGATTTGGCCACAGAAGGCACGATAGTAATGCGATTCAGGGAAACCTTTGAAGAAGGAACAACAATGCGCATCTTCGTCAAGATACTGTCCATAGTCCTGGCGGCCGCGATGCCGCTGGCGTCGATTGCGCAGACCTACCCGGTGAAGCCGGTGCGGCTGATCGTGCCTTTCCCCGCCGGCGGACCCGCCGATATCTTCGGGCGCTTCCTCGCCCAGGGCATGAGCACGTTGCTCGGCCAGAGCGTCGTCGTAGAGAACGTGAGCGGTGTCGGCGGCGTGCTCGGCGTCGAGCGCGCGGCCAAGTCGCCGCCCGACGGCTATACGCTGGTGCTGAACAGCTCGTCGGCGGTTTCCATCGCCCCGTTTTCGATGGCGAAGATGCCCTACGACCCGTTGAAGGACCTGTCGCTGATTACCACTGTGGTGCGCGTGCCGGAAGTGCTCGCCATCAACCCGTCGCTGCCGGTCAACACGCTGGCGGAACTGATCGCCTACGCCAAGGCGAATCCGGGCAAGGTCAATTTCGGCTCGGCCGGGTCGGGCACCATCACCCACCTTGCGGGCGAGTTGCTCAAGGTCGAGGCGGGCGTCGACCTGGTGCACGTGCCTTACAAGGGTGCCGCACCCGCGGTGAACGACCTGCTCGGCGGCCAGGTGCAGATGGGGGTCTTCGATGTTCCCGTGCTGCTGCCGCACATCAAGTCCGGCAAGCTCAAGGCACTTGCGGTGACCAGTGCGAAGCGCGCGCCGAGCCTGCCTGAGGTGGCTACCACCGGCGACGGCGGTTACCCGAAAGTGCTCTCGGACAACTGGTATGGGCTGGTTGGGCCGGCGGGGTTGCCGCCGGCGGTGGTGAAGCGCATCCACGCCGCGGCGATAACGGCGCTGAACTCGGCCGAACTGGTCGACCAATACGCGAAGGTGAGCGGCGTGCCGATGCCTTCGAGCCCCGAGGAATACGCCGTGTTCATCGCCCAGGAACAGAAAAAGTGGGGCGCGGTGGTCAAGGCCATCGGCTTCAAGGCCGAATAACCCGTTCCGTCGTTCCCGCGAAAGCGGGAACCCAGGATTTACCTAGCTCGGTTTTTTCCCCGAGATCGATTCCAGCAGGTCGCCCATCGTCTGGTCGGCCCAGTAGTCCGGATCCTTGTCGATGATCGCCTCGCCCTTGGCGACCACATCCGCGCTGATTTTCCGGCGCTGGCAGAAGCCGCGCCAGAACTGCTTGATTTCTTCGGCTGACATTTCCATGGGCTGCGATTCTAGCTTGGTCCGCCGCCACTCGCCAGAGCAGGCGAAGTTGCGGGCGCTTGTCATTCGCGGTCCTGCGGCTGTGTCGCGGCAATCGCGAAGCGAACCAGTTCCGCGACATTGCGCACGCCGAGTTTCTCCATTATGCGTGTCTTGTGCACTTCCACGGTGCGGGAGCTGATTCCCAGCGCGGCAGCGATTTCCTTCGCGTGCAGCCCCAGCGCGGCCTGTTCCAGCACCTGGCGCTCACGCGCGGTCAGGCGGCCGAGTTTTTCCGCATCCCTGCGCAGCCCTTCCTTCCTCTGAATCCGATGCTCCTCCAGCGCGAAGGCAGTCTCGATGGCCGCGAAGAGTTGCTCGTTATCAAACGGCTTTTCAAGGAAATCGACGGCCTGTGACCGGAACGCGGCGCGAGCGGTCGCCACATCGCCGTGCGCGGTGATGATGACGAATGGCAGGGATACGTCCCGCTTCTTCAATGTCTCCTGCAGTTCGACTCCGCTCCGGCCCGGCAGCCTCACGTCGGCAACAACGCATCCCGCCCAGTCATTTCTCCATGCGGAGAGAAATGCCTCGGCGTCGGCAAAAGTCGAGGTGCGATAGCCTTTCAAGCCGAGCATGAGCGCGATGGAATCGCGCACGGCGGCGTCATCGTCGACGACGAAGACGGTCAGGCGTTCCGAACGCATGGCAGTATCAACCGGAATTCTCCGTGCGACACGGTGGCTGCCTCGAGCGAGCCGCCGTGCGCTTCGGCGATGGCGCGGCTTACGGCAAGTCCAAGTCCCATGCCCGTGGACTTCCCGGAAACGAAAGGTTCGAACAGGCCCTCGCGATTCGCCGCCGAAACGCCCGGACCATTGTCAGTGACCACGATCTGCACGTTCCTGTCATCCTGCCGTTGCATGGAGATCCTGATGTTCCCGCCGCGGCGGTTGGCGCCGACGACCGATTCAACCGCATTGGCAATCAGGTTCCGCAGGATGACTTCCACCTGCAACCGGTCCACGAATAATGCGGGAACCTCCGGCGGACTCTCGACGGCAAGGGAAATGCCCTTGCCTTCGACCGCGCTCTCAGCCATGCGGCGCGCGGCGGACAGCAGATCCTCGGCCCTTACTTCCTCCAGGCGGGTGGTTCCCGCCCGGAAAAAATCCCGTAGCCTGCGGAGCACTTCCGCAGCCCGTTCCGCTTCGGCGAGGATCTTGCCGATGATTTCCCTCGCCTGCGGCGGTCCCGTCCTGTCCCGCTCGAACAGCATTTGCGCCGACCTGCCGTAATTTGTCACGGCAGTCAGCGGCTGGTTCACCTCATGCGCTATGGCCCCGGCCATCTCGCCGGCCGCGGCAAGGCGAAGCGTCTGCCGCAAGCCTTCCTCGGCGCGCTGGCGCTGGTCGACCATCACGCCCAGAAACAGGCCTGTCAGCGTAAGTGCCACGAGCAGCGCCTGGAGTTCGACGACGGGAAGCGCCGACCCCGCATCGCTATGGACGCCCAACACGACCCCCATCTGGACGATTGCGGTTGCCACTATGGCGCCGTTCATTCCGAACCGGACTGCGATCCAGATCAGGGGGAGGAACAGCAGGTAGAACTGGCGCGACGGGTCGCTGCCGAACCCCTCGAATATCAGCCGGACGGCAGCCGCCAGCACGATGGCCTGGAGCAGGGCTTCGGGCCGGCGCGCAAGGGCGAGCAGTGCCGACCGGCGTGCGGCGTCCGACGCCGCAAACAGGAGCGGCGCCGTTACCAGGATGCCGACCGCGTCCCCGATCCAGAAGCGCAGCCAGGCGTTGCTGAACGTGGTTCCAGCAAGCAGCCCCGCCGCATTCAGCACGCCGATGAAGCCCGCGCCGACCACGCAACTGCCTGCGACTACTATCGACGCGAAGATGGTGAGCTGCCGGGTCGAGCGCAATCCGGTATCGCGCAGGAAGGACTTCAACGCCCAAGCAATGCCGGCGTAGCCGCCGGCGAGGACGAGGGCGGTCATCCCGGTGATCGCATATCCGCCCGGCAAGTGACGCACGAAGATGTCCGCAAGCAGGATCGTCGCCAGCACCGCCGGGGCGTGCCCCAGGCCTCCCAGCATCATCCATACGATGGCCAGCGCAGGCTGGGGGTTCCAGGGCGTGATGTTGAACGGGCCCACCGGATCTATGTAACTGGCCCAATCGAGAGCGATGTAGCAGGGCGCGAAAACGGCCGCATCGCGCAAATATCGAAGGATTTTCATCGCAGGATTGCATCTTGGGGCGGGGCTTGGCGCAAGGCAAGTAAGCGTTATTACGTACGCGCCATTGCGACTTACGCCCAGGTTCCCGCAGTCCTAGAGTCGCGGCATGACGATCCCCGCCGGAACCCTTGAAATTGTCGGCGCCGCGCTGTTCGCTCTCGCAGTCCTGCATACTTTCTCGACGCGCTATTTCGAACATCTCGCCCATACCCGAACCGCGCACTCGGGCCTGTGGCACCTGCTGGGCGAGGTCGAGGCCGTCTTTGGCTTCTGGGCCTTCGTACTGCTGGTATTCATGGCGCTCGCCTACGGCTGGGGGCATGCGTCGGCCTACCTGGACAGCCGCCACTTCGTCGAGCCGATGTTCGTGTTCGTCATCATGGTGATCGCCGCAAGCAAGCCCATCATGCAGCTCGCGTCCGACAGCGTGCGGGCTGCCGGGCGGATTCTGCCGGCGCAGCCCGCCGTCGCGGGATACTTCCTGAGCCTCTCCCTGGTGCCGTTGCTTGGCTCGCTTATCACGGAGCCGGCGGCCATGACGCTCGCTGCATTGATGCTGCGCGAGCGCATTTTCGCCACCAATGCGTCCAATCGACTCAAATACGCCACCCTCGGCGTGCTGTTCGTGAATGTTTCCATCGGCGGCGTGCTGACGAATTTCGCCGCGCCGCCGGTCCTCATGGTCGCGGCGAAGTGGGGATGGACGAGCGCCTACATGCTCTCCACTTTCGGTGCCAAGGCAACGTTGGCAGTACTGGTCAACGCGCTCGTTCTCACCTTCATCTTCCGCCGCGAATTGTCCCGGTGCGCCGAGCCGCCCGAGCAGGCGGCCGAAAATCGCGTACCTGCGGCATTTGTCGCCGTGAACCTTGCGATACTTGCCGGCGTGGTGTTCACGAACCACCTTCCCGAAGCGTTCATGGGGCTCTTGCTGCTGTTTCTCGGCCTGGCGGACGCCTATCGCCGCCACCACGATCGCCTGCTTCTTCGCGAGGGCCTGATGGTCGCGTTTTTCCTCGCCGGTCTGGTCGTGCTGGGCGGGCAGCAACGCTGGTGGCTTCAGGACGTTCTGTCCCGTCTGGACGAATCCACCCTGTTCTACGGCGCCGCAGCGCTGACGGCCATCACCGACAATGCGGCCCTCACCTATCTCGGCTCGCTCATCGAAGGCATATCCGACGACTACAAGTATTCGCTGGTCGCCGGCGCGATGGCTGGCGGCGGCCTGACCGTGATCGCGAACGCGCCGAATCCCGCCGGATTCGCGATCCTCAAGGACCACTTCGAGGACCAGTCCATCAACGCATTCGGCCTGCTTGTCGCCGCCATGCCCCCGACGCTCGTTGGCATCCTCTGTTTCCGGGGTTTCAAGGGCCAGGTCTCGGAAGTGTTCGATTGGGAACTCTGGGCGGGGTGGTTCTCCGCGCTGGATCGCTCCTTCCTGTTCCTCCTGATCCTGCCTTTCGTCGTCGCCGCGGTCGGCCTGTGGGCCGAATTTTCGCGGCGGGACGACAGGTAGTCAGAACCCTTCGCCCCAGCGATGCTGCCACGCGAGCACGACGGCGTTGAATTCGGTGCCTGTGCGGGTGGAGGCGCCGGTGCTCGCATGGACTTTCAGCGAGTTGTAACGATCCACGGGTAGCGAAAGCGTCAGGCCCGCCCGCGTGTTCTGCTGCAGGTTATTGCTCTCCACGCCGTTGACGGTCGTGCGGTTGCCGGCGTAGTAGGTGCCGTTCGCCGCCAGCCAGACGCCGGAAGGAAAAGTGTAGACGACATGCCCCTGCGCGGCGTAGAGCGGCGCCTGCGCGAACCGGCGTCCGCCGTTGAAATCCGTGTTGTCCGTGTAGAAGGTGGCGCTCGGCGCGAATTCAGCGGTCCATGGACCCCAGGCCTTGGAGATGCCCAGCTCGGGCTTGAACGACCAGCGGTTGTTGCCGAGGTTGAGCAACCTGCTGTTGTCGTATTGCCCCAGCGGCGCGGTGACCTGCAGGCTCGCGCCCATGACGAGGTCCTGCCGGTAGCCGGCGTACTCCTTCATCGACAGCGCGGGTGCGCCGTAGAAATTCATCGAGAAGCGGAAGCGCGGATCGTTCCAGCCCGCCATGTCCCGCCGCCTGGGCAGTCCATTGACCTGCGCCTGGCCGGAAAACGTCGTATAGGGCAGCACCACGTCGAACTTGGCGGACTTGCCCCACGCATCCAGCGTGCGCGCGTAGGCGAAGACTTCCGTGTTGGCGATATAGCGCGCGTCTGCAATCGGCAATACGGGATCGAACGCGATCGTGCCGTTCGAATAGCCGTAGCCCAAGACCAGGAAATTGAGCCCGACCGGCGCATTCGAATAGGATCTCGGCTCGAGATCCTGCGCCTGCGCGCTGGCGATCGCCAGCAGGAGCGCAATCAGAATGGGCATTACGGACTATCTTCTCATGGGATATGCTGGTGGTCATGCGCTCCGGGCGTGCCAAGTAGCATGATTTCGACGGACATCTCCATTGCCAGGCGCCTGCTGATCCTGCTGGCGGTGCCGCTGGTGATTCTCGTCGGCCTCGGCGCGTTCGTGCGTACGGAGCTTGCCACGATCGAAACGCACGGCCGCTTCCTGGTGGACAAGCAAGTCGCCGGCCTCGCTACGCTGGGCAACATTTCGCGCAGCTATACCGAGATGCGGGTGCACGTGCGCAGTTACCTGCTGACCGATGACAAGGCGGACCAGGCACGCGCCCGGGGGCTGTTTGCCGCCGACAAGTCGGAGCTGGTCCAGCTGCTCGGCAAATACGGCGATGCCCTGATCACGGATGACCGTGACAGGCGATTGTTTGACGCCTACCTCAGCCTGAGCCGCGCGTATGTTGCGGGAGCCGAATCGGTAATGGCTCTCGCGGACGCGGGGCAGCGGGAGATCGCGCTCAGGACGCTCAGCACCGGCGCGCTTGCGGACATCAGTACCCGCCTGGGCGACGCGTCCGAGGAGTGGATCAAGCACAACGAAGCACTGGCTGCGAGCACCGGCAGGCTCGCCGTCCAGGCCATTGGCCATGCGCGGGGCAACCTGTTCTTCGCCATCTTCCTGGCGCTGACCATTTCCGCCGGGCTTGGCATCCTGACATATCGCCGCATCGTCTACCCGATCCGCGCGCTGCAAAATTCGGTCGAGTCGATCGCGAACGGGGAATACGAAAAGGCGGTCCCGTTCACGGAGGTGTACGACGAAACCGGCGCGCTGGCGCGTTCGGTGGACGTGCTCAAGAAGGGCGCGGCGGCGATGGAGGAGCAGCGCTGGGTCAAGGCCCATGCCGCCAAGCTCACGGGGGAATTGCAGGGCGCGGTTTCCCTCGCCGAATTCGGCAAGCGGCTCCTCGCGGGCGTGATGCCGTTGCTGGGCGGGGGCGTCGCCGGCTTCTATGTCGTCGAGAAGAGCCCGGCGCAGGCACGGCGCGTCGCGGGATACGGCTTGGGTGAGAACGCCAGTGCCGCGGAAACATTTCCCGCCGGCGAAGGGCTGGTCGGCCAATGCGTCCTCGAGCGCAAGCCGGTGACGCTGACGCATCTCCCGCCGGACCACCTGCGCATCGAGACGGGACTGGGCGCATCGCCACCCAAGCAGGTCGTGGCCTTGCCGGTCGTGTCGCGCGACGAGGCGCTGGGCATACTCGAGATCGGCGCGCTGCACTACTTCGATGCCAAGGAGCAGGCCCTGCTGGACGACCTGCTGCCGGTCGTGGCGCTGAGCATGGAGATCCTGCAGCGCAATCTGCACACCCAGGAACTCCTCGCCCGGACCCAGGCGCAGGCCCACGAACTCGAGCTTCAGCAGAAGGAACTGGCGATCGCCAAGGAGAAGGCCGAGGGCGCGACGGAAATGAAATCCCTGTTCCTCGCCAACATGAGCCACGAGATCCGCACGCCGATGAACGCCATCATCGGCCTGTCGCACCTCGCCCTGAAGACGCCGCTCAACGCCAAGCAGCGCGACTACGTCAGCAAGGTGCACAACGCGGGCACGTCGCTGCTCAGCATCATCAACGACATCCTCGATTTTTCCAAGATCGAGGCGGGCAAGCTCGACATGGAGAGCACCGACTTCAGGATCGACGAGGTCCTGAGCTCCGTGACCACGCTGACCGCGCAGAAGGCGCACGACAAGGGCCTCGAATTCCTCGCCGACGTGTCCTCGGCGATCCCGCCGCACCTGCTGGGGGATCCGCTGCGCCTCGGCCAGATCCTCACCAACCTGGTCAACAACGCGGTCAAGTTCACCGAGCGCGGCGAAATCCGCATGAGGATCGAACTGCTCGAGCGCACCGGTGAGAAGGTGCAGCTGAAATTCTCGGTGCGCGACACCGGCATCGGCATGACGCCTGAGCAGTCGGGAAAGCTGTTCCAGGCCTTCACCCAGGCCGACATGTCCACCACGCGCAAGCACGGCGGCACGGGCCTCGGCCTCACCATCAGCAAGCGGCTGGTGGAAATGATGGGCGGGCGGATCTGGATCGAGAGCCAGGCCGGGGTCGGCAGCACGTTCCTGTTCACCGTCTGGCTCGGCGTGGGATCGGGCCGCCTGCAGGGCAAGCTGCTGCCGGAGCAGCTCGCCAGGCTGCGCGTGCTGGTCGTGGACGACAACTCGGCGGCGCGGGACATCCTGTCGGATGCCCTTGCCGGCGTGATCGCGCAGGTGGAGGTCGCGAGTTCGGGCGCCGAGGCGCTGGCTGCCTTGCAGCAGAGCGATGCGTCGTCGCCCTTCGACCTGGTCTTCATGGACTGGCGCATGCCGGAGATGGACGGCCTGCAGGCGACGCGCAGGATCAAGGAGAACAAGCAGCTGCGCAAGCAACCGGCGATCGTCATGGTGACCGCGTTCGGCCGCGAAGAGGTGCGCGAGGAAGCCGAGCGGCTCGGCATCGACGGCTTCCTGGTCAAGCCGGTCACCAAGTCCATGCTCGTCGATACCCTGGTCACCCTGTTTGCGCCGGCCGAGGGCGAAGCCGCCCAGGCCGCGGCGGACGATCCGCGCGTAGCGCGGCTGGCGGGGGCGCGGATCCTGCTCGCGGAAGACAACGAGATCAACCAGCAGATTGCGGTCGAATTGCTCGAGGGCGTCGGCGCGCGCCTGACGGTGGCCGCCAACGGGCGCGAGGCCGTGGAGCGGCTGCTGCAGGACCCGTCCGCCTACGACCTGGTGCTCATGGACCTGCAGATGCCCGAGATGGGCGGCTACGAGGCGACGGCGAAGATCCGCGCGGATCCGCGCTGCGCGAAGGTTCCGATCATCGCCATGACGGCGCACGCCACGCTCGAGGAGAAGCAGCGCTGCCTGGACGCGGGGATGAACGACCATGTCTCCAAGCCGATCGACCCCGGCGCGCTCTACGAGACCGTCGGGCGCTACTACAAGCCTGGCGCCAGCCCCGCTGCGGCGCCGCGGGGCGCACCGGAAAAGCCGCCAGCGGCCGCTCCCGGCAATCCGCCCGCATCGGCAACGGATATCCCGGCCGTGGAAGGACTCGACGCGGCCGACGGGCTGCTGCGCGTTGCCGGCAACCGCAAGCTGTACCTGAGGCTGCTGCGCCAGTTCTCCGTGGAGCAGGCCGGAGCGCCCGCGCAGATCGCGGCCCTTGTCGGCGCCGGCGACCGGGCCACGGCGGAACGGGCCGCGCACACGGTCAAGGGCGTGGCGGCGAACCTGGGCGCGAAGGCCGTGCAGTCCGCGGCCGGGCTGCTGGAGAAGGCGCTGCATGAGGGCGGCGAGGCCGCGCGGGTGGAAGCGTTGCGCCGCGAACTGGCGGCCGTCCTCGATCCGCTTATTGAACGGCTGCGCGGTGCGCTGGGAGAAGCCGCGCCCGCGCCCGCGGCGCCTGCCGGTATCGCCGTGGATCCCGGGCAGCTGAAGCAACTGGTGGCGCAGATGGTGAAGCAGCTTGGCGAGTTCGACGCGGCCGCCTCGGACAGCCTCGAAGCCCATCGCGCAGCCTTCGCATCGCTCTTTTCGGCGGAGGACTTCGGCAAGTTCGAGCAGCAGGTGCAGGGCTACGCCTTCGGCGAAGCCCTGGCGCAACTGGAACACGCGGCCCTGGCCAGAAATATCTGAAGCATGGCTGCGCGCATCCTCGTCATTGAAGACACGCCTGCGAACATCCAGACCATCTCCGCGATCCTCAAGCAGGAGGGCTACCAGGTCAGCATCGCCACCAACGGCCGGCAGGGGCTGGAGGCGCTGGAGCGCATCCGCCCCGACCTTATCCTGCTCGACATCATGATGCCGGAGATGGACGGCTTCGAGACCTGCCGCCGCATCAAGGCCACCGAGGGCTGGCGCGATATCCCGGTGATTTTCCTCACGGCCAAAACGGATACCGCGGACATCGTGCGGGGGTTCGAGCTGGGCGCGGTGGATTACGTGGCCAAGCCGTTCAACGCGCACGAACTGCTCGCGCGGGTGAAGACGCACCTTACCGTGGATGAATTGCGCCGCAGCCTGGCGCGCGCGCATGAGCTGGTGCGCCGCGCCTTTGGCCGCTACGTGTCGGAGGAAGTGGCGACCAGCATTCTCGAATCGCCAGAGGGCCTCGAGCTGGGCGGCGAGGAGCGCGAGGTCACCATCCTCATGTCCGACCTGCGCGGCTTCACCGCGCTGGCTGCCCGGCTCACGCCGCACCAGGTGATCGAATTCCTCAATCTCTACCTCGAGGCGATGGTGGAGGTCATCAGCCACTACCAGGGCACCATCGACGAAATCATCGGCGACGCCATCCTGGTGATCTTCGGCGCGCCCGTGGCGAGCGGGGACCACGCGGCGAAGGCGGTCGCCTGCGGGCTCGCCATGCAGCTCGCCATGACCGACGTCAACCGCCGCCTCGCGGAGAAGGGCGTCGCCGAACTCGAAATGGGCATCGGCATCAATACCGGGAGCGTGATCGTCGGCAACATCGGGTCGGTGCGCAGGACGAAGTACGCGGCAGTGGGCTCCAACGTGAACCTGGCCGGGCGCATCGAATCCTTCACCACCGGCGGGCAGCTCCTGATCTCGGAAACCACCCGTGATGCGATCAAGGCGCCGCTGCGGATCGACGCGCAGTTCCAGGTCGAGCCCAAGGGGGCGACACGCAGCCTGCAGCTGTTCGAAATCGGCGGCATCGGCGAGCCGTTCGGGCTGGCGCTGCCCGCGCGCACCGAGGCCCTGCGGCCGCTGGCGCAGCCGCTGGCGATAAGCTTCACCGTTCTGGAGGAAAAGTTCCTCGGACGAACGGTGCATGCGGGGCGGCTGGCGGCGGTGTCGGCGTCCGACGCGGGCATCGCGTCGGAGCAGGCGCTGGCGCCGCTCAGCAACCTCAAGATCGACGTCGAAGCCGTGGCGCAGGCGAACCCCTCCGGCGAAATCTACGCCAAGGTGATCGGCGCGGCGGCGTCCGGGCAGACGCGCATACGATTCACCTCGGTTTCGCCCGACCTGAAGGCCTGGATGCTGAAGACCGCGGCTGCGCCATGAAGCCGCTCGCCGACTGCCGGCTGTTGCTGGTGGACGATGCGAAGCCGAACCTCGACATCCTCGTCGAAGGCCTGAAGGGCGACCACAAGCTCAGCCTGGCGATGAACGGCGAGATGGCGCTGCAGATCGCGGCGCGCACGCCGCCCGACCTGGTGCTGCTCGACATCATGATGCCGGGGATCGACGGCTACGAGGTCTGCCGCCGGCTGCGCGCGATGCCGGAGACGGCGGAAGTGCCGATCATCTTCCTGTCGTCGCTGGAGGACGTGCGGAACAAGTCGCTCGGCTTCGAGGCGGGCGCCAACGACTACGTCACCAAGCCCTTCAACCTGCTGGAAGTGAAGGCACGGGTGCGCGCGCTGCTCAAGGCCAAGGCCTACAGCGACGCGGTCAAGGAACAGCTCGCGGCGGACCTGCGGGTCGCGCACGAGATCCAGATGGGCATGATCCCGCAGGATTTCTCGGCGCTGGAGCAGGCTTATGGCGTGGACCTCGCCGGCGCGCTGGAACCCGCGCGCGAAGTGGGCGGCGACCTGTACAGTGCCTTCCCCGGCGTCGCGGGCCGGCTGGTGCTGCTCGTCGGCGACGTTTCGGGCAAGGGAATCCCGGCGTCTCTGTTCATGGTGCGCGCCAGCAGCCTCGCGCGCCTGCTCGGGCGCGACATCGCCGAACCGGAGCGCATCCTCGCGCGCCTGAACGACGAGCTCTCCGCCGACAATCCTTCGGGCATGTTCGTGACGATGCTGTGCGCGGTATTCGATCCCGCTACGGGCCGGATGGCGATGGCCAACGCGGGGCACAACCGCCCCGTGCTCCTGCGGGACGGCGAACCGCCGCGCTGGGCGGTGAGCGGGCTGGGCACCGCGCTGGGATTCGAACCGGGCCTGAGCTTCGAGCGCACCGAGGTCACGCTGCAGCCGGGCGACGCGTTGGTCTTGTACACGGACGGCGTGAACGAGGCCTTCAATGCGCAGGCGGAGTGCTACGGCAACGAGCGCCTGCTCGGCGGCCTCGCGGCATTCACCCGGAAGCCCGCGCCGGAGGTGACGGCCGGCCTCTTGCAGCAGGTGCGTACGTTTGTCGCCGGCGCGCCGCAGTCGGACGATCTCGCGGTACTGGTCCTGCGCGTCATGCACCGGGTGCTGGCGCTGGAGCTGATGGGGACGCCGCAGGAGGTGATGCGGGCGGTGGAACAACTGCAGGCATTCGGCCTTGCGCAGCAAGTCGACGAGAAGGCGCTGTTCGGGCTCGCCCTGGCGCTGGAGGAGTGCAGCGCCAATATCGTGAACCATGCCTGCGGCGGCCGCGCGGAAGACAGGTTCCGCGTGAGGTTCGAGCGCGGCGCCGAAGCCGTCGCGATCGAGTTGCGCGACCGCGGTCCGGCTTTCGATCCGACCAGCGCGGCGGCGCGCGACCTGGCCGAAGCCGACGGCGAGCGCCCGCCCGGCGGCTGGGGCATCCATCTGGTGCGCCAGTACGTGGATACGGTCCAATACGCCCGCGACGGCGGGGAAAATGTGTTGCGGCTGGTCAAGCGGATACAATCGCCAAAAACCTGAGGGACACCATGCCACTCGAGATCCAGCTGAAGAAAAGCATTGACGCCGCGAACAGCGGCACCGTGACCGTGGAACTCGCGGGCAGCCTCGACACCGCGACGGCGCCCGAACTGGAGAGCCAGCTGGCGAAAGTGTTCGAGGGCAAGCCCACGGACCTCGTCTTCGATCTCGCCGGGCTGAAATTCGTCAGCAGCGCGGGCCTGCGCGTGTTCGCCGATTCCCGCAAGAAGCTGAAGGAAAGCGGCGGCCAGGCCGCGTTCGTCAACATGCAGCCGCAGATCCAGGAAGTGTTCGAGATCATCAAGGCCCTGCCGGGCGTCGCGATCTTCAAGAGCTACGCGGAAATGGACGAATACCTCGCCGCGCGGCAGGCACGGCACAAAGGCAAATAAGCATGCGCGGGGCAATTCTGATCGCTGCCTTGTTGCTGCTGGCGCAGGGCTGCTCGACGTCGCCGACGCGCCTGCCGGCGGTACCCCGCGAATTGACTGCGCGGGCCGAGATCCCGGGCATGCCCGGGGTGCGCTATGTCGGCGGCGGCGACTTCACGGGGCTCATACAGCACGCACGCGAAGCGCTGACCCGGGAACACGCGGCGCTCGCGAAGCAGGGCCACAAGGGGCAGCTGCCGCCCGTCGCGTATGTGGCGATCTCCGGCGGCGGCGACAATGGCGCGTTTACCGCGGGCGTGCTGAATGCCTGGACCGCGACCGGGAAGCGCCCTGAATTCAAGCTGGTTACCGGCATCAGCACCGGCGCGCTGATCGCGCCTTTCGCCTATCTCGGGCCGAAATACGATGCGACGCTGAAAGAGGTCTACACCACCATCTCGCCCAAGGACGTCCTTGAGCCGCGCAATTTCCTCGCGGGCGTCCTGAGCGACGCGATGGCCGACAACGCGCCGCTGCTGCGGCTGACGCGCAAATCCGTGACCGAGGACCTGCTGAAGGAAATCGCCGCGGAGTACGCCAAGGGCCGCATCCTGCTGGTCGCCACCGGCGACCTGGACGCGCGCCGCCCCATCATCTGGGACATGGGCAAGATCGCCAGCTACGGCGGTCCGAAGGCGCTGGACCTGTTCGTGAACGTGATGGTCGCATCGGCCTCGATCCCGGGGGGCTTTCCGCCGCGGATGATCGACGTCGAGGTGGATGGCAAGCGCTACCAGGAGATGCACGTCGATGGCGGCATCATGGCGCAGGTTTTCGCCTATCCGGCCTCGATCCGCGTCAAGGAGGAGGCGGCGGCGCATGGATTCACGCGCGAGCGCCACCTCTACGTGATCCGCAACGCGCGGCTCGATCCGGACTGGGCGCACGTGGAGCGCAATACGATGAGCATCGCGGGGCGAGCCGTCGCATCGCTGATCCACAGCCAGGGCATCGGCGACCTCTACCGCATCTACGCCACCGCAGAGCGCGACGACGTGGATTTCAACCTCGGGTTCATCCCGTCGACCTTCCGCGCGAACCACAAGGAAGAGTTCGACAACGACTACATGCGCGAGCTCTACGACATCGGCTACAGCATGATGATCAAGGGCTTCCCGTGGATGAAGGCGCCTCCGGGCTTCGCCCTGTCAGGCGCCGGCAGTAAATAACGGAATGGTTCGGGTTTTTGCGTGCGCGTTGGCGGTGGCTGCGGGCGGCGCTCTCGCCCAGCAGCCGCCGGCCTGCGCGCTGCCGTACAGCAAGACGACGTGGACGAACTGCAATGGCCAGAGGACGGCGCCGAACGGCGAAAGCTACTCCGGATCCTTCAAGGGCGGCGTGCCGGACGGCCAGGGCACATATACCTATCCGAATAACGGGCAGTATGCCGGCGAGGTGAGCGGCGATCAGCCCAGTGGCCAGGGCACGCGCACGTACGGCGACGGCAGGAAGTACGTCGGCAATTTCAGGAACGGCCGCTTCGACGGGGAGGGTACCTACACCACGCCCAACGGACTCGTGTACGCGGGCATGTTCAAGGACCACAAGTTCGGCGGGCGCGGCAAGCTGACGCTGACGGATGGCACGAAGTACGACGGTGAATTCAAGGATGGCAGGCGCAATGGCCAGGGGACCTATGCCTTTCCGGACGGCTCGACCTACGTCGGCGAATCCAAAGACGACAACTTCGAGGGCCGCGGTGTGTTCACCTTCCCGGACAAGCGGAAATACACCGGCACCTTCAAGGACAACCTGTTCGATGGGGAAGGTACCTACACGTGGCCTGACGGCCGCAAATACGTGGGCCAGTTCAAGGACGACAGGCGCCACGGCCGCGGCATATACGAGTGGCCTGACGGCCAGCGTTTCGAAGGGGAATACCGGGACGACAACCGCGCGGGCCGCGGCTCGCTGCGCTGGCCGGACGGCTCCGGCTACGTCGGCGAGTTCAAGGACAACCTCTACGAAGGCCAGGGCATTCTGACCTTCGCGAACGGCTCCACGTATACAGGCAGCTTCAAGCGTGGCAAGCGCGACGGTCCGGGCACCTTCAATACTCCGGATGGCCGCAAGTACGTCGGCGAATTCAAGGAAGACTTTGCGGTCGGCGAGGGCACGGAATATCGCGCCGACGGCTCGGTTCAGCAAGCAGGCGTGTGGCGGAACGGAGTGTTCGTGCCGCGCTAGCGTGCTGGAATTCCTCGCCCGAGCGGGCAAGGCCGGCAGCGTAGAATTATCTGGACCGCAATTCGCGAATCTCGGACTACACGTCACCAGGAGCACATATGGCTACAAAAAAGCGCGGCAATCCCTATGGCAAGGCGGCGAAAAGGGCCCGGATCGAGGCACGGCGCGCGTCCGCCGAGATAGCCGCAAGCGCTGAGGCGCGCCAGGCGCTGGCGCGTGCCCGCTCAGCGGTCGACGCACTTGGCAAGGCGGCTACCGCTGCCGGAAAGCTGGCCCGCGCGGCGTGGCGCACGGGCAGCAGCCACACTCGCTCGCTCGCGGATTCACGAGAGGTGCGCGCGCTCCAGACGAGTCTGCGCCGCGCCGCGCAAACGGCGACTACCGCGACCCGGGCCGCGGCCGACGCCGCAAAGAAGCGCAGCAAAGCGGCCTGGAAAATCGCGGTGGCGCGCGGAAGGAAGACCGTGTCGAGCGTGCGCGCGCGAACCAGCCGCCGCTGAGGGCGCGCTATACCTGAAGTTGGGTGGCTCCTCGACCTGGACTCGAACCAGGGACCTGCGGATTAACAGTCCGACGCTCTACCAACTGAGCTATCGAGGAATCGAACGATGGGACTCAATGCAAGGGGCCGAATTATATAGAAAAACCGGGCCCCGGACCGGCTACTTGATCACTTTTGCAATGGCATCCGCGACGTAGTCGATGTTCTTCGTCGTCAGGGCGGCGACGCAGATCCGGCCGGTTTCGATGGTGTAGATCGAATACTCGCCGCGCAGGCGCAGGACCTGCTCCTTGGTGAGGCCGGAGTAGGAGAACATGCCGCGCTGCTTGAGGATGAAGGAGAAATCCGAGCCGGGGACGCGCTTGTGGATGCCGTCCACCAGCGCCTTGCGCATGTCCTTGATGCGGTCGCGCATGGCGCCCAGTTCCTTCTCCCAGTGCTTGCGCTGGTCGGGCGAGTTGAGCACGCGGGCGACGATGTCGCCGCCGTGCGTCGGCGGGCTGGAATAGTTGGTGCGCACGATGCGCTTGAGGTTCGACAGCGCGCGCGCGCCTTCTTCGGGGCTCGCGGCGACGACGCTCAGGGCGCCGACGCGCTCGCCGTAGAGCGAGAACGACTTGGAGAAGGAGCTCGCGAGCAGTACCGGCGTCATGGCCTCGGCGAAGAGGCGCGGGGCGAAGGCGTCGGCGTCGGTGCCGTCGGCGAAGCCCTGGTAGGCGAGGTCGAGGAAGGGCACGATGCCGCGCGCCTTGATCACTTCCAGCGCCTGGCGCCACTGGTCCTGCGTCAGGTCCACGCCGGTGGGGTTGTGGCAGCAGGAATGCAGCACGGCGACGTCGCCGGCCGGCATCTGCTTCAGGGAGGCCAGCATGCCTTCGAAGTCCAGGCCGTGGGTCTTGGGGTCGTAGTAAGCGTAGGACTTGACCGGGAAGCCGCAGCTTTCGAACAGGGCGCGGTGGTTCTCCCAGCTGGGCTCGCTGATCCAGGCCGTGGCGCCGGGGATAATCTGGCGCAGGAAGTCCGCGCCGACCTTCAGGCCGCCGGTCCCGCCGAGCGTCTGGATCGTAATGACACGGTTCTCTTTCAGTGCGGAAGAAGACGAACCGAAAACCAGATCCCGTACCGCCTTGTCATAGGCAGCGATGCCGTCGATCGGCAGGTAGGACTTGGGCGTGCCACTGCTGACGCGGGTGTCCTCGGCCTCGCGCACGCACTCGAGCACCGGCACCTTGCCGTTGTCGTCGGTGTACACGCCCACCCCGAGGTTGACCTTTTTCGGGTTCTTGTCGGCGACGTAGGTCTCGGTGACGCCCAGGATCGGATCCTTGGGCGCCATCTGCACCGCGGCAAGGGGGGATGGGGAGGAGGGCAAGTGCGGGGCGTTCATCTGCTAGACTCGAAGGTTGTTTTTTGCAGTGCAATAGTTTACCCGTGGACCTGACTTTTCCCAACAGCCCTTTCAAGCTGCACCAGCCGTTTCCGCCCGCGGGCGACCAGCCCGAGGCGATCGCCAAGCTGACCGAAGGCATCGGCGACGGCCTTGCCTTCCAGACGCTGCTCGGCGTCACGGGATCCGGCAAGACCTACACCATGGCCAACGTCATCGCACAGCTGGGCCGGCCGGCGCTGGTGCTCGCGCCCAACAAGACTCTGGCGGCCCAACTGTACTCGGAGTTCCGCGAGTTCTTCCCCGAGAACGCGGTCGAGTATTTCGTGTCCTACTACGACTACTACCAGCCCGAGGCCTACGTGCCCTCGCGCGACCTGTTCATCGAGAAGGACTCGTCGATCAACGAGCACATCGAGCAGATGCGGCTGTCGGCGACCAAGTCGCTCATGGAGCGGCGCGACGTGGTGATCGTCGCCACGGTGTCGGCGATCTACGGCATCGGCGACCCCTCCGAGTACCACGGCATGATCCTGCACCTGCGCCAGGGCGAGAAGGTCTCGCAGCGCGAGGTGATCGCGCGGCTGGTGGCGATGCAGTACGACCGCAACGAGCTCGATTTCCGGCGCGGCACCTTCCGCGTGCGCGGCGACGTGATCGATGTCTTTCCGGCGGAGCATGCCGAGCACGCGGTACGCATCTCCCTGGATGATCCTGAAATTGAAAAAATAGAAATATTCGACCCGCTCACCGGGCGCGTGCAGCACCCGGTGGCCCGCTTCACGGTGTACCCGTCGAGCCACTACGTCACGCCGCGTGCCACCACGCTGCGCGCGATCGAGGCGATCAAGGTCGAATTGCGCGAGCGCGCCGAGTTCTTCCACAAGGCCCTCAAGCTGGTCGAGGCGCAGCGCATCGAGCAGCGCACGCGCTTCGACCTCGAGATGCTGGTCGAGCTGGGCTTCTGCAAGGGCATCGAGAACTACTCGCGCCACCTTTCCGGCCGCAACCCGGGCGAGCCGCCGCCGACGCTGATCGACTACCTGGCGCAGGATGCGCTCATGTTCATCGACGAGAGCCACGTCACCATCGGCCAGCTGGGCGGCATGTACAAGGGCGACCATTCGCGCAAGTTCAACCTGGTCGAATACGGCTTCCGGCTGCCCTCGGCGCTCGACAACCGGCCGCTGCGCTTCGACGAGTTCGAGAAAGTGGTGCGCCAGACGGTCTTCGTCTCGGCCACGCCGGCGGACTACGAGAAGGCGCACGCGGCGCAGGTGGTGGAGCAGGTCGTGCGCCCCACGGGGCTGATCGACCCGGCGGTGGAAGTCCGGCCGGCTACCACGCAAGTGGACGATTTGCTTTCAGAGATAAGTAAAAGAACCAGCAAGAACGAACGCGTACTCGTCACCACTCTCACGAAGCGCATGGCGGAGGAACTGACCGACTACCTCGGCGAGCACGGCGTCAAGGTCAGGTACCTGCACTCGGAGGTGGAAACGGTGGAGCGGGTGGAGATCATCCGCGACCTGCGGCTCGGCGAATTCGACGTGCTGGTCGGGATCAACCTGCTGCGCGAAGGGCTCGACCTGCCCGAGGTCTCGCTGGTCGCGATCCTGGACGCCGACAAGGAGGGCTTCCTGCGCTCGGAGCGCTCGCTGATCCAGACCATCGGCCGCGCGGCGCGCCACATCAACGGCAGCGCGATCCTTTACGCAGACCGCATGACCGATTCCATGCAGCGCGCCATCGCCGAGACCGACCGGCGCCGCAACAAGCAGATCTCCTACAACAAGGCGCACAACATCACGCCGATCGGCGTCATGAAGCGCATCAAGGACCTGATCGACGGCGTCTACGACGCCGACGGCGCGCAGCAGGAGCGCAAGGCCGCGCAGGACGAGGCGCGCTACGAGGCGATGAGCGAGAAGCAGCTGGCGCGAGAACTGCGCACGCTGGAAAAGCAGATGCACGACCACGCCCGCAACCTCGACTTCGAGAAGGCCGCGAAGGCGCGCGACCAGCTCGCGGAACTCAGGAAGCGCATATTCGGGATCGGGACTGCGCCCGATCGCGGCGTCGACCTGCCCGCCGGGTAGCACGGACCGCATGGCCGCTTTTCGTCCGCTCAGGTGGATCGCCGGCGTCGTCGTTTCGCTGGTGCTGGCGGCGATGCTGTCCATCGCCATCGTCGGCTGGAACTGGCTGCGCGGCCCGATCCAGCGCATCACGGCCGAGAAGACCGGCCGCGTGCTGGCGATCAACGGCGACCTCACGGTCAGCTTCGGCTGGCCGTCGCCGCGCCTTAAGGCGGGCGCGGTCACTTTCGCCAATCCTGCCTGGGCGAAGGAAAAGCAGATGGTCGTCGCAGATGGCGTGGAGATCGCCGTCAGCCTGCCGCAGCTGCTGCTGCGCAGGATCGTCCTACCCGACGTGCACCTGGAGCGCCCCGTGGTGTTCCTCGAGCAGAGCCCCGAGGGCCGCAAGAACTGGCTGCTCGACGTGGACCAGAAGGACGAAGCCGTGCGCGTCCGGATCGATCGCCTGACCCTCGATCGCGGCAAGCTCGGCTACGACGACGCGGCGAGGAAAACCAGCATCCGGTCGGAGTTGTCGACCTCGGGCAAGGGGGTTTCCTTCAGCGCGCAGGGACAGTACCTGGGCCTTGAGGTGAAGGCGCGCGGCAGCGGCGGGCCCGTACTGGCAATGCGCGACGAGGAAACGCCTTATCCGATCAAATTCGACGCCAGCGTTGGCCCCACGCGCTTGCGCGTGGACGGAAGCATCACCAGCCTGGTCGCGTTGAAGGCCGTGGATATCCAGCTTGGCCTGGCGGGCGACAGTCTCGAGCAGCTCTATCCGCTGCTCGGCATCGTCTTCCCGGCGACGCGGGCCTATGCAGTCGATGGGCAGCTTGTGCGTGCCGGAAACATATGGCGTTACGAAAAGACTTCCGGACGCATCGGTAACAGCGACATCTCGGGCGTGTGGCAGGTCGAGACCGGCGGGCAACGCCCGGCACTGAAAGCGGAGCTCGCTTCCAGGCAACTCGACATCGCCGACCTCGGGCCGCTCATCGGCGCGCGGCCCGGGCCGGTCCTGGGTCGCTTGCTGCCCGACGTGCCGTTCAAGTCGGACCGATGGGGCAGCGTCGACGCCGAAGTCAGCCTCAGGGCCGGGACGATCCGACGCGCCGGGGAACTGCCGCTGGAGAACCTGGTTACCCATTTGAGCCTGCGGGATTCCGTAGTGACACTGAAGCCCCTGGACTTCGGTGTCGCCGGCGGCCACCTGGATGGCGTGATTACGCTCGATGGACGCAAGGCGCCGATCCAGGCCCGTGCCCAGGTGCGCGCGGACAAGATCCGCGTGGACGCACTGTTCCCGGGGTCTGCCTTGAGGAAGGCTGGCATCGGCCAGGTCAACGGCAGGCTGGAACTCTCCGGATCGGGCAACTCGGTGGGACAGATGCTCGCAAGCGCCGACGGCAAGGCCGGCCTGATCGTCGCCGGCGGCGAGATCAGCAAGCTCATGATGGAGCGGGTCAACCTGCACCTCTTCGAAATGCTGGGGCTCAAGCTGTCGGGCGACCGCCTCGTCAAGCTGCACTGCGCCGTGGCCGCCTTCGAAGTGAAGGACGGCGTGATGCACACCGAGGCACTGGTATTCGACACCGAGGTCAGCACGATCCTGGGTGATGGCGACGTCGACATGGCGCAGGAACGACTGAACCTGACGCTCCATCCGAATTCCAGGCATACGAGCATCGTGTCGCTGCGCAGCCCCGTCAACGTGCGCGGCACCTTCGTCAAGCCGCAGTTCGGGGTGGACAAGGGCCGCGTGGCGCTGCGCGCGCTTGGCGCGACCGCGCTGGCGGCGGTCAATCCGCTGCTGGCGTTCGTTCCGCTCACCGACGTCGGCACGGGCAAGGACAGCGATTGCGCGCAACTCGTCCGGGATGCCGGCGCGCTCCCAGGCAAGGGAACCGGGCCGAAAAGCTAGAATCGCGGCGATGAGCGGATCCCGTCGGTGAGCCTGCGCGAACGCAAGAAGCTGGAGACGCGCGACCGCATCCGTAGCGCCGCGGCGGAGCTGTTCACGCGCCACGGTTACGGCGCCGCGACCATGCGCCAGATCGCGAAGCGCGCGCATGTCGGCCTGGGCACGCTGTTCAACTATGCCGAGGACAAGCGCGACCTGGTGTTCCTCATCTTCAACGAGGAGCTCAACGCCGTCACCGACGTGGCGCTCGCCGAGCCGCGTCCCGGGCAGGCGCTGCTCGAGCAGCTGCTGGCGGTGTTCCGCGTGCATTACCGCTGGCTCGCCGCCAAGCCGGTGCTCGCGCGCATCCTGCTGCAGGAACTGACTTTCTATTCGAGCGGCAAGCAGGCCGCCACCTTCCACGGCATCCGCAAGCGCCTGATCGACGGCATCGAACAGCTCGTGCGGGAGGCCCAGGCCCGGGGCCGGATCGGCACGCGCGAAAAGCCGGCCCTGATCGCGCGCCACATCTTCTTCGTCTACTCGGCGTCGCTGCGCTGGTGGATCGTGGCGCGCAAGCCCCGGCCCGGCGACGGCCTCGCGGACCTGAGGCGCCTGTTGCGCCTGCAGATCGAAGGCTTGAGAATGCGCCCCCATGGCTAGAAACGGTATCGGTCAACCCGTGCGCCGGGTCGAGGACCAGCGCTTCCTCACGGGGCGCTCGCGCTTCGTCGACGACATCCAGCTGGCGCACCAGGCGCACGGCGCGGTGCTGATGTCGCCGCATGCGCATGCCCTCATCAGGAGCATCGACGTCGCCGCGGCGCTGGCAAGTCCCGGCGTGCTGTGTGTCCTGACTGGCGAGGACGCAGTCCGGGAGAAGCTGGGCGGCGTGCCGCCCGCGTTCATGCCGGAAGACATGGGCGGGCCGAAGGGCTATCGGACGTCGCGCCCGTTGCTGGCTGCAGGCAAGGTGCGGCACGTGGGCGACCGGGTCGCCTTCGTCGTCGCCGAGACGATCGAGCAGGCGCGCACTGCGGCGGAACTGATCGACATCGACTACGAAACGCTGCCCGCGGTGGTCAGTGTCGAAGACGCCGTGCAATCCGGCGCGCCGGCGGTCTGGGAAGACAACCCCGGCAACATCGCGTTCCCGCTGATGCTCGGGAACAAGGACGCGACCGATGCCGCGTTCGCGAAGGCGAAGCACGTCGTCTCCCTGCGCCTGGAAAACAACCGCCTGTCGGCCAACGCCATGGAACCGCGGGCCGCGATCGGCGAATTCGCCAACGACGCGTTCACTCTCTACACCAGCACGCAGAATCCGCACGGCGTGCGCATGGTGCTCGCACAGCGCGTGTTCGGCGTTCCCGAGACCAGCCTGCGGGTGATCGCGCCCGATGTCGGCGGCGGCTTCGGCATGAAAGGCGATATCTATCCGGAAGAAGGCCTGGTGCTGTGGGCGGCGCGCAAGCTCGGCCGGCCGGTGCGCTGGACCGCGACGCGCACCGAATCCCTGCTGGGCGACGACCACGGCCGCGACCAGGTGGTGCACGGCGAAATGGCGCTCGACGAGAGCGGGAAAATCCTCGCCCTGCGGGCCCGCTCGGTGCAGGCGGTCGGCGCTTTCCTGACGAACGCCGCCGTCGTGCCGGTGCTTTATGCGCTGAAGCTCATCCCGAACGTGTATGCCATTCCCGCCATGCATGTCGTGAACAAGGGGGTGTTCACGCACACCACGCCGCTCGGGCCGTACCGTGGCGCGGGGCGACCCGAATCCGTGTACCTCACCGAGCGCCTGATCGACCTGGCGGCGAAGAAACTGGCGCTCGATCCGGTGGAGCTGCGGCGGCGCAACTACATCCGGACGATGCCCCACGCGACGGCCACCCACATGACCTACGACTCGGGAGATTTCGCGCGCCTCACCGACCGGTGCATCGAGATTTCGGACTGGAATGGCTTTGCCGCACGCAAGAAAACGTCCGAAAGCAAGGGCAGGCTGCGTGGCCGCCAGCTCATCTCGTACATCGAGGACTGCGGCGTGTTCAACGAGCGCATGGAACTGCGCTTCGATCCCGGCGGCACGGTGACCATCGTCGCCGGAACGTTTTCGCACGGGCAGGGGCACGCCACTTCCTTCGCGCAGATGGTGACCGAATGGCTGGGCGTGCCCTTCGAATCCATCCGCTACGTGCAGGGCGACACCGACCAGGTGCCTTTCGGCCGCGGGACTTATGCCTCGCGCAGCGTGATGCTCGGGGGTGGGGCGCTGAAAATGGCCGCCGACGCCATCATCGAGAAGGCGAAGCCGCTCGCGGCGCACCTGCTGGAGGCCGCGGCCGCAGACCTGGCATTCAAGGACGGCAAATTCGAAGTCGCCGGAACGGACCGGAGCATGTCGCTGGTGAACGTGGCGAAGGCCTTCTACCGGCCGGTCGGGCTGCCGAAGCAGTTCGGCGTCGGACTGGATGCGAGCGGCACGGCCAGCGCGGAACCGCAGAATTTTCCCAACGGCTGCCACATATGCGAGCTCGAGGTCGATCCCGAGACGGGCGAGGTATTTATCGACCGCTACTCGGTGGTCGACGATGTCGGCGTGACCATCAATCCGCTCATCTGCGAAGGGCAGATCCACGGCGCGCTGGCGCAGGGCATCGGCCAGGCGCTGTACGAGAACGTCGCCTTCGACCGCGAGTCGGGCCAGATGCTGTCGGCGAGCTTCATGGACTACGCGATGCCCCGCGCGACGGACTTCCCGGACTACGCGCTCGAATTCGTCGAAATTCCGTGCACGACGAATCCGCTGGGCGTGAAGGGCGTGGGTGAGGCGGGCTGCGTCGGCGCGCCGCCCGCGGTGATCGGCGCCATACTCGATGCGCTCGCCCCCCTTGGCGTCGAGCACATCGACATGCCCGCGACGCCGCACCGCATCTGGCAGGCGATCCACCAGAGAAAATAAGCCGTCGGATGGGCGACTATGCCCGCCAGGCGGCGATGCCGCAGCCGACGATGACCGTCGGCACCGGCAGGTAGTCGATCAACTCGAAGCCGCGGCCGCCCGCGGCGCCGTGCGCCACCAGCCAGTTGCGGATCTCCTCCGTGCCGTTGCCAGTGCCTTCGATTCCGGCATCGAGAAATTTGATCAGGTCTGTTTCGTTCCCAAGTGTGAGAAGGCGAATGCATTCCTGATCAAAAGGCTCGTCGATCGCGCCCATCGTCGGTTCGCCGATCGAGTGGCTGAGGCCGCCGCTGCCGAGCACCGCCACGCGCAGCGGCAACGGATACGACGCGATGGACTTCCGCAGCAAGTCACCCCACTGCAGGCAGCGCCGCAGCGAGGGCAGGGGAGGCTCGATGCTGTTGACGATCACCGGCACGATGCGCGGCAATGCCTCGAGGCCCATGCGCAGGAACGGGATGCAGAAGCCGTGGTCGAGCTTCAGGCGATGCGACACCGACGGCTCGAATCCATCGGCCATCGCGCTCTGCGCAATGTGGCCGGCCAGGCCTGCGTCGCCGGCAAGCTCGCGGTGGGGAAACGCCTTCATCCAGGGTTCGGGCGGCCCGTCATGCGTCGCGCCGACGCCGATGCAGACCGACGGAATATTGTCGAGGAAGAAGTTCGACCAGTGGTCGGGCGCGATCTCGACGATGACATCGGGCCTCGCGAGCGAGATCCTCCTGCCCAGCTCGGCGTAGGCCGCCTGCAGGCGCGCCTTCTGGTCCTGCGGAATGGCTTCCCACTCCCGCACCAGCAGCGGGCCGTGGCTGGCCGCGAAGCAGCCGACCAGTTCAGCCACCGCGCAGCCTGCGGATGAAATCCTCGTCCTTCATGCCGGCGGCGAAGAAGTAGTAGCGCAGCAGGTAGGGATTGGTGCGTTGCGCGAGGAAGGGCACGTCGTTCCCGAGGATCGCCCGGCGCACGTCCTCCGCGAGGGGATACCTCTTGATCACTGCGTCGCGGTCCGCGCGGAACTCGGCGGCCAGGGCGGGCGCCTGCAGGTCGAAGAACAGCCTGCTGGCCCAGTAGTCGCGCGTCACCGGGCGATCATAAACCAGCCTGCGCGCCGCAATGCGCCCGCCACATGTCCCGGTACGCGCTTTCGAGGTTGCGCGTGAAACGCGGCGCGTCCATCAACGGCGAGCCTGCCATCCGGTCCCGCAATTCGCCGCGCAGCCGGGCAAGCTGCTGCAGGTCGCCGGCATGGCGCCTGGCGAGGCCGATGAATTCCGCCGGCGTGCGCGCGATCCACCCGGCCAGGCCCAGCGTCTGCAGGAGGCTTGCGGAACTGCGGGAAATGGAAGATGCGCCTGCCAGCGTGAGTGTCGGCACGCCCATCCAGAGCGAGTCGCAGGTGGTGGTCGCGCCGCTGTAGGGATGCGCGTCGAGCGCGATGTCGACGCGACGGTGCATGGCGCGGAAGTCTTCGAGCGGCATGCGGTCGTGCATTTCCAGCTTCCCGGCGCCGATGCCGCGCGTGGCGAAGAATTCCGCCAGGCGCGGCTGCTCCTCCGGCTGCACGCCGACGACGAGCAACTTCGCGCCGGGTACCTGCAGCAGCATGTCCGCCCAGACGCCAAGCAGGTATCCGGACAGTTTCTGGAACTTGTTGAACGAGCCGAAGCACACCGCGCCGGCGGCGAGCGCGGGCAGCGCGGACACTGGCGGCGTCGGTCCGGGGTGGCGGTAGCACCACTGGCTGTCCGGGAGGCGCACCAGCTTTTCGGTATGTACCTGCTCCGAGATTCCCGATGGGTCGGCATGCCGGTCGGTCAGGCGGTAGTCCATCGCGTCCATGCCGCTGGTGTTCAGGTAGCCCAGCCAGGTCGCCTGGATCGGCGCCGGTTTGCGGGCGAATACCGCGAGGCGGTTGCCGGCGGTATGGCCGGCGAGATCGACCAGGATGTCGATGCGGTCGGCCTCTATCCGTGCCGCGAGCTGGTCATCCGTCAGGGCCGCGCATTCGATCCATCGCGGGCTCAGCGCCTTCAACCTGGCGGTGGCATCGTCTTCGCGCGCCTGCAGGTAGTAGCACGACACGTCGAAGCCGGCGGGGTCGTGCTGCGCCAGCACGGGTTCGATGAAATACGCGACCGCATGGTGATTGTAGTCCGGCGAGACATAGCCCAGGCGGATCCTGCGCGCCGCATCCGCGCCTTGGGCATGACGTGCCGGCGCGGGAAACAGGCGACCGTAACGCAGGTGTTCGGCAAAAATTTCGGCCGGCGAGAGCCGCGTGCTGAAGTTAAGGGTGAAAAGGTAGCTGCTGAGGATGTCGGCTTCCCCGGGCGCCAGCGAAACGGCCTCGCGGAACCTGGCCACCGCCGCATCGATGCGGCCCTGGTGGCGATACACCGCCGCGAGATTCGCGAGCATCGGCGCGAGGCGAGGCTCCAGCGGTGCGGTCTCCAGTTGCAGTGCGGCCTCGTAGCAGGCCGCGGCTTCCGCCCAGCGCGCGGATTGGTACAGAATGTCGCCGAGCGACTTGTGGAATGCCGGATCCCGCCCGTTGTGGCGGATGGCATCCGCAATCAGGGCAAGTGCCTGCGCGGCGTTGCCGCGGGCGCTTTCGATCAGTCCGAGGAGGTATAGCGCGTCATGATTGTGCGGCTGCTGGCCGATGATCTTCCGGTACAGCAATTCGGCCTGCGGCAGCGATCCCGCCTGGTGCAGGGCGAACGCCGCGCGCATCAGCGCGGCGGCGTCGGCCCTTTCCGCAGTCACTTGTTCTGCGTTTCGACCTGAACGAGCTCCGTATCGGCCGCGGCTGAAGGCGCCGGTCTTTCGCGGCGCGGCCTGCCGAGCTGCACCGGCTCGGGCTCGGGCACGAACGGCTTTGCCTTCGAAGAGTCGGTCTCGACCATCTGCAATCCGGAACTCGAGAGGATCTCTTTCGCGTCGATGCGCGGCGCTTCCTGCCGTGGCGCGGCCTGCTGCACCGGTTGCTCGGCCCGCGGTTGTTCGACCCGCGGCTGTTCAACCCTCGGCTCTTCGGCGCGCGGCTGTTCTACATGTTGAACCCGATCCGGCTCGGCCGCGGGCTCATGATGCGCCTGCGTCTGTGCTTCGGCCTCGGCTTCGCGCTGCATCTTCAGGCGGTGCTCTTCCAGCTGCTGCGCGTAGACCGATTGCTCCGGGCTCTGGTGCTGCGGCGCGTGCTCGGGCCGGCGTTCGCCACGATCCGGGCGATCGCCCCGGTCGCCGCCGCCACGGCCACGGCCGCCGCGATTGCGCCGTCCGCGGCGCGGCTCTTCGCCATCCGGCCGTGGAGCGCGGTTGCCGATCTCCGGACCCGCATTGCCATCCTGCTGCATCGGCGGGCGCGGTTGCTGCGGCGGGCGCGGCGGACGCTGGTCCGGCCGGCGCTCGCCCTGCGGCTGCTGCGGCTGGCGCTCCGACTGCGAGAGCTCGCCTTGCTGCTGGACGTCGCCCTGCGGCCGGTCCTGCCTCGGTTGCTGGGCCTGGGGCGGGCGCTGGTCCCGGCGATGCTGCTGGTCGCCGCGATGCTGGTCCCGCTGTTGATCGCGCCTGCCGTCGCGGTCGCCGCGCTGCTGCTGGTCCGGCCGGCCGCCGCGGCCATCGCGCTGGTGGTCGCGCCTGCCATCGCCACGGCCATCACGGCCGCCGCGTCCGTCACGGCCACCGCGGCCGCCACGATCTCCACGGCCGCGGTCATGCCGGTCGCGATGTTCGTCGCGCGGGCGTTCCGGGCGTTGCGGCCTTTCCGGACGCACCGAAGTCTGGATTGCCGCCGCCGGCGCCTCGGCCGGCTTCTCGGCTGTCAACCAGCCGAAGAGGCGTCCCAGGAATCCAGGGCTTGCTGCCGCAGGTGCCGGCGCCGCAGCGGGAGCAGGGGCGGCGCGCGCCGCCTCGGGCTTGGGCTGCGGTTCCGCCACGACCGGCGCGGGCTGGTCGGGCACGATGCCCTGCACAGCCGCGAGCTGGCGTTCCTTCTTCGGTTCCGCGTCCTTGCCCGGCGCGCCGGGCTCTTCCGGTTGCTCGACCAGCTCGTAGCTCGAAGGCACGTGGTCCATCTGGTTCAGCTCGTCGTGCTTCAGGCGCTGCACCTTGTAGTGCGGCGTTTCCAGGTGCGAGTTCGGCACCAGCACGATGTTCACCTTGATGCGCGCTTCCAGCTTCTGGATCTCGGCGCGTTTCTCATTGAGCAGGAAGGAGGCCACGTCGACCGGCACCTGCGCGTGGACCGCGCCGGTGTTCTCCTTCATCGCCTCTTCCTGGATGATGCGCAGCACGTGCAGCGCCGTGGATTCCGTGCCGCGGATGAAACCGGTGCCGCCGCAGCGCGGGCAGCTGATGTGCGCGGTTTCCTCCAGCGAAGGCTGCAGCCGCTGGCGCGACAGCTCCATCAGGCCGAAGCGCGAGATCTTGCCGATCTGCACGCGCGCGCGGTCGTGGCGCAGCGATTCGCGGAAGCGGTTCTCGACTTCGCGCTGGTTCTTCTGCGACTCCATGTCGATGAAGTCGACCACGATCAGGCCGCCCAGGTCGCGCAGCCGCAGCTGGCGGGCGACTTCCTCGGCCGCCTCCATGTTGGTGCGGAACGCGGTCTCCTCGATGTCGTGGCCCTTGGTGGCGCGCGCCGAGTTGACGTCGATCGAAACGAGGGCCTCGGTATGGTCGATCACGATCGCGCCGCCCGAGGGCAGGTTGACGTGGCGGCCGTAGGCGCTCTCGATCTGGTGCTCGATCTGGAAGCGCGAGAAGAGCGGCACGTCGTCGCGGTACAGCTTGACCTTGCCGACGTTGGCCGGCATCACGGTCTGCATGAAGGCGACCGCCTGGTCGTAGATTTCCTCGGTGTCGATGAGGATTTCGCCGATGTCGGGCTGGAAGTAGTCGCGGATCGCGCGGATCACGAGGCTGGATTCCAGGTAGATGAGGTACGGCTTCTGCGACGGCTCCTTGCCGGCGCCGTAGATCGCCCCCCACAGCTGCAGGAGGTAGTTCAGGTCCCATTGCAGTTCCTCGACCGAGCGCCCGATCGCGGCGGTGCGCGCGATGACGCTCATGCCCTCTGGGACCACCAGCTGGTCGATGGTGTCGCGCAGTTCGTTGCGGTCTTCGCCCTCGACGCGGCGCGATACGCCGCCGCCGCGGGGATTGTTCGGCATCAGGACGAGGTAGCGTCCCGCGAGGCTGATGAAGGTGGTGAGGGCGGCGCCCTTGTTGCCGCGCTCGTCCTTTTCGACCTGGACGATGATGTCCTGGCCGTCCTTCAGGGCGTCCTGGATGCGGGCGCGGCCCGCGTCGACGCCCTCGCGGAAGTAGTTCCGCGCTACTTCCTTGAAGGGCAGGAACCCGTGCCGCTCCTCGCCGTAATCGACGAACGCGGCTTCGAGGCTGGGCTCGATGCGGGTGATGATGGCCTTGTAGATATTGCTCTTGCGCTGCTCCCTGGCTGCCGATTCGATGTCGAGGTCTACGAGTTTCTGGCCTTCGACGATGGCGACGCGCAGCTCTTCCTGCTGGGTCGCGTTAAACAACATGCGTTTCACTTTATTGTTCTCCTGCGCGCGCAGGAGCTATGTTGCCCGGATGCTCAGTGTTCTCCTTGGGGGAAAAGACCAGTCAAATGGACCACGCTGTCAGCGCGCGTTTCCAGTACCATCGCTACTTCCGGTGAGCGAAATTAACCACTGCGCTTCGGGTCCGATCACTTGTCGGACAGGAGGCGGGTTGCAGGTTCCGGCGCCCGGTTGGCATTGGCTGCAGAATTCGCAACCGCCACGCTCATGCGTCTTGTGGTCCCTGTGCCTCGCAACTCGAAGCGAGTTCCCGGATTGTATTGAAAATGAATGACTTAAGCAAGACGCTTGCGACCCTCCCTAAGCCGCGGGCGGCGACCACCCTCGTCGTCGGCGAGGAAAGCGAGTCCCAGCGCCTGGATAACTTCCTGCTGCGCCACCTGAAGGGCGTGCCGAAAAGCCATGTCTACCGCGTGGTCCGCAGCGGGGAAGTGCGGGTCAACAGCGGCCGGGTGAAGCCGGACTACCGCGTCCGGATCGGCGACAAGGTGAGGGTTCCCCCCATCAGGATTGCCGCCGCCGCTGCCAGGGCGCCTGCGAAGCCCTTCGGCCTGCCGATCCTGCACGAAGACCCCTCGTTGCTGGTCGTCGACAAGCCCTTCGGCGTTGCGGTCCATGGCGGCAGCGGCGTCAGTTTTGGCGTCATCGAAATGCTGCGCGCCTCGCGCCCGGAAGCGAAGCTGCTCGAGCTCGCGCATCGCCTTGACCGGGATACGTCGGGCCTGCTGGTGATCGCGAAGAAGCGCGGCGCCCTGGTCGAGCTGCACCGCATGCTGCGCGAAGGCGAGGTCGAGAAAATCTACGTCGCCGTGGTCAAGGGAGTGCCGGAGACGACGCACTTCGACATCACGGAGCCGCTGCACAAGTACGTCAATGCCAAGGGCGAGCGGCGGGTAGCCGTGAAACAGGGGGGCCTGTCCGCCGTTACGAGAATCAAGCTTCTTGCCAAAGGCATTAACATCAGCTTTCTCCAGTTGCGGCTCATGACCGGCCGCACGCACCAGATACGCGTGCACCTCGCCCATGCCGGGTTCCCGGTCCTGGGCGACGACAAGTACGGCGACTTCGAGTTCAACCGCGCACTCGCGCGGCAGGGCGTGAAGCGCCTGTTCCTGCATGCGCGCCGGCTCGCATTCAGGCATCCGGTGGACGGATCGCGCGTTGCGCTTGCGTCGGCCCTGCCCGGGGACATGCTGAGATTCTGCAGCGCCAACTTCCCGCATGTCGATGCCTAGAAAATACCCGTTGATCGTCTTCGACTGGGACGGCACGCTGTTCGATTCGGCGGCCGTCATCACGGAGGGGATCCAGAACGCGGCACGCGACATGGGGCTGCCGGTTCCCGACCGCCATACCGCCAGCCACGTCATCGGGCTGGGCCTGGGCGATTCGCTGCGCCACGCCATGCCGACATTAGAGCCCGAGCGCTACCAGGATTTCCTCGCGCTGTACCGGCGCTACTTCCTCGAGCGCGAGGACACGCTGACCCTGTTCGACGGCATCCCCGAACTGCTCAGGGATCTCAGCGAACGCGGCCACCGCCTCGCGGTGGCGACCGGCAAGCCCCGCCGCGGCCTGGACCGCGCGCTGCACTCGAGCGGCATCGGCGCGCTGTTCGCGGCGACGCGCTGCGGCGACGAAACCCGGCCCAAGCCGCATCCGGCGATGCTGCTCGAGCTGATGCGCGAGCTGCGCGTCGAAGCGGCAGAGCTCCTGATGATCGGCGATACTTCGCATGATCTCGGCATGGCGAAGAGCGCGGGCGTCGATGCGGTCGCCGTCAGCTACGGCGCGCACCCTCATGAATCGCTGAGGGCCTGGCAGCCGCGCGCCTGCGTCTCGAGCGTCGTGGAGTTGCGACAGTGGCTGATGACGAACGCCTGATCTGCGCGTCGGCGGTGCTGGAGAATTCCGGCAAGGCGATGCGCTTCGAGGTCGAGTACTTCGGCGAGAACGCGCCCGCGTTCGTGGTCCGGTTCGAAGGCCGGGTGCACGGCTACCTCAACCGCTGCGGGCACATGCCGATGGAACTCGACTGGCGCGAGGGCGAGGTTTTCGATTCCGACGGGCGCAGTTTGATATGCTCGACGCACGGTGCGACCTACGCCGCCGACAGCGGCAAATGCATCGGCGGACCCTGCGGCGGTTCGCCGCTCGTGTCCCTGCGGATCGAGGAGCGGGACGGCAGTATCTACTTGAAGGGAATCGACGATGGCTGACAACGACGGACAGTGGGAACGCAGCTTGATCGAGAATCTCGCCACCGCGGCGCTCAAGGAGCAGCGGCGCGCGCGCCTCTGGGGCATCTTCTGGAAGCTGCTCACCTTCACCTACGTCACGGTCGTCCTGCTCCTTGCCATCGACTGGAAGGGCGGCGAGTCGAAGGGCGGCAAGCACACGGCGCTGGTCGAGATCAGCGGCGTCATCGGTCCCGGAACCGATGCGAGCGCGGAGAAAGTGGCGACCGCGCTGCAGGCGGCGTTCAAGGACAAGAACACCCAGGGCGTGGTGCTGCGGATCAATTCGCCCGGCGGCAGCCCGGTGCAGTCGCAGGGCATCTACGACGAGATGAAGCGCCTGCGCCAGAAGTACCCGGCGATCCCGCTCTACGTGGTGGTGGAGGACCTGTGCGCCTCCGGCGGCTACTACGTCGCCGCGGGCGCGGACAAGATCTACGTCGCGAAGGGCAGCATCCTCGGGTCGATCGGCGTGCGCATGGACAGCTTCGGCGTCGTCGGCCTGATGGAGAAGATCGGCGTCGAGCGCCGGCTGATCACCGCGGGCAAGAACAAGGCGATGCTCGATCCCTTCCTGCCGGAGCAGGAGGCGCACAAGCAGATCATCACCGGCCTGATCGACGAGATCCACGGCCAGTTCATCGCCGCGGTGCGCGAGGGCCGCGGCAAGCGGCTGAAGGAAACCCCGGACATGTTTTCGGGGCTGATCTGGAGCGGCGCGAAGAGCATCGAACTCGGGCTCGCGGACGCGCTCGGCGGCCTGGATTACGTGGCGCGCGAAGTCGTCAAGGCCGAGGACATCGTCGACTACACGCAGAAGGAAAACGTGGCCGAGAAACTGGCGCGCCGCTTCGGCGCCGGCGCCATGAGCTCGCTGCTGGAATTTTCCGCGCGCTCAGGCCTGGCGATCCACTGAGGAAAGAAGGAAGACCGTCGGACGCTTTCCGATTGCCCGGCGGGTCGTGCGCCATTGCACGACGCTTTTTGTCTTTATGTCTTCTGAAGGCAGACTAAGGTCGGTTGCCACGCACAACAACGTTCCGTCTGCGCAATTCTCAAGAAGTGCCGCAAGCAGGACATCATTGCGGTAGGGCGTCTCGATGAAGATCTGCGTCTCGCGCTCCCGGCGCGACCGTGACTCAAGCTCCCGGATCCTTTTCTTCCGTTCCTCCGTCTCGCGCGGCAGGTAGCCGCAGAACGCGAAGCGCTGTCCCTCCAGCCCGGAGGCCATCAGCGCGAGCACGATGGACGAAGGCCCGACCAGCGGCACGACGCGGATGCCCCCTCGTTGCGCGGCTTCCACCAGGGATGCGCCGGGATCGGCGATCGCGGGGCAACCGGCCTCCGAAAGCAGGCCGATGGAATGGCCGTTCGTTAAAGGCTTTAGTAAATGGTGAAGGTCTGATTTGGCATTCAGCTCTTCGATTTGCACTATCTTGGGATCGCTTCCAACGTCCTTCAAGAATGCACGAGCGCTCTTTGCGTTCTCTACAACGAAGTAGCGCAGTGTCTTGACAGTCTGCAGCGCAGAGGCCGGAAGGGCATCAGCGGCCGTGCCGCCCAGCGGCGTCGGGATCGCGTAGAGAACGCCGGCCATCAGCCGAGCACGGGCACGCCGGCGCCGGCGAGCAGTTCCGTCAGCGCGATCAGCGGCAAGCCGATCAGCGAGGTCGGATCCTCGGTCTCCAGCCGCTCGACGAGCGTGATGCCGAGGCCCTCGATCCTGGCGCTGCCGGCGCAGTCGTAGGGCTTCTCGAGCAGCAGGTAGCGCTCGATCTCCGCAGTGGAAAGCTTCCGGAACGTCACGTCGCAGCGAACGACGCGCGCCGCAAGCTTGCCGCTGGCGGCGTCGAGCAGGGCAACGCCGGTGTCGAAGCGCGAGGTCTTGCCGCTCATCAGCGTGAGCTGTCGCACCGCCTTCTCGTGCGTGCCTGGCTTGCCCAGCCTCGCGCCATCGCAGGAGGCGACCTGGTCCGAGCCGATGATCAGCGCGTCGGGAAACCGGGCCTCGACGGCGCGCGCCTTGGCGCCTGCCAGCCGCAGCGCCGTCTCCGCCGGCGGCTCCCCGGGACGCGCCGCCTCGTCTGTCATCGGGTCTGCGCAGTCGAAGGCCAATCCCAGGCGCGCCAGGAGTTCCCGCCGGTATTTGGAAGTGGAGGCGAGGACCAGCCGCCTGGGCGAAGGCATGACTTTGTTTTGACAGAGATTTTTGAAAGATGATACCATCCGCCCCCGTATGTCGCACCGCCCGGTCATCGACGGCCTTGATTTCGCGAGGACCGGCTCGAAGCTGCGGGGGGCGTGGCCGGTAGCGGAGTTTTCCCGAGTTCGCGATTCGCTGCGCACGGATGAGGGCTCGATTCAGTATGAGCTCGTCGGCGTGCCGGAGGAACGGGGTTGCCCGGCGCTGCGCCTGAAGGTGGGCGGGTCTTTGCAGCTCGTCTGCCAGCGTTGCCTGGGCGCGCTCGAGTTTCCGCTGCGCGTCGAAGTGTCGCTGCTGCTCGCGAAATCGCAGGCGGAGGTGGACGCGGAGCCGTTGGCTGCGGACGGCCCGGAGCGCATCGTCGCCGGACGGGAAATGCAGGTGCGGGAGCTGGTGGAAGACGAAGTCCTGCTGGCGATACCGCTCGCGCCGCGGCACGAGCGCTGCGCGGCGGACAAGGCGCAGGGCGCAGGGACCGGAAATTCGCCTTTCGCGGCATTGCGCGGAATGGTGGGCAGTACCAAACACTGAGTCGGAAACAATTTTCTTAAGGAGTTGAACATGGCAGTCCAGCAGAACAAGAAATCGCCGTCCAAGCGCGGCATGCACCGTTCGCACGATTTCCTCACCGCGCCTTCGCTCGCGGTCGAGCCGACCACCGGCGAGGCGCACCTGCGCCACCACATCAGCCCGACCGGTTTCTATCGCGGCAAGAAGGTCGCCAAGGGCAAAGGCGAGTAACCGCGCTCATTCCGCGCGGTGAACATCACCGTAGCAGTTGACTGCATGGGGGGCGATCACGGCCCCCATGTCACGGTTCCCGCCGCACTTGAATTCCGGCGCGCCCACGCCGATGTCGACATCATCCTGGTCGGATTGAACGACGCCATCGAGGCCGAGCTTGCGCGCCAGGGCGCCACGCCGGGCGCGGGCCTGCGCGTAAGGCACGCCGCGCAGGTGGTCGCGATGGACGAGCCGCCGGTGCAGGCGCTGCGCTTCAAGAAGGATTCGTCGATGCGCGCCGCGGTGAACCTCGTGAAAAGCGGCGAGGCCCACGCCTGCGTCAGCGCCGGCAACACGGGCGCACTGATGGCGATCGCCCGCTTCGTCCTCAAGACGCTGCCCGGAATCGACCGTCCGGCGATCGCCACGGTCCTGCCCAATGCGCGCGGCGGCTATACCACCGTCCTGGATCTCGGGGCCAACGTGGACTGCACGCCCGAGCAATTGATGCAATTCGGCGTCATGGGGGCGATGCTGGTCGCCGCCATGGAGCACGTCGAGCGGCCGAGCGTCGGGCTGCTCAACATCGGCATCGAGGACATCAAGGGCAACGACACCGTGCGGCAGGCGGCGGAACTGCTGCGCGCGAGCGGGCTCAACTTCCACGGCAATGTCGAGGGCGACGACATTTTCAAGGGCACGACGGACGTGGTGGTTTGCGACGGTTTCGTCGGCAACTCGGTGCTCAAGGCCTCGGAAGGCGTGGCGAAGATGATCGTCGGCTTCCTGCGGCAGGAGTTCTCCCGCAATCCGCTGCGCAAACTGGCCGCGCTGGCCGCGATGCCCGTGCTCAAGGCGATGCGCGCGCGCATGGACCCGGGCAATTACAACGGCGCCAGCCTGCTGGGCCTCAGGGGCGTCGTCATCAAGAGCCACGGTTCCGCGGACGTCCACGCCTTCGGGCAGGCGCTCGCCCGGGCCATGGACGCGGTGCGCAACGATGTCGTGCGCCGCATCACCGAGCGGATGGCCGGAGTGCGGGCATGATCCGATCACGCATCGCCGGCACCGGCAGCTACCTGCCGCCGCGCGTCGTCACCAACGACGAGCTGGCGAAACGCCTCGATACCAGCGACGCCTGGATCCAGGAGCGCACCGGCATCAGGCAGCGCCACATCGCCGACGAATCGCAGGCTTCGAGCGACCTTGCGCTGGAGGCCGGCCGCCGGGCGCTGGACGCAGCCGGCCTGAAGGCCGCCGACATCGATCTCATCATCGTCGCCACCTCGACACCCGATTTCATCTTTCCGAGCACCGCCTGCCTGCTGCAGGCGAAGCTTGGCATCAAGGGCTGCGCTGCATTCGACGTGCAGGCGGTCTGCAGCGGCTTCGTCTACGCCCTCGCTACGGCGGACAGCATGATCAGGAGCGGCATGGCGAAGAAAGCCCTGGTCGTGGGCGCGGAAGTCTTCTCCCGCATCCTCGACTGGAACGACCGCGCGACCGCGGTGCTGTTCGGCGATGGCGCCGGCGCCGTGGTGCTGGCCGCGGGCGAGCAGCCGGGCGTGCATGCGTCCGTGCTGCACGCGGACGGCAGCCAGGTCGGGATCCTGTCGGTGCCCGGCAATGTCTGCGGCGGGAAGATCCTCGGTTCGCCGTTCCTGCAGATGCAGGGCAAGGAAGTGTTCAAGCTCGCGGTCAAGGTCCTCGACGAGTCCGCGCGCGAAGTCGCCGCGGCGGCCGGCATGAAGCTCGAGGACATCGACTGGCTGATCCCGCACCAGGCGAACGTGCGGATCCTCGAAGCCACCGCGAAGCGCATGGGACTGCCGCGCGAGCGGCTGGTGGTGACCGTGGATCACCACGCGAACACGTCCGCCGCCTCGGTGCCGCTGGCCCTGGACGAATACGTGCGCGCCGGGAAGATCCGTTCCGGCCACAAGCTGATGCTGCAGGGGGTCGGCGGCGGCTTCACCTGGGCTGCTTCGCTGGTGACGATGTGAAGGCCCGTCCATGAAACTCGCGATGGTGTTTCCGGGGCAGGGCTCGCAGTCGGTCGGCATGCTCAAGGGATACGCCGGCCTGCCGGACGCCGACGCCGTGCGCGAGGAAGCGGCGGCGGCCCTGGGCGCGGATTTTCTCAAGCTGCTGGACGAAGGTCCGGCCGAGCAACTCAACCTCACGGTCAACACCCAGCCGGCGATGGTGACGGCGGCGATCACTGCCTACCGCGCGTGGCGTGCGCTCGGCGGCCCCGCGCCTGCCATCGTCGCCGGCCATAGCCTGGGGGAATACTCAGCGCTGGTTGCCGCAGGGGTTCTCTCGTTCCGGGATGCCTTGCCTTTGGTCAGATACCGCGCACAAAGCATGCAGGAAGCCGTGCCCGAAGGGACTGGCGCCATGGCGGCAATTCTGGGCCTCGATGACGATGCAGCTCGCGCTGCCTGCGCAGAAGCGGCGCAAGCGGAAGTCGTCCAGGCGGTTAATTTCAACGCACCGGGCCAGGTGGTGATTGCCGGTCACAAGGCCGCAGTCGCGCGCGCGATCGAGGCCTGCAAGGCGCGCGGCGCGAAGCGCGCCATGCCGCTGCCGGTGAGCGCGCCCTTCCACAGCAGCCTCATGCAACCCGCGGCAGAAAAGCTGGAGGGGTTCTTGAAGAATGTGCCATTTGTTCCTCCGTCCGTGCCGGTCATGAACAACGTAGACGTAAAAGCAGAGTCCGATCCGGAAAAAATCAAGGGCGCACTTGTGCGCCAGGCCGCTTCGCCGGTGCGCTGGGCCGAGATCATCCGCGCGATGGCGGAGCAGGGTGTGACGCACGTCGTGGAATGCGGCCCCGGCAAGGTGCTGGCCGGGCTGGTCAAGCGTATCGATGCGCGCGTGCAGGGCATTGCGGCGGCCGACCGTGCCTCGCTCGAGCAGGCGCTGGCGGCGACCAAGGGGGGCTGATCATGCTGGAAGGAAAGGTTGCATTGGTAACGGGCGCATCGCGCGGCATTGGCCGCGCCATCGCGCTCGAGCTGGCGAAGCAGGGCGCAAAGGTGACCGGAACTGCCACCACCGCCGAAGGCGCGGCGAAGATCTCCGAAGGCGGCATCGCCGGCAAGGCGCTCAACGTGACGAGCCAGGAGCAGTGCGAGGCACTGCTCAAGGAGCTCGGCGAAGTGCACATCCTCGTCAATAACGCCGGCATCACCCGCGACAACCTCGCGCTGCGCATGAAGGACGCGGAGTGGGACGAGGTCATGGAGACCAACCTCAAGGCGGTGTTCCGGCTGTCGCGCGCGGTGATGCGCGGCATGATGAAGGCGCGCTGGGGCCGGATCATCAACATCACTTCGGTGGTCGGCGCCTCGGGCAATCCGGGGCAGGCGAACTACGCCGCCGCCAAGGCCGGCGTCGTCGGCATGGCGAAGTCGCTCGCGCGCGAACTCGGCAGCCGCAACATCACGGTGAACTGCGTCGCGCCCGGATTCATCGACACCGACATGACCCGCGCGCTGTCCGACGAGCAGAAGGGCGCGCTGCTGGCGCAGATTCCGCTCGGCCGTCTCGGGCAGCCGGAAGACGTGGCCGCGGCGGTGGCCTACCTTGCTTCGCCGGCGGCCGCCTACGTCACGGGGACGGTGCTGCACGTCAACGGCGGAATGTACCTGTCCTGATTCCGGTAAAATACGCCCCTCCGCAGAGGGTTGCAGGCAGGCCCCACACAGGGAAGGAGTGCTGCATGGAAAATGTCGAAGTGCGCGTCAAGAAGATCATCGCCGAACAGCTCGGCGTCAATGAGGCGGAGATCAAGAACGAGTCGTCTTTCGTGGACGACCTGGGCGCCGACTCGCTCGACACGGTCGAGCTCGTCATGGCCCTCGAGGAAGAGTTCGAGACCGAGATTCCCGACGAGGACGCCGAGAAGATCACCACCGTCCAGCTCGCCATCGACTACGTCAAGTCGCATTCCAAGGCCTGACCGCTCCTTCCAGTGCTGCGCCGCAGAGTCGTCGTCACCGGGCTGGGCATCATCAGCCCGGTGGGAAATACCGTGCCGGAAGCGTGGCGCAGCATCCTCGCCGGAAAATCGGGCATCACCCGGGTAACCCGCTTCGATCCCGCGCGCCTGGCCTGCCAGATCGCCGGCGAAGTGAAGGATTTCGACGTCACGCAATACCTGTCGGCGAAGGAAGCGCGCCGCATGGACAGGTTCATCCATTTCGGCATGGCGGCGGGGCTGCAGGCCTGGAAGGATTCCGGCAACGCGGTGGCCCCGGAGACGGCCGAGCGTTTCGGCATCAATTTCGGCTCCGGCATCGGCGGCCTGCCGCTGATCGAGGATATGCACAACGAGCTCCTCAAGAGCGGCCCGCGGCGCGTGTCGCCCTTCTTCATCCCCGGCACCATCATCAACATGATCGCGGGCAACCTGTCGATCATGCTCGGCACCAAGGGGCCGAACCTGGCGATCGTCACAGCCTGCACCACCTCCACGCACTGCATCGGCGAGGCGGCCAAGTCGATCCGCTACGGCGAGGCCGACGTCATGATCGCGGGCGGCGCCGAGGCGACGGTCACCGAACTGGCGATGGCGGGCTTCGCGTCGGCGCGCGCCCTGTCGACGCGCAATGACGATCCCGCGGGCGCGAGCCGCCCCTGGGACAAGGACCGCGATGGATTCGTGCTGGGCGAGGGCGCCGGTGCGGTGGTGCTGGAAGAATTCGAGCATGCGAAGAAACGCGGCGCGCGCATCTATTGCGAGCTGGCGGGCTACGGGGTTTCTTCCGACGCCTACCACATGACCGCACCCGCCGAGGACGGCGATGGCGCGTTCCGCTGCATGCGCAACGCGATGCGCGACGCCGGCCTCACTGCCGACGACATCGACTACATCAATGCCCATGGCACCTCGACGGGCCTGGGCGATATCGCCGAGACCGTGGCGGTGAAGCGGGCGCTGGGCGGGCGCGCGAAGCAGGTCGCGGTCAATTCCACCAAGTCGATGACCGGCCACCTGCTCGGCGCCGCCGGCGGGATCGAGGCCGTATTCAGCATCCTGGCGCTGCAGGACCAGGTTTCGCCGCCTACCATCAACCTGCGGAATCCGGATCCCCAGTGCGACCTGGATTACGTGCCGAACGAGGCGCGCAAGATGACGATCCGGACCGCGCTGTCGAATTCATTCGGCTTCGGCGGTACCAACGGCAGCGTCCTTTTCAAGCGTATTTGAACGCCCAGGTAACCCGGCGGCTGGAGCTGGCCCCTTCCGGCGCATACGCGGGCGCGGTTCTCGCAATCCACGCAACAGCTGCCGCATGCTTCCTTACAATGTTGACAGGTTGGCCGGGATTTGCGCTGGCGGTGCTCGCCGTCGCCCTTGGCGCCGCCGCGGCCTGGGATCGCGCCCTGCTGCGCGGTCCACGCTCGCCCCGCGCGATAGAGATGCCGGCCGCGGGCGGGGCGCTGCTGGTCCTCGCGAGCGGCGCGACAGTTCCCGTTCGCCCGGTGCACGGCCTGGGCGTGACGCGGCATTGGGTGGCGCTTGCCCCGCCCGGACTGGCGGGGCGCAGCTACCTGCTCACGACGGGTATGCTCGGGGCGCCGGGCGCCCGCTTGCTGCGCCTGTGGGCGCTCTGGGGAAGGCTACCGGGCGCGGCTCCGGGACAACGTCTAACATGAGCCTGTGTGCGCTGCCGTCCAGAACTATTTGCGGGCTTCACTGTCTGTTTCGCATAGGTATCGCGGGCCGGGGGCCCCGCGGCAGTGTCTGAGCGCGATGTCGACCAGCTCCTGGTCGAGCGCGCGCAGCGTGGCGACAAACGGGCGTTCGAGCTGCTGGTGGAGAAGTACCAGCGCAAGCTGGCGCGGCTGGTCTCGCGCCTGGTGCGCGACCCGGGCGAAGTCGAAGACGTGACCCAGGAGGCGTTCATCAAGGCGTACCGGGCGCTGCCGTCATTCCGGGGCGACAGCGCCTTCTATACCTGGCTGTACCGGATCGGGATCAACACCGCCAAGAATTACCTCGTGGCGATGGGCAGGCGGGCGCCGACCTCGACGGACGTCGACGCCGAGGAAGCGGAAGGCTACGAGGACGGCGAGCAGTTGCGCGACATCAATACGCCGGAAAGCCTGCTGCTGTCGAAGGAGATTGGAGACACGGTGAACGCGGCCATCGAATCGTTGCCGGAGGAATTGCGCAGTGCGATCCAGTTGCGCGAGCTGGAGGGCATGAGTTACGAGGAAATCGCGAAGCTGATGGATTGCCCCATCGGCACGGTGCGCTCCCGGATCTTCAGGGCGCGCGAGGCAATCGCGGAGCGGCTCAAGCCGATCCTGGACAAGTCGGCGGACAAGAGGTGGTGAGATGAAACGGAGAATATCGGCACTGATGGACGGCGAGGCGGAGCGGCACGAATCGGCGGGGCCGCTGGACGCGCTCCGCTCCGAGGGCGAGGCGCGCGACACCTGGCGCAGCTACCACCTGATCGGCGACGCGATGCGCGATGCGCGCATGCTTTCGCCCGGATTCGCGTCCCGCGTCGCGGCGAAAATCGCCGAGGAACCGACGGTGATGGCGCCTTCGCGCATGGCGCGGATGCAGCAGCGCCCGCGCTGGCAGTTCCTGTCCGCGGCCGCCAGCCTGGCGGCGGTGGCGCTTGTGGGGTGGGTGGCGTTCGGTCTGCAGGAAAACCCCGCGCAGGTGGCCAGGAACGAGCCGGCAGCGCCGGTGCAGGCGACAACGGCGCAAGCGCCGTCCTCCACCACGGCGCAAGTCGCGCCGCCAGCCGCCGCGAACGACTACCTGTACGCCCACCAGGGGCTGTCGCCGCGCAATTCGCTGCAGGGCGCCGCGCCCTACGTGCGCATGGTGTCGGGCAAAGCGGCAGTGCAGAAGCGGTGATGATCCGGGCCCTCGGCTTGCTGCTGCTCGCGTGCTGCGGTATGGGGCAGGGGATGGCGCAGGCGCAGGTTCGTTCGGACGGCGGAACCTCGGCGGACGCCATGGCGCTGCTGCGGAAGATCTACCAGGCCACGGAGAATCTTTCCTACACCGGCACCTTCGTCTACCAGCAGGGCGAGCGGGTGGAAACGTCGAGCATCACGCGCCTGGCCGGCCCGGGCGGCGAGGTCGAGCGGGTCGAGGTCCTGGACGGCATGCCGCGGGAGATCATCCGCACGCGCGACACGGTGCGCTGCTACCTGCCCGAAAGCCAGACCGTCAAGGTGGAGCGCAGGACCGACGCGCGCGGATTTCCGGCGCTGCTGCCGGAACGCATCACCGACCTTGCGCGCAACTACACCATCACCAGGGGCGAGACCGCGCGCATCGCGGGCTTCGAATGCGAGTCGGTGATGCTGTCGCCCAAGGACGAGCTGCGCTACGGCTACAAGCTCTGGGCCGACGTCAAGTCCGGCATGCTGCTCAAGGCGCGCATCTTCAACCGCAAGGGAGAGACGGTGGAGCAGTTCTCCTTCGTCCAGCTGGCGATGGGCAGCGTGTCCCGCGAGCGCGTCAAGGCGCGCCACGCGTCGCAGAACTTCCGCGTCGAGGACGCCGCCGTGGCGCCGGCCAACCTGGGAAGCTCCGGCTGGAGCGTCGGCGCCGAGTTGCCGGGCTTCCGCAAGATCATCGAGGTCACGCGCCGGCTGAGCGACGCGCGCCCGGCCGGGCAGATGGTGTACTCGGACGGGCTGGCGGCCGTGTCGGTGTTCATCGAGCCGATGGCGGGCCGGGCCGAAGCGGTGCGCCCGGGGCCTTCCAGCCTCGGCGCGTTCCAGATCTACACGCGCGAAGTCGCGAACCACGTCGTCACCGTGGTCGGCGAGGCGCCTCCCGCCAGCGTGCAGCGCATCGCCGCGGGCGTGGAATTCAGAAAGCCCAGGTAACAGGAGAATGAGCATGCAATGGATCAGAACCCAGGCCGCGCTGCTGGCGCTTGTCTTCGCCGGTGTCGCGATCGCGCAGGGGCGCGAGCTGCCGGATTTCGTCAAGCTGGTCGAGGACCAGGGCGCGGCGGTGGTGAACATCAGCACCACGCAGGCGCGGCGCACCGTGGCCGCGGTGCCGCAGATCCCGGGCATCGAGGACGAGGAAGTGCAGGAGTTCTTCCGGCGCTTCATTCCCCGGCAGCAGCCCGGCCCGCAACAGGGGCCGCAGCAGGGACCGCGCCCCGAGAGCCGCTCGCTCGGTTCCGGGTTCATCATCTCCGCCGACGGCTACATCCTCACCAATGCGCACGTGATCGACGGCGCCGACGAGATCACCGTCAAGCTGACCGACAAGCGCGAATACAAGGCGAAAGTCATCGGCGCGGACAAGCGCACCGACGTGGCGCTGATCAGGATCGAGAACACCGCGCCGCTGCCGACGGTGAAGTTCGCCGACCCGAGCCGCCTCAAGGTGGGCGAGTGGGTGGTGGCGATCGGCTCGCCGTTCGGCTTCGAGAACACCGTCACCGCGGGCATCGTCTCGGCCAAGGGCCGCTCGCTGCCCTCGGAGAACTTCGTGCCCTTCATCCAGACCGATGTCGCGATCAACCCGGGCAATTCGGGCGGACCGCTGTTCAACATGCGCGGCGAAGTGGTGGGGGTCAATTCGCAGATCTACAGCCGCACCGGCGGCTTCATGGGCCTGTCGTTCGCCATTCCGATCGACGTCGCGCTGGACATCCAGAAACAGCTGCGCGACAAGGGACGCGTGTCGCGCGGCCGCATCGGCGTCGTGATCCAGGAAGTCAGCAAGGACCTCGCGACCTCCTTCGGGCTCGACCGGCCGCGCGGCGCGCTGGTCAACGCGGTGGAAAAGGGCAGCCCCGCGGACAAGGCGGGCGTGGAGGCAACCGACATCATCACGAAGTTCGACGGCAAGCTGGTGGAGTCGTCCAACGACCTGCCGCGCATCGTCGGCTCGACGCGGCCGGGCGCCAAGGCGGACATGGAGGTCTGGCGCAGGGGCGCGAGCAGGACCCTCAGCCTCACCGTGGCCGAACTGCAGGAGGCGCGCGGCCCGGCGCAGGATGCGCCGCGCTCGCAGAAGCCGGCCGAGCTGGCTGCCAACCGCCTCGGCATCGTGGTCAGCGAGCTCACGGCGAGGCAGAAGGAGGAGATGAAGGTGGCCGGCGGCCTGGTGGTCATGGAGGTCAAGCCCGACGCGCGCGCCGACGTGCGCCGCGGCGACGTGCTCCTGACGCTGGTGCACAAGGGACAGCACACCGAACTGAAGTCGACGGAGCAGCTCAACAAGCTGCTCGCCGGAATGGACAAGAACGCGGTCATCACGCTCCAGGTGCGTCGCGGGGAGTCCATGGCCTTCGTCACCGTGAACGGGCTGACGGACAAGGGCTGAGCTAAAATAGGGCCTACGGGCAGAGGGTGCCTCCTACCGGGGGGCGCCCTCTTTTCTTATGGACCAGAGCCACATTCGAAATTTTTCCATCATCGCGCACATCGACCACGGCAAGTCGACGCTGGCGGACCGCATCATCCAGCTCTGCGGCGGGCTTTCCGACCGCGAAATGGCGGACCAGGTGCTCGATTCGATGGACCTCGAGCGCGAGCGCGGCATCACCATCAAGGCGCAGACCGCGGCGCTGTCCTACAAGTCGCGCAGCGGCGAGACCTACCTGCTGAACCTGATCGACACGCCCGGGCACGTCGATTTCTCCTACGAGGTGAGCCGGTCGCTGTCGGCCTGCGAGGGGGCGATCCTGGTGGTGGACGCCTCGCAGGGCGTGGAGGCGCAGACGGTCGCCAACTGCTATACCGCCACCGAGCTGGGCGTGGAGGTGATCCCGGTCTTGAACAAGATCGACCTGCCTTCGGCCGATCCCGAAAACGCGATCCAGGAGATCGAGGACGTCATCGGGATCAACGCCAGGGATGCGCTGCGCGTCAGCGCCAAGACCGGCGAAGGGGTACAGGACATCCTGGAATCCGTCATTGCGCGCATCCCCGCGCCGCGCGGCGATCCCGAGGCGCGCCTCAAGGCGCTGATCATCGACTCGTGGTTCGACAATTACGTCGGCGTGGTGATGCTGGTGCGCGTGGTGGACGGAGCCCTGCGCACCAAGGACAGGATCGAGCTCATGAGCACCGGCGCCGGCTACCTGTGCGAGCAGGTCGGGGTATTCACGCCGAAATCGCTCGGCAAGGACAGCCTTGCGGCGGGCGAGGTGGGGTTCGTGGTGGCAGGCATCAAGGAGCTGCGCGCCGCCAAGGTGGGCGACACGATCACGCGCGCGGACAGGCCCGCGGCGGCGCCGCTGCCCGGCTTCAAGGAAATCAAGCCGCAGGTCTTCGCCGGCCTCTACCCGGTCGAATCGAACCAGTATGAATCCATGCGCGAGGCGCTCGAGAAGCTCCATCTCAACGACTCGTCGCTGCACTACGAGCCCGAGGTGTCGCAGGCCCTGGGCTTCGGCTTCCGCTGCGGCTTCCTCGGCCTGCTGCACATGGACATCGTGCAGGAGCGCCTCGAGCGGGAACACGAACTCGAGCTGATCACGACCGCGCCCTCGGTGGTCTACGAAGTGCGGCTGCGCGACGGTTCCGTCGAGCAGGTGTCGAACCCCGCCAAGCTGCCGGACCCGTCGAAAATCGAGGAAATACGCGAGCCGATCATCTCGACCACCATCTTCCTGCCGCAGGAATACGTCGGCGCGGTGATGACGCTGTGCCTGCAGAAGCGCGGCGTGCAGACCAACCTGCACTACGCCGCGCGCCACGTCGTGCTTTCCTACGACCTGCCGCTGTCGGAAGTGGTGATGGACTTCTTCGACCGGCTCAAATCCATCACCCGGGGCTACGGCTCGCTCGACTACGAATTCAAGGAATACCGCGCGGCGGACGTGATCCGGCTCGACGTGCTCGTCAACGGCGAGCGCGTGGACGCGCTCTCGGCGATGGTGCACCGCGAGGCGGCGCACCACCGCGGCCGCGACCTGGTGTCGCGCCTGCGCGGCCTGATCCCGCGGCAGATGTTCGACATCGCGATCCAGGCGGCGATCGGCGCCAACATCGTGGCGCGCGAAAACGTCAAGGCGCTGCGCAAGAACGTGATCGCCAAGTGCTACGGCGGCGACATCACGCGCAAGCGCAAGCTGCTGGAAAAGCAGAAGGAAGGGAAAAAGCGCATGAAGCAGGTCGGGGCGGTGGAAATTCCGCAGGAGGCCTTCCTCGCGGTCCTCCAGACGGGCGACAAGTGAGGCGCAGGCCGTGAGCTTTGCCTTGTTCCTGCTGACCCTGCTCGTGGTCACCGGCCTGGTCTGGCTGCTCGACAGGTTCGTCCTCGGGAAGAGGCGGGGGGCCGACGCGAAGCAGCCGTGGTGGATCGAATACTCGGTCAGCTTCTTCCCCGTGATCCTGATCGTGTTCGTGCTGCGCTCGTTCCTCGTCGAGCCGTTCAAGATCCCGTCGGGCTCCATGATCCCGACGCTGCTGATCGGCGATTTCATCCTCGTCAACAAGTTCGCCTACGGCATCCGCCTGCCGGTGATCAACCTCAAGATCGTGGACCTCGGCAGCCCGCAGCGCGGCGACGTGATGGTGTTCCGCTTTCCGCCGGACCCGTCCCTTGATTACATCAAGCGGGTGGTCGGCTTGCCGGGCGACCGCATCGAGTACCGGGACAAGCAGCTGACCGTCAACGGCAGGCCGGTGCCGCGCCGGCAGCTGGACGACTACGAGTCGCGCGAGCGGCTGCAGTACTTTCCGCGTTACGTCGAGACTTTCGACGGCGCCGATCACGAGATCATCCTGGAAAAGGAATCGCCCGGATTCGTCAGCCGGGGCGCGGATTTCAGGCATTCCGGCAACTGCGACTACAATAGCGGCGGCCTGGCCTGCACGGTGCCGGCCGGCCACTATTTCATGATGGGCGACAACAGGGACAATTCGAGCGACAGCCGCGTCTGGGGATTCGTCCCCGACCAGAACATCGTCGGCAAGGCGTTTTTCATCTGGCTGAACCTGAACGAGCTGGGCCGCTTCGGGACATTCCGGTAACGAGGATCCAGGGAGGACACACATGCGCAGAAACCAGCTTGGCATAGGCTTGGGCGGCTTGATGATCGGAGCCGTGATTTTCATCGTCCTGGCGATGGGCGGCATGAAGCTCGGGCCTTCGTACCTGGAATTCAGCTCCATCAAGAAGGCGGTGGTCGCCATCGCGCAGGAGAAGCCGGGCGCTTCGGTGGCCGATGTGCGCAAGGCCTTCGACGCGCGCGCCACGGTCGACAGCATCACGACGGTAGCCGGCAAGGACCTCGAGGTGACCAAGGAAGGCAGCCAGCTGGTGGTCTCCGCGAGCTACCGCAAGGAAATTCCGCTGGTCGCCAACCTGGGCGTCTACATCGATTTCCGCGCCGCATCCAACGAATAGCGCTTTCCCTCGCGCGGTGGTGCGCCATCAGGCACTCGAGCGGCGCATCGGCTACCGCTTCAAGGAACCGGCGCTCCTCGCCCAGGCGCTCACGCACCGCAGCTTCGGCTCGCCGCACTACGAGCGGCTCGAATTCCTCGGCGACAGCGTGCTCGGCTGCGTGGTGACCGAGCTGCTGTTCCAGCGCCACGCCGGCCTGCCCGAAGGCAAGCTGTCGCGCATGCGCGCCGGCCTGATCCGCGAGGAATCGCTCGCCCGCGTGGCACGCGAACTGGGCATCGCCGCCTTCCTGCGCCTCGACGAAAGCACCGCCCGCAACGAAGGGGCCGAGCGCCCCTCGATCCTCGCCGACGCGCTGGAGGCGGTGTACGGCGCGGTATTCCTCGACGGCGGCTACAGCGCCGCGCGCGAGGTCATCACGCGGACTTTCGGCGCGGCGCTCACGCAGCTCGACCCGGATGCCGTGGAAAAGGACGCCAAGACGCGCCTGCAGGAATACCTCCAGGCCAAGCGGCGGCCCAAGCCGCAATACCGCGTGGTGTCGACTTCCGGGGCCAAGCAGAGCCTGATCTTCGAGGTCGAGTGCGCGGTCGACGATCCGGGCCTGAAGACCACGGGCAACGGCAGCTCGCGCCAGCGCGCCGAGCAGCAGGCGGCGGGCAACCTGCTCAAGCTGCTGGAATCCTAGGGGACGCATGAGCGCGTTCCGCTGCGGCACGGTGGCGCTCGCCGGCCGCCCCAACACGGGCAAGTCCAGCCTGCTGAACAAGTTGGTCGGCCACAAGCTCGCCATCGTTTCCCCGAAGGCCCAGACCACGCGCCATTCGGTCAACGGCGTCCTCACGACGCCGGACTGCCAGTACGTGTTCGTCGACCTGCCGGGCTACCAGACGAAACACGTGAACGTGCTCAACCGCTCGCTCAACCGCCAGGCGACCGAAGGGGCGCGCGATTGCGACGTGGTGGTGTTCACGGTCGAGGCGCCCCGCTTTGGCGAGCCGGATCGCGAGGTCCTGGCGCGCATCCCCGCAAGCCAGCGCGTCGTCGCCGCGGTGAACAAGGTGGACCTGGTCAAGCGGCAGCTCGACCTGCTGCCGTTCCTGGAGCGCCTGGGGAAGGAGCGCGAATTCGCCGCCATCGTTCCGGTCTCCGCGCGCAACGGCAGGAACCTTCCGGAACTGCTGCGCGTGCTGGCCGAGCTGCTGCCCGAAGGCCCGGCCGCGTACCCCGCGGACCAGCTCACCGACCGCGACGAACGCTTTTTCGCCGCCGAGATCCTGCGCGAAAAACTGTTCCTGCTGCTGGGCGAGGAATTGCCCTACCGCTGCGACGTGTCGCTCGAGAGCTTCAAGGACGAACCGCCCCGGGGCAGGGGCAAGGGGCTGCGGCGCATCGAGGCCACGATCTGGATCGAACGCGAGAGCCAGAAGCCGATCGTGATCGGGGCCGGGGGCGAGCTGCTGAAGCGCGTCTCGACGGCGGCCCGCAAGGACATGGAGCGGCTCTTCGACGGCAAGGTCTACCTTGGCGTCTGGGTCAAGGTAAAGCGCGACTGGACCGGCGACGAGCGCCTGCTGCGCCAGCTGGGATACCGGTAGGGAATCGGCATGAAGCGCCGCGCGGAGCATGAGCCCAGCTTTGTCCTGCATGCCTATCCGTACAAGGAGACGAGCCTCATCGTGGAAGCGTTCACGCGCAGGTTCGGCCGCGTGGGACTGCTCGCGCGCGGCGCGCGCCGGCCGCGCTCGGCGATGCGTGGCGTGCTGCTCGCCTTCCATCCCCTGCACCTCACCTGGTCCGCGTCCGCAGAGCTGGGCACCCTGATGGCGGCGGAATGGGGCGGCGGGCAACCCTCGCTTTCGGGCATCGGGCTGATGTGCGGTTTCTACATCAACGAACTGCTGCTGCGGCTGCTGCCGCGCGACGATCCGCACGAGGCGCTGTTCGATTCGTACGGCGCCGCACTGGCGCGGCTCGCCGCCGGCGAAGACCAGGCGACGGTGCTGCGCGGTTTCGAGCGCAGGATGCTGGCCGAACTCGGGTATGCTCCCGTGCTCGACCGGGACGCGGCGAACGGTGCCCTCATCGAGGCGGAAAAGCACTACGCCTACGAAGCCGAACGCGGGCCGGTGGAATCCCGGCGGGTCGATGGAGAATCGGTCATCAGCGGCAGGACATTGCTCGACATGGCGGCAGACAACTACGAAAACGCCCGCACGCGAGAGGAGGCCCGGCGCCTGATGCGGGCGCTCATCGCCGAGCGCCTCGGCGGCCAGACCCTGCACACGCGGTCCGTCCTTTCGGAGCTGCAGGACCTGTGATCGAGCTCGGCGTCAACATCGACCACGTCGCCACCATCCGGCAGGCGCGGCGCACCTACGAACCCGACCCGGTCTGGGCCGCGGTGGAGGCGCACCTGGGCGGCGCGGACGGGATCACGGTGCACCTGCGGGAAGACCGGCGCCACATCCAGGACAAGGACGTCGAGCGCCTGCGGGAGCTCACGCACATCAAGCTCAACCTGGAAATGGCGGCCACCGCCGAAATGGTGGCGATCGCGCGCCGCATCAAGCCGGAAATGGCGATGCTGGTGCCGGAAGGACGGCACGAAGTAACGACAGAGGGTGGTCTTGATGTTGTTTCACAGGAAAATGCCTTGAAAAGTAAAGTCGCCAAACTTCGAGATGCCGGGATAGTCGTTTCCGCATTCATCGATGCCGATATCTGGCAGGTCGAAGCCGCCAAACGCATCGGCGTTTCCGTCTGTGAGGTGCATACCGGCCCCTATGCGCATGCCTTCCACGCCAAGGGACGCGACGCCGAGAGTCCGGCGGTTGTCGCCCAGTTGAAGAAAATCAGGAAAGCCGGCGAGAAAATCCGCGCCCTCGGCATGCGCTTCAACGCGGGGCATGCCCTGAACTACTTCAATGTCGAGCCGGTGGCGCGCCTCGCCGGCGTCCGCGAGCTGCACATCGGGCACGCCATCGTGTCGCGCGCCGTGTTCGTCGGCATGCGCGAAGCGGTGCGCGAGATGAAACGCCTGATGACCGAGGCGGCGAGGTCCGGGCGTTGATCTACGGCGTCGGCACCGACCTGATCGAAATCGGACGCATCGACAGGGCGCTCAAGCGCTTCGGCGACCGGTTCGCCAGGCGCATCCTGTGCGAACCGGAACTCAAGCGGTTCCGCGCCCACAGGCAGCCGGTTGCCTACCTCGCAAAGCGTTTTGCCGCGAAGGAAGCCTTCACCAAGGCGCTCGGCACGGGCATCCATGCACCGGCCAACTGGCACGGCGTGTGGGTTGTCAATCTGAAATCCGGCAAGCCGCAGCTCGAATTTTCCGATGACCTGCAAAAGCTCCTGCGACAAAGGCAGATCCGCCGCAGCCACTTGTCCCTCACCGACGAGCGCGAAATCGCCTCGGCTACCGTCATCCTGGAATGCGAAGACTGAAAGTCCCGCTGGGCCCGGTGGTTCTCGACCCGACGGGCCCCGCGCTCACGGACGACGACCGCAGGCGCCTGCTGCACCCGGCCGCCGGCGGGGTGATCCTGTTCGCGCACAACTACGAGAACCTGGAGCAGCTGCTTGCGCTGACGCACGAGATTGCCCGCCTGCGCGAACCGGAGCTGCCGGTGTGCGTGGACCACGAAGGCGGCAGGGTGCAGCGCTTCGCGCTGGGGTTCACTGCCATCCCGCCGATGCGCCGGCTGGGCGTGCTGTGGGACCGCGACCGGGAAGCGGCACGGCGCGCGGCCCGGGCGGTGGGCACCGTGATTTCGGCCGAACTCGGCGCCTGCGGCGTGGATTTCAGCTTCACGCCCGTGCTCGACCTGGACTTCGGCGCCAGCGCAGTGATCGGGCAGCGCGCCTTTCATTACGACCCGAATGCGGTCGGCGCGCTTGCCGCGCAGCTCATCGAGGGCCTGGCCGGGGGCGGGATGGCCGCGGTAGGCAAGCATTTCCCGGGGCATGGCTTCGCCGTGGCGGATTCGCACGTCGCCGTGCCGCAGGACCCGCGGCCGTCGAAGGATATTTTCAGGAAAGACCTGGTGCCCTACCAGGCGGCCATCAAGGCCGGGCTCGCGGCGGTCATGCCCGCGCACGTGATCTACCCGGCGGCGGACGCGGAACCCGCCGGGTACTCGAAATACTGGCTGCAGGAAGTGCTGCGCGGAAAACTGGGCTTCGAAGGTCTCATCTTCAGCGACGACCTCGCGATGGAGGGGGCAAGCACCGCGGGCGGCATTCCGGAGCGGGCGCAGGTGGCCCTGGCTGCGGGCTGCGACATGGTCCTGCTATGCCAGAATCCCGCAGCGCAGGACGAACTGCTCGAAGCCCTCGCTTCGACGCCTGTCGCCGTTCCCGGGAGAATCGAAAAAATGCGGCGCAGCGGCGGGCGCGACCTGAGGAAGAGCGTGGCCTACCGGGAAGCCCTCGAGTCGCTGCGGGAAGTGCCATGAGCGACCAGGTAAAACTCGGCCTGTTCACGATGCCGCTGCACCCCGTCGGCAGGGACTGGGCGCAGACGCTCGCCGAAGACCGCGAGGCGATCCTGCTGGCCGAGCGGCTCGGCTTCGAGGAGGCGTTCATCGGCGAGCACGTCACCGACCTTGCCGAGACCGTGACGTCCTGCCTGCTCTTCATCGCCTCGCTCGCGAGCGGCACGAAGCGCATCAAGCTGGGCAGCGGCACGCTGAATCTCGCCAACCGGCACCCGGCCGCGACCGCCGCGGAAGTCGCAATGGTCGACACCTTGCTCGGCGGCCGCCTGATCCTCGGCGTCGGCCCCGGGGGCCTGCGCTCCGACGCCGAGATATTCGGCACCCTGGACGTGGACCGCAACGCGCTGTTCCTCGAATCGATCGAGCACATGATCGCGTTGTGGACGCAGGAAGCGCCCTACCGGCTCAAGGGGAAGATCTGGAACCTGACGACCGAGCGCACGCTGATTCCCGGTCTCGGGCAGGGGTCGATGCTGCGGCCGTTCCAGAAACCGTATCCGCCGATCGTCGTCACCGCGGTCCTGCCGTCATCCAATGGCATCGCGGCCGCGGCGGAGCGCGGCTGGACGCCGATCTCCGCCAACTTCGTCAATCCCTGGGTGATCGCCACGCACTGGCCGAAATATGTCGAAGGCTGCGCCCGCGGCGGACGCGAAGCGAAGAGCGAGGACTGGCGCGTGGCCAAGAGCATCTTCGTCGCCGACGACGACGCGACGGTGCGGCGCATGACCCGCGAGCCGGGCAACCTGTTCGCGCACTACTTCCGCAACCTGCAGCGCAAGGCGGAGGCCTTGCGCGGCAACTCGTTCCTCAAGCACGACCAGGCGATGCCCGACGCGGAACTCACCGACCAGTACCTCGTCGACCAGATGCTCATCGCCGGAACGGTGAACGAGGTGGTGGACAAGCTGCTGGCGTTCCGCGCCCGGATCGGCCCGTTCGGCAAGCTGCTCTACTGCGGCCACGACTGGGCGGACGGGGTCAACGGCGCGGCCATGCGCCGCTCGATGGAACTGATGGCCGAAGAGGTGATGCCGCGCGTCAACCGCGCGCTTGGAGGGCACTGAGCCCGTTCCAGTACCAGCGCGCTATGCGCGCTCCATGTACGTGCCGTCGTCCGTCGAGACCTTGATCTTCTCGCCGTTGTTGATGAACGGCGGCACCTGCACGACCAGGCCCGTTTCCGTCCCGGCGGGCTTGAACGTGTTGGTCGCGGTCGCGTTCTTGATGCCCGGCTCGGTGTCGGTCACCGTGAGGATGACCGAAGGCGCCAGTTCGATGCCGATCGGGCGGCCGTTGTAGAGATTGACCTGCACGTCCGAATTCGGCAGCAGGTAGCCCGACTGGCCTTCGAGGAATTCGGCCGACAGGCGCAACTCCTCGTAGTTCTCCTTGTCCATGAAGACATAGGTATCGCCGTCCTGGTACGAAAACGTCATTTCGCGCGGATCGACGAAGGCGCGCTCGATCTTGTCCTCGGTGCGGAAGCGCTGGTTGGTCTTGGTGCCGGCTTCGATGTCCTTCATCTCCACCTGCATGAAGGCGCCGCCGCGGCCGCCGACGTGGACGTGATAGCACTTGAGGACGCGCCAGACGCGCTTGTCCCATTCGAGAAGATTGCCGACCCTGAGCTCGACCGCGGATACTTTTGCCATGACGCAAGTCCCTGAAAAGGGGCCGAATTATAATCCAATAACGATGTTTGATCCCAAGCAGTTCGTCGCCGGATTGCCCAATCTTCCCGGGGTGTATCGCATGCTGGGGACGGCGGGCGAGGTGCTCTACGTCGGCAAGGCCGGCGACCTGAAGAAGCGCGTCAGTTCGTATTTCCAGAAGCAGGGCCTGAGCCCGCGCATCCAGATGATGGTCTCCCAGGTCGCCGCGATCGAGGTCACGGCGACGCGCTCCGAGGGGGAGGCGCTGCTGCTCGAGAACAACCTCATCAAGAGCCTCGCGCCGCGCTACAACATCCTTTTCCGGGACGACAAGTCCTATCCCTACCTGATGATTTCGGGCCACGAATTCCCCCGGCTCGGCTTTCACCGCGGCGCGAAGGACCGGCGCAACCGGCACTTCGGCCCGTTCCCGCATTCGCATGCGGTGCGCGAGAGCATCCAGCTCCTGCAGCGCGTGTTCAGGCTGCGCACCTGCGAGGATTCGGTCTACCAGAACCGCTCGCGTCCCTGCCTGCTGCACCAGATCCGCCGCTGCAGCGCGCCGTGCACCGGCCTGATCACGGCGCAGGCCTACGCCCAGGACGTCCACAGCGCCGAGATGTTCCTCGAGGGGCGCGAAGACGACGTCACCCGCCTGCTGAACGACCGCATGGAGGGCGCCGCGGCGGAGCAGCGCTACGAGGAGGCCGCGATGTACCGGGACCGGATGCGCGCGCTGTCGCGCGTCCAGGCGCGGCAATACGTCGAATCCGCGCGCGGCGTGGAGGCCGACGTGGTCGCCTGCGTGGTGGAGGGGGGGATGGCCTGCGTCAACCTGGCCATGATCCGCGCCGGGCGGCACGTCGGCGACCGGAGCTTCTTCCCGCAGAACGCGGCGCAGGCGCTGCCCGCGGAAATCATCGAGGCCTTCCTGAGCCAGCATTACATCGAACAACCCAGGCCCGCGCTCGTCATTTCCCGCGAAAAACTCGAATCCATCCAGGTGACGACCCCGTTCCACGGCGAGCGCAGCATGTGGCTGCAGATGGCGGAAAAGAATGCCCGGCTCGCGCTCGTCCAGCGGGCCAAGGAGAAAACCACGCAGGAAAGCCGCATCGTCGCCTTGCGCGAAGCCCTCGGCCTGCCCGATACGGCGCAGAGGATCGAGTGTTTCGACATCAGCCACACCATGGGCGAGGCTGCGGTGGCATCCTGCGTGGTATATGACAGGCATGACATGCAGAAATCCGAGTACCGGCGCTACAACATGCGCGACCTGACACCCGGGGACGACTACGGCGCCATGCGCCAGGCGCTGACGCGCCGCTACGAGCGCGTGTCGGCGGAGGACGGCAAGATCCCGGACCTGATCCTCATCGACGGCGGCCGCGGCCAGGTCAACGCCGCGCGCGCCGCTCTCGCCGACCTCGGCCTGAACGACCTCACGCTGGTCGGCGTGGCCAAGGGGCCGGAGCGCAAGGCGGGGCTGGAAGAGCTGGTCCTGGAGACCGACGCGCAGTCGCTGTCGCTGCCGCCGCAGCATCCCGGGCTGCACCTCGTGCAGAGCATCCGCGACGAGGCGCACCGCTTTGCGATCGTCGGCCATCGCGCCAAGCGCGGCAAGACGCGCACCACGTCCACGCTGACTGAAATCCCGGGCATCGGCGCGCGCCGCCGGCAGAAGCTGCTCGCGCATTTCGGCGGGCTGCAGGGCGTCCAGGCCGCCGCGGTGGACGAACTCGCCACGGTGGAGGGCGTCAGCCTCGCCCTGGCGGAGAAGATCTACCGCCACCTGCACGCCTGAGCACAGCGTTGATTCCCCTCAATCCCCCGAACCTGGTCACGCTGCTGCGGATCCTGCTGATCCCGCTGATCGTGGGGATCTTCTACGCCCCCGACGCCTGGCTGTCGTTCCAAGGCAAGAACATCGTCGCCACGGCCATTTTCATCTTCGCCGCGATCACGGACTGGCTCGACGGCTACCTCGCCCGCAAGCTGAACCAGATGTCGGCGTTCGGCGCGTTCTTCGATCCGGTCGCGGACAAGCTGGTGGTGGTCGGCGCGTTGATCGTCCTGCTGTTCCTCAACAGGGTCGACATGGTGGTCGCGCTGATCATCATCGGGCGCGAGATCGCGATCTCGGCGCTGCGCGAATGGATGGCGACGGTGGGGCAGGCGAAGAGCGTTGCCGTGGCGTTCATCGGCAAGCTCAAGACCGTGCTGCAGATGGTCGCCATCCCGCTGCTGCTGTTCGGCGACGAGCTGTTCGGCCTCGTCGACTGCCACGCGCTCGGCACCGTGATGATCTACGTCGCGGCGGTCCTCACGGTGGTCTCGATGCTCTACTATCTGCGCAAGGCGCTGCCCCTGGCGCTCAAATGACCACCTTCCGCGATACGGAAGCTCGACCGAGGCCCGCACCATGAAGAGGGAAGTCGATCTCAGGCGCGACATCGCGCTTGCCAACCGGATTCTGGCGCGTGAAGGCGTCGTCGACGCCTACGGGCACGTCAGCCAGCGGCATCCCGAGCATCCCGGCAGCTTCCTGCTGTCGTGCTCCCGCAGCCCGGAACTGGTCGTGCCGGCGGACCTGATGGAATTCAAGCTCGACGGGGAGGTCGCCGACCAGGCCGACCGCCGCAAGCCCTACCTCGAGCGCTACATCCACGCCGCGATCTACGAGGCGCGTCCCGAAGTGAACGCCGTCGTGCACAACCACAGCAGCGCGATCCTGCCGTTCACGGTCACCGGCACGCCGCTGCGCCCGCTGATCCATACCGCCGGCATGATCGGCGCGACCATACCGTCCTGGGACATCCGCGACCGCTTCGGCGACACCAACCTGCTGGTGGTGAACCAGGAGCAGGGCCGCGACCTCGCGCGCGCGCTGGGGCCGAATACGCTCGTGCTGATGCGCGGCCACGGCTGCTCGGTGGCCGCCGGGAGCCTGCAGGAAGCCGTGATCACGGCCGTCTACGCCCAGCTCAACGCCACGCTGCAGCTGGACGCGATGCAGCTTGGCGGCGTGAAATACCTGAGCGAGGGGGAGGTGCGGGAGACCGGCGCGATGATCCGCGTGCCCACGGTGCAGGCGAGGGTCTGGGAATACCTCGCCAGCCGCGCCGACCAGCGCGGCCTGTGACGCGGCTTGGGGTATAATTCGTCCCCTTTTTCGCGGGAGTAGCTCAGTTGGTAGAGCGCAACCTTGCCAAGGTTGAGGTCGAGAGTTCGAGACTCTTCTCCCGCTCCAATTCAGTCTAGGGAAGGCCGCCAGGCCTTCCCTATTGCTTTTGGCGCGGTAACAAGCGGCGCGGTAGCAAAGCGGTTATGCAGTGGATTGCAAATCCATCTAGGCCGGTTCGACTCCGGCCCGCGCCTCCAAGCTCCGCAACGCCCGGGTGGCGAAACTGGTAGACGCAAGGGACTTAAAATCCCTCGGCCGCAAGGCCATGCCGGTCCGAGTCCGGCCCCGGGTACCACTGCAGGCGGGCGGAGCAGGAAAGCGCAGCTAGCGCAGCTTCTTCTTCTGCTTGCGGTCGGCCATGATTTTCTCGAAGCACTCGGCGCAGACCTCGCGCTTGTTCTTGACCCCGGGCAGGGTGCGGAAGGTCGCTCGCGGCCGCGAGTGTTGCCCGTGGAAGCAGTACTTGAGCGGGTTCAGGTTGGCCATACCGTTACCGAATACTGTGCCAACTCGGTGCTTTGCGCAATGAGTAAAATGGCGCCATGGCGCTGTCGGCATTCAATTTTACGGATTGGATTGACAGGCACGCGCACCTCCTGAAACCCCCGGTCGGAAACCAGCAGGTGTTCATGGATGCGGAGGACCTGATCGTGATGGTCGTGGGAGGCCCCAACGCTCGCACGGACTACCACGACGATCCCTGCGAGGAATTTTTCTTCCAGCTGCGCGGCAGCATGGTCCTGCGGATTCTCGACGAGGGCCGGCCGCGGGACCTGCCGATCCGCGAAGGCGAGATCCTGCTGCTGCCGGGCCACGTGCGGCATTCGCCGCAGCGCCCCGAGGCCGGTTCGGTCGGGCTGGTGGTGGAGAAGGTCCGCCCGCCGCAGGTGAAGGACGGCTTCGAATGGTACTGCCCCGGCTGCTGGAGCCTGGTGCACCGGGTGGAAGTCAACGTGAAGAACATCGTGCGGGACCTGCCGCCGCTTTTCGACGCTTTTTACGCCGGCGCGAGGACCTGCCCGGCCTGCGGGCAGGCGCACCCGGGGAGGCCGACGGCATGAGAGACAGGAAAAAGACGACGGTGCCGCGCATCGAGCGCGCCGGGGAATGGCTGCATGAGGCGCACCTCAGGCGCGAACGCTTCGCGCCGCTGCCCGCGGAGCTCGCGCCGCGCGACCTGGATGAGGCCTACACGATCCAGAGTGAATACGTGGCAGCGCGCGCCAGGAAGCTGGGACAGGTGACCGGCTACAAGATCGCCCTGACCACGCAGGCGATGCGCGCGATGGTGGGCATGAAGGATTCGATCGCGGGCGACATGCTCGACAAGACGATCCTGCGCTACGACGAAAAAGCCGCCAGCCGCGTGCGCGCCGCGGACTACGCGCGGCTGCTGGTCGAATTCGAGATCGCGTTCGAGCTGGCGGAGGACCTGCCCGCGTTCGGCGCGCCCTATGGCCGCAACCGCGTCGCGGCGGCGGTGGCGACGGTGATGCCCGCGCTGGAACTCGCCGACGACCGCAACGCCGACTATTCGGCCCTGTCCGCCAGCGCGTTGATGATGATCGCCGACAACGCCTGGAACGAGGGCGCGGTGCTCGGCAAGCCGGTGCGGGACTGGAAGGGCATAGACCTCGCGGCGCTGCGCGGCGTCGCCAGCATCAACGGCGCGAGCGTCGGGGAAGGGCACGGCCGCGACGTGATGGGCCACCCGCTGGACGCGCTTGCCTGGCTCGCGAACCACCTCGCGGCGCGCGGGCTGGGGCTGTGGCGCGGCGACGTCGTCATCACCGGCAGCCTCGTGACGTCCAAATTCCCGAAGCCGGGCGACCTCGTGCGCTTCGAGGCCGGCGCCCTGGGTTCGGTCGAACTGCACGTCGACTGATCCAGCCCGCTCAGGGCGGCGGACCGTCCGCTTCGAAGACCAGCCGCGCTTGCTGGTCGTCCGGCGCGTCGCGGCTCGCGCTGATTTCCAGGACGCTGATCGGCGGCACATCCCGGTTCGCCCTTGCGCGCTGGGCGCGCAGGCCGGCGATGCGCCGGTCGAGCTTGCCCGCCGCGTCGGCCATGCCTCGCGCAGCAAGAATGGCGCGCATGTTCATCAGGTCCCGGATCTGCTCGGCCCTTGCATCCGCTGCCTCCTGCGGGGGCAGGTCGGGCGAGGCCGCGGGCTTGGAGCGTTTCGGTTCTCCCCACTGTGCCTTCGGCTGGTTCGCCGCCGAGGCGAACTCCCGCGGCGTGGCGACCAGCCGCGCGATCGAAAGCCGGTTGTACCTGAATGCCCAGGCCAGCGCGCCGTCGCCGTGCTCGTTCTTCATGCCCGGATCGGCGCCGCGCGCGAGCAGCTGGCGCACGAGATCCTCGTGACCCTCGTAGACCGCCATCATGAGTACGCTCGAGCCGTTGGTGCTGCGCGCGTTGATGTCGGCGCCGTTTGCGAGCAGCAGCGCCGCGGCCTCGGCCTGCCCGGCGAAAACCGCGTAGTGGAGCGCGCTCCATTGCATGGGATCGCTGTTGACGCGCGCACCGTGCCTCAGCAGCCACTTGATCGCATCGATCTGCCCGCGCCAGGCGGCGTGCATCAGCGCCTGCTCGCCCAGCTCGTTGGCCTTGTTGACGTCGGCGCCGCGCGCGACCAGCAGGTCCATCATGGGAATGTCGCCGCGCCAGGCCGCAATCATGAGCCCCGTGCCGATCCGGTCGGCGAGGTAGTCCGGGTGGAGCCCGCCGGCGAGCCACTCGCGCAGCTGCACGATGTCCCCTGATTCGAGCCGGTTGCCGTAGGTCACGGGATCGGGCTGCGCCCGCAGCGGGTCCGCGTGCAGCGCCAGCGCCAGCGCGCACGTGGCGAACGCCCTGCTGATAAAGTGTCGCCACACTGTCCGCTCTGTCAGCCGTCCACCATGCTTCACGAGCGTTCCTTGCTGGGCCGTGCCCTTGCCGCGTCGCTCATGCTGCACGCCGCGGTGATTGCCGCCGTGCTGCAGTTCGTGTCGCCGCCCGGCGTTCGCCTGCCGCCGCCGGACCTGGCGGTGACGCTGCGCGCAGCGAAGCCCGCGCCCGAAGCGCCGGCGCCGGAGCGTCCGCAACTGCTGTTGCCGCAGGAATCACCACGGAATCCTAGCGCAGCCGCCCGCGCGGCAGCGGCCGCTCCGCGCGGGCAGGTGATGGCGCTGCCGGACGACAGGCCCGCCGCGCGCGAGCCGGGATCGCCGCCGCGCATCTCGGGCGAGGCGGCGATCAAGGCGGCGGAGCAGCTGCAGCGCGAACTGCTGTACCCGCGCGAAGCGATCGAGCGCGGGCAGCAGGGCGAGGCGCTGGTGCTGCTGTTCCTGGACGCATCGGGCAATGCGCTGGCGGCGAGGATCGAATCCAGCAGCGGGCATGCGCTGCTCGATGACGCGGCCGTGCGCGCGGCGCGCAGCCTGCGCGCGCTGCCCGACAGCGCGCCGCGCGACGTCCTGCTGCAGGTGCGATTTCGCCTGCGATGAGGCGTCGCGCCCCAGGGGGGCGTTGGCTATTCCGGACAATCGTCATGCTTGATCGCGGCAACTATGGGCGCCAGGCGTGCGCAGCTGCCAGTTTCGACCAGGCGGCCGTGCTCGAGCGAGATGATTCGCAGGCGCATGCGGGCCGCGTCCGGCACCAGCAGGCGCAACCGCCCTCCAATGTTGGCCGGCATCGACAGCGCCAGTTCGGTCGAGCCATAGACGTGATTGGAGAAACCGGCGAGCGCGGCAATCTCGGCAAGTTCCCCGCCGCGCTTTCGGTATACCTTCAGCACGCCGCCGATATGGGGAGTGATGACGGCCGCGATCTCCGCGCGGCCGTCGCCGTCGAGATCGGCCACGCCGACCGGGTTCAGCCAGCGCTTCGGAGTGCCGATCGCGGCGGATTGCGCGCTGATCGCGAGCCTGCCGCTGCTCAAGCCGATCAGCACGAGCCGCGCGCCGAGGTCGCGCCGGCTGACGACGGCGAGGAGTTCCTCAGGTTCGCCGTGCGCCAGCCTGACGAGCCTTGGCGCCAGGTCCTCGAATACCTCGTCCTCCGGAAGTTCAAGCGTGAGCCGGCGTCCGGTATCGGTGGTCGCTTGGAGACGCGCGTATTCGTGCGGCCGGCCGAGGGCGAAATGCCCATAGCGCTCCACCGGTCCGGCGTATCCCGCCTCGACGATCCTTTCCGCGGCAAGTGCCGGCCCGTCAAGCATCAGCATGATGACGAAGGGCAACAGCCCGCGCTTCGGCATCATCAATCGCCAGCCCCGGCGATCAGCCGCTTCAGTTCGGCCTTCTGCACCTTGCCCATGGCGTTGCGCGGCAGGCTGTCGAGGAACATCACGCGCCGGGGATGCTTGAATTTGGCCAGCCGATCCTCGAAGAGGGCTAGGACCGCTTTTTCATTTATCTGAAAATTCTTTTGTAAAACAACGCAGGCAAGAGCCGCTTCGCCCCATTTCGGATCCTCGACGCCTATGACCGCGGCTTCCGCGATTTGCGGGCAGTCGGCGAGCACGTTCTCCAGTTCCGCGGGATAGATGTTCTCGCCGCCCGAAATGATCACGTCCTTCTGGCGCCCCATGATCCAGTAAAAGCCTTCCTCGTCCACGCGCGCGAGGTCGCCGGTCCGGAACCAGCCGTCCGGCGTGAGCGCAGCGGCCGTGGCTTCCGCGTCGTTCCAGTAGGCGCGCATCACGTTCGGCCCGCGCACCCAGACCTCGCCGTCCACCAGCTTCACCTCGCAATGCAGCGCCGGCTTGCCCGCGCTGCCGACTTTGCGCAATGCATCTTCCTTCAGCAGCACGGTGGCGATGGGCGCGGTCTCGGTGCAGCCGTAGATCTGTCCGACCGGGATGCCGCGCGCGTGGAAGGCGCGGATCATGGAATCGGGCACCACCATCGAACCGGCGTTCAGCATCTTCAGCGACGAAAGATCCGTCGCATCCCACGCCGGGTGCGATATCACCGCCTGGAGCGTCGCCGGCACGAGCAGCGAAGTGGTCGGCCGGCGCGCCGCGACGTCGGCGAGCCAGAGGCCCGGGTCGAAGCGCCGGTGCAGCGTCACGCTCGCCCCGGCCAGCAGCGCGGGCAGCGTCTGGTTGTTGAGGCCGCCGACGTGGAACATCGGCAACGCGGTCAGCACGTGGTCCGATTGCGACAGGTCGTGCGCGTGGATCGAGTTGTAGCCGTTCCACAGCAGCGCGGCCTGGGTCAGCACCGCGCCCTTGGGCCTGCCGGTCGTGCCCGAGGTATAGACGATAAGGAGATCGTCACCGTCATTGCCTTCGATTTTTGAATCCATTTCCTTCAGCTGCCCGATCGGGACATCGAGCCTGCGCGCGTGCGCCTCGAATTCGGTCTCGGCGAACAGGAACTTCGGCGCGCAGTCCTGCAGGATCGCCTTGTGCTCGGCCGCCGTCAGGCGCCAGTTCAAGGGCACGAGGATGGCGCCCAGCCTGGCCAGCGCGAACAGCAGGACCAGCGTGAACGGCGAGTTGTAGGCGAGAATCGCGACCCGGTCGCCTTTCTTGACGTCGAGCGAGTGGGTGACGACGTCGATCTGCCTCCAGAGTTCCTTGTAGGTGATGCCGGCGCCCTGAAAATGCAGGGCGGTCTTGTCCGGAAACTGCGCCGCCCAGCCTTCGATGAAGCGCGAAAAGTTCACTGCAAAACCCGGGTCCCCGCTTTCGCGGGGACGACGGTCATGTCCTCAATCATCGGACTCGCCGGGCTCGTAGAGGGCCTCGCGGCCGATGCGGTCGAGGCAGAGTTCCGCGGTCCAGGGCAGCATCAGCGCGCCGCAGCGCGAATCGCGGTACAGGCGCTCGAGCGGCAGGCTCTTCAGCATGGATTGCCCGCCGCAGGTGCGGATCGCGAGCGCGCACAGCGCGTTGGCGTTCTCCATGATGGTGTACTGGGCGGCGTAGGCCCGCAGGCGCGCGTCCTTGGGCGGGTCGAGGCGCGCGTCGTCCAGCATGCGCAGGAAGAGGGCGCGCGTCTGCTCGAGCTTGATCCACATTTCCGCCACTGCGATCTGCTTGGTCGGGTACATGCGCCGCTTCACGGGCGGCATGCCCTCGACCTCGCCGCGCAGGTACCTGACCGTGAATTCGACGGCGGCGATCGCGATTCCCATGTAGGTCGGCGAGAGCGTGGTGAACATGTGCGGCCAGCGGCCGGCCGCCTGGAAATAGACGCCGCGCGGCATCATCTGCGCTTCGTCCGGCACGAACACGTCCTGGAACACGAGCGTGCGCGAAACGGTGCCGCGCATGCCGAGGGGATCCCAGCCCCCGGTAATGCTGAATCCCGGCGCTTCCGCCGGTACCGCGACGTAGAGCGTGTCGCGCATCGAGCTGCCCGGCTTGTCCTCGGTGCACAGCAGGCCGTAGTAGTTCGCCGCGCCGGAGAGCGAAGCGAATATCTTCCTGCCGTTGATGCGCCAGCCGCCGTCGACCTTGGCGGCGAGGGTGCCGAAGGGCGCCTTGCCCGCCGCCGCCGCGCTGCCTTCGGAAAAAGGCTGCGCGTAGATCGCCCCGTCCTTGACGACGCGGCCGAAATGGACGGCGCGGTAGCGCTCGTGCTCCGCTTTCTGCGCCCCCGTCATGTCGAGGTCGTCGGCGAGCACGCCCGGCCACAGGGTCGAGCAGGCGTGCATGTTGAAGGTGAGGGCGGTCGCGCCGCAGTACTTGCCGAGCGTCGCCGATACCAGCGAATAGCTGCGGAAATCGGCCCCCATGCCGCCGTATTCCTCCGGCACGCACAGGCCGAGCAGGCCCGCGTTCTTCAGGTCGGCGTAGTTCTCGTAGGGAAAGCTTGCCTCGCGGTCGTACTTCTCCGCGCGCCCCGCGAAGGTGGGGCCCAGCGATTCGGCGAGTGCAATCAATCTATTTTCTTTGCCGTTTAAAGAAGAACCTGATCCCGTAACGGAAAAGCGCGCGTCGTTCACAGGTTGTTGCCGATCAGGAAGGAGTGCAGGGCGTCGTTGAACTCGTCGGGCTGGTCCATGGGTCCCAGGTGGCCGCACTTGTCGAGCAGGACGTATTCGGCGTGGGGGATCTTCTGCGCCATGCGCTCCATCACCGCGGGCGGCGCCGTCCTGTCGTCCGAGCCGGCCACGAGCAGGGTCGGTACCTCAATGCTGGCCAGTTCCTTTCGGCGATCGAAGGTGGTGAGCAGGTGCACCGCCTTGCGGTAGGTCTCGGGCGGCACGCCCGACATGATCTGGATCGCCAGCTTCGAGTTGCTGCCCATGGTCGGGATCAGCTGCGCGGCGATCTGCGCCATGGTCTTGCCCTCGTCCAGCGGGCCGATGCGCGCGGCAATGAACTGCTTCGTGAATTCGCTGCCGCCGCCAGCGAAGGCCGGGCTCGTGAAGCACAGGGCCAGCGCCTTCACCAGCTGCGGATAGCGCGCATAGGTCTCCTGCGCGATCATCCCGCCCATGCTGTGGCCGACCAGCACCACCGGCTCGCCGCCGAGCGACTCGATGAGCAGGGCGAGGGACGCGCTGACACGCTCCAGGTCGTAGGGTTCGACGGTCGGGCTGTGGCCGTAGCCCGGCTGGTCCCAGGCGTGCGACGGGTGGCCGAGGCCGCCGAAATAGGGAATCTGGTGCTCCCAGGCGTGGTGTCCGCCGCCCACGCCATGCAGGAAAACCAGCGGGGTCATGCGACGAGCTTCCCGTTTTCCACCACCGCCTTGCCATCCAGTTCGATCGTGCAATGCCGGAACGGCAGGTCGAAATGGCCCAGCGTGTGCCGGCCCGCGGCTTCGTTGGCGCCCGTGGAATAGAGGAAATTGCCGGCGAAGGCGCGCTGCTCGGTGCCGTTGACGTCGCGCCGGTCGTACATCGCCAGTGCATCCCAGCGCGCGCGCGGGTTCAATCCCCAGCCGACATGGGACACCGCGTAGGCCTCGCGGTCGCCCCAGGCGGCGAAATACTCGCGCATCAACCCGGCATCCAGCGATTCGCCTTCGATGCCCGTTACGTAGTCATTTTCAATTTTCAAGCCGACCGGATTTTCCAGATACCTCTTGAAAGTCAGGTTCAGGTCTCCCGGCGCGAGCACGAGCGTCCCGTTGACGCTCGCCGCTTTCGGAAAGCACAGGCACAAGCCGCCCGGCCAGTGCGACAGGGTGCCGGGTTTCTCGGTGTAGCCCCAGACGCCGCCCACGCGCGCGCCTTCGGTACGGATGGCGAGGTCCGTGCCGGCGGGGGAGGTGACGCGCATCGCCCTGGATTCGCGCAGCAGGCGCATGGCCGCTCGCACCTTCTGCTCGTCGTCGGAGGAGGGCGCCAGGCGTTCGAGTACGTCGGGGTGCTCGTTCGAGATGTACAGCACCCGCGCGCCGCCTTTCAGAATCTGCGGCAGTTCCACTGCGTGCATCAGGCCTTCCACCGTGCAGTCGGCGACGAAGACCGAAGCCGCGAGCGCGCCGACGGCCGGACCGAGGTTCTGCAGCGCGACCGACGCGCCGGTGGAGCGGATCGGCACCGGCGCGCTCTGGCGCGCCGTGGGCACCACGACGTGGAACGGGCGGGCGCCAAGGCGCGCCAGCGCGAGTTCGGCGAGCTGCACGTTGAGCGCGCGCGACTGGGACTCCGATAGCACCGCGCAGATATTGCCGGCTGCGACCTTGCAGCGCGCGAAGACTTCCGCGAACAGGTCGATCCACTTGCCTTCGATGCGGTCGGTGATCATCGCTGCCGGCTCCAACGGGAGTCCGGATATTACCGTGTAGAATCAAGCTTCCATGATCGTGTTCGATCTTCACTGCAAGGACGGCCACCGCTTCGAGGGCTGGTTCGGCTCGGCGAAGGACTTCGCCGCGCAGAAAAAGCGCGGCCTGCTGTCCTGCCCGACCTGCGGCGACGGCAGCATCAGCCGCGGCCTTTCCGCGCCCCGGCTGAACATGGGCGCTGCGGCGCCCAGGCAACTGCCCCAGAACCCGGTGCAGAAGACGCCGGACATGGAAGGCAAGGACCCGTTTGCCGTCGCCCAGATGCTCTATTCGCGCATGCTGGACGAGATCATGACCAAGTCGGAGGACGTGGGCGCCAAATTTCCCGAAGAGGCCCGCAAGATCTTCTACCAGGAGTCTCCCGGCCGCGCCATTCGCGGCCAGGCCACGAAGGAAGAGCACGACGCCCTGGTCGACGAGGGCATTCCCATCGCGCGCTTTCCGGTACCCCCCTCCGATCGCCTGAACTGAGTCTTCGGACTCAGGTAATCCTTCCCTCGAAGTACTCCAAAGGAATTCTCATGATCAAGCTCTACTATCATCCGTCGCCCAATCCCGCCAAGGTCGCGCTGTATCTGGAAGAGGCGGGCCTGCCCTACGAACTGGTGCCGGTCGATACGCGCAAGGGCGAACAGCATTCGCCGTCCTTCCTCGCCATCAACCCGAACGCCAAGACCCCGGCGCTGACCGACGGCGACGTCACCGTGTTCGACAGCAACGCCATCCTGCTGTACCTGGCCGAGAAGAGCGGCAAGTTCCTGCCCGCCAGCACGCCGGCCGCGCGCGCGCAGATGCACTCCTGGCTGATGTTCGTCGCCACCGGCATCGGCCCGTATTCGGGCCAGTCGGTGCATTTCAAGCATGTCGCGCCGGAACCCAAGGAATACGCCGTCAACCGCTACGACTTCGAAGCCTGGCGTCACTGGAACATCATCGATGCGCAGCTGGCCAAGCACAAGTACATGCTCGGCGACTCCTACACGCTGGTCGACATGGCCGTGTGGGGCTGGGCGCGCGCGATCCCGCGCGTGCTCGGCGACGGCGCCTGGGAAAAGCTTCCCAACGTGAAGCGCCTGTTCGACGAGATCAACGCGCACCCGGCCGCGAAGAAGGTCGAGGCGCTCAAGGACAAGCACGCCTACAAGATGGAGATGGACGACGCCGCCAAGCGCGCGATGTTCCCGTCGAACGAGCGGCTCAAGGCCAAGGCTTAGCAAAGAGCGGGGTAGGTCTTGGAAAAGCCCGTCATTGCCCTGGCCATGGGCGACCCCGCGGGCGTCAGCCCGGAGCTCACCGCGAAGCTCGTTGCGCTCGACGACGTGCGTAGCGCCGCGCGCGTCGTGGTCATCGGCGACCGGCGCGTATTCGACGCGGGCGCCAAAGTGGCCGGCGCGGGCTCTTCCTTCGATGATTTTGTCGACCTGAAGCACCTCGATCCGGCATCGATCAGGCGCGGCGTCGCGAGCAGGGAGGGCGGGGCGTCCGCGCTCGCGAACTACCGCCATGCGCTGCGCATGGTCGCCGAGGGCAAGGCCCGGGCCGCGTGCTTCACGCCCTTCAACAAGCAGGCGATGCGGCTCGCCGATCCTTCCTACGACGACGAGATCGGCTTCACCGCCGGCGTGCTCGGCTTCAAGGGCGTGGCCACGGAGTTCAATATCCTCGAAGGACTCTGGAACGCGCGGGTCACCTCGCACATTCCCCTGGCCGGGGTTTCCGCCGCGCTTTCGATCGAGAAAATCGTGGGCGCGCTGGAACTCACCACGGCCGCGCTGCGCGCCGCGGGGTTCGATCCGCCGCGCATCGGCGTGGCTGCCCTCAATCCGCACGCGGGCGACGGCGGCAACTTCGGCCGCGAGGAGATCGACATCATCGAGCCGGCGGTGAAGAAGGCAAAAGCCAGGGGCCTGCCGGCCGACGGACCCTATCCGGCCGACACGGTGTTCGTGCGCGCCAAGGCCGGCCAGTTCGACGCCGTGCTGACGATGTACCACGACCAGGGGCAGATCGCGATGAAGCTGATGGGCTTCGACCGCGGCGTCACGCTGCTCGGCGGCTTTCCGTTCCCGATCTGCACCCCGGCGCACGGCACGGCGTACGACATCGCGGGCAAGGGCATCGCCAACATCGGCGCGACCCGCGCGGCCGTGCTGCTGGCTGCGGAAATGGCCAAACGGATAAAGAACTAGCGCAGGGTTGCGCTCGCGTTCTGCAGGCCGTGCGAATCGGGCTTATGCTGCAAGCTTGATCATCCGGTGTGAAAGAGAACGTCCATGATTCCTCCCTATCAGGTTGGCGACATCGTGAAGCTCAGGTCCGGCGGTGCCTCCATGACGGTCGAGGAGGTCGTCGACTCGCATCAGGTGAAATGCGTCTGGATTGACGAAGTAGGGCAGCCCCACCGTTCAAGCTTCGTCATCGCCACCCTCGAACTGGTCGACTAGGACGCGCTACGGCCGCGAGCCGCGGCTGCGGGTTTCTGATACCTGAGAAACGCCAGATTTCGGCGCTCACCCACAGAGAGCCGATCATTGCTTCTTCGCTAACCGAGCGAGCACAACCCCGTGTCAATCGGGGAGTCGCTGTACGATGTCTTAGAAGCATTCGCGGAGCTTCTAGTACGGCCATGAGAGGAAACCAATGACCGGTCCTTGGTCAGCAGTGATAGGGATTGCGGCTGGAGGCCTAGTGACCTTTGCGCTCGGGTTGACGGTGCGTTGGACGCTTGATGGTCTCCGAGCATTTCGAATCGAGCGATGGCGGGCAAGGTTGCAGAAGCTTGGGGGGAGCTACCAATTCAATTTTGAGGAAGTTTTCAAGGAACCTGAGAATCCTCAAGAGACAGATTGGCCTACGTGGTGGCTTGGTGTGTTCGAGCGCCTTCTGTTCTTCGGGGCATTGTGGATTGACGCCGGGATTATTGTTGTCGGTTGGCTCGCCTTAAAGGTTGCTAGCAAGTGGCAGTCTTGGAGAGAGGCAGACCCCGCAAGGGATCGTGATCGGGATCTCAGGATTCTGGTCACAGAGATTGGATATCTTCGATTTCTTATCGGAACGGCAATGAATGTGATTGCGGCCTTGGTCGGGGTGGGTGTCGGTAGATTGGTTGTGGCTAGCATTACGGGATAGGCGGACTCATATCAGATCCTCTCGTCTATAGTGCACAATGTGTATTATGTTAAGTATTAGATAAGAACATTCCTTTGTGTAATCAATAGGTCCACCCCAGCCTCCCCAAACCCCCTCCTGCTGGCCTCCAAGGGGTTGCAGTACCCATAATGCTGCCTCTCAGACCGCCCATGGCACCCGCGAATCCCACACCTACTGAAGTCCGGCGCCAGCCTGGCGTGACCTTGCTGCCGGGCGATGTGGCGCCGTGGTTTACCGCGCGCTGCACGAGCAACGAGGTCTATCACTTCAATTCGGTGGCCGGGCGCTGCGTGGTGTTGTGCTTCTTCGGATCGGCGGCCAATCCGCTCGCGCACAAGACCCTGGTCGAGTTTCTTGCGCGGCGCGGAGCGTTTGACGACACCCGGGCGTGCTTCTTCGGGGTTTCCGTGGACCCGGAAGACGAACGCCGGCCGCGTGTCCAGGAATCGATGCCGGGATTCCGCTGGTTCTGGGACTTCGACCAGGCAGTGACCCGGCAATACGGCGCGATGCTGCCCAACGACGCTCTGACGTACGTGCCGCAAACCTTCGTGCTGGACGAACGCCTGCGCGTCCTGGCGACGCTGCCGTTCGAAGACGACGCCGGCGCCCACGTCGGCAAGGTGCTCGCGATGGTCGCGGCCCGCCCGCCGATTCCTACCGGACCGGCGGAATTGACCAACGCCCCGGTCCTCGCGGTCCCGCGCGTGTTCGAGCCCGGCCTCTGCAAACGGCTCATCGACTACTACAAGCAGTTCGGCGGCGGCGACTCAGGCGTGATGCGCGACAGCGGCGGCAAGACGGTCGGCGTGTACGACCATGGATTCAAGCGGCGCCGCGACCAGGTGATCGAGGACGAGGCGCTGCGCAGCGCCTGCATCGCCCGCATACACCGCCGCCTCGTGCCGCAGATCGAGCACGCCTTCGCCTTCCGGGCGACGCGCATCGAACGCCACATCGTCGCCTGCTACGACGCCGAGAGCGGCGGCTTTTTCAGGCCGCACCGCGACAACCTCGGCCGGGCCACCGCGCACCGCAGGTTTGCCGTCACGCTGAACCTGAACACCGGCGAATACGAGGGCGGCGCCCTGCGCTTTCCCGAGTTCGGCATGCGCACCTACACCGCCGAGGCGGGCGGCGCGATCGTGTTTTCCTGCACCATGCTGCACGAGGCCACGCCGATGGTGTCCGGCAAGCGCTACGCCTACCTGCCCTTCCTTTACGACGATGCCGCGGCGAAGATTCGCGAGGCGACCGCGCAGTTCATCGTCGACGGCGAAGCCCCGGGCTCCAGGCTGGAGCGCGCCGAAGATCCGGCTAGTTGATCGCCCCGGCCCGCCGCAGCAAGGCCTCCAGCTCCTTGTTGTCCCGGCTCCTGGCGAGCGACAAGGCCGTCTCGCCCTTGGCGCCCTTGACGTAAAGGTCGACGTCTTCGTGCAGCAGGACCGTCACCGCGTCCAGATGGCCGCCGCGGACAGCGAGCATCAGGGGCGTGTCGCCGTTGGGGGCGAGGGCGTTCTTGTCCGCGCCCTTCCCTATGAGGTACTTGACGACTTCGGCCTTGCCCTCGAAGGCGGCGTACTGCAGGGGCGACCAGCCGCTCTGGTTGATCGCGGCGCCCTTGTCGACCAGCAGCTTGACCACATCCAGGTGGCCCCTGAGGCTGGCAAACATCAATGCCGTGTCGCCGAACGGACTGCGGCTCGCGACGTTGGCCTTGCGGGCGATGAGGAAGGCGACCATCTCCCCGCGTCCTTCGCGCGCGGCAATCATGAGCAGCGTGTTGCCGTTGGGATCCGCGGTATTCGGGTCGAGTCCCTTGTCGAGGAACGCCGCGGCCGCGCGGATGTCGCCCTTGTCGGCCGCCATGATCAACTGCTCGAAGGACTGGCCCGCGCCCAGCGACGGCAGCAGGCCGAGTACCGCGGCGGCAACGACACCCACCAAATTCCTGGACATTGCGTCAGCTCCCGGGCATGCCCGCGACCATTTCGGCCGCGAACAGCTTGTGGTTGAGCGGATGGCGCGCCAGCGCCCGGTTGCGGCCCATCGCGCGCGCGAACGCGAGCCAGGCGCGCGCATCGCCGCGCACCGCGGTGCCGCCGTATTTGCCGCGCCCGGCAAGCGAGCCGAACGCGCGATCGATGGCCATCTTCTGCAGCACCTCGGCGAGCGGCTCGAGCTCCGCGCGATCCTTCACTTCCGCGAGCGCCGCGCGGTTGCCCGCCGCGAACGCGCGCAGCACGCGTTCGATCGCCTCGCCGCGCTCCCCGGTGGCGTAGTCCAGCGCGCGCAGCGGCGCGCCGCCCGCGAATGCGAGCCAGCGTTCCGGCGAGCGCAGGCCCTGCGCCGCGAGCCACGCCGCCGCCGCCCCGGCTTCGGGCAGCGGCACAGGCACGGGCACGCAGCGGCTGCGGATGGTGGGCAGCAGTCCCGCGGGCCGGTGCGACACGAGGAGGAAAAAGGCGCCCGCCGGCGGCTCTTCCAGCGCTTTCAGGAGCGAATTCGCGGTCGCGGTATTCATGTCCTCCGCGGGGTGGATGAGCGCCACGCGGCGCCCGCCGCGGTGCGAGGCGACATTCAGGAAATCGGCCAGGCCGCGGGTTTGCTCTATCTTGATCTGCACGCTCGGGTTCTTTTTTTCCTTCGCCCCCTCCTCCTCGCCCTCTTCCGCGCCCCCCACCGTCCGGCCCAGGGCCAGGGCGACCGCTTCAGGCTCGACGATGCGGGCATCGGGGTGGTTGCCGGCAAGGAACCAGCGGCAGCCCTCGCAGGCGTCGCAGGGCAGGCTGTCACGTCTCTTTTCGCAAAGCAGCAGCTGCGCAAAGCGCTCCGCCAGGGCCAGCTTGCCGATGCCCGGGGCCCCGTGGATGAGCAGCGCATGGGGCAAGCGGCCGAGCTTGCCGGCGAGCTGGGCCCAGGCATTCTTCTGCAGATTAAAGATATTATTTATCAATCTATTAGGATGTGTTTCTCTACTGCCGCCTTAACATCCAAGGGCGGCAGGGATCCGTCGATGATACGCACCCGGCCCGGCTCCGCGGCGGCGAGGGTCCTGTAGGCGGCCCGTACCCGTTCAAAGAATCCCTCGCCCTCGCTTTCGAATCGGTCCAGTGAACGGCCGGAGGTGTTGAGGCGATGGCTGCTGACCGTGTACGGGGCGTCGAATAGCAAGGTCAAATCGGGTGTCAGGTTCGGTTGCACTTTCTGCGCAAGTTCCTCGATGAACGCGAGAGCCACGCCCTTGCCCGCCCCCTGGTAGGCGATTGTCGAGTCGGTGAAGCGATCGCAGAGCACCCAGGCTCCGCGCGCCAGCGCGGGTTCGATCAGCTTTTGCACGTGATCGGCGCGCGCTTCGAACATCAGCCGCGTCTCGGCAAGCGGATCCATGGGCTCCGCGAGAACCCGCCTGCGGAGCGCTTCTGCGAGCGGCGTGCCGCCGGGCTCGCGCGTTGCCACCACTTCGTGCCCGCGTGCGCGCAGGCGATCGGCAATCCAGGGGATATGCGACGACTTGCCGGCGCCATCGACGCCTTCGAGCGTGATGAACCTGCCGCGCCGCTTATTTTCGCCCGCCATTCAGCTGGTATTTTCGCACGGCGCGATTGTGTTCATCGAGGCTGCGCGAGAACTCGCTCGAGCCGTCGCCGCGCGCGACATAGTAGAGCGCGCCGGTTTTCGCCGGGTGCAGCGCCGCGCGCAGCGAAGCCAGCCCGGCCGCCGCGATGGGCGTCGGCGGCAGGCCGGCGCGCGTATAGGTGTTGTAGGGGCCGTCCGTGAGCAGGTGGATCTTCTTCAGGTTGCCGCTGTACTCGTCGCCGAGGCCGTAGATCACCGTGGGATCGACCTGCAGCAGCATGCCTATCCGCAGGCGGTTGACCAGGGCGCCGGCGATCATTTCGCGCTCGGCGGCCTGTCCGGTTTCCTTTTCGATCACCGAGGCCATGATCAGCGCCTCGTAGGGCGTCTTGTACGGCAGGGCCTGCTCGCGCGCCTGCCATTCGCGCGCGAGGTGGCGCTGCATCGACTTGTAGGCGCGTTCCAGCACGTGCACGTCGCTCGTGCCCTTCGCGAACAGGTAGGTGTCGGGGAAGAACAATCCCTCAGCCAGCTTCTCGGCTGCGCCGATCTTCTGCAGGAGCTGCGCCTCGCCCAGGCCCCGGCTGTCGTGGCGCACGAAGCTGTTCGCATCCAGCGCCGCGCGCATCTGGCGGAACGTCCAGCCTTCGATGAAGCGCACCTCCGCCTGCGTCACGTCGCCGCGCGTCAGTTTTTCGAGCAATTCCAGCGGCGTCGGCGCGGCGAGGAGTTCGTAGCTGCCCGCCTTGACGTCCTGCGCGCGCCCGAGCGCGCGCGCCAGCAACTCGAACTGCAGCCGGCCGATGGCCACGCCCGCCTCCTCGATGCGCAGCGCCGCGCCGCGCAGGCGCATGCCCGGCGCGACGTCGAATGCCGCAGGCAGGCTGCCGACCGCCACCGGCGTCGTCGCATACCAGGCGCCGTACCCGCCTGCGGCGAGCGTTCCGGCAACCACGAGGGCGAAGAGGGCTTTGAGCAACGGAAGAGAATAAAATTCGCTTCATTCTACTGTGAGCAAGATGCGCCTCGCGAGATTGGAGCAATACGGGCTGCTGCGGGTGGCGGGCGAGGACGCGCGCGCCTTCCTGCACGCGCAGCTGACGAACGACGTCGAGAATCTCGCGCCGGGGACGGCCCGCTATGCGGGCTGGTGCTCGGCCAAGGGCCGCCTGATGGCCACCTTCCTCGTCGTGCCGCAGGACGACGGTTTCCTGTTGCAGTTGTCGCGCGACCTCGCGCCGGCGGTCGCGAAACGGCTGGCGATGTTCGTTCTCAGGTCAAAGGTGAAGATCTCGGATGTCAGTGGTGAATTGTTGCAATACGGCCTTTGGGAGGGCTTGCCTGGCGGGGTGCTTTCCGTCCGGCACACCGAGGACAGGGTCGAAGTCGCGATCGATGCGAAAAGGACCCTGCTGATCACGAAGGCCGCGCAAAGCGCCGACGCGGCAGCGGAGGACTGGGCGCTGGAGGAAATTCGCGCCGGCCGGCCGCTCATCATGCAGGCCACGCAGGACCAGTTCGTGCCGCAGATGGTCAATCTGGAACTGGCGGGCGGCGTGGATTTCAGGAAAGGCTGCTATCCGGGGCAGGAAATCGTCGCGCGCGCGCAGTACCGCGGCGCTGTCAAGCGGCGCATGGTGCGGCTGCGCGGCGCGCGGCTGCAGCCGGGACAGGAGATCCACGGCGAAGACGCGCCGGGCCAGGCGGGCGGTGCGGTGGGCACCGTCGTCAATTCGGCGGGCGGCGAATCGCTCGCCGTGCTGCAGGTAGCGACGATCGAGGCGAAAGCGCCGGTCCGCGCGCAACCGCAGGCGGCCGCACTGGAAGTCCTGCCCCTGCCCTACGCCCAGTGACGAACTATTACGTCTATTACCGCGTAGACGCGGGACACCTCGATACCTTGCGCCTTGCCGTTCAGGAGCTTTTTCAGACCATGGAAAAAGAAACCGGCATTCGAGGCCGCTGGATGCGCCGCCGCGACGAAGCGACGACATACATGGAGGTCTACGAGGAAGTTGAAGACGAAGCGGCGTTCGAGGCGGCGCTCGCGCGCGCCTCGGCAAAGCTCGGACTGGAGCGCAAGACCGAACGTTTCGTATGTGCCTGATCCTGGTCGCGTGGCGGCAGCATCCCGGATTCCCGCTCGTGGTCGCCGCCAACCGCGATGAATTCCACGCCCGGCCGGCCGAACGCGCCGGATTCTGGAAGGACCACCCGCAAATCCTCGCCGGCCGCGACCTCGAAGCGAAGGGCAGCTGGATGGGCGTCTCGCGCAGCGGCCGCTTTGCCGCCGTTACAAACTACCGCGGCGGACGGGATCCGAATGCGGCCCGGTCCAGAGGCGCCCTGGTTACGGATTTTCTTTCGCATGATTCGGATTCAAGGGCATTCATCGCAACGACGGAAAAATCCAAGAACAGCTACAGCGGATTCAACCTGCTGCTTGCCGACCGGGACGATCTCTGGTGGCTGTCGAACCGGGACGGCGAGGCGAGCAGCCTGAAGGCGGGATTTTACGCCCTGGGCAATCTGCTGCTCGACACGCCCGAAGTCATGGCAGTCAAGGCGCGATTCGAAGGCGCCGCCGTCGCATTCGAGCCGCTGTTCGGGCTGCTTGCGAGCGCGCAGATCGTGGCGCCCGACTACGGCACGCGCTGCTCGAGCGTGCTGCTGGGCAGCAGCGACGGCAGGATGCAATTCGCGGAACGCCCGTTCGATCCGTCCGGCGCGGCCGGCAGCACGCTGCGCTTTGAGTTCAGTCAATCAAGCTGACACACCGTCATTCCCGCGAAAGCGGGAATCCAGGTTTTGCGCCGAAAACCCGGGTCCCCGCTTTCGCGGGGACGGCGAATCACAATGTCCTGTGCATCTTCTGGTGCAGGATGCCGGCTTCCTCGAAAACCTTGCCCTCCGCCACGAAGCCGTGGTTGCGGTAGAACTCCGCGGCCTGCAGCTGGGCGGACACGATGACCTGCGCGTGGCCGCGCTTGCGCGCTTCGGCGATCAGCGCCTCGAGGATCTCGGCGCCGACGCCCCGCCGGCGCCATTCGACCACCACCGCCATGCGGCCGATGTGGCCGTCGGGCAGCAGCCGGCCGGTGCCGACCGCCTTGCCGTCCACGTCGTAGGCGACGGCGTGGATGCAGCTCGCGTCCAGGTCGTCGAGCTCGATGCCTGCCGGCACGTTCTGCTCGCCGACGAAGATCGCGAAGCGCAGGGGCCCGGCGACCGGCTGCGCCTTCTCCCAGGTCATGAGCTCTACCCTGGCCATATTCCGAAAGTATAATCCGCGCGCATGAAAAATCTCTGGAATGACGCCGAGGCGGCGCAATTCAGCGGCCCGCTCGGCCTGCGCGTCTACACCTCGCGCCTCCTTGGCCGCGAAAAATCCCTCGTGCTGCACGGCGGCGGCAACACTTCGGTGAAGATCGCGGAAAACAACCTGTTCGGGGAACCGGACGAGATCCTCTACGTCAAAGGCAGCGGCTGGGACCTGGAGACCATCGAGCCCGCGGGTTTCGCCCCCGTCAAGCTCGACTATGTGCGCCGCCTGGCCTCGCTGCCGGCGCTGTCGGACCCGCAGATGGTGAACGAACTCGCCACGCACACGCTGCGCGCCGGGGCCCCCGCGCCCTCGGTGGAGGCGATACTCCATGCGATCCTGCCGCACAAATACGTCGACCACACGCATGCCGACGCGGTGCTGTCGGTGTCGAATTCTCCCGACGGCGAAAAGCGCGTGCGCGACATCTACGGCGACAGGGTCGTGGTGATCCCGTACGTCATGCCCGGCTTCGACCTCGCCGCCTACTGCGCGCGCGAGTATCCGCAGCAGAAGACGAAGAACACGATCGGCATGGTGCTGCTTTCGCACGGCGTGTTCTCGTTCGCGGCGGAAGCGAAGGAATCCTACGAGCTCATGATCGAGCTGGTCACCATGGCGGAAAAATACCTCGCGGCGCAGAAGGCCTGGAACGTGGGCCTGCCCCCGGCGTCCGCGACGGCGTTCAAGCGCGAGGACGCCGCGAAACTGCGCCGCGACGTGTCTCAGGCGGCCGGCTTTCCCCTCCTCTGCCGTTGCAATGACGCGCCCAATTTCCTCGGCTTCGCGCGCCATCCGGATGTGGCGCGCATCTCGCAAGGTGGACCGGCAACGCCGGACCACGTGATTCGCACCAAGCCCCTGCCGATGCTGGGGAGAAACGTCGCCGAATTCATCTCTTCCTACAGGAAGTATTTCGACGCGAACGAAAAGACCGCGAAGGAGCGCAAGACGATGCTCGATCCGGCGCCGCGCATGGCGCTGGACCCGGAATTCGGCCTTGCCTCTTTCGGGCGCACGGCGAAGGACGTGGGCATCGTCGAGGACCTGTACGAGCACACGGTCGACGTCATCCTGCGGGCCGAAGCCCTGGGCGGCTGGAAAGCGCTCGAGGACCGGCACACCTTCGACGTCGAATACTGGGACCTCGAGCAGGCCAAGCTGAGGAAAGCAGGCAGCCCGCCACTTTTCGCGGGCGAAGTCGCCATCGTCACCGGCGCCGCGTCGGGCATCGGCAAGGCCTGCGCCGCGGCGCTGCTCAAGCGCGGCGCGGCAGTCGTCGGCCTGGACCTGAATCCCGCGATTGAGACGACCTGGAAGCGGGCAGATTATCTTGGCTTGACTTGCAATCTTTCAGAGCTTTCCCAGGTAAATGCTGCGATAGACAAGGCAACCAAACATTTCGGCGGCGTCGACATGCTGGTCCTGAACGCCGGCATCTTCCCCAAGTCAGAAACGGTGCAGGACATCGGCAGCGAGATGTGGCGCAAGGCGATGACGGTCAACGTCGAGGCCAACCTGCTGGTGATGCAGGCCTGCCACGCGCTCCTCAAGCTCGCGCCGCGCGGCGGCCGGATCGTGGTGATCGGGTCGAAGAACGTGCCGGCGCCCGGCCCGGGTGCCGGCGCATATTCGGCTTCCAAGGCGGCGATGAACCAGCTGGCGCGCGTCACCGCGCTCGAATGGGGCAAGGACGGGATCCGCATCAACACGATCCATCCGAATGCGGTCTACGACACGGCGTTGTGGACCGACGAGGTGCTCGCCTCGCGTGCCAGGGCCTACAACCTGACCGTGGAGCAGTACAGGAAGAACAACCTGCTCCAGACCGAAGTCTCGTCGCAGGACGTGGCGGAACTGGCGGCGGAGATGTGCGGCCCGCTGTTCGCCAAGACCACGGCCGCGCAAGTGCCCGTGGACGGCGGCAACGAACGCGTGGTTTGAGTGAACGACAGGATCACGCTCGCGTGATAGAACCGATTCGCTGGAAGGGCGACCGCCTCGAACTGCTCGACCAGCGCCTGCTGCCGGAACAGAGCGTCTACGTCACCTGCAGGACGGCCGCTGAAGTTGCCGCCGCGATTCGCGACATGGTGGTGCGCGGCGCTCCCGCGATTGGTTGTGCAGCGGCCTTCGGCGTCGTCCTCGGGGGCGAGAATTCCCACGAAATTCTCGCGCAGAGCCGTCCAACGGCCGTCAATCTGTTCTGGGCCCTCGACCGAATGAAAGGCGCCAAGAATCCGGAGCTGGAAGCGCTTGCCATCTTCAACGAAGACCTGGCTGCAAACCGGGCCATGGGCCGGCACGGCGCGGCGCTGGTCCCGAAGGACGCCCGGATCCTGACCTACTGCAACGCCGGCGCGCTGGCGACGAGTGGGCACGGCACCGCGCTAGGGGTGATACGTACCGCATTTGAAGACAGGAAAAACATTTCCGTCGTGGCCTGCGAAACCCGCCCCTACCTCCAGGGCGCGCGCCTCACGGCCTGGGAGTGCGTGCAGGAGGGCATTCCCTGCACGCTGGTCACCGACAACATGGCCGGCCACCTGATGAGCAGGGGCGAGGTGGATGTCGTCATCGTCGGCGCCGACCGCATCGCGGCCAACGGCGACGCGGCCAACAAGATCGGCACCTACATGGTGGCCGTGCTCGCCCGCCGCCACGGGCTGCCCTTCTACGTCGCGGCGCCCACTTCGACCTTCGATGCGAAGATCGTGGACGGTTCGGCGATCGTTATCGAAGAGCGCCCGGCGGAGGAAGTGACCGGCTATCGAGGCGCGCGCTGGGCGCCCGAGGGCGTCAAGGTGCGCAATCCGGCGTTCGACGTCACGCCCGCCGGACTCATCAGCGCGATCGTGTGCGAAAGAGGCGTCGTTCTCGCCCCGGACCGCGAGCGGATCGCCGCGATCCTGCGCTAGAGCTTATCGTCCTTCCCCAGCACGCCGACCGATTTCAGGCTTTCCGCGACCCAGGCCTGCGCCAGTTCGCCGCGGCCGATGGCGGCCATGCGCTGGTTCTCGCTGTCGATCTTGGCCTGCGCGCCCTTGACGATTTCGGCCGCCTGCTCGCGCGGCACCACGACGACGCCATCGGCATCGCCCACGATCAGGTCGCCCGGATTCACGGTGGTGCCCGCGAGCGAGACCGGCCAGTTGATGCGGCCGCCCGAATTCTTGAGCGGACCGTTGGGATTCGCCCCCGCCGCAAAAATCGGGAATGTGCCCTTCGCGCAGTCCTCGGTGTCGCGCACCGCGGCGTCGATGACGAAGCCGGCGATACCGGCTTTCTCGGCGTGCGCCGCCATCAGCGCGCCGGTCAGCGCGCAGCTCAGGTCGCCCTTGCCGTCCACTACGATGACGTCGCCGGGTTTCGCCAGGTTCAGCGCGGCGTGGATCATGAGGTTGTCCCCCGGCCGCACCTCGACCGTGAACGCCGGGCCCGCCACCTTCATCGCCTTCGCCAGCGGCTGGATGCGGCCGCCGAGCGTGCCGCGCCTGCCCCCCACGTCGGCGAGGATGGAAGCCTGGAATTTGCCTGCCGCCTTGACGAGCTCGGCGGGAACGCGGTCGATCTTGCGGCGGATGGGGGAGTTGTCGCTCATGGTTTGATGTCCACTGGAGTGTAAGGAGGAACGAGGTCGAACAATTCAACGATATCCGCGTTGCGCATGCGGATGCAACCGATTGAACCGGGTTTGCCCATCTCGGCGCGGTCGGGAGAGCCGTGGATGTAGATGTAGCGGCGCATCGTGTCGACGTCGCCGAGGCGGTTCCTGCCGACCTCGCAGCCGGAGAGCCACAGGATGCGGGTGAGCATCCAGTCGCGGCCGGCGTACTTCGCGTCCAGTTCGGGCGACCAGATCTCCCCGGTGGGGCGGCGCCGCACGAACACGGTGTTGAGCGGCTGGCCGGCGCCGATCTTCGCGCGCACGATATGCCGGCCGCGCGGCGTGCAGAAGCTGCCGTTCTTCTCCCCCACCCCGTTCTTCGACGTGGATACCGCATAGACCTTGCCGCCGAAAGCGAGCGCCTGGCGCGCCACGTCGATCTCGATGCTGTTCATCGGCGCGCGGCGAAAAATCCGCTCAGCAGCCTGCCGCACTCGTCGGCGAGCAGGCCGCCTTCGACGGCGGTTTGCGATTTCAGGACCTTCTTCTTCGGGTCGCTGGCGCCGAACACCGCGCGCCCGATGCGCGCATGGAACATCGCCCCCAGGCACATCTCGCAGGGCTCGAGCGTGACGTAGAGGACCGCGCCCGGCATCCGGTAGTTTTTCAGCGCCTGAGCCGCGGCGCGCAGCGCCTGGATCTCCGCGTGTGCCGTGGGGTCCGAAGCGGCGATCGGCCGGTTCCAGCCTTCGCCCGCGACCTTCCCGTCGACGACCACTACCGCCCCCACGGGGACCTCGCCTTCCGCCTCGGCACGCCGTGCCAGCTCCAGCGCGCGCCGCATGAAATCCTCGTCGCTCATTGCCGGTTATCGTGCCACAAACGTCAGGCCTGCCCGGACTGGATGCCGGAGGAGGCCTTCCGGTCCCGGCCCAGAAGCCTGACCAGCGCCGGCGATGCCTGCTGCAGGGCCTCCTCGAGTTTCCAGGGCGGGTTGAACACGAACATCCCGCTGCCATGCAGCCCCAATCCATCGCGCGCCGGCGTCATGACCTTGAGCGAAATGTGCAGCCAGCTCTTGCCGGCCAGCTCCCGCAGCTGCCTCGGCAGTTCCTTCGATTCCGGACGCTGCACCTGCGGGTACCAGACGGCATAGACCCCGGTCGCGAAACGCTGCAGGGCGTCCCGCATCGCATCCACCACGCGGACGTAGTCCGCCTTGTCCTCGTACGACGGATCGATCAGCACCAGCCCGCGGCGCGACGCGGGCGGCAGCACGGCCTTCAGTCCCGCGAATCCGTCCGTCGGCTGCACCGAAACCCTGCGCTTCACGTTCGCATACTGCTTCCGCAGAATTTCGCCCTCGCTGCTGTGCAATTCGAACAGCTGCAGCCGGTCCTGCGCCCGCAGCATCTGCATGGCAATCTGCGGCGATCCCGGGTAGTGCCGCAGCGCGCCGTCCTTGTTGGCTCTCTTTACCTCGCGCAGGTAATCAGCCAGCGCCGGCGGAAGGTCTTTCTGCTCCCAGAGCCGGCCGATGCCGTCCTTGTACTCGCCCAGTTTCTGCGCGTAGGCGCTGTCCAGCGAGTACAGGCCGGCGCCCGCATGCGTGTCCACGAACCAGAGGGGCGTCTCCTTGGCCGTGAGATAGGCGAGCGCCTGCACCAGCACGACGTGCTTGAGCACGTCGGCGTGGTTGCCTGCATGAAAGCCGTGCCGGTAGCTGAACAGCCCTTACTCCCACTCGATCATTAACGGCACCAGCAAACCGTTGGCACGTATAGAAGTTTTTTGGGAGGGGAGCATTTTGACCGTCAGATTTACCGTCATATTGATCTGATACCCGAAAACAGCTTTCAGCATCTATCGAGATGTATCGAGTTCGATCGACAATCTGAAACGTACACCTTTCGCGATCGTTCGGTATCTATCGGCATCTATCGATAGCAGAACCTTTCTCGACATGTGTACCTTCAGTATCTATCGAGGACTATCGGCAGCGATGTTTCGGTCGCATAAAACTCACTCTACATATCACATCGACTCACTTCGCCCCGGCGGATCATAGGCGCTTCGTATGGAGCACTGAAAAACCAATCCGATATGACACCCACCATCAGTGCATCAGCCCGCCAAAAGGCGCTCTACGCGGCCGGAAGTCATAAAAACAATGAACCCAAGTGGGGCTCCGGTCGCTGCCAAGTAGTCTCGAATCTGACTGCGGTAGGCATCGAGCTGGGCCGGCGTCGGATCGACATCACTCTTCCAATCGATTACCGCTTCGATGCGGCTCGCATCGTTGACGGCAACCGCATCGCAGATTCCAGCGGTGAGTGTGATCGTCCTGTCGAGCTGCCTTGCTGCGTACACCCGGCACTCCGGAATCAGACTAGAGCGCAGGGCGACGATTTCAGGAAGATTCAGTGCGCGTCGAACGCTGGTTGCCATCTCGACGCTCGACAGACCACTTGCCGCATCAGTGAGGTCAGCCAAGCCCAGTTGAATAATTAGTGCGCTTGCGCGCAACCCGAGTGCAGTTGCGTCCTCAGTCGTCTCACCAGTCAGAACCTCTTCAATTAACTTGTGCAAGATGACGCCGCGCTCTCGCCCACCTTGAATCGCCACCTCCTCGGATTTGAATGATGCGTGCTCGACCAAGTCATCGAGCCCAACGAAGATTTCGGCAGCGAACTCAGTTGCAGTAGCGGCACCCTCGTGTCGGCTAGGCTGATGCCACACAATTCGCCGTTGTGCGGCGGCGATTGCGGCAGCCTCTCGTTCCCATGTAGAAAGATCTTGCACATTCACAAAAGCGGTTGCCAGTTCTTGTGGCGCAGCATTAAAACGCGTTGTGTCGAAGACTGGAAGTGCCTCAAGGTCTAAGTTGGTGAGGCTAAGCCAGTCCGAATCGACGCGTTCATTTTGCTTTGGCAGAAGAAGGAGGTCGCGGGCACGAGTTAGGGCGACGTACCAAAGCCGGACGCGCTCGCGGCGCAGTTCGTCCAACTCGTACTGATGGACGCTGTCGTAGTCGGCGCTTGGGAAATCGAAAACCTTGAAATGCACGCTGTCATCCGTGCGCCGATATAGAAATTTCAGGTCTGACCAAAGTATGGTCGTCGAATTGATTGGAATGACGATGGGCCACTCCAGCCCCTTCGCAGAATGGATGGTCACTATCGAGACCGCCTGGGCCTCGGCATCAGGCCGTCCCTCGACTTGCGCGTCACCATCTTCCCAACGTCTGGTTAGCGCGTCGGCAAAATCTGCAATCCCGCGGGATGAATATGCGCGCGCCATCTCGAGGACCAATTCGATGTTGGCTAGCGCTCTTTCTGCGCTTCTAGGATGTCGGGCCTTTAGGAGTGATCTGACGTAAAGTTCCTCCACCGCTTCCGCAACGAGCTGGTAAGGGCTGGTGCGACGCGACCTGCGGGCAAGATTTTGGAGAACAATGAGGGTTTGTTTCAGGATTGGATGCTCAACGATCGCCGGGTCCGTCCAAAGGTGGAGCAATCGCGCGCTGTTGGTTTTTGTTTGGACCGCGTCAATCGCATCCGCAATCTCCTCTTCGGTCAATCCCACCAGCGGGCCACGCAGCAAGGCGCCCAGAGCGAGCGTGTCCCGCCCATCGGCAATCGTCCTAACCACTGCAATGAGATCCTGCACCTCCTGCCGACGAAAGAATCCCTTGCCCGCTTGGCTTGCAATTGGAACGTCACGACTTTCGAGAGCCCGTTCGTAGATCCAAAGGGATGTGCCAGTCGGCGCGAGCAGCGCGATGTCGCCGAAACGCGCTGGCCGGAATACTTCCGCTTGCTTGTCCCAGATCGGGAAATTTCCGACAAGTCGGGTCACGAGGTCCGCGACAGCAGCGGCTTCCTCGCGGCGCACCAAATCGACAACGAGAGCGCCATTCGCATTGCGATGCTGATCGCCAAGCGTAATGGCGAAGGTAGCAACACTCGGTTCGTCGCTGCGCGCGCGCACTGCTGAGAGCGCCGTAAACCCAGGCTGCCCTTCAGATTCCGCGAGCATGGTTTCGAAGCTTTCGTTGACGAAAGTGATGATCGGCTCTTGTGAGCGAAAGTTCGTCGATATATCGAGAATCGCCGTAGGATCTCGGGCGGCAAGAGCCTGCTTTGCAGCAAGGTAGGTTTCTACGTCGGCGCCGCGAAAGCGATAAATGGCCTGCTTTGGGTCACCGACCAGAAAGAGTGCACCCGCCCGAATGGATCGTTCCCGCCAAGGAAGTGCGGCTTCGCCCTCGCCTGCCAGCCGCCACAAAATCTCCGCTTGCAGCGGGTCAGTGTCCTGAAACTCGTCGACCAATATCCTCGGGTAGCGCTGTGCCAAGGCCTGGCGTACCGTCTGGTGGTCCCTTAGAAGGTCTCGTGCGTGATAGAGCAGGTCGTCAAAGTCGAGCAGAGCCGCATCGCGTTTGTAGCTCCGATACAATTGCTTGAGAGCGTCAAACTCGGCTACAAAGCGCCGAAAGGCCGCCGCGCCGAGACCAGAGCAAAAGTCCAGGTAGGTCTCGCCACAGGCCAGGTAATACGCTTCTCCTGCCGCGGTCAGTTGTTCGCCTTGGGCCGTGCTACGCCCGGCTGCCTTTGCGGCCGCCTTCCATTTTCCTTTCCGCCCCCATTGCTTGAAAGCAGTGTCGTCTTTCTTACACGCCTTGGGATGCTCGTGGAAAAGAAGGTCGGCGATTCTTCGTCCGGTGAGAGGGAATGCCGCTGCATTCCTTGCGAGAGCAGCGACCCGCGCGAGGTCTTCGATAAGCTCCCCTGTAGTCGGCTCCACAACGCCACAACCGTTGTACCAAGCCGCGAACTCATCAACCTTGTCGGCAATCTGGGTCAAGGACGAAGGGGCTATTGCTGCTTCAGAGGCCTGAGCCGTTCGATGAAACTTGAGGAAGCGTGCGGTCTCCTCGATGAGATTCAACGTCTCGTCAGGCGCCTTGAGGAACAGCTCCGCAAAGAAATCCTCTTCACTCCCGGCAATTGCAATAGGGGGAATTCTTCCGAGTCCCTCGGCACCGCGGTCGCGTCCGAAGCGGGCTGAAAGCCAAGCCCCCATCAAATCTTGGTACGCCAGTTCGGCCGCAGCCGGATCGATGATCGCGGCGCCGGGATCGATGCCAGCCTCTACGGGATAGGGCTTTACCAACTGCTGGCAAAAGCCGTGGATGGTTGTGCACGTGATCTCGTCAAGACTGCGCGCGCCGAGTTTCAGGGTCTCTTCCTGCGCCGCCGTCAGGCCCTGGGGAAGCCCTCCCCTGATTTCAGTCGGTATTTGGCCACCCGTGAGCGCCAGGACAAAGCCCTCTACGCGTTCAAGAAGCTCTGACGCCGCAGCCTCCGTAAAGGTGATGGCAACGATTTCCCTCGGCGCAACGCCGGCGACGATAAGCAGAGCAATGCGACCCGCTATGAGAGCTGTCTTGCCGCTACCTGCCCCTGCCTCGACAAGAAGTGTGCGGTCATGATTCGTGAGTGCAGCAAGACGCGCGTGAGCATCTGGAAGTTGCACCGCCGCAGGTGTGCTCGTCATCTCACGGCTCCTCCCAAAGCGGCGCGATCGTAGCAAGATCTTGCTGGACCGATGGGGCCTTCGCGTTTAGATAGTTTTCACCGGCTCCACCGGGCAAGGCGAACGCCAGGTCGTAGCAGGAATCGTGGGCGGCCGGACCCGGCAGAGCCCTACCCGAAACAAATGAGGCAGCAGCGGCGGATATATAGCCACGCAACCTTTCAAGGGTTGCTTCCGGTTGGTCCAGCGGCAAAAGCCTACCCCCTTGCCGCGGGTACAGTAGCCGAGCATCAACCTCCGGCCGAGTTGCGATCAGCGCCTTAACCGCATAAGCGTACAGACAGCGCTGGAGCTCGGCGCCCCCGTCTAGCTGTCGGGGTCTCCCGCGTAACCTTCCGGATTTGTAGTCGGTGACGCGTGCATGGCCATGATCCTCAGCAAGATCGAGGCGATCGATAGAACCACCAATACGGACATTGGTGCCAGGAATTGTCACGGGAGTCATGGGGTCCCAAGGCAGCGTCTCCCGTACCTCGGCGCTGACTGTCTCGGCGCGCCGATCACCGCCGAATGGAATTTCCGCCCAGCTCCGCTGTCCGGCCAGCGGAGCTTCCTGATACGAAAGTGCGACCCGCGCCAGTTCCATCGCTTCCTCGCGCTTACGCCGCCAGACAACAGGTGGTGGCACAGGCATTGACTCGTCCCACCGCGACGCCACCCTGTCTCCCGCTGCCCGGATCGCTTCGATTAACATCTGCGCGGAAGCGCTCGCGAAACCACCACGCTGGGTGCTCTCCAGCTGAGTCACCGCCTCCTGCAGGACCTCGTGAACGAGATTGCCGAACGCCAGCGGTTCCAGGGTAAGCGGATCATCCGTTTCCTCTGGCGCACGCCAACCAAATCCGTAAGTCCACAGATAACCGAGTGGGTCCCGAAGCAGTTTCACCAAAGAAGCCGCGGATTGGCGCCGATCAAGCGCCCTGATAAGCAGCGGATGATCTGGGCGCACCATCCCATCGTGTGCCGTGATCCGATCGCTATGCCAATCGCGCCACGTCAATGAGGCCGCTCGTGCATGCGGTCGTGCCGCGAATTCAGACGGCCGCGCAAAGAGTCTGTCGCTTGGGCTCGCCGCATGGTCCGGCTCCCGACTTTGAGCAAGGTATCGCTCTTCGACGTTGCGGGGATAGAGAGGTGAAATCCCGTTGACACGGCCCTCACTGTCGCGTCGGGCTCGCGAGCAAACAACCTCCCGGATGGTCATGCTGCGGATACTTTGGAAGTCGCGGCGGTCCGCCTGATAAACGGGCAGAGGATCGAGACGTTCGCCGGAGACAACGTGGTCCGGCAGCAGCGGATCCTCAGTTGCGCGCCGCGGCCAAGAGCGAGACGACAGTCCAATTAGCCACGTGAACGGGCGTGGAACTGCAGCAATCGCCGATGCCGGGGCCCAGGCGATTGCGGCTTGAGGCTCCGCCCCATCGTCCACTCTGAGACCACCAAGGGTAACGTCCAGGGCGGCGGCCGGCCCTTCGGAAAGTGCCTTACGCCAGATTGCAAGCGCGCGCGACTGCAGGAGCGACGCGCCTATGTCGGCGGCCTCGTTGAGGCCTTTGCCTATGGTTGCAACGATTTCAGCGAGCACCGGACGATGGTCCACGCCGTCAGAAAAGCTTTCCGGTGTGAGTGCGGTAATACTTCTTTCCCAGCGCTCGGTACTTAACAATGGAGCATCTTCGGGAAAGGCTCGCCACCAGTCGCCTGGCAATGCAGTGAACCGCTCATTTTGTGAGCGCAGCAAACCGACGAAGCGGATGAGACGTGTCCGGGAAAAGCCGCGAAGGAGAAGCTCGGCAAGAGAAGCCGCAAGCTGGCCCTCGGCGACGGAGAGTACGGCACGGCCGTGCACAAAGTTAATTGGCAGATTGGCGGCCTCCGCCAGTGCAAGCATGTGGTCATCCCACGCCTCGGGCGAGGCAGCGGCAATTGCGATTTGCTGCGGCAAAACGCCTTGGGCAAGATGTTTGCGCGCCCAGCGAAGAGACTCCAGAACCTCGTGTCTTGGGCTTGCGCAGCAGACCGCGCTAACCGCGGGATTTTCCGGCGTGCGCGCTATCACTTTGATCCCAGCCGCTGGAATCCAATCCGGAACATGCCTTGCCTCGGCGATCCATACAATCTCAGTCACTTGCGCGATTGCGGAGAGCATTGGGCGCCAGACCGGCGCCATCTCCGTATGGCCATGCACCTCGATGCGGCCAAATAGTGCAAGGGCGTGAGAGACACGGGCAATTGCGGCCGAGACCAGGTCGCAAGGGCGAAGCTGATTTTTCGGGAGACGCGCAAGCGCCTGGGTCTCCAAAACAGCCAGCGAGTGGAGACACGACTTCGCGGATTCCGTCGCGCTTGCCATCTCGTCAGCAAAGTCCACGCCTGCGGTCCATGCTTTGGTTAGTGTCGCCGCGACTGCGCGCCGAAAGCCCGGTAACGCTTTGATGGCGTCAAAGTCCCCCAGCGAGTTTTCAGATGCCGCCGACGCTATCGCGGTGTTCAGTTCGTCGGAATCTATGGGCTCCAGAAAGCCGCCGGCCAGACGCGCGACCAGATGCTCGACCATGAGAAGTTGGAGGCCGTGTGCGGTATCAACTGCCGCCTGTGTTCGATAGCTTCGCCAAGCATGGCGATTGTGGACGAGGATCGTTCTATGCATGATGGCCCAGCGTTAAACAACCATGGTCTTCTCATCAGACGGTACAGGACGAGACGCGAATTTCATTTCACCCTCGATCGCTTCGGGGATGGGGGTTTTGAAACGGTGGCCGCCCCTTTCTTTTCAGATATCGCAGCCTCAACAGCCAGGACATTGCCGACCAACCGAGTGCCTGCATTTCTCGTGGCAAGCATCAACACGACATACTCCAGCGACAAGATGGCACCGACCACTTCAAGATTGCCTCTCGCGCTTGGAAGCGCGAGTGCGAGCCCAAATGAGACGAATGCGATGAAAGGCACGAGCGCCGCCATTTCACGGTACAGCAAATACGCTCCATTGGCGTCCATGACTGAAAGCTCTTTTTCGTGCTTCCGATACGTTGCGTACCACAGCGCATTCTGCTTTTCGGGTTCGTGAGGAAGCGTTCCAAGTCGCGTCGTCAATCGCGCCATGTCGATGCGAGGATCGGCAGGCGCAACCACCGTGAATGCCTTACTTGATGGTAGACGATGTGGCCCGACGCGCCAGAACACCATGGTCTCTTTGATGGCGGCCGGAAGAGTCCAGCTGATGATTCCAAGAACGAGAGCGGCCACCGCGGGCAATGCGATGATCTTTCCTATGCTGGACAGATTTCCGCCCAAGACCTCGGCGAACAACGTAGAGACAGCATTCAAGCCGAATAGAGCGGCCCCGACGACGAGCACGTTGGTCACGAGAAATACAATGAGCTGTGGCCGATTCTGTTGCTTCAGGGACTTTTTCATAAGATTCGGGGCCAGCGCTAGCCGTTCTTATCCAGAAAAGGCTGGAGCGCGTCACGATTAACGAGGACGATTTGTTGTGACTGGGGCGTTCCTTGCGCAGGACGATCCAGGCGCAATTGGCGCAGCACATAAAATAATAGCGCCTGCCTGGTCTGGAACGAGATACGCCCGTCCTGCATGCCGTAATCGAGTTCAATTGCGCGTCTCTGCCCTTCCTCAAGCTCCGGATGCGGGGCGAGTACCACATCGACTATATTTATCCACGCCGCATCGTTGAGTGGATCTGCTGTTGATTCCTCATCCGAAGCGACCTTCAGGATTCGCGCGACGACGAAATCGCGGAAGTCGTGGCGCTCGTGACAATAGGCGCGCACATGCCAGCGAAAGCCATCGAAGCCGACCGCATGGGGGCTGATGCCACGGACGGTCGGGTTCGGCCGGTTCATCGACTGGTATTCGATCTGCAGCATCCTTTTGCGACGGATTGCAGCCAGCACTCTCCGCAATACAGACGCTTCAATTTTTCGTCCGGGGAAGCTCACCGCTCCAAGCGGCGGCGTCCAGCCAAGGAAGCTCGCCTCGCGCTCCAACACCTGTGATGACACACCCAGCAACTGATTGAGATAGCCCTTCGCCTCGCCGGTCGCGACAAGGGGCTGGAATTGCGGGGTCGCCAGATAGGCCTTTTCGCTGCGGTCGTACTCGATGTTTTGCGGCGCAAGCTCCAGGTAGCGGGCGAAGTCGAGTGACGCTTGTGGCACAGAAATACGAAAGAATTCAATAAGATCAGATCGGTTGACGCGGCCATCCCATTGCAGCCGGAAATCGATGAATTCGATTCGGCGTTCCTGGCCCCAGCGAGTTGGTTTCGCGGGATTGGCAGTCGGATCTTGCACGTCCGTGCGCGGGCTGTCAGTCATTTGGCCTTATTAGTATAATTACTAGACGGATATAAAAAGTATCCGTATAATAGCAGTTATCAGCTGGCGGAACAACTACCACCGCCGGCGCCTTCTGGAGGCCCACCCAAATGACCGCGACCATTACGTTCTTCCCTGTAGACAACGGGGACATGACACTTCTGAAGCTTGCAGATGCCGACGCGACCGCATTGCTAATCGACGTCAACATCCGACAGGACGCTGACGACCCCAAAGGCGAAGCCCGAGATGTGGCAAAGGATCTCCGCGACCGTCTGAAAAAAGACGCGAACGGCAGGCCGTACGTGGACGCTTTCCTGTTGAGCCATCCGGACCAGGATCACTGCAGGGGTGTGGCGCGCCACTTTCATCTTGGGCCGCTGGGCGATTACGCGGATGACAAGAAGGACTACAAGGATAAGAAGATCGTGATCCGCGAGATCTGGTCCTCGCCTATCGTCTTTCGCCGCGAGAGCAAGACCCATACGTTGTGCGACGACGCTAAAGCGTTCAGTACGGAAGCCCGGCGGCGCGTGCAGTTGAACCGGGACAAGAACTTCGTTGTTGGCGACGGGGACCGTATCCTGGTCATGGGAGAAGACATCGAAGGCAAGACCGATGACCTCGGCCTTATCCTAAGAAAAGTGGATGAAAGTTTCTCGACGATCAACGGCAAGCAATCTGCATTCTTCTCTGCCCACCTCCTGGCACCGCTGGATGCCAATGACGATGAGGAGGAGGAAGCGTCCCTAGTCAAGAATCAGTCGAGCGTGATCATGAACATCACGCTCGCTGCCGATGCACAAACTCCTGATGGCGCGAAGTTCATGACAGGCGGTGACGCCGAGGTGTTCATCTGGAATCGACAGTGGGATCGCCACAAGGATGGACCTGAAGTGCTTGAGTACGACCTCCTTCAGGCGCCTCATCATTGTTCCTGGCATTCGCTGTCCGATGACAGTTGGTCTGACTGTGGCGAAAAGGCCAAGGTCGATCCCGATGCGCGCAACGCACTTTCGCAAACTCGCGACGGCGCAATCGTGGTGGCCAGTTCCAAGCCGATCGCCGACGACGACAGCGATCCCCCCTGCATTCGCGCCAAGCGAGAGTACGTGGCGATCGTGAAGGATGCGAAGGGCGAGTTTTTTTGCACTGGCGAATACCCGAACACCAAGGCGGTGGAACCGCTGGTATTTACCGTAACCTCGCGCGGCGTTCAGCCGCCATCCAAGAAAGAAAGCGGCGCAAAGGCTGCCGCCATTGTCACTTCGGCGCGTACGCCGATGCCGCACGGATAACGATGACAGACGCCATTGCCGATGCGATCGATCAACTGAATCGGCACCGGGGACTCACCCGGGTCAGCGCGCCGCGCATCCAGGGCGCGAACACGCTGATTGAAATCGACGTGGGGGTCGAGCTCCCGAGCAGGAGCCGTGCTGAAGGCGTCTCGGCAACAGGCGTTCGCGCGTTCGAGACCAGTTTGCTGGTGTTTCCAAATGACTGGCCGCTTTCGGCGCCACGAGCCTTCCTCCGCGAGGACTTTCCGCTCAACTTGCCACACATCAATCCTCATCGGGCTGGCCAGCCGGTCTCGCCCTGCCTCTTCGAAGGATCGCTGGACGAGGTGCTACATCGTTTCGGTCTCGACGCTATCGTCGATCAGTTGATCACCTGGCTGCATAGGGCCGCGGCGGGATCACTGATCGACTTCGAGCAGGGTTGGGAACCTACACGCCGCGACAGTTGCCCCTCAACAGTCGTGTTTAGTGCTGAAAAAGTCGCTGCGGCTGCGCCTGAGGACGGATCCCCCCTGGTGGTGAGCGCGAGCTACGTGACCATGGGCGGTGGCCTGTATGCGCGCCTGGACCACGATCTCACGGCGCAGATTGACCCGGTTTTTGATCAGACTGCCCACAATGACCAGTTGGGTAAATGGGGTGGCGGTCACGCTGCGGTTCTCATCGCGCGCGCACCCAAGGTGAACGGCCGAACGCACATCATCGGACACTATCAACCTGAAACAGTGGTCGATCTGAGCACCCTGCTTGAGCGGTCGGCCGAACTGGGTATCGGCCGCGCCACTCTGGCACAGAGTCTGGATACCTACTACAGCCGTTCGATTGTGGATCTCAAGCAAGATCCGAAAACGTGGACCCACGGCGTGTACGCGATCGTTATTCTGGTTGTAGAACGCCCCGTGCCTCTCGTTGGTGCGCCGGGCAGAAGTACCGAGGTGCTGCCGTATGTTGTGCGTTATGAATACTCTGCAAAGTCGCCTTTCGATCGAAATGCAACGGTACACCCTGCTTTTCACGCGCATACGTTGTCGCCTGCGCTTCTCGCCCGTACATCCGGGTTGTCAGCCACGAACACGTCCAAATCGCTGGTGATGATCGGGTGCGGAAGCCTTGGCTCGAAGATTGGGTTGCACCTTGGCCGTGCCGGATTCGGCGCGATGACTTTCATCGATAACGAAGCCATGGCACCTCACAACGCGGCGCGACACGCGCTTGTCGAAGCGGATATGGTCCTGGCGCCACCGCGCAAGGCAGCGCTGATGAAGTCGGCTTTCGAGAAGCTATCCCACGAACAGACTCGCGCTCTCGATGTCGATGCAGTCAGGGTGTTCACAGATCCTGTTCAGTTTGCAGACGCCATTCCAGCGAATGCGACCCTCATCGTGGATGCAACGGCATCGTTAAAGGTACTCGTTTCCGAGGTGCGCTCAGACGCATTGACCGCTTCGCCTGCACGGCTGGCTCGTGTGGCCATGTATGGGCAAGGTCGGTGTACCGTGATCCTTCTGGAAGGCAATGACCGCTCAAGCCGTGTCGATGACCTCACTGCATTCCTGTTCGAACAATGCCGCTCGAACACGGCATTGCGGTCAGCCATCGTCGGCGACGGTGCGGACCCGACGCGCGTATTTGTCGGGGACAACTGCCGCTCGTTGACAACCCCAATGTCCGACGCCACGGTGTCACGCGCAGCGGCGGATGCAACTCTGCAACTGGAGCGCTGGCTGGTGAACGGTCTTCCGGCAGAAGCCAGGCTATGCGTTGGAATTGCAGACGCCGCGGGCATTGGAATGTTGTGGACTAGTACCGGCCTCGGTCCCACTGTGACGCTAGACGTGGCGGAGGACAAAGGTTGGAAGATTCGAGTATTGGACCCCGTCGCTCAGGCCATCCACGCTGATGCAACACATTGGAGTCCCAAAGAATCGGGTGGCGCCTTGCTCGGCAGGATTTCTTACGAACACCGCACCATCAGTATCGCAGGGCTCGTCGACGCACCGACCGACAGCATCCGGAAACGTGGGCGGTTCGTGCTCGGCACCGCAGGCCTGGTCAAGCAGTTGCGGGAAGCGCACGAGAACTCGGTGGGATATCTCGCCTTTGTCGGAACATGGCACAGCCACCCGCAAGGCGGCCCCCATTCCGGAATCGACCGGGAAACGCTGCGCAAGATCGCAGAGGATGCGGGTGGCCTGCCTGCGGTATCGCTGGTCTGGACACCCGCCGGATTGACCTGCGCCGTAGATCGCTGGTAATGACGCACTCACCTTCCCCTCGTGTCTCTACAGGTGTGCGTGAGAGGCCGGTTTATCCTTGTGCGCCGCTGATCAGGCTTTCTGCAGCAATAAGCAACGTGAATCCTCCGTTTCGGAAGCCATAGCATGAATTCCTCAATGAATATCTCACCCGATGAAGCAACCCATGCCCTGCGACTGCCAGAAGTCGCCGAAGTAGTGGAAGAAGGGTTTGTAGAGGAAATCCGGGACGACACCACTAGCGAGATCCATAGATCAGCCGATTTCCTGCGACGTGAACTCAGAGAACTCAACCGGCTGCGTGGCGAGCAGGAAGATCTGCTGAACGTCGGCCAGCCACGGTTCCGATGCTCTCATTGCGAAGTCGCCGTAGTTTTGCGCTTATCCGCTCTTCGGCGCTGGTATTTTCGGCATGATGAGGAAGACGGCTCGTGCAGATACCAGAGCAAAGGATTTCTGTCGCAAGACGATCTTGATGCAAGGCGTTATAACGGCCAGAAGGAAGGCCCGCCACACATTCGAATGAAGCGTCTCATTCGAGAGAGCCTGACGCGAGACGGCGCTTTCGATCAGCAGTCGATCCTCGAGGAGGTTCGGTGGCGTGGCAAGGTTAGGCCAGGCAGCTGGAAGATTCCTGATATCCAAGCGATGCGTAACGGACTGCGGATTGCATTTGAGATCCAATTGTCATCGACCTACGTCAACGTTATGCGGGAGCGCCGGTCGTTCTATCTCGCGGAGGGTGGCCTCCTCTTCTGGGTGTTGACGCGGGTGCGTGAGGAGGACAAGCGGCAGTTTCAAGACGACGTTCTTTACCCGAACAATTGCAATGTCTTCGCGATAGACGAGGAAACCGTTGCGTTGTCAGCGGAGAACGCAGAACTCACGTTCCGATGTGGTTATCTCGAACCGGTGCGGGATGGATGGACGCTCAAGGAACGCTGGTGCGAACGTCTTGTCAGGTTCTCCGAGCTCACGCTCGACCCGCAGAATCAGCGCGTCTATTACTTCGACTACGACAATGCGCGGTCCGAGATTGAGCGCGCGCTGCGGACAATTGATGGCAAGTGCATTCTTGATGAATTCGAGGCCCTGTTGCAGCACAGAGCAAGCCAAGACGGAAACATGATGGACAAATGGCGAAAGCTAAAGCGCTCGCTACCGGACGCGTTCGCGTGGCCGCTTGATCTGTACGGCGGCGGCTTTTTCACTGCAATGGACATATACCTTTCCGCACGCTCAGGGCGCCCGGTCGGATGGAACTTCCAAAGTTTGATCCAGAGCGCACATCGCTGCATGGATATCCGCCCGGATTTTCTGCCTCTCCTCGAAGCATGCTTCAGAGCCTTTGGTCGCAGTTCTATCTTTACTGACGAACGCTATGCCGCAAAGTGGCACGCAAAACGCGCGAAAGCCGTGATTGATGCAGTTGCCAAACCTGACACAAGGGCGCACCTGCTCAGGCTGCGCCAATATCGGCCGGCCATGGAATGGCTAATGCCAGAGGTCAAGCACGGAATTGCAGCGACTCTGGCGCAGCTTGATCCGTCCTAGTTCAGCGAATCGCTAAAAGCACCGACCATCAAGGCAGTCGGCCGCCCGTGCGCCCCAGCGCCTGTCGCGCGTGCGGCATCAGGAAACCTGAGAGATCAGCAACGATCACTTCGAGGGATGGCACTTCAGCAGCCAGGTCCCTGGCGAATGCTTCCCACTGACGCTGCTTTGCCGGATCAGTGGAGAAGGCCGATGTCAATGCGTCTGGCAAATCCTCCGGGATAGCGGTTCGGCGACGCTCAAAGGTCGCGGCAATGGCGCGACTGAGGCGTTTAGCATCAAAGGCATGACTCCGACTCAGAATCCAGATGTCGTAGTAATCCTTCAATCGGGTGTTGGCAAGGCCAAATAGGACCATCGCCTGAAATTTCTCCGCTACAACCGTTTCTCGCGGGTACGCGCGTAACCGGGGCGCAGGAAGATTCAGCATTACCGGAAGCTCGATTTCTTCGATCCCGGGTTCGATCGCGTCGCCAAAACCGATATCGATGAAAATCGTAATCCGCGCGCCGGCCAGCAGCGCAGTCGTACGCAGGCGAAGACCGCCGTATTCAAGTTCCTCGCGTATCAATTCAACCCGTAATGCATCGACGTCAAATAGGATGCCGTCGTTCTCCTCGACTGCGCAGATCTCGCGGAACACTGCGAGCATGGGTTCCGGCGCCGAATCGCCGTAGCCGAGTAGATCCACATCGCGTGTGGGACGATGCGGATCATCGAACCAGGTCGTCATCAGCATAGCGCCTTTGAGGACGAAGCGATCGCGGTGCGGCGTGGTGCTCAGTCGATAGAGCAACCGTTCGGTCGCGTAACGTGTGAGGAGCAGATCGAACGCCTGTCCTTTTTCTCGGGCCAGGTTCAACAGGCGAGCGCGAATCGAGGCACCAACATCTCGGGGTTGTCTAGCCATCGGTGGTCAACGCACTCACGTACGGTTCCATGGTTTTCCACACCCGCGCATCACTGGCAAATTTGGCGATCTGCGCTGGCGTGACTTTCTTTTTCCGCAGCGCTTCGCGCAGGCCCTCCAGAGCGACGTTTACACCGACGATGCGGCGATAGCGAAAGAGATCGGCGATTGTCTTGGCGACCCCGAAAATCGGGACGTTGACGCCGTCGATGGTGTGGTGCTCGACGCCTGTTCGCAGATAGTTGTTCGGGAAATGAGCGAATCGCGCAGGCGGGTACCGGAAGTTCGGGCGCCAGTCTTTCGACCCGATGGCAATCCACACTTTCGCCGGCATTTGATCGGTCAGTTCGTGATAGGCCAGCGCCGAGGCGAGACAGATGACGCCCTTTGGCACGAGCTTTGCCGCTTCGGCCAGGGTGTGATGTGCGTCGATCGACGCTTCCGGAAGCTGATACAGCCCGCGTGCGAGACGGACAATCGCAGCCTCGCGTTCAAGCCGGGAGACGGTGGATGCGGTAACGCCTTCCGCGATCAGTTCGCTTAGACGCGCCATCCCCTTGGACTTCAGAAATGCGACCGCGCGTTCTCGCTGGGTAATGGGGGGCTTGGAAGCCATGAGATACAAATCCTCGGTTAATGGCGAATAGTATCCGATGTTTTGTATCATTTGCCAGTGCTTTTCGGCTCCTCCTCCCCGGTCGAGAACTTGTCGCGGAAGCTGGAAGCCTATTTCGACGCAGCCAGGATCGCCGCAAGGATGCCAAGGCCAATCATGACCGCCGCAGGCTGGATGCCCTTTTCGTCACTGACCACCACACCTTGCATCCGTAGCCGTTCGGCCAACCCGTCCGCCTCTCGCAAGAGGTCACCGGGCGCAATGTCCAGCCGCCGCGCAATGACCCGGAGTTGCGAGATGGAAATCGTGGTATCGCCCTGCTCAATCCTCGAATAGGCAGACTGGGAAACGCCCAGCGCGGCGGCCAGATCGTTCTGGTGAAGGCTTTTTCGCCCGCGGTGGCCCAAGAGCACCTGTCCTACCAAGGCGGTGTATGGGATCGCGGGTTGTGGAGCCCTTGCATGCGCAATCATATATGCGTATTATGCATCTATGCACAAGAAAGGACAACCCATGTATTTCTACGACAATCAGCATCAGTGGCCCGCCCCCGGAACCGTGATCTCCGTTCCTGCCTACATTCTTTTCCGCCACAAAGGCGTCGTCTCCGACCGCTGGCGCCATGAGAAACCGATGGTGATATCGAACTCCGCGCGGGCCGGCGGGATTGCAGAAGAACCGTGGGACGTTTTCACCTCCGGGCAACCGTGGACTGACGAAGGCCATCCCGGAAACCTGCCCCCTTGGGAAGTGCTGCAACGCGCCCGTTCAGCGCGTCGCACGCCATACCACGTACTCAATTGGAATTGCGAAAGCTTCGTGGCCTACTGCCACGGCTTACCGCCCAACAGTCCGCAACTTGCTGCGGCAGCGCTGATCACTCTTGCCGGAATCGCTCTCGTCGCGGCGCGCTCCTGATTCGAGTCAGCAGGGATCAAGATGCGCATTTGCATTGTCGGCTGGGGCTCCTTGATTTGGGACAAGCGCCCGGAGTTCGATGAGTATCACGGTACGTGGAACCTCGATGGGCCGACGCTCAGACTCGAGTTTTCGCGCGTATCCGAATCTCGGCAAAGAGCGCTTACGCTGGCGATCGATCCAGCGCATGGCGCACTCTGCCGCGTCGCCCATGCCGAAAGTACGCGCAAGAATCCGGATGACGCAATTTGCGACCTACGTAGCCGCGAGGGCACGGTACTGCGTCACATCGGAGCGATGTTTCTTGACGGGTCTAGATTGCAGGGTGGCGACGAGGCCACTCGCGAAGCCATCCGAACCTGGGCGCAGGAGAAAAAATTCGATGTCGTGGTCTGGACAGACCTGCCGGCTGATTTCCAGAAGAAAACCGGCATGCCCTTCTCAGTGGATGCGGCGTGTACACACCTTCAAGGATTGTCGGCCGAAGGCAAGGCTAAAGCTGCGGAATACGTATGGCGCGCACCGGAGTTCATCGTAACCCCGCTAAGACAACGTTTGCAGCGGGAGCCCTGGTTTCCGCCACCTCAGTAGATAGCTTCACGAGCGCGTTCGACTTCGTGCATACCGGTCACAGATGCTTCTTGTAGTAAGCCCATTGCAGTCGGGCGAGGATTCCCAAGGTTGCTGCGAGCGGTAGGCCAATCCAGCGGACATCAACGGACGCTGGCCACAACAGGCTAATCAACAAGCCGATTGCCATCTGAGCAACCTGAAGGTGCTTGGCGCGGTGGTAAAGGCTCGCCGATTCCCGCCCGCCAGAGGCGCGGCGTATCGCACGCTGCGTCAGCCCATCGACGCCTGCGACGACGTAGATGAGCACGAGTAGTGGCGCAATCAGAACCAGCGTCGCAAGGCGGACGCCGAGCAGCTGCGTTCCGATCATTGCCACCTCGATTGCTTCGATGTTGGCCAGATAGGTGTTGCGCACGATCGTGTCCGGAATGGAAAGCGCCGCACCTTCCGCGAATCGCATTCCCATGTCGTGGATTCCCGTGAACCGGAAGACCAGCGCATAAAGAAAGTTCGCGGTCCCTGTCACGGCGCTCGGCACACCGCCCTGCCACGTCGCGAGGTCGCGCGCGTGAGCGAGATCTGCGGCGAGGATGCTCCTCAACCGCTCGATTCCGTCCGGCCAGACCTTGAACACGAATGTCCAATCGACAATCCAGGCGACAAGGGTGATTCCGACGAGGGTGAGAACGAGCGCAAAAACGAGTTTCAGCGGTGCGAGAAGATCTCCGGCGAATCCGCCCTCGTGAAACGACGCATTCCTAGAGGCCAACTGTCGCTTCCGTCGCCGTTTCGTCGTGCCGTGCCCAGTGTGAACGACTATCCATCCGGCCCTTCACTTCCCTACCGATCGCTTCGAGGCTTGCCGGCATCAGCGGATCATGGCTAGCATCCGGCAACGGCATCCGGATCTTGTGAAGCTGCCCGCCGTGGATGAGCGCGAAGGCCTGCCCCTTGGGCAATTGAACCAGGTCGCTCGGGGAAAGCATCTGGGCGCTTTCCGTCGTAATGCGGTCCTCGTTACGGCTGGCGAAGTCGGCGAATTCACCGGGATCGTTCGTGTCGGAGACCGAGGACGAGACGATGGTCGAGACGACTCGCACCTCTGGGAGCTGGCTGGTCAGTAGCTCCGCCGTCGCGACTTCCTTGACGCGCAGCATGATAAGGGTATTGAAGTTCCCGGCGATCTGCCCCGCCTTGGCCCGGGACCCAATGCGTGCCTCCACGTCCGACCAGGTCTGGGTGTACGCGGTCACCTGGAATCCCGCCCCGCCCGCCTTGTTCAGGAGCGGGATGAATTCGTCGCCGATCAGTTCGTTGAACTCGTCGGCATGGATCGCGATGCGCCGCGCCACCGTTTCGCCAGGAAGCCCCCTACCTGTGCCGAACTTGTAGAGACTCCCCGCTACGCTGGTGAGGTCCGCGAACATCGAGTTACCCACCGCGGCGGCCACCTCGTAGTCGGACAGGGAATCGAGTCCGATATAGACGATGCCGCCCAGGTTGATCACCGAGGCCCAGTCGAATACGGGCCGCCAATCGCTGGCATCGTCGAGATCCGGCGACAGTAGCGACGCGGTGCGGCCGGTAGTGAGCTTTTCCATGAGGGGAAGGAGGGATGCCACCAGTTTGTCGAAGTAGCTCTTCTCGTAATTGAGCGTCGAGGCGAGCGCGTGCGCGATCGGGTCGTAGAACTTCTTGCGCCGCGCGTATTCGACCAGCGTCACCGCGCGGAATCCGCGCGTCTGCAACCCCTTGTCGAGAGCCTTCTTGTCGATCGCCATGGATCCGACTTCCTCGCGCCAGCCGGCGGCGCCCTGCTCCCGGTCAAGCCAGTGCTCGAAGTAGTCGATCAAGAGCGGCTCGACGTTCGAGGCATAGCGATTGATCTGCTCGTAGTCGGGCTTGCGGCCGAGCGCCACCAGTGCACGGGCCATGACATTGACGAAGCGCCAGACGAACTCCTTGAATGCCGCGGACTGACCCTCGGAGGGAAGCTGCCCGGCGATGCGTGTTGCCACCTCGGTGATTCGCGAGAAATTCCCCACCGGGTTGTAGCGTGCTGATAGCTCGGGATGTCCCAGGTGGAACATGAAGAACTCGTTTTCTCGTCCCGCGCGCTTGGCCTCGGCGTAGACGCGGCGAAGCAGGTCGATATCGCCCTTGGGGTCGAACACGATCACCACCTCGCCCCGGCGTATGTCCTGCGTGAGGAGTACTTCGGCGAGCCGGGTTTTGCCGACACGGGTTGTGCCCAGGACCAGGGTATGTCCGACACGGTCGCGGATGTCCATCCAGATGTCCGACTCCGCCGGCTCGACACCGTGGATGGCGGGATCTCCGCCGACGGCGGATTGCTCGGGCGACGGAGGGCGCAGGAAATCTGCGATCCGTCCGATGAGTCCGGGCTGCAGCATGTCCCGCTTTTCGGGGAGTCTCGTTTCATGCAGCCGCTGCGTGTGTCGCTGGTCCCAGTGGAAACCCCTGCCCAGAAACAATCGCTCGGCCGACCATGGGATCTCTTCGGAAGCCACCACATAGAGGCGTTGGCGCCGCAGGTTCGCGCGGTACCGGACGATTCCCAATCCGGCGTAGGTTCGCCAGCCCGCATGGCAGGCCAGAATGCCGGCGAGCCCCCATGCCAGCTCCGGCGGTAGGAGGAAGGTCGATGGGCTTGTCAGCACCGCCGCCACGCCAAGGCATGAGACAGCCGCTGCGCGTAGTTCGTAGGCGGGCCGCAGCAAGGATTCGAGCGGGTAGCCCATAGGCTCAGGCGTCTGCCTGCTCGTCGCGCAAGCGCACGAGCAACGGATTGCTGGGGGGAACCGGGTCGACGAATCGCACCGGATTTCGGATGACTACGCCGGACAGTCGTGACGCCGCGCGATTCCCTCGCGTCACCTGATAGGTCAGGATGTTGACGCCCTTGTCGGCACGCAGATGCCAGCCTTCCCGCAGGACCTGGCGCTGGATCGATTTTGCGATATCCGGCTCGCCAGGAGCGTTCGCCGGACCGCCGCCGACTTCGCCGAAGTTCTTTGCAAATTCCCGGAAGATGCGTGGTGACACGAGCAACATGCCCTCGTCCACGAAATGCACGAGCGCGCCGGCCTGATTGACCCGGAGAGTTCCATCGGACAGTCCTTGCTGCAGCCAGCAGATGAAGCGGCGTGCCGCATCGGGCGCTTGCGCGAACGCGGGATCGGTCGTCAGCGCTTTCTGGTGTGGTGCCGGTTGCTCTTGCTCGACATCTTCGAGGTACTCCGGCTCCTCGTCCGGAAGTGTCAATTCATTCGTAGCCACGGTCGCGGCGCCGGCATCGGCCTTCACATCGCACGGATTGGTGGGCGGCGGAACCTGCTGCACAGTTAAGTCACCTTCGCCGCGCGGCAGGAGATCGCGCCCCCCCAATTCGGCGGCAGCTCGCAGTACCAACTCGCTTATCGCGCCAGACTGCGCCGAATTCACTCCAGAGAGGAACGCCAGAAGCTCTCGCATGAGCGCGGGGTCCGCTGCCAACCATTCCATAACCGATGACGGCACGAGCCGCTCAAGCAACTGCGCCGCATGGCTTTCGCGCACGTCCGACCTGTTTTTACCAAACCCGCAAAGCAAGGCGGCGACGAACACTGCGTAGGTCCACCGATGCGCCTGCGCTCCTATCACTTCCGGCGCAGCGCCTCGCGGCAGAATCTGGCCACGACGGTAGTCGAGCGCGCGACTGGCGACGTCCAGGGCGCGTGTGAAGTGATCGTCCGGATTCCCATGCTGTTGGAATTCCGGTATCGGCGACAGTTGCACGAACGCCCCATAGCCTTCGATGACAGGGCTCACGGCGCGCTCGAACACTTCCCTAGGAAACCCCATTTTGATACGCACAAGTTGGACGACGGCATTGGTGCGCGTGCGGTCGATGAGCGCCTGATAACCATGCAACCGAAGTTCCGCATCTGGCGCGACGACTACCTCTTGCCACTGCTCCTGAGGTGCCTTCGCAGGGAACCGCTTGCGCAGCAGTAACGTGCCGGCGCTCGCGAGCATGCTTCCCAGGGCCGATTTTCCTCGGCGTTTCATCACCGTTGCAATCATCATCGGGTGAGTATTGCCGGTCCCATTCGGGACATCCGGCGCAATCGTGGCCTTGGCGAGGCACCGAAAACCCATTGACGCAGGGAGCGCTCTTCGTTCTCTCGCTCATGTCGCCCCGTGCGCGCAATGCCGCGCGCGAGCTGCGACCCGATTGCAAGCGGATTCGTGGCCTCATCGAGGCTCCGATTCGAGCAGATGTGCGTGTTCTCCCTCATTACGATGCGCTCAATGTTCTGCGCGGTGGCATCGCCGCGATGCGTGCAGGGACAATAACGGGAGAACAGCGTGCGAATACAGTGGAGGCGAACGTTATCTGTGCGATTGAGCGCCGCACTTATCTTTTGCGCTGCCCTCCCCGCGTACGCCTGCTGGGACGATGCGGCGAAGCGCTACCAGATCAGCAGCGCCCTGCTTTACGCGATTGCGCGCACCGAATCAGGCCTCAATCCCCAAGCCATCGGCCGCAATGGCAACGGCTCGCGCGACATCGGTCTGATGCAGATCAATTCCGCCTGGCTGCCCACGCTGGCTTCCCATGGCATTGGCGAGCGCGATCTGTTCGAGCCCTGCACCAACATTCATGTCGGCGCCTGGATTCTTGCCGGAAACGTCTCCCGCCTCGGCTACACCTGGGAAGCTGTGGGCGCGTACAACGCCGCGAGCCCCGCCTTGAGGCGCTCCTATATCGAGAAGGTGCGCCGCCACCTTGCTAGCGATGCCTCAGCGTCTGGGCCGTCCGCGCGAGTGGCGGCCTCCGCATCGGCGCGATAGACCGGCTTGCCTCGATCGCGAATGAGTTCCTGTCCCCATGAAGTTCCGCGGTTTCACCCCCACCCCCAACCACTGGAGATCCAAGCAATGAGCAAGACCCGCAGCACCGCAGTCCTCGCCCTCGTCCTGACGCTCGCCGCCGGTTCCGCGCTGGCCGGCACCACCGGTACCGAGTTCCAGACGATGTACACCACGCTCCTCAACTGGGCGACCGGGTTCCTCGGCAAATCGATCGCGATCGCCGCCTTCATCCTGGGCGCCGGCATCGGCATTGCCCGCTCCTCGCCGATCCCGGCGCTGGTCGGCGTGGTGTTCGCGCTGTTCATGGTCTATGTGCCGACCATCATCGACAGCATCATGACCGCGGTCATCTGATCGGCACCAGGTTTAACGATGACCGACGTTTCGCTAGAGATTCCACGGCGCCTGAACGATGCGCCACGCATGTTCTGGTGGGATCTCGACGTGTCGCTTCTGGTGCTCGCCGCTGCCCTCGCCGGGATGATCTCGGGATTTTTCATGAGCGGTTGTGCCGTGGGGATGCTGCTCGCCTCGGCCTACGGTCGCGCGAAGGCAGGCAAGCATCCGGCCTTCTTGCTTCACCTCCTCTACTGGCACGTGCCCGCCGCCGTCACGGGACTCAAGCGAACCCCGCCCTCGCACCTGCGGGAGATGGTGGGATGAAGCTCGCGTGGATGCACGAGGATATCGCGAGCGCCCGTCGGGCAACGGCGTTCCTGGTCGTGCTTCTGGTGGGATCGATGCTCGTGAATCTGGTGCTCGCGGTCTTCGCGGTACGGCTCTCCGGTCATGAACGGGTTGTCGTCGTGCCGCCCACCATTCACAAGACCTTCTGGGTGGAGTCCGACCGGGTGAGCAGCGAGTACCTCGAACAGATGGGGTACTTCCTCATGCAGCTCACGCTCAACGTGACGCCGCAGAGCGTCGACCATCAGGCGAAGGTGCTGTTGCAGTACGCGGCTCCAGCTTCATTCGGCGAACTGCGTACCGCGCTTCTCGGCGCCGCGGAGCGGCTCAAGCGCGACGGTGCGTCGACGATTTTCAGCGCGCGGGACCTGATCGTCGACGAGCGCGCTCTCAGAGTGGGTGTGCGCGGACAGCTCACAACCTTTATCAGCGACCGGCGCGTATCGGAAGTCTCGAAGGGTTACGCCATCGAACTCCAGTACTCGGGCGGCCGTGTGTTCCTCAAGGCATTCCGCGAGACCAATCCCAATGACCCTCTCGAAAACCAACCTCGTCCTTCTTCCGCTGCTGCTGTCGCTCAGTAACCCCGCCTCGGCGCTCCAGATTCTGGACGCCAAGGACGGGGAAACGGTGCTCGGCAAGATCTCGCAGAAGGAAGTTACGCGCATCAGCTTCGAGCGCAGCCGAATCCGCAAGGTCACCGGCAACGCCGGTGAGTTCGTGCTGGAGAAGGACGAGGAGAAAGGTCAGATCTTCATCCGCCCCGTGTCACCGGACAGCACAAAACCGATCAATCTGTTCGTCACCTCCGAGCGCAGCACGGTCGCGCTGCTCTTGCAGCCGGTCGATACCCCGAGCGACACCATCGTGATCCGGGAGGGGCGCGATCCCCTGCGGTCCGCCTCGCGCATGGAGAGGAGCGGCCTTCATGTGCGCACGATCAAGAACCTGCTGCTCGCGATGGCCGGCGATGCGCTTCCCGACGACATGGAAGTGCGGGAACCGGGACAGCAGCTCACCCTGTGGCCGGGCGTTCGCCTGACGCTGCAGCGCGCGTGGCTGGGTGCCGGGATCGTCGGCGAGAAGTACCAGCTCGCCAATATCGGGAGCAGCGAGGTGAACCTGGCCGAGCGCGACCTCTACAAGCCCGGCGTGATGGCGGTGAGCCTGGAACAGGGCAGCCTGCGCCCGGGCGAATCGACGAACCTTTTCGTGATTCGGGAGCGGCGAGCCAATGACTGAGTCCTCTCCGGTGAACGCTTCCACAGTGAAGCGGCGCCAGTACCTGCTGTTGGCGGGCATCGCCGCGATCATTGTCGGCGCCGCGCTCCTTTCCGTATCGCTGACCGGCTCTCGGGATTCGGGCGAGCGCCCGGTGAGACCCAAGTCCACCAACATCCTCGCCCCCGGCGGCCAGGTCGATCCGAAGGATGCCTGGCGGGGTCAGGCCGACGCTCAGTTGAAGAGCATCGATCAGAGATCGCGCGAACTGTCGCAACGAAACACCGAGCTGGAGGGGCAGAACAAGGAGATGATGGAGCGGCTGAAAAAGCTGGAGCAGACCGGGCTCACGGCCTTGCCTCCGCCGCCGATTGCCGCCCCGGCCGCCCGCCCCAACTTCGGACCGGATCGGCCCGGCGGGGATCAGGCCGACGGCGGCCCACAGCGGCTGCCCCCGCCTCCGCAGTCCCGACCGGGATCGATCTCGATTTTCGCCTCTCCCGCGGCTCCCAGTATGGGGAGCGGCCCGGTCGCGCCCTCCGGCATCGTGAGCGTATCGCTTTCCGATGGACCTTCGTCGAAGACCGCCAAGGCGCCGGCAGACGCCGCGAAGGCGGCGAATTCTCCGTCGCGCGATTCCCGCAGGTACATCCCCAGCGGCGCATTCACTCGGGCGATCCTGCTGGGCGGTCTCGACGCGCCTACCGGCGGGCAGTCGCAGCGCAACCCGCAACCAGTTCTGCTGCGGCTGGTGGACAACGCAGTGCTGCCAAATCACTTCCGGTCGCGGATCAAGGAGTGCTTCGTGATCGGTGCGGGCTATGGGGACATGAGCTCGGAGCGCGCCTACATCCGTACCGAGTCGCTTTCCTGCGTCACGCGCGACGGCACCGCCATCGATGTCCCGATTAAAGGCTATGTCGCCGGCGAAGACGGCAAGGCCGGCATGCGCGGGCGCCTGGTATCGAAACAGGGACAGCTCCTCGCGAACGCACTGCTTGCCGGTGTGGCCAGCGGCATCGGCCACACCTTCCAGCAAGGCGCGACCACGCTGTCTGTCTCCCCGCTTGGCGCAACCACCGCCGTGGATCCCAGCAAGCAGTTCCAGGCCGGATTCGGCACCGGCGTCGGCCGCGCGTTGGACCGGCTCGCCCAGTACTACATCAGCCTCGCGGAGAAAGTCTTTCCGGTAATCGAAGTGGACGCCGGGCGCACAGTCGATGTGGTGATCACGCAGGGTATCTCCTTGCAGGGTTCCCTCGACGCCGCATCCCAGGACCGCGAGGAGTTTCCGCAACTCGCCGAACGCACACAAAACTTAAGGAGAAACGACGATGACGATCAGTAACCTTCGCAGCGCGCTGTGCCTTTGCCTCCTCGGCGCGGCCTTCGCCCTACCTTCCGCGGCGCAGACGAGCGCACCGACGCCGACTTCGATGGCCGAGCGTCTGCAGGCCCTCTATCCCGCCACGCGCTTCGGCGCGGTCAACACCACGCCGTGGCCCGGCGTGTTCGAGGTGGTCATGGGAGCGAACCTCGCCTACGTCGATGAGACCGGCCAGTACTTCCTGTTCGGTCATCTCTACGACATGAAAACGCAGCGCGACCTCACGGCGGAACGCAAGGATTCGCTCGCGCGCGTCGAGTTCGCGTCCCTGCCTCTGGCTGATGCGGTGAAGGAAGTGCGGGGTAACGGCGCACGCACGCTCGCGATTTTCAGCGACCCCGATTGTCCGTACTGCCGCAGGCTGGAAGCGGAGATGAAAAGCCTCACCGACCTCACGATCTACACCTTTCTCATGCCGATCGCGTCGCTCCATCCAGAGGCACGGAGCAAAGCGATTGCTGTCTGGTGCTCCAAGGATCGGGTCGCGGCCTGGCACGCGCTGATGTGGCGTGACGAGAAAATCTCGGCAAAGGAATGCCCGCACCCCGTCGATCGTAACGTCGCCCTTGGCGATCGCCTCGGCATCTCCGGCACACCGACCCTCGTGGCTGCGGATGGCCGCGTACTCCCCGGCGCCGCCAGCAACGCGCAGATCGAGGCGTGGCTTGCGCGCTCCACGGCAAGCGCAGAAGGCCCCGTGTCGGCCAAGGGCGCAGCACGATGAATCGAGCCCCCGTCGCGCCGCCGCTTCTCTTCGCCTTGGCGCTCTCTGGTTGCGCATCCACCCTGTCGGGTGTGGGCGGTGCGGACGGCTACGCCTGTAAGGCACCTGAAGGCGCGATGTGCACCTCCGTGTCTGGCGTCTATGCGAACACGGCTCAGGGCATGCAAAAACCGACGAAGCCGGCCGAGAAGAAGTCGCCGCAGTCCGGCCCCGCTATCTACGGCGCAGCGTCCATCGCCTCCGGCAAGCCCGTCCCGGCGTCGAGCACGTCCATCCGATCCAATCCGCGCGTGCTGAGACTTTGGATCGCGCCGTGGGAAGACGCCGACGGCGATCTCCACGAAGAGGCGCTGGTTCACGTGGTCGTCGATACCGGACGCTGGCTCATCGAACACGTGCGGCCGGTGTCACGCAACCGCGTAGATGGAGTGGCACCTCCGGTAGCTCCCGTCATCCAGGAACCCGCCCCCGCGAAGGCACCGGGCGAAATGGCGCCCGCCCCGACGCGCTTCCCGCTGCCGCCCGGGGGCGGGTCCTCCGGTTCGACGCTCACGGAGCCCTGAATCGTGCTGCGCACCCTGCTCGACGACCTCGAATCCGCGCTCTCCGGAGCGAAGGCATCGGACCTTGTTCCCCGATCGCGGGGGGCGTCCGCCGTTGCAGGCGAGGATGCGGTTGCGTTCTCGGAGTGGCTGCCGTATCGCGCGTATCTCGAAGACCGCCAGGTGTTCGTGAATCGCGATTCGCTCGGCTTCTGCCTGGAAGTGCGGCCTCAGTCCGGGGCGGATGAGGAGATGACGCGCATCTTGACCGCGCTCTATGCCGCATCGCCGCCCGGAACCGGCATCCAGATCCATCTCTTTGCAAGTCCCGCCATCCGCGGCCCGCTCGCGCGTTACGCGGCGCTACGCCGCCCGGACGACGATGTCCCTGAATTCGCGAGCCTGGGCCGTGCGGGGCGACACACCAACATTCACCGCATCATGGCGCGGCGACGAGTCGAGCACTACCTCGCCGGCAGTAGGGCGTCGCTCTTGCCCGCGCAAAGCTATTTGTTCCGGGATTTTCGTCTGCTGGTCAGCATCTCGATTCCGGGTAACCCGGAGGATCTCGCGCGCCTCGACGACCTGCTGCTCTTGCGCGATAGCGCGCGAGCGACCTTGCACGCAGCAGGTTTTCCGTCGCGGGCCTGGACGGCGGCCGATCTCGTCAACTGGGTTTCCGCGCTGATCGATCCGCACCGCCAGACGGGCGATTGTCTTCCCCTCATTTACGACGAGGGCAGAGAGCTTCGCGATCAGGTGATCGATCGAGCGACCCGCATGCGGATCCGGCAGACCGGCATCGACCTCTTCAACCCGGCTGAAGCGAGAAGCAGCGAGTTGCGGCTCCTTTCGGTGCGGTCATTCCCGCCCCGCTTCGCGCTCTGGAACATGGGCAGCCTGATCGGCGATCTCTACCAGAGCACCCTTCAGTACCCCTGCCCGTTCCTCCTAACTCTCGGCGTGCATGTGCTCGACCCGGAAGCGACGCGTAACTGGGCCTTCCTCAAGGCCGCTCGCGCCACCACCAACGCCACGAGCTACATGGCCCGTTTCCTCCCTGACCTGCAGGAGCGCAAGGGCGACTGGGACATCGTCTTGAAGGCAATGGATGACGGCCAGCAATTGGTCGATTTGGTGCAGCAAGTGGCCTTGTTCGCACCCTCCGAAGAAATCACCCGCGCCGAGCAGGCCGCGCGGTCTATTTTTCGGGCGCGCGGATTCGAACTCACCAGCGACACCATGATGATGACGCAGGCGCTGATCGGATCGCTCCCCATGACGCTGTCGGCACCCTTCCACGGGGACCTGAAGCGAATGAAGCGCGTCACCACCAAGACATCCTCCAACGCCGTGCACCTCGCCCCGCTGATCGCCGAATGGCAGGGAACCGGCACGCCGGTATTGCTGTTTGGAGGCCGCCGTGGCCAGGTCATGCAGCTCGATGTCTACGACAACCCGGCCGGCAACTACAACGTCGCGATCGCCGGTACCTCGGGTTCAGGCAAGTCGATGCTGTTGAACGAGATCGCCGCTGCGTATCTGGGCACCGGCGCCCGGGTCTGGATCATCGACGTCGGTCGCTCCTACGAGAAAGCCTGCCGCAACTTCGGCGGCAGTTTCATCGAGTTCACCGAGAACGCGGCGTTGTCGCTCAACCCGTTCACCCTCGTTCAGGACATCGACGAGGACATGGAACTCCTGCAACCGTTGCTCGCGCAGATGGTTTCCCCACGCGAGCCACTGGACGGTTTCCAGTATTCCACCCTCGGCGCGGCGATCAAGAAGGTCTGGAAAGCCAAGGGCAGCGCCATGCGGGTGTCGGACATCCACGACCTGCTCGCGACCGGCCGCCTCGATGAAGAGAGCCGCGACAAAGACCGGCGGTTGAGGGACCTCGCGGCAATGCTGCACCCCTACACGCGCGAAGGCGCGTACGGCAAATACTTCGAGTCCGACGCAACCATCGACTTCAGCGCCGATTTCATCGTCCTGGAACTCGAGGAGCTGAAGGCGAAGAAGGACCTGCAGACCGTGGTGCTGCTGATCATGATGTACCGCATTACGCGCGAGATGTACTTCAGCCGCGAACGAAAGAAGATCGTCATCATCGACGAGGCCTGGGATCTGCTCTCTGGCGGTGCGACCGCAGAGTTCATCGAGGCGGGTTACCGACGGGCGCGCAAGTACAAGGGCGCCTTCATGTCGGCCACGCAAGGGGTGGACGACTACTACCGCAACCCGGCGGCCAAAGCGGCGCTCGACAACTCCGACTGGATGTTCCTGCTGCGGCAGAAACCGGAATCGATCGAGATGCTGGACAAGCTCGGCCAGCTCACGATGGATGACGCGATGAAGCGGCTCCTGCAGTCGCTTCGCACCGAGCATGGCGCGTATTCGGAGATCTTCATCCATTCGCCAGTCGGCAACGGCATCGGTCGGCTGATCGTCGATCCGTACAGCCTGCTCCTCTTTTCCAGCCGCGCGGAGGATTTCAACGCCATCAACGAAAAGCGCTCGGCCGGGATGACCGTCTCCCAGGCGATCGATGCCGTATTGCGCGACCGGAGCGTATCGTGACCGTCAAAGGCGCGTCCGTCCTGATTCTCTCCAACGCGCTGTTGAGCGCCGTCTTTGTCGTCGCTTATGCGCTGTGGTTCGGGCCCCCCAGAGCCCCCGTTCTCGCGGTCCTCGATGTCGGCGAGCTGTATCGGTTGAAGGAAACGCAGGTTACCGCGGTGCTGGTGAAGCGTGACTCCACCGACGAAGACCGTGCCCTGGCGCTGAAGCGTGCAAGCGCGTTCGGCATGGAAGTGACCAATCTGATCCAGGCGCTCCCGGAAGAGTGCCGGTGCCTCATCCTTGCGCGCGGAGCCGTCGTCGGCCCGGCGCCGCTCCTGCCCGATCTCACGCCGGATGTGCGCCGGCGCCTTGGTCTGTAGGTAGCGCGATGCGTTATCTGTTTCTTCATCGTCCCTTCCTCCACCGGTTCGATCACGAATCCTTCCAGCTCAGGTTGAGCGAGCATGTGCGCCGCTGGGGAATCGGCTACGTGCTGCTGATCGTTGGTGCGGTACTGTTTCAAGCGCACTTCGGCTTCGGCTTGAACACCTCGCCCAGCCTGCCGCACCGCTTCTTCCTGATCCACAAGGGTGAGCTACCGCAGCGCGGGCAGTACGTGGCCTTCCGCTGGTCGGGCGGCGGCCCCTATCCCGCCGGCGTCACCTTCGTGAAGATCATCGCCGGCATGGCAGGCGATGCCGTCACGTGCGCGGATCGGGACTTCTTCGTGAACGGCACGCATGTTGGGCAGGCAAAGACCGTGAGCCGTCAGGGCGTGCCGCTCGAACTCGGCCCCACCGGAGTCCTGCCCGCCGGCCGTTACTACGTGCGTGCGCCGCACCCGGACAGCCTCGATTCGCGCTACCGGCTGACCGGCTGGGTCTCGGAAGCACAGATCATCGGACGGGCTTATGCGCTCTTCTGAGTACCGGCGTCAGTCCCTCCGCCATGGCCGTACGGCACTCGTCGCCGCCGCGATTCTGCTTTCGTTTGCCGCCCGTGCTCAGGACCTTGGGGTCATCGGCCCGGTGTACCCGATTGCCGAGCCGAGTCTCCTCGAAGTGATTCTCTCGAGGCTTCGCGAAGCCGAGGCAACCGGGGTGCTCGCGCAGCTTCAACGGGACACGCAAGCCAACGTGAAGCGCGGAATCGAGCAGCCCGCACCCGTCGCCAGGATCACGAAGACCATCAAAGCACGCAGCTTCTACTACGACCCGAGCATCGTCGTCCCCTACGCCATCACGGACGCCGACGGCAAGGTGATCGTCGCTCCGGGAACGAAAGTGAACCCGCTCGATACGGTGTCGCTCTCGAAGACGCTCCTCTTCATCGATGCGCGCGACGCCGCGCAGGTCGGTCGCGCCCGGAACATCATCGACGAGCGTGGTGGAAAGTTGAAGGTGATTTTGACCGGAGGCTCCTATCTCGATCTGATGCGCCGCTGGAAGCGCCCAGTGTTCTTCGACCAGCAAGGGCAGCTCACCGAAAAGCTCGGCATCCGCCACGTGCCGGCGCTCGTCTCGCAGGAAGGCAAGAGGCTGCGCATCGATGAGATTCTGTAATCGACTCGTCGCGGTCGCCCTGCTCGTCGTTGGCCTTGCGGCGGCGGGACCTGTTGCGGCCGGTCCGACCTGTCACGGGCGCTTCATGAACCCGATCACCGACATCTGCTGGAGCTGCGTCTTCCCGCTCACGATCGGCTCCGCTTCGCTCCTGTCCGACGGGCAGGACGACATCGGCAATCCGTCCACCCCGGTCTGCTTCTGCAGCAATCCGCCGCGCATCGGCGTGTCGATCGGCTTCTGGGAGCCGGTGCGCCTGGTCGATGTGACGCGCACGCCGTTCTGCATGGTGGGCTTGGGCGGCATTGCCATCGATCCGGGCATCGAAGTGCCGCGCGGCGCGCAGGTGGGGCATGACAGCCAGACGCGCAACAGCTTCTACCACGTGCACTGGTACACCAATCCCATCCTTTACTGGCTCCAAGTACTGCTCGATTTCCCGTGCCTGGAGCAGGGCTCGCTCGATCTCGTCTACCTCACCGAAGTCGATCCCCTGTGGGCGGACGACGAACTGACCGCGATTCTCAACCCGGAGGCGGTCCTCTTCGCCAACGCACCGGCCAAAGCGGCCTGCGCTGCCGACTGCGTCGCCGCCACCGCCGGACTCCCGATCGCGAGTCTTTTCTGGTGCGCTGGTTGCCAGGGATCGATCTACCCGATGACCGGCCACGTCGCCGCCCACATCGGCGGCGTGCAGGCATCCGTGCTGCTCACCCAGCGCATGACCGCCAAGATGCACCGGCAGCTTGCCACCTTCGATGGCGCGGGGCCGGCGGGCCTGTGTGGCTACTACATGCAACCGATCATGGACAAGACCCATTACAAGCTGCAGATGATTTACCCCGTTCCCAACACCCAGAAGGACGCCGGCCAATGCTGCCAGCCGTATGGGCGCACGACGATGATCTGGGGCGCAGGCAAGGAATTCCCGGTGTCGGGAGAGGACTTCTCCTATCAAATCTTCCGGAAAAGGAACTGCTGTGCCGGCGCGTATTGATCGCATTGTCTGCCAGGCGCTCGCCTGCCTCGTGCCCTGCGTGGCCCTCGCACAGGCTCCGCAGTGGCCGACTCCGCAGGATATCGACCGCGCAATGAAAGCGAACCCTTTCCCCGGCGCGGACCGGATCGGCTCGCAGCCGATCCCCCTGCCGCCGCGTGTGAATCCGCAACGCGGAGCGATCGACATCGAGGCGCTTGCAAGAGGCAAGGTCCATCTCCCGAACGCCGGTGCCACTTCCGGCACACCACCCACGCTACTCAGAATCTTCATCACGCTGGACATGCCGCGGGCGAGCCTGCAGCTGCTCACCGATCAGGCGTCCCGCGCAGGCGCCGTCCTGGTGCTTCGTGGCCTCAAGTCGCAGTCGATGCGGGAAACCGTCGCCATCGTGGGCGAGCTGATCGGCGAGCGGAAGGTCGCATGGGTCATCGATCCGGAAGCGTTCACGCGTTTCGCCGTGCGCCAGGCGCCGACGTTCGTGCTCACGTTGAACGACGCCGCCAGTAACGACGCGGAAGGCGGCTGCGGATCTGGATGCGTAACGCCCGCCGGCTTCGCAAGCGTCGCCGGCGATGTCAGCCTCGACTACGCGCTGGAAGCGATCGTGCGGCGCAGGCCGGAAGCGGCACTGCGCGCCGATCCTATCCTCAAACGGCTGCGGGCGTCGTGATGGTCCTTCGGCTCCTCCTTACCGTCATCGCGGCGCTTGCCGTGCCCGCCTACGCCCAGTCGCTGTCGGACGCCTTCAACCAGGGTGCCACGCTCGGCAGAAGCGGCAACGCCGCGGCGCGCGGCCAGATCACGGGGAATTCCGCGCAATCGACGGTGCCGCATTTCACTTCCACGCCACCAGAGGCCTCCTACTTCGGCAGCCCAGGTCTGGGGACCCCCGCTTCGGCCAGGGCCGGCGCCTGCGCGGGCGGTCCCGGTGCGGCCGGCGGGTTTTCCGAGCAGGGTTGCAATGCGGTCGATTTCTCGCAAACCAATCCGTCCCGGCGCCCGGCCTACAGCATCAGCCCGGGCGATCCGCTTCTCACGCGCGCCAGGACCATCACCGCCGACCCGCAGGCGATCGCCGGAAATCTCGCCGGCACCTACAGCGGCTGCACCGTGCAGACGGTGACGCGCCCGGACATTTTCGAGACGCTGATCTGCCACCAGTACCGCACCATCGAGAACACGACTTGCGACAAAGTCCTGATCGTCACACCGATCCAGACGCCCGGCTGTTCGCCGGGGCAGTTCCTGACGCGGGTGACGGCGGACCCCTGCCCGGCCTGCATCGACTACCTCGCCTACGACTTCACCTGTGGCGCGAACAACTACCTGATGCACGCATTCACCATCGGCAAGGCTACGGGTGGCCTCTACATGGAATTGGGCTCGCAATACGTGCCCGGCACCCTGAATACCGCGATCGGCCAGACCCCGGGACCGTCGCGGATCGACGGCTACTTCTGCTACCAGACCTACTACAGCCAGTCCTGCTCGGGGGCCAACTGCTCCATCGGAGCGTGGTTCTACAACCCGTGCCAAGGCACGAGCTACTACGGCGTGAGCACCTTCGCCATGCCCACCACCGTGAGCTTTACGGACACCTGGGACAACCGGTGCGCGGCGCTGGAGGCGCGAGCGCGATGAAGCTGCGTTTCGTCTGCGCGTTCCTCCTGACCCTGCTCTTCGTGGCAGTCTCCGCCGTTCGCGCCGCCGACTGCCAGAAAGTCTCCGAATCCTGCGTCGAAGGCCCGCAGACCCGCAACATCGGCGGCTATCCAGTGTACCGGGACTGCTGGCGCTACCGCGCGCAGTTCAGTTGCGTGTCGCAGGCCATGACCGACGACTGCCAGCCGCTGCGCGACCGCGGTTGCAGCCAGGTCGGATCGAGCTGCGTCGACACGAACGCGCAGGGCGCCTGCATGCTCTATGAGCAGACCTGGCAATGCAGGGTGTCGAGCGGATCGACATCGACGATCACGAACTGCGGCAGCCAGCGGTTCTGTCTCGACGGCCATTGCTTCGACACAGGCAACGCACCGGACGCCGATTTCGCCAAGATGGTCACTGCGCTCGAAGTGCAGCGCGAGGCAGGCAGATACGTGGACCCGAATACCCTGGTGGTGTTTCAGGGCTACGACAACCGCTGCCGCAAGAAGCTCTTCGGCCTCGTCAACTGCTGCAAGGGCGCAGGGTCGAGCAGCTCGCTATTTTCCAACCTGAACCTGATCCTCGGCGCCGGTGGCCAGATCATGGGCGCGGTGGGATCGAGTTACACCTACGATGCGCTCTTCACGTCCGATGCGCCGAATATGGTGCTCGCAGGCTTCGAGGCGCTCTTCGGCATCGGCGGCGGCTCGTCCGCGCTCGCCGGACTCCTCGCGGGCGACCTTTCGGTGGAGTTGTTCGTCCAGTCGCTGGTACCCGGCCCCTGGACCATCGCCATTCTGGCGATCCAGCTTTCGGGCATCCTCGATTGCGAGCAGGCCGAACAGATCCTCGCCATGAAGCGCGACAACCGGCTCTGTCATGGCGTGGGGAGCTACTGCTCGTCGCGCCTGCCGATCATTCGCCTGTGCGTCGAGACGACCGAGTCCTACTGCTGTTTCAATTCGCGCCTTGCGCGCATCTTGAACGAGCAGGGCCGCGGCCAGCTAGGTCGAGGCTGGGGCGGCCCGCAAAACCCGGACTGCAGCGGCTTCACCGTCGCACAACTGCAGGGGCTCGACTTCTCCCGCATGAACCTGGCGGAGTTCTACGCCGAGATCGCACCGACGCTTCCGGACGTGGGCGCCATGCGCTCGCGCGCCCAACAGAAAGTCAACAGCTACTACGGCCCATGAATCGTTCGATAGTCTGCCTTGCTGGCACGCTTGCAGTCTTCGTCCATGCGCACAGCGCGTGGGCGCAGCCCTCCGCGCGCATGCCGGTGTCCGAGATCAAGCCGCTCCTGATCCGCGCAATCGAACAGGGTTCAGCGCACGGCGTACTGGTGGGTGAAGCCGCCACCTACCTCCGGCAGAAGTTCGATTCCAGCACCCCGATAGAAATCGACGTGCGCTCGCTGCACGCCCTGCCCCAGGCAGGCTGCAGCCGGCTCGAGGTGACGACACGCCAGAAGGACGTGCTGGAGAAGACCAAGCGCGACGACAAGGAACTCGTCTATCAGTTGAGCTACTGCCGTGACAGCCGTTTTCCGGACAAACGGTGACCAGCATGCGAGCCCTTCTTGCACTGGCCGCACTCTCGCTCGCCGCCCTGCCGGTTGCCGCCCTGCCCGCCGACGAGACCGCGTCCAGCAAGAGCGCCGTCGCAGCCGGGACCGCTCCTGAGCAGATCGGCACCTACTGGCTGCGCAACCGCGAAGGCTGGTTCTGGTACCGCGACCCGCCCGTGTCCGTGAAGCCGCCCAGGGCCTCCCCACCCCCGCCGAGCCGCCCAGCAGAGCTGGTCGAGTTCGAGGCGATGCAACAGCGCCTCGATGAGCTAAAGCGCGTTGCCGTCATGAACCCGACCGATACGAATCTGGTCGCCTACATGCGCTACCAGCGCTTCGTCATGAACAAGTCCGAGGTGTTCGCGGAGCGCTGGCAGCGCCTCGTCTGGACCGTGCCCGAGCTCGATTACGGGCTGTCCGGCCGGCCGACCAACTCGATGGCGATCGGCGCCTTCGATGAACAGCAACAGATTCGGCAAGCACAGGTGGTCCGGAATCTTGCCTCGACGCATGGACTGCTTTTCATTTTCAGGAGCGACTGTCCCTACTGTCACCGCTTCGCGCCCATCCTGAAGCGCTTCGAGCAGGAATTCGGGATGACGGTCTTTCCCGTGAGCCTCGACGGCCGCGGCTTGCCCGAATACCCGAATCCTCAAACAGACAATGGCATCGCGACGCGCCTCAACGCATCAGTCGTGCCGGCGCTTTACCTCACCGCACCGTCCAAGCGGCAAATCCGCCCCGTTGGCTTCGGCGTGATGGCGTTGACAGAACTCCTCGAGCGCATCGCAGCGCTTGCACAAGACCCGCGCGAGGATCCGCTCTAGCGATTGAAAGGACTATCGATGACCACTCGACCGAAACGCTTCATGGCCTGCCTGCTCGCCATCACGCTGGCAACGGCACCAATAGCCAGCCGGCCCGCCGATCTCAATGCCGAGATGCAGACGATGTTCAATGATCTGGGTGCGCTCGGCAACGTCACCTCGCCCGGCGCCTTCCGCGGCCAGGCGATGAACCTCTACACCGGCGGCAGTCTGATGATGCGCGCGCCAGGACGAAACTACCCACTCGTCAATGCCCAACTCCCAAGCCTGCGGGCGGGTTGCGGCGGGATCGACCTGTTCGGGGGCGCGTTCTCCTTCATCAACAAGCAGCAGTTCGTCGCGCTCCTGCAGAACATCGGATCGAACGCAGTGGGCTATGCCTTCAAGCTCGCGCTGCAGTCGATCTCCCCCGATATCGACAAGCTGCTCACCGAGCTACAGGACCAGATCAACAAGATCAATGCGATGAACATCAACTCCTGCGAGGCCGCGCAGTCGCTGGTCAACGGCGTCGTGGGCGAATACGACAATTCGGTGCAGAGCGGCTGCGCAAACATCGCCCAGTACCTGGGCAGTGTCACCGACCGCGCCGATGCGCGATTCACCTGTGCCACCAACGCCCCAACGGTGGTCAAGAACGCCGCAAATTCCAGCGATCCGAACATCCGCAACGCGACCTTCGTGAAGGGCAACGTGATCTGGCTGGCGCTGAACCAGGTCGGCGGCACCATCAGCCAGCAGGAGAAGGAACTGATCATGAGCGTGATCGGCACCGTGATCCTCTACCCCCCGGCGGACGACGGCAGCGGCGCAATGCCGCGCTACGTGGAACCGAGCATCGTGGGCCTGCGTGATCTGCTGCTCGGGCGCGGCGCATCCGCCACGGAAGGCAACGTCGATATCGACGTCTACGTCTGCGACGAACCAGCCGAGTGCCTCAACCCCGCCCGCACCACCGTCTCTGCCAAACCCTACACGCGCATGGTTTCCGAGCGGCTGCGCCGCATGTCCGACAACATCGCCACGCGCACGCCGCAGACGAGCGCCGATATCGGCTTCATCAACAACACCACGGAACCCGTCTACAAGATGCTGGCGGTCGCCAACGCCGTTCCGGGCTCCAACACTGCCGAGACGCTGATCGAAACCTACAAGGACGTGATCGCGCTCGACTACGCCGAGACTTTCCTCAATCGCGTGATTCGGCAGGCCATGACGGCGCTCTCGCAGACTTTGAAGCGCACCGCGATCGAGCAACAGTACGTGGAGACGTTACGGAGCAATGGCCAGGAAGCCCAGCGGCAACTTCTAACCGAGAAACAGACTGCGTACGCCAAAGTGCGCTCGGTCTCGTCCATGACGCAGGACTTGCAGACCCTGGAACGGCAACTCTGGAGCTCGATGCCCGCGGCGGTGAAGGCGATGCTCGATTTCAGCGCCAACTCGGGCTCACGCGGCTCCTAGCGCCGACCGTCGGGCGGTCCGCCGTCCCCCGACCGACCTTCGCGCATCCATGTTCGAGATCTACGCCTACGGCAATGTCGATACCCTGACCGGGGTATTCAACGCCATCGCCGCCATCATGGGCGGCGACGACTATTTCGGCCTCATCAAGACCGTTGCGGTGACTGGCGTGATAGTCGCCGCGTTCGCGGGACTCTTCACGCCGGGGCGCTTTCAGGGCTGGGGTTGGTTGATGGGATTCCTGTTCCTCTACTACGCCCTCTTCCTCCCCAAGGCCGATGTCGTGATCGTGGACAAACTGGGAAGCCAGGCACCGGTCGCGGTCGGCAATGTCCCGATCGGCGTCGCTTTCTTCGGCCACTACACGAGCAAGGTGGGCGACGTGATGACGCGGTTCTTCGAGACCGCGTTCCAGGTGATCCCGGCACCGAACGCGCAGCTCCCCGGCGAACTTACGTACCAGAAGAACGGCGTCATGTTCGGCAACCGGCTGATCCAGGCCTCGCGCAGGGCCAACGTAGCAGACCCTCAGCTTCGCACCGACCTGATCGCGTTCGTCTACAACTGCACCCTCTACGACCTGCAGGACGGCACCATCGACCCGGCGGGCTTCTCCCAGAGCACCGACATCTGGGCGCTGATGGGGACTCCCAATCCGGCCCGCTTTTCGACCTTCGGCAACCCGGTTCAGGTCGATACCTGTCCCAACGTGTACACCTATCTCGCTAACCGCCTGCCGGCCGAGGTGGCCCGTGCCCGCGCGATCCTCGCGTTCCAGTTGAATCCGTCGCTCGACGCAACCGCCGCGCAAGGCGTGATCGACAGCCAGATCGAGCAGGCCTACTACAAGACCCGGATCGCGACCGCGGCGCAAAGCGCCGCCGACCTCCTGCGGCAGAACATCATGATCAACCTGGTTCAGGACACGAGCAGCATCGTCGGCCAGAAGATCAACGACCCGGCCTCCGTGATGATCGCCACGGCCCGCGCCAACGCCACGGCCTCGATCAACTCATCGTTCCTGACCATGGGAAAGATCGCCGAGCAGGCCTTGCCGCTGGTGCGCAACGTGATCGAGGCAATCATCTACGCCGTCTTTCCGTTCGTTTTCCTGCTGTTTCTCCTGGCCCAGGGGCGAGGCCTCGGTCTAGCGATCAAAAGCTTCGTCCTGAGTCTCGTCTGGATCCAGCTTTGGCCACCGCTCTATGCAATCCTCAACTACGTGGCCACCCTGGCGAGCGCCAAGAACCTCGAGGCCGCGGCGCGCATGGGCGCGGCGACCCAAGGCCTGGCCCTCGAAACCGCGTCCAGCATCTACAACGGAGCCATCTCCGACCAAGCCGTGGCGGGCTACATGGTGATCTCGATCCCGATCATCGCGACCGCGATCATCAAGGGCGGCGAAGTCGCCTTTCAGGCGGTGACGGGTGTAGGGCCGATGCAGTCGGCCGTGTCCGGAGAGTCTGCCAGCGCTTCCAAGGGCAACGTAAGCCAGGACGTTGTCTCCTTCGACCAGCAGCAACTCGCCCCGTCCCGGACCTCCGCGTTCATGTCCACGACGAGTGATGCCCACGGCACCACCATTCAGGGCGCTGGCCCGGATGCGGGAGTCTTTCGATACCAGGCCACGCTGAGCCGGCTGGCAACGACCTTCACCTTCACGGAGCGCCAGGCGACGGCCCTCACGGAGAACGCGCGCGAGACGGAAACGCTCGCCCGGTCCGAGCGCGAGTCCATGCAGCGGAGCCAGGCTACCGCCCTAACACGGGCACTCGGCATCCAGGAAACTTTCGAGCGCACACAACAACGTTCCGGCGCAAGCACCACGTCCGACGGCGGCTCCACATCGACGCAGTTCCAGACACTGAACTCGGTGGCCCGTGAGGTCAACCGGCGGCTGGGATTGGGTGAAGACTCGACCGTCGGCAAGAGCGTTGCCGCATCGGCCTCCGTCGGCGCCATGATTCCCCTCACCGAGATCGGTGCGCAGGCGAAGGTGGAGGGCCGGCACGTCGACCAGCAACGACTCCAAAGCGCTTACGACTACGCACGCAAGGCCGTCGAAACCGCCCAACTGTCGGAAGCGACTGCACTCGTCAAGGAGTTCCGATCCTCCGATGCCTACCAATGGGCGCGGGGCAGCCGGACAGCTTCCACTTCCGGATTCGACTCGTCGTATCGCGAGGCAGTCGATCATCAGTCCTCTAGCGAGAACGCCTATGGTCGATCCAAGGAACTCGCCCGGACCGCGCAGTTCATGCGCGAGTGGAGCAGCGGCGCCCAGACCGATTTCACCAACTACGCCGCGCGCAGACTCTCGGAGCGCGGACTGCTTCGCGAGGACGATCCGATCAAGTTGCAACGCGCCGTCTCGGAGATCGCCTTCGCTTACGCGAAGGGTGGCGATGTGGGCAATCAATTCATTCCCGGAGACAGCCCGCTGACGCCGAGTCGCCCGCTGCCGCAGCTCCTCGGCTGGACCTCTTCGACGCTACGCGACGATTTCGACCAAAGCGATGCGTCCAGGAACGTCGATGTGATGCAGAATCAGGCGGCCACGAACGACGGTGCAATTCGGGAGCGCCAAGCCGGTCGGGGCGTTGCACCAGGGCAAGCCGTTGGCAATGACATCGCAGCGCGGATTCGTGCGACGGAAACCCGGGCCTCCACGACCCTCGATTCGCGCAGACGGGAAGTCTCTCAGGAGCAAGGTACCCTGAGTGAGGACTACAACGCGACGGTAAAAGCCGGCAAGGTGAGCCCGCACCACGGGGGAAATCGAGCAGTGTGGGACACCGTTGGCGCGCAGACCGACAACCGCGCCAAGCTGGGCACGCCCCCGGAGAGGCCGACCATCGGCGAGTGGCACCTCGACAAAGACGGTGTCCCGGTTGCCGGACCTAAGCCCGAAACACGGGAATCAGCGGCATCAACCCCAAAGGCTGAACAGCCTCCTGGACCACAAGAACCCCGTCGTCCGACCGACGGAAAGGGAACGCCCGGGAACCGGTAGAAACAGCCGCGCTTCAGTCGTCGGCCGCGCCAATCTCCAGGCTACCGAGTCCGTTTCCGGTCAGGTATCCAGGCGCGTCGTCGCCGTAGCGGCTGGCCGGATTTCCGGTGACCATCGGGTCGCCGACGAGCCAACGCTTGAAATCAGGGTCTGTGATTTCGTCCTGCTCGCCTTCTGCTGTTTCTGCGGCTAAAGGCACGGCAATACTCGCCCGCACGTAGTCGCGCAGGACGGCGAACCAAGTCGCGGCGGAACCGAGCAGGGATTTTCGATTATCGTCCATGTGCAAATTGCTGCAACAACCAACTTATAAACATAATACGCTGGTTGCCGTGGCGGTCAACGTCCCGAAGCCCACGCAGACCCTACTTGGAAGGAAACAACACCTATGAGCTTTGGCGACCTCACAGCACGACGCTCGATGTTCCGGGAAGTTGCCCGGCACATCGTAAAGACAGATCGAGAGAGCCGCAAATATGGCGTTACCGTGGACACTGCAGGCGCAATCGCGCGTGCGCTGGAGCAAGCATTCAAAGCAGGCGCCAAAGCGGGAGTTGCCGCTCTTGAGCCGCGTGGCAGCAGCAACTCGAGAGCGAGGCAACCGCAGGAGTGGCTTGAGCTTCCACCCCGTCCGCGAGCCGCGTTGTGGACCATCTGCCTCTGGAGTCTGGGCTCGGATACCCCGCCCACATCGGAACTACCGGTCTCCATCCGCCGGCAATCCAATCGCTGGGCCATCAATGTCGAGACCGGCCCAGGCCACGACCCGCTGACTACTGATTACGGGGATCGAACTATCAGGCCGCTCGTCAAGTTGGACCTTCTTGAGGTCACCGACGAGCAAGGAAGGTCGCTTCGGTTAACAGATCTCGCCCGAAGAATTTGGCAACGTGCTGTGGCCAAAAATCCAATGCTTCTACCTTGAGATTGCCGACGTGGCAGCACCGGGGTCGTCATGTTCACGACTGGGGACAGGTCGCGGACGAGTTCAACTTCCAGGCAGCGGTGGCATCAGCGCCCGGTGACCCTCGCAGACGCAGATTTAACGGGTTTACCCGGATATCGCGGCACCATCGGTGAATGTACTGACCTCCGGAGTGGTGCCCCGTATCGCTCCCGAAGATATTTCCCGCACGAATATCGGCAAGCATTCGCTTTGCCTCTGGATGCTCGACGACGGTCTTCCCCGACTTGGCGTCAAGGCGGTAGAGAGTGACGACCGTCCAGTCCTTTGCTTCGGCGTAAAGTCTCGCGCGCCTCTCGTGATGCTCCGGACTCTCTCCACGCACCTGGACCTCCGTGGAAACCCGAATCCAGATGCCAACCCGCTTACTTTCCTCACCTTGCGCCCGTTTCATCGACTCTCCCGAGGAATTTTGACGCGTGCCTCACACGCAACTGTTGACACGGCAATTCGGCGGCCTCAAACTTGCAGTATTCCACTGCACTTTACGCATCAGGGGGCTGCATTCGTGGCGGTCAGTTTCAAGCACTTAGCAGGGGTATTGGGGCACTGTGGTGGTCGCGAGGTGTTCCTCGGATTTGCGCCGGCATCGTTTTTGAAATCCGTGAGTTTCGCGGATGTGCTCGATGAAGAATCAGGTAAGGGCTACCAGCGACGTTTCTCTGAAGAGCACAGCTTGGAGTTCCGGAAGTATATCCAGAGACACGGAGCTACCACGATTCCCCTGACATTCAATCTGCGGCCGGTAAAGGCGAAGCACTGGAGACTCAAGCGCGAGAAGGACGGGCGCGCGACGCTTTCCATTGATGAGCGCGGAGGCCCGATCCTCGCCCAGGTTGATTGTCAGCACCGACTCGGCTACCTCAACGAAGTGTCCGTGTCGCTTGCGTTCATGACCTTTATCGGTCTCTCGGTTCGGGAAGAAACTGAAATTTTCAACATCATCAACAGCAAGGCCAAGGGACTGAGTTCGAGTTTGCTCGACTTCCACGCATCACAACTTGTGGCAGACCTGGGAACGGTGAAACCGGAAATCTACATCGCTCTCAAGATGAATGACGCGTCTGAGTCACCGTGGCATGGCCGGCTCGATCTTGGCGGCAAGAGAACAGTCGGGACGCGGCGCTACGCATCGCTTCGCACGATGCAAAAGGCGGTGCGGCGGTTCCTTCGCGAAAGTCGAATCCTCGGTACTCACTCCGCCGATGAGGCGTTCCATGTAATTCAGGACTTCTGGACGGCAGTGACCAAGGTACTGAGCAAGGAATGGAATGATCCGAGGCGGCACTTTCTGACGAAAGGCATCGGCGTTTACAGCCTGATGAGCGTGGCCGGCGACCTCTATGTCGAAGGTGTGAAGCGGAGCGCGAAGATCGGCGTCGACTACTTCACTCGCGTTTTGTCCGACTTCATTTCCGACATCGATTGGTCGAGCCGGGGTGACCTGCAAGGATTCGGCGGCGCCGGAGGGGCGGATCAGGCGCTCAGTCTGATTCGCGAGCGCCGGAAGCGGCATCGCCTAAAGGCGGTTGGCAATGGCCGGTAGACGGATTCTCCTCATTGAGCCGGGGTACAAGAATAAGTACCCGCCTCTTGGTCTCATGAAAATTGCCAGTTACCACGGGCCGTACGGAAAGCGCGACCACATCAAGTTCGCCAAGGGCGAGGACGACAAATCGGTCTTCGAAGTTGTGTGGGATCGAATCTACGTCACGACGCTCTTCTCATTCGAATGGAAAACGATCGGGCGCTCGATCGATTTCGCTTTGGCGGTATCTCGGAATCAGCCGAGCAAGATATTCGTCGGTGGAATCGCTGCGTCGCTCATGCACGAGGCATTCACGACCGAAGGGCGTTGGCGCGGCATCCGCTTCATTAAAGGCTTGTTATCCGAATCGCCGGCAGTGGCGCTAGGACTCGATGACTTCGCCGAGGAGCTCTACGCTGATGATCGTTCCGGTACGCCGATTGAGGACCTAATTCCGGATTACTCGATCCTTGACCAGATCAAGGGCCAGTACATCTATCCCGTTCACGACGCGTATTTCGCCTACGCTTCACGCGGCTGCGTAAGAAAGTGCCATTTCTGCGGTGTGCCAAAACTGGAAGGAGCACAGCGGGACTCTCATCCCATCGCAGACGTTGTCCGAGGTATTGAAGAGCGGTACGGCCCCAAGAAGGACCTTACCCTCATGGACAACAACGTTGTCGCCTCCACAAACTACAAGGACATCATCGCGGCGATCCGCGATCTCGGTTTCGTCCCGGGTGCCAAACTACAGCGCCCCGGCAAGCCGCCGGTCCTGCGGCGCGTTGATTTCAATCAGGGCGTCGATGCCAGGATTCTCTGCAAGGACGAGATGTACCTGCGCGAGATGAGCACGATCTGCATCAAGCCGCTGCGCATTGCGTTTGATCATATTGGTCTCCGAAAGCCGTACGAAACGTCGATTCGTTACGCGCACGAATTCGGACTCGATTCCCTGTCGAACTACATGCTCTACAACTTTCACGATTCGCCCGGCGACCTGTATGAGCGCATGCGCCTCAATATTGATCTCAATGAGGAATTGGGGACCAGGATCTTTTCGTTTCCGATGAGGTTTCAGCCGACGGATCTCAAGGATCGGTCACATGTCGGCGAAAAGTGGAGTCGATACTTCCTCCGCTCAATGCAGATCATCCTTCAGGCGACGCACGGCGTAGTAAGTGGCTCGCCTGAATTCTTCCGGCGCGCGTTTGGAACGAACACCGAGGAGTTCGAGGCTCTTCTTCTGCGCCCAGAGAAATACCTTTTCAATCGGGCATGGTACGAAGAACTCGGCGGGCAATCGGAATTCGCGGAGTTCTCGAATGAGTTTCGGCGCCTCAGTGAAGGTGATCGGCACGAGCTAGCCTGCCTCCTTTCGTCGACGAAACCAAGCAAGTTCGTCAATCTTTCCGGCATGACCACGAACATAGCGGTGAGGCGAATTCTCGCTTTCTATCGCCCGCTCGCTGACGCGGTAGAACAAAACATTTGGCGGCAATCGAAACTCCGCCGGAGCCAAGAGGTCGAGGACGAACTGGATATCCCGGCCGACGAACTCGTCGAGGACGCTGGCCTCGCTGAGGCTGCGTGACTGCGAAGTCGATGGGCAGTGCCATATCGCTGGCGTCGCTGCGGACGAGCACGCAGCGAATCGGCCACGAAATCGAAATAGGAAAGGACGTGCTCGAGCTAGTGACGGGCGCGATGTACGTTGACCCGCTGACGATCTTTCGAGAGTACGTTCAAAATGCCGCCGACGCGATCGACGAAGGCAGGCGGCTCAACCTCTTTAGCGCTGGCGCTAAGCCCGGGATTGAAATTTCCTTTAATCAGGGCGAACGGATTGTTCGGATCCGGGATAACGGCGTGGGTGTCCCGAGCCGGGACTTTTCCCGGCGCCTGACCGCTATAGGTGCGAGCAAGAAGCGCGGCACCAATCAGCGCGGCTTCCGCGGTGTCGGGCGGCTCGCCGGCCTTGGCTACGCCCAGGAGATCGTCTTTCGTTCCCGCTCGGCCGGTGACCCGAAGGTGTTCGAGATTACCTGGAGCGCGCGGAAACTGAGGGAGTGCCTGAGAAGCAATGAATTCACGGGCGACCTCGCAAGCGTAATCCGAGAAGTTACAGAGCTCGCGACATTGCCAGGGACCGAGTGGCCGGCGCGCTTTTTCGAGGTGGAGCTTCGCAAAGTCCGCCGCGTCCGAAACGACGTGCTCATGAATCCAGCGGAAATCTGCTCCTACCTTGCTCAGGTGGCGCCGGTGCCATTCGCAGCCTCTTTTCCGTACAAGGGCGAGATAGAGGAGACCTTGGCAAAGCACGGTATAGGTCCGGGCATAAATATTGTGGTCGATGGCCAGTCTGGACCTTTGGAAAGACCGTTTGCGCAATCAATCGTACTTTCTGAGAAAGCGAAAGATCGATTCAAAGGGATCGAGTTTTTTGAAGTTCCCGGTGTCGAAGGCGGTATAGACGCGATCGGCTACGTTCTCCATCACTCATATTTCGGCGCCTTACCGAAAGGCACCGGCGTCGCCGGCTTCAGGGCCCGTGTTGGCAATATGCAAATTGGCGGTTCGGCAATCTTTGATTTCTTGTTTTCGGAACAGCGATTCAATTCGTGGTGCGTCGGTGAAGTCCACATTCTTTCGGATCGCCTCGTTCCGAACGGCCGCCGTGACGAGTTCGAGATAAATGTTCCCTATCAAAACTTACAAGGCCACCTAGCGGCCGTTGCTTCACGGGTTTCGAAACTTTGTCGCGAGAAGTCAATTCTACGGAACCGATTGCGCCAGGCGCAGATCATTTTTCAGAATGCAAGTGATCGGCTGACGGTGATCCGGGGCAAAGAAACGCCGTCGATGGTACGCCGCTACTATCGCGAGGCGGTCCTTGGCGCGATCACCGAGCTCGACCGTATGAAAACAAGAAACGATAAATTTCGCGACGAGGAGCGCGCATTTATCGACGGTCACATCAAAGCGCTGGAGAAAGGGCTTGCGAAGGCACATGGAACGAGGCGGGGCCGTACCTGGAAAACCGTTTCGGTGCGAAAGCAGAGAGTCCTGATGGAATTTGTCGGGATGATGCTCGACGCCTGCGATTCACCGGAAGAGGGCGCGGCGCTCGCCAAGCGAATTCTTGACCGTGCGAGGCGCGTGAAGAAACAGTAGCGGCGCGCTAAACGAGTCGCTTGAGCAGTCGTTCCGCCAACTTATATATCTTCCCCATATCGTACTTGCACTGTTTCCGTACCTCACCCTGAGGCACCCGCTATCTTCTCGTTTACGAAAGCGTAGATTTTCTGAACGAAAGCGACCTCCTCCTTCGAAATATCACCCTTCTCCGGATGATGAGTCGTTTGCCGGATCTTGTTCAGCCGTCCAATCCAACTCACCTTGTCGGTCTTCTTGCCTTCACCCAAACCGTACTTCCTATCGAACAAACCCCAGTTGGCAGGAATGATCGTTTGATAATCCGCAAGTGATAGATATCGCCAGCGCTCCTTGACACCGTTATCACGGTTGACTTGGGAATCACATTTTTCGCGCGTGGCCTGCGGAATCCCCTTCCACCACCAAGAATCCTTGTCCAGACCGTGGTGAGCTTTCAATGTATCCAATACGTCCTGGTAAAGAATGATATTGATCTTGTCAATGAAATCACGCGCAACGATTGTGCCGGCCTTATCGCGAGTGATTAAATAATTCTTAAGTTCGTTATTCGTGAATTCCGGGATGGATTCGGCGATGATCCCCATCATGCCCAAGCAGTTTTGTCCTACTCCACCTAGAGCTTGACGTGAACGAAAGACTTGAATTTTGCTTTCGTCGGCGTTCTTGAAGTATTCCACCAGCGGTATCGTGTAAGGCAGCACTTTCTCCACGATATCCTCCGCATCCATGGTTACCGCCTTAACGTGTTGCTGCACCTCGATGAAATTGATTATTTCTTTTAAGAGTTTGAGCAGTGCCCGCAGCCCATTATTTGTGCATAGGAACCCTCCCTTGCCGTCACCCAGTGCCCAGTGCTCGGGAACACCCTTGGCCAAAATATCGAGGAAACCTACGATGGTATCCACCGCCTTGTCGATGCTAGATACAGGGTCAGAAGAGACATGGCTTAACGGTCCAGGGTCAACAGTAGGCGAGACCGCACCCAGGAAGCGGTTTTCCAGACATCCATCGGTAAGCGACGTGAGAGACAGACAGCGAAAATGACTCTTATCTGTTGCGGAGGTGACGACCCTATCCTTAATGGGAGAGTTCTGCACCTCGTCTAGGCGCAGTGCGATCTTTGAGTACATAGCCCCGAGCCGCTCTGTCGGATCATCTGAATCGAAATTGAGACTGGCATAAAGTTCATTCAGAAGACTCCGAGAGACCTTTACCTGCTTGGAGTTAATGTCAATAAACAGATCCATCTCTTCGGGGGTAGGCAAGTTTTCGTAAGCCAAGACTGGAATGACATGTTTCGTACCGCGCTTTGAGAACGCAAACCCGTAAAGCCGATGTTGCCCATCTATCACCCAAGCCGATCCATACTTGCCAGGAAGCGTTAGCTTGCCAAAGGTGGTGTTTTCAAAACTTTCTATCTTCTGGAATTCAAGGTTGTTTTTTCTCGTTTTGAAGTTAATGACGATATTCGTCGGGAACTGTCCGCCTTTATCAATATAAGCTGCGATACTCTTCAGGCGCGACGGTTTAACCATGCGCTGGTAGGTTTCAAGGTCATCGCCGAGCGTCGCTTTGTGGCTAATGTATGAAATCTTGAGCAGTTCGTAAGGGGAAATGAGAAAGTTGTAAAACGAGACGCCCCCCATGCTTCCTTTAGTCGCCGGTACTTCGATATTTAATCCGTCGACACCTTCTCCCTTGAGGTAGCGGGCCAGGAATTGGAAGCGAGCTGCCTCTTTGAGATAACTAGTCAGCCTGTTGTAGTAGACGATGTCGCGCTCGGTGATCACCGCTATTTTCGCCTCAGCAGCACGTTGCTTGTCGGCTTCTCTCCAGTCCACGTTTCTAGTGGCAATCGCCCATTTCACTTTGAGTTTAGGATGCTTGCCGTAGTGGGCGTGGATGGCTTTGATGACGGCATCGCGGATTCCATTAATCTTGTCGATTAAGCCCTTAATGGATTTTGAATTGCTCTCTTGCGCGTGTGTGCATTCGACGATGAATACAGTTTCCGCGTCTTTGGCGAAGACATCGATCTGCCGCGCTGGCGCATGCTGGCCCAGCTGGATCGTGAAGTTTCGGTCGGCGTTGAGTTCCTTGAAACCCAATCTATAAAGCAGACACCAAATGTCATCCTCTAGTTGCCGATCATCTGGCTTGGGTTTCTTCATTCGGGCGGATTTTTTTCTCCGCTTACGGACTTCCCAACCATCCTGCTCTTCCCCTAAGACTTTTGTTGCAAGCGCATCCTTCTTGGCCGCAGAGACAGTTTTTTCGTCGAAGGTCTTTTTCCGAGCGACGAAGATCTTCTTTGCCGCCTTACCATGTACGAGCCCATCCGAAAAGGATGTCATTTACCCCCCTTACGTGCAGCCCACTGACCTGCCCCCCCGATAGTAGTGCCAATCTGATCTTTGTAGAGTTCGCTCTATGATGCTCGACGCCTGCGATTCACCGGAAGAAGGCGCGGCACTGGCCAAGCAAATTCTTGACCGTGCGAGACGCGTGAAGAAAGAGTAGCGGCGAGCTAATCGAGTCGCTTGAGCAGTCGTTCCGCCAACTTATATATCTTTCCCATATCGTACTTGCACTCTTTCCGCGCCTCACCCTGAAGGTCGGTAATCTCCCGCTGCGCTTCTGCGGTCGCAATCCACTCCTTGAATCGCTTCACTCGCTGTACGCCGTGGTCGCCCGCTCCCTTGCTGAGGGCGGCCTGAACGCTAACGTCAAAAGCGCGTTTACCTGAGGCGAACCGCTCCAGGACGTTGCCCTTCGCTTCCACAATTTTTTTCAAGCCGTCTCGCACGTCGACGGCGCGCTCAATCTCTCGCGACCGAATCTTCTTGACGACCAGGTCGTCCAATTGGGGATACTCCCGGCGGGCCTTCTTAATTTTGTTGGACTTCAGATATTCGTCGTAATAGCTCCAGCGATCCACGTCGCGCTCGTTGATGTCGAGCATGAACTGATAGACCTCGATCAGATGAGCGATGAGCTTTCTGCCGATATTGATCTCCTGAGCGAGGGATTCGATAGGGACGTTGTGCGTTTTGTGCCGTCGATACAGGTATCCCGCTTGTTCAAATGGCGCCCAGTCCTTCTTCCCGATAATGTGGTACTCACCAAGAATCGAGAAGATCTCACTCTCTGAGATCGAGTCGGGAAGTATCTTGACCTTGATCCGGCCCCACTTGACCGGGTCCTGCTTTGCAAGCAGCCGATAAGCGGCAAGGCGGCTGTTCCCTTCGAGAACGACGTTGGTTTTTCCTTGAACAATCACCGCGTCAATGAGCCCTCCATTTTCCTTGATCGATTGGAGCAGCCGCTTGACATGGTCCATTTTGCAAAGTTCTTCTTCGATCTCCTCTTGTGTCGGTTCCTCGCCTCCGCGGCGAACGAGTGTGTAGAGACGGGGGTTTTCGAGATAGAACCGAAGATCGAGTTGCGGAAGGTCCGCCAGATCGACTTGGATCTTCCTGTTCCGAAGGACAAGTTCATCGGTGCCGTATGTCGCCATTGCTGCCTCCCTACGCCCGTTCCGGGTTTTCTATTCCCAATATTTCACGAATGATTTCGCCGTAGCTGTATGACATCTGCGATTTGTAGTAGTCGAGTGAAATGTCGCCTTGCGCAAGCTGTGCGGCAAGGCGTTTGGCTTGCAGCAATTCGTCCACCCACTCATCAATTGAATCTCGCATGATGAGGTTGTAGACGTAGCAGGTCTTCTCCTGCGACACGCGATGAATACGATCTTGAGCCTGCAAGTAGTCGTCGAGGCTGAAACCTCGATCGAAAAAGATGACGTGGTTGGCGACGGTGAGAGTAAGACCTTCCTTTGCTGCTCCAGGAGTCGCAACTAGAACCCGGCACTCTGGGTCAGCCAGAAATATTTCTACGGCTCGATTGCGCTGCTCCATAGTGAGCTTGCCGTGCACCTTTGCCGGTTTGGCGCCTTGTAACTTGGTTGCCAGCCAGTCCGCATTTTCGGTGAATGAGGTCCAGACGATGCATTTTTCGCCCGCGGCAAGGATCTCGTCTATCAGGGCTTCTAGCGGCTCCCACTTCCCGGGGTCAATCGTGTAGCTTTCATCGATGAGTCCCGGATTTGAGGTGACCTGAACCAGGCGTAGAAGACGTTTCAATTCTTCCTCAGCGTCATCCTCGGTCGGGAGACCGTCTTTCACGACAACCGCACGCAATTCGTTCTTGATTTGGGTATACAAGTCGAGCTGTCTCGGCTCCCAATCGGTGTCGATGCGGCGCACTACCTTGGCCGGCAGCTTTATAACCTTGCCGTCCTTGGTCTCCCGTACAGAAAACTCGGCGATTCTCTGATGCAGGGATTCAAGATTCCCCTCAAACTCGCTGCGCGCGAGCTCGTCATGCGCGAGAGCGTTTGAGAGATTCATCTTCCGCTGAAAAGTCGCGAAGTCGTCGTCGAGCGCCTTGCCGCCGTCCAAGAAGCGTATTTGCGCCCAGAGGTCGAATGGCCGATTTGCCACCGGCGTTCCGGTCATGATAATCCGACGCTTAAACTGGGGTGCGATCTCGAAAAACACTTTGGTAATCTCGGACTCAGGGTTCTTGATCTTCGTCGATTCATCGAGAATCACTCCGACGACACGCGTTCGCAGAAAAATAGCGAGGCGCTTGCGCTCACTCCGGACTGCTTCATAGTGCGTAAGGATGAGACGTGTTGGACTATTGAGAACGTAGAAATTTCCCTTACGGTCTCCGGTGAGCACTCGTGGCGACAAATGACTGTGAGCGCGCAATTCGCGTTGCCAGTTGGCGACGAGCCCTTTCTTGACTACCAGGAGAACGGTATCGACCGCTTTCCGCTCAAGCCAGTACAGGATTATGTCGATGGCAATTTTTGTCTTGCCAAGCCCCTGCTCGTGAAAGACCGCGGCATATTCGCGGTCCCGAATCCCCTCAACGGCTTCCCGCTGATAGGCGAACGCCTCGCGCTTGGCAGCGAGGTTCGGCTCCTTCTTGAGAATGAGGGTCAAGCGGTGGCCAGTCGGGGTTAGTTAGCCAGGGAGCATATCGAGGAAAACCGTCTTAACGCCGCCACACCCTGACTCTCGTTGGATGACGCGAATGAGCGATTTTGCTTGATTGACGACGTGCCAAGGGACCGCAACAACGAGCGTACTGCTTTCAATACGGCTGAGGTGCAAGAGAAACGACGCATACTGCTTTCGCGAATGCCGGGACTCCACGTCGTAGGCTGACTTGGCCTCGCCGAGGACAACACGGCGGCCGTCTATCGTCTTCCAATACACGTCGGGGGTGTAGCCGGAAACATTGGGCGGCTTATCGACCGCGGTGCGACTCGGCTCATCGACCAGTAACAGGCTACCTCCCTCGTCCGCGCAGTTTGACGTGATCCACAGAACCAGCTGCTGTACTAAGTGCTGGTGCGTGGCAGACTCCGGCATTGTCTATTCCTTGTCGCTGATTGTCTGGCATACCTCCGCAAGCACCTCGTGTGCTTCGATTAAGAGCTGCGATCCCTCGCTACCCGGATCGTTCTTCAATACTTCGAGATCGCGCCAGCCCATGGTATTGAGCTTCTCGACGACAACGCGGAGAAGCTGGTCGAGGGGAACGTTAGTAAGTCCAGGCGCCGGAGGCACTTCAAGCAATTTGATCGCCTCTCGGGCTCCGACGGCGAGAAATTTAGCTCGCGCCTGTGTGTTCTTTAGAATTCGCGGTAGGGCACGAACGGTATTCAAAGGATCAATCTTCCGGTCACGGATCCACTCCGAAAAGCTCGTAAAGGTGAAGTTCGAATCGATGATTGCTTCCTTGATGTTCGGTTTTTGCAGCTCGACGAACGCACTGAATCGCGTTGCATCAAAGTCACCGTCACTCTCGAGAACCGGCCGATAGTATTTCTCCATGTCACGGTACGCGGCTACGTAGTCGACGATCTCTCTTCGTCGCCCGCCGCAGAGGTCTACGACCGTTGCGAGAGTGAGGTTCTTGGTGTTGATCAAATCGTCGAGGTATTTTGCTTTCGAGTAGGGATCCCACGGGCGCGGGCCAACAATATGGCATTGCAACCGAATTGCGTCAGCTTGGTGCCCCGTCAACTGGTCATAAATGAATGCGGGAATTGTGTTCCAGGCACCCTTGATACTGTCTGCCACGAATGACCGATATATCGCGACTCGCGTGTTCCCCTCGACAACGCGATATCTGCCATCTGGTTTTCGCTCGACAAAGATGGGATTGATGACCCCGCCTTGCGCGCGGATCGATTCCTTGAGGCTCTGAAAGGTGACGGTGCTGCCGCTCTCGGGATCGCTTGAACCCGCGCCAAGGGCAAGAAGCATCTGGTCGAAATTCGGGGTGGTGCCGTACTGCTCAATGAACTTCCTGATCCGAGGATTCTCCACGTCAAGATCGAGATCATCGATCGACAGGTGCTCGACTTTCAGAGTGGTTGACACGATTTCCCCTGGCTGTGCGGCGGGTGGAAACCGTACCTCAATAACCACGTCTTAAGCAAGGAGAATCACGCGCCGGTGTAACCGCGTCACTGCGCCAGCTGCGGCCCCAAAATATCCACAGCGGGAAAGATCTCGTCGATCGGCTAAGGATTTGTCGATTCTGGCATCGCCTCCGCATTTACATGTGATCTTTGCTAATGAATCTATCGTCATCGTCGCGTTGCTTCTGAGTACCAGTAGCAATGGGCTTGGGCAGCTCTCTAACAATTAAACCCACCTCCAGAAAGCTGAGTCCGAATGCAACGGAAAGTCGATCGTAATCTTCACGAATAAGTCCGGGGGCTTGAAGATTGTTAGGTATCGCCAAAGGACGAGCGGTTGCCTTCAGCCAAGATACTCCCTGAAAATGCTTCAATTCCTCCCCAAGCTTCCGGTAGTAAGTCATTCGCATGCCACCGCCGCACAGAAAGACTGGAATTCCCTTAATCGTACGCTGGTCAAGGTAGTCCTTGGCCCTATAGAGCGTGGCTCCTCTTACCTGAATGTCTGGCACATCCTGCTGAGAGCGCCACTGTGCGTCGCGCGAGACAATCATCAGTTGATTTTCACCACCTGGTTGGGTCGTAATCGAGCAGTTTCCCAAGCCCTGGGCTTTCAGGCTGGCAAGGAAGGAACTGTGATCCGGCCCCTCAACATATTCGGTTAGGACAAGAACGTCCGGCGATTGCTCCGCGATGGCCGTAGCGATCCAGTCTGGAATTCGCCGGCGCTTTGCCCGGTGATTCAGGTTCCACGCAAGGAGCCTCATGCTAGCGACGATACCGGCGCGCGAAGTTCTGGATCGCGCGAAAAAGGGCTTGGTGACCGTGCTGGATGTGCGCCCGGAGGAGGAATATGCGGCGGGGCACCTCCCGGGTGCTATCAACGTCCCGATCGAGAAGCTCGAAAGCTACCTTTCGAAGCTGCCGAAGCGCAAGGAAGTCATCGCCTACTGCTGCGGCCCCTGCTGCCTGATGTGATTTGAAGCCGTCGAGAAGCTGAGGCGGCGCGGTTTCAAGGCGAAGCGCTTGCAGGACGGCTACCCGGAGTGGCGCGCGGCCGGCTTGCCGGTGGAGCGATAGCCCTGCCGGGCCTCGATCTGGTAGGCGACTGAAGTCCCGGCGGACCGACCCAGGCCAACGACAACCGTTCGTCAAACGACCTCGTCCGGGGCCAGCGCGCAAACCGGATTCTCGCTCGTCTCGATTTGAAGCGTCGGATGTCCTATGCCGAAGCGCGCGCCCAGCTCGGCCGCCGATCTCGTCAGGAAGCTGTCGCCGGGGTGGCCACCAGGCATGACAAGGTGGCAGGTCAGGGCCACTTCGTTCGTACCGATGGACCAGATGTGCAGATCGTGGATGCGAGTGACGCCCGGGAGGCCTTCGAAGTAACGCCGCACGGCGGCAGGCTCGATCGTCGCCGGAACCGCGCCGAGCGACATCGCGAGCGAATCCTTGAACAACCCCCACGTACTCCAGATGATGATCCCCGCGATCACAAGGCTGATCGCCGGATCGAGCCACAGCCAGCCGGTGTAGAGCATGGCCAGCGCGGCAAGCACCACACCCACCGAGACCGCCGCATCCGCCGCCATGTGCAGGAAGGCGCCACGGACGTTGAGATCCTGCTTGCGCCCGCGGAAGAAGAGAAACGCCGTCGCCGCGTTGATGACGATGCCGATGCCCGCCACGATGATCACGGTCGTCCCGGCGACCGGCTCGGGATTCGCGAAGCGTCCGATGGCTTCCCAGGCGATAGCGCCGACCGCGACGAGCAGGAACATGGCATTGAAGAGGGCCGCCAGAATTGAAGAGCCTCGCAGCCCGTAGGTGTAGCGCACGGTCGGCTGGCGTTTCGAGAGCACCACTCCCACCCAGGCGATGATCAGACCAAGGACGTCGCTCAGGTTGTGGCCGGCGTCCGCCAGCAGCGCCATTGAGTTGCTGGCGATGCCGTAACCCGCCTCGATCAACACGAAACCAGTGTTTAGAAGAATCCCTATGGCGAAGGCGTGTCCGAAGCCCGCCGGTTCGACGACCTCGCCATGCGCGTGACCAGCGTGGCCGGCATGGCTGTGCCCGCGGTGGTCGTGCGCGCCGCTCATTGCTCGAACACCACAATTGCAACGCCGAGCACGCAGAGCAGTCCCCCGAGAATCGCACCCTCGAAGCGTTCCAACGCGCCGAGCCGGACATGTTGCAGCCCGCGAAGAGTGAGCCAGGTGAACAGCACCATCCCCGCGAGCGTGGCGCCGGCCAGCACCACGCTCAGGAGCGCGAAGCCCAACCAGCCGTAGCTGATGCCCGATAGATAGACCGGCAGAAAACCCTCGCAGGGCGAGAACGTCAGGAGCGTGAACAAGCTCAGGATCGCCGCGCCATCGGACATCGGCGCCCGAGCCTTCTCGTCAGCGTGCTCATGGCCGTGTTCGTGTTCGTGGCCGTGCGCATGGCCGTGACCACCGCCGCGGGCAAAACGAACCAGGTAGAACAGACCGAACGCGATGAGCGCACCGCCCGCGACATAGGGGAAGGCAGCGCCTATCTTCTGGCTGAGTTCGAGGCCGAGCCAGACGATGAGTACGCCGAGCACGGTCGTGAAAAGAACGTGGCCCAGCCCGGCGAACGCGGTCACCCAGAGCGTCTTGGCCGTGCTCCAGCCCTGGCCGCGCGCGGTCAACACGAAAGGCAGCCAGTGGGTCGGGATCGCGGCGTGCAGGAAGGCGACGGCGAATCCGGTGGAGGCGATCGACAAAAACAGCGTCTCGTTCATGCCACGCTCCCGAACAGTCCTACAGGAACTTGGCGAGCGCCTTGAACTCGGTCATGGGCCCGCGCGCCTCGCGCGTCATTGGGCCGATGCTGCGTTCGAGGCAATGGTCGATGTGGTCGTGGATCAGGGTGCGTTTCGCGTTGGCGATTGCCTTCTCCACCGCGTGCAGCTGCTGCGCAAGTTCCAGGCAAGCGCGCCCTTCGCCGATCATCGAGACGATGCTGCGCAGGTGGCAAGGGCTAAAAGGTGTCAGATCAATGCGACCGTCCTCAGCGGTAGGCTGAGTATTGGCGCCGCCTCACATTGGCACGTACAGGTCGCGACAACGCCTCGATGATGCGGCACTCGGCGACCCTTCCACCGGCGCATGCCTTCATGATGCGAGCGAGTTCGGTGCGAAGTACCGCGAGACGCTTTATGCGGTCGTGAATAGCCGCGAGCTGCTCCCGCGCAATGTGGGCGACTTCTTCACACGAAGAATTGGGGTCCTGTTGCAGGGCCAGGAGAGCACGGATCACAGTCATGTCAAATCCAAGGTCCCGAGCGTGGCGGACAAAAGTGAGGTGGACCACGTCGGAGTCGGTGTAGAGTCGGCGGCCATTTTGCGCGCGCCGTGCCTTGGGCATGAGGCCGACACGCTCGTAATAGCGGATGGTCTCGATATTGACGCCAGTGCGCAGGGAAAGCTGCCCGATCGCGATATACATGGTGCGCTCTCCTTGATCCTGTAGTGGCTACAGGATGCATGCTTAAAGTGCCGTTGGCAAGGATCATTCGAATTGATCTGCGAATGCCGGCATAGATTTGGCAGCTTACAGAACACGAATTTTTTATTGCGAGGATTAAGAAATGCCCGCGGGCGAACACATTGAGATGGCGGACATCTACCGCCGTGTGACGCCAATCGTCGTAATTCAGCTCGCGGTCCTGTGCGTCGTGCTGGCGTACCCATGGCTCGCGACCGAGCTGGCGACGATGGCGTTGAGGTGACGTCCGGGTTTAACCCGCGGGTGTACTGCGCTCTGGCAATCGCTGCTATCCCGACGTTTGCCGGCCATGGTGTTCTGGCTGAGCAGCGCGGCAAATGCGAGCCTCGTGAGATCGCTGTGCTCTACGCAGATCCATCAGAGTTGGAGGCTGCCTGCAATGCGGTGAGCGATGTTGTCCGATATTTTGCAGGGATCGGGTTCAAGGTGCGTACTAAGGTTTCCATTCACTTCGCGAACCGCGCCAGCGATGGCTCAAAGCGGCATTCACCAGCGCACGGTCTATTTGATCCAGTGCGATCTCAGATCGTCGTCTATCGCGTGTCAGACTCAAAGCCTTGGGGCCAGCCATGGTCGCCTCAGTTCGTCGAATCATTCCTGCGCCATGAAATTATCCATACCGTTATCTGGGACGTCATGAAGACAAACCCGAAACCGCTGCGCCCCGAGTGGCATGAGTTCATCGCCTATGCGGTCCAATTCGATCTGATGGACGCCGGCTTACGCAACAAGGTGCTCGGCGCCCATACGGGCGTCGGTCCGATCAGCGATCTCTCGGAAGTCAACGAGTTCTCCTATGGCATGAACCCGGAGGGATTTGCGGTCGTAGCCTATAAGACTTATCTGGCACGGGGTGCAGGGACGTTCGTGCGGCAGCTGCTGAATTTCGAGATCAAACCTCCACCGTTCTCCTATCCCTTCGCGGTCCAGCCACACGAGATAAGACCATAGTCACATGCGCAGGTGCCTCGCACGAAGCGGAGGGATGGATGGGGAAGACAAGAGCATTTCGAATGGAGACTTTCCGTGGAACATAAAGAAGTATCCATAGCGCCGGCCTGCGCCAGCTGCGCGAGTGATCAGCCGCCCGCAAAGGCGCCGGCCGAAATCGTATACCGCATCGACAACATGGATTGTCCGACCGAAGAGGGCTTGATCCGGCGGAAGCTGGAGGGGATGTCGGGCGTGAAGGCGCTCGAGTTCAATCTGATGCAACGCACGCTGGCGGTGACACACGAGCTGCCGTCTGGCGCGTCACTGGAAAAGGCGCTCGCGGACATCGGAATGAATGCAGAACCCCTGCTGCAAATCGCAGGCGCCACCAAAACCGTCCTTGCCATTCCGAAGATGGACTGCCCGACGGAAGAAGGGCTGATCCGGGCAAAGCTCAAGAACATGCCCGGCATCGCCGGCCTCGAATTCAATCTCGTGCAGCGCAGCCTGACACTGACCCACGAGCCGGCGGCGCTGCAGCCGGCGCTCGCGGCCCTGGCCGAAATCGGCATGCCTGCCGCCCTGCCGGCGGCTGCGGATGAACCGGCCCCCGAGCCGGCGCGCACCAACTGGTGGCCGATGATCGTCTCCGGCGTCGCGGCGCTGGCGGCCGAGGTCGTCGAATGGAGCGTCGGCGGATTCCATTGGGCCACGGTCGTCCTGGCGCTTGTCGCGATCTTCACCGGCGGTCTCCCCACGTACCGGAAAGGCTGGATCGCGCTCAGGAACGGCAACCTGAACATGAACTCGCTCATGTCCATCGCCGTGACGGGCGCGATGCTCATTGGGCACTGGCCCGAGGCGGCGATGGTGATGTTCCTGTTCGCGCTTGCCGAGGTGATCGAAGCGAAGTCGCTCGACCGGGCGCGGCGCGCGATTCGCGACCTGATGGATCTCGCGCCGGAAACGGCTACCGTGCGCCAAGCCGACGGTTCGTGGAAGGACATGGACGCAAAGCACGTTGCCGTTGGCATGGTTGCACGCGTGCGGCCCGGCGAACGCATGGCGCTCGATGGCGTGCTGGTGTCGGGACATTCCACGGTCGACCAGGCGCCGATCACCGGCGAGAGCCTTCCGGTCGAGAAGGTCGAGGGCGATCCGGTGTTCGCCGGCACCATCAACCAGGCCGGCTCCTTCGAGTACCGGGTGACGGCCCTCGCCAGCAACTCCACGCTCGCGCGGATCATTCATGCGGTCGAGGCGGCGCAGGGCAGCCGCGCGCCCACGCAGCGCTTCGTCGACCAGTTCTCGCGGGTGTACACGCCGGCCGTGTTCGCGGTGGCCATCGCCTTCGCGCTCGTGCCACCGCTCGCATTCGGCGGCGCATGGATGGACTGGATCTACCGGGCGCTGGTGCTGCTCGTCATCGCCTGCCCCTGCGCACTGGTGATCTCGACGCCGGTCACCATCGTAAGCGGCCTCGCGTCCGCAGCTCGGCGCGGCATCCTGATCAAGGGCGGGGCCTACCTGGAGGAAGCCCGCCATCTCACCATCCTCGCCCTGGACAAGACCGGCACGCTCACGCACGGCAAGCCGCGGCAGACCGATTTCCAGCCCATCGCGGGCGAGGACGAGCGCAAGGTGCGCGAACTCGCCGCGAGCCTCGCCGCCCGATCCGATCATCCGGTTTCGACGGCGATCGCGAAGGCGGCCGAGGAAGCTGGCATCCGGACCGTGGAAGTCACGGCCTTCAAGGCCCTCCCCGGGCGCGGCGTGGAAGGCCGGATCAACGGCGCTCTCTACCGCCTCGGCAACTATCGAATGCTGCAGGAGTTCGGGCTCTCGGCCGCAACTCTGGAGCAATCGCTCAAGGCCTACGAGCGCGAAGGCAAGACCGTGGTCTTCCTGGCCGGCGAGGCAGAGGTCATCGCCTTCTTCGCGGTCGCCGACACCGTGCGCGAGACCAGCCGCGAGGCGATCTCCGAATTACACAGGCTCGGCGTAAAGACCGTGCTGCTGACGGGTGACAACGAGCACACCGCGGCCGCGATCGCGAAGCAGGTCGGTATAGACGAAGCGCGCGGCAATCTCCTGCCCGAAGACAAGCTGCGCATCGTCGAGGAACTGGGAAAAAAGGGCGGCAAGGTCGGCATGATCGGCGACGGCATCAACGATGCGCCCGCGCTCGCGAAAGCGGATGTCGGCATCGCCATGGGCGCCGCCGGGACCGATACAGCCATCGAGACCGCCGATGTGGCGCTGATGGACGACGACCTGCGCAAGGTGCCCGAATTCCTGAGTCTGTCGAGGCGCACCGCGGCCATCCTCAAACAGAACATCACCTTGGCACTGGGCATCAAGGCGGTGTTCATCGCAATGACCGTCGCGGGGATCGCTACGATGTGGATGGCCGTGTTCGCCGACATGGGGGCAAGCCTGCTCGTCGTATTCAACGGAATGAGGCTGCTGAGGAAATCATGATCCTTCGAGCGCTGATTCTCTCCTTTGCCCTGGTGCTGCCCGCGCAGGCGCTGCCGGGGTCTGACGCGGCGGCGTACAGGCTGCCTGAGCGCAAGGACGTCGTTTCGTGGAAGCTGCTGTCGCAGGTGGAGCCGGTCAAGGTCAAGGATCGGCTCGTGCCGCAATTCTCCGACGCCGTGCTCGCCCTGGACCAGAAGACCGTCAAGGTGCAGGGCTTCATGCTGCCGCTCGAGGCGGGCGCGAAGGTGAGCCGCTTCCTTCTATCGGCGGTCCCGCAAAGCTGCCCGTTTCACCTGCATGTCGGCGGGGCTGAGAGCCTCGTGGAAGTGAGAACAGCCAAGCCCATGGCGTTTACATGGGATGGAGTGATCTTGACCGGCAAGTTATCGGTGCTGACGAACGATCCCGACGGCGTCCTGTACCGTCTGATCGATGCGGTCGAGGCCAAGTGACGTGAACGGGACCGAACGGCAGTGGCGCTGGGCGCTCGCGCTTGCCGCGATGATTCTGCTCGCCGACGTGGTCACCAAAGAGATCGTGCAGGCCATCTTCGCGTATGGCGAGCGCCTGCGGTTGACGGAATTCTTCAATCTCGTCTTCGTGATGAACCCCGGGGCGGCATTCAGCTTCCTTGCCGGCGCGGACGGCTGGCAAGTTCCCGTCCTGATCGGGATCGGAATCGTTGCCGCCGTCGTGATCGCCGTCATGTTGGTGCGCAACCCGATGGATCGCCCGAGCGCTTTCGGACTGGCATCGATCCTCGGCGGCGCACTCGGCAACGTCATCGACCGCGCGCGCCATGGCGCGGTGGTGGACTGGCTCGATTTCCACATCGGCGGATGGCATTGGCCGGCCTTCAACATCGCCGACATCGGCATCACCGTGGGCGCCGCTGCGCTGATCCTCGCCTCGATGTTCGTCGCTCCGCGCGAAAACGCTTCGCAAGGCGCGCCGAAGTAACGATGGCGGCGCTCGAACCAGCGCTGAGTCTTCTCACCGCGCTGACCTCCCTGCCCGCTGCGTTTTACTACGCGCGTGTCCTGGGCGCCGCGGCTGTGCATCCGGTCCGTGATGAATACGGGCGCCCGTGCGGATTGCGCAGGAACGCGCAATGGAGACGCACTTTTCTCGTGTTTCTGGCGAGTGCCGCGCTCGTTGCTTCGCTCGGCGCAGTAATCACACCGCTCGCAAGCGAGCATGCGGCATTCGGCGCCGTGCTGGTCGCGGCGCTGTGGCCGCACGCGCGCGAAAGCACCGTTCGGGCCTCGCTCGTCCTTCTCCTGCTGGGCGCGGGTATGGCGCGGATCCTGGACCTGGCGGAAACCCCCGCAAGCGTCGCCGCCGGATATGTCATCGGCGTCTGCTGCGCCTGGACCGTGCGCAGCTGGCTCGGAAGGAGGGCTCTTGGCTGAAGCAGGCCACGCCAGCTACATACCCGCCTTGCGCTTCGGCTGGCTGACGCCTGCCTATGATGTCGTCGTTGCGGCCACCACGCGCGAGCGGATGTTCAAGAGCGCATTGATCGAGCAGGCGGCGATCCAGCCGGGACATCGCGTCCTGGACCTAGCCTGTGGAACCGGGACACTCGCCGTCGAAATTGTCCGGCGCTGCCCCGAGTCGATGGTAACGGGCGTGGACGGCGACCCTGCAATTCTGCGGCGTGCCTCGCGAAAGGCGGCCCGGGCAGACGCGCGCGTGCACCTCGATTGCGCGCTGGCCGGTGCCCTCCCATACACAGAAGGGACCTTTCACCGCGTCGTATCCAGCCTTTTCTTCCATCACCTCGTCTGGCCGGACAAGGAGCAGGCGGCCCGCGAAGCGTTTCGGGTGCTCGCTCCGGGAGGCGAACTGCACGTCGCAGATTGGGGTCGCGCCCGGGGTATGCTCATGCGCTCCGCGTTCTTGGCGGTGCAACTGCTGGACGGCGTCGCGAACACGCGCGACAACGTTGCCGGCCGCCTTCCTTCCGCCTTCGAGCAGGCCGGTTTCCGCGACGTCGAGGAAACGAAGACATTCGCCACCATGCTGGGCACGATTTCGCTCTATCGAGCAACGAAGCCGCGTTAGCCCTTCGCGGGGCACGCGGAAAGGGGATCGGCATGCAGGCGCTTCTGGCCATCGCGGGGAAGATCGACTGGCTAAACGAGCGGTTCGCCAGGCTCGCGCGCTGGGCGCTTCTCGCCGATGCGCTTCTGATCGCGGGCAACGCGCTGTCGCGCAAGCTCTTCTCGATCACCGCGCCGGTGATCTTCGATCTGCAGTGGCATTTCTTCGCCGCCGTCGTTCTGCTCATGGCCGCCTATACCTTCCAGCGCGACGAGCACGTGCGCATCGATATATTCGCGCAACGACTGGGCGAGCGCGGGCTCGCGTGGCTCGACTTTATCGGCATCGTTCTTTTTCTGCTGCCGGTCTGCGGCGCCCTGATCTGGGTAGCGTGGCCACAGTTCACGGCTTCCTTCCTGGCCGGTGAGACCCGCGCTACGCGCGAGAGCCTTTCCGACTTGCCGGCCTGGATCATCAAGGGGTTCATCCCCCTCGGGTTCGGGCTGCTGGCGCTGCAGGGCATCGCGGAAGCCATCCGTTGCGTGGCAAGCCTGCGCGGTATTGCGCCGCGGCGCGCGCGCCGCGGCAAGCTTTTCGAGGACGCATTGCGTGGCGGCTGAAACCCTGTCCATGGCAATGCTCGCCGTGCTCGTCCTGGCGCTACTCGCCGGATTTCCGGTCGCATTCACCCTAGCTGCGGTCGCCGCTGCTTTCGGCGTGGCGGGGATCGCTGCGGCGCATTTCGACCCTGCATTTCTCATCGCCATGACGTTCCGCATGCAAGGGGTGTTCCAGAGCGACAACTTCCTCGCCATCCCTTTCCTCGTCTTCATGGGCATGCTGCTCGAGCGCACCGGAATAGCGGAGGACATGCTGCTCGCGCTGGACCGGCTCTTCGGCGCCCTGCGCGGCGGGCTCGCCTATACGGCGGTCCTCGTCGGCGCCGTCCTTTCAGCCGTGACCGGGTTCGTCTCCGCCTCGGTAATTACAATGGGCCTGATCGCGCTGCCCGTCATGCTGCGCGCGCGCTATGATCCGCGCCTCGCCTCGGGTGTAATCGCGGCCTCGGGGACACTCGCGCAGGTGCTGCCGCCAAGCCTCGTCCTGATCGTGTTGGCCGAACAGCTCGATGTCCCGCTCATCGAGATCTACCGCGGCGCGCTGTTGCCAGGAGCGCTGCTCATCTTTTTCTACCTCGCATACATATTCTTGCTTACGCGCTGGAAACCGGACCTTGCGCCGCCCGCCGTTTCACTGGCTCCCGCGGGAGGCCGGGGCGGCGCACTGCTGGCCGCGGCGTGGGCTGCCGGCGTGCCCCTCGCGCTGGTACTGCTCGTGCTCGCTTCGATCTACTTCGGCGTCGCCACCCCTGGGGAGGGCGGAGCGATCGGCGTGACCGGAGCGCTCGGCCTGGGGCTATTGCGGCGGCGTCTCACCTGGGCCCGCCTGCGGCAGTCGCTGGAGGTGAGCGGCGTACTGTGCTGCGGCCTGATGTTCCTCCTGTTCGGCGCGTCCTTCTTCACGCTGGTGTTCCGCGGCTTGAGCGGGCATGTCTGGGTGGAATCCCTTTTCCAGCAGGGACCCGGCGGGCAGCTCGGCTTCATCGTGTTCCTCAACGTCGCCGTATTCCTGCTGGCGTTCGTGCTCGACTTCTTCGAGATCGCGTTCATCGTGCTGCCGCTGGTCGCGCCGGTCGCCCATAAGCTCGGCATCGACATGGTGTGGCTGACCGTGCTTCTCGCGGTGAACCTGCAGACCTCGTTCATGCATCCGCCGTTCGGCATCGCGCTGTACAACCTGAGAAGCGTGGCGCCGCCCTCGGTGCGCACCGTGGACATCTACTGGGGCGCCGTGCCCTTCATCGCCATCCAGCTGCTCATGGTGGGCATCCTCATTGCCTGGCCGGGCATCGTCAGCCGCGCGCAGGTCGAAACGGTCGACCCGAACAGCATCACCATCGAGCTCCCCGCCACGGATTACGAAGAGCGGCGGGAAGAGAGCAAATAGAAGTCATCAATGGCCCGCCTCCGCATCCGTCTCGCGCGCATCTGCGAGAATCTCCCATCCACCTTTGGCAGCCAGAAAGGCAATCGCCATTCCAATCACGAGGTCCGGCCAGGCGCGCCCGAGCCAGATGACGAGCACGCCTGCGGCGAGCGCTCCCAGGTTCGATGCCATATCGTTGATACTGAAAGTCCAGGCGGCACGCAAGTTCACATCGCTGCGCCGGTGGGCGAGCAGAAGCCGCAGGCAGAGCACGTTGACTGCCGCGGCCACGACGCTCATGGCGATGATGAGAGTGCCTGCGGGCTCCGGCCCGCCGAAAAACCGGCGCACTGCCTCGATGAAGACGCCGGCCGCGAGCACGAGCAGCGCGACGCCGGACAATCGGGCGGCGCGGATCTTCCATCGAGCACCGCGCGTCGCGGCGAAATAGCTGAGCGCATACACCGCGGCGTCGGACGCATTGTCCGCGCCGTTGGCGATGAGCGCCGAGGAGTTGGCGACGATGCCCGTCACGAAGAGGGCGGTCGACAGCCCGGCGTTCAGGAGGAAGACCTGCAGCAAGGTGCGGCGCTGGGCCGCGGACGATCCATCCAGTTCGACGTCGTCGGCGCTCATCGAATGAATTTGACCACAAGTCAATGAAACTCGAGCGCTTTGCGCACTACAGTCCAGAGCAACGCGGAGTCGTGCTCGCGTCCGTTGCGGCGCTCGTGGTCTGCGCAGTGGTGCTGGGGGCGGGCTTTGCGTGGCTGCCGCCCGAAATGTTCGGACTAGGGCCGGCCATGGACGCCGGCGAGCGCATCGCGTTCGCGCTGAAAGCCGACATTCTCTTGTTTGTCTGGCTTGCCGGCTGCGTGAGGGCGGTCAGTGGAGGGCGATTTGGATCCCCTGCCGACATTCGGGGCTCGGCATACGCGCCGCCAAGCCCCGTCATCGCGGTGCGCGCGGCAGTGCTGCAGAATTCCCTCGAACAGACAGTGCTGGCGGTCGGCGCGCATCTCGCGCTCGCGGCAGTCCTGGAAGGATCCGAACTCGTGCTGCTTCCCGTGCTGGTCATGCTCTATCTGGTCGGCCGTGCGTGCTTTGCCGCCGCCTACGCCAAAGGGGCAGCGGCGCGCGCCTTCGGCATGGCGCTTACCGGGGTTTCCACCGTCGCGGCCTACGCCATTGCGATAACCGCACTCGTGGCGCGCTGATTTCGCGGGACTACCACCAAAATGCTACCGAACCGTCCAGTCGACCCAGCCCGCGTAGGCGCTCGTCAGCACCAGCAGGCCGAAGGCGATCCGGTACCACGCGAATGGCCGGAAGTCGTGCAGGGCGATGTAGCGCAGAATCCAGCGCACGCAGAAGAACGCGGACACGAAGGCCGAGGCAAACCCGACGCCGAACACCGGCAGGTCGGCGGCGGCAAGGAGATGCCAGTTCCTGTAGAGGTCGTAGGCGCCCGCGGCGACGAGAGTCGGCACCGCGAGGAAAAAGGAAAACTCCGTCGCAACGCGCCGCGAGAGGCCGAAGATCATGCCGCCGATGATGGTCGCCCCGGAGCGCGAGGTGCCAGGAATCAGCGCGAATGCCTGGGCGGCGCCGACTTTCAGGGCGTCTGTCCAGGTCATGGCGTCCACGTCGTGCACACGGACGGGACGCTCTTTTCGCTCCGCCCACAGAATGACGAATGCGCCCGCGATGAACGCGAGGGCGACCGGCACCGGACTAAACAGATGCGCCTTGATGGCGCTGCCGAACGCAAGACCGAGCAGAGCCGCGGGCAGGAACGCGAGCGCGAGGTGCAGCCAGAAGCGCTGCGCAGCGCGATCGGTCAACACGCCGGCCAGAGCCCGCCCGAACCGCGCCCGGTACTCGACCACGATCGCAATCATGGCGCCCGTCTGGATCACAACCTCGAAGACATTGGCGCGCTCGCCGTGAAAGCCAAGAAGATCCGCGGCGAGAATCAGGTGCCCCGTGCTCGAAATCGGCAGGAACTCGGTGAGCCCCTCCACAATGCCGAGAATGAGCGCATGCAGCAGCGAGGAGTCGTCCATGAAAGCGTCGCGTTATTGCGCGCGAGTCTTAGCGGCCGCGCCCGGGCGCTTCATTTCCTGAGCTTGCCCCAGAGCTGGTCGAGGCGCGCGTAGCGGCCGCAGCCGTTGACGTAGAACCTGTACTGCACGGGATTCTTCTTGTAGTAATCCTGATGGTAGTCCTCGGCGGGCCAGAATTCGCCCGCCGCGGTGATTGGCGTCAGGATCGGCTGTTTGAAAGGCTTCTCCTTTTCCCACTTCGCCTTGGACGCCTCGGCGAGGGCTTTCTGGTCCGCGCCGTAATAGAAGATTTCCGGACGGTACTGCGCCCCCCGGTCGCAGAACTGACGATCGATCACGGTTGGATCGTGATTCACCCAGAACTGCTCGAGCAGGCGCTCATAGCTCACCTTCGAGGGGTCGTACGTCACCTCGACCACCTCGGCGTGGCCGGTGGTCCCGCTCACGACCTGCTCGTACGTCGGGCGCTTCGCGCGTCCGCCCATGTATCCCGGCACCGTGGCGACCACGCCAGGCACCTTGTCCATGGCTTCCTCGGTGCACCAGAAGCAGCCGGCGGCGAAGGTGGCCTTGGCGAGACCGGTCGGCTGGCCCTGGGCGAAGACCGGCAAGGCGGCGACCGCGGCCAGCCAGATCTGCAAAGCAAGAAGTCGGCGAATCATCATTTTTGCGCTCCTCTCGTGGCGTTGCCCGCTTGGTCGTTGTCAGGACCAGCGACTTACACTTCGGATTATGTCTCCCTCCGGTTCTACCGTGTCGCGGGGTGGCCTAACCCGCTACACTAGCGCCAATGCAATCTGCCGTGCGTCTCGTCGCGATTTTCGCCGCTCTGACTCTGGTCGCCAATCTCGCGGCCTGGTCGGCGGGGGCGCACGCTAATTTCGAAACGCCAAGCCAGGACCCGCGTGGCGCACAGGCGGCGTTGGCTGGCGGCGATGCGCCTTCTGATTTGCCGCAGCTTTCAAAGAACGGCTGCGCGACGTACTTCGGCGGTCATTGCCAGGGATCCCTCTGCTCCGATCGCGGCGTACCGCTGCCGCTTGCGACTCATTGCGCGGTACCCACGCTAGCGGGTGTCGCGTTGCCCGCTTCTCCCCTCCAGCCCCCCAGTCCCCCTCCCCGCCCGCAATCCGACCGCTGATGTGAAGTGAACCCAGGGCAGGTCGCAGAGTGCGGCGTGCCGCTTTTTCGCGGGAAGGGCAAAGCATGTTGTGGCTGGTTAGTGCGTCGATCCGGCGTGTCGCCGGAATCCCTCTGCAGTTCGGAAGGCTGGCAGGCCTCGTGTCGCTCCTCTTCGCGCCTCTGGCTGCCGCCGAGCACCTCAGCGGCGGCGTCAATGGTGCCGACGCGCGTCTGAAGGGGGTTCTCGAGGAAATGCAGCGGGGAAAGGCTGCGGCCGCGCTCGAGCAGGTCGATCGGCTCATCGCGGCTCATCCGAATTTCCGGCTCGCACACCTGGTGCGCGGAGATCTGCTGCAGGCGCGCATGCAGCCCTTGAAGACGTTCGGCAGCGGCCACAACGGGCGCGAGCGTTTCGAGGAACTGCGTGCCGAGGCGCTCGCGCGGGTGCGGAGTTTCCGCGAGCGACCATCCGCTGATCAGTTTCCGCGCTACCTGCTGGAGCTTGACCGGCTGCAAAAGCATGTCGTCGTCGTGGACTCGAGCCGGTCACGCGTTTATGTGTACGAAAATGCCAGGGGCGTCCCGCACCTGGTCGCCGACTACTACACGACGATCGGCAAGCGTGGCATTGGCAAGACCAAGGAAGGCGACCAGAAGACGCCAGTCGGGGTCTACTACGTCACCTCAAGCATCCCCGGCAGCAAGCTGCCCGACCTGTACGGCTGGGGCGCGTTCCCCATCAATTACCCGAATGCCTGGGACCGCATGCAGGGTCGCACCGGCTTTGGCATCTGGCTGCACGGCGTACCCGCCGACACCTATGCTCGCGCCCCACAGGCAAGTGATGGTTGCGTCGCGCTCGCCAATCCGGATATCGAGGAACTGGCGCTGCGCGTGCAAGTGGGGACCACCCCGGTGATCATCGCCAATGAGATCGAGTGGCTCTCCGCAGGACAGCTGGCGGCGGAGCGTGACGCATTCCGCAGGCAGCTCGACACCTGGCGCTCGGACTGGGAGAGCCGCGACGCGGCCCGGTACCTTGCGCACTACGCGACCCAGTTCCGCTCCGACAGGATGGACCTGGCGGCCTGGGCCGCGCACAAACGCAAGGTCAATGCCGGCAAGAACTGGATCAGGATCGGGCTGTCGAACGTCAGTATTTTCCGCAGTCCCGGCAGTCAGGAGTTGATGGTCGTGAGCTTCGATCAGGATTACCGTTCGAGCAATCTCGTACAGCGATCCCGCAAACGCCAGTACTGGCTGCGCGAAACCGCCGGGTGGAAGATGGTCTACGAGGGACCGACCCAGGGTGCGCCGGTAGCGCTGCCGGAGTCGTACCCGGGGAGGCGCCGCTGAAGCGCTTTCTCGTTCCCCTCGCGGTTTTCGCGGTCGTCGTGGCCTTTCTGGCCGCGGGCTTGACTCTGAATCCGCGCGAAGTGCCGTCGCCTCTGGTGGGCAAGCCGGCGCCCGCGTTCAACCTGCCCTCGCTGCATCGGCCGGACCAGCGCGTCTCGCCCGCCGACCTGCGCGGCCAGCTGTGGATACTCAATGTCTGGGCATCCTGGTGCGCAGCCTGCCGCGACGAGCATCCCGTCATCACCGAACTCGCCAACATGAAATTGATTCCGGTCTACGGGCTCAACTACAAGGACAAGCGGGAAGACGCGCTCGCATGGTTGAGCCGCTATGGCGACCCCTATACCGCCTCACTCGTCGACGCCGATGGGCGCATCGGCATCGATTTCGGCGTTTATGGCGTTCCCGAGACTTACCTGATCGACCGGCAAGGCGTTATCCGATACAAGAAGATCGGACCGGTCACGCGAGAGGACGTTACCGGCAAGATTCTGCCGATATTGGGCAGGACCGCGGACACAGTGAGACCATGAAGCAACGATCACAAGGGCGCACGCCTCCCCGGCGTCGCTTCCTCGCAGGACTGGCGGGACTCGCCTCGGCGCCGCTTCTTCCTGCGTGCGGCTCCGCGGGCAGGACCGAATCCCGTCTGGTCGAGGCGCGCCTGGTCGCGCAGGCGGCGCAGGCTCAGCTCCTGTCGGCCGAGAATCCCCGCACGGAGGTATGGGCGTACAACGGCACGATTCCCGGGCCGGTGCTGCGCCTGCGGCAGGGCGACCGGCTGCGCGTGCAGGTGCAAAACGCGCTTGCGGAGAGCACGACAGTGCATTGGCACGGCATCCGCCTGCCGAACGCCATGGACGGCGTGCCCATCATCACGCAGCCCCCGATCGACCCCGGCGGCAGCTTCGTCTACGAATTCGCGGCCCCGGACGCCGGGACCTTCTTTTATCACCCGCACCAGCGCAGCTATGAGCAGATGGGACGCGGCCTCGCGGGCGCGCTCATTGTCGAGGAGCGCGAGCCGCCCAAGGTGGACCGCGACATCGTCTGGGTGCTCGGCGACTGGCGGCTCGAGCGCGACGCGTCGCTCCGCGGCGGTTTCGGCAACTTCCACGACGTGACCCACAACGGCCGGATCGGCAATACCGTGACGATCAACGGCTTCGATCTGGAGGCGTTCCGCGTACGCGCGGGCGAGCGCATCCGCCTGCGCCTCATCAACGCCGCCACCGCACGGGTGTTCGCGCTCGCCTTCCGCGGCCACCGGCCATGGGTGATCGCGCTCGACGGCCAGCCGGTGGAGCCGCACGAGCCCGAGCGTGGCTTGGTCGAGCTTGGCCCCGCGATGCGCGCCGACATTCTGCTCGACATGACGGCCGCTCCGGGAAGCCGCCATATGGTGCACGACAGCTTCTATCGCCGCGTCGAATACGATCTGGTGGAGTTCTCCTACAGCGACGAGCCGCCGCTGCGCGACCGCCCGGAAGATCCGCCGCGCCTGCCGGCAAACCCGCTTTCCGAGCCTGACTTGAAGCGCGCCGAGCGGCACCAGGTGGTGTTCACCGGCGGCATGATGGGCAATATGCGCGGCTTGCCGCGGGGTACGGCCTGGGCGCTGAACGGGGCGACGAACGGCTGCGGTGAGAGCGCGATGCCGTTCGATCCGCTTTTTGTTCTGCGCAAGGGACGAAGTTACGTGCTCGATCTCGCGAACGATACCGCCTGGCACCATCCGATCCATCTGCACGGCCACGCCTTCCGTGTCCTGACGCGCAACGGCCGCGAAACGCGGCACCGCGAATGGCTCGATACCGTGATGCTCGCGCCGCGCGAGCGCGCCGAGATCGCCTTCGTCGCCGACAATCCCGGCGACTGGATGTTCCACTGTCACGTTCTCGAGCATCAGGCCGGCGGCATGATGGCCTGCATTCGAGTCACCTCATGAGGAGCGCCACGGACAAGCGCAAGATGATCTGGCGCGCATCGCTGTCCGTTGGCGCCGTGGCGCTCGCGCTGGGCTTGCTTGCCGCGCTGGCGGTGATCGATTCCCGATCGGCGCCGAAGTTCGCGGCGATCGACGTCACGGGCGCGGATTGGGGGAAGACTCTCAGTCTCACCGACCACACCGGCCGCCCTCGGACCCTTGCGGACTTCCGCGGCAAGGCAGTGGCGATGTTTTTCGGCTTCACGCATTGCCCGGACGTTTGCCCGACCGCCATGGCGGAGTTCGCGGAAGTGATGAAGCTGCTCGGAGGGGAAGCGAGCCGGGTCCAGGTGCTGTTTGTCACAGTCGATCCCAAGCGCGATACGCCGCAGGTGCTCGCGCAGTACGTGCCTGCGTTTCATCCCTCCTTCCTCGGCCTCTACGGCGATGCAGAAACGACTGCCAGAACGGCGGCGGAGTTCAAGATCTACTTCCATGCGCAGGCGCCGAACCAGCACGGCTCCTACAGCGTGGATCACTCGTCGCAGGTATTGGTGTTCGACCCGGAGGGCCGGCTCAGGCTGCTGATGAAGCCGGACCTCACGCCGGATGCGATGGCGCAGGATCTACGCATCCTGCTGCGGCAGTCACGGGAGTGAGGATGGACGGATGCTGAAGGCAGCTACTGTGGCAATGCTGATCGGGCTTTTCTGGACGGCGCTTGCCGCCGGTGCAGACGAGGCAGCTGTGCGCCTTATGGTGGAAGAGAAGTTTCGCGGCACCGCTGCAGTGGAGACTGTGCAGAAGGCGCCGTTCGGCGATCTGTATGAGGTCGTGGTGCGAGGGCCCGACGGTCCGCAGGTGTTCTACGTCGACGGCGCCGCGACTGTGATCATCGCCGGTCAGGCGATCGACGCGAAAAGCGGGCGCAATCTCACGGAGGAGCGGCAGCGCAAGCTGGGCGTGGTGAAATGGGATTCGCTACCGTTCAAGGACGCGGTGACGACGGTGCGAGGAACCGGAAGGCGCAAGATCGCGGTCTTTTCCGATCCCCACTGTCCATATTGCAAGACGTTCGAGAAAGACCTCGCGAAGATCGACGACATCACGATCCAAGTCTTTCTCTATCCGGTAATACGTCCCGAGTCGGTCACCCTTACCAAGGCCGTCTGGTGCTCGAAGGATCGCGCCAAAGCATGGAACGATCTCATGCTGCGCGACGTCCAGCCGTCGGCCAGGCCGGATTGCGACACACCTGTAGAGAGGGTAGTCGCACTGGGGCGCAAGCTCGGCGCGAGTTCAACGCCGACCTGGTTTTTGGAGAACGGTGAGCGACGTAGCGGCGCGCTGCCGCTTGCCGAGATGCGCAGGCTTCTCGACGAAGCGTCGCCACTTAGGCGTTGATGGAGACGAAGCGTTTAGTACTGACGAGGTTTGGTGTCGCTGCGGCGTTGGTCGGGGCCATGGCCGCGGGCGCCGGCATCTACGTCGCCCTGTCGCCACAGGAAAGCGCGCAGGGTGGATCCGGGGCGCGGTCGGAGCCGCGATCCGTTCCAGAAATCCAGTTCCAGGACGGATCCGGCCGAGCCCGCTCCCTCGCGGAGTTCAGAGGCAAAGTCGTCCTGCTCAATCTATGGGCCACCTGGTGCACGCCGTGCCGGGAAGAGATGCCCTCGCTCGACCGTTTGCAGGCCAGGCTCGGCGGGCCGGGTTTCGAGGTGGTGGCGCTCTCCATCGACCAGCAGGGGACTCCTGTAGTCAGGAAATTCTACGACGAGCTTGGCATCAAAGCGCTCAAGCTTTACAACGATCCGTCTGCGCAGGCGGGTTTCAAGCTCGCAACGCGCGGCCTGCCCACGACGCTTATCATCGATCGAGCTGGCAGGGAGGTTGGCCGTCGCGTCGGCCCCGCCGAGTGGGACGCGCCCAAGATGGTGGAAGAATTGCGCGGCATGGTCGAAGCCTCCGGTCGTTGATGGAGCCCTCGACACTCGGGATGGTCACCGCCTTCGCCGCAGGCGCGGTCTCGTTCCTCTCGCCCTGCGTGCTGCCGCTCGTGCCTGCATACATGTCCTACGTCACCGGGCAATCGCTTGGTCGGCATTCAGGGTCCGGCACGGGAAGCTCGCGCGCGAATGCCGCCTTGCTGAGCCTTTCTTTCGTCCTGGGTTTCTCCGCGGTGTTCATCGCCCTCGGGGCGAGCGCCACGGCGCTGGGCCAGCTGCTGCTGCAGTACCGCCACGAAGCCGGCATCGTGGGCGGCGTGCTCGTCACTCTGTTCGGACTCGCGATGCTGGTGGGCGTCGAGCGCATTCCGTTCCTGCGCCGCGACGCGCACCTTCACGTTCACGCCGCGACCGCCAGTCCGACGTCGGCGTTTCTCCTCGGGCTCGCGTTCGGCTTCGGCTGGACACCCTGCATCGGCCCGATCCTCGGAGTGATCCTCACCGCCGCCGCCGTGAGTGAATCGTCCTCGTCGGGGATTCGACTGCTCGGCGCATACTCGGCCGGTCTGGGCATTCCGTTCCTGCTGACGGCGGTATTCCTGCATGACATGGCGGGACGATGGCGAATACTGCGCAAGGCAGGACGCCCCCTGATGATGATCGCAGGTTCGGTCATGATCGCGATGGGGGTCGCGATGATGACCGGCACGCTGACCCGCTTCAGCTACTGGCTGCTCGAGCAGTTTCCGGCGCTCGGACGGATTGGATAGGCAAGTGAAGAGCCTGCTTCGCATTGCCACGGGTATCGATGCGGTCACGAGATCGGTCGCCCGCGTGGCGCAATGGGCGTTGCTGGCAAACGCGCTTCTCGTCGCGGGCAACGCGGTCGGCCGCAAGTTCTTTGCCATATCGACACCGGTCATCTACGACCTGCAATGGCACTTCTTCGCCGCTGTGGTGCTGTTCATGGCGGCGTACACCCTGCAGCGCAACGAGCACGTGCGCGTCGACATCCTGGCGCAGCGCCTGGGCGAGCGCGGCCTCGCCAAGCTCGACCTTTTCGGCATCGTGCTCGTGTTGCTGCCGGTGTGCCTGCTCATGGCTTGGGCGACCACGCCGACTTTCGTCGCTGCTCTGGTCTCCGGGGAAACGCGCGGCACGCGGGAAGTGCTCAGCAATATTCCGGCGTGGATCATCAAGAGCTTCCTGCCAACGGGGTTCTTCCTGCTCGCCGTGCAGGGCGTCGCGGAGGCCATCCGCTGCGTCGCCTGCCTGAAAGGCGCATTCAGTCGTCCGGTGCTTAAGCGCCAGCTCATCGACGGATCGGCATGACGGTCGACATCCTGATCCCCGCGATGTTCGGCTCGCTCGTGATTGCGCTGATCGCCGGATTCCCGGTCGCCTTCTCCATCGCGGCAGTCGCGGCACTTTTCGGGATCATCGGGCTGTTGACCGGCCACTACGAGCCCGAGTTCCTTCTCGCCATGACGTTCCGCGTCGAAGGCTTCTTCCGCAATGAGAACCTGCTGTCGATCCCGCTTTTTCTTTTCATGGGGATGCTCCTCGAGCGGACGCGCATCGCCGAAGACATGCTGCGCGCCCTGGACCGCCTCATGGGTAATTTGCGCGGCGGCATGGCGTACACCACCGTTCTGGTCGGTGCGAGCATCGCGGCGATCACCGGATTCGTCTCCGCCTCCGTCATTGCGATCGGCCTGATCGCGCTGCCGGCGATGCTGAAGAGAGGCTACGACCCGAAGCTCGCGACGGGGGTCGTCGCCGCCTCCGGCACGCTCGCCCAGATCCTCCCACCGAGCATCGTGCTCATCGTCCTAGCGGACCAGCTAGAGGTGCTGCTGCTCGACATTTACCACGCTGTGCTCATTCCGAGCGCTGTGCTCGTCGGGCTGTATCTCGTCTATGTCTTCATCCTGACGCGCTGGCGGCCGCAAACCGCGCCGACCGCGGGTGCGGCCGAGGCGGCGCCGGAATCGCGGCCCGCCGCATGGCGCGAAGCCGCGGTCGCCGCCGGGTTTCCGCTCGGCATCATTCTGCTCGTGCTCGCGTCGATCTATTTCGGCGTCGCGACGCCGAGCGAGGGCGGCGCGATCGGCGTCACCGGCACGCTGCTCCTCGGGGTCCTACGGCGCAAGCTCAACTGGAGCAACCTGCGCCAGGCCATGGAAACCACTGGCATCCTTTGCAGCTGCGTGATGTTCCTGCTCTTCGGCGCGTCCTTCTTCACACTGGTGCTGCGCGGCCTGGGTGGGCACGACTGGATCGAGACACTTTTCCGCCACATCCCGGCGGGACAGCTCGGGTTTCTGATCTTCGTCAATGTCGCCATCTTCGCCCTCGCATTCTTTCTCGACTTTTTCGAGATCGCCTTCATCATCCTGCCGCTGGTCGCGCCGGTGGCGGTCAAAATGGGCATCGACATGACCTGGTTCGCGGTGCTGGTGGCGGTGAACCTGCAGACCTCGTTCATGCATCCGCCATTCGGCATTGCGCTCTACAACCTGAGAAGCGTCGCGCCTGCTTCTGTTAAGACGACGGACATCTACTGGGGTGCGGTGCCGTTCCTCGCCATCCAGATACTCATGGTCGCGGTGCTGATTGCGTTTCCGGAAATCGTCCTCAAAAATGTGGAACCAGAAACGCCAGGCAGTATCGAATTCGTGAATCCCGAGCTCGAGGAAATCCCGTCCGGTCCGCCTTCGGCGTACGAAGGATCCGCCAGGGAATGAGGCTGAACAGATATCCGCTGCTCGCGCCGGATTTGATCTTTGTCAAAGGCCGCCGGGAGCGCACGGGTGACATCCTATTCAACCGAATCGAAGGAGTACACATGAAACGCTGCTCCACCAGATTTTCCTTATTTCCACCTGGCTCAGCCGTTCATTGCAGAGTCCTTTTCGCGAGGGATAAAGCGAGCGGCGGGATAGCGAGCCATTGCGCAAGCGGCGACACTCCGATGCGGATTCCGAAAACCTCGAGCATAGGCATCAACGACGAGTAGCTCCACCTGAGCAAGTTGGTGTTTGTCCACTCACTGAACACTGTATAGCCGGCGCCAAGTAACACGAGCAAGGTCGAAACTGCGCTCCACCGCCACTGGGCAGGCGCGGCGGCGCGAAGAAGCATCAACGATAGAGCAAGCGCCGCCGTGCCGATCAGTAAGTCCCCCAGTGTGCAATGAATTACCGCGAACGCGATCTCTGCCCGCGTGCCTTCGGCCCAGATCGTGTAGAGCGGAAGCTGGACGGTCTCCCACGCGAGATTCATGAGAGCAAGCCAGGGTAGATAGCCCCGAAAGATGAGCGCGAGCGCCTTGCGGTCGCGGTACCATGGCTCGCTCACGTGGACAGGGCCGCTTAATTTCTACTTCACCTCCGTAATGACGTAGTCCTTGCCCGATTTCGTGAAACTGAAGTCGACCTTCGCGCCTGGCTTCATCTTCTCCTGCATCTTCGGATCTTTCGCGACGAAGCCCATTGTCATGGTCGGCCAATTGAGGCTCTTCACGGGCTCGTGCTTGATGGTGACCTTATCCTTATCGACCTTCGTGACCACGCCGGTGGCGCTATGAATATCCGCCTTGACATCCATCGCCTTCGAGTCCATTCCCTTCATCTCCATTCCCTTCATGCCGCTCGACTGCGCGTGCGAGAGCGTCGCGACGGAGAACAGGCAGAGGGTTGCAAGGATCACATTGCGTTTCATGGCTTTTCCTTTCTCTTGGGTTTTACAGGGTTTATCGAAATAACAGCAAAGCGGCCGTTCACCAGACCGGCCTTGAAGTGGACGCGATCACCTTTCTTCACGCGTGCGAGCAATGCCGGATCGGCGACGTTAAAGACCATCGTCATTGGGTCCATGTCTATCTCGGGCAGGTAGCCGTGGCGGATGGTGATCTCTCGGGTTGCCTTGTCCACACTGACGACCTGGCCTTCGTTCTGGCGGAGCGCGCTTGGCGCCGTGGACTGCGCCATCGACGCCGGCGCAACGGCTAGAAGTACCCAGATCCAGAGTCGCGTCATTTGGCGATCCTTCGCCCACGTTTCATCAGCAGGTATGCCGCCGGTATCACAAGCATGGAAAGCAAAGGTGCGGTGATCATGCCGCCAATCATTGGCGCGGCAATGCGCTGCATCACCTCGGCGCCAGTGCCATCGGACCACATGATGGGAGCAAGCCCCCCGAGAATCACCGCCACCGTCATCGCCTTCGGCCGCACGCGCTGCACCGCGCCGTGGTCGATGGCCTCGAGGACCTTGTCGGGCGGGTACTCCGCGAGCGCGTTTCTCAGGTAGAGAAGCATCACGACACCGAATTCGGCGGCGAGACCCGCGAGCGCGATGAATCCGACCGCGCCCGCCACTGACAGGTTATGACCGAGCAGATACAGGGTCCAGAATCCGCCGATCAGCGCGAACGGCAGTGTCACCATGATGAGCGCCGCCTCGTCGAAGCGCCGGAATGCCAGGTACAGCAGCACAAAGATGATCGCCAACGTGAACGGGATAACGACGGTCAGCCGCTTCTGCGCGCGTTCCAGGAACTCGAACTGGCCGGACCAGGCGACTGAGACGCCAGGCGGCAGTTTTACCTCACGCGCGACCGCCCGCTTCGCGTCGTTCACCACTGAAACGAGGTCGCGCCCACGGATATCGACATAGATCCAGCCAGCAAGGCGCGCGTTCTCGCTGCGCAGCATCGGCGGGCCGTCGGAAATATCGAGTTTCGCCACCGTGCCGAGCGTGATCTGCGCGCCCGCCTCGGTCACGATCGGCAGGGACCGCAGCTTTTCCACCGAATCGCGCAGCTCGCGTGGATAACGCACGCTGATCGGGAAACGGCGGCGGCCCTCGATCGTTTCGCCGACGGTTTCGCCGCCGATGGCGCTCGCGACCACGGATTGCACGTCCACGATGTTGAGCCCGTAGCGCGCCGCAGCCGCCCGGTCGATGGTCACATCGATGTAGCGCCCGCCGCTGACGCGCTCGGCCAGCACCGAGGATGCGCCCGGCACTTCCTTGACGACGCGCTCGATCGCCTGCGCCGCCTGTTCGATTTCCGCGAGGTCGTTGCCGGACACCTTGATGCCGAGCGGGCTCTTGATGCCGGTCGCAAGCATGTCGATGCGATTGCGGATCGGCGGAATCCAGATGTTGGCGAGGCCCGGTAGACGAACCAGGCGATCCAGTTCCTCGACCAGCTTCTCCGGCGTCATGCCCGGGCGCCATTCGCTGCGCGGTTTCAGTTGCACCGTGGTTTCGACCATTTCCAGAGGGGCCGGATCGGTCGCCGTTTCGGCGCGCCCGATCTTGCCGAAAACGCGCTTCACTTCCGGCACGGTGGCGATCAAACGGTCGGTCTGCTGCAGGAGTTCGGCCGCCTTGGCGGGCGAAATTCCGGGCAGCGCCGAAGGCATGTACAGGATATCTCCCTCGAACAGCGGCGGCAGGAATTCGCCGCCCAGGCGCGACACCGGAATTGCAGTCAGCACTAGCAAAACCAGAGCCACCAGCAGGGTTGCCTTCGGCCAGCGCAGAACCCAGGCCAATAGCGGCCGGTACACCGCGATCAGCAGGCGGTTAAGGGGGTTCTTGCGCTCCTCAGGAATGCGGCCCCGGATCAGGTAGCCCATGAGGACCGGGATCAAGGTCACCGCAAGGATCGCGGAGGCCGCCATGGCGTAAGTCTTGGTGTAGGCGAGCGGCGAGAACAGGCGCCCCTCCTGCGCTTCCAGCGCGAACACCGGAATGAACGAGAGCGTGATCACCAGCAATGAAAAGAACAGCGCCGGCCCGACCTCGACCGCCGCGTCCCCGATCAACCGCCAGCGCTCCTCGCCGGTCGCCGAACTGCCTTCAAGCTTTTTATGGGCGTTTTCGATCATCACTACCGCCGCATCCACCATCGCGCCGATGGCGATCGCCAGGCCACCGAGCGAAAGAATGTTCGCGTTCACGCCCTGGTAGTACATGACGATGAACGCGGCCAGGACCCCGAGCGGCAGCGTGACGATGGCGACCAGCGCGGAGCGCAGGTGCAGGAGGAACGCGACGCAGACGAGCGCCACGACGACGAACTCCTCGGCCAGCTTGTCGCGCAGGTGCGCCACCGCGCGCTCGATCAGCCCGGAGCGATCGTAGGTCTCCACGATCTCCACGCCTTGCGGTAACCCTTTTTTCAATTCTTCCAGCTTCGCCTTGACCGCGGCGATCGTTTCCAGGGCGTTCTTGCCCGAGCGCATCACGATCACGCCGCCCGCGACTTCGCCTTCGCCGTCGAGTTCCGTGATGCCGCGGCGCATTTCCGGGCCGATCTGCACGCGTGCGACATCTTTCAGCGTCACCGCAATACCGCCCTTTGCTATCATGAGGGGGATGGCGCGGAAGTCTTCCAGCGTCTTCAGGTAGCCGCTCGCGCGCACCATGTACTCGGCCTCGCCGAGTTCCAGCACCGATCCGCCGGTTTCCCGGTTGGCGCCCTGGATCGCCGCCACTACGCGCGCATGCGGAATGCCATAAGCGCGCAGCCGGTCGGGGTCGAGCACCACCTGGTACTGGCGCACCATGCCGCCCACTGACGCCACCTCCGCAACGTTCGGCAACGCTTTCAACTCATACTTGAGGAACCAGTCCTGGATCGCGCGCAACTCGCCCAGGTCATGCCGTCCGGAGCGGTCCATAAGCGCGTACTGGTATATCCAGCCCACACCCGTGGCGTCGGGTCCGAGAGCGGGCTTCGCCTGCGGCGGCAGCCGGGACTGCACCTGGCTCAGGTATTCGAGCACCCGGGAGCGCGCCCAGTACGGATCGGTGCCGTCCTCGAACAGGATGTAGACGAAGGAATCGCCGAAGAACGAATAGCCGCGCACCGTCTTCGCGCCCGGCACCGACGACATGGTGGTGGTGAGCGGGTAGGTGACCTGGTCCTCGACGATGCGCGGCGCCTGGCCGGGGAAGGGCGTGCGGATGATCACCTGCACGTCGGAAAGATCGGGAATGGCGTCGAGCGGGGTCTTCAGGACCGCGTAGACACCCCAGGCCGCAACCATCGCGGTCGCCATCAGTACCAGGAAACGGTTGCCGATCGACCAGCGGATGAGTGCCGCGATCATTTCGCGCTCCGCGGCGCGATCTTCTCGATCAGGTAGTTGCCGTCCTTGTCGGGTTCGCCACGAAGGTCAAACTCTACCGCGTCGCCCTTTTTCAGCTTCGCCAGCGCGGCCTTGTCGGCGACGCCGAATCCCATCTTCATCTGCGGCCATTTCATGGACGGGATCGGCTCGTGGTCCAGCTCGACGCTTCCTTTCGCCACATCGATATCCGTGACCCTGCCGCGTCCCGGATGCGTCGCTCCCCGGGATGGCGTTTGCGCGGGGCCTTCCAGGCGATCCAGCGCACCCTTCAGGCTCGATTCGGAATCGATCAGGAACTGGCCCGAGGCGACCACGCGCTCGCCCGGCTTGAGACCTTGCAGAATCTCCGTCCGGCCGGCCATCTCCGCGCCGGTCTTCACCGTCGCGGGGCGAAAGCGTTCGCCGTCCATGACGATCACCACGTTGCGCGTACCGGTCTGGATGACCGCTTCGGTCGGGACGGCAAGCACCTTGCGTGCGGCGGAGACCAGCGCCGCAGTGACAAACATTCCCGGCTTGAGTTCAAGACGAGGGTTGGGAAGCATGATGCGCGCCTTGAGCGTGCGCGTCTGCGCGTTCAGTTCGGGATAGACGTAGTCCAGCTTCCCTTCGAACGCCTTGCCGGGCAGCGTTTGCACGCTGACCGCGGCGCGCAGGCCCGGCCGGAGCAACGCACCCTGCGCTTCGGGGACTTCGACCACGACCCAGACCGAGGACAGATCGGTGAGCGTGAACGCCGCTGCGCCGGCCTGCACCATGGCGCCTTCCCGAACGCCCAGTTCGCTCACGATGCCGGAGATCGGCGCGACGAGCGGCACTCTCCGGATTGCGGTACCGGACTGCTCGATCTTCCTGATATCGCCGTCGCGCATGCCCATCGATTCGAGTCTCCGCCGTCCTGCGCGCACGAGCGGCTCCTCCGTGGTGTTCGCCTGTGCCATGCGTCGGGCGAGCAGGTACTCTTCCTGCGCCGCAACCAGGTCGGGCGAGTAGATCTCGGCCAATACCTGTCCCGTGCGAACTGGATCGTTCAGCGCCCGGACGTGCAGTTTCTCGACCCATCCCGCGGTCCGCACTTCGGCGCGCGCGATACGCCGCTCGTCAGCCTGCACGGTTCCTACCGCCGGCATCTCCTGCCGAAACTCCACGACCTCGGCCGGCGAAGTGCGCATGCCGAGGTTTTGCTGCGCGCGCGCGCTCACCGTGACGCCGCTGTCGGCGCCCGGTTTCTCGTCGCCATAAACGGGAACCAGTTGCATGTCCATGAACGGCGACTTGCCCGGCTTGTCGAATTTCTGCTGCGGGAACATCGGGTCGTGGTAGTAGAGAGGCTTGCGCTCGCCAGTCGGGGCCGCAGCGGCGTCCGTGGAGGGCGTGTGCATCATTCGATGCATGGCGTAGCGGTAGCCGCCCACAGCTCCCGCTCCGAGGACTGCGATGCCGACAAATCCGGCCGCGAGTGCGCGTTTCATCGATGGGCTCCGTAGTCTTCGTAGTATTGCAATGCGACGCGCGCGCGCAGCTGTGCCGCGCGCAGCGTCTGTTCCTGCATCCTCGCCTCGACCAGCGCGCGCCGCGCCTCGAGCACGCTGGCAAGCGGCGTGCCGCCGGCGCCATACTGCGCAAGCAGCGTCTCGAGACGCGCCCGGACGTCGGGCAGTATCGTTTCGCTGACGTTCCGGATCCGCGCGCCGGTGATGCGCCATTCCGAATACGAAGAATCGAGCTCCGCCCGCAGCTGGCGCAGATGGTCGGCGCGCTGCTCGCGCGCGCGTTCAGCGAGTCTCAGCTTGGACGCGAGCGTACTTTCCTGCTTGCGCTCGGCGAACAGCGGCAGTTCGAAGGCGATCTGGAACATCAGCATGTCGGAGCGTCCCCCGCCGCGCGCGTAGTAGCCAACCTCGACCGTGCGGTCGCTTTTTGTGGCCTCGCGCGCCAGCGCCACCTCGGCGTCGGCGAGCTGTTGCTGCAGCGCGTGCATCTCGTGCTGCGGATGCGAATCCAGGGCGGCGCGCAGCGCATCGAGCGGCGCCGGCTCGGCCAGGACCGGGAGCGCCTCCGGCAGCTGCAGCGCCGCCGCCTCCGGCACCCAGCGTGCGATCCCCGCGCGCGCGCGCTCGCGTTGCGCCGCGAGTTCGAGGCGCCGGTCGGCGACCTGATTGAGCGCCAGGCGCGCCGCGAATACGTCGGCCTGGGAGCCGCGGCCGCTGCCGAGCGCGCTGCGGCCGGCATCGATGGCGCGCGCATGCTCGGCGGCAAGCTCGTCGTAGAGGTGCTGATTGGCCGTGGCGAGCCAGAGATCGCTCCAGGCGAGTCCCACGTCGCGCACGATCGTCTGCATCAGGCCATGCGACTCGGCCAGCGACAGGTTCGCCTCGGTGTGGCTGCGCTCGGAGCGCAGCCTGCGCTTGTCGCCCCCGGGAATCGTCTGCTCCCAACTGACGCCCAGCTGGGTCATGTCGTCGCGCGCGCCGGGAAAACCGCGCGTCGGAAAATTGAGTGCGCCAAGCTTGAGCCGCGGATCCGGCAAAGCTCCGTCCGCCAGCGCGCCCAGCTGCCCGGCACGCCACGAATGCTCGAGCGCGCGCAGCGCGGGCTGTTGATCGAGCGCGCGGCGGCGCGCCTCGTCCAGGGTCAGGGTCTGCCCAAGGGCAGGCGTGGCGGCCATGAGAGCCGCGAACAGCAGTAGATGATGCATTCGATCCTCCGCATTGCAAGACCGCCGCCAGCGGTTGCCGGCGGCGCGATCTCAAGCGCGGAGAATCAGATCAGGAAGGACTGGAAGAGTATTCGCGGCGGCGGAGCGCCCGGGTGCGGCAGCGTGTCGTGCCGGCCGCCCCGAGGGAGCGGTACGCTCTCGAAAGCCACGATCACCAAAAAAGATGCCTGGTTCCGTGCGGGGACAGCGACTTGCGGAGTATCCGAACTTTGATCGTTGCCGAGGCAGTGAGCGAGGCAAATGTTCGCGTTCTTCGCTGGTTCATCGTGGCAGGACGGTTCGCCCGCCTTTGCCATGATGGCCTGCGCGGGGGCCACGCGCAGCCAGTCGCAGGCAGCCACCGCGAGCGCTGCCTGGGCGAACAACATCGTGCCCAGAATCACGCTGGCAATTTTTCTGACAGTTCCCCTGGAGCTCATGCGCCGCATTCTACTCTCCTGAGAGGCGCACCGCGTGTCGCCTCTCCACTTTCATGACGCGTCCCAGCACAGTTCGTACACCCGGTGAAAGCCGCTGAATCCCCTCAGGCGGCAGACGCCCACCTGGCGGACCATGGGATCCGCCGATCGCAGTTCATTGGCAGCATCCTCATCCAGGAAGACCCGGCTGCGGTCTGGATGCCCGTTCCAACAGTTGCGATATCATGCAACTATGCACCTGGTCGCCGTCGACGCTGCGCTTGTCTTTCAGGCATTGGCAGATCCGACGCGCGTTCGGATCGTCAGGCTCCTCGCCGCAGCCGACGAGGAGGCCTGCCTGTGCGAGCTGGTGGACAGCCTGCATGCGCCTCAATACAAACTTTCCCGCCACCTCAAGATCCTTAGGCAGACCGGGATTCTCGCGACCGAAAAGGAGGGCCGATTCATCTATCACCGCCTGGTCGCGCGCCCGCCGTACCTCGCGCGGCTGCACGCGGCATTGCGCAGCTTGCCGGACCGCAATGGCCAGTTTTCCGGTGACCTGCGCCGGTTCCGCCAGCGTATGCGTCTACGTGATGCCGGACGCTGTCGAATTGGCATACAAACGCCCTTGCTGGCCGTAGCCGCTAAGGGACGCGCGGTGGCATGACCACGCTCTCCCGTTTTCACGTCCCGCAGATGGACTGCGCCGCCGAGGAGCAGATGGTACGCGACGCACTCGATGGCATGGAAGGTATCCAGGCGCTTCGCTTCGATCTTCCTGCGCGACGCCTCGCGGTTCACCACGAGGGGAAGGCGGGGCCCTCGCGGATCGGCTGGCAACGCTTGGCCTCGGCGCAGCGCTTGAGGCCTCGGAGGAGACCGCTGGCAATGCCACGACGCCTGCGCACGGCGACGGCCGAATGTCGCATGCTTGGCGCTTATTTCACGTCACCGCAAAGGCGGTGTGCACATGCGGGCGAGTTGGATTTTCTCGACCAACGACGTGATCGCGAACGCAGGCGTGATCCTCGCTGGATTCCTGGTCGCATGGACGGGGTCGCGGCTACCGGATCTGATAGTCGGCTGCATGATCGCAGTCGTTGTGTTTTCCGGGGCGCTGCGGATTCTGCGCCTGCGCCAGAGAACGACAATTCGAGGGCAACATGACTGAGCCGCAGCCCGAACAGAAGCCGGACGATAAGTATGTCGCCGACTTGAAGAACCGTTTTGGCGACATCCTCGAGAAGCCGGCGAGCAGCAGCCGCTGGGCGGCGATCAAGGACCGGCTCGCGATCGTCGCCGTGATTCTCGTCTTCGCGATACTCATGTTCCTGATAATGGACGGCTCATTCACGAATTTCCGCTGCACCTTCGCTGAGTTTGTCACTTTCGAGTGCAATCGCTGGGCGGGCGAGGAGCATCCCTCGCTCCGGCGATACAACGAGGAACCCGCTAGCGGCACAGACCGCCGCTAGCACCGCACGCCCTTGGCGAGCGATCGCGCATCCGGAGGTAACGCCAAGGACGCTAGCACACCAAGCCGCCGACGAAGATGGCAGCCGTCCGATGCCGAGGCAACGGATTCTTGCTCCACGTTCTCTAATCCGCAGGTCCCCGAGCGTGACGTAGACGTGACGTAACCGGCGGGTTTCGGCACTTCTTGGCGAGTGAGGGCGGGCCAATATACAATCACTTACGCATCAAAGCTCCTCTGTGCGGCCGCGGGAACCGAGGGAAACGTCATCATGCAGCCGTCACCTCATCTGTGTTTTCATCGTGTAGGCAGACTGCACCCTCCCATGATGGGAAGATACCCGCCCAGCTTACTCAAGATCATGGCAGGCGAAGGCTTGGCCGAGAACACGGGCTTTCACAAGATCGCCCTGCAGGTGGTCATCACCTCGCACGCCCTGGGCAAGAACGAGGAGCAGATGCTGGCGGCTTGCGAGGGCTTGCTGCTCAACCACGTGTCTGATGGGCACCGCTACAACACCCCAGCCAAGCGCCGCATTGAGCTGCAGCGGCTCTTTCGCTACACCGAGGGCAACCCTTGCTACGAGTACCGCAAGGACGCCGTACGGTCGCTCCTGCCCATGGGGACGGTGGCGCCGGATCTGGACGGCCTCGGGGTAGGCGGGGCGTTCGGCCGACAATATTTCCTTGAAGGCCGATGGCGCGCCCCCTCGGTCTGGCGCTGGACACACCTTGGGCCTTTGCGCGCGTAATGTGGTCTAGACGGCGCCCTGGCCCACACGCGGGCGCGCGGTAGTAATCAAGTAGGCAAAAAAACGCGGCGCGTTTCGGGCGCGCTCGTCGTCTGGCCTGCAGACCGGCCCACTTTCGTTACCTGCGTTTCGGTCGTTGTCGGGGTCGCCGTCCAACGCATTGGCGCGCCACGCGGACGCCAACGACGTGCCAGGCGTCATGCCCGCCAGCTACCCAGCTACGAGCCGCTTCACCTCCACGTTCAACTCTACGAATATGGACGGCAAAAGCTTGTCGAACTTAGGCGCTGTAAAAATGATGAGTATATTGATGGCTAATACAAAAACTAAAAACAAAGATACCAATTAGGATCAGTACGTTGCGTTGCAATTGGTGGCGGAGAGGGAGGGATTCGAACCGCCGGTACCCTTGCGGGCACAACAGATTTCGAGACTTCAAGGGGAAGAGCGTCTTATCCACGGTCGCGCGGGAGGCGCCTATCACGCACGCAACGCGCGGCGGTGGGTAAGCCCGCACACGGCGGGCTGTGATGATGACTACGGATTCATTCGCTGAGTGAACTTCCCGCACGCTAGCGCAGCCTCGGCGTGATTCCTGGTCACGAAATACTCGGCGGACTCGCGCGAAAATGGAACACCTCGGTCCTCCGTACCCAGGTAAAAGCCGGCCTGTGATTCGAGGACTGTCACGGGTAATTCGATCCCGCAGATTTCCTTGGCCAATTTTCCAATCATGGTTTCGCTCCCAACGGATTAAGGCTTGTGAAATGGTCGTGCCAACTCGCGCGGGCACGATCGCCGCTCAGGCTGTTACCTGCTTGCCAGACGCAACCGACACCTTTGACGTGCAGATCGAAAAACGCAGGTTGAACTTGATTCGACATGATGGTCTCCTTTTGAATGAAAAATAGGGAGACCACGCCCCTCGCCGGGGATGGGACTCCCCGACAGGGATGAAGCTACTGACGACTACCTCCAGACCTTGCGGTCACCGGCTCCCAGGAGATCAGACCGGTTTCAGTTGATCATTGACGCTCGGGCGCATTCCGTCGGCGCGAGCAGTACGGACTGCATCTATATGCAGGTGACAGCGGTCGCCGCATTTTGGTTCCAGATCACGGCGTCGATCTTGACTGGATAAACACGATCACGAGCGGAACAAGTCTTATCCACGGTCGCGCGGGCGGCGCCTATCACGCACGAACGCGCGGCGGTGGGTAAGCTGTCCGTCCCAGCTACATCACTTCGGGATCGTTAGCACTGCTGACACACCTACGTTCGGGCGAACCTCGCGTGAGCCTTTCGTGTCCAGGAGGAACTCATGTGCGTATCGCTTGGTCATAAGGGTAGCCGTGCGGGCTCGCGAGATGCAACATACTGTTGCCATTGCGTGCGGGAGCGCGCAAGATCGAGGTCAGTTTCACGCTGGCTGCGTCAGCCCGGTTGATGCCCGTCATCGCATCGCCCTGCTCGCAAAGTCGAGCGCGAACGCCGGTCTCATCTCCTGAAAACCGGCAGCCGCAAGGCTTGGAGATACGCGTAAGTCTGCAAGCCACGTCCGAAATTCGGACACTCATCGGCATCGCTCCTGCGGCTGTACTGCAGCAACGAAGGCCGACTCTTGTCGTAAGCCGCCACGCGTCGCCGTCATCCCCCGGGCCATGACCTGGCTCTCCTGCCCCAACAGGTGCTCGTCCTTCAGGCGAACGTGATCTGCGCCAGCGGCACCCCGCTCAAAAGCGAGCTGCTAGCCGGCGCCGAAGGACGGTAGCGACGTCCACGATTGCGCTGCTGCAATCGGGCGGGCATCAACCCGGCAGAAATCTGCGCCAATCGCGTCGTCACTACGCGGCGGCAGCCGGTAGTGACGACGCGCACGATGCCCCAGCCGACAAGGAGTTATCGATGGCTGGCGCAAGTGACAACCCCAAGTGATGGGCTCCCTGACCCATCGTCATTCTGGACCGCGCAACACGGTCCGTCCTCCTGCCCGCTCCCCGCGGGCTCCGTTGAAGTAAAGCGCGCCGACGAGGCGCCCCTCGAGCCCTGGGTCAATGGCTCGTCTCGATGGATCGGCTTCCCGCAGGAAGCGCCATCGAAGCCAATGCCGCGTGCCGCGGCGGCAAGCAGCAAAGCAAACGGCACGAAACGGGAGTGGTGTCCCGCGTCCCTTGTGGTTCCCGAGTCGCTTAGGCGTCCGGGACGGACAGAAACACTAACCGGACAGGCTTCACACACCAGCGGCAGGACAAAGGGCAGAAGCAAAGGAGCAGCAAAGGGAAAAAAAAAGGGACAGAGCCAGGCGGGAGAACGCATGAGGGACCTGAACTACGAGCTGAAGCAGGTCTGCCGGCGCAATCGTGACGGCAGCTACGCCACGCAGCGCGACCGCGAGCGCGTGCTGGACCGGATCGCCGACCAGCTCCACGAGCTGGGCTTCCGGCACATGGGAGCAGCGAGCCTGAAGCCGAAGCACGTCGAGGGGCTGGTCGAGCGCTGGAAGGCGGAGGGGCTGGCGGTCGGCACCATCAAAAACCGGATGGCGGAGCTTCGTTGGTGGGCGGAGAAGATCGGCAAGCAGAACGTCATCGCGAAAGACAACGATCGTTACGGCATCGGCAACCGGCAGTACGTCACCAATGTCAGCAAGGCCCGTGAACTGACTGTCGGCGACCTGGCGAAGATCACCGACCCCTACTCCAGGATGTCCCTGCAGCTTCAAGCGGCGTTCGGGTTGCGGCGCGGGGAATCGATCAAGATCCGGCCTGAATGGGCGGATCGCGGCGACAAGCTGGTCCTGAAGGACACCTGGACCAAGGGCGGCCGTCCCCGGGAGATCCCGATCCGGAACGACGAGCAGCGCCGCGTGCTCGACGAAGCGAAGCTTCTCGCCGGCAGGGGCAGCCTCATTCCGGCCGACAAGACCTATGTCGAGCAGCTCCGGCGCTTCGAATACCAGTGCTCCGCGGCGGGCAGCCACCGCGTGCATGGCCATCGCCATCAGTACGCGCAGACGCGCTATCGGGAGCTGACCGGCTGGGCAGCGCCGGCCGCCGGCGGGCCGCGCTCGAAGGACCTCACGCCGGCGCAGCGGGAACTCGACCGCGCGGCACGCCTCACGATCAGCGAGGAGCTGGGGCATGAGCGCGAGCAGATCAGCGCGGTTTATTTGGGACGATAAAACGCGCCACGGATGCACCCGATGACCATCTCCGGACCCGACCGCCCAATCTCACCGACTATGTCCGCGACTGGAAGCGATTATCGTTGCGCATCCTGTTAACGTTCGCTTCTGGAGGCAGCGACAGGGCTGCAATCGCCACCCATAGCGGACGTTCACCGGGGAGTGGCAGGTTCCACTAGGATCAGCCTGGCACCATCATCGGGGGGCAGATCAGGGTAACGAACTTAATGGACGGCGTCCGCTTAAATAGTTGGCCGTGGACTCATTGTGTTGATCTTCAGCGAACTCGTGAGTAGGTTTTTCCGTCGATCACGCGCCGAATACGACGTGGGTCATTGGCGTCCAGTTCTTTCTGAATGTCCGCCGCTGTTGCGCCAGCCGCAGCGCTTGCGCGAATTTGGAGAATCTCCTCGCGATCGAAGCGAGCCTCGGCACCGCAGATAACGCGCACCGCGTAATCGGGATTCTTCCAGTGTTCGGCGATCCGCAGGTTCGCTATCCCCTTTCTGGGATTGGCGCGGACGTACATCTCAAGCATCGCATCGCGATCGTCGTCGAGGACAGGCCGCTGACCCGCCTGGATGATCTTGAGCTTATGTAGATGCTGGATTCCGGCCTTGCCGCCGGGAATCATGTTGAGGCCATCGGCTTTGCCAAAGCTGTATTTGTCGACGAGATACTCCTCCGTCTCCAATGCTTGTTCTTCGGTCATACCGGCGCCGCACAGGACGTGGTAATTGCCGATCATCTCGCCGTGAGCGGAGGGTGATGCCACCCCGGCTGGCAGCGACTGTTCCATACCGCGCTGCCTTAAACGCTCTAATATCCCTTCTCGCAACGAACGGTGGAACAACAGAGGAGAGTCGTCGCGCACCGACCTCGCCACATGTTCCATGAAGCGCTTCATCCACCCGCGCTTCGTGATGCCGTAATAGACGAGATTTTGCCCGTCGCTCATCTTCAGCACATGGAGATAAACCATGTAGAGCGATTCGAAGGACGGCAGCCCTTTTAGAACGAGGCGAAGGGGAATTTCGACCCGTTGTGGGATGTCGAGTGTCGGAGAATGAAGCAATATGTGGAGGCCCGGCGATTCTCCCGGCTTATCCTTGTCCCCAACCACTGTCGCCGTTGAGAGCGTCGACCCCGTATCGCGCCGAGCCCGCTTTTCCAGCACTACGATAATCGTAGGCCCTGGAAACTTGGGTGGCGGGCCAAAACCGTTGCGTCGGTTGTGCTCCAGGATCTTGGAGGTAAGGCGGTTCTTCTTATCCAGCCCGTCCAGGGCGGTGTCGAGTACCTCCATGTCCTTGGCGTCGAGCGTTAGTCCCTCGCAAAGGAATCGAAATTTCCTCTCGTCTAGAAATCTGTAGCGACCCAAAGCGGACAGTCAACGTCTAAATTGAGAGGTCTCGCGCGGCTTCATGTGCGAGATCCGCTCGAATACAGGGTTCGGCCTCATTTCGCCAGTCCTGTGCTTCCCGACCACATATCGGCATAGATATCGACCCGAAGCGAACATTTGAACCCTAGATTATGGCTATCCATTGCTTAGTCATCGTCATCATCGCGCAGGAAATCACCGTCAGGCTTGCCTTGCTTCTTTCTGTTGATCGCCTTCCGAAACTGATTGATCGCCTCCTTCTGTTTTTCGGAAAGTTCTCGAACTTTGAGTGCGTCGATTCTTTGCTCTAGCTTGTCGATTTCTATAAATGGCTCCAAACCACTTAGTCGGATGCGCCAGTGCGATCTCACCGCATGGTCGCCGAAAGTTTGGGAGGTAGATTGTTGCAAAAAAGCGACTAGGAGCGCCAATACGTCTTCATCCGATTGGAATAGCGTCTGTACCCAAACGCGGGGCTCCTCCGCAGATGCCCAATCGCGCCACCGGTAAAGAATGCTCGCCAGTTGCGGGTGGCCAATCAATGCACCTGACCGCGCGGCGGCTCTTATCTTCTCGAGACAAATGGTCTGCAGTTCCTTGGCCGAATCTTCCGAAACCAAGAATGCTTCCTCTTCGCGTTTCTTGTCCGGATTCCTAGTTTCAAACGAGGTGCGCAAAATTGGGGCATATAACCCTGTCGTCTCCCGCATCGCGGTCTTCAACACTCCAGCCCGCTTTTCCCTATCGTTCTCCTGCTTCAGATACCAGTAGACAATTCGGGATAAATGCATTTCAGGTGAAAGAGTCGTGAAGCCTGGTGCGCTTTCAGGTAAATCGTCTCCGATATCAAAAAGGGCAGTTACAAAGGGAACCGCGTCATCCAACTTAATCTTCTGTTTGTAGGCTTCGAGCCGATCGACGGCGACGCCGAGCAAGCCCTGCACATTCAGCGCCCGGAACGCGGCCACTAGGCCAGCGCGGTCCCCGGTCGCGGCCAAGAGACGCTCGATCTCAGCCTGCGCAATGTCTCCTACCGGAATAGCAAGGTAGAAGTACTTATCGAAGATTTCACGATGACCTATCCGCAGGTCACGGTACCAGCGCTCAGACCAGTCGGCGCCATAGTTAGAGCCGCCAAATACCCATTCGATGGATGGAAATAACTCAGAGAGCAGGTCCTTAACGTGAGGCTGACTCGGCGCTGATGCTGCGGCAACGATATCCTGAACCCCTTTGCTCACACGCTCTCTATCCTCCCGTTCTGCAGTTGAGGTGAGAAGCCTTTTGGCGTCATGGAGCTTGCCGTACACGGCCGGCTCGAAAACGCGAAGCACCTCCACGGCGATGAGGTCGATGGGGTTAACTTCCATCGGCCCGTCCTTTTTGAAAATACCGACGTGGAATTCCAGGGTCGCCAGGAAACGGAAGACATCGCGCAGCGTTTGAAAATACGGGCGCAGCCCAGGAACGAAAACGTTGGCCCACCGCACTTGGTCGAATTTTGCCGACAGTCCTTGTTGGTTGATGATGCGATCAAGCCCATTGAACAGTATTTGCTCAAGCCGGGTGCGTTCTAGTCGTGGGATATCTAGCCCGACCTGTACGATCTTCCTTAGAAAATCTTGGCCAGGCGCGGGAGAGAGTTTATCCAGAGCAGCTTGCACGATGTCCAGTTGAAACAGGACCAGGTAAACGAGATTTGGAAAGTCGGCGTTAGCCTTGATCAACTGAAATAGCAGCCTTATTTCGTCACCGGAGAGGCGATCTACATCATCCACGACTACCAAAACGGGTCTATCAAGTTTCCTGAGCGACTCCGCCAGCTCACGCTTGAGTTCGACAAGCCCTTTTCCTGCGCGGCGGTGCTGGCCTCTAAAACAGCCGTAAGTTTTTCCGCAAATCCACCCCACCACTTCGTGACTATTGCGAGGCCAAGAGCCACGTAACCGATCGCCGATACAAGCGAGGTAGAGAATACTGAATGAATTGTGGCGCCCCAAATGCCGAGGAAAGCGATTACGAGAAAAAGGAAAAACAGCGCGTTTTGAAAGCCTGTCGCAACATAGGCGGCATTGTGCACCGTCACGCCGGGGCTGAGGAGTGGGAATGGGAGCGCTCGCGCGAGCAGTCTCGGATAGACTTTCCTATTCGTTGTTACAAGTTGGACAGACGTGGTGATCCTATGACAAGGGCTGGTCGTCGTTCACAAAGCGAAACGCATTGCCCGCTCGCACCACACGCCCGGTCGAGGGCAGCGGAAAGTGCGCGGTGCATGCTCAATTGCCTCCGCGAACTCGATATCGGATGATGCCCGCATGAGCGGGGAATTGCCAGTCGTCGACGCGCACCACCATCTCTGACAGCTCGCCGGCGCGCCGCTCTGCCGCGCGGTGGAGGCATTACAATTCTACTTTGACCCAAGAGATTCCTCATATTGGCGTGGTCCTCGCGCCAGCACTGGTCAGAGGGCACTTCTGGACTCTCCTCGCGAGCTGCCTCCAATCCGAGGCTTTGCGCCGCAGTCTGCGGCTCTCCAATATTCCGGTCCAAGACGAGGCGGGTCAGGCCGCTGCGATGGAGCAGCTGCTCGACGCGGGAATTGATGCTTTGATCGTAAAGCCCATGTCGGCGAGCTACCCTGCGGCCCTCGCCGCGCTGCGCAAGGCGCACGCCGCCGGAGTACCGGCAATCACGCTGGACACCAGGATGACGCAGGAATGCCATGCGCTCATGGTCGGCTCGGACAACACCAAGGGGATTGCGCTCGTCAGCGAGCATGTCTTCGAGCGCCTGGGGTATCGCGGCAAAGTCGCGTTTTTCCAGGCCGACGTGCGCCAATCCATAGGCGCCGAGCGAAACTCCAGCTTTCACGCGGTACTCGCGAAGTATCCGGACGTCGAACTCGTCTACGAATCGATGCTCAATCTCGTCGATCTGGTTTCCCGCAGGGGGCAAGGCGCCGAGTACATGCGCGAAGCGCTGCGACGGACTCCCGATCTCGACGCGCTGATATCGACTACCGACGAATCGGCGCTAGGCGCCCTCGACGTGATCTCCGAGGCCGGCCTCGCCGGGAAAATACTGGTCGGAGCCTTCGACGGCCTGCCCGCCGCATTGCTTGCGATTGCCGACGGCAGGATGGCGATTACCGTGCGCCAGCTTCCACTGCTGCTCGCGCAGCAGGCACTCGACGTGGCGCTGAGGGCGCTGCGCGGCGAATCGGTCAATAGAGTTACCAACGTCGATGTGACGCCTGTAACGGCGCTCAACGTCACTCAGGCGGCGATCGACTCGCTCCAGCTCGTGCCCGGGCTCATCAACGACCTGCTGCACGACCAGGAAGTACAACGCAAGCTGCAGGAAAACGTCATCTCCACCCAAAGGAATATTCTGGAAACGGTGGCCGCGGTATCGAACGCCGCTTCCCGCATCCGCGAGCCACAGGGCATGGTGAGCGAAGTCCTCGAGCTGGTGCGCCGCCGGTTCGACCTGGGCCACGCGGAATTCCACGCTGCCGGAGCGAGCGCATCGGGCGTTCCCGCGCCCGGCATGCGCTCGCGCCTGTCCGTGCCGCTGAAGGTGGGCGAGCACGATTTCGGCTTGCTGGACCTGCAAAGCTCTGCGTCCAAGGCCTTTGATCCCGAAAAGACCATGATGCTGCAGGTCATCGCGCAGGAAGTGGCGATCGCGCTCGACAATGCCAACCTTCTCTCCGAGACAGTGCGGCTGGCGGAGAGCGAGCGGCGCGAGTTCGCCGCCAAGGTGGAGGCGGCCGAACGCGCCGAGTACCTTTCGGACCACGACGCGCTTACTGCGCTGCCGAATCGGCGCTTGTTCAGCAGGCTGTTGAGCCAGGGGCTCACCCAGGCCCGCCGCTACAACCGGCTGCTCGCCCTGCTGTACCTCGACCTGGACCGCTTCAAGCTGATCAACGACACGCTCGGGCACGAGGCCGGCGACCACTTGCTGCAGGAAGTCGCGGCGCGTCTAAAGACCTGCCTGCGGGAAAGCGACACCGTTGCGAGGCTCGGTGGCGACGAGTTCGTCGTGCTGTTGCCGGAGATGACGGACCAGGCTCACGGCGCTGCTGTGGCGAAGAAGATCTTGAACTCCCTCGCCGCTCCGTTCGTCCTGAGCAGCCACGAGTTCCGCGTCACGGTGAGCATCGGCATCAGCGTGTTCCCGCAAGACGGCGATTCCGAAGAGGTGTTGCGCAAGAACGCCGATACCGCGATGTACAAGGCGAAAACCGAGGGTCGGAACAATTTCCAGTTCTATTCCGCGAGCCTGAACACGCACTCGCTCGAGCGGCTTGCGATGGAGTCCAACCTGCGGCAGGCGATCGAGCGCAACCAATTTTGTCTGCACTACCAGGCCAAGCGGGAAACCGGGAGCGGTCGCATCACCGGCGTGGAAGCGCTGCTGCGCTGGCAGCATCCGCAACTCGGCATGGTGGCGCCGATGCAGTTCATTCCGCTGGCGGAGGAGACCGGCCTCATCATCCCCATTGGCAAATGGGTACTGAGAACCGCCTGCCAGCAGAATATGGCCTGGCAGAAAGCCGGGCTGCCCAGGCTCACAGTCTCCATCAACCTCACAGGGCGCCAATTCGCCGATGATCATCTGCTGCAGGACATCGAGAGCACGCTGCGCGAAACCGGAATGGACCCCGGGTTGCTCGAGCTGGAAATCACGGAAGGCGTGCTGATGCAGGCCAAGTCGAAGCCCCTGCAGAGGCTGACCGATCTGAAGCGCGTCGGCATCCGTATCGCCATCGACGATTTCGGTACGGGGTATTGCTCGCTTTCGACGCTGAATGACTTTCCGATCGACACGATCAAGATAGACCGCTCCTACATCCGCGATGTCGTCTCTGGCTCCACGGGGAATCTGACCGAAGCCATCATTGCAATGGGTCGGGCCCTAAGCATGACCGTAATTGCGCAGGGCGTTGAAACCCAGGAGCAAGCCGAGTATCTGCGAGCACATACGTGCGACGAGTTTCAGGGCTTTTACTTCGACAAGCCCGTGGCGGCAGAAGAGTTCGAGAAGACCTTCCCGGGCATCTAGCGCACGCTGATGGCGCGCAGGCGCCGCTCGCGCTCGCTGAGCGAACAGCTTCTTCGAGCCGATAAGCATCGCGCAGTCGATGCTTATCGCGTTCAGTTCGATGACTCCGTCGCCGACGGTGCCCGAATGAACGCGAAGGCCTTTATGGTTTCCGAGCACGGAGCAGACAGCGTCGGGGAGGGTTCCGATGCCGAACTCGAGCGTGGCGCCGTCGGGAATGAACGGCAGCGCGTTGCGGGCAATGGCGTTTTCGGTTTCCGTGCGGGGTTTCTGCGCAGGCGCGGCGCGCGGGCGGGAGGATGCGACGAGAAGCGCGAAGTCTTCCTTGCGAAATGTCCTGTCGCCATGGGTCCAGGGGACTTGGTCGTTCACTTCCGCAACCACGGCGCGGCAGGCTTCGAGGAGAGAAGGCAGATGCGCGCAGACCTGCATTCAGCCCGTAACGCCGGGCCAGCGCCCTCCGTGCCAAGTCCAAAGAAAAAGTCGTAAGAAAACGTTGCCAAGCAGGCCCTAAGCAATCGCCTGTTACAAGTTGGACAGACGTGGTGATCCTATGACAAGGGCTGGTCGTCGTTCACAAAGCGAAACGCATTGCCCGCTCGCACCACACGCCCGGTCGAGGGCAGCGGAAAGTGCGCGGTGCATGCTCAATTGCCTCCGCGAACTCGATATCGGATGATGCCCGCATGAGGGATGAACTTCCAGTCATCGACGCGCACCACCACCTCTGGCAGCTCGCGGGCGGGCCACTCTACTACCCCTGGCTGCAGAATCCGGCGCCGCACGATTTCTTTCTCGGCGCATACGATTCATTGAAGGGCGACTACCTGCCGCCGGATTACCGGCGCGACGCGGCCGCTCACAACGTCGTCAAGACGGTGCACGTCGAGGCCGAGTGCCGCCGCGATCAGCAGGTTGCTGAAACGCGATGGCTCACCGGGATCAACGCGCGCCACGGCATGCCGAACGCCATCGTCGCGCACGCCTGGTTCCATACGACGGACGCGGAGGAAATCCTCGCCCAGCAGAAATCGTTTCCCCTTGTGCGAGGCATCCGCTCCAAGCCGGTGACCAGCCGCAGCGCCGGCGAGTCCGTGGTTGGCGCGCCCGGCTCCATGCAGGACCCGGAATGGCTGGCCGGCCTGCGCCTGCTGGAGAAATACGACCTGGCCTGGGATCTGCGCGTGCCGACCTGGCATCTCGAGGAAGCGGCGCAGGTAGCGCGCGCGAATCCCGGCATTCCGGTCGTCCTCAATCACACCGGCTTTCCCTGGGACCGGAGCGAGGCGGGACTCGCCCTGTGGCGACGGGGAATGAAAGCGCTGGCCGCCTGCGAGCAGGTCTGCTGCAAGGTCTCGTGCCTGTGCCTGCCGGAGGGCACCTGGGAGTACGAAGGCAACCGCAGGATCGTGCTGGAAGCGATCGAAATCTTTGGCATCGATCGCTGCATGTTCGCTTCCAACTTCCCGGTCGACGGCCTGCGCGTTTCCTTCGATCGGATGTTCCGGGACTTCAAGCGCATCACCGCGGAGCTATCGGCGTCCGATCGACGCAAACTGTTTCACGACAACGCAGCCCGGTTTTACCGCATTTAGGACATCAGCCCGCCGCCGTCGGCCATGAGCGCGGTGCCGGTGATGTAGCTCGCCTCGTCCGAGGCGAGCCAGAGGATCGGGTAGGCGATCTCGCGCGGCGCCGCCCAGCGTTGCAGCAGGCAACACTTGGCCGCGATCGCGTCGATCTCGGCCTGCGTGCGACCGTCGGCGGCGAATCGCTTCTCGTGGAATGGCGTAAAAGTGGCGCCGGGGCATACAGCGTTGACGCGCACCCCGTGCCGCGCTTCTTCAAACGCCAGCGTGCGCGTCATTGAAACGATCCCGGCCTTCGTGACGTCGTACTGCCCCATGCCCGCACGGGGGATGAAGGCATGCATGGAGGACATGTTGACGACGCTGCCGCGGCCCGAGGCGCGCAGCAGTGGCAGCGACTCGCGCGCGAGATACGCGTAGCTCAGCAGATTGACGGCCAGGATCCGTTCTCAGGTCTCGCTCTTTGCTTCGCTCAATGGCTCGTAGGAGCGGATGCCGGCATTGTTTACCAGCACGTCGATGCGGCCAAAAGCGCGTTTCGCCTCGGCGACGATCTGCGCCGCGGATTCCTCCTTCCCGAGGTCGGCGATCAGGTCCCGGACATGGGCGCCGGGCACGTGCGCCCGGATATCGGCGCAGGCCGATGCCATCGCCTCCAGATCCTGGTCGACGAGCAGCACCCGCGCGCCTTCCTCGCAGAACAAGCGCCCGGTCGCCGAGCCGATGCCGCCCGCGCCGCCCGTGATGATTGCAACCTTGCCATCAAGCCGTCGCACGTGGATGCCCTCCGTTCCGCCGATCGAGTGGGCACCCGCACGCTGGGATGCAGCCTAACTGCCTTCCTCGCCCTGCATCAATGTTAGTTCAACATTCACCAGATGCGACAACATTGCGGCGTGCGCCGCCGCCGCATCGCGGCGCTCGATGCAACCATAAATCGCTCTGTGGTCGGCAAGCGTCATGTACTGCTTGTGCGTAAGGCGGGTACGCTCGGAGAGCTTGGCGAAGATCGGCCCGAACATTCCTTTCCAGAGCTGGCCAACGATCTCGATCAGCACAGCGTTATGCGTCGCCTCCGCGATGCGCATGTGGAACAACCGGTCGACCTCGAGCTTTTCCCAGTGGTCGCGGTTGCGCGTTTCGATCAGGTCCAGGGTCTCATGCAGGCCCGCGAGTTCGGGCTCCGTGATCGACTGTGCCGCGGCCGCCGCGACTTGCGGCTCGATCAGCTTGCGCGCCGCGATCAGCTCGAAGGCGCTCGCTCCGGTGTCGCCTTGCGGCGTGTGGGGGGAATGCGCGGAGTCGCGCCGGCGCACGTAGGCGCCCGAGCCGACGCGCACTTCGACCATGCCGGCGATCTCGAGCGCAATCAGCGCTTCGCGCACGGTCGGCCTGGAAACCTGCAGTTGGCGCGCGAGATCGCGCTCGGCAGGCAGCTTCGCGCCAGAGGCATATTCGCCGCGCCGGATCAGGTCCGCGATCTGGTCGGCGGCCTGCTGGTAGAGGCGCTGGTCCGAACCTGCGAGTGCCTGGATCGGCATGGCTAGGACGTCGGCTGCGGCGGCAGTGGCAGTGGCAACGGCACGCTGAAGCGCTCGGCCCAGGGCGCGATCGCGGGAAGCGTCTCCGGATGGAGCTCAATGCCGTTTCGCAGTTGCGCCTCGCGCAATGCGCGGGCGCGCTCCCCGGGCAGGCGCACTCCCTCGCCACCCGCGCGCGCGGGCGCGGCACGACAAGCCTTCGCCAGCCACCCGGTTTCGCGCTCGAACGCCGCGCTACCGCCGAATGCTTCCGGGGCCATGCAAAGCAGGAACACCGATGCACCCCAATGCGTTTCCCCATCGGCCCGGCCGAATCCGCCAAGGCCGGCGGTAAGCGCTTCGACGAGCAGACCCAGCCCGAATCCCTTGTATCCGAGGTCGAGTCCGCCCAGCGGCAGGATCGCACCGCCCCGCCCGGCGGCCATCACCGACGGGTCGTCGGTGGCTGTGCCTTGCTCGTCGATCAGCCACTTGCCGGGAAGTTTGCCGCCGACGCGGTTCAGCCGGCCCACCATGCCGTTGGTGGTGGTCGAAGCCGAAATGTCGATCCACACCGGCCCGTCACTGGTCGGATAGCCGGCAGCGATGGGGTTCGGCGTGAAAACGCCACCGGTGCCGCCGTACGGCGCCACCGAAGCAACTGAGGGATCCGAGCAGCAAAGAATCAACACCAGGCCCCGGTCGGTCGCACGCTTCAGGTACGCGGCGAGGCAGCCGATGTGGTGCGAGCGCCGAATCGTCGCCGCCATCACCGCCTGTTTTTCGACCCTCGTGAATATTTCGTCCAGCGCGCGCAGCACCAGCCACGGACCGGGCAAGTAGCGGCCGTCCCAAATGAATGCGCCGCTGCGATCGGAAACGATTTCCGGTTCGCCTTGGACAACCATGCTGCCTTCAACAGCACCATTCAAATACGTCGGTAGCAGCTGCAAGCCATGAGTGCTGTGCCCCAAAAGATCGCCTTCGACCAGGATTTCGGCCACCGTCGACGCTTGCGGATTGGTAAGGCCAGCCTTCACAAGAAGCCCCGTCGAGAATTTGATAATCGATTGGTATTTGTACTTCAAAATATTGTTATTTAATGGTTAATTTAAAGTTAGTCACTACTGACACCTATAGTCTGTTCCCCAAATAATTGGCTTGACAGGTTCGTCAGTCTGCGCTTTGATGCACGAAATTGCAATTGTCCCCGAGGAGGTAAACATGCTTAAGTCGCTGCTTCACCTGCTTGCCGCTTTTTCGCTCGCGGCATCATTTTGCGTCCACGCACAATGGCCCAACCGGCCGGTCACCATCATCGTGCCGTGGGGCGCGGGCGGCGCCGCCGACCAGCTCGCGCGCGTGCTGGGCAGCCTGCTCGAACAGGACCTGAAGCAGCCGTTCAACGTCGTGCAGCGCACCGGCGGCAGCGGCGTGGTCGGCCACCAGGCGATCGTCAATTCCAAGCCCGACGGCTACACGCTCGGCCTCGCCACGGTCGAGATCACGATGTTCAAGCATCAGGGGCTCGCCGATTTCAACCAGCGGGACTACACCATCGTCGCCATCGTCAACACGGACGCCGGCGGCCTGATGGTGCGCGCCGACTCGCCCTACAAGAACGCGAAACAACTGATCGACGACATCAAGGCGAAGCCCCCTCAGACGCTCAAGGCCTCGGGCACGGGGCAAGGCGGCATCTGGCACCTGGGCCTGATCGGTTGGCTGATGGACGAAGGCGTGGATCCGGCAAAAGTGCCATGGGTGCCGAGCCAGGGATCGGCGCCGGCGATGCAGGACCTGGTGGCGGGCGGCGTGCACTTCGTCACCGCGTCGCTTCCGGAAGGCCGAACCTTCATGGAGGCCGGCAAGGTACGGGCGCTCGCGAACATGGACAAGGTGCGCATCGCGCCCTACAACGATGCACCGACGCTCAAGGAGGCGACCGGCTCCAACTGGACGATCCTCACGTGGCGCGGAGTTGTCGGCCCCAAGGGTTTGCCGAAAGATGTGATGGACCGCCTGGTGCCGGCACTGCAGAAGGCGCATTCGAGCAAGCTGTTCCGCGACATGATGACCGAGCGCGGCTTCGGCTGGGCCTGGATGGGACCCGAGGAGTCGGCGAAATTCACCGACCAGGCCTACGACAACTTCGGCAAGGTCATGAAGGCCGCCGGAATGACGAAGTAAGGGAGATCAAGCCATGAAAAGAAATACCCCGTTGCTGTTCGGCGCGATCATCTCCACCCTGCTGGTCGCGGCGCCAGTTGCCGCCCAGACCGTGCTGAAGTTTTCGCACTACATGGATACTTCGCACGCGGCGCACGCTTCCGCGATGCAGTTCGCGGCCAGGGTCGCCGAGCGCACCAAGGGACAGGTCAAGGTGGACGTGTTCTCCGGGTCCCAGCTCGGCTCGCCGCCGGAGCAATTGCAGCAGGTGAAGCTCGGCACGCTCGACATGGGCGTGCCGACGCAGGGCCAGCTCGACAAGTACGAGAAGGCCTTCGCCGCGGTGATGATGCCCTTCGCCTTCGCCGACTACGCGCAGGCGCACCGCGCGCTCGACGGCCCGGTCATGGGCTGGCTCGCCCCGCTGGCGGAGAAGCAGGGCTTCGTGATCCTGTCGAACTGGGAACTGGGCTTTCGCAACCTCACCACCGCGAAGAAGGTTATCAACACGCCCGACGACATCAAGGGCCTGAAGATCCGCGTACCGCCGGAAGTGCAGCTGGAAGCGACCATGGAAGCGCTCGGCGCCCAGGTGACGAAGATCGCCTTTCCCGAGCTCTACATGTCGCTCTCGCAGGGCGTGGTCGACGGCCAGGAGAATCCGTACTCCGTCATCTTGTCGGCGAAGGTGTACGAAGTGCAGAAGAACCTCGCGGTGACGCGCCACATGTACAACTCGATGGTCCATGTGATGAACCTCGCCACCTGGAACAAGCTCACGCCCGAGCAGCAGAAGATCGTGCGCGAGGAAAGCGTCGCGGCCGGCAACGCGATGCGCAAGACCGTGATGAATGCCGAGGACGAGCAGCTGGCGAAACTGCAGCAGCTCGGCATGCAGGTCACGCGGCCCAACCTCGCGCTGTTCCAGGCCCGCATGGGGCCCGCGTACGCCAAGATTTCCGCCTATGCGGGAGAAGCGAACGTGAAGAAGTTCCAGGAACTGGTCAAGCAAGCGAAGTAGAGAGAAGAGCTCGGCCCGCAGATCCACGGGATGGCGACGCTACTCGTTTTCGCGGGCCTGGTCCTTCTGCTCCTCGTAGGTGTGCCCATCGCGGTCGCGATGGGGCTCATCTCCATCATCGCCATCCTGGCCCTGGCAGACGCCTCGCTGCTGGGCGTCGTGGCGCAGCGGATGTACGCGAGCACCACGTCGTTCACGCTGCTGGCGATCCCCTTCTTCATCCTCGCCGGCAATCTGATGAACACTGGCGGCATGACGCAGCGCATCTTCGATTTCGCGCACGCACTGGTCGGTCACGTGAAGGGCGGCCTGGGCCAGGTCAACATCGTCGGCTCGATGATCTTCGCGGGCATGTCGGGGTCGGCCCTGGCCGACGCGATGGGCCTGGGCGCGATCGAGATCAAGGCCATGACCGACGCGGGCTACGAGAAACGGTTCTCCGCCGCCGTGTCCGCGGCCTCGTCGACGATCGGGCCGGTCATCCCGCCTTCCATCCCGCTGGTCATCTTCGGCTCCATGACCGGCGTGTCGATCGGCGCGCTGTTTCTCGGCGGCATCATCCCGGGCCTGCTGATGGGCGGCGCGATGATGGTCACGGTGGCGATGATCGCCCGGCGCCGCAACTATCCGTCGGAGCCGCGCTCCACGCTGCGCAACGCCTTGAAGCGCCTCGGCAACGGTCTGCCGGCACTCGCCACGCCCGCCATCATCATGGGCGGCATCCTCACCGGCTGGTTCACGCCCACCGAGGCGTCGGTCGTCGCCTGCGTTTACGCGCTGTTCCTCGGACTGGTGGTGTATCGCGAACTCAAGCTCTCCGACCTGCCGGGCATCCTGCTGGAAACCACCAATCAGACCGCCCAGGTCATGTTCATCGTAGCCGCCGCGGGCCTCTTCGGCTGGGTACTGACCTACCTGCGTGTGCCCGACGCACTGATCGCCGCACTCACTGCGGTTTCAGACAACAAATGGGTCGTGCTCACGATCATCAATCTGATCCTGCTGATGCTCGGCTGCTTCATGGAGGGCATCGCGATCATGCTGCTCACCATCCCCATCTTTTTGCCGATCATCCTCAAGATGGGTATTGACCCAGTCCACTTCGGCGTCGTGATGACCCTCAATCTGATGCTCGGCCTGCTGACGCCGCCGGTCGGCATGGTGCTCTACGCCATGTCGTCCGTGGCCAAGGTCTCGATCGTGGAACTGACCCGTGAACTGGTTCCCTTCATCGTCAGCATCTTCCTAGCTCTGGTCCTGATCACCTACGTGCCGGGATTCGTGACCTGGCTGCCGCGCTTGTTCTTCAATTGATGAACAAGCTCGAACTGCGCTTCGGCCTTGGTTTGAAAGTCATCGCGGTCTCGGCCCTGGCGGGACTCTTCGTGCTGGTGACATTCATCGTCGTCAGCCGCTTCGTGCCCGGCCTGCCCTCGGCGGGCTGGACCGACGAGTTGATCGAATTCCTGTTCGCCTGGCTGGTGTTCGCGGGTTCCGCCAGCCTCTGGCGCGCGCGCGGGCATTTCGCCGTGGATCTCGTCGGCCAGATGCTGCTGCGGGACGGCCGCGCTCGGCACGCGCAGGAGATCGTCATCGAAGTCCTGTCGCTCGTGTTTCTCGCCGTGTTCGTGTGGCAGGCCACGGTGTTCATCGTCAACAATGCCAGCGAAATGTCGCCTGTCTTCACCCTGCCCAAGTACTACTGGTACGGCGTCATGCCGCTGGCCGGCCTGGTGATGGTCGGGTACTCGATCGCTCGCATCGCGCGCCTTGTGATGGCAGCGCGCGCGCCCGGGCCGGCGTGAAGGTCAACGACATCCTCGCCGGGGCGGTGCTGCTCCTGCTGTCGATCGCGATCCTCGCCTACACGAGAACGCTGCCGAACATCCCGGGCCAGAACATCGGCCCGGCGGCATTTCCGGGTCTGCTCGCCGCGATCCTGCTCGGCTGCTCCGTCGCGCTGATGGCGCGCGGCTGGCGCGCGCGCCGCGCCGGCCCGTGGGTCGCGCGCATGGAATGGACGCGCCATTTCGACCAGGTCCGCAATTTCGGCCTGGTCTGCGCCTCGCTGTTCTTCTACAGCCACTTCTCCGAAAAACTCGGCTACTTCATCTGTGCCTTCGCAGTGCTCGGCTCGCTGCTCGCGAGCCTGCGGGTGCGCCCGGCGCTGGTTGTTCCGCTGGCGCTGGGCATCACGCTCTTCATCCACACGCTGTTCTATAAGCTGCTGAGAGTGCCGCTGCCCTGGGGCCTGCTCGAGCGCTTCGCCTGGTGAGCCCGGGCATGGATATGCTTTTCTCGCCGCACTACGTCAAGGCCTTCTTCCTGGTCATGGATCCGTACGTGCTCACGGTGATCTTCTGCTCGGCGGTGTACGGCCTGTTCGTCGGCTGCATCCCGGGCCTGACCGCGACGCTCGCCACCGCGCTGCTGGTGCCGATCACGTTCTTCATGCCGCCAGTGCCGGCGGTCGCCGCGATCGTCACCGCCTCCGCGATGGCCATCTTCTCCAGCGACATTCCCGGCGCGCTGCTGCGCATTCCCGGCACGCCGGCCTCGGCGGCGTATGTCGACGAGGCGTATGCGCTGACCCGCAAGGGCCAGCCCGAGCTCGCGCTCGGCGCGGGGCTGGTGTTCTCGGTCATCGGCGGCCTCTTCGGCACCCTGGTCATGATGGCCTTCGCTCCCACGCTCGCCGACGTCGCGCTCGAATTCAGCTCCTTCGAGTACTTCTGGCTGGTGTGCCTCGGCCTCGCCGGCGCGGTGTTCATCGGCAACGCGAGCGTGCTGAAGGCGGGCATTTCGCTGGTCATCGGCCTGCTTGTCGCCTGCATCGGCAACGAGAACCCGGCGGCCTATCCGCGCTTTTCCTTCGGCAGCAGCGAGCTTGCGGGCGGCGTCGACCTCATTCCGATGGTGGTCGGCATGTTCGCGATCTCCGAGATCCTGCGCTTCGTGACGAGCCTCGAGGCGCCGCTGCATGTGGCGGCGACGAAGATCGGCAATGTATTTGGCGGCATGTGGAAACTCACCAAGAAGTACAAGTGGCCGATCGTGCGCGGAAGCGCGCTCGGCACCATCATCGGCATCCAGCCTGGCTCCGGGCCCGACATGGCCGCCTGGATGTCCTATGCGATGAGCAAGAAATTCTCCAAGGAACCTGAGAAGTTCGGCACCGGACACGTCGAGGGCATCATCGAGGCGGGCGCCTCCAACAACTCCTCGCTCGCCGGGGCGTGGATCCCGGCAATCGTGTTCGGCATTCCGGGGGATTCGATCACCGCCATCGGCATCAGCGTGCTCTACCTCAAGGGCATGAATCCGGGGCCGACGATCTTCCTCAAGACGCCTGAGAACATCTACGCGGTGTTTCTCGTCTTCGTGCTCGCCAACCTGATCATGCTGCCGCTCGGCTGGCTGGCGATCAAGGCGGCGACCAAGGTGCTGCTGGTGCCGCGCCGGATCCTGATGCCGACGATCCTCCTCTTCTGCGTGGTCGGCGCGTACGCGGTGAACAACACGGTGTTCGGCATCGTGCTGATCCTGGTCTTCGGCGTGCTCGCCTATTTCATGGAGGAGCACGGCTTCCCGGTGGCGCCCGCGATCCTCGGCGTGGTGCTGGGCAAGATGATGGAAGAGAATTTCGTCAACTCGATGATCAAGGCCAACGGCAATCCGATGGCGTTCTTCGAGCGCCCGATTTCGGCCTTCCTTGGTGTCGCAACCCTCATCATCCTGCTCTGGCCGGTGGGCGCTTGGCTTTGGAAGAGCAAACATGCTTTCCGGTGAATAACTGAAAACCGCCCTGCTGGCCTGTATCAGGCAGTACTGCCCCATCGAACCCAGTGCACTGCAGCATCAAGCAGTTGGACAAAATAATCGGCCTTACCACTTGACCAATCGAAGGGCCCTCGCTAGCCTGTCGCGGCCTTTTGCACACAAATCGCTTTCTTCGTTCTTGGAGGGAATACGCATGAAAACAACCAAGCTTTTGGCGGCCGTCTGCACGGCGGCGGGTCTGGCATTCGCGGGTGTCGCTGCCGCGCAGGAAACAATGGTGGTGTACTTCGCGAAGGGCTTCTACCCGGCGGAGGACAAGGCGGTCGACGAGCTGGTCGAGAAGTTCCAGAAGAAAACCGGCGTGAAGGTGGAACTGTCACGCTATTCGCCGCAGGAGATGATTCCGAAGACGGTCGCCGCGCTGGATTCGGGCACGCCGCCCGACGTGGTCTATGGCGACGTGTTCGATTTCCAGGTCGCGGGCAAGTGGGCCTACGAGGGGCGCCTCGAGGACCTCTCCGACATCCTCACGCCGATGAAGGGGAAATTCCTGCCGAACACGCTGGAAACCACCTTCATGTACAACGACAAGGACAAGAAGCGTGCCTACTACGCGTTCCCGATCAAGCGCCAGACCATGCACATCCAGTACTGGAAGGACATGCTGGCCGAGGCGGGCTACAAGGAATCGGACATCCCGAAGACCTGGAAGGCCTACTTCGACTTCTGGTGCGGCAAGGCGCAGGAGGGCTACCGCAAGAAGACCGGCAAGCGCATCTATTCGGTCGGCAGCCCGATGGGCGTGGATTCGAGCGACTCCTACTACTCGTTCCTGACCTACATGGACGCGTACAACGTCAAGCTGGTCGACGACAACGGCAAGGTAACCGCCGACCAGAAGGCGAACCGCCAGGGCCTGATCAACGCGGTGCGCGACTACACCGACACCATCGCCAAGGGCTGCACGCCGCCCTCCGCCATCAACTGGAAGGACCCGGACAACAACGTCGCTTTCCACAACAAGACGATCATGATGACGCACAACGCGACCATCTCGATCGCCTCGAAGTGGCTGGACGACTCCAACAACCAAACGCTCACGCCCGAGCAGCGCGCGACAGCGAAGAAGAACTACGACGAGCTGATCGCCACGGCCGGGTTCCCGAACAAGCCCGACGGCAAGCCGATGCAGTACCGCGCCGCGGTCAAGGTCGGCGTGATCTTCAACAACGCGAAGAACAAGAAGCGCGGCAAGGAGTTCGTGGCCTTCCTGATGGAAGACGAGAACCTGCAGCCGTACGTCGAGGGCGCGCTCGGCCGCTGGTACCCGGTCACGAAAACGGGCGCCGCGAGCAAGTTCTGGACCGAAGACCCGCACCGCAACATCGTGCACAAGCAGTTCTCGGCCGGTACCGTGACCTTCGAGTTCACCAAGAACTGGAAATTCACGATCCTGAACAACGAGAACGCGTATGCCAAGGCGATGAGCCGGGTCGTCACCGACAAGTGGACGCCGGAGAAGGCGGTCGACGAATTGATCGCCCGCATCAAGGAAGTGGCCGGCTAGGGGTTTTGGGCGGCGCTTAGGATTCAGGGCCCTTGAACGGGCCCTGATTTTTCATGTCCTCGATAGCGATACCTCAAATGACTCCGCTGCCGCCCGCGCGGCGGCGGATGTCGTCCTGGCAGACCTGGGGCCTGATCCTGATCGCCCCGTACGTCCTGGTGTTCCTTGCGTTCGTGCTGTACCCCGTCAGCTACGGCTTGTGGCTCGCGCGCCATCCGGAAAGCTACGTCAAGCTCTTCAACGACCCGATCTTCTTCCGCACGGTTGTGAACACCATCTTTTTCATCCTCATCGCGGTGAACCTCAAGTTCCTGCTCGCGCTGTGGCTGTCGGGCTTCTTCACCCACGAGCGCGTGTGGATCCGCTGGCTGTCGGTGATGTTCCTGCTGCCCTGGGCGGTGCCGTCGATCCCGACCATCTTCTCGATCCGCTTCATGTTCAACCCGGAATGGGGCGTGATCAACTCGACCATTTTCAGGCTCACCGCGATGGACGGGCCCAACTGGCTGAACGACCCGCACATCGGGCTCGGGCTGGCGATGCTCACCCACATCTGGAAATCGCTGCCGTTCTGGACGCTGATCCTGATCGCCGGGAGACTGGCCATCCCGAAAGAGCAGTACGAGGCGGCGAGCGTCGACGGCGCCACATCGTGGCAAAAGTTCAAGTACGTCACCTGGCCGTCGATCCGCACGCTGTATCTCACCTCCACGATCCTGTCGATGATCTGGACGCTGGGCGACTTCAACAGCGTATACCTGCTCACCGGCGGCGGTCCGGCGGACCTTACTCACGTCCTCGCCACGCTAGGCATCCGTTATATCCGTCTCGACCAGGTGGACCTGGCGATGGCCACCATCGTGTGCGCCATGCCGCTGGTGCTGCCGCTGATCTATTTCATGATGAAGAGCCTGTCGAAGTCGGACGAGAAATCGTCGGCATGAAGAAAAAATACCTGAACGAGGCGTTCCTGCTGCTGATGGCGGTGCCGATCCTGCTCTGGTCGCTGCTGCCGATCTACCACATCTTCCTGTTCTCGATCTCGAACAAGGATTCGGCGTTCTCCGGCGCGCTGTGGCCCAACGAGCCGACATTGAGGAACTTCACCCACATCTGGAAGCAGGAACATTTCTACCTGCACCACTTCTGGATCCAGATCTGGAACTCGCTATGGATCGCGGTCGCCGTGGGCGCCCTGACGCTCGCGATCGCCGCCTGCGCGGCGTTCGCCATCAGCCGGCTGAAAGTGCGGGGCGGACGCACGGTGATGAACCTGGCGCTTTTCACCTACTTCATCCCGGCGGCCTTCCTCGCCATCCCGATGTACAAGGCGATGGGCAACTACGGCCTGCTCAACAGCCAATGGTCGCTGGTGCTGGCGATGGTGACGCTCGCCGCGCCGTACGCGATCTGGGTGCTGAAGCAGGCTTCCGACAAGCTGCCCTGGGAGCTCGATGAGGCGGCGCGCATCGACGGGGCGACGCCGCTGCAGCTCTTCCGCCTGGTGTACCTGCCGCTGATGACGCCGTCGATGGTCGCGATCGGCACCTACGCGCTGCTGCTTTCATGGAACGAGTACCTGTACGGGTACCTTCTCCTGTCCCATGAAAGGACCATCACGCTCGCCGTCGCCCTGGGCCACTTTACCGCCGCCGACGATTCGCCCTGGGAGCTGCTCATGGCCACCGGCCTGGTCTACGCGCTGCCTCCGGCCGCGATCTACTACGCGTTCCGGCGCTACATGGTTTCCGGTCTTACAAGCGGAGCGGTGAAATCCTGATGGCCTCGGTCTCTTTCAATGACGTGAAAAAGGAATTTGGAAAAACCAAAGTCCTGCATGGCATCTCCCTCGACATCGCGGACGGCGAGTTCATGGTTCTGGTCGGCCCATCGGGCTGCGGCAAGTCGACGCTGCTGCGGATGCTCGCCGGCCTCGAGGAGATCACCTTCGGCAGCATTGCCATCGATGCGCGCGTGGTGAACGAGCTCGACTCCAAGGACCGCGACATAGCGATGGTGTTCCAGAGCTACGCGCTCTACCCCCACATGACCGTCGGCGAGAACATGGGCTTCTCGCTAAAGCTGCGCAACGACAGGAAGGACCTGATCGAGAAGCGCGTCTCGGACGCGGCGAAGATCCTGAACCTGCAAAGCTACCTGCATCGCTATCCGAGGGAGCTTTCCGGCGGGCAGCGCCAGCGCGTGGCGATGGGACGGGCCATCGTGCGCGATCCCAAGGTGTTCCTGTTCGACGAACCGCTCTCCAACCTGGATGCGAAACTGCGCGTCGCGATGCGCGCCGAGATCAAGGCGCTGCACCAGCGGCTCAAGACCACGACGGTGTACGTGACGCACGACCAGGTCGAGGCGATGACCATGGCGGACCGGATCGCGGTGATGAACGAGGGCAGGATCGAGCAGCTCGGCGCGCCTCTCGAGTTGTATGACCGGCCGAACAACCTCTTCGTCGCCCAGTTCATCGGCTCGCCGGCGATGAACGTCATCGACGGAGTTCTGAGAAAGTCATCGGCCTGCGTGGAAGCCCTCGGGCATCGCTGGCCCATCGGCGCCGTGTCGGGCGGAACGGAAGGCCAGGCAGTGAAGTACGGCGTCCGCCCCGAGCATGTCGCCATCGGCGCTCAGGGCTCCATCAGCGCGGAGGTGGTGGTAGTCGAGCCGATGGGCGCGGAAACCGAACTGGTGGTGAAGGTCGCGGATGCTACTTTCGTGATCACCACGCACGGCCGCTCCGATGCCAAGCCCGGACAGGCCATCGCGCTTGCGCCGGAGGCGGCCAGCGTCCATTTGTTCGATGCCGCCTCGGGACAGCGGCTCTAGTCTCCCTAGCTAGAAATTCGCAATTTGTTCTGGAGCACATCATGCCCACTTTCACCAAAGTCACGCTGTTCACCGGCAACGACGGCCGCGCACGCTTTCGCGACGACTCCATCGACCTGCCCAACGGCAATCCACAGGCGATGCTCTCCACGGTGTTCCCCTCCACTGGCTATCAACTGCGGCACAGCCCAATCGGGTTCCGCAGCCAATGGCACTGCACGCCGAAATCGCAGTGGGTATTCATTTTGTCCGGAGAAATGGAGATCGGTCTGCGGGACGGCAGCACGCGCGTGTTCGAGCCCGGGCAGCACTTCTTCTCGGACGATACGCTGCCGGCGGGCGCGACCTTCGATCCGAAGGTGCATGGTCACTGGAGCGCACAGCGGGGCAAGAATGCTCTGGTAACGCTGTTCCTGAAAACCTAGCTTTTCTTCCAGATGCCCAGAATCCTCAATCGTTGCCGAGCTGCTCGCGCGCCAGGAGAAACGAGCCGCTGATGCGCTTTCTGTTCATCCCCGCCATGGCTTGCCTCAGGCCGATGCGCAACCAGCTCAAGCTGCCGTTCATCGCCAGCCTGTTCCTGCTGCCCACCGCGCTTTCGTTCGTCCTGGAGCGCTCGGCGTTCAGCCAGGGTCTCGCGATCGCCCTGTATGCGCTCGCGTGCTATGTCATGGTCGCGCACTACTTCCAGGTGCAGGTGATGTGGGATTCGCTGCTCGGCACCATGCGCGCCATCGGCAAGGGCCAGCTCGTCGCGCAGTCGGCGGACAAGCTCGGCGGCCAGTTCCTGATGACGCACGTCAACATGCTCAAGGTGATCCAGAATCTCGGCGGCATCGTCGGTGAGGCGCGCTCCGGGTCGGAGCGCATCGCGGTGGCGGCGAAGGAGATCGCGGCGGGGAACGTGAATCTATCGCAGCGCACGGAGCAGCAGGCCTCGGCGCTGGAGGAGACGGCCGCGGGGATGGAGGAGCTCTCGGGGACGGTGAAGGCGAACGCGGATAACTGCAAGACGGCGCGCGCGCTGGCCGAGCGGGCCAACGAGGTGGCGGCCAAGGGCGGGCAGATGGTGGACCGGGTGGTCGAGACGATGAGCCGGATCGACCAGAGCTCGAAGAAGGTGAGCGACATCATCGGGGTGATCGAGGGTATTGCGTTCCAGACCAACATCCTGGCGTTGAACGCCGCGGTGGAGGCGGCGCGCGCGGGAGACCAGGGGCGCGGCTTTGCGGTGGTGGCCTCCGAGGTGAGGAGCCTGGCGCAAAGGAGCGCGGCGGCGGCAAAGGAGATCAAGGGGCTGATCCAAGCCTCCGAGGAGGGGGTAAGCGAAGGCGGCAAGCTGGTGACGCAGACAGGCGAGATTATCGGCGAGGTGGTGCAGGCGGTGAGCGAGGTGACGCGCACGATCGGGGAGATCGCGGTGGCATCGCAGGAGCAGTCCGCCGGAGTGGACGAGATCAACCGTTCGCTGGCTCAACTCGAGCAGATGACCCAGCAGAACGCCGCCATGGTCGAGCAGGCTAATGCCGCGGCGGCGGCATTCGAGGAGGAGGCGGCCAAGGTCGAGGAGACGGTGCGCGCCTTCGGCGAGACGGGGCCGGGCGCCGCGGCACCGCGCCTGGTCAGGGAAGTACGGCCGGCGCCCTCCGCTCAGAAAGTGAGATTCCCGGCAAGGAAATCCCTGCCGAACAGGCCGGTGCCCGGGGACGAAGACGAGTGGACGCATTTCTGACCATGGATTTCTTTCTCGCCCCCGGCTACGCGATCCTCAGCAGGATGAGGAACGAAGTGAAGTTCCCCTTCATGGCAATTCTCTTCGGCTTACCGCTGTACCTGGTCGCGTTCGCCGCGCCGACGGAGCAAAACCGCTATCTCCTGCTCGTCGCCCTCGCCGTGACCGCCTACATGATGGTGGCCTTCTACCTGCAGGCCATGAAGGGCTGGCACGAAGTGTTGCCGCAGCTCGAGCGGCTGAGCGACGGTGACCTCAACGCCACGTTCGGCTCGGGCACCGATCGCGTCGGCCAGTTCAATGAGATGAAGGGGCTCGCCGGCGACATCAACGCGCACTTCAGCAGGATTGTGGCGCAGGCGCGCTCCGGGTCGGAGCGCATCGCGGTGGCGGCGAAGGAGATCGCGGCGGGGAACGTGAATCTATCGCAGCGCACGGAGCAGCAGGCCTCGGCGCTGGAGGAGACGGCCGCGGGGATGGAGGAGCTCTCGGGGACGGTGAAGGCGAACGCGGATAACTGCAAGACGGCGCGCGCGCTGGCCGAGCGGGCCAACGAGGTGGCGGCCAAGGGCGGGCAGATGGTGGACCGGGTGGTCGAGACGATGAGCCGGATCGACCAGAGCTCGAAGAAGGTGAGCGACATCATCGGGGTGATCGAGGGTATTGCGTTCCAGACCAACATCCTGGCGTTGAACGCCGCGGTGGAGGCGGCGCGCGCGGGAGACCAGGGGCGCGGCTTTGCGGTGGTGGCCTCCGAGGTGAGGAGCCTGGCGCAAAGGAGCGCGGCGGCGGCAAAGGAGATCAAGGGGCTGATCCAAGCCTCCGAGGAGGGGGTAAGCGAAGGCGGCAAGCTGGTGACGCAGACAGGCGAGATTATCGGCGAGGTGGTGCAGGCGGTGAGCGAGGTGACGCGCACGATCGGGGAGATCGCGGTGGCATCGCAGGAGCAGTCCGCCGGAGTGGACGAGATCAACCGTTCGCTGGCTCAACTCGAGCAGATGACCCAGCAGAACGCCGCCATGGTCGAGCAGGCTAATGCCGCGGCGGGATCCGTGGAAGAGGAAGCAGTACGTCTCGCTGACGGCGTACAGAAGTTCAGGCTCTAGTGTCTCGAGTTGGACGTTCGCAAACGAAGTCTTGCCATGCTGGCGAGGATGTCATCGGCACTTTTGGTCTGCAGGAAGGGCTTACAGTCGTTCAACGAATTAGTAACTCAGGACGCTAGGCCGACAATATGCCCATCCAGCCTGTTGCAACGCGGCGACTCTACATGCAGATCGCGGACCAGATCCGCGCCATAATCGGCAATCGCGAAGTTGCGCCGGGCGCGCGCCTGCCTGCCGAGCGCGACCTTGCCCGCCAGCTCGGCGTGTCGCGCCCGAGTCTGCGCGAGGCGCTGATTGCGCTCGAAGTCGAGGGCCTGCTGGACGTGCGCGTCGGATCGGGCATCTATGTGAGCCGGCCGGGGGAACGGCCCCGCGGCGCGGACCTCGACGACGCTTCAGGCCCGTTCGAAGTGCTCAGGGCGCGCCGGATGATCGAGGGCGAGTGCGCCGCGCTTGCGGCGAAGAACGGCAGCGCCGCGCAGCTGCGCGCCATCAACGAAGCGCATGCCATAGTAAAAAGGGAGGCGAAGCATCACCTCAACCCGCTGGACGCGGATCGGGCGTTCCATGTCAGCATTGCCGAAGCCACCGGCAACAGTGCCTTGGAGTTGGTCGTGCAGACGCTTTGGGACCAGCGCATGGGTCCGCTTTACAGGGCGCTGGAAACGAAGCTTGAGTACCCGGCAATGGCCGCGGACATGCTGCGCGAGCACAAGGCGGTGCTTGAGGCGATTCTGGATCGCGATCCGGCCGCGGCGCGCGCTGCGATACGCCGGCACATGGACATGACCAAGAAACGCTACAGTAAGGACTGGAAGGAGTTCGCCAAGTGAATCAACTGGATTTCAAGGGAAAGACCGCGGTCGTTACGGGCGGCGTGCAGGGCATAGGCGCGGCGATCGTCAAGCGGCTGGAGTCCTCCGGCGCCAAGGTCGCGATCTAGGACCTGGAGGGCCCTGGCAAGGTCGACGTTGCGAGCAACGATTCGATTCTTGGCGCGCTGCAGAATTCGCTCAAGCAACTCGGCAAGATCGACATTCTGGTAAACAACGCCGGGATCGCCGGTCCCACGGCGGCGGTGGTCGATTACCCGATAGACCAATGGGAGCGGGTCATCCGGATCGACCTTAACGGGCCTTTCCTTTGCTGCCGTGCCGTGGTGCCGCACATGGTGAAGGCGGGTTACGGCCGCATCGTCAACATTGCCTCGGTCGCCGGCAAGGAAGGCAACCCGAATGCCGCGGCCTACGCTGCAGCCAAGGGCGGCCTGATCGCATTCACCAAGGCGCTCGGCAAGGAGCTGGCGCAAACCGGGGTGCTCGTGAATTGCGTGACGCCAGCGGCGGCGCAGACGGCGATCCTCGAGCAGGTGACGCCGGAATTCGCGAAGTTCATGCTGTCCAAGATTCCCATGGGGCGCTTCGTCAAGGTGGAGGAGATTGCGGCCATGGCCTGCTGGCTCGCCTCGGAGGACTGCTCATTCTCCACCGGCGGGGTGTTTTTTACCAATAGCGGCTCGCGACACGACATAAGCGGAATGGTGCAAACCGGCCCCGTAAAGCTTCCATTTTTTCGCAATCTGCTTTTTCTTGTCTATCGTCTTTCGGCCGAAGACCCTTCCTATTTCGCCAAAAAACGCATTCGCCAGTTGCTCTTGGCCTGCCCACTGCCAAGGATTGAATTCAACGATCTCTGGACAGTCTTCCGCCGAACTGCGCAGTCCGTCCAGCGTCATGTTCTTGACGGAGGTCTTTCCGATTCCCCACTGACCATAGATGGCGATGACGAGGCTATCTTTTCCCTTCCATGACTTGATTGCGACGGCGAGCGCCTCTGAGAAATTGGCGCGACCAAGCAGCTCTTCCTCACGCGTGGTGATCGGACGATCTGAAGAAAACGGATGATGAGTCTTATCAACGCCCACTTGTTGCCAATCTAGTAAGCAATGGCGCAATATTCATGCGATGCGGCATAACGAAGCATTGTCATATCCTACGCGTCACCAGTCTCGCACCAACAATCTGACCTGCGAACCGGCGTACAGTCGCAGCGTGAAAACGAGAGTCAGTGCGGCGGCGAAGCGCATCCTTGCATTGAAGCTCACAGAGATCGGCAAACCAGGGAAAGGACGGATTGTGCGCGGATTTGTCATGATGTTTCGAGATGAAATCATGCGTCAGCCGTTCTTCCAGGAAATGGTCCGAAAGCAGAAGCTGGCATCGAAGAAAAAGCGCAAGAAAAAGCGCTTGTCATAACGCCCGTTGTCAGCTCGACGTCTGCCTCTTTCCTCTGAAATCACCAATGCTGACAACCGCATTGGCTGCGGACGCGGAATCTATCCAGGTGACATCCTCACCAACCAAGCGTCTCAGCATATTTGCACTCACATGCAGCGCTTCCGTTATTGCCGAAGACTTCCGCTCCAGTTCTTGCTGATATGCGACCAGTGCAGTGCGAAGGAGCGTTGGCTTCTCCTTCGGAACGAATTCGTCGTAAAACTCCTTCTTTCTTTGGCCCGATTTCGACAGGTAAACATTTCCTCGATAGTACTGAGTGTCGTCGATTAGCCCAAGATCCTTAGCTCTTCTGAGAATTGCGGCGACGCTAACCCCCCAGGTCCTCTTCATCTCATACAGTTTTGCCCATTCAAACCGACTAGCCTCTGGAAAGTCTGCTGAGAAGGTCGACCTTGGCATTAGGAATGCACTTGCGAAGCGATCGGCCTGGGCTTCTGTAACCTCGTCGCCGGTTTCCAAACCGAAATGAGTTACGAGGTGACCACATTCATGTGCGAGTGAAAAGCGAATGCGCGCTGGACTCCGCTCCTCCGGATTCAGTACGACAACCGGCCGCGCAGCACTGACGGATAGCGCATCTACTTTCTCAGAAATTCCGGGGAACTGGGTGATTACTGCGCCAGCCTTCCCCTCCAGAACGCGACACATATTTGTAATGGGCCCTTCCCCAAGAGCCCAGTGTTTCCGCACTTTCTCGGCAGCCTCCTCAATTGCCTCGTCCGTATCGCTCGCATGAGAAATATCGAAATGCGGTATGTCAACCTTTGGAAATCCGAGGTCAGCTTCAAGATGTTCGACAAGCACATTGAAAAGTGTGCCGTGAGCAATGAACTGCTGCCGATTGGTCAACGTCGTCGTCTTTCGGCTCCGAAAGTGACACTGCTCCTCTTTGATCTCTGTGGTGTTGGCCTCGGAGAAAAATCCAGTTGCCACATTGAGGGGGAGACAGAGAGCAAGAACTAACTCGCGCGTCGGAGCCTTGTCGCCAATCTCGAGTGCATGAATGTATTGGCGAGTCACGCCAACCGTCGCAGCAAGCTCTGCTTGCGTCATCAAATTGAGCAAACGAGCCTGCCTAAGGCGCTGCCCGAAAAACTGGCTCATTTTTCTGTCGACTGCTCTTTCGTCGTCGGCTTCACACCAACCCCAGGTTCATTGATAACAACGCCGGCCGGGACATTGGACGGTACGGATTCCGACAGCACCATCTCGGGAGGAATCACGAGATCCCAACTGCAGTACACGCTGCGCTTCGACGTGTATCCGGCGAACACAAGTTTCATTGGATCCCCAAGCGGACCCGTCTCTACCACCAGTCGCCACGTAATCTTGCTTAGGGCGGGATCTTCAGGGAACGCGAGCGACCGTTGATTGGCCTCATCATTCCACAAGGCAAGGGTCCGCTCCGGCGGATTAGCGAACCGACCACGACAGAATCGCACCGGAACTACTCCGATGCGGAAGATGAACCGTTTGGACGGGTTCACAATGCCGAACCAGTTCCACGTCCCGTTCACCGCCTGCTGCGCCAGCAGATTCCGGCACCTGGCAAATCTGACGCAACCCAAACTCCAACCGTCGTCGCCTTTTCCTGGTTCATGCCGACCATAGGCTCCTCGCGCTGCGCCGAACAAAACGCCTGCGATCGCTTGGAGTCGGTCGTATTGAAGGTCGGCGTGATAATCGACCGGATTCTTTTCGGGGCTCTTCGTGTCCATTTTTCTTGTGGCCCGGGGAGTAAGGGAGCCTCGAGTATATGCTTTATGGAATATTTGTCAACCAGTGACAAGTCTGGCAACCGCCCTTCAGGCTGCCCTTGAAGAACTTCTAATTGTCTGTTTTTATGCCATTTTTCTACGATTCCACTCTGGTGGAGGAACATACAGGGGCTCGGTTCGTAGGCAGCACAGGGCGCGGAGCCAACTTGGACTCGAACCCAAAGAAAACGAATGACCTCTTCTGGCGCCGATAGCGGTAATTTCTCTAGCGGCCGCTTTGCAGTTCGTTCCCGCTGCGGAAGGAGTCGGTGCGGCTGTTGAGGCCGCACCGAACGAGAGGGACTTCATAGCGAATTTGAGGAGCCCCGAAGCGCCGCAACAAGCGACGCGCCGGGGCTTCCTTCACGCTGCTTCCGCCATTTCCTTCCAGTCGCTGGCCGGAAGCTCGATCAGCTTGCCGCCCAGCGCCTCGAACTCCGTCGCCCGATCGTAGTCCTCAACGTCATCCGAGAAGTGCGTGACGGCATTGACGATGCCGTAGGCGGAGAGATCGCCTTCGACGATGAGGTGGCGCAGCACGCCGGCACGCTCGGAGTCGTTTAGCGTGTAGCGATTGGCAAGCACCTCGACTGCCTTCACGGGATCGCCGGTGAGGCGAATATCCCGCGTCTTCTGCATCTTCTGCGCGACCTGGCGGAACGTCGCCTCGGAGACCGCGGCCTCGACAACGTCCCGCACCTTGAGGAAGAAGGCCTTGTCGTCCGCGGCCAGAGTATCGTCCCTGAACACGGTGATCGGGTCATCCTCCGACTGCAGCGTGCGGCCAACGTGCGTCTTGCGCAGCGCACGGTCCGACGCGATCAGGCCGTTTCGGCAAACCAGCCGGTACACCAGCGGCTGAACCGACAGCGTTCCGCAGCCGACTTCCGAGTTGGTGATGACGATGCCGGCCTGTACCACATCGCCGGGGGCGATCTCGTACTCGAGGCGCGGCGTGATGACCTTGAGATACATCTTCGTTTCGGTCAATTCGACCGACTCGAAGCGCGCACCCTCCAGCCGCTGCAGGATCGGCAGCACACTCTCCGCAAGATCGTAGTTGTCGAGCCGGCGGTAGCGGTCGGAAAGCACCGCGCGCACCTGCCCGTCCAGCGTACGAATCATCCTCGGCTCGTGGTCGGTCTGAAGCCAAGTGTTGACGTTGCGGTCCAGCAGGGCCCGCTGTTCCGTGCGCATGCGCTCGAAGTACGCGAACGGGATCTTCAACTTGTCGGCGAGCTGCCGGCGCGCGAGGTTGGTGATCCCGTACACGCCGTCGCCCTCCTTTGCATCGACGATGATCTTCAAATGGCCACCCTCTTCGGTGTGGCACTGCAAGAGCGACGAGGGCACGAGCAAGTCCCGCTTGGTCGCGAGCTGCCGCTCGAGTTCCTGCGCCAAATCAACGAGAGAACGTCCGCTTTTCATATTGAATACTCCAAAAGAAAAGCGGGGACGGCAGACCCCGTGACGGGGATGCACATCCCCGCTGGGGTTGATGAGACAGCCCGAGAGATGTCGGGCCGCCTTCCGATTGCCTGAAGGGATCGCTCCCTTCAGGCAGTACTACGTCGAACTACCTACGACGAATCAGGCGGCGAGCCGCCCGTACTTCACAAGCCGTGCACGCACCCCGGTCTGCGTACGCTCGTGCGCGGTGGCGAGTTCCGGCAAGCCCCGCCCTGCATCGAAAGCGGCGAGCAGCTTGCGGTCCTCGTCCTCGTTCCACGGCTCGCCGGTCTTGGCGGGCATCTGCGCCTTACGCCGGTCGGAGCGCTCTAGCCGCTCCAAGGCAGTGGCCGCCTCGTACAAGGCTCGGACCGTCTGTGGACGTTGATAGACGCTCTCCGGTGGGAATACCTCGCCCGATTCGGGATCGACTCCGTTGGCAAGGCTGCGAACAACTGCGAGTACTTGGGCTGAATCCATTTGCAAATCTCCTTTTGAGGTTGGTTGACTAGAACTACTGGGTGAAACTGCTCTACAAGAGGCCGCGCTCGGCAAACGACATCACAGCGCTTCCGGCGACGACGAAATGATCGAGTACCTTGACATCGACGAGTGCCAGGGCATCCTTCAGCGACCGCGTCAGCAGTTCGTCCGCATGACTTGGTTGCGCGACACCGGACGGATGGTTATGCGCAAAGATGACTGCGGCGGCGTTGTTGACGAGGCTTCTCTTGACGACTTCCCGCGGATACACGCTGGTTTGCGTCAGCGTGCCGCGAAACATTTCCTCGGACTCAAGGACCCGGTGCTGTGCATCCAGGAACAGGACCATGAAAACTTCATAGTCCCGGCCCGTCAGCGTCATGCGCAGGTAATCACGCACACTCGCCGGTGATGTCAACGCATCCCGTTGGCGCATCGGCTCGATCAGCGAGCGCCGCACCAGCTCCGTCGCGATGCGCAGCTTCGTTCGTACCCTTGGCCGCACGTTGCAGTTGGGCATCGATTCGTACAGCACCTTTGAGAGGCTGCCACCCGCGTCCTTCAGCAATTGCGCAGCGGTCTTGCTCCCGACGATCATGCCGAGCAGATCGACATCCGACATTGCTTCAATGATTTGACTCACGGTGTTCTCCTTTATGAAAGAAAGGGGAACACCTCTCCCTTGGGGAAGAGACATCCCCCGAGGGTTGAAAGACTTCGAAAACTACTCAATCGCGACGATCTCGCCGGACGTGAGTCCGGGCGTGAAGTCGGTCCAGCGGACCACTGTTACAACGTGATGCATGACAGTTACCTCCAGGCCTTTCGGCCACCGGCTTTCAGGAGATGAGGCCGGTTTCAAGGGCACTGCCTGACGGCAGTGGGCACACAGCAAGCGTTATCGATGGCGCACCCGGCGAGGCCGGACGACCCGGAATGCTCCCTACCGAAGCCGTAGTAACCCACGGCTTGGGTAGAGCCCCCGCTGTAAAAAACCCAGTGGCGAGGGGCTCCCGGATTCACGTTTGCCAGTTTCGAGACTCAAGCACGCGAGGCTGCCTGCGCCTCATGCCAGGATCCGGACGATGGCGATAACTTGCGAGACCACGATGCACAGCACGATGATCTTCAGGTTGGTGACGACGTTCCACAGCGCTTGCTTCATGGGGTCTCTCCTTCAAGTGGTTGGCGGGGTTTTCACCTCTGGGTTGGCCCACAGGTGAAAACCCCGCCCGAAGGAGAGGTTTTCGAAAACGGTCAGGCGATCGCTTTGGCGAGCGCGACGACCTGGGAGAGAACGAAGATCAGGACCATGAGCTTCAGGTCCGTGACCACGTTCAACAGGGCTTCTTTCATGACGGTCTCCTCGAAAAAAGACGGGGAGACCGCTCCCCCGGGGAGAGAGATCTCCCCAGGGGGTGAAAGAACTGCTGCCTGATGCGAACGGCTAGGCCGCGACGCTCTCGGGTTCGCTCGAGCGCGCCGGCTGCGGCAGGTCGAGTGCTTCGCCGTTGACCTTGGCGAACTTGACCTTGAGCAGACGGCCCTTGATGCTCACGCCAGGCTGCCCCTTCCTGTCACCTTTTTCGAAGGTGAACAGTTCGGGATAGATGTCGGCGATCTTGAAGCCGATGATCACGGCCTTCTCGGCCGCGACATCGGGCTCCAGCTGCTTGACGATCTTCTGGGCCTCGGCGCCGCTCACCTTGCAGTCGAACTTGGTGTAGCCGAGGTCAGCGGTGCTACCGCGCATCGCGGACACGGTGCAGGCCAGAAACTCCTGGCCCTTCTTCGGCTTCACTGTGCGTACGCGATTGAGATAGCCGACGCCTTCGACGAACAGGTTGAAGAACGACGAGTGACTTGGTGCTTGGGATTGCTCGGACATGGTGGTCTCCTTTTCACATGAAAAATGGGGAGACCATGCCCCGACCGGGGATAGGTATCCCCGACTGGGATGAAGCAACTGACAACTACCTCCGAGCCTTGCGGCCACCGGTTCTCAGGAGATCTGACCGGTTTCGGCGCTCTTGCGAGCGCAGGGCGATGCGTAACGAGCATCAAGCGGGCTGACACAGCCAACGTAAAACCTGACAGCTTCTGCGCGACACCCGCCATGCGGCATGGAGTCGAGCAGTACATATTCAAATCAGATGACCGTCGCTCACGGTTTTGGTTCCACTGCGCCGGCATCGGTCGCATCCACCAGGCTGTGCTCGACAACGGTCTTCCCGAGGCTCACGCAGAGATTCACTTCGACGAATGCATCGGCGCCGGGCGCCGAACATTGCCGCAGGGCCTGAACGCGAAACCCGTGAAAGGTCGCGCGGTACTCGCCGTGGCGCGCCGCCTCCAGCAGGGCGAGCAGTGCAATCGCGCGGACCATCCGGAGTTCTTCCGTGCTCGGGAAGCTCACCGGGTCACCGGCAGCCCAGGCCGCAACGTCCTTCTCGTTCATGCTCAGGCTCTGCTTTCCGGTGCCTCTCGCCGCGGCTTGAACCTGGCGTCAGCGAGCCGTGCGAGGCTCAGGAACAAACGGTCCGCGTTCAGGTATAGCGCGCGACGCTCCTCGTCGGTCGCCGTCACGGTCCACTTGCTCTCGGCGAGCCGCCCGATGACATGCACACGCGCGCCCTTCTTCACGAGCTGCGCAACCTCCGCTGCATGTCGTTCGCCCCAGACATTGACGTCGAGCCAGAATCCACCGGCCTGCTCCACACCGCCCTTGCCGTCCTGGCGGTATTCGTCGAAGAACACCCTGAGCTCGGCGACCTGCCGTTCTTCGTTGCCGACCAGGACCGTCTTCAAGACCGGCTGGTCACCGACATTTCCAGTACCACGAAACTCGTTCGACATCGTTACCTCCGTTTGGTTGATTGACTCATTGATCCCCACTTCGCCGCCGCGCTCGCCTCGCGCGTTGGTCGTGTAACGTTTCACGGGAAACCGTTGGAGCACTGCCGTCATGTCGCTTGCCCGACCTGAGGATCGCTACTACCGGTTGCGTTCTCACAGCAGTTCCGTGTCGAGTTGCTGCGGCACTTCGGCAGCGGTGAGCGATGCCTTTTCCAGCAGGCGCAGTTCGGCATTGGTCAGCTTGACGCGGCGCCGTGTATGCCGCGGCGCCTCTGCCCCGGTAAATACCTTGCGCGGCACTTCGCCGAATAGAGCAACCACGGCACGCACACGCTGGCGCGCCATCTCGTCTGCTGTCGGCAGGAAGTCGCTGCGGCTCAATAGCCGCAGCTCCTCGCGCAGGAGATGCCGCTCCCAGCGAATCGGCTCGAGGAACAGGGCACGCATCCCCCGGCCGACCACGCGAATCGCCACCCTGCCCTCCTCGTCGCTCATGCGGTCCTTGTGGATGAGCGTCTTGATCATCCGCACGTAGTAGTCGAACTCGACGATCGCCTCCGCCGTGGCATAGCCGTAGGGACTGCGAAACCCGAGTTCCACGGTTTTGGGGTTGCGGGAACCCATCACGGAGAGCGTCAGCCCTTTGCGCTTGAGGAGGTCGATCGCCTCCTCTCGCGCTGAGATCACGCGGCTCAGATGGGCGCGGATCGCAACCAGGCCGTCGTACATCCGGACCAGAATCCAGTCGGCGTACGGGTTGTCGTTCGCGGACAGGTGCCAGATGGATTTGAGTACCGCCGCAAAGCGCTTTCCTCCCGGGATGGGCGGCAACTTGGCTTCCGCGTCTGCGGGTCGGCCGGTAAACAGGCGATATGCATCCTTGGTGTGCAGCGTCATCGTGTCGGGCGTGGCATCGGCCAGTTGCCCCAGCTTCGCGACGGGGCTCGCTGCCTGGACTGCCAAGGCGGCGGCAGGCGCTGGGCGCCGTGTCGCGCCTTGCGCAATCTGGCGCAACTCGCTTTCCCGCTCGCGCAGTTCCACGAGCCTGGCCCAACGCGGATCGCCCTGATCGGGGCTTTCTGCTGCCACGAGATCCGCCAGCGCGTCGCGCTCCGAGGCGATGTCGTAACCATCGGCGAAGGGCGAGTCTGAACTTACCGGGAAAGGCCCGGTGTCGGCTGGCGTGCCATCCGAGTCGTTGCGGCCGTGCTGCGGAACTGCATCAATTGCTGCCATGGCTGGCTCCATATCGATCGACATCCTTTCGGCCAACGCGAGTCGCTTGGCGGTGCGTTAGCAGTGCTAGCAGCCGGCGTTTCACGCCGCCCGGTATTCGGTCGTGCCGGACACTCATGAACGTTTCCCCCGCTGGTGTCCGGGCTGCATCGCGTCGAGCATTCGCCGGATCTCCTTCCGGCGCGCGGCGACCTTGGCCTGGTATTCCGGTGTCGCACGCTCTGCGACAAGGCGCTGGTCCTCTGCCTCGCGTTGCTGGCGCAAGATCAGTTCCTCCTGGCGCCTGCGCCTGGCAGCGGCAACGCGCTGTCCCAGTTCCGGAATGAACTCGCCGGCAATGGCACGATTGACCAAGCCGCGCAGGTACGCGATTGGGCTGGTGTGCACCGCCTTCGCCTGCATTCGGGCGCTCAATTCGTCGAGCAATGCCTGCGCTTGATCCGTGCAGCGCTGGACCAGAAGGAGCGCCGAGGCTCGTTCTTCCGGGAGCAACGTCTCCGGAAAAATCAGATCACCACCACTCTGCGAGCGGCCCTCATTGCGGCTCTCATCGCCCGTGTGTAGTGGTTGTACTGAATCACTTGTACTTCCTTGTATATGTGGATTGGCGCTTTCGGCTGAACTGTCGTGGCGGATTCGGTGAAACTGATTTGGCGCTTTCGGCGAAACAAGGATGTGGGGTTCCCGCACTCTTGATTCGCCGTTTGGTGGAAGCTTGTTTACGGGAATGCCGCAGTCTGGAAATCGCGGCACGGGGATACGATCGGCGGATCTGGGTTCATCGCCGGCCAGGAGCGCGAGTAGACAGTCCAGTCTGATCCGGGCGACGAGTCGGGGTGGTATTCCGGTGAGCGACTCCTCCCATACGCCGGCGCGCGCCAGTTCTTTACGCGCGGTCTCCTGTTCACGACGCGTGAGGCCGATCTGCTCTGTCCACTCTGCCGCCGAGTTGCAAATCCACTCCTGCAACTGCCTTTTCGAGTGAAGCCTCGTCAGGTGCAGCGCGCGTGACAGAAGCAGTCCCGCATGGACTCCGCCTCCTATCCCGGCGAGCGTGCGGTGATAGGCCAGCGATGGCCCAAGCAGTTCCGCTACCGCGGCCCCATCGGCCCAGTCCAGGCGACCCGAAGCCCTGTCGATCCGATCGGAGAGCAAGGCGCCGAGCTGATCGACGCAGAGTCGGAAGTGGAGCTTCGCCGGTATCCCGATGCGCTGCTCGTTGACGATCGCCAGCTCGCGCAACAC